>Ga0255336_100081_pt1 | contig 229392 bp, 193 predicted proteins | sample MeOH1_35cm_T3_17_FD_189102 | JGI IMG/M metagenome (GOLD analysis project Ga0255336, IMG submission 189102) | Sandy soil microbial communities from University of British Columbia, Vancouver, Canada - MeOH1_35cm_T3_179 | ecosystem: Engineered > Artificial ecosystem > Sand microcosm > Unclassified... | reverse complement strand
TCTATCTCGGCATGCGCACGCGCGACGAGAAGAACGCCATCATCCAGCATGGCACCATGGCGCTGATCCGCACCTCCGCCTTGAAGGCGGCGGGCAATTGGGCGGAATGGTGCATCACCGAGGATGCCGAGCTGGGATTGCGGTTGTTCGAGGCGGGACATCGCGCGATCTATACCGAGAAGAGCTATGGCAAGGGCCTGATGCCCGACAGCTTCGAGGCCTATCGCAAGCAGCGTTATCGCTGGGCCTATGGCGCCATGCAGATTCTCAAAGGCCATTGGCGCAACCTGCTGCCGTTCAGCAAACAGGGCGGCCTCAACCCGTCGCAGCGCTACCAGTTCCTCGCCGGCTGGATGCCGTGGATCGCCGATGGCTTGCAGCTGCTCTTTGTCGCCATGGCCGTGCTGTGGTCGATCGGCACCCTGCTTAAGCCGCAGCTCATCCAGCCGCCGCTCACGCTGTTCCTGGTAGTGACCTTGGGGATGTTCTTCTTCAAGGTCGGCAAGTCGATGTGGCTCTATGCCAGCAAGGTGCCCTGCTCGGCGCTCGACAACTTCCTCGCCGCCATTGCCGGCCTCGCCTTGTCGCATGCCGTGGCGAAGGCGGTCTGGCGCGGGCTCTTCACCTCCAACCTGCCGTTCCACCGCACGCCGAAGATGGAAAACTCGCCGGCGGTGATCCGTGCTCTGGTCTCGGCGCGGGAAGAGGCGCTGATCTTCCTCGCCCTGCTCGGTTGCGCCGCCACCTTGCTGTGGCTGCGGGCGCTCGACACTAACGCCATCATCAACCAGTTCGTCACGCCGACCGAATGGACCCTCCGGGCGATCTGGGTTGCGATCGGCCAGACACTGCATGGCCTCTGGAGCGTCGAATGGGTGATGCAGCCGGATGCGGCGATGTGGGCGGCGTTGCTGCTGGTGCAGGCCTTGCCGTTCTTCTGCGCCGTGGTGATGGCGATGATCAGCGCGATGCCGCATGAGCAGCATCCGCCGATGGCGCGGATCGATGCCAGCAACGAGCCGACCAAGCCGGTGGCGCTGGACGACAATCTGGCCAATGCGGCGCGTACCGCAACGGCCGATCCCGCACCGACTTCCGCCATCTAGCCCGCGACGGATCAGCCATGACGACGTCTTCGCCCCGTGCCGGCGCCGCCGGATTGCCGGCCGCCGCCACGGTCATCGCCCTGCTGATTGGCCTCGTTGCCGCCGCCATCGGCAGCTTCTATCTGTGGCAATATCTTGGTCGGCCGGTCGCCATGGTCGATGCGCCGAACGGCAAGCTGGCCTGCCTTTCCTATACGCCGTTTCGCGGTACGCAGAGCCCCTTCGACGCCAAGCTGATGATTCCGGCGGCGCAGATCGACGAAGATCTTCATCGTTTGAAAGCGGTCACCGATTGCGTGCGCACCTATGCCACCGACCAGGGACTCGACCAGGTGCTGCCCATCGCCCAGCAGCTCGGCATGAAGGTGCTGATGGGAATCTGGATCGGCCGCAATCCCGCCGACAACGAGAAGCAGATTGCCCAGGCGATCGAGCTCGCCAAGAAATATCCGCAGGCCCTGCGCGGCATCATCGTCGGCAACGAGGTGCTGCTGCGCGGCGAACAGACGCCGATTGCCCTGACGGCGATGCTGAAGCGGGTGAAAGAGGCCACCGGCATTCCCGTCACCTATGCCGATGTCTGGGAGTTCTGGACACCGGGACGGAAGAATATCGGCCCGGGGCTCGGCGATCTCGCCGCCGCCGCCGATTTCATCACCATTCATATCCTGCCTTATTGGGAGGATCAGCCGATCGCGTCCGGCCAGGGCGTCGATCATCTGAAAGAGATCTACGGCGTCATCAAGGCGGCCTATCCCGACAAGCAGATCCTGATCGGCGAGACCGGCTTTCCCAGCGCCGGGCGCGAGCGCGATCTCGCGGTGCCCAGCATCGTCGACGAAGCGCGCTATATCCGCGAGTTCATCGCCTATGCCAATTCGATCAACCTCGATTACAACATGATCGAGGCCTTCGATCAGCCCTGGAAGCGTGACCTCGAAGGCACCGTCGGCGGCTATTGGGGCGTCTTCAGCGGCGAGCGGACACAGAAATTCCCCTTGACCGGCCCGGTCAGCAATTATCCCGATTGGCAGGGCGATTGGTACATCGTGCTCGGCTTCGGCCTGGTGCTGCTGGTGCTGGCAATCCTGCCCAGTCACCGCATGCTGACGCCGCCGGCGGGTTTCCTGCTGCCTATCCTGGCGCTGGGCGCGGCCGGCCTGCTGGTTCTTTACACGCGCCGCATCGATGTCGTCGCCTATCTCTGGTACGAGGTCGCCGTTGAAAGCTTCCTCTGGGTGGTGGCGACCCTGACCGCCGTCTTCGCCATGTCGGCCCTGGTCGCGACGCGGCGGCAAGAGGGCCATGCCGGCCGGCCCTCGGTAGCGACGGTCCTCGCGGGTCATTTCGATCCGCGCCGCCGCGATGACTGGCTCACCCTGCTGCAGCTGGTCTCGGTGCTGGGTGCCGCCGTCGTTTCGCTCGGCCTCGCTTTCGATGCGCGCTACCGCGATTTCCCAGCGCTGGCTTTTGCCATACCCGCTTTGGCGCATGGGCTGCTCTTTATTGCCGGCCGCGATCGCAGCACCGGCGGCGATCACCGCGAAGAAACCTTGCTGTCGCTGATCCTGATCGCCGCCTCGCTCGCCGTGCCGGTCATCGAGGGTCCGCAGAATCTCCGGGCGCTGGTCTGGGCGGCAGCGGCGCTGCTGATGGCGCTTCCCTGGATCCGCTATTGGCCGGGCTTCTTTCGCGGCCGACCATACCGCTCAGCCTTGGCGGCGGCGCGGTAACTTCCCGGCGCGGACTTCGCCGGCGCGACCGTGCTCAGCTGCGCAGCAGACGCAGCAGGCCCAGCAGGAAGCCGAGGCTGGCGAGGCTGGTATCGTAGAGCACGATACCGGCAAGGCCGGCGATCACGGCGATCGGCGCGGCCCAGTTCTGGCGCAGCAGCAGGGCGCTCGCACCGGCGATCACGGCGACGATGCCCCAGATGTTCTTGAGATGCGCCTGGATGATGATTTCGCGCGGGCCGCACCACCAGGGCTGCGGTGTCTCGGAACAGGCGAAGCCCATCTCGCGCGGCTCGACCACGGCATAGCGGAACAGCGCGGCGAGACCCAGCACGACAAGAGCTGCGATGATCCAGCCGAAGATCCGCCGCCGGCTCCAGTTGCGGCCGCCGGCCGGCATGACCGTCGAAGCCGGTGTCGCGTGGGGAATGGTTGCCATCGATCAAATCCGCCTGTTCGCAATCCGTTGCTTCGTTGCTTCTAGCCGCCGGGCATGACGCTGGCAAGCCGCCGAGGAACGGGGCGGATCAGAACAGGAACTGCGCCTTGGTATGGGCAATTTTGGGGGCGCCCCATTTCTTTACCGGTTCGAACTTGCCGGTGCGGGAATATACCTCCGTTCCATCGCCCTTGTTCAGCACGACCGAGCCGCTATCGTTGCTGACCTCGACCTGTCCTTCACTGACGAAGAAGCCCCAGGCTTTGCCGAAGCGCAGGCCATAGACCTCGGTGCCGCGCAGGCTGAGGACCGCGAAAGGCGTTTCGATTTTCGGCGCCGCCGCCTTCTCGCCGCCGCCGCTGCCGAAGCGGAAGGCGCCGCTGATGATGCGCAGGAAGGCCGAGCCGCCACCGCTCAGCATCGACTCCTCGAGCGTCACCTCGGCATTCTCGCCCAGGCTGAGATTGCTGCCGTCGCTGAGATCGATGCGCAGCTGGCCGCCGCTGCGGGTCCACAGCAGGTCGTCGCGATAGACCTTGTCGCCGATGGCGAGGCTGCGCGTGTCGGCCCCACGCGTGGCGCCGGACAGTTTCTTCATGCGCGCGACCGCACCGAGCTGCGTCAGCTCATCCGCTTGTGCGGGGTGCAGCGGCAGGAGGCCGCCAGCCGCCAGTGCGCCGCCGATGGCAACGGTGCCGCCCAATGCCAGGCGCACCAATCCGCGCCGGCTGATCGGCAGGGGGGAGGCCGGCGGCGGCAATATGACCTGTCCGGAAGAGGCGGCGGCGAAAGGGGGCTGGGGGACGGGGCGGCGCATTGGCATCTCCTGCACACGGCCCAGAACGAGCCGTTCCATCCAGGGAATATGCGACTGCGCCGGCGACGCCACAAGGGGACGAAAAACCCCGCCGGGGCGATCCGGCGGGGCTGTGACTGCCGTCACCGGCTCAGCCGGTAACGTAAAGTGTTTCCGTGTCTCAGGCCTTGGAAAGGGCCGAGCCCTGGCGCTTCGCCATGAACTGCTTCGCCGTTTCCACCGCCACGGCGGCGTCGCGGCAATAGGCATCGGCGCCGACCGATTGCGAGAAGGCTTCGTTCAGCGGCGCGCCGCCGACCAGCACGACATAGTCGTTGCGGATGCCCTTCTCGATCATGGCGTCGATCACGACCTTCATATAGGGCATGGTGGTGGTGAGGAGCGCCGACATGCCGAGGATGTCCGGGGCATGCTGATCGATCGCGTCCAGATACTTCTCGACCGGATTGTTGATGCCGAGATCGACCACGTCGAAACCCGCACCTTCCATCATCATGGAGACCAGGTTCTTGCCGATGTCGTGGATGTCGCCCTTGACCGTGCCGATCACCATCTTGCCGACCTTGGGCGCGCCGGTTTCGGCGAGCAGCGGACGCAGGATGAACATGCCGGCCTTCATGGCGTTGGCGGCGAGCAGCACTTCCGGCACGAACAGGATGCCGTCGCGGAAATCGATGCCGACGATGCGCATGCCTTCGACCAGGGCCTTGGTCAGGATGTCATAGGGCGTCCACTTGCGCTCCAGCAGGATATTGACGCTTTCTTCGATCTCTTCCTTCATGCCGTCATAAAGGTCGTCATGCATCTGCTGAACGAGATCATCGTCGTTCAGGCTGCGGAGATCCAAGTCGCCATCATTGGCCATAGTGTCACCCATCAAATGCGTGTTGCGCGTCGCTTTCGAACCGCCCGGTACCCTGCCCGGAAGTCGGTAAAATCGCAACAGATGTAACGGCTTCCGGGCCAAACTAGCCGCGCTGTTGCGACATTTTATGGGTCAGTTGCGACCAGACATCTGTCGCAAATCGGGGCGTTAAGGTAGCATTAGGAATTATCGTGTGAGATGCGATCCTGGCCGCATGACGGCGCAGGCTGATGGCACGGGCCGTCGCCCTCTAGGGGCAGCGGCATTGCTGGAGAAGATGATGGCAGTTCAGTTCCAGAACAGCGATACCTTGGCCTTCCTGGTGATGAAGCCGGGCGATGGCAAGGCGATCTACAACAAGCTGGCTGACCGCGGCGAAGCGGCGCGCCAGGAAGTGGCAAAGCCGATCACACCAAAGGGCGGCTTGTCGCCTGACGACGCCAGCAAGCTGCTCGACGTCGTCGCCTGAATTCCACCCGGCCGTTGAAATCGGCCCGTTGAAAGCCGGCTTCGTCCAGCCAGGCTTCTTCCCCAGAACCGGGCTTATCCTCTAAAATTAGCGCAAAATCCTCCACAGTCGGTTCTGGCTGGCGATCTCGCTCAAGCCGTCATCAGCCGCTTGCCTCGGTTTTGCCTGACTTGTATATACAACCATATACATCTTAAGAGGATCGCCATGTCGGAAGCCCCGTTTCGCCTGATTCCCGGCCAGTTAAGCCTTGCCGAGCTGCGCCAGCTGCTGCAGACGCGCCGCAAGATCGCCATCGATCCGGCGGCCCATGCGGCGATCGACGCTTCGGCGGCGGTGGTGCAGGCGGTGATCGACCGGCGGCAGACGGCTTACGGCGTCAATACCGGCTTCGGCAGCCTCGCCCATACCCGCATTCCCGACGCCCAGGTCGCCGATCTGCAGCGCCGCCTGGTGGTCAGCCATGCCGCCGGCACCGGCCCGATGCTGTCGGAGGAGGCGGTCCATCTCATCCTGCTGCTGAAAATCAATGCCCTGGCGCGGGGCTTCTCCGGCATCCGCCGTCCGGTGATCGCGGCCCTCGTCAGTCTGCTGAACGCCCAGGTCTATCCGCGCATCCCGAGCAAGGGCTCGGTGGGCGCTTCCGGCGACCTCGCGCCGCTGGCGCATATGTCGGCGACGCTGCTCGGCCTCGGCGAGGTCAGCCACCAGGGGAAAGTGCTGCCCGCGGTCGAAGGCCTGAAACTTGCGGGGCTGAAACCCATCGAACTCGCGGCCAAGGAAGGCCTCGCTTTGCTCAACGGCACCCAGGCCTCGACGGCGCTTGCCTGTATCGGCCTCTTTGCGGCGGATGACGTCTTCGCGGCGGCGATGGTGGCCGGCGCGATGTCGACCGACGCCTGCCTTGGCAGCGATGCGCCCTTCGATCCGCGCATTCATCAGGTGCGCGGCCAATTGGGCCAGATCGAGGTTGCCGCGGCGCTGAAGACGTTGATGGACGGCAGCCCCCTGCGCGCCAGCCATGTCGATTGCGACCGGGTGCAGGATCCCTATTCGCTGCGCTGCCAGCCGCAGGTGATGGGCGCGGTGCTCGACATGCTGCGTCATGCGGCCCAGGTGATCGGCCGCGAAGTGAATGCCGTCAGCGACAATCCGCTGGTCTTCAGCGACGGCAACGACATCGTCTCCGGCGGCAACTTCCATGCCGAGCCGGTGGCCATGGCGGCCGATGTCATCGCCATTGCGGTGGCCGAGATCGGTGCGCTTTCCGAGCGCCGCGTCGCCCTGCTGACCGATGCGCGGATGAGCAATCTGCCGGCCTTCCTGGTGCCGGAGCCCGGCCTCAATTCCGGCTTCATGATCGCCCATGTGACGGCAGCGGCGCTCGCCAGCGAGAACAAGAGTCTCGCCCATCCCAGCAGCGTCGATTCCCTGCCGACCTCGGCCAATCAGGAAGACCATGTCAGCATGGCGACCTATGGCGCGCGGCGGCTCGGCGATATGGCGGACAATACCGCCGGCATCGTTGCTATCGAAGTGCTGGCGGCGGCACAGGGCATCGATCTCAGAAAGCCGGTCGCGACCAGCGCCAACTTGCAGACGGTGATGGCAGCTCTGCGCCGCGACGTCGCCTTCTGGGACGAGGATCGCGAGATGGCGCCCGATATCGAGGCGGCGAAGCGCCTGATCAAGACGCCGGTCTTCCATGCCGTCATGCCGGTCAGCGTCCTGCAATAGAGCCGGATCGCGCTCCAGGCGCCGGCCGCGCGGGCGGGCGCCTCACGCACGCGGCAGGTGGATGTCATGCGGGACCCGGTTTCACCCGGCGCCCCGTTTACGCGGCGATCACGCCGGTTGCAGCTGCTTTTCCATGAACAGGCTCAGCGGATCGGGCTGATAGCTGCCGAAGGGCCCGCGCTCGCGGAAGCCGGCGGCGCGATAGAGGCCGAGCGCTTCCGGCTGTTCGCCGCCGGTCTCCAGCTGCAGCAGGCGAATGCCATTGACCCGCGCCGTCTCTTCAATGCAAGCGAGCAGGGCGCGGCCCGCCCCCTTGCCGCGTGCGGCCGCATCCACATACATGCGCTTCAGCTCGCCCTCACGCTGTTCGCCGATGACCAGGGCCGCGCAGCCGACCGCTTCGCCATTCCAGCGCGCGACGAAGAAATGAATATGAGGCGCCGCCAGCGTCTGCGGATCGAGCAGATGGTTGCTCTCCGCCGGATAAAGGGCCGCCATATAGGCATCCGATTTCGCCAGCAAGGCGATGACCGCGTCCTGCAGGGGCGTCTCTCGCTGAATGGTAAGCATGTCCAGGTCCCAGTTGTCTTGTCGCTGCGCTCCGGCGGCCGCGCGATGCGGTTGCAACAGTCGCGCGCCCGGGGCACGGCGCCGCAGAATCATGTCACAGCCAATCAGGTCAAAGGGAATCACGTCATGGTGCGCGAGACAATCCGCGGCGGACGCATGGCGCGCCTGTCCGATGCGGGGTCGACAACGCCGAAGATATTGGCTTGGCGTCGTTCAGCCAAGCGCGCGGCCGGGACCGGGCTTGCGCAGCGTGATCGGCAAAGCCGGCTGCAACAGCCGGCGGTCGGTGAGATCGAGCATGATATCTTCCAGCTCGATCACATGGCTGATGCGTCCATCGTCCCCGCAGAGCGGATAAAGACCGGTGACATAGGGACGCGCCCGGCCATCGATCAACGCGACCTGGCAGGTGCCGAAGATCGGTTCGCGCTGGCTGAGCAGCCGCTGATAGATATGCGGCCAGTTGGTGTCCGCTTCGTTGCTGAGATCGAGCTCGTCGAGGAAGCAGCCGGTGAAATCGAGACCGGCGGCGGCGACGCATTGCGTGCCGACGACCGTATAATGGATGCGTTGCGAGGCCGGCTCGACGCGCGCGAGGATGACTTTCGGCAGGATCGGCTTCAGGCCGATCGGGTCGATATCGGCGCGACGCGGCATCGACCGGCCGCCTCTTTGGGCGCGCCAGTAATCGTCGAGCCGCAGCAGACTTGCCGAGCCCAAAGACACCGCAGATGGCGCTTCAATCACGCGCTCTTTCCTCCTGCTTCAATATTTGCGCCTCATGTCGCCAGTTTTGCTTTGGCCGGCGTGCGGATTTCCCGGCACTGCGGCGACCAGCGTGGCGGCTGACTACTGCCGCCGCTATCTGCGTCATGGGCTGCTTACGGGCTTTTTATCTGTCCCCGCCCTTAATGGCCGCGAATGATGCGCTCCAGGAACGTGCCTGACAATGCTTAAGATATGCACATAAAACCAGCGGATTTCCCCGCTTTTATCCACAGAGGACAGCGCAGAATCCTCTTGTTTTTATAGTTTTCCCAAAAGTTACCCACAGCAGCTTAACAAAGCATTAAACGCTAAATGAACTCTTAACCATAAATAGCAATCTATCCCACGATTTCGCTGAATGCGATAGGAACGAGCCGTCATCCCAGGAAGTCAGTCAATCAATCGTAGCCAGGCAAACCAACAGATCGCTGACTTCCTTGCCATCTTCGCTCAACGGCAGGATCAGCTTGCCGACGGTGACGTTGATGAAATTGCGCTCGGAAATTTGCCGGCGCTCGAGGTAGAGCGGCTCGCCGCTTCGCACCACCGTCTGATATTCCTGGAGCAGGATCTGATGATCGGGAAAGCCGATCTCGCGCAGCGTGCGGCGGCAATAGGCGACGCCGAAAAGATCGCGCAGGCGTTCGCCGACGATGTCGTAGCGATAGTCGGCTCCGTGTTCGAGGACCTTCAGCAGCATCATCTCGCCGAGACAGGCGATGAAAGCGCAGGCATCCAGATCCCGCCGCCGCGGAAGGGCTCCGCGACGTTGCCGCAGCTCAGACCAATGAGCGAGCACAGCACGATGTTTTGGTCGCGCCGCTCCCAAATCGATGGTCGGCTCAATGATCGGCATCGCGCATCATCATGTGTCGGTCGCCAGCCCCTTCCCCGCGCGGGTGCAAGACGAAACAGATCAATCGATTGTGGCAGCAATGGGCGGCGACGCCAATAGACGTGCGGGACTGGAGACGTGCCGGGCTGGCGGAAAACGCGATGCCGACCGAGCCTGGCGGCACATGCCGGCTGTAGAAAGCACACTGGACCGCCGCGATCAGATGGCGGCCCGACGCGTATTGATGAAATCGCTACCCGCGCCGCCCGGCGTGCGGGTACGCCCCGCGCGCGGCGCGCCGAGCAAGGCCGTATGCAACACGCGATACGGCAAGAAACGATCGCCGGTGGAGCGGAGGTCCTGCGCAGAAACAGCGGAATGAAACGGCGGCGGCGATGACGAGATGAGGGGGCTGGAGCGGGTGAAGGGAATCGAACCCTCGTCGTAAGCTTGGGAAGCTTCTGCTCTACCATTGAGCTACACCCGCGCCTCGGGCGGCCATCGCGCCGCCGAGACATGCGTCACTTATATGAGATCGTCCGCGAAGGTTCAAGGCGGGCCGGGTGCGCCGCCGTGCGATCACTTTTCATCGCCATGGGCGGCGTTGCGACGGCTGCGGAGGCGGATAATGCGGTTCGGGCGACCCGTTTTGACGATATTCGAGGCCTGCCTGGCCGATGCGGAAGCGATTGCGCCGCACGGCGCTTGCCGGTGATATGCGGAGGCTGATCACATGTTCGCGATGCGGGGCGATGACGACGGTCGGTCATCGCGACCCGGATGGCGTGATCACGCGGTTGCGCGAGGCGGTTCATCGCCGCCCGAGGATGGGAAAGACGCCGCGTCTTTGCGGGTAGCGACAGTCAGTTTCGTGCCGGATCAGGTGGTTAATAAGAATGGGGGCAGGGCATCGGCACGGCTTCTCAAGTTGTCATAAAGTGCCATCGCAAGTCGCTGTTGCGCGGGCGGACGCCTAATCGAATCGGTTGAATCAATGCTCCCGCGCAGGTCGTTGCGTTTTTGACATTAGGTACCCTTTTACCTATAGTTCACCATGAGTCAGCCGACACTGCTGACATCACCGGGGACGTCAATCGCTATACCGGTTAACAGGAAAATACAGTCGTCGGCGTGCGTACGGGGATGCCCGGGCTTGGCCACGAGGGAAAAAAGCGAGGAGCCAAATGAATATTTTCAAACTGCTGGGGGTTGTCGGTGCGATGGCCGTGTTGAGCGCCTGCACCTCCGATATCCAAAAGATTCGTACAACGGAGCCCAGCGGCGGCACGCCTTTCACCCAGGCGCTGACCAAGGAATATCGTGATCTGTCGGTATTCGAAGCCGATCAGATGTACGACTGGCGCGATGCCGGCTGGTATGCCCGTCGTGGTCTCGCTTCCGCGCGTGGCGAGTTGGTGACGCCGCAGGATCCGGCGGAACGCGATCTGCCGCTTGATACCCTGCCGCAGATCAACGACACCCGCGCTCGTCTGCTGAAGGCGCTCGACGGCGGCGCGCGTGAAGCGAAGCCGGAAGTTGCTGCCCGCGCCCAGGCGCGTTTCGACTGCTGGCTTGAGCAGCAGGAAGAGAACTTCCAGAACGACCACATCTCCGCTTGCCGCGATGAACTGCTCGCGGCTCTGAACGAACTCGAAGCCAAGCCGGCGGCCCCGGCGGCAGCCACGGTCGCTCCGTCGACCTATCTCGTGCTGTTCGACTTCGACAAGTCCAACATCAATGCGGCTGCTGACGCTGTCGTTAAGCAGGTTGTGGCCGACTACAACGCCAACAAGGCGACTGCCATCTCGGTCACGGGTCATACCGACCGCGCCGGTACCGCCGACTACAACATGAAGCTGTCGGAACGTCGCGCTGACTCGGTCCGTGCGGCTCTGATCGCTGCCGGTATCCCGGCCGAAGCCATCACCACCGCTTGGAAGGGTGAGAGCGAGCCGGCGATCCCGACTGCCGATGGTGTTCGCGAGCAGGCTAACCGCCGCGCCGAGATCATCATTCAGTAAGCGTTCTGTCCTAGATCTCTCTAGGCAAGCAAACGGCGCCGATGCAAATCGGCGCCGTTTTGTTTGCCGTTTCCCCCTGCATTCGACGGGGATATTTCCCTCTTGCACTCCGTCTTTCGAAGAGAGAGACGGCTTCCGGCTCTCGCCTGGTCCACACGGTGTAATGCTTGGCGCTCTGTGCGAAAGTCGGTAAACTCGACGACAGAAAGGCGTTGCGGGCGGGATTGGCAGCCGATCGCAGCCGAGACCGCCCCGCCCCATCACGCACAGGCTTCACGTACGGGCCATTACGTACAGGCCATTACGTACAGGCCATCATGGCTGTCAGTCACGATCACAAGGGCCGCAGCTGCATTGCAGCAATCAACCGACCCGTCGACATGTTGAGGATTCGCGAGAGATGTACACACAAACGACCCGGTCGATCACGGTCACGGTGATGCCGACCTATCTCGACGACCAGTCGACACCCGACGAATCGCATTTCGTCTGGAAATATCACGTCCGCATCGAGAATGGCGGCGGCGAGACGGTGCAGCTGCGCAATCGCTATTGGCGGATCACCGATTCGCTTGGCCGTGTCCAGGAAGTGCGCGGCGCCGGCGTCGTCGGCGAGCAGCCGGTGCTGCAGCCCGGCCAGAGCTATGAATATACTTCCGGCACGCCGCTGCAGACCCCGTCGGGCATCATGGTCGGTTCCTATCAGATGGAAACGCCCGCCGGCGAAAAGTTCGATGTCGGCGTGCCCGCTTTCTCGCTCGACAGCCCGCACCAGCTGGTCAAGCTCAATTGACGCCGCGCCGTCGGCGCGATAGGCAATTGAGCGATAGGCGGCTGAGCGACAGCGCCATCGAGGGGCAATAGCCGGCTCCCGCGACACGCAAGTCGGCCTGCTGTCGCTGGTAGCCGCCGGCAGATGAGAAGCGATCGCGCTTCAGGAAGGATATCCGTGGCAACGAAGAAAAGGGCGGATGCTCAGGCCGCAGGCCGGAAGGCGGCCTTGCTTGAGCGCAGCAAGCCCGCCGCCCGCAAGGCAGCCGGCAAGGTGACGCAGCAGCAGGCGGAAGAGGCGGTGCGGACGCTCATTCGCTGGGCCGGCGATGATCCCGATCGCGAAGGCCTGCTGGGCACACCCGATCGCGTCGCCCGCGCCTATCGCGAATTCTTCAGCGGCTATGCCACCGATCCCGTCAGCATCCTCAAGCGCACCTTCGAGGAAACCGACGGCTATGACGAGATGATCGTGCTGCGCGACATGCGCTTCGAGAGCCATTGCGAACATCACATGGCGCCAATCATCGGCCGCGCCCATATCGCCTATCTGCCGCGCAACCGCGTGGTCGGCATCAGCAAGCTGGCGCGACTGCTCGACGTCTATGCCAAGCGCCTGCAGATCCAGGAGAAGCTGACGGCGCAGATCGCCAATACCCTCAATGACGTGCTGCAGCCGCGCGGGGTTGCCGTCGTCGTCGATGCCAGCCATCAATGCATGACGACGCGCGGCGTGCACAAGCCGGGCACCTCGATGGTGACCAGCCGCATGCTGGGCGCGTTCCGCACCGATCCCTCGACGCGGCGCGAATTCCTCGCCATCATCGGCTTGCCACCTTCGACCCTAGGGTCGAGCTCTTAAAAGGACCGACCCTGGGCTCGCGTTCGTCATCCGGGCGCCCCTGTAGGTGCGCCGGTAAAGATCGCGGCGCCGACGGTCGGAAAATTATCGGAAGGATTCTACAATGGCGGCCGTTGCCGAGATGCTGGCGAAACTGATTGCCTTCGACACGGTGTCGTCGCGCAGCAATCTCGGCCTCATTCATTTCATCCGGGACATGCTGGCGGAACAGGGCATCCCGGTGCGCGTGCTGACGGCACCCGACGGCCAGCCCAAGGCCAATCTCTGGGCGACCATCGGCCCCGACAAGCCCGGCGGCATCGTACTCTCCGGCCATACCGACGTGGTGCCCGTGGAAGGCCAGCCCTGGTCGAGCGATCCCTTCACCTTGCGTGACGGCGGCGATCGCTATTTCGGCCGCGGCACCTGCGACATGAAGGGCTTCATCGCGCTATGCCTTGCCTTGGTGCCGGAGATGCGGAAACAGGCGTTGCAGACGCCGATCCATTTCGCCTTCTCCTATGACGAGGAAATGGGCTGCCTCGGCGCCCCGCATATGGTGGAACAGATCGGCAAACAATTGCCGCAGCCGCGTATCGCCATCATCGGCGAGCCGACGGAAATGCGCCTCGGCACAAGGCACAAGGGCTGCTACGCCTATGCCACCAAGGTGACGGGCAAGGACGGCCATTCCAGCCAGACCCATCGCGGCGTGAATGCCATCGCCGCCGCCAGCGAAATCGCCGCCAAGCTGCTGCAGATCGGCGAGGAGCTGCGGGTCGGCGGCCCGCATGACCACAGTTTCGACCCGCCTTACTGCACGCTCAATCTCGGCTCCATCCACGGCGGCACGGCGGTCAATATCATCGCCCGCGAATGCAAGCTGGAATGGGACTTCCGCCCGGTGCCGGGCGGTACGGTCGAGATGGCGCTGGAGCCGCTGCAAAAATTCATCGACGGCGATCTGCTGCCGCGTCTCAAGGCCCGGGCGCCGGAAGCGGATATCGCTACGGTCTCGGATTGCGGCGTGCCGCCGCTGATCGAGGAAAAGGATGGCGCCGCCGAGGCGCTGGTGAAGCTCTTGAGCGGCGCCAATGAAACCCAGGGCATGGCCTTCGCGACCGAGGCCGGCCAGTTTCAGCAGGCCGGCCTTTCCGCCATCGTCTGCGGCCCCGGCTCGATCACCCAGGCGCACAAGCCCGACGAATTCATCCTGAAAAGCGAACTCGTCGCCGGCGAGACCTTCCTGCGCAAGCTGATCGACTGGGTACGGGTGAACTAGCTACGCCCAGCCATCAATTCGTCGTCTGCCGGAACCAGGCGAGATTGTCGTCGATCTGGGCCGAGAGCTTGGCATCCAGCTCCGCCATCGCATCCTTGGTCATGGTGTACCAGACCGTGTTGCGTTCGCTCTCGGTGGTTTTCTCATTGATCGTCTGCGCGCGGGTGACCGTCACCTGCGCCGAGCCGCGATGCTGGGAATCGCCGCTGATGGCGGAGAGCTTCACGGTGATGGTGAGGTCGAAGCGGTCGGTCTGATCGACCGTCGTCAAGGAACTGATGCCGCTGGAGCGCGGCAGCTTGGTATCGGTCGCCGAGGCGTTCACCACGTCATAGCTGAGCGATCCGTCCGCACCCGCAGCCTGCAGCCTGTCCTTCGCCCATTGCAGCGCCGCCTTGACGGGCGGCTGGGGGAAAAGCTGGTCGACATAAGGATCGGCCGCGCTTGAGACATAGCTCTGCGTCACATTGATCGCGGCGACATTCAACCTGATCGGCGGACGATCGTTATAGCGCAGCTCCGCATAGGTCGGATCATCCATCGGTGCCGCGCAGGCGGCGAGCGACGCCGTCGCGGCGGCGATGAGAAAGAAGCGGAGAAGGGTTCGGCGCTTGAAATCGGACATGAGGATGGGACCAGCTATGAGGGGGAGGGGCCGCATTGTGGAGTTGCCGGCAGGCCCGGTCAATCGCCGAGACCGACTGCAGCCATCAAAGCGGCGCGGCGGCCGGCTGCCGCTTCAGGCGTTCGGCGCCGCCAGATCTTCCGGCGTGAAGACATAACCGGTATTGCAGAACTCGCAGGTGACGACGATCTTGCCGTCGATCCACATATCCTCGAGCTCCGCTCCGCCCAGCGAGCGCAGCACGGTATCGACGCGGTCGCGCGAGCAGCGGCACTTCGCCTCGACACCCTGGCGGGTGAAGACGCGGACACCGTCCTCGTGGAACAGGCGGTAGAGCAGGCTGGCGACCGGCAGGTCGCGATCGGTCAATTCCTTGTCGGTGCAGCTCGCCATCAGGGCGAAGACGCGGCGCCAGGCATCCTCGGCGATATCGCTGGCGATCTCGCCGCCCGCTGCCACCGGCAGGCGCTGCAGCATCAAGGCGCCGCTGCGCCACTGCCCGTCGACTTTCCCGGCCGCCAGCTTGAAGCCCGCCTGCATCTGTTCCGATTGGCGGAAGTAGTGATGGATCGATTCGCCAAGCGAGGCGCCGGTTAATTCCACGATGCCCTGATAGCGGTCGGTATAATCGCCCTGGTCGACGGTGAAGGCGAGGTAGCCGGTGCCCATCAGCCGCGGCAGGGTCTGCTGCTCCGGCGTCAGCGCGGCGATCGCCTCGGCGTCGAACTGGGCATAGCCGCGCATGGCGCCGGCGCTGGTGAGATCGACCACCATCAGGCTCAGCGGGCCGTCGCCCTTGGCCTGCAGGGTGAAGATGCCTTCGTATTTGAGGGCGGCGGCCAGCACGGCCGACAAGGCCATCATCTCGGCGAGCTGCTTCGCCACCGCATCGGGATAATCGTGGCGCGTCAGGATCTCGTCGGCGACGGCGCTCAGGCGCACCAGGCGTCCGCGCACCTCCAGCCCTTCGATCTGGAAGGGCTGGATGATGTCGCTGTCGCTATCGGTGACGAGACCCGTTTGCATCGTGTTCGTGGTTCCTTGAATTCGGCCGCGGATAGTTGCTGCAGAATAAATGGTGTTTCAATCCGATGACGCCAAGATCGCGCGCCCGCTGAGATCATTTCCCGCCGAGATCATTCCCTGGCGAGATCACCCCTTAAATCACCCCGAGGCACCACAGCAGGATGCCCTGCTGCGCGTGCAGGCGGTTCTCGGCCTCATCCCAGACCACCGATTGCGGTCCGTCGATCACCGAGGCGGTCATTTCCTCGCCGCGATGGGCCGGCAGGCAATGCATGAAAATCGCCTTGGGATTGGCCAGCGCCATCAGCTTGTCGTCGACCTGGAAGGCGCGCAGCAGATTGTGGCGGTCGCTGGTATCGGCATCGCCCATGGAGACCCAGGTATCGGTGACCACGCAATCAGCGCCGCGCACGGCGTCTTCCGGATTGGTGCAGATCTTGACCTTGCCGCCTTCGCGCGCGGCCCAGTCGAGTGCGTCCTTCGGCGGGGTCAGCGGCTCCGGGCAGGCGATGTTCAGCTCGAAACCGAAACGCTGGGCGGCATGGATCCACGAGGTCGCCATGTTGTTGCCGTCACCCGACCAGGCGACGCGCTTGCCCTTGATCGGCCCCAGATGCTCTTCGAAGGTCATCACGTCGGCCATCAGCTGGCAGGGATGGGTGCGGTCGGTGAGGCCGTTGATCACCGGCACGCTGGCATATTCGGCGAGCTCCAGCAGTTTCTCTTCCCGGGTGGTGCGCACCATGATGCAGTCGACATAGCGCGACAGCACACGGGCGGTATCGGCGACCGTTTCGCCGCGGCCGAGCTGCGAGCTTTCGCGCTCCATGATGACCACTTCGCCGCCCAGCCGCTTCATGCCCATCTCGAAGGAGACGCGGGTGCGGGTCGACGGCTTCTCGAACACCATGGCCAGTGCTTTGCCGGCGAGCGGCTTTGCCTCGCCCTTGACCTTACCGGTCTTCTTGAGGCTGAGCGCGGTATCCAGGATGCTGCGCAATTCGCTGGCCGGCAGCACGTCGAGATCGAGGAAGTGCTTCGGCTTGGTTGCAGTCTTGCTTGTCATGATCAGGCGGCTTTCGTTTCCGTCGCGGCGGCAGCCAGCAGGCGCACGGCCGTGTCGATTTCAGATTCGGTGATGATCAGCGGCGGCAGCAGCCGGATGACATTGTCGGCAGCGCCGACCGTCAACAGACCGAGGGTCCGCAGCTTCTCCACCAGCTCCGTGTTGGTGACCTGGCATTTCAGGCCCTGGATCAGACCCTTGCCTCGTCGCTCGACATAGACCGCGGGATGCTGCTGAACGAGCGCCTCCAACTTGGCCGAGAGGTAGTCGCCGAGCTTCGTCACGCGCGCGAAGAAGCCCGGCTCCAGCATGATGTCGAGCACGGCATTGCCGACCGCCATGGCGAGCGGATTGCCGCCGAAGGTGGTGCCGTGATTGCCGGGACCGAAGGCGGCGGCGACGCGGTTGGTGGCGAGGCAGGCGCCCATAGGGAAGCCGGCGCCGATGCCTTTGGCGGTGGCGACGATATCCGGCGTGATCCCCGCCCATTCATGGGCGAAGAGCTTGCCGGTACGGCCCATGCCGCACTGGACTTCGTCGAACATGAGGAGCAGTCCGTATTCGTCGCAGACCTGGCGCAGACCGCGCAGATACTCGACCGAGCCGGCGCGCATGCCGCCTTCGCCTTGCACCGGCTCGACCAGCACGGCGGCCGTTTCCGGGCCGATCTTCTGCCGCAGTTCGTTCAGATTGCCGAAGGGCACATGGTCGAAGCCCTCGACGGCGGGTGCATAGCCCTTGAGGTACTTCTCATTGCCGGCGGCGGCGAGTGTCGCCAGGGTGCGGCCATGGAACGAGCCTTCGCAGGCGATGACACGGTAGCGATTGCCGTCGCCGAAATCGTCCTGCCATTTGCGGATCAGCTTCAGCCCGCATTCGATCGCCTCGGCGCCGGAATTGCCGAAGAACACCTGGTCGGCGAAGCTCGCCGCCACCAGCCGTTCGGCCAGACGCTCCTGATCGGGGATGCGATAAAGGTTGCTGACATGCCAGAGCTTGGCCGCCTGCTCGCTCAGCGTCTTGACCAGATGCGGATGGCTGTGGCCCAGCGCCGTCACGGCAATGCCGCTGGCGAAATCCAGGTATCGTCGGCCCTCGGCGGTGATGAGATAGGCGCCTTCGCCGCGCTCGAAAGCGAGCTGCGAACGGGCGTAAGTATTCATCAATGCCGGCGTGGCGGTCGTGGCCATGCTGGGCTCCTTATTCCGCGAGGGTGAAAGCCTGGTTGGCGAAAGGCGGGGCATAACAAGCGCCCCCCGGATTGTCAACGTAACCGCCGGCCGGGATTTACCGGTGCGGCGGCGTCATTTTGCATGGAAACGCCCGATTCGGGGTCCCTGGCGCGGTCCCGGCCGGGGGAGTCCAGGTCAGGGGAGTCCAGGTCAGGGGAATCCAGACCCGGGAAGTCCTGGCCGGGAATGTGATGGCCGGGGATGCCCCTTCGTCAGGGATACCGGCGGATCGAGGTCAGATTCCCTCGTCCTCGGCGTCGATGTCGTGGGTGGGTGCCCCCATGCCGCGTCGGTCCTCGCCTGGGAACTTGCCGTCGCGTCGTCGTCGGCGGCTGGGGCCGACATAGCTCGCGGCTTCGACAAAAGGCCGGGGTTGCTGGAAAACATAGACGATACGGTCCTGCAGCAATTTCGGCGAGACCGGCTTGGCGACGATCTCCGTCACCCCGGAATCCCGGGCGGCGACGATTTTGGCATATTGGGTCTGCCCGGTGAGCAGGATGATCGGCACCTGGCGGTCGAGGATATCGGCATCGCCGCGGATATGGCGCGCCAGATCGAGGCCGGACATGCTGCGCAGGGCGATATCGCAAAAGACCAGGTCGAAACGATGCATCCGCATCAGCCCCAGCGCCTCGGTGCCATCCGCCACGTCGACCACATTGCGCACTTCGAATCCGCGACAGATCTGCGACACAACCCGGCGTTCAAACATATTCTGATCGGCAACCAGAACGCGCAGGCCGGCGAAATTCACCTTGCCGTTCGGCAGCAGCTTCGGGATGTAGCTTCCGTTACTTCCCTGATCTTCTGGCGATGGAGCGAGCCCCGGTTGTGGCGTCATGCTGGGTGGCCGATGTTGCATGGAGCGACGTATTCCCGACTATACAACAGGCATTCTCATCAGCAGAGTCTTCATTTTTCCTTAATGACGTGCTGCGGCAGGCCCGCGGACGAGATGGGTGCTTTCGGTTTAGCGCGTTATATCAGGGTGTTATCCGGCTAGGGCTTCAACCGGTAGCCGCGGCGGAAACACAAATAAACCGACAGGAACAGGAACAGATCGACCATCAACACGATTCCGCCGGCGGTCAGCGGCCGGCCGATACTGACGCCGCTGACGCCCCAGCGGAAGCCGTCGATGACATAGAAGATCGGATTGAAACCGATCAGCTGCTGCGCGATCGGCGGCAGGCTGTCGACCCGGTAGAAGACGCCGGAGAGAAAGGACAGCGGCAGCAGCAGGAAAGTGTGGATGACGGCGTATTGATCCCACTTCTGCGCCCAGATGCCGACCAGGGCGCCGATCAAGCCGTGCATGATCGTGCCGGCGGCGGCGAAATAGACCAATGCCGCAATATTGGTCGGATGCAGCGGCGCAAAAAGCAGGGTGGCGAGGGCGACGGCGAGACCCACCGACAGGCCGCTGCCGCTGGCGCCGACCGCATAGGCGACGGTGCGTTCCAGCGCGGTCAGCGGTGCCATCAGCATGTCGACGATCACCCGCTCATGCTTGTCGAGGATCAGGGTCGCGGCCGAGGATTCATACGCCTTCTCGCAGGCGGCATAGATGATGAGGCCGGGGGCGATGAAATGCAGCATGTCGCCGCTGCCGCCGCTCTGCATCGTGCTGAGCGCCAGGTGAAATACCGCCAGATAGAGCAGACTGGAAACCACCGGCCCCAGGACCTGATAGTGGTAATCGGCGAGGCCGTTGCGCAATTGCCGCCGCGTCAGGCTGGAGACGCCGATCCAGTTCACGGCGCCGAACTGCCGGGGGCGCAGGCGCTGGCCGATCGCCTTGCGGTCGCGGATCGCCGGCGGTTGGCCGGCCACGCTGCGCGTCGGCTGACCGCTCATGCTTTCAGCTTGTATCCGCTGGCAAAACAGCGATGGACCAGCAAAAGCAGGCAGAGATTGCAGGTGCCGAGCAGGATCGCCCCGGTCACCACGGAACCGTCCGCATGATCGATGAAGGCATAGCGGAATCCGTCGATCATGTAGAAGAACGGATTGAGGTGCGCCACCGTCTTCCAGATCGGCGCCAGTCTTTCCGTCGAATAGAACGTACCGGAGAGAAAGGACAGCGGCGTGATGATGAAATTGGTGACCGCCGCCATGTGATCGAACTTGACCGCCCAGATGCCGGCCAGCATGCCGACCAGCGACAGCAACAGGCAGGCCATGACAGCGAAGAACACGGCGAGCAGCGGATGGGCGATCTGCAACGGCGCGAAGGCCCACATGCCGAGCGCCGTCGCGACGCCGACGACGAGACCACGGGTGAGACCGCCGCCGGCGACACCGATGGTCTGCTCGACCGGCGACAGGGGCGGCATCAGCAGGTCGACGATATTGCCCTGGACCTTGGCGATCAGCAGCGAGGAGGACGTATTGGCGAAGGCATTCTGCGTCATCGCCATCATGATGAGACCGGGCACCAGAAACTGCATGTAGGACTGGCCGCCGACCTGGTCGACCCGGTGCCCCAAAGCCAGCACGAAGATTGCCAGGAACAGCAAGGTCGTCACCATCGGCGCCAGCACGGTCTGGGTGCCGACGGTGAGAAAGCGCCGCACCTCCTTGGCGTAAAGCGTCCACAGGCCGATCCAATTGACGGCGACGTAGTGGCGCGGACCGAGGGAAGTGGCGCTGGCGGCGGAGAGCGCCGGACGCGGCGGCTGCGGCAGGGTCGAGGTGGGCACGGTGGTGGCGATCGGACTGGGGTTTTGCATGGCGCGAAAGTACGGGAGGCGGCCCCGGCCTGACAAGCGGGCCTTGTCGCATGCCAGGCTTGTGGCGGGACGGGCCTTCCGTCACAGTGCCGACATGTCAGCAAGCACGACAGATTTGCCCTTAGCCGCGACCGGAGATCTGCCGGATGACCCGGCCAGTAACCCTGAGGACGACCGGGACATTGCGGGCATGCGGGAGGACCAGCGTGGCGGCAAGCGGCGACGGCCGCCGCCGCGGCTGACACCCGCCAATCTGCGGCAGGCCGTGCTCGACTATCTCGATCGCTTCGCCGCCTCGGTGCGCCGGCTGGACCAGGTGATGCAGCGCAAAATCAAGGCCTCGGCCGTCGCCCATGGCGACGACCCGGCCTCATTGCTGGCTGCGTTGCCGGCGATCCTCGCCAGCCTGACCAAACAAGGCCTGCTCAATGACCGTGAACTCGCGGAAGCCAAGGTGCGGGCGATGGTCCGCCGCGGCGGCTCGCGAACCAAAATCCGCGCTAATCTCGCAGCCAAGGGGATCGATGCCGAGACGGCGGATGCAGCGCTCCGCCGCATGAAACTGGAATTCGACGATCCTGATCTGGAAGCGGCTGTTGCCTACGCACGCCGGCGCCGCCTCGGCCGTTTCCGCGCCGACCCGGCCAGCCGCGGCGAGAAACGGCAAAAGGACCTCGCCGCCATGGCCAGGGCCGGCTTCGCCCTCGCGATCGCGCGCCGTGCCTTGGCGGAGCCGGACGAAGAGTGATCCCGCGCGGCGTGCTTGGTGCGGTGCAACCTGTCGCCCTTTGCTGCGACACCAGATATCTGGACAGGCAGGGGCCAGCAGGGCAGGTTAGCCGCCATGCGTGACGATTCATCATCCAGCCCGTCCGGCGACGGTTCTTCCCCGCCAGCCGCGGCGACCGCCCTGCACGGCGACATTGCGATCATCGGCGGCGGCCTTGCCGGCATGACCTTGGCCCTTGCCTGCGCCGGCCATGGCATCCGCACCGTGCTGGTGGAAGCAGAAGCGCTGCCGGACCTCACCGACCAGAGCTATGACGGCCGTTCGTCGGCCATCGCCTATGGCTCGCAGCGCGTCCTGGCGGCGATCGGCGCGTGGCCCTATATCCGTGACCAGGCGCAGCCGATCCTCGATATCCGCGTCACCGATGGCGGCAGTTTCCAGCGCGATGCCAGGCGGGCCGGCGGCATCTCGCCTTTCTTCGTGCATTACAATCACCGCGACCTGCCGATCGAAGAGAGCATCGGCGGCGGCCACGGTCATGTCGGTCATATCGGCCATGGTCACGGCACCGAGCAGCCGCCTTTCGGCTATATCATCGAGAACCGCGCCAGCCGCATCGGCCTTATCCGCCGGCTGCAGGAGATCCCGGAGATCACGCATGTGACCGGCACGACGGCGACCGCGGTGGACCTGCGTCCCGAAGGTGCGAGCGTGACGCTGTCGGACGGGCGTGAAATCGCCACCCGGCTGGTGATCGCCGCCGATGGCCGCCGCTCGGCCTTGCGTGGCTTTGCCGGCATCGGCAGCCAGGAATTCGATTATCACCAGACGGCGATCGTCTGTACCGTCGCCCATGAACTCGATCACCAAGGCGTCGCGCATGAACATTTCCTGCCGGCCGGACCCTTCGCCATGCTGCCGATGGTCGACGGGCCCGATGATGCCGGCGTCATGCGCCACCGTTCGTCGATCGTCTGGACGGAAGATCCGCGGCTGGTGACGTTCCTCCTCGGCCTCGATGACGCCACCTTCGGCAGCGAGATCGAGCGGCGGTTCGGCCTCAGTCTCGGCCCTGTGCGGCCAATCGGCCCGCGCTTTGCCTATCCGCTGAAGCTGCTGGTGGCGGAGCGCTATCTCGGCGACCGGCTGGTCCTGGTGGGCGATGCCGCCCATGGCATTCATCCGATCGCCGGCCAGGGCTTCAATCTCGGCATCCGCGATGTTGCGGCGCTGGCTGAAGTGCTGGTCGACGCCAAGCGGCTCGGCCAGGATCTCGGCAGCCCGCTGGTGCTGGAGCGCTATGCCCGCTGGCGCCGCTTCGACAATCTGCTGCTGGCCGGTGTCACGGATGGACTGACGCGGCTCTTCTCCAACGATCTGGCGCCCGTGCGGCTGGTGCGCGATCTCGGCTTCGCCCTCTTCAACAAGCTGCCGCCGGTCAAGCGTCTCGCCATGCGCCACGCCATGGGCTTGGTCGGCGATCTGCCGAAGCTGGTACAGGGCAAGCCGCTCTAGCTGGCAACCATCAAGCAGCGGCGGCGGTTGAGATATGGCAATGGGAACAACACCTACCGACCAATCACCGGCCGCGGGCGGGTCTCCGTCGAAACCCGATATCGTCTGTCTTGGCGAACCGATGGTTGAATTCACCAGGCGCGATCCGTTTCCCGCAGACGCGCCCGTCTACCAGCAGGGTTTCGGCGGCGATACTTCGAATGCTGCGATCGCTGCCGCCAGACAGGGCGCCTCGGTCGGCTATATCACCGCTATTGGCGATGACGCTTTCGGTGCGGCCCTGCTGGACCTCTGGCGGGGCGAAGGCGTCGATACCGCGCAGGTGCAGCGCCATGCGACGGCGAAAACAGGCATCTATTTCATCACGCCGCATCCGTCGGGCCGCAGCTTCACCTATTTCCGCGAAGGCTCGGCGGCGAGCCGCCTGACCCCGGCGGATATGCCGGCGGATTATATCGCCGCCGCGAAGATCCTGCATGTCTCGGCGATCAGCCAGGCGATCAGCACGAGCGCCTGCGATGCCGTGTTCCAGGCGATCGATATCGCCCGCGCGCATCACGTCCTGGTCGCTTATGATTCCAATCTGCGGCTCAATCTCTGGCCGCTCGGCCGGGCGCGGGCGGTGACCCACGAAGCGATGCGGCTTTGCGATATCGCCTTGCCCAGCATCGATGACAGTCGCGCGTTGACCGGGCTGGAGAAGGCCGACGACATCGCCGATTTCTATCTCAGGGCCGGCGCCCGTGTTGTTGCACTCAAGCTCGGCGCCGACGGCGCGCTCATTGCCACCGCGGCGCAGCGCACGGTGATCCCGGCCTATCCGGTGACGCCGGTCGATGCGACCGGGGCCGGCGACGCCTTCGACGGCGCTTTCCTCGCTGCCTATTGCCGGGACGGCGATCCCTTCGCCGCCGGAAAGCGCGCAGCGGTGGTGGCAGCCTTGACCACGACCGGTTACGGCGCGCTCAGCACCCTGCCGCATGCGGCGGAAGTCGACCAGCGCCTGGCTGCCTGGAAATAACGGAGCGGGCAAAGATCAGCGCGGATCGCGCTTCAAGCCTTTCGCCTCGAGATCCTGGAGATAGCGCGCCCAGATCTCGTCCTGCTTCTCGCCGATCTCATAGAGATAGCGCCACGAATAGATACCGGTGTCGTGCATGTCGTCGAACTGGATGCGGACGGCATAATGCCCGACCGGATCCAATCCCATGATGCCGACATGGCGGCGGCCGGCCACCAGGGTCTTCTGGCCGGGGCCATGGCCCTGCACCTCGGCCGAGGGGCTTTCCACCCGCAGGAATTCCGCCGGATAGCGGAAGGTGACGCCGTTATCGAAAACGACTTCGAGACTTTTCTCCGCCTTCAGCAGGCGAATCTCGAGCGGCCAGTGATCGGTGCCGCGGGTATCGAGATTATCTTGCGCACCACTCACGCCAGCAGATCCGCGTCTTCCAGCGGTCGCGCCTCGTCCACCAGCATGATGGGAATGCCGTCGCGGATCGGATAGGCAAGGCCGGCCTGCTTGCTGATCAGTTCCTGACGGGTGGCGTCATAGATCAGCGGGCCCTTGGTCAGCGGGCAGACCAGGATTTCCAGCAGCTTCGGATCGACACCTTGCTGGCCCTGACGGATCGTCAGATCGCTCATCGTGCTGTCCTTATCATCTACATGCGGCGTCATATCAGTGCAGCGGCCGGTCCGGCTGCTGATGGGCGGCGATGGAAACCTCGAACAGGGCCGTCATCATATCGGCCAGCGTGTCGAGATCGGCGCATTCCAGCAGACTCTGCTTTTCCGCCGGCGTGAACGGGCAGAGCATGGCGAGCGACACCAGCAGCTGATCGTCCTGCGCCTGGGCGATGGCTTCCTTGTCGGCGCCCAGCTGCTTCATTTCGAGGAAGCTTTTCAGCAGGCCGAGGAAGTGGTCGCGGTCGGTGAGGGTGAAGCCGCGCTCCGCCATGTCCTCGACATAGGGGTTGAAATCGACCAGCGCCTGGCGGAAGCCGTCGACATGGCGCGGCAGCTCCCGCTCCAGCTTGAAGCGCACCAGGCCGGAAAGGGCGATCGAATAGCGGCCGTCGCTGGTCTCTTCGAAGGAGACGATGCGACCGGCGCAGCCGATCGGCCGCAGGCTCGGCACGTGTTCGGCGCCGAATTTACGGTCGGCCCCGGCTTCCAGCGGCTGCACCAGGCCGATCAGGCGGGTGGGCTGGGTCAGCGCATAGCGCACCATGGCGAGATAGCGCGGCTCGAAGATGTTGAGGGGCAGCCGCCCGCCCGGCAGCAGGAGCGCATCGGTCAGCGGAAAGAGCGGGATCGAGGCCGGCAATTCCTCGAAACCGGGATCGAAGGGACCAAGGGCGGTGGGACCGGGACGCATGTTATGCCGTTGCCATTGCAAGTACTGATCTTACGAGAACAGGATCGACGACAATTGCCGCCGACCGCTCAGGGTCAAGGGATCGGTCGGGCCCATGGCTTCGAAGAACTTCACCAGCTGCAGGCGGGCCGCTTCTTCGTTCCAGGCGCGGTTGACGCGCAGGATCGCCAGCAGCTGGTCCATCGCTTCCTCGCGCTCGCCGGCGCCGAACAGGGCTTCCGCCAGTTCGTAGCGGGCCTCGAAATCCTTCGCATTGGCCTCGATGCGGGCGCGCAGCTCCGGCACCTTGCCGACCGTCTTCTGGCTCTGTTCGGCGAGATCGAGCTGCGTCTTCGCGGCGGCGACGCCGCTATCCTTCAGCACCTCGGCCGGCTGGCCTTCGAGGAATTCGCGCGCCGCGGCATGCTCGTTCATCGCAATCAGACAGCGGGCAAGACCGGCCACCGCTTTGACATTCTCCGGCTCGTGTTCCAGCACTTCGCTGTAGATGGCGCTGGCAGCGCCATGATCGCCGCCGGCCAAAGCCTGGTCGGCCTGCTCAAGCGCGTCGTCGATCGGCGAGGGGCCGAGCGCCTCGCCGCCAACCTTGGCCAGGCGGGCGACGAATTGCTTCAACTGGCTTTCCGGCTGGGCGCCGACGAAACCGTCGACCGGCCGGCCCTGGAAGAAGGCATAGACCGCCGGAATCGACTGAATGCGCATCTGCGCCGCCAGTTCCTGATTCTCGTCGACGTTGATCTTCACCAGGCGGACGGCGCCCTTGGCCTCCTTGACGGCCTTTTCGATCACCGGGCCGAGCTGCTTGCAGGGGCCGCACCAGGGCGCCCAGAAATCGACGACCACCGGCACCTTCATGGAGGCGTCGATGACATCGGCCTTGAAATTCGGCGTATCGCTGTCCTTGATCACATCCGCCGGCACTTGCGGCGCGGCGCCAATCAATTGATCCATATCCTGCTACTCCAACCAAAGGCATTAATGTTTGGCTATTAGATGGCGCTTTCCGGCCAAGGGATCAAGCATTCCCTGACCCGGCAGCGCCCGTACCGGACCGCGTAACGCTCGCGGCCCGCTGTCTTTTCCCTGTCGATATCAGGGGCTTAGGCGGTGCGCCGTATGGCCGGGCAATCCGCCCGCGGTTCAACCGAGGCGCAGCAGCTGCGGCTTGTGGCCCTCGGCCTCCAGGAACCGCAACAGATCCTGCGGCGCGATGGCGGTGGTCTTGGTATTGACCAGCGGATGGCAATTGACCGGGTTCTTCTCCAGGAGGTCCTGGTCGAGCACCACCGTCACCTTGCCTTGCTTGTCGTTGATGATGGAAAACGGCGTCACCGCACCGGGCAGCACGCCGAGATAGCTCATCAGCCGGTCCGCGCTGCCGAAGCTCAGCTTGCCGGCCCCCAGCAGCTCACCCAGCGCCTTCAAGTCGATGCGCTTGTCCTCTTCAGCCACCACCAGCCACATCTCCTCCTTCTTGTTGCGCAAAAAGAGGTTCTTGATATGGCCGCCGGGCAATTCGCCGCGCAGGGCCTTGGCTTCCTCGACGGTGAAGACCGCCTCGTGATCGACTGTCTTGCTGGCGATGCCAAGCTCGGCGAGCCGCGCCAGCAATTGTTCGGCCGAGGTCGGCGGCGTCGCGGTCTTCTCGGTGTCGGGCCGCTCGGCGGTCTTGGTCTCGCTCATCGGCAATGATCCTGTCTGCTCGGAAGGGGCCGCCACCGGATAGCGGTCGGATGGGCGGCGCGCGGATGTCTCGCGGATGGTTATAATCGCCTCCGCCACCGGACGGCAACTCGTCCGCCGCTGGCCGGCCGGCCCTGGTTTTGCCTCGGCCGCCGCCGACGGCGACTCGCGACCCTTTTGCTAAGTGCCGGAAATTCCGCTGCAATTTGCCACTTGCAAATGATCGGCCGATGGGTAATATGCGCCCCGCTGAACGGGCAACCCAGCCCCTGTCACCGATTTGTCGCAGGGACCCAGCGGGAAGCTTCAACCGTTCAAGCCGCTCGGAGCGCGGGCGTAGCTCAGGGGTAGAGCACAACCTTGCCAAGGTTGGGGTCGAGGGTTCGAATCCCTTCGCCCGCTCCAAATTCTCTTCTTCCATATATTACCGATGCCGGGACGCTGTGCCGTGCGCTTGGTCGCGCCCGTTGATCGGGCGCCCCAGGGTGATGAGGCCCATGCGCGCCGGACTTGGCGTCTCCCCCGTCGAGATTCCCTATCTGTCGAGGCTCCTGCAAGATGCAACGCTTCATCCTGACCGGTGCGCCGGGTGCCGGTAAGACCACCCTCATCCGCGAACTCGGCGGCATGGGTTTCGGGACGGTGGCGGAGGCGGCGACCGATCTCATCGCCGATCGTCAGGCGCTGGGTGTCGCCGAACCCTGGCTGGCGCCGGACTTTATCGACGCCGTCACGGCCTTGCAGCGAAGGCGGCAGATCGCCGCGCAGCCGTTCTGCGGCCAGCCGCAATTTCATGACCGCTCGGTGATCTGCACTTATGCCCTGGCGCAGTTTCTCGGGCAGCCGGTCTCCCTTTTGCTGGCGGCAGAGTTACGGCGCATCGAAGCGGAGCACGTTTTCGCGCGCCGGGTTTTTCTGATTCAGAATCTGGGCTTCGTGACGCCGACGCCGGCGCGGCGCATCACCTTTGAAGCGTCGCTGGCCTTCGAGCGGTTGCATGAAGAAGCCTATCGCGCCTGCGGTTATGAGATCGTGCCGATCCCGCCCGGCTCCGTGGCCGGACGCATCGAGGCGATCCTGTCGGCCGTTGCCAGCCGGTCATTCTAACCTCGGCCCCTGTTTGCAGATGTCGGGACTGCATCGCTCCGGGATTGCAAGCGGTGGCGATTAAGCCAGATCGCGTTCCGCCCGCGCCGCTTCTTGCGCTTCCGCAATCGTGCGGCGCAGGGCTTCGGCGAGGCTGTCGACGCCATAGGGCTTGGCGATGATGTTGAAGCCTTCGCGAAACACCTCGCCGGTGGCGCGGGCATAGCCGCTGGAGAGCAGGACCGGCAGGCGCGGAAAGTGCTGGCGGACGCTGCGGGCGAGGTCGAGGCCGCTCATGCCGCCCGGCATGACGATATCGGAGAAGAGAATGTCGAAGCTCTGGCCGCTCAGCAGCAGCGCCAGCGCGGTGGCGCCGTCGCGCACGTGGTCGGCACGATAGCCGATCAGGCGCAGCATCCGCTTGGCGACCTCGGCGACATCGTCCTCGTCCTCGACCAGCAGAACCGTTCCGACGGTTTTCGATGTTTCAACGCGGCGCGGCGCCGCCGCCTCGGCCGCCGCGCCGGTGGCGCGTGGCAGGAAGAGGACGACGGAGGTGCCCTCGCCGACCTTGCTGTCGATCTTCGCCGTACCGCCGGTCTGGCGGGCAAAGCCGTAAACCTGGCTCAACCCCAGGCCGGTGCCCTGTCCAACCTCCTTGGTTGTGAAAAACGGCTCGAACACCCGCGCCACATTCTCCGGCGCAATGCCGGTGCCGGTATCGGTGACGCTCAGCACCACAAAATCGCCGACGGGCGTGCCATTGCCGGATGTGCCGCCGCCGGCCAGGACGCCGGCATTTGCGACGGGCGGCGCGAAGCTCCCGTTGCGCGCATCGATCCGTACCAAACCGCCTTTCGGCATCGCATCGCGGGCATTGACGCAGAGATTCATCAGCGCCACTTCCAGCTCGGTGACGTCGCATTCGACCGGCCAGAGATCCTCGGCCACCGTCATGATCAGCCTGATATCGCCGCGGACCGATCGGCCCAGCATCTCGGTGAGATCATTGACGCGCTGGCGCAGATCGATGATGTCGAGCTTCAGCGGCTGGCGCCGTGAAAACGCCATGATCTGCCGTACCAGTCGCGCGCCCCGCCCCGCCGCCCGGTCGATGTTCTCGACCATATGCAGGTCGTCGCTGGCAAGCGCGCTGTCCTGGAGGATTTCCGCATTGCCCTGAATCACCGTCAGCAGGTTGTTGAAGTCATGGGCGATGCCGCCGGCCATGCGGCCGATCGCTTCGAGTTTCTGGGTTTCGCGTAAGGCTTCCTGGGTTCGTTCGCGTTCGGCGATCTCCGCTTCGAGCTGCTGCGTGCGCTCTTCCACGCGCTGCTCCAAGGTCGCGTTCAGGCTTTCCAATTGTTCTTCGCGATCCCGCAAGGCCGCATTGGCCCGTTGCAGGGCCGCCCGCTCCGTCTCGATCGAGCGGGCGAGGCGCGCATAGAGCGCCCGGGTTTCCAGCAGCAGCACCAGCAGCACCAGGCTGGTGGCGGCAAAACCGAAGATGCGGCCGGTATAGAAACCGAGATCGAAACGGCCGGCATTGAAGACGACGGCGAGGCCGATATCGCAGAGCCAGGCGCCGAGCACCAGCATCAGCCACAGATCGAGAACCGAATGCGGCTTGCGACGCCAGAGCAGGAAGATCGCCAGCAGGTTCGGCAGCAGCACAGATGATATGACGCCGCGCATCAGCGGCGTATAGTGATTGCCGCTCATGATGGGCGGCAACAACGCATTGCCGGCGGTTGCCAGAATTCCGAGAACCACCACGATGGCCGCCACCGCGGCAATTCCCAGCAGGATGGCGCGACCCGGCGACATGCTGATCTCGCCGTTCTCGCCCGGCCGGGGCTGCAGCGCATAGGCGATGACCAGCAGCGGGAAACCGCCATGCCAGAACATATACAGCCAGGCCGTGGTCTGCGGCCCTGACCCGAACAGGCCCGCCTCCGCGAAGAGGCCGGGAAAACTCAGCATGTGAACGATGATCAGCAGGCCGGTGAAGGTATAGGCGCAGGCCAGGACCAGCATCGCCCGCGACTTGAGGATGCTGAATTGCCCGAACAGCAGGACCGCGGTGATCAGATCCGTGATGATGAGAGCCGATTCATAGATCGGGATGAAAGCATCGACGCGCGCCAACTGGGTTTGCGCGAAGGGGGCTGTCGCGGCGAAGACCAGCAGGCCGATGAGGATGACCGCCAGGGCGATCCGGCGATCGCCGGGCTGGGCCGGCAGGATCGAGAGGAAGACGCGCTGCTGGCCAGCCGGGTGATTGATCATGCGCCCTCCAACACGCTTTGCCGGGCACAAGAGAGACGTCCCAGCACGACTGACAATGATGTCGCGACTCTATGACTGAATGCTTAAGATACGCGTTTGCCGGGGGGTGAGAAGAGCGATTATGAACACGTTCCCGTCAGGCCCATCGCGGCCATCGTGCTTGAGGTCGTCGTTTCCGGCTGGCAGCATTGGGCGCGCGTCTTTGTTCAGCCGCGATACCCGGGCACCAGGCTCGACGATTACGGCCCGGCCTGCCACGACGGTTCGCTATTCCGGCAAGGGGTTGTCGACCTTGAGGATTTCACCACGATAGGAGCCATCCGGCATGTCATCCGTGGCTGTGAGGTAAAGAAATTTTTCGCCCGGGGCGATTGCCAGACTGGCATGATGGGCCGCCGGCAGCCCGACCTTTGTGACGAGCTTGCCGTCTTCATTCAGCACCGCGAAGCCGCCGCCTTCATAGAGTTCGACAAACAATCGGCCTTGGCTATCGATGCGCAGCCCGTCGGGCGTGAACACTTCGTGCTCACTATCGGCCAGAATCGCTGTCAGGTTGGCGAATTCGGCTTCGCCCGAAAGCGCCCCGTCGGCGCCGATTGCAAATTTGAGCAAGCGATGCTTCCGGCTTTCGACGACGTATAGCCGCTTCTGGTCGTTCGATACGGCGAGACCATTTGCGTAGTCGATACCATCGGCCACTTGTTTCACGCGGCCATGGGGATCGCGATAATAGACCTTGCCGGCGACGGACTCGTTTCCGGAGGTAGTGAAATACACGCCTCCGGCGGTATCGTCGGCGAGATCGTTGGGGCTGACAAAGACGCCGCCGGCCTCGTCGTGGCGGATCGTCTCCCGGACCTGCCCCGCGACGGTCAGCCGAAAGATGATTCCGCTGTCGTAGCAAGCGACCAGCAGCTCGTCGCGCAGCGCGACAAGGCCGTTCGCACCGCAACCGTCCTGGTGCCAGACCTGCTCGACTTTCCCATCGACAATCCGCAGCACATTCGACGTCGTATAATCCACGAAATAGAGCGTGTTGCCGACGAAGATAGCACCCTCGGGAAAGTGCAGGCCGGTGGCAACGACGTCGACCGCCGCGGCAAGTCCTGCATGCGCGGTCGCCGCCCAGAGCATGACGCTTGCGGTGACCATGCGAAGGCATCTGAACCCAATCGCCATCGGCATGTGACCCCTTCAAATCTTTGACGGCAGGCAATGGTGGCACGGACAGGATGATCCGTGCGCCGATCACCCGATCTTTTCGGCCTTCATCCGCGCGATGATCCCGGCGGCGTCGCAAGGTCAGGACCCCGACGGCGCCGCCGCGCGTTCAAAAGCTCGCCCTCAGAAGTTTGCGGTCAGCGGATCGGGGCCGATGCGGCCGCGCGGGGAATCGAGCTTGCCGATCTGTGCCAGATCATCGGCATCCAGCTTGAACCCGAAGACGTCGAAATTCTCGACGATACGGCTTGGCGTCACCGATTTCGGGATGACGATCAAGCCGCTATCGAGATGCCAGCGGACGATGACCTGGGCGGGCGGGCGGCCATGTTTGGCGGCGAGGGCGCCGATCACCGGATCGGCGAGCAGCTTGCCCTGGCCGAGCGGGCTCCAGGATTCGGTGGCGATGCCATGTTTCGCATGCGTGTCGCGCATTGCCCGCTGCTGGAACCGCGGATGCAGCTCGATCTGGTTCAGCACCGGCACGACGCCCGTCTCGTTGATGATGCGCTGGAGATGCTCGGCCGCGAAATTGGAGACACCGATCGACCGCACGCGGCCCTCTTCCTGCAATCGGATCAGGGCACGCCAGCTGTCGAGATAGCGGTCGCGCTGCGGCGCCGGCCAGTGAATGAGGTAGAGATCGAGGTAGTCGAGACCGAGCCGTTTCAGGCTCTGCTCGCAGGCCTTCAAGGTCGCATCGAAGCCCTGGTCGCTATTCCAGAGTTTGGTGGTGACAAAGATGTCGGCGCGCTTTACCTCGGAACGGCGAATGCCCTCGCCGACCCCGCTCTCGTTGTCGTAGATCATCGCCGTGTCGATATGGCGATAGCCGGCCTGCAGAGCCGCCTGCACGGCGGTCACCGCGACGTCATTGGGTGTCTGCCAGACGCCAAGGCCGATCTGCGGGATCGATTTCCCATCATGGAAAGTGATTTTGGGGTAAGTGCTCACGGACAGCTCCTCGATAAATGACAGGAAATGGGGCGAATCGGGTGAATGATGTGATCGGGCTGGCAGGATGCCTGCGGCAGAGAGATGATGCGGCAGTCGCAGATACCGGTGATCGCAGCGCCCGCCGCAACGCCCCCGCCGAAGCGCCAAGCTGGCAGGTAATGTCTGGTCGGAGTTTATGCCAGTCTCAATGCCGGGTCGTGGGAGAAAAATACGCTTATGTCCCCTTCCAAGAAAGGGACATGGCGATTGTCGATGGATAGAGTGGGGTATGCGGCTATCTGCCGTTGAGCCTGATCACCTGAGCTGATCGCCTGAGTCTGATCACCTGGGCCCACTCGTTTGAAGGAGAGGAAGCGGGATGACGCAGAACATCTATGATGACCCCGTTTTCTTTGCCGGCTACAGCCAGCTGGACCGTTCGGTGACGGGACTGGATGGCGCGCCGGAATGGCCGGCCCTGCAGGCGATGCTGCCAGGGCTGCGACGGGCCAGCGTGGTCGACCTCGGTTGCGGTTTCGGTTGGTTCTGCCGCTGGGCCCGGCAACAGGGGGCGGACCAGGTGCATGGTCTCGATGTTTCCGAGAACATGCTCGCCGGCGCCCGCCGCATGACCGCCGATTCCCATATCCGCTATGAGAAGGCGGATCTCGACCGGCTCGCGCTGGCCGCCGCCTCCGTCGATCTCGCCTACAGTTCGCTGGCGCTGCATTATCTGCAGAACCTGGAAGCTCTCATCACCCAGGTCCATCAGGCTTTGCGGCCGGGCGGCCGTTTCGTCTTCTCCGTCGAGCATCCGATCTATACGGCGCCGTCGCGGCCGGGCTGGTCGGTCTATGTCGATGGGCACAAGACCTGGCCGGTCGACAACTATCTGGTGGAAGGCCCGCGCGTTACCGATTGGCTGGCCAACGGTGTGGTCAAGCAGCATCGCACGATCGGCACTTATCTCAATCTGCTGATCGGCGCCGGCTTCACCCTCACCCATGTCGAGGAATGGCGCCCGAGCCCGGCCCAGATCGCCGCCCAGCCGGATTTGGCGGAAGAACTGCTGCGGCCGATGTTTCTGCTGGTCTCGGCGCGGCGCTGATCCGTCAACTGACCCGCGCTTTCTTCGCCAGAAAATCCAGCAGCGCGCGGATGCGGGCCGGCACCGGCCCGTTCTGGCCGATATGGAGCGCGTGCACTTCTTCCAGGTCGTCGCGCAGGCAGCTCTCCAGCACCGGTTTCAGGCGCCCCGCGGCGATGTCTTCGCGCACCGTGAAGGCGGCGAGCCGGGCAAGGCCGGCGCCGGCGATGGCGAGATGCCGCAATGCCTCGCCGTCGCTCGCCTGGATCGTCTCGCGCAGCGGCACGGTAACGCTCCGGCCCTGATGGCGCAGCGGCCAGCCGTCGATGGCGCGGGCATAGCCGAAACCCAGGCGCTGATGCTGATGCAGATCCTGCGGTGTCTGCGGCTCGCCATGGCGTTCGAAATAACGCGGCGCGCCGACGATCATCATCCGCGTAACGCCGAGTTTGCGGGCAACCAGGCTGGAATTCTTGAGCGGGCCCGCCCGCACCACCACATCGGTCCGTTCCTGCAACAGATCGATCACCGTATCCGTCAAAACGATGTCCAGCGTCACATCGGGATAACGCTCGATGAAATACGGCAGGACCGGGGCCAGGATATGCGCGTGAAAGGAGGCATTGGTGTTGAGCCGGATCGGGCCGCTGATCTTTTCGGCACTGCTGGCTAGGCGCTCCGCTTCCGCGAGATCAGCCAGAATACGGATGCTGCGTTCATAAAAGGCAGCCCCTTCGGCCGTCAGCCGCAAGGCGCGGGTCGACCGATTGATCAGCCGCGTGCCGAGCCGTGCTTCCAGCCGGGCGATCAACTTGCTGACCGCTGAAGGCGTCATGCGGCAGGCGCGCGCCGCGGCCGAGAAGCCGCCGAGATCCATCACGCGCACAAAGACTTCCATCTCGCCGGAGCGATTGACGTCCAACCGGGCCATGTTGAGTTCAAGTCACAAATGAGTTGCCGCATCGATATCTACTCCATTGCCGATCGTGCGTCCAACTTGCCCTTGCGTGATGCGCCGCAGCATCAGGCAATCAAAGCCCTATGCCAGGAAAGGACATGACAGATGGAATATCGTGCGCTCGGCGCCTCCGGCCTCAAGGTGCCGGCCTTGAGTTTCGGCGCCGGTACCTTCGGCGGCAGCGGGCCGCTATTCGGCAACTGGGGCCGGACCGATGCGACGGAGGCGCGTCGTCTCGTCGATATCTGCCTTGAAGCCGGCGTGACCTTGTTCGATACCGCCGATGTCTATTCCGCCGGCGCCTCGGAGGAGGTGCTCGGTGCCGCCATCAAGGGTCGGCGCGACCAGGTGCTGATCTCGACCAAGACCGGTCTACCGATGGGTGAGGGGCCGAACGAGGCCGGCACCTCGCGCTTGCGGCTGATCCGCGCCGTCGAGGACGCCTTGCGTCGGCTCGGCACGGATTACATCGACCTTTTGCAGCTGCACGCCTTCGACGCGGCGACGCCGATCGAGGAAACCCTCTCCGCGCTCGACGATCTGGTGCGCGCCGGCAAGCTGCGTTATATCGGCGCCTCCAATTTCGCCGGCTGGCAATTGATGAAGTCGCTCGCCATCGCAGAGCGGCACGGTTCTGCCCGCTATGTCGCCCATCAGGTCTATTATTCGCTGGTCGGCCGCGACTACGAATGGGAGCTGATGCCGCTCGCCCAGGATCAGAAGATCGGCGCGCTGGTATGGAGCCCGCTGGGCTGGGGCCGGCTGACCGGCAAGATCCGCAGGAACCAGCCGCTGCCCAAGCTCAGCCGCCTGCACGAGACGGCGGAATTCGGTCCGCCGGTCGGCGCGGAAAAACTCTACGACGTCATCGATGTGCTGGATGAACTCGCAAAGGAAACCGGCAAGACGGTGCCGCAGATCGCCATCAACTGGCTGCTGCGGCGTCCGACCGTCTCTTCCGTCATCATCGGTGCGCGCAACGAAGAGCAGTTGCGGCAGAATCTCGGCGCCGTCGGCTGGGTGCTGACGCCGGAACAGATCGCGCGCCTGGATACAGTGAGTGCGGTCACCGCACCCTATCCCTATTTCCCCTATTACCGTCAGGCCGGCTTCGCCCGGCTCAATCCGCCCGCGGTTTGAGGAAACCCGGACCGCCGGCCAAGGAAACCGGGCGCTGGAACCGAGAATACCAGCGCCCGCCGGATGATCTCAGGGCCAAGCCGGGCTGTAGCCGCGCGGCCAGCGTGCTTGGAGCCGGATTCACGTTTTAAGTGGAAGCCAATCGGCCGCCACTTAAAACCATCGCACTAGTGGTGATAATGTCCGTAGCCGCCACCGTGAGAGTAGCCGCCGCCGTGAAAGCTGAAGACGAAGGTGCTCTGCGGATAGAAATACGGCCCACCGTAATAGGGCGCCGGGTAGTAGTAGCCGGGATAATAATAGGGGTAGGCCGGATAAACCGGTGCGGGATAAACCGGGGCTGCATAGACCGGGGCAGGGGCCGCATATGCAGGTGCCGCGGCGGCGGTTGCCATCGGCGTCCTGTTGCCGGTTGTCGTCATGCATTGCTGATAGGCGATATCATAACGGTCCTGGATGTTGCCGGCCGAGGCGGCGGCATTGCCCGCACCCACCGCGCTGCCGGTCAGGAGACCGGCGCCGGCGCCGATAATCGCGCCAGCGGCCGGATTGCCGGCACCGGCGCCGATGATGGCACCGGTCGCGGCGCCGAGGCCGGTACCGATCGCGGCACTGCCGACCGCCGCCTGGTTGGCCGCGGCCGCCGGCGAGGCACCGCCGGTCTGCTGGTTGGCGAACTGGCGGCAGGTGGCGTCATCCTGTTGGAACTGGCTGAGGGTTTTGCCATCGCCCGGCATCACCGGCACGCTGGGACCGCTCGGTGCTTCGACGGCGCAGGCGCCAAGCAAAAGCAGGGGTACCAGGCAGAGCGGCGCCGTGACGCGGCGGGCAAGCGAATGGTGATGGAATCTCGCGCGGTTATTCATGAATCGAAATCCTGGTTCCGAACGTCTCGGTTTTCGTCTCGCTCTTTTTCGCGACAGCCGGGCCGGTCTCTTCTCCCGATAGCCTGTTAATCGGGCCTGTATCACCGGGTTCCCGGATTTCCGGGCCTCTCTGGCCAGACTGTCTTATCTGCGATGCCGACCGGCGAGGCGAGGTCGGCTGAATCGGGGCAGGCCGTGTCCCGCGATCTGCCATGTGTTACACGGCCCAGGATGGCAAATCCGGTGCCGCCATTGCCCCCTTTCCGGGCAAAATGGCTGAAGCCTCATCACGATTTGGAGAGCCGCCAAGGCCGTCGGGCGACGTGAAGAGGGGATGTACCCTGGCGCTGACATTGCCACGCCGGATCATCGGCGCGATTGACAGGAAACGAGGTCAGGACTAAACGTTTAGGATACATCATAAACGTTTAGGTTTGGGGCTGTCCTCTCGTCCTGAAAGCTGCCTTCGAAGGCAGCGCGAGAAGCGGCGCCGCCATAGGGCCCAGTAGGGAGGTCCAGCCAGCCGATGTCGCGTTCCATTTTGCGTCACGCCACCCTGCGTCATGTCAGCGAAGCCGCCGGCGTTTCGCTTTTCACCGCATCCCGGGCGCTGTCCAATCAGGCAGGGGTGGCGGCTGAGACGCGCGACCGGGTCCAGCGCATCGCCGCCGAACTGGGCTATGTCGCCAACCAGGCGGCCCGCAACCTGAAGCACCGCCGCAGCCAGACCATCGGCATCCTGACGGCCAATACCAGCAACCAGTATTACCCGGCCCTGGCCGGAGCCATCGAGGACGCGCTGCAGGCGGCGGGCTATGGCTGCTTCGTCAGCAATGCTGTCAGCCGGCATCCTGATAGCGCGGGTCAGAGCGGTCCGGCGCGTTACGATGTCGATCGGGAAGACCGCTTCGTCGCTTCCCTTTTGGAACAGCGCGTGGCCGGCGTGATCGTCACCTATGCCCTGACCGAGGCCAATCTCGCCCTGCTGCGGCAATGGAACATTCCCCTGCTTTTCGTCGACTGCCCGCCACCCGCCGGACACACCGATCTACCGTCGGTTGGCATCGACAATGCAGCCGCCAGTCATCTGCTGGGCCGGCATCTGGCGGAGCACGGCTACGATCACTGGGCCTTCATCGGCTTTCCCAGGGATTGGACGACGCGGGCGCCGCGCGAACAAGGCTTCGCCGCGGCGGCGCAAGAAGCGGGCGCGCGGCTGGATATTGTCGAAGCCGGCAACGATTCCGACAGCGCCTGTGCTGCCGTCGGCGCCTATCTCGATCAGGCACATGCGGCCGGCGCCTTGCCGCGTGCCTTGTTCGCCAGCAACACGCCGCTGCTGCACGGTGCCTGGCGAGCCCTGCAGCAGCGCGGATTACGCGTACCGGCGGATATCGCCGTAGTCGCTTTCGACGATTTCGACTGGGCCTCGCTGTTGACCCCCGCCGTCACCGTGATCGATCAGCATATCGCCGCCTTGGGCGAGCGTGCCGGCCAGGCGATGGCCGCGCATCTGCAGGCCGAAGGCGGTGAGCCCCTTGCATCCGACCTGTCCCTTCCTGCCACCTTGTGTGTCCGCCATTCCTGCGGATGCCGCGAAAGGAGCGCGCAACCATGACCGCCGCCGCGAAGACGTTTCCGCCAACGAGCCCCGAAGATGCCGATTGGATCGCCCGCACCAAGCAGGACCTGCGCCGCAACCTGCCGGATCTCGATCGGGTCTGGGCCGATCTCAATCGCGAGATCGCGGCGCGACGCGATGAAATCCAGGCGGCGGAGCAGGCCGGCGGCTCGGTCATTCCGCGCCTGCGCTTCGCCGATATCGCCGCCGGCCGCGTCCCGGCGGAAATCCACGCCGCCATTCAGCGCACCGGCACGGTGATCGTGGAAGGCGTGGTGCCGCGCCAGACAGCCCTCGATTGGGACCAGCAGGCGCTCGACTATCTGCGGATCAATCGTTATGCCGAACGCGGCAATGACCCCTCGCTCGCCGCCTATTTCGGCGCCTTGAAGTCCGGCGATCCGCAAATCTTCGCCGTCTATTGGTCGCGGCCGCAGGTGGCGGCGCGCCAGCACCCGGCCATGGCCGAGACCCGCGGCTTTCTCAATCGTCTCTGGCGCTTCAGCGACGCAAGCGGGAACCGGCCCGCCGCGCGCTATTTCTTCGATCCCGACCGCGCCGTCGACTACGCCGACCGGCTGCGCCGGCGTCAGCCTGGCGATGTCTCGCTGGGTCTCTCGCCGCATATCGATGGCGGCTCGGTCGAACGCTGGCTGTCGCCGAGCTTCCAGACGGTCTATCGCCGCATCTTCGGCGGCGACTGGCGTGCGCATAACGGCTTCGACGGCGAAAGCCGCGCCGTGGCGGAAGAGTTTCCCGCGCCGCATATCAGCAACTTCTTCCGCACCTATCAGGGCTGGATCGCCTTGTCCGGCCAGGGCAAGGGCGACGGCACCTTGCAGGTGGTGCCGATGCTGCGCGAAGCGCTTGCCTATTTCCTGTTGCGGCCGTTGCTTGACGATGTGCCGGCGGATCTCCTCTGCGGCGCGCGGCGCGGCAAGGCTCAGGCGATCAATGTCGACTGGCATCAGCCGCTGCTGGATTGCCTGGTTTCCATTCCGCATGTCGAGCCGGGCGATACGGTCTGGTGGCATCCCGATCTCATCCATGCGGTGGAGGCGGAACATCGCGGCTCTGGCGTCAGCAGCGTCATCTATATTCCCGGCGCGCCGCTCTGCCCGAAGAATGCACGCTATGCCCGCGAACAGCAGGACCGCTTCCTGACCGGCCGCACGCCGCCGGATTTCGGCCAGGATGATCGCGAGAGCAGCTTCGTCAACCGTGCGGCTTTGTCCGATCTCAGTGAAATCGGCCGGCGGCAGATGGGCTTTACGCCCTGGGATGTGGCGGCCGACGAGCCGGCCCGGCGCAGCTTGGCCGAGGCTTGCAGCGCGGAGATGTCAGCCGGCCAATAAGGTAATCTGCTTCGCGATCCAGTCTTCCGCCAGAAGAGCCGCCGCGGCTTGGCCTTCGGCGCGGATGACCTGCTCCAGCAACAGGAATTCGATGTCGGTGAGACCGATGACGCCGAAGACATAGCGCAGATAGGGGGTGAGGAAATCCTGCTGCGGATAGGGGCCGCTGAAGCGCCCGCCGCAGGCGATGATGACGCGCACCGGCCGGTTCTTGAGCAGCGGCACCTTGCCCCGGGACGAGAAGCCGAAACTGCGGTTCGGCCGCACCACGTAGTCGATCCAGGCTTTCAGCACGGCCGGCAGGGTGAAATTGTGCATCGGCGTGTCGATGACGACGAGATTCGCGCGCTCCAACTCGTCGAGCAAGGTTTCCGAATAAGCGAGGGCATCATGATCGGCGGCACTGCGGGCCTCATCGCCGGCCAGGCTCGCCTGTATGAAAGCGGCACCGGGCGCTGGCGGTGGTTCAGCGCCGAGATCGCGGCGGATCAGCATCAGATCGCCGGGCGCCAGCAGATGCCGGACGAACTGTGCACCGGCCTTCCGGCTCTGTGACTGCGCGCCGCGCGGGCTGGCGCTGAGATGCAGCAGGCACCCGGTCATGATACCTGGGTGTAGAAGCGCAAGGCCCGCGCCAGCAGGCCGTTGCGGAAATAGAAGCGATGGCCGAGGAAATTATCGAGCGGCGTATCGAGCGCCAGGCGGGCGCAGCCGAGACGCGCGGCTTCGGCTTTCAGAAACGCCATCAGCGTCTCGCCATGGCCGCGGCTGCGGGCCGTCTGCGCCGTCACCAGGTCATCGACATAGAAGAAGCGGCCATGAACGAGGTTTTCCTGCGCGCGGTAGCCGGCCAGGGCCACTACCACATCCTCCTGCCAGAGTGCCACGAGGCGATAGCCGTCGCCGCTTTGCCGGTGCCAGCGTTCGACCAGTTCCGCCGCATCGCGCAGATGCGGCCGCAATTGCTGCATGACCGGAAAACAGGCGATGACCTCGGCTTCGGTCTCTACCGGTCGAATATCGCCCGGCGGTCCGGCGGTTCGCTGATGCCGCGCGTCTGCCATCGCGGGCCTCCCTATTGGACTGCCGGCAGCGGCGGGGCAAAGGCAAAAGCGGTGCTGATCCGGTTCCAGACATTGATGACGCCGATGCTGGCGGTCAGCAGGGCAATCTCCTTTTCGCTGAACTCCCGGCGCACGGCCGCATAATCGGCGGCGCCGACGCTAGTGCCGGCGAGACGGGTGAGAATTTCCGCCCAGGCCAGGGCCGCCTGCTCGCGCGCCGAAAAGATGCCGGCATCGCGCCAGGCAGCGAGAAGATCGAGCTTGGCTGCCGGCACATTGGCGTTGCGTGCCAGGGTCAGATGAAATTGCAGACAGAAGGCGCAGCCATTGAGCTGCGAAGCGCGCAATTTGACCAGTTCCACGAGATCCTTTTCCAGTCCGCCACTGGCTTTGGCCGAGAGAGCGGAGATCGCGGCATAGATTTCCGGATTGGCTTCCTTGAAGGCCGGGAAGGACAGCCGCTCGCCATGGCCGTCGCGGCCGGTTTCCGCGGGCGTCGCCGCCGTGCGCAGGGGAGAAGATATCGACATGGCTGGTCCCTTCGTCCGGTGTCATATAATATCAGGGTTCGAACAACATATAAGAGCTCTGATATTATGCGCAAGGGCAAAATCCCTGCCGGTGCCGCTGCAACGGGCGCCGTTTCCGCCGCGCCGGCGATCCCGGCCATCGGTGAAGGCAAAAGGGGTGAAGGCGGCTATCTCGGCTATCTCCTGCGGCAGGCGGCCGGCGGCTTCCGCCTGCGGCTGGAACGGGATCTCGCGGATCTCCAAGTGACGCAGCCGCAATTCGTGGTGATGACCATGATCGCCGCCTATCCCGGCGCGTCCAATGCGGACCTCGCCCGCCTTGCAGTGCTAACACCGCAGACGCTCAGCACCATCATCTCCAATCTGCTGCGGGCCGGCATCGTTACCCGACGCCCGCATGCCGTGCATGGCCGCATTCAGCAAGTGGAGTTGACGGAATCGGGCCAAGATCTGCTGGCCAAATGCCGCCAGCGCGTGGCCCATCTGGATGCCCATTTGACCACCGGCCTGACGGCGCAAGAAGAAGAGGCGGTGCGCCGCTGGCTGGTGGCGGTCGCCCTGATGGGCAAGGCCGAACCAGCCTGACCCGGTCCCGAACTTCCCGGGTAATGCCGCTCACCACAATGTCATCAGACGGCCACGCGGCGCCTGCGCCCTAGCGCGGGGTTTTGGCACGTGCTGCGTATAATCGTTGCGGTGCCCATCGATTGTGGAAGAAATCGTCCAGGTTGCAGGCCCGTTTCCCCAAAATGATGGATGAGGGCGGGGCCAGAATGACGTCGGCTCGAAAGTGGCGCTGGATAGGTTTGGTGGTTGTGGCGGTTTGCGGCCTCGCCGCGCTGGCCGTCTTTGCGCGGAGCAATTTTACGGCGGCCGATGAGCCGCATTATGTCACAGCGCGGGTGCGTGAGCGCGATATCGAATCCTCCGTTCTCGCCACCGGGACGCTGGAGGCAGCGCTGCAGGTCAGCGTCGGCGCGCAGGTCTCGGGCCAGATCAAGAGTCTCAAAGTGGCGCTGGGCGATCAGGTCAAGAAAGGCGATCTCATCGCCGAGATCGATTCCATGACCCAGCAGAACGCCCTGCGCGAGGCCGAGGCGCAGCTTGACGACGTGACGGCGCAGCGGCGCTCGAAACAGGCAACGCTTAAGCAGGAAAAGCTTGCCTTTGCCCGCCAGCAGACCCTGCTGCAGGCGGATGCCAGTTCGCGCGAGGATTTCGAAACGGCCCAGGCCAATATGGATACGACGACGGCGGATATCGCCGCGCTCGACGCACAGATCGAGCAGGCCCATATCTCTGTCGATACCGCCAAGGTCAACCTCGGTTACACCAAGATCGTGGCGCCGATGGACGGGACGGTGGTCTATGTCGCAGTCCAGGAAGGTCAGACGGTCAACGCCAACCAGACCACGCCGACTATCATCAAGCTGGCGACACTCGACACGATGAAGGTGAAGGTCGACATCTCCGAAGCCGATGTCGTCAAGGTCACGCCGGGCCAGAAGGCGGTCTTCACCATCCTGGGCGATCCGCAGCACAAATATGATGCGACCCTGCAGCAGATCGAGCCGGCGCCGGATTCCATCTCCGAAGACGATACGTCAAGCAGCAGCAGTAGCAGCAGCAGTTCCTCGAACTCCGCCAGCAGCTCCACCGCCGCCGTCTATTATAACGGCATCCTGATGGCGCCCAATCCCGAGGGCAAGCTGCGTATTTCGATGACGACCCAGGTCTCCATCATCCTCGCCGCAGCCAAAGGCGCACTGGTCATCCCCCAGACCGCCCTGATGGCGCAGGGCAAGGACGGGGCCGCCACGGTCGAGGTGCTGGACGACAAGGGGAAACCGGCCGAACGCAAGATCAAGACCGGGATCAGCGATGCCGCCGATATCCAGGTGATCGAGGGGCTCAAAGCCGGCGAGCACGTGGTGATCGGCGATTCCAGCCAGGCGACGGACAGCAGCACGACGCGGCGCCGGCGTATTCCCGTGGGTCTCTGACAGGTATGGAACAGCGCCGCATGTCGCAATCCACCATCGGGCAGCCGGACCCGGCCGCATCACCGGTTTCTGTCCCGGCGTTTCTGGAGTTGCGGGCCATCCGCCGGCAATTCACCACCGGCGATCAGGTCCTCACCGTTCTCAAGGATGTCGACCTGACGATCGAAGCCGGCGAGATGGTGGCGATCGTCGGCGCCTCGGGTTCCGGCAAATCGACCTTGATGAATGTCCTCGGCTGTCTCGACCGGCCGACCAGCGGCACCTATCGCATCGCCGGCACCGACACGCGTTCGCTCTCACCGGATGAACTGGCCCACCTGCGGCGCGAATATTTCGGCTTTGTCTTCCAGCGCTATCATCTGCTGGCCGACCTCAATGCCATCGGTAATGTCGAAACCCCGGCCATCTATGCCGGGACGGAGCTCGGCTCGCGCCGACAGCGCTCGATCGCTCTCCTGAAGCTGCTCGGTCTTGGCGATCGCATGCATCACCGGCCCAATCAGCTCTCCGGCGGCCAGCAGCAGCGCGTCAGCATCGCCCGTGCACTGATGAATGGCGGCAAGGTGATCCTGGCCGACGAACCGACCGGCGCGCTCGACCGTCAGAGCGGCGAGGACGTGATGCAGATCCTGCAGGATCTCAACGCCCTCGGCCATACCGTCATCATCGTCACCCATGACATGAATGTCGCCCAGCATGCGCGCCGCATCGTGCAGATCAGCGACGGCGAAATCATCGCCGATACCGAGCAGCAGCAGATCATTGCCGGCGCCGCCGCGGCGACGGAAGAAGCCGATACCACGGTCGCGGCGGGCCAGGCGCGCGGGGATGGCAGCGAGGCAGCGCCGGCGCGACAGACGCGCCTGCCACAGATGGCCCAGATCGACGTGCAGGAGTCGCGCTGGGGCGGCATCCTCGCCCGGTTCCTCGAGGCGTTGCGCATGGCGGTGATCGCCATGAACGCCCATCGCCTCCGCGCCTTCCTGACCATGCTCGGTATCGTCATCGGCATCGCCGCCGTCATCTCGGTGGTGGCGCTGGGCAACGGCTCGCAGCAGCGCATTCTCGCCGATATCAGTGCCATCGGCACCAATACGATCGAGATTTTTCCCGGCTCCGGCTTCGGCGACCAGCGCTCATCCAAGGTGCAGACCTTGCTGCCCGCCGATGCGGCGGCCTTGGGCGAACAGGGCTATATCGACAGCGTGACGCCGACGGTCTCGACCAGCGGAACGCTGCGTTATGGCTCGATCGCCGTGACGGGCCTCATCAGCGGCGTCGGCGACGCCTTCTTCCAGGTGCGCGGCCTGGCGGTCGAAGCGGGAAAGTCCTTTAACGATGACAGCATTGCCCAGTCGTCGCAGGAAGCGGTGATCGACCCCAATACCAAGGCGCAGCTCTTTCCCGACGGAGAGCAGCCGATCGGCAAGGTCATCCTGCTCGGCAGCGTGCCGTTCCGCATCATCGGCGTGACTGCAGTGCGGCAGACCGGCTTCGGCAATGACGAGAATCTCAACGTCTATATCCCCTATACGGCGGCGATGAACCGGCTGCTCGGTCAGTCCTATCTCAAGAACATCACGGTCCGCATCTCCAACGACATCTCCGACACGGCAGCCCAGGCCGGCATCGAGCGCCTGTTGCTCCAGCGGCACGGGCGCAAGGATTTCTATCTCTTCAACGCTTCCAGCCTGCGCCAGACGATCGAGAGCACCACCGCCACCATGACCCTGCTGATTGCCATGATCGCCGTCATCTCGCTGATCGTCGGCGGCATCGGCGTCATGAACATCATGCTGGTCTCGGTAACCGAGCGGACGCGGGAGATTGGCGTCCGCATGGCGGTGGGTGCCCGGCGCAGCGACATCCTGCAGCAGTTCCTGATCGAGGCCATCCTGATCTGTCTCGTCGGCGGCGTGCTCGGTGTCGCGGCCGCTTTGCTGATCGGCGTCGGCTTCGCCCATTTCAGCACCAGCTTTTCCATGATCTTTTCGCCAGCCTCGATCGTCTTCGCATTCCTGAGCGCAACGTTGATCGGCCTCGTCTTCGGCTTTCTGCCGGCACGCAGCGCCGCCCATCTCGATCCGGTCGATGCCCTGTCGCGCGAATGAGCAGTGATGTAATCAGATGAAATATCCGGCCCTACCCAAGATTTCCGTGCTAGCGGCTGCGCGTCACAGGCGCGGCGCCCTGCTTGCCTCCACGTTGACGCTCATGCTCCTGCTGCCCGGCTGCGGCTTCCTGACTGAGACCAAGTTCAGCGAGCCGCAGACCACGATTCCCGCCAATTGGGCGAACGGCGCCTATCTGCCGGCTTCCTATGCCCCCGGCGGCGCCAATACCGGCGCGGCAGGCGATACCGGCATCATCGCCGCGGTATCGCGCGATGCCTGGTGGACAGTGTTCAATGATCCGCAGCTCGATCAGCTGGTCGATGCCGCCCTGGCGCGGAACAATGACCTTGCCGCCGCGGCCGTCAGGGTGCGCAAGGCGCAGATCGAAGTCGGCCTGGCGGAGAACGATTTCCTGCCGACTTTCGAAGGTACGGCCGACGCAAGCTCGACCCATAACCTCAAAAGCGCCCAGCATTCGAAATCATACTCCGCCAGCCTGCAGGCAAGCTGGGAACTGGATCTATGGGGCCGCATCGCCCACGAAACCGCGGCCGCCAAATGGGAGGCCGAGGCAACGGAGAAGGATCGCCAGGCCGCGGCACTCAGCCTGATCGGAACGGTCGTCGATCTGTATTGGCAGATCGGCTTCCTCAACCAGCGCATCGCCATCGCCAATGGCAGTATCGACTACGCGAAACGTACGCTGGAACTGGTGCAGGCCCAGCACGGCGCCGGTGCCGCCTCGGCACTGGAAGAACAGCAGGCGACGGAAAGCCTGCGCGCGCAGGAGGCCAGTCTCACCGATCTCCTGCAGCAAATGACAGAGACACGCAATGCCCTGGCCATCCTGTTCGATCAGCCGCCGCAAGGCGGCGAGCAGCCGCTGGCCGGTATCAGTGAATTGACCTCGCTGGACCAACTTGTCGTGCCGGCAATCGAAGCCGGCATTCCCGCCGATGTCCTGGCGCGGCGGCCGGATGTGAGCGCGGCGGAGCTGCGCCTGCGCGAGACGCTGTCGATCAGCGATGAAACCGTCGCAAGCTTCCTGCCGACCTTTTCGCTGACGGGCTCACTCGGCAGTTCCAGCATCGCCCTGACCGATCTCATGAAGAATCCGATCGGCACGCTGGGAGCCGGCGTGGTGTTGCCGTTCCTCAATCTTTATAAGATGGACCTGGAGATCAAATCCTCGAAGGCCGATTACGAGGAGGCCGTGATCAATTTCCGCCAGACACTCTACAGCGCCTTCAGCGATGTCGAGAATGCCCTGTCGGCACGCCAGCAATATGCCGTCAAGATCGAGAAGCTGCAGCAATCCTATGACGCAGCGGCCGAGGTGGAACATCTCCAGGAACTGCGCTACCGCGCCGGTGCCATCGCGCTCAAGGACTGGCTCGATGCGCAGGAGGACCGGCGCACCGCGGAAGCCGATCTGGTCCAGGCGCATCTCGACGGCCTGACGAACTATGTCACCCTGGCCCAGGCCCTGGGTGGCGGCATCGGCAAGGCGGCGCCGAAATCGTAGCGGAAGTTCGCATGATTCTGCAGCCGCGCTTCACGAAACCGTGCGGCGGGCAAGGGCAACGGAGCTGTCATCGCGTTGTTGTTAAGCGTTCCAACAGGTCGAGGCCCGATATTGGCGCGTAATCACAATAAGCGTATTCCCCATCTCCGCGCGTCCAGCATCCGGTCGTCCGGTACCCGGACGCCGCAGCAGGCGCCGGGCCCTGGTCCCACAGCCGCCGATCGTGCGGGGCACGCGCCGGAATCCGCCGATACCGTAGCCGAGGATCGGGATTGGCACGGAGGCGAGGAGGCATCCGTCCTCGCACGCGGTTTCACGGCTTTCGCCAATGGTGTCGCCCATCTCGCCGGCCGTCCGGTCAGTTTCGTGCTGTGCTGTGTCGTCATCCTCGGCTGGGCAATTTCGGGGCCGATCTTCCATTATTCGGACACCTGGCAGCTCATCATCAACACCGGCACCACCATCATCACCTTTCTCATGGTGTTCCTGATCCAGAATACCCAGAACCGTGACGGCGCCGCGGTTCAGGCCAAGCTCGACGAACTCATTCGCGCCATCGAAGGCGCCCGCAATCATTTCATCGGCATCGAGCACCTGACCGAGGAACAACTGGAAGCAATCCGCACCGTTTGCGAGAAGGATGCGCAAATCGAAGGCGCGAAAGCCGGCGTGATCGCGGCGCTGGAAGTCGAAAGCGGTTCCGCATCTCCGCCGCCCAAGGCTTCGTCATAGAAGCCCGGTGTTATCGCGCGCAGGCCTCCCGTGGTTCCGTCCGCCGCGCGGCGCCGCTAGGCAATTTTGACCCGCTGCGCGGCAAAAATTTCCGCCGGCAGCGCTTCCTTTCCAATGAATCCATTATGAATTCAATCGCTTCTCGCGGCACGAAAGCTGCAACTTTCTGCTTGGTCATGTTGGCCAGGCGGAAGGAGGCGGGTCATGAGCATCAGTTCAATATTTGGTTCGACCTCACTGTTCGGCGCGACCGGGCTGACGGGAGCCTCTGCCAACAGCAATTTCTCCATCACCCAGACCAGCACCGAGCCGGCCAAGAAGACCCAGTCGGGCGGCGCAACCAGCCTCGACACGACCGGCGATACCGGCGCGGTCAAAAGTTTTCTCGATTACATGAAAAAGCCCGTGGAGCAGCGCCTGCGTGATGCCTGGCTTTCCAGCCACAATCTCACGGAAAAAGATTTGGCTGCGATGTCATCGGCGGATCGGGAAGCGATCGAAAAGCAGATGGCGGCGGATATCAAGTCCCAGATGCAGCAGCAGGCCCAGGCCAAGGCCACCGCTACGTCGGGAACAGCGCCGGGCCTCGCAAAGCTCCTGAGTGCCAGCCTCTAGTCTCTCACCATCCGGACATATCAGCTTGATGCCGCCGGCAAACGCCGGCAAGGCGTCGCGGTGCAAGGCCGGTTATGCGGCTCAACGCGCATCTCGACGGCAATGCCTATCGGCTCGATAGCTTCTTCAGATTGCTGACGCTATCCCGCCTCAGGCCGCGGCGCCCTTGGCCCGCGCCAGGCTCTTGTCCGCCATCGCATCCGCGGCGGCCACGCTCTGGGCCGTCGCGACATTCTGCGGCACCGAGATGACGACCCGGCCATTGCCCGGCTGGGTTTCCAGATAGCGATGGGCGTCGACCGCTTCATCGAAATCGAAGACGCGATCGATGGTGGGCTTGAGCAGACCGGCTTCGGTCAGCCGGTTGATCTCGCGCAAGGCCTGCTCGACGGCCGGCCGGTTGGCGGGAATGCCGAGCTCGGCATGGCCGGTGAAGTCCAACAAGGAGTATTGGAAGAATTTGAGATGCTTGCGGAAGGCCGTCCAGGCCGGGAAAGCCGCTTCATTCCCGCCATTGAGGCCATAGAGGATCAGCTTGCCGCGCGGCGCAGCGACGTCGCCCAAAGCGGCCATCTGCCGGCCGCCGCAAGAATCGAGCACGATGTCGACACCTTGGCCGTCGGTGAATTTGCTGACCTGCTGCGCCAGATCCTGTTCGTCGGTCACCACCACCAGATCGGCGCCGAGCGATTGCAACACCTCACGCCTTTCGCGCAGCTTGGTTGACGCGATCACCTTGGCGCCCAGGGCCTTGCCGAGCTGCACCGAGGCCGGACCGAAGCAGAGGCAGGCCTCGGTGGTCAGCACCGTGCGGCCGGGCTTGACGTCGCCGAGATTGACCAGCGCGAAATAGGCCGTCAGCAAGGGCGCGTAATGCACCGCCGCTTCAATCGGCGTGAGCCCATGTGCCACGCCCTCGGCACCGGCCAAGGGATAGCGCGTCAGCGAGTCGCGCGGCATCAGGACGATGTCGCCATAGGTGGGATAGCGATTGGCGGTCTGCGCCGGAAAACTGGCGACCGGCATGCCCGGGGCTAGGTCATCGACGCCGTCGCCGACGGCGAGCACACGACCCGCCATTTCGATTCCCAGACCCGCCGGTAAATGCGTCTCTTCGGGCGCCAGATTCTGGCGCCACAGAACATCGTACCAGCTGACACCAATCGCCTCGACTGCGACCAGGACTTCGCCCGCGGCCGGACTCGGCGTCGGCACCTCTTCGCAAGTCAGCACTTCGGCATTGCCGAATTGATGAAAGCGAATCATATGAGACATCGCAAACCTCGGATGGGAATTCCACTCTGTCATGAAGTCTAGTCACTTACTGACAGGACGCAAATTCGTCTCTGTCGATAGTTGCCATGAACGCCAATGATGCCGCGATTGCGAGGTTGCACGTAATATCCCTTGGTGCAACTGCGAAGAGCCGGATAAGATGCGTACATATCAGGAACATCTCTATCCGTGATTCCGGGGTCATTCATGACGTTACCGCGCCTCTCCATCGCTGATCGGGACAAATGAACCGTAACGACCTGCGCCGCATCGACTTCAACCTGCTGATCGTGTTCGAAACCTTGATGCATGAGCGCAGCGTCACCAAGGCGGCGGAGAAGCTGTTTCTCGGCCAGCCCGCGATCAGCGCGGCACTGACGAGGCTGCGCGGGGTCTTCGACGATCCGCTATTCGTGCGCTCCGGCCGGGTAATGGAGCCGACTGCCCGGGCCATGGAGATATTCCAGCATCTCTCGCCGGCACTCGATTCGATCTCTACCGCCATCAGCCGTTCGCAGGATTTCGATCCGGCGACCGCCCAGGCGGTGTTTCGCATCGGCCTCTCGGATGATGTCGAATTCGGCCTCTTGCCGCCGCTTATCCGCCGGATGCGCAGTGAGGCGCCGGGTGTCGTGCTGGTCATTCGGCGCGCCAACTACCTCCTGATGCCAGGCCTGCTTGCTTCGGGCGAGATCTCGGTTGGCGTCAGCTACACGACCGACCTGCCGGCCAATGCCAAGCGCAAGACGGTGCGGCGCACGCGGGTCAAAATGCTGCGAGCAGATGCCATTCCGGGTCCGCTCAGCCTCGATGATTTCTGCGCCCGGCCGCATGCCATGGTCTCTTTCGCCGGCGATCTCAGCGGCTATATCGACGACGAGCTGGCGCGAATCGGCCGCTCCCGACAGGTGGTACTGGCCGTGCCGCAATTCAACGGCCTGGGCACGCTGCTTGCCGGCACCGATCTTCTGGCTTCGGTGCCCGATTATGCGGCACAGGTCCTGGCGGCGGCCGGCGGGCTGCGCATCGAGGATCATCCCCTGCAGCTGCCGAGCTTCGAATTGCATATGGCCTGGCGCGGCGCCCATGATACCGACCCGGCCGAGCGCTGGTTGCGCAATCGTATCGAAATGTTTGTCGGTGACGCCGATTCGTTGCGTTGAATGCACGCCAATCAACTGATATAGAAGGAAAATTTTTCAAGGCCCTGGCCACAGCCGGCGGTTGTCATCACCGATAATGATAGTGACATTCATTGCGATTAATTCGTAACCGCGCCCGGACCGCCGCACATTCCGCAGATGCGAAATGCCAGAATCCGGCTGACCAAAGGGGCGGTATACGATATGCGCGTGGTTTCCAACAAATCTGAGTTCTCTGTGGAAGTTGCATCCCGGGCCGGCCGGGCCTGGCGCGGCGCGGCGCTGGCCGGACTGATGGCCGTGGCGGCCCTGCCGCTGCTGGCTGCCTGCGAGAAGAGCCCGGCTTCGACCCCGGCAGCCGCGGCGCCGGCGCCGAAGGTGAGCGTAGCCGACGTGCTGGTTCGCCCGGTGACGGAATGGAATGAAGTGACCGGGCGTCTGGAAGCGCCGGAATCGGTCACCATCCGTCCGCGCGTCTCCGGCTATATCGATCAGGTGGCCTTCAAGGAAGGCGCTCTGGTGAAGAAGGGCGACCTTCTGTTCCAGATCGATCCGCGCCCCTTCCAGGACGAGGTCAACCGCCTGCAGGCGCAGCTGGAGCAGGCGCGGGCGACGCAGACCCGCACGGCCTCGGAAGCCGTGCGCGGCAACAAGCTGTTCGACAATAAGGTGATCGGCAGCGAAGAAAACGATGCCCGCAACGCCGCGGCGACGGAAGCGCGGGCGGCTGTGGCGGCAATCCAGGCCCAGCTTGAGGCCGCCAAGCTCAATCTCAGCTTCACCCAGGTACGCGCGCCGATCGATGGCCGGGTAAGCCGCGCCGAATTGACCGAGGGCAACCTCGTCAATGCCGATCAGAGCGTGCTGACCAGCCTGGTTTCGACCGACAAGGTCTATGTCTATTTCGACGTCGATGAGCGGGTCTATTTGAAATATGTCGACATGCAGCATAAGGGCGAGCTCGGTGCCGCCCCGCCGGTCTATCTCGGTCTCTCCAGCGAACAGGGATTCCCCCATCTTGGCCAGCTCGATTTCATCGACAACCAGGTGAATGCCAAAACCGGCACCATCCGCGGCCGGGCGATCTTCGATAACCGCGACAGTACCTTCACGCCGGGCCTCTACGCGCGTGTCCGCCTCGTCGGCAGCCCGACCTATGACGCGGCGCTGATCGACGATGCCGCGGTCGGCACCGATCTCGGCAAGAAATTCGTGCTGGTCCTGAGCAAGGACGGCAAGGTCAACTATCGCAGTATCGAATTGGGGCCGAAGCTCGATGGTCTGCGCGTGGTGCGGACCGGCCTTGAGAAGGGCGACAGGATCGTCGTCAAGGGGTTGCAGCGGGTGCGCTCCGGCATGCAGGTCGATGCCGAGATGATCCCGATGGCGGATCAGGCGGAGCTCGATCACCAGGAGCAGATGCTGGCCTCCAACAGCGCCAAGCTGCTGGAGCAACAGCAGCAGGCTTCCGCCCTGCAGCAGGCGACAGCGGCCGGAGCCGCGGCCGCGATCGGGGCAGCTGTTCATAATTGATCTGCTGGCGTCGGCCGTGAGCCGGCGCCGCTCATTCCCTTTCAATGTCTGCGATAACCCTGTCGCAGCGGATATTGCTTTTCTGGTCCAAGGAGACCGGCCATGAATTTCTCGCAATTTTTCGTCCAACGGCCGATCTTCGCCGCCGTGCTGTCGCTGATCATCCTGATCGGCGGCGCCATCTCGCTGTTCCAACTGCCGATCAGCGAATACCCTGAAGTCGTGCCGCCGACCGTGGTGGTGCGCGCCACCTTCCCCGGCGCCAATCCAAAAGTGATCGGCGAAACCGTCGCGGCGCCGCTGGAACAGGCGATCACCGGCGTCGAGAACATGCTCTACATGTCCTCGCAATCGACCGCCGACGGCAAGATGACGCTGACCGTGACCTTCGCGCTCGGCACCGACCTCGATACCGCCCAGGTGCAGGTGCAGAACCGCGTCACCCGCACCCAGCCGAAACTGCCGGAAGAGGTGCAGCGCATCGGCGTCACCGTCGACAAGGCCTCGCCCGACCTCACCATGGTCGTGCATCTGACCTCGCCGGATAACCGCTATGACATGCTCTATCTTTCCAACTATGCCTTGCTCAATGTGAAGGATGAGCTGGCGCGGCTGGACGGCGTGGGCGACGTACAGCTGTTCGGTCTCGGCGACTATTCGCTGCGGGTCTGGCTCGATCCCAACAAGATCGCCTCGCGCAACCTGACCACCGACGATATCGTCAAGGCGATCCGCGAACAGAACCAGCAGGTGGCTGCCGGCGCCTTGGGTGCGCCGCCGTCACCGAGTGCGACCAGCTTCCAGCTCTCGATCAATACCCAGGGCCGCCTGGTGACCGAGGATGAATTCGCCAATATCATCATCCGCGTCGGCGCCGACGGCGAGATAACCCGCCTCAGGGATGTCGCGCGGGTCGAGCTCGGTTCCAACCAATATGCCCTGCGCTCGCTGCTCAACAACAAGGAAGCGGTCGCGATCCCGATCTTCCAGCGTCCCGGTTCGAACGCCATCGCCATTTCCGACGAAGTGCGGGCGAAGATGGCCGAGTTGAAGCAGAACTTCCCGGAAGGCGTGGATTACAGCATCGTCTATGACCCGACGGTCTTCGTGCGCGGGTCGATCGAGGCGGTGGTGCACACCTTGTTCGAGGCGATCTGCCTTGTCGTGCTGGTGGTGATCGTGTTCCTGCAGACCTGGCGGGCATCGATCATTCCGCTGGTCGCGGTGCCGGTTTCGCTGATCGGCACCTTCGCCATCATGCATCTCTTCGGCTTCTCGCTGAACGCCTTGTCGCTGTTCGGCCTGGTGCTGGCGATCGGCATCGTCGTCGACGACGCCATCGTCGTGGTGGAGAACGTCGAACGCAATATTGAACTCGGTCTGGCGCCAGTCGATGCCACCAAGCGCGCCATGCGCGAGGTGACGGGGCCGATCATCGCCACGGCTCTGGTGCTCTGCGCCGTTTTCGTGCCGACCGCCTTCATTTCCGGCCTGACCGGACAGTTCTATCGCCAGTTCGCCCTCACCATCGCCATCTCCACGGTGATCTCGGCTTTCAACTCGCTGACCCTGTCGCCGGCGCTCTCGGCGGTGCTGCTCAAGGGCCATCACGAGAAGAAGGACGGTTTCTCCCGCCTGCTGGATGCGATCTTCGGCTTCTGGCTGTTCCGGCCCTTCAACCGCTTCTTCGTGAAGGCAAGCCACGGCTATGTCGGCACGGTGCGGCGCGTGCTGCGTTGGGGCGTGATTGGTCTCATCCTCTATGTCGGCCTGGTCGGCCTCGGCTATCTTGGCTTCGCGAAGACGCCGACGGGCTTCGTGCCGCAGCAGGACAAGCAGTATCTGGTTGCCTTCGCGCAATTGCCGGATGCGGCGACCCTCGACCGCAGCGATGCCGTCATCCGCAAGATGTCCGATATCGCGCTGAAGAACCCCAATGTCGAAAGCACGGTGGCCTTCCCCGGCCTGTCGATCAACGGTTTCACCAACAGCCCGAACAGCGGCATCGTCTTCGTGACTTTGAAGTCGTTCGATCAGCGCAAGCGCGCGGATCAGTCGGCCGGCGCGGTCGCGGCCAATCTCCAGGGCCAGTTCTTCGGCATCCAGGACGCCTTCATCGCCATCTTCCCGCCACCGCCCGTCCAGGGCCTCGGCACGATCGGCGGCTTCCGCTTGCAGGTCGAGGATCGTGGCGGTCTCGGCTATGAGGAACTCTATAAGCAGACCCAGAATATCCTGGCAAAGGCGGCGAAGACACCGGAGCTGACGGGGTTGTTCTCCTCCTATCAGGTCAACGTGCCGCAGGTCGATGCCGATGTCGATCGCGAGAAGGCGAAGACGCACGGCGTCCAGATCAGCGATATCTTCGACACGCTGCAGGCCTATCTCGGCTCGCTCTATGTCAACGACTTCAACCGCTTTGGCCGCACCCTGCAGGTCAATGTCCAGGCCGATCAGCAGTTCCGCCTGGAACCGGACCAGATCGGCCAGTTGAAGGTGCGCAACGACCAGGGCGACATGGTCCCGCTCTCGACCTTCGTGAATGTGCATGACAGTTCGGGTCCTGATCGCGTCAGCCATTACAACGGCTTCTCCACGGCCGAGATCAACGGCGCGCCGGCGCCGGGCTACAGTTCCGGCCAGGCACAGGCAGCGATCGAGCGGATCCTGAAAGAGGAACTGCCCAATGGCATGACCTATGAGTGGACCGAACTCACCTATCAGCAGATCCTGGCCGGCAACACGGCGATCCTGGTCTTCCCGCTTTGCGTCCTGCTCGCCTTCCTGGTGCTGGCCGCGCAGTACGAAAGCTGGACCCTGCCGCTGGCGGTCATCCTGATCGTGCCAATGACTTTGCTGTCGGCCATCACCGGGGTGATCATCTCGGGTAGCGACAACAACATCTTCACCCAGATCGGCCTGATCGTGCTGGTGGGCCTTGCCTGCAAGAACGCGATTCTGATCGTCGAATTCGCCAAGGACAAGCAATTGGAGGGCCTCGACCGCGTTGCCGCGGTGCTGGAAGCCTGCCGTCTGCGTCTGCGGCCGATTCTGATGACCTCGATCGCCTTCATCATGGGTGTGGTGCCTTTGGTGCTGTCGACCGGTGCAGGCGCCGAGATGCGTCATGCCATGGGTGTGGCGGTGTTCTCCGGCATGCTGGGCGTTACCTTCTTCGGCTTGCTGCTGACACCGCTCTTCTACGTCACCATCCGCCGTCTGGTGGAACGGCGGCGTCCGGCCGCGGTGGTGCCTGGTCCCACGCCGAGCTTGAGCGAGGGCTGAGCAGACCGGCTGGCGGTCGGCTGCAGCCGGACCGAAAATGAAAGCCTTGAAGATGAAAAGCCCCCGCCTGTTCGGGGGCTTTTCGATTCCCGGCCGTATAATGTGCCGGTGTGCAAGCTACCGTGGCGAAAATTTGCAAAGAGTGTGATCTCCATATCACCACGAGCAATATTTAACTTCGACCACTTCAATTCGTTCTTCGCTCGCCTAAATCACATATCTGTCATATAAGGACGCCGCCGCCCTCGAGGTGGAGCGCCCGGTCGCCGGCATCCCGCCGACGGCATCCGTCATTGACATTCAGATCGCTGACAGCGTTCGCGCACAGGCATCGTCGTCCGCCCGGCTTCCGCTCGGGTCGCGGCGTCCTTGTCGCGATTCCCGCCGCGGCCGGATGCCGGATGGCGACCTTTGTAAGGATTCTGTGGCCATGAATTGCAAACACGCTGATCAGTCGCGTCTGGAGCGATTCACCCGACTACCCGCCTTCGCCGGGAAGACAGCGGCCAGGATGTTCGATGTCAGTCCCTGGCTTGCGGCGATTGTACTGAGCCTGGGCCTCACTCTCAGCTTGTCGGCGCGGGCGGCGCAAGCCGGCAATGTGCTCGACGTGATCAATCAGGATCCGTCCTACTCGATCTTTGCCAGTCTGCTGCAGAAAACGGGACTCGATGCCGACCTGAAGAACGGCGGGGCCTACACGGTCTTCGCCCCCACCAATGCGGCTTTCAATGAGCTGTCGCCGGAGCGGCAGCAACTGTTTGAAACCGACAGCGCTGCCGCCCGGCGCGCGCTCGAGAGCCTAGTGGTGACCAAGAAGGTGATGCCGCAGGATCTGGCGCATAATCGTGTCTTGCTGACGTCGGTCGGCGGCCATGGCGTGGTGGTCGACGGCACCGAAGGCCGCCTGACGGCGGAGGGAACGGAGATCCTCAGCGTCGATACGTCGCCGACCAACGGCGTCATCTACACGATCGACGGCGTGACCCTGGATCATCGCCACAGCGGGCGCGATACCGACTAATCAAACTGGTTGACCGGCATTCTTACGGGGGCGTCGAACCGGCGACCGCAATACGGCGCTTGTTCAGCGCAGGTTGTCCTGAAACCGTTCCAGGTTGCGCGGCCGGGCAACCGGTATGTCCTCGGTAAGCGCGACCCCATCGATGCGCTGGTTCATCTGCAGCATCCGCAGGCAGAGCGAATCCAGCGTATAGAGGTCGTTGGTGCGGAAATAGTCGGGGTCGGCCTGGGTCATCAATTCCTGCATGTCCTGAGCTTCGATGACGATGCGCTCCAGCTGATTGAGCTTCACCGTGATCTGCTCGATCTCGGCGAGCTGGGCGCGGGACATCTCGGTCCACATTTCCGGCATCGCCTGCTCGGCGCGCTTGAGGGCGTTCGAGCAGCGCCGTCCGATGCCATGGCGCCATTGATAGAGCAGGGCGCCGCCGCCGGAGTCCGTCTTCAGGACCAGGCGGGCCGGAATGATGAGATCGCTGGCGATCAGCGTGAGTCGGGCGAGGATCGAGGCCGCCCTGGCCATTTCCTGCCGCTCGCGGTTCTGGCGTTCTTCGGCGAGGCGGCGCTCGGCCTGATCGGCCTTGTCGCGGGATTTCTGCAGCCGCAGCGAGGCGCCCATGGTGAGGCCCAGGAACAGCAGGACGGCAGCAAGGAAAATCTGGAAATCGCCGGCGACGGCGTACCAGTTTGGCTGCAGCGTCAGGCGCACGGCCATCACACCGCCCACCAGCCCGAGAATGATGCCGCCGATCAGCGCGGCCAAAAGCAATGGCGTCACCCGCATGCCGCGCGGCTTACTCATACCGGTAATTCCTCCCCCAACGCACCCCGAATTACAGCCCCATCGCGAACGACTATAGCAGATCCGGACACTGCCGGATCGCCATCCATGACGGCGCGTCGCTACCATCAGAATAATACGGATGCGGCCCCTGTCCCGGGCGGCCATTATCCCCGGCGACTTTTATCTCGCGCGACCATCTAGCCCGGGCACTGCATCCTGCCTGCTTTTGTCGACTTTGCCGAGAGGAAGAAAGATCGGTTTTAGCGCAAATGGCGGCGGCCCAGCCATTGCCGGGCCAGCCGCCCATCTGTCACTGACGAACGCCGATCAGCCGGGCGCGCCCGGCATCAGTTCATAAGGATGCTTCCAGCCCTTCTGGGCGGCAATGCGACTGGCCCAGGCCTTGAGATGCGGGAACTGTGTCCGGTCGATGCCGGTCGGCTCATCATAGAAGAAGTAGCCGGCCAGGGAGAGATCGGCGATCGTCAGGCGGTCGCCGAGCAGGAAATCACGACTGGCGAGATGCTTGTCGACCAGGCCGAAAGCGCTCACCGCCCGTCCGCGGAGAAATTCGGTCACCGGTGTCTCGCCGCTTTTCTGCAGCCCGACTAGGAAGCGCAAGGTAGCGAAGTAGCTGGTGAATTTGTGGTTGTCGAACAGCATCCAGCGCAGGATTTCCAGCTTTTCCTCTTCGTTGCGGCCGCCGAACTTGCCGGTTTTCTCCGCGAGATAGGTGAGAATGACGCCGCTTTGCGTCAGCTTCTTGTTGCCGTGCACGAGGACCGGCACTTCGCCGAGTTCGTTCAATTCATGGCGGAAGCTGTCTTCCCGTGTGGCCCCGTTGAAATAGTCGACCCAGACCGGTGTCCAGTCGCAGCCGGCCAGCTGCAGCATCAGGGCCGCCTTATAGGAATTGCCGGATTCCCTCATGCAATAAAGCTGATACGCGGCCATGTTCCCCCCTTTGGCGATAGCGCCGCCGGCGGCGCTGTTGCGACCGCCGCGGATGCGACCTCATGCTATCGGCGGGCGTCACCGCCTGGCCAGCGGCGACGGCGCATCGGAATCCTGCATTTTTGCAGGCGATGCGCGCGCCGTCACGCCCGGGAGGCCGTTTCAACCGGTAAAGCTTGCCAAGGCGAGGGGATCGCTGCCGGGCAGCGCCTCGCCAAGCGCGGTTTGCAAGCGGGCCGGTGCCATCAGGTGAAAGAACGCGACGAGGCCAATCATGACGAGCCCGCCGAGCAGAACCGCGCCGGCGCTCTTGGCGACTGTCGCGCCTGGTGCAGGCTCGCCCGATGCCGACTCGCGCGCCGGTTCCTGTTGTCCGGAGATGGGGAGCTGCCGAGCATCCGATGCCGTGAGAGGGCGCGGCGGCTGTTCGACATATTGTGCGCGGCCCTGGCCGAAAGACCAGTCGGCAAGCTCGTTCTCGCTCAGGGCAATGAAGACGTCATTGGCGGCAAGGCCGGGATCGAGCGTCAGCTTCTCCGTCACCCGGCGATAGAAATCCTGTTTCATCTCCGTGCTGCGGCCGCGCCGCAGGAAGACCTGGATGAAAACCAGATCGGCGCTGCGCTGAATGTCGAGATAATTGCTGTCGAAGATCAGGCCGTCGGCGGGTTGTTCGGTGACGATTTGAAAACGGTCATCGGCCGGCACATTGAGCGTTTCGACCAAAGCGGCGTGGACGCCATCGGCGAGGGCGCGGCGATAGGGGAGAGGCTTTCCGGCGGCATGGGTAATGCGGACAAGCGGCATAATGGGCTCCTGTTGCTGTTGCCGGCCGGCTTTCCGCCTCGTGGAATCGCCGACCACAAAATCAATCTGGGTCTTGCCAATAGTTTTGAAAAATTGATAATTTAAAATAGATAAATGAGAAAACCGTAAGTGTTTGTGCGCCATGATGAATCTCGACCTCGATATCCTGCGAAGCTTGGCGACCGGCATGGATCTCGGCAGCTTTGCCAAGGCGGCCGATCGGCTTGGCCGGTCGCAATCGGCCATCAGCCTGCAGCTGCGCAAGCTGGAGGAACAGCTTGGCGTCGAGTTGCTGCGCAAGCAGGGGCGCAATCTGATGCTGACCGAAGCCGGCGAGGTCATGCTCGGCTATGCAAGACGCCTGCTGGCGCTCAACGACGAAGCGCTCACGGCGGTACGCGGCCCGATGGTCAGCGGCCCCTTGCGCTTTGGCCTGCCGCAGGATTTTGCCGAGACCTGGTTCCCAACCACACTGGCGCAATTCAGCCGTGCTCATCCGCAGACCCAGATTGCCGTGACGGTCGGCCGCAATGCCGAGCTGTTGGAGCGGCTGGATCAGGGGGAGCTCGATCTCATTCTGATCCTCTCGCCTGGTCTCGACCGGCCGAAGACGACGCCGGTCCTCGATTTGCCGATGGCCTGGATCGGGCCGCGCGACCCAATGCTGATCGCTACCCCGGCGGACATGAAGGTGCATGGCGTGAAGCTGGTAATGTTCGAGACACCCTGCGTCTTTCGCCGTGCCGCAAACGAGGCACTGGACGCTGCGGAGCTGTCGGGTCGGGTCGTCTTCACCAGTCCCAGCCTGTCCGGCCTGTGGGCGGCGGTTGCCGCCGGGATCGGCGTCACCTTGCGTACCCTGGCGAGTGCACCGACAAGCCTGCGGGTGCTGGGTCCCGAAAGCGGCCTGCCGCCGATGCCGGCCATTCCCCTGCTGCTGGTGGAGGCACCGGGCGAAGCGGCGACCCCGGTCCTGCAACGGTTCAAGGAAATTCTTCTCGAGACCTGCCGTGCGGCCCTCGGCTCCATGGCGACGGGGGCCGGCGCTACCGGTGCCGCCTCACGCCACAGGGCGGCCTGAGGACGCATCGCCTGACGAAACGTCGCCTGCGCCGCGATGCCGTGCTGCTATTTCGCTGCGGCGTTTGCCTCCGTCACCAGCAAAGGTGCGGCGTAATGCTCGACCACCGGAAAGGGGTCGTAGAAATGATGCAGCAAAGCGCGCCATTGCTGATAGCGCGCCGACTGGCGGAAATCGATTGTGTGGTTCTCGAGCTGCCGCCACCAGACCAGCAGCAGGTATTTGCCGGGACGTTCGAGGCAGTCGCGCAGTTCCAGCCGGACGAAGCCCGGTGTGGCGGCGATCAAAACCTGGGCTTCACGCATCGCCGCCTCGAATGCCGCCTCATGCCCCGCGATCACCTGCAGCACCGCCTGTTCCAGAATCATCCGCAACCTCGCCGATCGATCCGGCTCGCCGGCCGGAGCGGCAGATTACCGCCGCCCGTCAGGCGAGACCAGATCGACGATCGGTCAGAGAGGACGCAGACGATCCTCGTCCCGAGCCTTCGCCTCAGACGGTGAAACTGATGCCGCTGAGAAGAGCCGAGGTTGTGCTGCTGCCGGAAGTGGCTGCTGATGCCGAGTTGGCCGTGGCGCTCGCCGCTTCGATCCCGCCACCGCCACCGCCGCCATGATGGTGATGATGCGTTCCCTTGGTCTGGGTTTGGAAGCTGCTGAGGGCCTGCTGCGCGGCCTGGATGTCATTGTTGCCGAGATCGGTGCCGATCTCCTGCAGGAATTGCTGAAAGTTACTCTTGCCGCTGGTGCTGCTGGACGTGGAATCGCTGGCAGACGTCGACGATGACGACTGCTGGCTGGTCAAGGAATCATAGGCCGATTGGGCGGCCGTCAGATCGCCGGACTTGATCGCCTGCAGCAATTGCCGGAAATCCTTCTGGCTGCTGTCCTGGCTGCCGCGCGATTGGAACTGGCTGGTGGTCGCGGTGGTGCTGGTCGATACGCTGGATATGCTCATCTTGCTTCTCCTCGGTGTCTCACCCCCAGGGAGATCGGCAAAGCGTGCGGTGGCGTCCTCCTGACCTGAGCCGGCCTTCTGCCGCCGGCGGCTCCCTCAAGCCGCCCAGGAACGTCGCGCATCACTGACGATGTCCCGCCGGCAAAGATTGCCGGACAGGGACGGGCCCTGCACGGAAGCAGGCGCGTTTCCGCCGTTTCCGATCAAGGCGCTTCAAGAAATGCGATATCCATGCCAGCAGCGGATAGGGCTGGCATAAGGCCGGTGCCGGCAGGTGGAGGTTAGGTAGCCCGTTTGGTCCCGACCAGCAGGTTGCGTCCAGCACCGATGCCGGCCAGGGCGGCGCTGACGGAAAGTACCACATACATCACGCCGACGGCGCGCCAGTCGCCGGTCAGGCTGTGCAGCGGGCCGACCAGCAACGGTCCGCAGGCAGCCAGGGTATAGCCGACACTTTGCGCCATGCTGGACAGTTGCGCCGCCACATGGGCATCCGATGAGCGCAGCACGATGATGGTGAGGGCGATGGCGATGCTGCTGCCCTGGCCGATACCTAACAGGATAGCCCAGGGCCAGATCAGGCTGAGCGGCGTGAAGAGCAGGCCGAGCAGGCCGATCAAGGTGACCACCATGGCGAGGACATTGCAGAGGCGCTGATCGCGCCCCCAGATGGCGATACTGGGGGCGAGCAGCGAGGCGATCACCTGGCACAGCACCGAAACCGAGACGACGAGGCCGGCGGTCACCGGATCGAGACCGCGATCGCGCAGGATCGGCACCAGCCAGCCGAAGGTGCAATAGGCGAGCGCCGATTGCAGGCCCATGAACAGGGTGACCTGCCAGGCCAGGAAATCCCGCCACAAACCGGCGCCGTGCCTGGCCCGCACGGATGGGCGGGCGACGCGCTTGGGCAATTGCGGCAGCCAGAGCAGGATCACCACGAGCACGGGGAGGGTCCAGATCGCCAAAGCGGCTGGCCAGGAATCGCCCAGCAGTGCCTTCAAGGGCTGGGTCGCACCTTCGGCGGCGGCGGCCCCGCCACAGAGCGCCATCGTATAGAAGCCCGTCATCAGCGCGGCGCGGCGGGGAAAGTCCCGTTTCACCAGGCCGGGCAGCAGCACATTGATGACGCCGATCGCCGCTCCAGCGATGATGGCGCCGCCGATCAGCGCAGACAGGTTGCCGAAGCCGCGCAAGGCCGTGCCGGCCGCCAGCACCATCAGCAGACCGAGGATGGCCCGCTCGCTGCCGAACCGCCGGGCGAGCAGGGGCGCCAGCGGCGCAAAAAGGCCGAGACAGAGAACCGGCAAAGTGGTCAGCAGGCTGCCGCCAGTCGGCGTGAGGCTGCGGTCATGCATCACTTCCGGCAGGACCGGCGCCAGGCTGGCCAGCGCCGGCCGCAGGTTGAAGGCGATCAGCACCAGACTGACGCCGAGCAGGACGGGATGGGGATGGCTGGCGGCCACGGCCGGGGCCTGATCGATCTCGGCATCGATCAGTTCATCTTCCAGATGCAGGCGCGCGGGGTGGTGCGGCTGGGTCATAGGCGAAGTCCATGATGGCGGGCCAGCCGGCGGCTCGATAGGCCTGGTGACGATCGGTCAGGGAAACCTAGCGACTCGGTCCTGCGAGGTGGAAAGTTAGCCGGCAGCGCGGGGGAAAGCATTCCAGCCCGGCGATAAAGCAGCCGAGCGGCAAGATCAACTGCAAACCTTGGCGACGGGGACCGTTTACCTTCCGGCAAGGGTGCTTGCTGCTAAGTATCTGAAACAGTGGCGATGATTGGAAATTTAAGGTAAATTAGTTAATAAATTTCAAGGTCGGTAAATGGCAAAATCTCACTATTTCAATAGATTGCCTAAAATACCTATTGTTTTGCTTTTAATAATCAGCTTAACTTAACACTGAGATGTAAGGACGTGAATATTCGGTCGGCATGCGGATGACGCGGGGCCGGCGCGGTGGGATCCGGGAGGGTTTCCGGTTTGTCCCACCTTGACGCCCGCGCGGCTGGGGGGCGGCCTTGATGGCAATGGAGCAAACCGACGTCCAGTCGTTACTGGCGTTGGCCCGGGAGAAATCGGAACAGGCGCGCAGCCACCTCTTCGAGGTGATGGGCGACATGTTCCTCGACCAGGCGCGGATCCTGACGACGCAGGAACGCTCACTGATGGTCGACATCCTGGAAAAGCTCATCACCGAAGTTTCGCACGACATTCGCATGCGGCTGTCGCAGCGCTTGGCGAGCGTGCCCACGCTGCCGCGTGAACTCGCGGTGCTTCTCGCCAATGACGAGATCGATGTTGCCGCACCCATCCTGATGCAATGTGCTGCACTGCAGCAGATCGATCTTATCGAAGTCATCCATCAGCGCTCGCGCCAGCACATGCTCGCCATCGCCATGCGCCGCGATCTCTCGCTGCCGGTTTCCGACGCGCTGGTCGATAGCGGCGATGTCGACGTCATCCGCACCTTGCTTGAGAATCATGACGCGCAGATCTCGTCGGCGACCCTCGCTTATATCGTTGAACAGTCGAAAACGATCGACGACTTCCAGGGTCCGCTGGTCCGTCGCCACGACCTGCCGCGCGACCTCGCCGTCAAGATGTGCTACTGGGTGTCGGCTGCCTTGCGGCTTTTCATTCTCGACAAATTCCATGTCGACGCCAATGAACTCGACGAGCTGATCGAGCCCGCCCTGCAGGCGGAGGTCAAGCATACCCGCGAAGACAAGGCTGATCCCGCCGATGCCGCCAAGCTCCTCGCCCGGGAACTTCGCCGCAAGGGCCAGCTTACTTCAAAGATCATGATCCAGGCCTTGCGCCGTGGCGAAGTGGCGCTGTTCGAAACCATGATGAGCGAGCTCAGCCAGCTGCGCCTCAATCTGGTGCGGCGGCTGCTTTACGAAGATGGCGGTGAAGGCCTCGCCATCATGTCGCGCGCGATGGAGCTCACACGCGAGGAATTCGCGACGATTTTTCTGCTAAGCCGCAAGACCCGGCCCGGCAATGCCACCACCGATCCGACCAGTCTCGGCACGGCTTTAGCTTTTTTCGACCGACTCATTCCTGACAATGCAAGACAGGTGACTTCCAGATGGCAGCGCGACCCCAACTACCTGTTCGCGATCATGCAGGTCGAGGATTCGACCAGACCGACGAACAGCGGCCCGCCCAGCCCGGTACCCCCGAGCCCGGTACCGCCGAGCGCGCCTTCACCGGGCGGCCCGCCGTCGATACCCCTGCCGCCGCGCCTGCGGCACGCGAGCAGCCGGGATTAGGTCGTCCCTCGGCGATCGTCACGGACTGGCACCCGGTCCGTGACGCCCAGCCGTCGCCTGAACAGCTGCGCGATATCTTCCATCGCGAACTGCTCGATTTCGGCCCCGCTCTCTATCTTGCCGATCGCGACGGCATCGTGCGCTGGTGCAATGTCGCCTTCCGCCGCATCGTCGAAATGCCGATCGAAGGCGGCCAGCTGATGGAGCTGATGCGCTTCCGCGATATCGCCGAGGAAGTCGACCAGAACCGCGCCACGGTCTATCGCGAACAGCGGGTGAAAACCGGTGGCGCCGTGCACTTCCTGCGTTCGCGGCATGTGCCGCTGTTCGACAGCGCCGGCGAATTGACCGGCTTCGGCGGTCTGCTCAATCTCTTTGCCGAAAACACCATTGGCGTCGAAGACAGCAGCATCATTGCCGATCGCTATGCCGATTTCCTGCGCCTCACCGCTGACTGGGTCTGGGAAACCGACGCGCAGCTCAATTTCATCATGGTGTCCCAGCGGGTGATGAATGCTATCGGCCGCGCACCGCAGGAATTGATCGGCACCAACCTGATGTCGCTCTGCGCTTCCGCCAATCGCGCCAGCGAGGTGAAGCGCCGTTTCGACCGGCTGTCGCCATTCCGCGAACAGGCTTTCGAGATGTTCGACAGCGAGGGGCGCACCAAGACCTTCCTGCTGAGCGCCGTGCCGGTTTTCGACCGGCGTGACGGCTCGCTGCAGGGCTATCGCGGCGCCGCCACCGACATCACCGAACTCAACCGCCGCGAGAACGGCCTGCGCGCCGCCAAGGAAGCGGCCGATGTCGCCAATATGGCGAAGACCCAGTTCCTCGCCAATATGAGCCACGAATTGCGCACGCCGCTCAATGCCATCATCGGCTTCTCCGACGTCATGCGCATGGAAATGGTCGGCCCGGTCGGCAATCCGCAATACCGCACCTATGTGGCCGATATCCATAGCAGCGCCCTGCATCTGCTCGGCATCATCAATGACGTGCTGGATGTGTCGCGCATCGAGGCGGGCAAGGTCCAGCTGATGGAAGGCATCGTCAATCTCGAGGAGATTTTCGATTCGGTCCTGCGGCTGGTGCGTGAACGCCAGACCGAGGCCGGGCTGTCGCTGACCACGGAGCTGCCGTCGCGGCCGCCACGCCTCAATGCCGATAAGCGCAAGTTGAAGCAGATCCTGATCAACCTGATCAGCAATGCGATCAAGTTCACGCCGAGCGGTGGCGCCATCACCCTTTCCGCCCGTCTGCGGGAAGACGGCGCGCTGGAAATCATCGTCACCGATAACGGCATCGGCATTGCCGCCGAGGATATCGAACGGGTGCTGCAGCCTTTCGTGCAGGCCGATTCCGCCTTGCATCGCAAGTTCGACGGCGCCGGCCTCGGCCTGCCGCTGTCGCGCGGCCTGGCGCGCCTGCATGGCGGCGAGTTGATCCTGGAAAGCCAGCCGGGTCGCGGCACGCGTGCCATCGTCGTGCTGCCGGCCGATCGCGTGATCGACGGGCCGCAGCTGACGCCGGTGAAGTAAGCTCGTGAAGTAAGCGGGTGAAGTAAGTCCGTGAAGTGAGCTGGTGAAGCGGGCCGGCGACGTCAGGGCGTGACGTAATCGCCGGCATTCCGCTAAAATCCCGTGGATCGTTGCGAACATTGTTAGGGGTCACGATGACGGGTCTCCAGGACCTGTCATCGACCCGGTTACCGCTGCATGTTAATCTATCGCCGATCCGCCGCGTCGCGGCGGGTAGGGCACGGATTCACGACAGCAGGCTTCGCGCGCATTCCGATGGCTGGTCCCGACCTTGACCTTCGCACTCTGCCGGAAATTGCCCGGGACCGCAGCGCGGCGGGGCGGGCGCGGCTATTCGCTTTTCTCGCAGCCTTGCTGGTATCGCGCTGGGACCGCCTGACTGGCGGCGAGCGCAATGAATTGGCGGCGCTGATCGTCGTTCTCTGGTCCCGTGGTGCCGAAGCGGACCGTGCGAAGCTGGCGGTCGATCTTGCCGGGGTGCCGGATCTGCCGGAGACATTGCGCAGCCTCCTCCCTGTCGCAGCGGCGGTCGCGCCTCCGCCAGTCTTTACGCAACCGCCGAATTCAGCTGGGCATTCCTCTGCAGCCATATCGGACGGCGCCGCCATGATGCCGGGGCAGCTTCCCGCCGCCGCGACGCCAGGCAAGCGGAACATCAGCATCACGATTACCCAGCAACCGGCCGCGCGGCTTCCGCGGCCGTCATCTTCGAATGGCGGGGCGGTGCCGATCCCGCAGCCGGCTTCCGGGTCCTCGATTTCCGTCCGTAAACCGATCGTTCGGATCGAGCAGCGGCCGCTGCTGAAGGTGGCGGCCCCGGCAGGGATACATCCTCCGGCGACGGCCGAGCGCACAACGCCGCTCCCGCCCCTCAAAACGCGATCGCCGGCAGCGATGGACGAAGTCGCCTCGCCGGCATGCGGCTCCTCGGCGGCAGCAGCCGGAATGGGGTCTCCGCCGGGACTGAGCGAGGCACCGGTCGCTGCGGAACCGGACGAGCCCGTGACGCCGTACGAGCCTTCGGCGCCAGTTGTGCAGGAGGAGCAAGCCGGGGTCACGGAGGCGGGACCGCTCCTGGATGCGATGCTGGTCGGCGATATGCCGGCACCACCGGATCTTTCCTCGGCCGCTGCTGTCGCCCCGCTCGGTGAAGATGAAGAGCCATCGCCGCCGACGGAGCCGCGCGCAAATCCGCACCGTCTCACCACGGCGCTCTTGAGCGAGGTATTGGCGAGTGGCGATTTTGCGCGGTTCGAGGTGATGCTGGCCAGCATGACCGGATTGCGCGCGGCGCTGCTGCGGCGGGTCTTGCGCGACAGCGGCGGCGAAGCCTTTGCCATTCTGGCACGTGCCGCCGGAGTCGAGCGGGAGGTCTTTTCCAGCCAATGGCGGAGTTGGCAGCAACGCCAGGGCGATCTCGGCCGCACGACGATACAGGGCGATCAGGCGAGCGCAAAACGTATCGGGGCTTTTTTTGCCGCTTTGACCGATCAGCAGATAGATCGCCTGATCCGGCGCTGGCGCGGCGATGAAAACCGCGTCTTTGCCGCCTCCGCCCCTTCCTGATGTTGGTGGCTATCGGGGGACCCTGCCGCAAATCCGCGAGCGGGATGGCCCGGTCCGCCTCGTTCGCACCAAACCAGCTGATCGGCGGAGGACTATGGCGCCGCTATCGCCGGTGCCGCAATTCGCGCAGCGCCCGGTCGATGCCGTCGAGTGACAGCGGATACATGCGCCCCGCCATCAACCGGTCGATCAGCTTCAGCGATGCGGTGTGGCCCCAGAACCGAGTGTCGCGCGGATTGATCCAGGCGGCGCGCGGGTAATGCTGCAACAATCGCTCCACCCAGACCTCGCCGGATTCGGCATTCCAATGTTCGACGCTGCCGCCGGGCTGGGTGATCTCATAAGGCGACATGGTGGCATCGCCGACCAGGATCAGCGACCAGTCCGGTCCGTAGGTGCGCATGACGTCCAGGGTCGGCGTCGTGGCCTCGAAACGACGCCGGTTCTCGCGCCACAGCCGCTCATAGGGGCAATTGTGGAAATAGAAGGTCTCGAGATATTTGAATTCCGACTTGGCGGCGCTGAAAAGCTGGGCGGTTTCCTCGACGTGGTCATCCATCGAGCCGCCGATATCGAGCAGCAGCAGGACCTTCACCTTGTTGCGCCGCTCCGGCCGCAATTGCAGATCCAGCGCGCCGCCATTGCGGGCGGTGGCGCCGATCGTGCCGTTGAGATCGAGTTCGCTGGCTTCGCCTTCGCGGCCCCATCGCCGCAGCCGGCGCAGCGCCAGCTTGATGGTACGGGTGCCGAGCTCCACATCGCTGTCGAGGTCGCGGAACTCACGCTTATCCCAGACTTTCACGGCGCGGCGATGGCGCGATTCCTTCTGCCCGATCCGCACCCCTTCCGGATTGTAGCCATAGGCGCCGAAAGGCGATGTACCTGCCGTACCGATCCATTTATTGCCGCCCTGATGCCGGCCCTTTTGTTCCTCCAGGCGCTGCTTCAGGGTTTCCATCAGCTTCTCCCAGCCGCCGAGCGCCTCGATGGCCGCCATTTCCTCCGGGCTTAGAAACCGTTCGGCGAGTTTACGCAGCCATTCTTCCGGGATATCGGCGGTGACATCACCGCCGATGGCGCTGAGCCCCTTGAAATGCTGGGCGAAGACGCGGTCGAAACGGTCGATATGGCGCTCATCCTTGATCAGGCTGGCGCGGGCCAGGAAATAGAAGTCCTCGACATCGAGCGTCACCACGCCCGCCTTGAGGGCGCCGAGCAGCGTCAGGTATTCGGTCAGTGAGACCGGTACCGATTCGCGGCGCAAAGCCTGGATGAAGCCGGAGAACATCGCCGCCGCGCCGCCGCTCTATTGCCCGCGCCGGGCCATGAAGGCGACCCGTTCGAAAAGATGCACATCCTGCTCGTTCTTCAGCAGGGCGCCATGCAGCGGCGGTACCACCATCTTGGGATCCTTGCTCTTCAGCACCTCCGGCGCGATATCCTCCACCATCAGCAGCTTCAGCCAGTCGAGCAATTCCGATGTCGCCGGCTTCTTCTTCAGTCCTGGTACGTCGCGGATTTCATAGAACAGGGTCAGCGCCTCGCGCAGCAGATTGGCTTTGATATCCGGATAATGGCTGGCGACGATGCGCTCCATCGTCTCCCGGTCGGGAAAGCGGATGTAATGGAAGAAGCATCGGCGCAGGAAAGCGTCGGGCAATTCCTTTTCATTATTCGAGGTGATGATGACGATCGGTCGATGCCGCGCCGCCACCGTCTCCTTGGTCTCGTAGACAAAGAACTCCATGCGATCCAGTTCCTGCAGCAAATCGTTGGGGAACTCGATATCGGCCTTGTCGATCTCGTCGATCAGCAGCACCACCGGTTTCTCGCTGGTGAAGGCCTCCCATAATTTGCCGCGGATGATGTAGTTGCGGATGTCGTGAACTTTCTCTTCACCCAGCTGGCCATCGCGCAAACGCGCCACAGCATCATATTCATAGAGGCCCTGTGCCGCCTTGGTGGTGGACTTGATATGCCACTGGATGAGATCCAGACCGAGTGCCGCGGCGATTTCGCTGGCGAGCACGGTCTTGCCGGTGCCGGGCTCACCTTTCACCAGCAAGGGGCGACCCAAGGCGACACTGGCATTGATGGCGACTTCGAGATCACGCGTGGCGATATAGCGCTCCGTGCCGCGAAAGGATTGACGGGAGTTGGTCGTGGTCGATTGCGGCATAAAAAATCACCTATACCTGTCGCTGGCCGTGATGGAGTAAGCTGGCCCGACCCTAGCATTCTGCCGCCCTCAGAACCAATCGCTGATCGGATGAGACGCAGTGAGCGTGGCAATGCATTGGCCGCATGGCTTATGCATTAACCGCGCTGTCGGCCATCGAGGGGCAAGCTGAGGGCGGCAGGGCGTCTTTAAAAAGCCCAGGGGGTACCGGCCCAAGTGGCCAGCCTATCGCACAATGAAGCAGAACACATGAAACGCGCAAAATATAAGATCGGGGACGTCGTCAAGCATCGTGTCTTTCCCTTTCGCGGGGTGATCTTCGATGTCGATCCTGTTTTCAACAATACCGAGGAATGGTGGCTGTCGATTCCCGCTGAAGTGCGGCCCAGCAAGGACCAGCCTTTTTATCATTTGTTAGCCGAAAACGAGCGCTCGACCTATGTCGCCTATGTTTCGGAACAGAATCTTTTGCCCGATGACAGCGACAAGCCCTGCCGACACCCGATGGTATCGGAGTTGTTTGACGGCTTGATCGACGGTGCCTATCAGCAGAAAGCCAGGCACACGCATTAGGCCTCGCTTCTGGCTTACCGTCGGTGCTCGCGCAGATGATGGTCCCGCCGCCAAGCCAAGCCCGCAATCCGCGTGGCGGATCTCCGGCCAGGGAGGCGCGATCAATCAAATCCCTGTCTCAACGAGATAGCTCGGCCAAAGAGGCTCCGCCAAAGAGATCGCGGCGCGTTATTCCTTCAAGGCGCTTGACGAGAACAAAGAACGAACATAAGATAAGAACAATCAGCGAACACTTAAGGGATGAACGATCATGCGGGTCATGCGGCAAATCCTCGAAGGCGCGGCTTTCGGCACTTTGATGGCAGTCATTCTGGTCGGCCAGCACTTGTTGCAGTAGTTCCTGTTCGGCGGGTCGTTTGCGCGGGCGCGATTTGCCGGCGGCCCGACCCCGGCTGCCGCGGCGCTCCCGCCCGCAATCTCCTTCCTGACCTTCCAGTCGTCCGGCTTCCAATGGCGGTGGCAAGCCCCTAATCTGGCGCTCTCATGCCGGCGGAGGGAAACGTGGTGCCGTTAGCTGCCATCAAGGATTTTCTGAAATGGGAATCGGCGGGCAGTGTCGTGCTGCTCTGTGCCGCGCTGCTGGCTCTGGTGCTGTCCAATTCGGCGGCGGCCGGGCTTTATGAAAGCCTGCTCAATCTGCCCTTCGGCGTCACCCTCGGCGGTATCGGCCTCACCAAGCCCCTGCTGCTGTGGATCAATGACGGCTTGATGGCTGTCTTCTTCTTTCTCGTCGGGCTGGAGATCAAGCGGGAAGTCCTCGAAGGCGAGTTGTCGAGCCTGTCGCAACTGGCCTTGCCCGGCTTGGCCGCGCTCGGCGGCATGCTCGTGCCAGCGGTCATTTTCGCTGCCATCAATTGGTCGCATCCCGCAAATCTCAGCGGCTGGGCCATTCCGGCCGCGACCGACATCGCCTTTGCCGTCGGCATTCTCGGCCTGGTCGGGACGCGGGCTCCGCTCAGCCTGAAGATCTTTCTGCTCGCTCTGGCGATCCTCGACGATCTCGGGGCGATCATCGTCATCGCCATCTTCTTTACCGCCGATCTCTCCTGGCTGTCGCTAGGGCTGGCAGGCCTCTGCATCCTCACGCTTGCCGTGCTCAATCGCTGCAATGTGCAAAGCCTCGCCGCCTACGTGCTGGTCGGCATCGTCATGTGGATCTGCGTGTTGAAATCCGGCGTGCATGCCACCCTGGCGGGGGTGGTCCTGGCTTTTGCCGTGCCCTTGCGCAATCCGCGCGAGCCGGACCAGTCGCTGCTGCGCCGGTGCGAACACGCCCTGCATCCCTGGATCAGTTTCGGCATCATGCCGGTTTTTGCCTTCGCCAACGCAGGTGTCGCTTTGGGCGATATCGGCCCGGCGCAATTGCTCGATCCGGTAGCGCTCGGCATCGCCGGCGGTCTCTTTCTCGGCAAGCAGATCGGCGTCGTCGCCATGGTCTGGCTCAGTGTCGCCCTGGGTCTCGGCAAGCTGCCGCAGGGGGCGAGCTGGATGCAGGTCTATGGCGTGGCCGTTCTCACCGGGATCGGATTTACCATGAGTCTTTTCATCGGCAGCCTCGCTTTCGCCGATCCCGCGGCCGCCAATGCGGTCAAGCTCGGCGTGCTCGGCGGCTCCGTGCTTTCGGCGGTGCTGGGCTTCTGCGTGCTCCGCTATATCGCCAAGCCCACGCTGGGCGAAGTGACGACCAAGCATGCGCGGGCCCGACACTAGACGCAAATCCGTTCTGTTCAGCAAGAAAGAGCGCGATCATGGGATGCGATCTGGAATAACAGGTGATCCGGTTGCGCCTGCGGCCCAGGCCTTCTATGAGCCGGGACCTCGTCCATATCAGTTTAAGCCGGCAAGGGCGGGCAGGAAGCTGCTGAGCGGCACGGCGGTGCTCAGTTCGCGCTTATCCTTCAGGGTGACGACACCGCTTTGCACGGCGACAATCTCCGCCTGGCTGCCATTGAAGCGCAACAGCGGCGAGCCGGAGGCGCCAAAAGTTGCATCGCAATCGTGCAGCCATAATTTCGGCCGCGCCTCACCGATGATCTGGCAATTGCGATGGGCGGTGAGCACCTCTTCGAAATCACCGCTATAGCCGGCGACGGTGACGGTGACGGGGCCCTGTGCCAGCGATATTTCCTGTCGCGCAATGGGGACGGGACGGGGCGACAGATCGCGATCCAACTCGATCAGCGCCCAGTCATGGGCCATCTCGCTGGCGCGGTCCGCCGCATCGCCCTGATAGCCTTTCGGCAGCACGAAGTTCTTGCCGATGCCATGCGCCTCATAGCTGCCGCGGTCATAGCCGGCGACGAAATGGATATCGCTGGGAATGGCCCAGCGCCGGTCATGAAAATTGTAAAGGCAATGGGCGGCCGTCAGCACCCAATGCGGCGCCACCAGCGCGCCGGTGCAATAGCCGCCGATCGCCCGGTTGACCCGGCCGAGCGACGTCCAGGGCCAGCCCGCATGCTCGAGGCGCACGCGATGATCCTGCGCCGAGACGCCAAGCTTATGCAGCGGTGCTGACGTTGCAGGATCCGGGGTCTGAAGCGGGACAGCCTGCGGCGCAACGGTCGTGCCGCTCGCCGTCTGGCCGAGGGCATTGTCCGCCACAAACAGCAGCGCGCCTGCCAGCGCCAGCGCGCCGGCTGATCGGCGGAACCGCCGCAGCGAAACGGTTAGACCCGGAAACATGATGGTGACGATACCCCTGCCTATCGCAAGGCAGCATATAACAGGACCGCGATGGCGGCGAACAGCATGGCGGCGATCAGCGCGAGGGTACCCGAGACGAGATGATGCTGCCAGCTCAGCGGCCGCAAGGCGTAGTCCAGCGAGCGGCGCAGCTGGTTGCGGCGCTCACGGCCGGCCAGCAGCACGAAATAGATATTGCCAATGAAAGGCAGGCGAAAGGATTTGCGATAGTCGATGGCATGCGCCTTGGGCTCGGCGCCGGCCGCGACACTGCGGATGGCGTTTTCCTGTTCGCCCGTCAGGCCGGCGCGAATCTCCGCCGGCAGCTGGCGCCAGAAGGCGTCGCTGCGCATTTCCTTGGTCAACCATTGCATGCCTGGTCTAGCCGAAGCCCTATTTTGCATTAGGCTCATGAACGAGTCCTCGCTCGTATCAACACGCCGATCGTCAACTAAATCGATTTGCCCCTATTACGTGTCAGAATGCGGCAATAGATGTTAATTAAGTATTTATCGACATCCGCCACCTTGACACCGTGAATTTGGCGTGTCCCTCGGCGTTTTTACCATCGATCGCCAGCAAATCGAAGGCCGTGTCATGGCAATCCGGTGACAACGCTGTCAGCTGGGACGATCGCGCCTCCGCCCGAAGGCCGATGACTGGAAAGCCGCTGCCGGCTCCGCTACAGTCTGGCGCAGGATGGTGCCGCGTTTGAATGGCGCCGACTGGGGCGGAGCGGGCCGCCCCTCATAGATAACAAAATGAGGCAAACCAAGAATCATGAAAGCCGACAAATTGAAGTCGCAATTGCTGACCGATGTGCTGCGTTTCGTCGCCGATCGGATCGAACGCGTGCGTGCGGCCCAGGTCGAAACCTTCATCCGTGACTTCTATGCCAACGTGCCGCAGCACGATCTCGTCGATCACAGTCCGGAGGATCTCTTCTGCGCGGCCTTGTCGCTTTTCAATTTTTCCGTCAAACGCCAGGCAGGACAGATCAAGGTCCGCGTCTTCAATCCCAGCCAGGAGGAACATGGCTGGCGCAGCGGCCATAGCATCATCGAGATCGTCAACGACGACATGCCTTTCCTGGTCGATTCCGTCGCCGCCGAATTGACGCGGCAGGAAATCGCCGTCCATCTCGTCATCCATCCGATCATCCGCGTGGAGCGGGACGACAAAGGCCAGCTGATCAGTCTTGGCAAGCCCGAAGCGCATGCGGAATCAGTGATGCAGCTCTGGGTCACCCAGATCGGCGAAGGCGATCGCAGTGCCGAAGTCAAAGCTCGCATCGAAGCCGTCCTGAAAGATGTCCGCGTCGCCGTTCAAGACTGGGGCGTCATGCGTCAGCGCCTCGACGAAGTGATCGAGGATATTGCCAAGCGCAAGCTGCCGATGCCCAAGCCAGACGTCTCGGAGATCGTCGATTTTCTGCGCTGGGTCGGCGACGACAATTTCACCTTCCTCGGCTACCGCGAATACACCTTCTCCGGTGAAGGCGACCAGGTCAGCTATCGGATCGTTGAATCGGCCTCACTCGGCATCCTGCGCGACTTCAACACGCGGATCTTCGACGGCATCCGCAATCGCGACAACATGCCGCCCGATGTGCGAAACTTCATCCGACAGCCCAATCTGATGATGGTGACGAAAGGCAATCTGCGTTCCACCGTCCACCGCAATGCCTATCTCGACACGATCGGCGTGAAGCTCTTCAACACCAAGGGCGAGGTGATCGGTGAGCGGCTGTTTGCCGGCCTCTTCACCTCGATCGCATACAACCGCAGCCCGAGCGAGATTCCGCTGCTGCGGCGCAAGGTCGAAACTGTCATCAAGCGCGCCGGCTTCTCGCCGATGAGCCATGATGGCAAGGCATTGGTCAACATTCTCGAGACCTATCCGCGCGACGAGCTGTTCCAGAGCAACGACGATGAACTGCTCGACACGGCGCTCGGCATCCTGCATCTACAAGAGCGCCAGCGCATCGCGCTCTTTGCCCGTCGCGATCCCTATGAGCGCTTCGTCTCGGCGCTGGTCTATCTACCGCGCGATATGCTGAATACCGGACTGCGCCTGCGCATCGGCGGCGTCCTCAGCAAGGCTTTCGGCGGCCAGGTCTCCGCCTCTTACGTACATGTCGGCGACGGCCCGCTCGCACGTCTGCAATACATCGTCAACACGGTGCCCGGCGAAGTGCCCACGGTCGATTTCCAGGCGCTGGAAGCGGAAATCGTCGAGGCCAGCCGTTCCTGGCGCGACAAGCTGCGCGACGCCCTGGTCGACGCCAAGGGGGAGGCCAAGGGCATCGCCCTGTTGCGGCGCTTCGGTGACGCCTTCCCGGCCGGGTATGAGGAATATTTCAACGCCTTCACGGCGGTCCATGACATCGAGCGCGTCGAGGAAGCATTGCGCCAGACGGCGCCGGCGCTCAATCTCTATCGTCCGATCGAAGAGCCGGCCAATGCCCTGCGGCTGAAGCTCTATAAAGGCGGAGTCAAGATCGCCCTCTCCACCGTGCTCCCCTCATTGGAGAATTTCGGCCTCAAGGTAATCAGCGAGAATCCCTTCGACATCCAGATGAGCGGCGGCGAGACCGTGGTCTGGATTCACGATTTCGCCATGGTCACGGCGGATGGCGCCGAGGTCGATATCGGCCAGATCCGCGACAATTTCCAGGAGGCCTATGCCAAGATCTGGGCCGGCGAGATGGAGGACGACGGCTTCAACCGCCTCGTCATCACCGCCGGTCTCGCCTGGCGCGACGTGACCCTGCTGCGCGCCTATTGCAAATATCTGCGCCAGGCGGCGATTGCCTTCAGCCAGGCCTATATGGAAGCGACGCTCAACGCCAATCCGCAGATCACCCGCAACATCGTCAAGCTGTTCCATGTCCAGCTCGACCCGCACCATATCGGCGATCGTGCCGCGCAGGGGGAGAAGATCGCGGCGGAAATCCAGAAGCAGCTGGATGCCGTGAGCAATCTCGATGAGGACCGCATCCTGCGGCGTTTCCTCAATGCCATCCAGTGCACCTTGCGCACCAATTTCTATCAGCGCGCGGCCGATGGCGGAGTCAAGGAATACATCTCCTTCAAGCTCGATTCGCACAAGATCGACGAATTGCCGCTGCCGCGCCCGCTGGTCGAGGTCTTCGTCTACAGCCCGCGCGCCGAGGCCATTCATCTACGCGGCGGCAAGGTGGCGCGCGGCGGCATCCGCTGGTCGGACCGGCGCGAGGATTTCCGCACCGAGGTTCTTGGCCTGATGAAGGCGCAGATGGTGAAGAATGCCGTCATCGTGCCGGTCGGCTCGAAGGGCGGCTTTGTCGTCAAGCGTCCGCCGCAATCCAGCGACCGTGATGTGGTGATGGCGGAAGTCATCCACTGCTACAAGACATTGATGCGCGGCCTGCTCGACATCACCGACAATCTGCTCGGCGGCAAGGTCGTGCCGCCGGGCGACGTCATCCGCCGCGATGAGGACGACCCCTATCTCGTGGTCGCCGCCGATAAAGGCACGGCGACCTTCTCCGATATCGCCAATGGCGTTTCGCGCGATTACGGCTTCTGGCTCGATGATGCCTTCGCCTCCGGGGGCTCGGCCGGCTACGACCACAAGAAGATGGGCATTACGGCGCGGGGCGCCTGGGAATCGGTGAAGCGCCATTTCCGTGAGATCGGCCGCGACATCCAGAACACCGCTTTCACCTGTGTCGGGGTTGGCGACATGTCGGGCGACGTGTTCGGCAACGGCATGATCCTCTCCGAACATACGCAGCTGGTGGGTGCCTTCAATCATATGCATATCTTCGTCGATCCCAATCCGGACGAGGCGGCAAGCTTCAAGGAGCGGCAGCGCCTGTTCAATCTGCCGCGCTCCAGCTGGGCCGATTACGATGCCAAACTGATCTCGGCCGGCGGCGGAATCTACGAGCGCAAGGCAAAATCGATCAAGCTCTCGGCTGAGGCGCGCCAGCGCTTCGGTATCGCCAAGGAAAGCGTCACGCCGAACGAGCTCATTCAGGGGATGCTGCGGGCGGAGGTCGATCTGCTTTGGCTGGGCGGCATCGGCACCTATGTGAAGGCCGAGGACGAAAGTCACCTGGAGGTCGGCGACCGCGCCAATGACGCGATCCGCATCAATGCGACTGAACTGCATTGCCAGGTGGTGGGCGAGGGCGCCAATCTCGGCTTCACCCAGCGCGGCCGGATCGAAGCGGCGCTGAACGGGAAGCGCCTCAATACCGATGCCGTCGACAATTCCGCCGGCGTCGATACTTCGGACCACGAGGTCAATATCAAGATCCTGCTGAACGAGGCGGTCGCCAATGGTGATCTCACCATGAAACAGCGCGACAAGCTGCTGGCCGATATGACCGATGAGGTGGGTCACCTGGTGCTGCGCGACAATTACCTGCAGAGCCAGGCGCTCAGCATTGCCGAAGCGCAAAGCTTCCGCCTGCTCGACCAGCAGAGCCGCTTCATGCGCGCGCTGGAGCGGGGCGGCAAGCTCGATCGCATCATCGAATATCTGCCGGATGACGAAGCGATGCGGCAGCGCGTTGGCCAACGTGTCGGGTTGACACGGGCAGAGTCGGCGGTGTTGCTGGCTTATGCCAAGAACTCGGTCTATGACGAATTGCTGCCGTCGGATCTGCCGGATGACCCGCAATTGGCCGAAGATCTCGTCACCTATTTTCCCTCGGCGCTGCAGAAGACCTATCGGCCGCAGATCGAGCATCACCGCCTGCGGCGGGAAATCATCGCCACGGTCGTTACCAATTCGCTGATCAACCGCATGGGCGCCACTTTCGTCCATGTGATGAAGGAAAAAACGGGACAACCGGCCTCGGCCATCGCCCGCGCCTATGCCATCACCCGCAGCGCCTTCAAGCTGCGCAGCCTCTGGGAGCAGGTGGAGGCGCTCGACAACCGCGTTGCCGCGAAGGTGCAGACCGAGATGCTGCTGGCGATCAGCAATCTCGCCGACCAGGCGACGGTCTGGTTCCTGCGCAATGGCCATCATCCGCTGGATATCGCCGCCAATGTCGCCGCCACCGGTCCGGCGCTCGGCGTGCTGGAACAGGCGCTGCCGATCATCGTCTCGCCCTCGGATCAGACGGAGATCGCCAAGCAGTTCAGCCATCTGGCGGGGCAGGGCGTACCGGAAGGCCTGGCGCAGCATATCGCTCAATTGCCGGCGATGACGGCGGCGCCCGATATCGTGCGGATCGCCGGTGAACTGAACATCAAGGTGGAAGATGCCGGGCAGACCTATTTTGCCATCGGCGACCAGTTCCATCTCGATTGGCTGCGCAACGGTGCCAAGGCGCTGATCGGCGACAGCCATTGGCAGCGCCTCGCCGTCTTCGCCATCATCGAGGATCTCTACGGGCATCAGCGTGAACTGACCCAAGTGGTCCTGAAGGGCGGTCAGGCAGCGGCCGAAAAGGTCACCGGTCAGCCGGCCATCGATCTGTGGAAACAGACGCGTGGTGCGGCGCTGACCCGGGCGGAAAGCCTGTTCGGCGATCTGCGTCAGGTCGGCAAGCTGGAACTTGCCATGCTGGCGGTTGCCAACAGGACCTTGCGCAGTTTGATCGCCTAGAGGCTGCCTGCATCGGAGCGATGCCTGGAATGACGGTGCGCCGCTGGCGCAGCCTTGTCTCAGGCGTCGTCTCTTGGCGTCCCGCCGGGGGTGAAGTCGGCCGCCGGGTGCAATGTCGCCTGCAGCCGCTTCTCGGCGACAGCCATGACCTGATCGCGTAACGAGCTGTAGCGGTTCATCAAACGGCGAAAGTCGGTGGCCTCCAGTGACAGCAGGCGGCATTCGGTGACGGAGGTCACCGTCGCCGTGCGGCTGACGTCATGGAGCAGGCCGATCTCGCCGAAGATCTGGCCTTTGCCGAGCCGCACCGGCTGCGGCGTGATCTCCACCTCGACCTCGCCATCCATGATGATGAACATGGCGTCGGCCGCCTCGCCGAAGCGCACGATGGTCTGGCGCGGCGGCACGGTATGCGGCCGCAGGAGACGGGTGATTTCCGAGATATGCGCGGCATCGAGACCGGCGAAGAGTGGTACGCGGGCAACCGCCTGCCAGGTGACGACGAAATCGCGGCGCCGGAATTCGGTGGCGAAGCCGGTCGCCAGGATGCCCGTTGGCACCGCGAACATGGCGATGCCGAGCAGCATGACGAAGCCGCCGAAGACGCGGCCCAGCACCGTCACCGGCGTCATATCGCCATAGCCGACCGTGGCCATGGTAACGATGCCCCACCAAATGCTACGCGGCAGGCTGGAGAAGATTCCCGGCTGCGCATCGCGCTCGAGCAGATACATGATGCCGGAGGCGAGGACCAGCAGAACCAGCATGGCAAGGAAGCCGGCCAGCAAAGCGCGGGCTTCGTTGCGCATCACCGTCGCCACCAAGCCGAGAGCCGGCGTGAGACGCGCCAGTTTCAACAGGGCGAAAAGCTGCGGCAGCAGCACGGCGGCGCTGAGCCGCGGCGAGATTGCCAGGCTGAGCGGCAGAATGCTGGCGAGATCGGCGATGCCGAGGGGCGAGGCCAGGTAGTGGCGTCGGCTATGGGGATCGGCGGGATTGAGCCGCGGCGCCTGCCACCAGCGCCAGAGATATTCGCCGCAGAACAAGGCAGCGGCAAGGATGCCGGCGTCGCGCCAGCCGATCTGCCAGTCGGCGGGCAGGTCCGGCAAGGTCAAGGCGCCGGCACTACAGACCGACAGACCGATCGCCAGCAGCAGCAGGAGGCGGGCCGGCCAACTGGCGATGCGCCCATCCTCACTGGCATCGAGGAACGCGCGCCAATTCGCCAGCCCCGTCATGTCTCACTCCCCCTATGGTCCCCGCCCGTGATTCCGGCCGGTCGTTGCGGTTTCCGAGCCGCGCCGGCCCCCTGCTCGGCCGCTGGTATTGCGTCGCTTGCGCTGCGGCCTTTCAGCCGCGGTTCATGCGATTGTCGATCAGATTCTGCACGACGCTGGGATCGGCCAAGGTCGAGATGTCGCCGAGATTGCTGTATTCATTCTCGGCGATCTTGCGCAAGATGCGGCGCATGATCTTGCCGGACCGCGTCTTCGGCAGGCCGGGTGCCCATTGCAGCAGGTCAGGGCTGGCGATCGGGCCGATTTCCTTGCGCACCCATTGCACCAGTTCCTTGCGCAGATCGTCGCTCGCGTTCACTCCGGCATTGAGCGTTACATAGGCGTAGATGCCCTGACCCTTGATGTCATGCGGATAGCCGACCACGGCTGCTTCGGCGACATCGCGATGGGCGACGAGGGCGCTTTCCACCTCGGCCGTTCCCATGCGGTGGCCGGAGACGTTGATCACGTCATCGACCCGGCCGGTGATCCAGTAATAGCCGTCCGCGTCGCGGCGACAGCCGTCGCCGGTGAAGTACTTGCCGGGATAGGTGCGGAAATATGTTTCGGCGAAGCGCTTGTGGTCGCCATAGACGGTGCGCATCTGGCCCGGCCAGGAATCGGCGATGCAGAGATTACCCTCGCAGTCGCCTTCGAGAAGGGCGCCATTGGCATCGACGATCTCCGGCTTGATGCCGAACAGCGGCAATGTCGCCGAACCCGGTTTCAGCTTCGTGGCGCCCGGCAGCGGCGAGATCAGGATGCCGCCGGTCTCCGTCTGCCACCAGGTGTCGACGATGGGGCAACGATGCTTGCCGATGACGCGGTGATACCACAGCCAGGCTTCCGGATTGATCGGCTCGCCGACCGAGCCCAGCAGGCGCAGGCTTCGCAAATTGCATTTCTCGACCGGCTCTTCGCCTTCGCGCATCAGCGCGCGGATCGCTGTCGGGGCGGTATAGAAGATGTTGACCTTGTGCTTGTCGCAGACCTGCCAGAAGCGCGAAGCGTCGGGATAGTTGGGAACGCCTTCGAACATCAGCGTGGTCGCGCCGTTCGCCAAAGGCCCATAGAGGATATAGCTGTGGCCGGTGACCCAGCCGACATCGGCCGTGCACCAATAGATATCGCCATCGTGATAATCGAAGACGTATTGATGGGTCATCGCGGCATAGACCAGATAGCCGCCGGTCGTATGCAGGACACCCTTGGGCTTGCCGGTCGAGCCGGAGGTGTAGAGGATGAAAAGCGGGTCTTCCGCGTTCATCTCCGCCGGCGTGCAATAGGCGGAAACCTTGGCGGCGGCTTCATGCCACCAGATATCGCGCTTGGTATCCCAGCCGACCTTGCCGCCGGTCCGCCGCACCACCAGTACTGTCTCGACCGTGGGGCAATGGGCCAGCGCCTCGTCGACATTGGCCTTCAGCGGCACCTTGCGGCCGCCGCGCAGACCCTCATCGGCAGTGATGACGATATTGGAATCGCAATCCTGGATGCGGCCGGCGAGGCTATCGGGCGAGAAGCCGCCGAAGACGACGGAATGGATGGCGCCGATGCGGGTGCAAGCCAGCATGGCATAGGCGGCTTCCGGGATCATCGGCATATAGATGGTGATGCGATCGCCCCGCTTGGCGCCGTGCTCTTTCAGCACATTGGCCATGCGGCACACCTGCTCATGCAGTTCGGCATATGTGATGTGCCGCGAATCGTTCGGGTCGTCCCCTTCCCAGATGATCGCCGTCTGCTGGGCGCGGGTGGCGAGATGACGGTCGATGCAATTCGCCGAGACGTTCAACGTTCCGTCATAGTACCAGCGGATGCGGACATCGCCGGTATAGTCGACATCCTTCACCTCGGTGAACGGCCGGATCCAGTCGAGGCGGCGGCCTTCGTCCGCCCAGAAGGCGATGGGGTCCTTAACCGAGCGGGCATAGGCATCCCGATAACTGGTTTCGTTAAAGAACGATTTCCCCCGCCAGGCTTCCGGCACCGGAAAAACTGTCGCTTCGGTCATCTGCACCATCTCCCCGCTGAGCTACTCAAAAAATTCACAAATAAAATCAGGGAATTGTTCAAGCCCCCGGCCGTTCCCGCAGGCTCCCTGTCGCAAGTCCCTTATTTTCCTTGGCAATTATCGGCGCAAGGCGCGGCTGAGACAAGAGCCAGCCGCAATCATCTTAACGAATGCGCAACCAGCGCCAATTAGCCTCGGAAAAACTTGGTTTCCGTTTCAAAAAACGATGGCGCGGCCCGTCGCAACGTCGATGTGTCGCCGTCGCCGCACCGGTTCGGCTTGGGGAAAAGGACTCGACCAAATGGCTTTCTCGCTTGGAATTCGCGGTAAGATCGTACTCGCCGGCGCCGCCCTGGCGGCACTCGGCATCGCTGCCGTCGCAACGGTGCTGACACATGAGGCGTCAAGCAGCCTGACCGACCAGGCGCGCGATGTTTTGCGCACCACGGCGCTGCAGGAGGCCAATCATGTCACGGCAGAATTCGCCCGCGCGATCACGGCGGGGCGCGAATTGCAGCGCGTCACGCTCGGCATGCGCGAGGCCAAGCTGACGGACCGCCCCACCTTCGAGGCGATCCTCAAAAATACCCTGGATCCGGAGCAGAACTGGTTCGGCGCCTGGGGCACCTACGAGCCGAACGCCTTCGACGGCAAGGATGGCGATTTTGCCGGCAAGGATGTGCCGAGTTCCGTGAAGAGTACCGGACGCTATGTGCCCTATTACTATCGGACGGATACCGGCCTTACGCTCGACAAGTCCTACGACTTCGACAACAGCAAGAACAGTCTGGAATACTACAACACGCCGATGACGACCGGTAAGCTGCATGTGACCAACCCCGCCGGCTGGGATTTCGGCACGCCGGACAAGCCCAATATTGTTTGGCTGGTCAGCTTCTGTGTGCCGGTGATCGAGAATGGCAAGAAGCTCGGCGTCACCGGCATCGACATGCGCCTGAAGGAATTACTGGGTTATTTTGGGCAGTTGCATCCTCTGGGGTCGGGCCGGGCGGCTCTGATCGACGCCGGCGGCAACTGGGCGGCTTATCCGGATGAAAAGCTTATCGGCAAGCCGGTCGACGATGCTTTCTATAAAGCCCACAAGGATGCGATTGCGCAGGGCCAGTCCGCCGCGATCGGCGACGAGCAGACCAATCTTCTCGGCGAAGCCAGCTATTCCGTTCTGGTGCCCGTGCATTTCGAGGATTCGCCCGACGTCTGGACGCTGATGATCAGCGTGCCGCGCAGCGTCGTCGACTCCAAGGTGAACATGATGACCGATTGGGCCTTGATCGTCGGTCTCGCCGCCGTGCTGGTCTGCATCCTGATCGCCTGGTTCGTCGGCCGCGGCATTGCCCGCCCGGTGCAGCAGATGACCGGCGTGATGAACAATCTTGCCGCCGGCCGGATCGACATCGAGGTGCCGGCGCTTGGCCGCAAGGACGAAATCGGCCAGATGGCCGAGGCGGTGCAGACCTTCAAGCAGAATGCGACGGAAAAGCGTACCCTGGAACAGCAGCAGGAAGATCTGAAACGCCAGGCGGAAGAGGAGCAGCGCCGCGCGCGCATGGGCCTCGCCGACCGCTTTGAAACCGAAGTTTCCAAATCGTTGAACGATATGGCTTCGACCAGCCGCGATATGACGCATTCGGCGGAGGCCATGTCCTCGACCGCCAATGACAACGTCTCGCGCAGTGAAACCGTGGCTGGCAATGCCAACCGCGTGGCGGATAACGTCAATTCCGTTGCTGCGGCCGTGGAGGAATTGGCGGCCTCGATCCGCGAGATCAGCCAGCAGGCCAACAGTTCGAGTTCGGTGGCGACCAATGCGGCCGGCCGGGCGCGCGGCACGGTCGATCGGGTGAATGCGCTGGTCACCAGCGCCGATCAGATCGGCTCGGTCATCACCCTCATCAATGACATCGCCCAGCAGACCAATCTGCTGGCGCTCAATGCGACGATCGAGGCAGCACGCGCCGGCGAGGCCGGCAAGGGCTTCGCCGTGGTTGCCTCGGAGGTGAAGAACCTCGCTACCCAGACCGCCAAGGCAACCGAAGAAATCGCCGCCCAGGTGCAGGCGATCCAGCAATCGACCGGGCTTGCCGCCGGCGAGATCGGCGAGATCGCCCAGGTGATCGACCAGTTGAGCCAGATCAGCGGGGCCATCGCCGCAGCCGTGACCGAACAGGAAGCGGCGACGGCGGAGATCAGCCGGGCAGTCAACGATGCGGCGGTCGGCACCAGCGAATTGCGCCAGAATATCGAAACCGTCTCCGATACCGCACATCGCAGCGGTACGACCGCCGGGACGATGGTGAGCGCCGTGCAGGTCCTGCAGCAGCGGGTCAGCGAAATGGAACATCGGGTGGAGGATTTCCTCGGCCGGGTACGCGCCGGCTGACCTCCGGCTTCCTGAGCAACAAGAAAGCGGCCATCGCCCAATGCGATGGCCGCTTCGTTGCAGCGCGTTCTTTTCGAAATCGATGCGGGTTGGCAATCGCAAAAATAAATCCGGTATTTTAAGATCGTACCGACGGCATCAGCCGCATACCAATCGATCCCTTACGGCACCGCCGGCTGCCGGTTCGGCTCTTCGCCGATCGCATACCAATCGACCTTGCGGGTGGCCGTCATCACCAGTAGCAGGATGATCAACAGACCGATCGTGCCGGCGAGCAGGGCATAGCTCTCCATCTGCAGCAGCACATAGAGATAGAGATGCACCCCGCCGAGCAGCAGGCCGGTCAGCCAGCCGAGCAAACGGCGGATCGTCGTGCCGGCATACCAGGTGACAATGGCGATATCCACCAGGCTGGCGATGAGATAGGCCCGGGCGAAGGGCATCTGCTCGGCCAGGGACAGCAGCAGCAGATAGAACAGCGCGATCGACATGCCGATCAGCAGATATTGCACCAGATGCACGCGCTGGCTTTTCAGCAGGCCGATGATGAAGATGGTACCGAAGGTCAGGCCGACCACCAGGATGCCGTATTTGACAATGCGATCGGTCTGTTGGTGGACGTCGCCCGGTTCCGCAAGATCGACGCCGACCGCCATGATGGTGCCGGGATCGAGGTGGAAGTCGACATCACGCCAGGCCATCGGCGTTCCCGTCGCCAGGTGGTTGATCGACCAGCGGCCCGCAAAGCCGCCGTCGTTGATATCGTGGCTTGCCGGCAGCGGCGTGCCGATGAAATTCGGATGCGGCCAATCGCTGCTGATCTCGATCTCGCTCTGGCCGCTCAGCGGCAGCAACGACAGAGCGTCATGCCCATTCAGGCTGATCGCGATGTCGAAGCCGAGTTCCTGCGTGCCGCCCATGCGCAGACCGGCATGAAGGCCATTGCCGGACGGATGCTGCGGCAGCAGGCCGGCATCAATGGCGAGGGGCTGCCGGTCGATGGCCACGGTAATGGATCGCAAGGCATGGGCGCCCGGCAGGATGAGAGCGATACTGGCCTCGTTCCAATGCACTTGTGCGGGATCGATGTTCCAGCGCGCAAAATCCGGTGCTTCGAATTTGCCGGTCAGTTTGACGTCGGCGCCATAGACCAGAATCTGGTAGATGCTCTTGTGTCGTTTCTCGACCGCGGTTTGGGCGGTGACCTTCGTCTCCGCCGGCAAAAAAGAAGCATAGTGCCGGACTGACCGGCTCTCGCTGCTGCCGTCGGATCTTGCCCGTGTTTCCATCACGTCATAAGGAATGACCAGGATCGGTCCGCCGATCGTCTGCGCCGGCCCCCATTGGTCGCCGATCTCGGTTGCGACATCGCGCTTGCGCTCGGCCCGCTCCTGCACGACCCCTTCCACCATCTCGAGGGGGATCAGCATCAGCAGGACCAGAATCGACAGAAAGATCAGCCGTTTGCCGGCTTCGAAACCGCTGCCGCGCGGCAAACGAAAACCGCCTGCGGAAAGGAGCTGACGCGCAGCCTGGCGGGTTTCCGGATCCCGCTCAGGATCGGCTTCCGGCGGAGGAAGAGGGATATCGCTCATGATGGATCTCACCCATGGTTGGAGGGAGATCCTTATCGGCCCTCGCCATGGCGATCCGGCGGCCCGATCATGGCCGAGCGGTGGTCATGATCGGGCAAAGTGATGAAAGACGTGATGTGCGGCCGGGGCAAGCCTGGCCTCAGCCCTTCACCCCGCCCATGCCGCAGATCTTCTTCCACTGCGCCGCGGTGATCGGCATGACGCTCAACCGCGATTGGCGGATCAGGGCGATATCTTCCAGTTCCGGCGTCGCCTTGATCTCGGCCAGCGTCACCGGCTTCTTGAACGGCATCACCGGCGCCACGTCGACCATGCCGAAGCGGCCGCTCTCATCGGTATGGTCGGGGTAATATTCTTTGACGATCTCGCAGATGCCGACCACGGCGAGGCCTTCATTGGAATGATAGAAGAACGCGCGGTCGCCCTTCTTCATGGCCTTCAGGTTGTTGGAGGCCTGGTAGTTGCGGACGCCGTTCCAGAAGGTCTTCTTATCCTTGACCAGCTGGTCCCAGGCATATTTGACCGGTTCCGATTTCACCAACCAGTAATTCATCGCTATCCCCCGATCGCGGCCTGTTTACTGCGGAAAGACCTTGCGGAACGGCTTCACCGTCACCGACTGAAAGAGGCCGGCCTTGGCATAGGGATCGGCGGCGGCGAAGCGCTCTGCGGCGGCACGGTCGGGAAAATCCACCACCAGCAGGCTGCCGATCATGCTGCTGCCGTCTTCGCTCAGCAGCGGCCCGGCAAGCAACAGATGATCGTTATGCGCTTTCAAATGCTCCACATGGGTGGGGCGGTTGTCGAGGCGGGTTTGCCCATGCCCTTCCTTGTCGAGGCAATAGATGGCGAATTGCATGATGATCTCCTTGTTGTCTTTGCGTTACGTCTGTTAGTCAGGCCTTGACTCCGGCGCCGCTCAGGCTCGGTGCGCCTTGATCCAGGGGCCAGCGCGGCCGCGGCGCGAAATCGAGGCTGGAGCTCTCGCCAAGGCGCAGGCGCTCTAGGCCGGCCCAGGCGATCATCGCCGCGTTGTCGGTGCAGAGCCGCCCCGGCGGCGCCAGCAAGGGCAGGCCGGCCGCATCGGCGATCGCCTGCAGCCGTGTCCGCAAGGCGGCATTGGCGGCAACACCGCCGGCCACCACCAAAGCGGAAAGATCGGGCGCCATCTCGCGGGCGAGCCGCGCCGCGCGGGCGGTGCGGTCGCAGAGCGAGTCGATGGCGGCGAGCTGGAAGCCGGCGGCGAGATCGGCCTGGGCGGTCTCGTCATAGGCGCCGGCGTCGCGCAACGCGCTGACGCGCTGGCGCAAGGCAGTCTTCAAGCCGCTGAAAGAGAAATTGCAGTCGGCGCGCCCCTTCATCGGCCGCGGCAGATCCATCACCGGATTATGCGAGAGCGCGGCGGCGCGTTCCACCGCCGGGCCGCCGGGATAACCGAGGCCGAGCAGTTTCGCCGCCTTGTCGAAAGCCTCGCCGACGGCGTCGTCGATGGTGGCGCCGAGGCGGCGATAGCGGCCGATCCCATCGACGATCAGCAATTGGCAATGGCCGCCGGAAACCAGCAGCAGCAGATAGGGAAAGGCAACATTGTCGGTCAGCCGCGCGGTCAGTGCATGGCCTTCCAGGTGATTGACCGCAATGAAGGGTTTGCGATGTACGGCGGCGATCGCCTTGCCGGTCATGGCGCCGACGATCACGCCGCCGATCAGGCCCGGTCCGCCGGTGGCGGCGATGCCGTCCAACTCATCGTAACCCAGGCCGGCTTCCCGCATCGCCGCCTCGATCAGCTTGTCGAGGTGGTCGAGATGGCTGCGGGCGGCGACTTCCGGCACCACGCCGCCGAAAGGCCGGTGCTCGTCGAGTTGCGACAGGATCAGATTGGCGCGAATCCGCCGGTCGCTGTCGACAATGGCGGCGGCTGTTTCGTCACAACTCGATTCAATACCCAGAACGATCATCGCGATGGTCAGAAATCCGGTTGAACGGGGCAGCCGGGCGGTTTCAGACCTGGCGGCCTTCAACCTGGGCGGCCCCGGCGGCGGTTGCCGCGAGAGGTTGCAATCCACCGCCATGACCGTTAAGTCACTGATTAAAGACGGTGAGGATTAGTTATGGCCGGTTCGCACCACCTCGGCAAGCCCGGGGAAGGTAGACCTTCGGAAAGCCCCCAGGGGGGCGCATCTGCAGCGGAAAATCCGGGACTTAAAGCCGCCGGGCAACCGGTTTTGCGCATCGGCACCCGCGGCAGCCCGCTGGCGCTGGCCCAGGCCGAAGAGGTTAAGGCGCGACTAATCGCCGCACATCCTGATCTCGGCCATCCCGATGCCGTCGCCATCGTCGTCATCAAGACGACGGGCGACCAGGTGCAGGATCGGCCGCTGGCGGAAATCGGCGGTAAAGGCCTCTTCACCAAGGAAATCGAAGAGGCACTGCTGGCCCATAGCATCGATCTCGCCGTGCATTCCATGAAGGACGTGCCGACCTATCTGCCGGATGGATTGGAGATCGCCTGCCTGCTGCAGCGCGAAGATCCGCGCGATGTGCTGATCAGCGCCAGCGGCGCCAAGCTCGCCGATCTGCCGCGAGGTACCGTGGTCGGCACGGCTTCGCTGCGCCGCCAGGCGCAATTGAAGGCGGCGCGGCCCGATCTCGTCATCGTTCCCTTGCGCGGCAATGTCGGCACCCGTCTCGCCAAGATCGAGCGTGGCGATGCCGCGGCCACGCTGCTGGCTTTGGCCGGCTTGAAGCGGCTCGGCAAGACCGAGGTGGTGACGGAAATTCTCTCCGTCGAGCAGATGCTGCCAGCGGCGGCCCAAGGCGCGATCGGCATCGAGATCCGCGGCACTGACCAGACGACACGCGCCCGCCTCGCGCCCTTGCACGATGCGGCGACGGCAACCTGTGTCGCCGCCGAACGTGCCTGTCTCACACGGCTGGAAGGCTCCTGCCGCACGCCGATCGCCATCTATGCGGAGTTGCAGGGCAACGAGGTGCGGCTGCGCTCGCTGATCGCCGCCGTCGATGGCAGCCTGGTGCTGCGCGATGATCGCCGCGGTGCTGCCACAAAGGCGGCGGAGATTGGCACTGCCGCCGCCGATGCGTTGTTAGAGCAGCAGGCCAAGGCGGCCGCTTCACCATCCAACATATGAGGTTTTGCCGATGCGTGCATTGATCACCCGACCGCAGGAGGATGCCGCCGATCTCGCCGCGGCCCTGACCGCGCGGGGGATCGAGCCGTTGATCGAGCCGCTGCTGCAGATCAAGCCGGTTGACGGCGCCCGTATCGATCTTGACGGTGTTCAGGCCCTGCTCTTCACCAGCGCCAATGGCGTGCGCGCTTTTGCGGTCCTGACACCACGCCGCGACCTGCCGGCCTATACGGTGGGCGACGGTTCGGCCGCTGCCGCCAAGCTTGCCGGTTTCACGCAGATCGAAAGCGCCGGCGGCGACGTTAATGCCCTGGCGAGCCTGGTCTGCGACCGCTTGAACCCGCAGCAGGGCGTGCTTTTTCATGCCGCCGGCAGTGTGACGGCCGGCGATCTTGCCGGACGCCTGGAAGGGGCCGGTTTCGGTGTCCGCCGCGTGGCGCTGTATGAGGCGGCGCCGGCAACCGCCCTGTCGCCCGAAACCCGGATGAATCTTACCTTGGGTGGTATCGATCTCATTCTGCTGTTTTCGCCGCGCACCGCGACGACCTTCGCCACCCTCTGGCGACAGGCCGGCGCCCCGTCGCTGGAGCGGGTCTGTGCCATATGCCTGAGTGCCGCCGTGGCGCGGGAAGTAGGCGATCTTTCCTGGCGCGACGTTTTTATTGCCGAGCGACCGGACTTGCCTTCGCTGCTGGCTCTGGTGGATGCTGAGCTGCAACGGAAGGATGAACACATGGCGGAGACCACATCTGAAGCGTCGGCCCAGGCTGGCAGCGGCGCGGCCGATTTTCGGACCGACCGAAGCGCCGATGAAGCGCTGGCGCGCAGCGCGGCGGCGGCCGGTGCGGCGGGTGGAACAACGGCAGGCAGCACAACGGTAGGTAGAACAAACGGGGACAAAACAACCGCCGGGAGATCTTCCGGGGCCGGTCTCGGCGTCGTGGTCGTGGGCGCCGTGGTGGCGGCCGTGGTGGCCGGCGCCGTGACGGTGACGGCGCCGCGCTGGCAGCCGCTGCTGGGGATGGTCGATAGCGGCGGACCCTCCGCCGGCGACGTCGCGAAACTGCAAGCGGATGTTGCAACGCTCTCCGGCCGGCAAAGCGAGTCCGTTGCCAAGTCGGATCTCGCCGCGGCGCTCGGCCCGGTGCAGGGCGATGTCGCCAAGCTGAAGACAGCCATTGCCGACTTGAACCAGCGGCAGAATGCCGGCGACGGGCAGGCCGGCGCTTCGTCAGGTGCCGCAACGCCGGCCGTCGATCTGCAGCCGCTGACCGACCGGATCAATGCCCTGGAAACGTCGCTCAACGATCTGCAGGGGAAAGCAAAGACCGCGGCGGAAGCGCCGGCGGGCCAGGCCGCAGCCGCTGCACCGGCGACCGATTTCACGCCGGAGATTTCCGGCCTCAAAATGGAAAACCAGGCCCTGCGCGATCAGATCGCGGCTTTGTCGGGCAAGCTCGATTCGCTCGATAAGAACGGTCTCGGCAAGGTCGACGAGAACCTCGGCAATGTCACGCAGCGCGTTGCCAGCCTCGAAGCGCAGGTGGCTGCCGCGCCGGCGCCGGTCACGGCGCGCCAGCAGCTGGCGACGGCGACGGTCCTGGCGATCGGTCAGTTGCAGAGCCGGATCACCGGCACCCAGGCTTTCGGCGGCGAACTGGCGGCGCTGAAACAGCTTGCCGGCAGCGATACCAAGCTGGGCGGGGACCTCAATCCGATACTCGATAAGCTGACGCCGATCGCCGATACCGGCGCGCCCACCTTGTCGCAATTGCAGGCCAGCCTGCCGGCGACCGAAATCGCCCGCGCCGCGGAAGCCGAGCAGGCCGGCGCGCTTGCCGCCGATACCGGCTGGTGGCACCGCATGACCCATCGTCTGGCGGAAATTGTCACCGTCCGCCCGGTTGGCGAGGACGTCACCGGCGACGGGCCGTTGGAACGTCTGGCACGGGCAGAAGCGGTATTGAAAAAGGGTGATCTGGCCAAGGCCAGCGACGAGATCGCCGGTCTTACCGGCGAGCCGGCGCGGCAGGCAGCACCGTGGCTGGCCCAGGCCCAGGGCCGGCTGACGCTGGATGCGGCCAGCGCGCGGCTGTCGGAAGTCGCCGCCCGGCAATTGGCGCCAGCCGCCAGCAGCGGCAATTGAGGGGCGGAGCATGACGTTGTGGCGCAGCGTTTTCTTCCTCTTCAAGATCGCCGCGATATTGGCGGTTGCCGTTCTGCTGGCGCAATATCCCGGCTCGATTTCGATGCTGTGGTTCCAGCACCGGATCGATATGCCGATCGGCCTCGCGATCGGTCTCGTCATCATTCTGATCCTGGCCCTGCTGGGCTTGTTGCGGCTGTGGCATTTCCTGCGCCGCACGCCGCGCGAATTGTCCGCGGCGCGTTCCAACCGGCGCAAGGCCAAGGGCTATCGCGCCCTGACCCGCGGACTGACGGCCGCCGCCGCCGGCGATGCGGTGGAGGCGCGCAAGCAGGCGCGCATCGCCCATGATTATCTCAAGGAACCGGCGCTGACCTTGTTGCTGGCGGCGCAGGCGGCGCAGCTCAACGGCGAAGACTCCGCCGCGGAACGCTATTTCATGGCGCTGACCAAGGAACCGGATTCCGCTCTGCTCGGTCTGCGCGGCCTGATCACCAGCGCGCTCAAGCGCGGCGACGAGAAGGTGGCGCTGCATTATGTCGAAGAGGCGGTTGCCATCGCGCCCCAGGCCGCCTGGGCGGCGGAAACCGCGCATCGCCTGCAGTTCAAGTTCGGCCAATATGACGCCGCCGACCGTAGCCTCAATGTCTGGATGCGCGGCGGCGGCATTTCCGTCAAGGCGACGCAGCGTCGGCGGGCTGCCCTGCTGACGGAAAAGGCGCGGCAATTGCTGATGCCGGAAACGGCGGAAGGAACAGGACTCGATCTCGCGGCCGGCATCCAGGCGGCGCGCGAGGCAGTCAAACTGGCGCCCGATTTCATCCCGGCGCGCCTGGTTCTGGCGCAGCTGCTAATTCGTCAGGGCAAGGGGCGTGAGGCGGCGCGGCTGATCGAGCAGTCCTGGGATACCAGCCCGCATCCCTGGCTGGCGCGGGTCTTTGCCCGGGCGGAAAGCAGCGAATCGCCGCTTGACCGGGCCCGCCGGCTGGAGAAGCTGGCGCGGCAGAATCCCGATCATCCGGACAGCCATCGCGCCGTCGCCGAGGCCGATCTCGCCGCCCAACTATGGGGCGAAGCGCGCCGCCACCTGGAGCGCCTCAGCGAGCTCGAAAAGGCGGCCGGGGAAGATCTCAGCCAGGGCACGGCGCGGCTCTGGGCGCGGCTGGAAGAAGGTGAGCGCGGCAATATGACGGCCGCCCGCGACTGGCTGGAACGCGCCGCCGCTCTGCCGGCCGATCCGCTCTGGCTGTGCAGCGAATGCGGCGCTCCGGGCGAGGCCGGGCCGGCCTGCGGTCATTGGCAGGCCATTTGTCCGCATTGCGGTGCCATCGACAGCTTGGTCTGGAAGCGGCCGATTTCGGCCGCCGAACTGCCTCTGGCCCTGTCCGATGGACGGCAGACCCTCTCCCAGGATGAATGGCGGCCTTTGACCATGGCGCCGCGTCCAGGCGAACTGACGCAAACGCCGCCGCTGGTGCCGGCTCACGGTATGCAGGGCGCCGGGGCGCCGGCCCAGGGGACAGTTACCGCTGAGGCCGAGCCGGGCGGCTCTTCTGTTGACGCCGCCCGCCTAGTGAATTAGGTTCCCGCCCGCTGGCTTAGGTCGCTGTTAACCATCGGCAGTTAGACTTCGCCGGCTCCTGTCTTCGGGCAGAGCGTGCCGTTGTAGCTCAGGGGTAGAGCAACTGATTCGTAATCAGTAGGTCGGGGGTTCAAATCCCTTCAACGGCACCATTTCTTCCTTGCCGCGCGTCGGCGCCGAGAGCCGGATCAGTAAACATGACGCCCATCGAAATCGCCCGTGTGCAGGATTATCTGCGACGCACCTTCAACAACCCGAAGATCTTCGTCGATCCGCCGATGAAGAAGGGCGCGACGATCGAGGTGCGCATTGCCGATGAATTCATCGGCGTGTTGCATCGCGACGAAGATGAAGGCGAGGTCTCCTATTCCTTCCAGATGTCGATTCTGGAGGAAGACCTGCCGCCGGCCAGCGCCGTTACCGGCCCGCGCAAGATCACCTGACAGTTCCATCGTAACGGCGGCCGGCGATTTGCGGTCGCCGATATCGTTCTTGCGCTCGTGATTTAAGCTGTGGATCACTCGCCCCGGCTTGAGGCTGGATCGCGCCAGATCGAATCACGCCGTGATTCGACGCGAGGCGGCGATCCGCGTCGCTTCGAACTGAAGGGGCGTGTCATGTCATTCGAACACTGGCTGGCCTTTGCCGCAGCTTCCGCCATCCTGGTGGCGATCCCCGGTCCTACCGTCCTGCTGGTGATTTCGCATGCGCTGGGTCACGGCCGGCGCGCCGCCATGGCAACGGTGAGCGGCGTGGCGTTCGGCGATCTTACGGCGATGACGGCCTCGATGCTGGGTCTCGGCGTGCTGCTGCAGACGACGGCCGCCTTGTTCGTGCTGAAGGCAATGGGGGCAATCTATCTCATCTATCTTGGCATCAAGCTGTGGCGCGCGCCGAGCGGCCTCGCCGCCGTCGATGTCGACGCTGCCGATACCAAGCCCCGGCGCATCTTCGCGCATGCCTATGCCGTCACGGCGCTCAATTCGAAGAGCCTCATTTTCTTCGTCGCCCTCGTGCCGCAATTTCTCGATCCGCATCAGCCGCTGCCGATGCAGATGAGCATCTGCACCGCACCTTTGTCGTGCTCGCCATTCTCAATGCCACCGGCTATGGCTTGATGGCTGCGATGGCGCGCGGCGAACCATTCGTCGGCCGGTGGTGCAGAAGTGGGTCAATCGCACCGGCGGCTCGTTGCTGATGGCGGCGGGGCTTTTCACCCTGAGCTGGCGACGCTCGCCAGCCTGATCATCGGGGCGATAGGATCAAATGCTATTCAATCGGTCCTGTAGCGAATCCCGGTTGATTCAATGAACTAGCCGGCAATGCGCACAAGCGGTTTGAGCAATCGATCGCAAGTGAGAATATTGCTGCGGCTAACTTATGTAAAAGCCCGCTTATTAATTTCCAGAAACTGCACAACAGCGTGATTGAGCGGGATGAATCTCTGCTCGCTTCACGCAAGGCTTGTGCTAGTCTCACCGCTCTGCGCGTAACGGGGTCAACCGTCGCGCAGGGAGCGCGATCGACGGCGGGTAGCAGGATCCGCCGTGAGGGTGATCAGCCGGATTGATATTTCAGTACGCGATATGGCCGCGGTAGCGCCGGCGAATTCGCGAAGCGGCTTCGTCAAACAACATAAGTGTCCGCAGCGCATCATCAGGTTTGCTGATTGGCACGAAAGAAAAGCAGCGTAGCGTTCTTCCACAGGGACATGATCGGGAGGCCGGAGATGGCCGTGCTGACCTTGGAGTCTTTCTTGCGGCGCGACCGCACCGTTGTTGCCGCTGCCTTGGGCGCCATCGCCCTCCTGTCATGGATCTATATCGTCCTGCTGGTCTGGCAGATGGATCACGCCACGTCGCTGTTAGCCGGCGCCGGCGCCTCCAACGTCGCCGTCAGCGGCTTCGTTCTCACCGACATGGACATGCAGCACCTGTTCCGGGCGGGCATCGCGATGCTGTCGACGCCGCAGACGGCCGATCTGCCGGTGCTCATTCTCATGTGGCTGGTGGTGATGATCGGCATGATGATGCCGTCCGCGTCACGGCTGATCTTGCTGCATGCAAGGGTCGCGCGACAGGCCGCGGCGAAAGGCCAACCCTTTGCCGCGGCAAGCTGGTTTGCCGCCGGCTATCTTCTGGCTTGGATCGGTTTTGCGGTCGTCGTCGCGGTGGCGCAGACCTGGCTGCAGCGTCAGGCTCTGCTGGGCCCGGCGATGGATAATGTCAGCCGGCTTTTTTCCGGCTTCGTGCTGCTCGCGGCCGGCCTCTTTCAATGGGGCACATTGAAGGAACCGTGTTTCAGCGGTGATCCGCAACCCGCACGTTTCATCCAGCGCCATGGCGGCTTCCGCCCCGAGGCCGCTCAATCCCTGCGGCTCGGCTTTCTCCATGGCAGCACCTGCCTTGGCAGTTGCTGGGCGTTGATGGCGCTGCTTTTTGTCGGCGGCGTCATGAACATGCTATGGATCGCCGCCCTCAGCATCCTGGTGCTGCTGGAAAAGATCGTGCCGCTCGGCCGCGACCTCGCCCGCCTCAGTGGCGGAACGCTGCTGGCCCTCGGCGGCTGGATCTTGTTGAGCGAGTTGGCCTAGCGCGACATGAGGACGTTGCCGGCGAAACGATGAATGCGCCCGAAGCCGGCAACGAACAGTGCTTCGCGGACAGCAAAGCGATAAAAATGGAAATCGCGGAAATCGGCATAGAGCGCGGCCGCCGGATGCTGTGCGAGATAGGCTTCGCGATCGGCATCGTCGCTGGTGATGGCGACGCTGCCGATCAAGGAAACCCGTGGGCCGGTAAGCGGCTCTTTCAGGTCGAGCGTCCCGTCGAACAGCAGCGAAGCCTGCGGTCGCTGCTGCAGATGCTTGCTGTGATCGGCGAGATCCGACATCAGCAGGAGCGGCGCACCGTCGGCGGCGATTGCCGGAATGGCGAGACTGACGAAAGGCAGGATTTCACCGTCCCGTTCCGCGAGGCTGCCCAGCGAGGCACGCTTGCTGACCTGCATCAGTCGCCGGATTTCCGCCACGAGATCGTCGTTTTCGGCTGTCGTCATGAGCTGCTCCTTTCTATATTTATCTAGTAAAAACAGTATGTTGACATAAATTAACTGCTTCTGCCAGCCCGCATCTTGCTGCAATCCGGCCTAAATTCGGTCATACTGCCGGCCGATCTTGGCATCCGCGAGTGGAACCTATATCTGTTGTGCCAGGAAGGAGTTAGCGCCGATGCCGCAAACGATCGCGCTGGTCGATGACGACCGTAACATTCTCACCTCCGTGTCGATCACCTTGGAAGCCGAGGGCTTTCATGTGCGAACCTACACGGATGGTGCTGAGGCTTTGCGGGCGCTGACCAGCCAGCCGGTGGATCTCGCCGTGCTCGACATCAAGATGCCGCGGATGGACGGCATGGAGTTGCTGGAAAAGCTGCGACGCAGCAGCGATGTGCCGGTGATCTTTCTCACCTCCAAGGATGACGAGGTCGATGAATTGATGGGCCTGCGCATGGGCGCGGACGATTACATCAAGAAGCCCTTCTCGCAACGCCTGCTGATCGAACGCATCCGCACGCTGCTGCGGCGCGAATTGAATCGCGGCGGCGGCGGCGACAAGCCGAACGAGGCGATGCTGGTGCGCAGCGACCTGATGCTCGATCCGACCCGCCATCTCTGCACCTGGCGTGGCCAGCCGGTCGAGTTGACGGTGACGGAGTTTCTGCTGCTGAAGGCACTGGCGCAGCGCCCCGGCCATGTGAAGAGCCGCGACCAGCTGATGGATTCGGCCTATGGCGAGAATATCTATGTCGACGACCGCACCATCGACAGCCATATCAAGCGCCTGCGCAAGAAGTTCAAAGCGGTGGATGACAACTTCAACCAGATCGAGACGCTCTATGGCGTCGGCTATCGATACAAGGATGCGTGAGACCGGCTCCCGTCCTTTTTGGCCGGGCCGATCCGGGCGTAGCGCGGGTCGATGAGCGATCTTACGCGCGATCTCTCCGGTGACATGCCGCGCGACAGGACGCTGCCCGAGCGGTTGAGGCTGGGTGCCCCTGGCATCCCCGCCTCCTTTATCCAGCAAAGCAAGCCAATGCGCCGGCAGGTGCGTCGCTTCTGGCAATTCTGGCGCCGCAAGCCGGAAACACTGCGGCAAGAACCTGTCATGGCGCGGGCATCCGGCCCGGCGCAGATGCGGCAGGCGATTGCCGAGAAAATCGGTCTTTCAGCCCGCCATGATGCGGGGCACCAGGGCACGCCGCAGCCCAGTACAGCAAGGATCATGTTGCGGCCGGAGGATCTGAACCGCGACAATGGAACGTCGCGCGATCAGGAGCGCCGCGCCGATAGCCAGCGCGATGAGGCGCGACGCCAGCAGGCGGCGACACGCATCGCCAGTCGGCGGCCGCTCTGGCAATCGCCGCTGACCCGCCGCATCCTGGCGGTCAATATGCTGGCCCTGGCGATCCCCGTCGTTGGCCTGCTCTATCTCGATTCCTATCGCAGCAGCCTCATTCAATCCGAACTGGATCTGCTGCAGACCGAGGCCAAGCTCTTTTCGGGCGCAGTCGCCGCCAGCGCGGTGGTCACAGATCCGGCCGGCGAGGACAGCCTGTTGCCGGAGGGAACGCGGCAGACGGTGCGGCGCATGGTCGATGTCTCCAAGACGCGAGCCCGCATCTTCGCGCCGGACGGTGCGCTCCTGGCCGATAGCTTCCTGCTGTCGGGGCCGGGCGGCATCGTCGAGATCGAACCGCTGCCGCCGCCCGAACCGCAGAGCAATGTCGTGTGGTCGGCGGCCGTCCATGCCTATAACTGGATTCTGGCGCTCCTGCCGACCGGCGCGCATCTGCCGATCTATGCTGAGTCAGCCATCCAGACGGCGGCCGATTATCCGGAAGTACAGAAAGCGCTGAACGGCGAGACAGGCAATTTCGTGCGCGATGCCGGCAACGGATCGATGGTCCTGAGCGTTGCGGTACCGGTGCAACGCTATCGCCAGGTCCTGGGCGCCTTGTTCCTGACCAAAAGCGGCGACAGCATCGAGACGACCTTGCGCGATACGCGCCTGACCATCCTCGCCGTCTTCGCCGTGGCGCTCAGTGTCACCGTGCTGTTGTCATTCTATCTCGCCAGCACCGTCGCCTTGCCGATCCACCGCCTCGCCGACGCTGCCGACCGGGTGCGGCGGTCGAAAGGCCGCAAGGTGACGATTCCGGATCTGACGCGGCGGCATGATGAAATCGGCGATCTCTCCGGCTCGCTGCGCGAGATGACGCAGGCGGTATGGATGCGTATGGATGCGATCGAGCGCTTCGCCGCCGACGTCGCCCATGAGATCAAGAATCCGCTGACTTCGCTGCGGTCGGCGGTGGAGACGGTGGCGCGGGTCGAGGACCCGCAGCAGCAGAAAAAGCTGATGGGCATCATTCTCGATGACGTCCAGCGCTTGAACCGTTTGATCAGCGACATCTCCGACGCCTCGCGCATCGACGCGGAAATGTCGCGCGCGGAAACCGGGCCGGTCGATCTTCGCGAAATGCTGCAGGCCATGGCCGATATCCATCTCGCCACCGCAGGCAGCGCCGCACCGCACCTGTCGCTCGATCTGCCGCTGCAGGCCGATCTCCGTGTGCTCGGTACGGAAGGCCGTCTCGGTCAGGTTCTGCGCAACCTGATCAGTAATGCCGTCTCCTTCAGCCCGCCGGGTGGGGAGATCGTGCTGGCGGCCCAGCGTCAGGGTCGGACGGTCATCGTCACGGTCGATGACCAGGGGCCGGGCATTCCGCCGGATAAGCTGACGGCGATCTTCGAACGTTTCTACAGCGAGCGGCCGAAAGGCGAGAAATTCGGCACCCATTCCGGGCTCGGCCTCAGCATATCGAAACAGATCGTCGAAGCGCATGGCGGTACCCTGACGGCTGAGAATTTGCGGGACGAGGACGGCCATGTTCTCGGCGCGCGCTTCACCTTGAACCTGCCGGCGCTCTGATCCCGCATGGCGATTGATCCGTCGTGGCACCAACTGGTCAATGGCACAGCGGTCGCCGTCGATGGCCACGGCGTTCTCCTCACCGGTCCCTCCGGCAGCGGCAAATCCGATCTCGCCCTGCGGCTGGTCGATCAGGGCGCAGCGCTGATCGCCGACGACATCACTGAGCTTTATAGTGGCAGCGGCGGATTGCGTCTGCGCTTCCCGGTAGAAGCGCCAGGCGAGCTGCAAGGCCGGCTGGAAGTGCGCGGCCTCGGCATCATGCCGGTAAGCTGGATCGCCGACGCGCCGTTAATCTTGGTTGCCGAACTTGTTCCACCCGCGTCGATCGACCGGATGCCTGTTCCGTTCATGGCGAAATATGGCGATTTCAGTGTCGCTGCAGCGAAAATTACCCCCTTTGAAGCCTCCGCCGTCGCAAAACTGCGGCTTGCGGTCGTCGCTGCGGCCAGCCATATAATGGCGCCCTTATGAGCATCCAGCCAATCGCGCCTGCCGCCGCATCGGCAAGCTTGGACCCGGTTATCGACCAGGCAAAGCCCGGGTCGAAAGACGATTCCGTGGAGGGTCCGCAATCAGCGCCGAGACACCGTCTCATTCTGATCACCGGCATGGCGGGTGCCGGGCGCAGCACTGCGCTCAAATGTCTGGAAGATTGCGGCTATGAGGCGGTCGACAACCTGCCGCTGGCTTTGGCGCCGCATCTCGTCAACGGGCTGACGGTGGCGCAAAATGACCGCGCCGGCGACCGGCCGCGGGCGATCGCCATCGGTATAGATTCGCGCACCCGCGACTTCACGACGGAAGCGGTCTCGGCCTTGCTGGAACAATTGCGCCGTGCCGAAAATTTGGATGCGACACTTGTCTTCATGGATTGCGATGACGAGATCCTGCGCCGTCGCTTCACGGAGACGCGCCGCCGTCATCCGCTGGCCCCGGAGAGCCCGGTTCTGGAAGGCATTCAGCGTGAACGCCATATGGTCATGCCGCTGCGCCATCTCGCCGATCTGGTGATCGATACCAGCGACCAGTCGAGCGCCGATCTCAAGCGCACGCTGCAGGGCCGCTTCGCCCGTGAGCACGGCGCGGAGCTGGTGATCTCGGTACAGTCCTTCTCTTTCCGGCGCGGCCTGCCGCGCGAGGCCGATCTGGTCTTCGACGTCCGCTTTCTCGCCAATCCGTATTATGACCCGCTGCTGCGACCGCTGAACGGCGAAGACGCGCAGGTGGGTGCCGTGGTGGCGGGTGACCCCGCTTTCGCGACCTTCTTTCGGGCGTTGACGGATATGTTGATGCCGCTGCTGCCGGGTTATGAACGCGAAGGAAAGAGTTATCTCACCTTGGCAATTGGCTGCACCGGTGGCCAGCACCGCTCCGTCTATGTGGCGCGGCGTCTGGCCGATTGGCTGCGAGAGCAGGGTCGTGACGTCAGCTTGACGCATCGCGACATGCATCGGAATTGACGGACATGGCGCTTCGCGGGGAAAGCATCGCCATGTCGACGGGTAACAGGCGGCTGACGACGGTCAGCTGCCAAGATGGGGTGAAGCGATGATTGGTATGGTATTGGTGACCCATGGAAATCTGGCGGCGGAGTTTCTCTCCGCCTTGGAACATGTGGTCGGCAAGCAGACGCAGATCGCCACGGTGTGTATCGGCGCTGACGACGATATGGAGCAGCGCCGCCAGGAGATTTTTCAGCGCGTCAGCGAGGTGGATGACGGCGAAGGCGTGGTGCTGGCGACGGATATGTTCGGCGGCACGCCGTCCAATCTGGCGATCTCGATGCTCGATCGCGCCAATGTCGAGGTGATCGCCGGCGTCAACCTGCCACTGCTGGTCAAGCTCGCTTCCGTGCGCAAGACACAGAAATTGGCCGAGGCCGTGATCACGGCGCAGGATGCCGGCCGCAAATATATCAACGTGGCATCGCAGCTGCTGGCGGCCAGCGAAAAGTAATCCATCCGGCATCAGGGGAGAGCGTATGCCGAACGATTGGACCAATACCCGGATCATGATCAAGAACCAGCGCGGCCTGCATGCGCGCGCCGCCGCGAAATTCGTCAAGCTGGCAAGCGCCTTCGATGCCGATATCCGCGTGGTCAAGGGTGAGATGGAGGTCAGCGGTCAGTCCATCATGGGCTTGATGATGCTGGCGGCCGGCATCGGCTGCGAAATCGAGCTGCGGGTCAGCGGGCCGGCCGCGACCCCGGCGTTGCAAGCGATCACCGAGCTCATCGATCGCAAATTCGATGAAGAGTGAGTGAGCGATGACGGCTCAGTCCGCTCGTAAATCTGCCGCTTCCGCCAAGCGCAAGCGCGGTGCGGCGGCGAAGGCCCCGGTGAAACGCCGGCGCTATCCCGCCGGCCCGGAAGGCGGCAGCATCATGCTGGAAGGCCTTGGCGTGTCGCCGGGCATCGGCATCGGCGAGATGCATGTGCTCGACCGCGGCGACATCCATATTCCGGAATACGAGATCGCCAAGGATCAGGTCGAGGCTGAGTTGCAGCGCGTTTCCGCGGCGCGCGAAAAGGCCGAGCGGCAGATCAAGAAGCTGAAGACCAAATCGCTCGACCTGCATGGCAGCGCGGCTGAGGAAATGGGATTTCTGCTCGACGCGCATCTGCAGATGCTGTCCAGTTCGCGGGTGACGCACGGTATCGAACATCGTATTCGACATCAGCATCAGAATGCCGAGGCCGCCGTTCAGGCGGAGATCTCCAAGGTGGCACAGGATTTCGCCGCTTTGGGCGATCCCTACCTCGCCGCCCGCGCCACCGATGTGCGCGAGGTGGGCGCCCGTCTGCTGCGCAATCTCACCAAGACGCCCTATCATGCCTTCAAGCATCTGCCGACCGGGTCGATCGTCGTCGCCGAAGAGCTGACGCCTTCCGATACCGCCTTGCTCGATCCGAAAGCGATTTTCGGTTTCACCACGGCTTTGGGTGGGGCAGAGAGCCATACCGCCATCATGGCGCGGTCGCTGGGGATACCGGCGGTGCTCGGCATCACCGAATTGCTGACCCTGGCAAAGCCGGGTGAGACCATCATCATCGACGGCAATGCCGGCCGGGTGATTCTCAATCCGAGCCAGGTCCAGCTCGATGACTATCATCGCCGGCAAGTGGAACTGGAGCGCCACACCAAGCAACTGGCGCGGCTGCGCAAAGTGCCCGCCGTGACGCGCGACGGCCGTCGTATCGGCCTCCTCGCCAATCTCGAATTGCCGCGCGAGGTGGCGATGGCGCTCAGTGCCGGCGCCGAAGGGGTGGGGCTGGTTCGCACCGAATTCCTGTTCATGAATCGCGAAGACCTGCCGAGCGAGGATGAGCAATACAAGGCGCTGCGGGAAATCGTCGAAGGCATGGAAGGCCGGCCGGTCACCATCCGCACGCTCGATATCGGCGGCGACAAGCTTGCGATCTCGCTGCGTGACAAGCTCGGCCCCTCGGCCAATCCCGCCCTCGGCCTGCGCGCGATCCGGTTGAGCCTCAGGGAGCGCGATCTCCTCGACACGCAATTGGCGGCCATTCTGCGCGCGGGTGTGCACGGCACGGTGCGCATCCTGCTGCCGATGATTTCCTCGGTTGGCGAGGTGAAGCAGGTACGCGAGGCCCTGCTGCAGGTCGCCCGACGGCTGAAGCGGCGCGGCGCCAAGCTGCCGGATCCCTTGCCCTCGGTCGGTGTTATGATCGAGGTGCCGGGTGCGGCGCTGGCGGCCGATGCCCTGGCGCAGGTCTCCGATTTCTTCGCCATCGGCTCCAACGATCTCACCATGTACACCCTGGCGATCGATCGCGGCGAAGAGCAGGTGGCGCATCTCTACAATCCGCTGCATCCAGCGGTACTGCGCCTCATCCAGTTCACCACCGAGGCGGCTTTGCGCGGCGGTATCCAGATCAGCGTCTGCGGCGAGATCGCCGGCGATCCCCGCTTCACGCCATTGCTGCTGGGCCTCGGCATCCAGGATCTCAGCATGGCCTCCGGCTCGCTGCCGCGGGTCAAGCAGCGCATCCGCAATATCGATTTTGTCGCCGCCACGCGTTGCGCCCGGTTGATCATGGATCAGTCGGATATGGGCCGCATCGCCATGTTGTTGGATGATTTCAATGCCCTTGCCGTATAGCCAGCCGCCCAGCCTCGCCGATATCGAGGATCTCGCGCAGGAGGTCTTCGCGACCCTGCCCACGGTCCTCACCGCCCGCTGCGACGGTCTGGTGATCCGGGTCGAGGACTTTCCCGAGGATGAGGTTCTCGAGGATATGGGCATCGAGTCGCCCTATGACCTCGCTGGCCTCTATCAGGGTGTGCCGCTGACCCAGCAGGAGATCAGCCGGCCGCGTCCGGCGATCGATATGGTCTTCCTCTACCGCCGGCCGCTTCTGGACTGGTGGTGCGAGGAGGAAATCGAGCTCGAGGCCCTGATCCGCCATGTCCTTATCCATGAAATCGGCCACCATTTCGGCTTCAGCGACGACGACATGGAGCGCATTGAGGCGAGCTTCGGCGACGAAAGTCCGCAAAACCAATAGATCGCATAGGGTTACTAGAAGGTTACTATGCCGACGCCGCAGCCGCCTGCGCGCGAGCGGGCGTCTTGCCCCATTGCCTCCCGGCTGCTAGAAGCGGGAAATCTGATGCCATAGGAGAAGAAGATGGCTGCTTTCAGCGATTACAAAGTCAAGGATATGAGCCTCGCCGATTGGGGCCGCAAAGAGATCGCCATTGCCGAAACGGAAATGCCCGGCCTGATGGCGCTGCGTACCGAATACGGCAAGAGCCAGCCGCTGAAGGGCGCGCGCATCGCCGGCTGCCTGCATATGACCATCCAGACGGCGGTTCTGATCGAGACGCTGACGGCGCTCGGCGCCGAGGTACGCTGGTCCTCCTGCAACATCTTCTCGACCCAGGATCAGGCGGCCGCCGGCATCGCTGCAGCCAACATCCCCGTCTTCGCCTGGAAGGGCATGAGCGAGGAAGAATTCTGGTGGTGCATCGAGCAGACCATCCACGGCCCCAATGGCTGGACCCCGAACATGATCCTGGATGACGGCGGCGACCTCACCCAGATCATGCACGACAAATATCCCGAGCTGCTGAAGAACGTGAAGGGCATCTCGGAAGAGACCACCACCGGCGTTCATCGCCTCTATGAGATGGCCAAGGCCGGTACGCTCAAGACCCCGGCGATCAACGTCAACGACAGCGTCACCAAGTCGAAGTTCGACAATCTCTACGGCTGCCGCGAAAGCCTGGTCGATGGCATCAAGCGCGCCACCGATGTGATGATTGCCGGCAAGGTCGCCGTGGTCGCCGGTTACGGCGATGTCGGCAAGGGCTCGGCCGCCTCGCTGCGCAGCCAGGGCGCGCGCGTCATGGTGACCGAGATCGACCCGATCTGCGCCTTGCAGGCGGCGATGGAAGGCTATCAGGTGGTGACCATGGAAGAAGCCGCTCCGCAAGGCGACATCTTCGTCACCGCGACCGGCAATGTCGATGTCATCACCCTCGACCATCTGCGCCAGATGAAGGACCGCGCCATCGTCTGCAATATCGGCCATTTCGACAGCGAAATTCAGATCGCCGGCCTGCGTAACTACAAGTGGCACAATGTGAAGCCGCAGGTCGATGAAGTCGAACTGCCCGACGGCCGCCGCCTGATCGTTCTCGCCGAAGGCCGTCTGGTCAATCTCGGCTGCGCCACGGGTCATCCCAGCTTCGTCATGTCGGCTTCCTTCACCAACCAGGTGCTGGCGCAGATCGAGCTCTGGCACAACCACGCCAAGTACGAGCGCAAGGTCTATGTGCTGCCGAAGCATCTCGATGAGAAGGTGGCGGCCCTGCACCTCGCCAAGGTCGGTGCCAAGCTGACCAAGCTCACGGAGAAGCAGGCCGAATATCTGTCGATCGCCCAGGCCGGCCCCTTCAAGCCGGAGCATTACCGCTACTGATCGGGTTCCCCGGTTGGGCAACGTTCACGGCCTCCCGCCGAGCCGGCGGGAGGCCGTTGTTCTTGGTTCTGTCCCGCCCGCCCTTCGTCTTAAACCAGATCGTGCACTGTCGCCGCTAACCTGCTAAAGTCGCGCCGCAATGGCGGCTCGACGTGAAATCCTCTCAGCCCTCGTGACAGCCGGTCGGACCCGTTCCGAGCGAATCCGCCGCATTGGTGCTTTCCGATTATCCCAGGGAATGAGGCCGCTTACTCGACTGATGCGGGCAGGTGCCGCCGCGCTTTTGAGCGTCTGGCTGCTGGCTGGCGCCGCGGCGGCCCAGGATTCAACCACCCAGGCCGCACCCGTGCCCATGGCAAATGAGGGGCCGCTGCTGCCGGCGGAGATCGGCCCGATGGCCCTGGCGGTCATCATCGGCCTGCTCCTGGGTGCGGCCCTGGCAGCCATCTTCCTCGCCCGCCGGCATGGCAATCAGCTGCGCCTCTTCTATCAGGAAAAGCGGCTGCGCGATCAGGCGCTGACGGCGGCCCAGCTGCGTCTCGATCAGTTGCCCGTGGGGCGCCTCGACTGGTGGGAGACCGAACGCATCAGCCTCGACCATGTGGCGCGCGAGCTGCTGGGGATCGGCACCGATGAAATGGATGCCGCGGATTTTCTGGCCCTGCTCGACAAATCGGATAGCGCCCGGGTGCAGCGCGCCTTGGTGGAACTGGTCGGCGCGGTGCGCTGCGATCTGCTGGTGCGCCGCAATGACGGGCGGACCTGGCTGCGTCTGCGCGGCAAAAGGCTCGGCGTCGCGCGCAGCCTGTGGATCGACGACGTGACGGATGTCGCCAGCGAGCAGGAGAAGCTGCGGCGGCTGGCGCTGGAACTGTCTTCGGCGCTGGATCATCTGCCCTATCCGGTCTGGCGGCGCGACGGCAATCTCGTCATCACCTATTGCAACCCGGCCTTCGGGCAGCTGCTCGATGTGGCGCCGGGCGAATTGCCGCCGCCCGGCCGCGAGTTGAATGCGGCAGCACGCGCTTTGGCGCGGCGGGCGCAGAAACTGGCTTTGGCGCAATCGGAAAGCCAGCAGCTGGTGGTCGGCGGCCAGCGCCGGCTCTATGACCTCAACGAATTTCCCCTGGCCGATAACAGCCTGATCGGCTTCGCCCTCGACCAGACTTCGCTGGAAGAAGGCCAGGCGGAACTGTCACGCCATATCGCCGCCCATGACGATGTCCTGCAGAGCCTCGGCACCGGTATCGTCATCTTCGGCCCCGATCGCCGGGTCAAATTCTTCAACACCGCCTATCTGGAGCAATTCGGCCTCGACGGCGGGTTCCTGCGCGCCGAGCCGACCATCGAAGAAGTGCTGGAAGCCCTGCGGGAGCGCCGACGCCTGGCGGAACAGGCGGATTTCCGCTCCTTTAAGCTGGAATTCGCCCGTCATCTGATGACCGTCATCCAGCCGATGGAGGAGCTGATCCACACGCCGAGCGGCGCCACTTTCCGCATGGTGGCGACGCCGCATCCCCTGGGCGGGGTCATCCTGACCTTCGAAGACGTGACCGACGAACTGGCGCTGGAGGCCAATTACAACACGCTGATCGAGGTGCAGAAGGAAACCATCGACCATCTCAATGAAGGCATCGCCGTCTATGGCGAGGATGGCCGGTTGAAGCTGCATAACCCGGCCTTTGCCCGGCTGTGGAAACTGCCCGACGAGCAGCTCGCCAATCAGCCGCATGTGGCGCAGATCGTCGACATGGTGCGCGGCCATTTCCCGGCGCGGGAGGACTGGCGCGATCTCAGGGTACGCATCATCGGCAATATCGCCGATCGCGAATTGCGCAACCTTCGGATCGAGCGGATCGACGGGCGTATCATCGATATCGCGGCGATTCCGCTGCCCGATGGCGGCAAGCTCTACAAATACACGGACGTGACCGACAGCATCAATATGGAGCGCGCCCTGATGGAGCGCAACGAGGCGCTGATCGCGGCCGACCGCCTGAAATCGGAGTTCATCGCCAACGTTTCCTATGAATTCCGCACGCCGCTCAATGTTATCATCGGCTATGCCGAGCTGCTGGCGCGGCAGTATTTCGGCGCACTCAATCCACGCCAGCTCGATTACAGCAACAGCATTCTCGATGCCGCCCAGGGTCTGCTGCTGCTGATCAGCGACGTCATCGACGTGGCCGCCATCGAGGCCGGATATATCCGCCTGGAGCGGCGCGAGATCGATGTGCTGGCCCTGGTCGATTCGATCCAGCGTCTGTTCCAGCAGCGTGTGCGCAGCCGCGATCTGGAGCTGCAGATCGATTGCGCCCTCGATATCGGCTCGGTCTATGCGGATGAGCAGCGGTTGAAACAGGCGCTCAGCAATCTCATCAGCAATGCGATCGCCGTGGCGCCGCATGGCGCCAGCGTCGTCGTCAGCGCGAGACGCGATGAGGCTTTCCTCTATCTCGGTGTCTCACTGTCGGATCTCGCAGATGGGGTTGGGGAGATCGCCTATGGCGGTGAACCGAGCCTCGCGTCACTGACCGATTCCAGCAGCGTCGGCCGCAGCGCTACCGGCGGCCTCGGCATTGCGCTGGTAAAGACGCTGATCGGTCTCCATGGCGGCCGCATCGAAACCGATATCGGTGCGGGCTATCGCCGCGTCACCTGCGTCATCCCGCTGACGGCGGAAACGGCGCCCGAGGCGGCACCCGCTTCCTGAGCCGCGATCGGGCTCTGCTTCGACGGCCTAGTTCGCCGGCACGCCTTGGGTGGTCGAATATTCGAAATGCAGAGCCTCGCCCGGATGCACCAGCGGATGGATGGCGTGGGCTGCCATGGCCGCCTCCGAGAAGCCGCAGAGAATGAGCTTCAGCTTGCCCGGGTAATTGGCGATGTCGCCGATGGCGAAAATGCCGGGCGCGCTGGTGGCGCAGGTGGCGGGATCGATGGTGATATGGTTGCGCTCGAGATTGAGGCCCCAATCGGCGATCGGTCCCAGGTTCATGGCAAGACCGAAGAAGGGCAGCAGCACATCGGCCGGCAGTGATTTGACCGCGCCTTCCAGGGTGGCAACCTGCACTGCCGTCAGCTGGCCATTGGCACCTTCCAGCCCATGCAGCTGGTAGGGCGTCACCAGTTCGATGCCGCCCGCCTTCGACAGCTGTTCAAGACGTGCCGCACTTTCGGGGGCGGCACGGAACTTGGGACGGCGATGGACGACCTGGATGCTGGCGGCGATCCCGTGCAGAGCCAGCGCCCAGTCGACCGCCGAATCGCCGCCGCCGGCGATGACCACGCGCTTGCCGCGGAAATCTTCCTTGCGCTTCACCAGATAGAAGACGCTCTTGCCTTCGTAATCGGGGAGACCTTCGATCGGCGGGCGGTTGGGACCGAAGGCGCCGCAGCCGGCGGCGACGATGACCGCGGTCGCCGTGATCTGCGTCCCCTTGTCGGTTTCCAGCAGCCACTTTTCGCCCTGGCGCGTCAGCGTCTCGACCCGCTCGCCCAGATGATAGGTGGGCTTGAAGGCCCCGGCCTGGGTTTCCAGCTTCTGCACCAGCTCGGCTGCCTCGATCGCCGGATGGGCCGGAATGTCATAGATCGGCTTTTCCGGATAGAGGGCGGCACATTGCCCGCCGGTGCTCTCAAGGGCATCGACGACATGGCACTGCATCTTCAGCATGCCGCATTCAAAAACGGCGAAAAGGCCGGTCGGTCCGGCGCCGATCACGGCGACATCGGTGGAATGGCTTTGTCCCGGCATGATGGTCAGCAATCCTTCAATTGGTCGGGCCTGATCTGTCAGGTGATGCGGGTCAGGCGATTTCGCCGGCATCCTGCCGCGAGCCATGCCGCAAATCAACCAAGGATCACGCTGCGGCGTTAAAGCGGCGGGACGTCAAAACCGCAAGGAAATCAGGGGATTGAACCGTAAATCCGTCACCGGCGTCCGAATCACCTTCCGGCGTGACCCCGGGCACGGCGTTGATCTTCCCGGACCGGCCCGGTAAAAGCTCGGGCCATGATGGCCGCCCCCGCACCGGAAATCCTGTCCCAGCAGCTGTTGCCCGATCCGGCGGCCACGGCGGGCTTTGCCGCCGCGCTGGCGCCGCTGCTGCGGCAGGGCGATGTGATCGCCCTCTGGGGCGATCTCGGCGCCGGCAAGAGCACCCTGGCCCGCGCGCTGATCCAGCATCTCACGCGCGACTCGGAAGACGTACCGAGCCCGACCTTCACCCTGGTGCAGACCTATCCGGGGGAGATCGAGGGCAAAGCTATCGAGCTCTGGCATTTCGACCTCTATCGTCTGACCCAGCCGGAACAGGCCTATGACCTCGCCATCGAGGAGGCCTTCCAGGACGGCATTTCGCTGATCGAATGGCCTGACCGTCTCGGCTATCTGCTGCCGCGCGAGCGGCTCGATCTTCATTTGGAGAGCGCCGGACCGGAGACATCGGGGGAGGGGCGTCTCTTGAAGGTCTCCGGCAGCCCGGCCTGGCGGACGCGGCTGGCCCAGCTGAACCTGGACGGGCCGAAACTGGGCGGGGCGTCATGACCGAAGTGATCGACCGCGCGCCGCGTGACGAGGTCATCCGCAGCTTCCTGGCGGCCCAGGGCTGGGACCGCGCCGATCGCCGCCTGCTGGCGGGCGACGCCTCGTTCCGCCGCTATGACCGTCTGATCGCCGCCGATGGCCGGCGCGCCGTGCTGATGGATGCGCCGCCGCCGATGGAGAATGTACGGCCCTTCATTGCCATCGCCCGGCTTCTGGCCTCTCTCGATCTCAGCGTGCCGGCGATCGTCGCCGCGGATGCCGCGAACGGGCTGCTGCTGCTGGAAGATCTCGGCGACGATACCTATACCCGCCTGCTTGCCGCCGGCCATGACGAGGCGGATCTCTATGCCCGCGCCACCGATCTTTTGAGCGCTCTGCATCAGCGCCTGCCGCAAGCGGCCCTTGCAGATCTGCGCGATTTCGACGCCGACAGCGCCGTCCTGCAGGTGTCGCGTCTGCTTGACTGGTATTGGCCCGCGATCCATGGCGGCGATCCGGCAGCGGCGATCCGTGTCGCTTTCGAAGACGCCTGGCGCGCGGTGCTGCCGCTCTGGAACAAGCTGCCCCGCAGCCTGGTGCTGTTCGATTATCATGTCGACAACCTGCTGCTGCTCGAACGGCCCGGTGTCCGTTGCTGCGGCCTGCTGGATTTCCAGGATGCGCTGGCTGGTCCGATCGCCTTCGATCTTGCCTCGCTGCTGGAGGATGTCCGCCGCAACGTGTCGCCGGCGTTGCGGTGCCAGATGATCGACCGCTATCTTGCCGCCAATACCGGGCTCGATCGTGATGCTTTCATGACTGTCTATGCGGTCAGTGCCGCCCAGCGCAATATCCGCATTGCCGGGACTTTTGCGCGGCTGCTACGGCGGGACGACAAGCCCGGTTACCAGCGTTATATGCCGCGCACCTGGGAATTGATTGCCGAAGACCTGCGGCATCCGGCCCTGGCGCCCGTGGCGGCCTGGTTCGATGCCCATCTGCCGCCGCAGGATCGGCGCCTTCTTGCATGATGATGTCTTTTCGATTTTGAACGGAACTCTGTTGTGACCAAGACCAGCCTTGCCATCGCTCCTCAGTCCGAAGCTTTGCCCATGCCCGAAACCGCGATGGTGCTCGCCGCCGGTTTCGGGACGCGATTGCGACCGCTGACCGACACCACGCCCAAGGCGATGGTGAGGGTGCTGGGCCGGCCGATGATCGATATCGTGCTGGACCGGCTGCGCGATGCCGGCGTCAAGCGGGCGGTCATCAATCTGCACCATCTCGGACACGTCATCCGCGAGCACCTCAAGAAGCGTGACGATCTCGAGATCATCTTCTCGGCGGAAGAAGAGATCCTCGAAACCGGCGGCGGCATCGTCAAGGCCATGCCCTTGCTCGGCGATGCCCCCTTCTTCACCGTCAATGCGAAGATCATGTGGCTGAATGGCAAGACCGATGCGCTGCATCGCCTGGCCCAGCATTGGGATGACGCGCGCATGGACGGTCTGCTGTTGCTGCAGCCGACGGTCTCGGCGGTCGGCTATGACGGGCGCGGCGATTTCACCATGGACCAGGTTGGCCATGTGCGGCGGCGTCTCGGCTGGCAGGTGGCGCCCTATCTCTATGCCGGCATCCAGCTCTGCCATCCGCGCCTGTTCCGCGACCCGCCCAAGGGTGCCTTCTCCACCAATGTGGTGTGGGACCGGGCGATCGAGGAAGAGCGGCTCTACGGCATTCGTCATGATGGCGAGTGGTATCACGTGAGCACGCCGCGGCATCTCGACGAGGTGGAGCGGCATCTGCTCTATCACGGCATTCGCTTCTGATCGATTTGCCCTCTTTGAAGCGACGCTTCCCTGGCGCAGTATCGGGGCTATGAGCGAAATAGCCGTCCGCGCGTCGCCGCCGCGCGTCTTCAATATTCCGACCGGCCGCAGCTTCGTCGATGCCCTGGCCGAGGGGCTGGTGCGCCAAGCCGGGGGCGACCCGCTGCGGCTTGCGGCCATGACGGTACTGCTGCCCAATCGCCGCGCTTGTCGCGCCTTGCAGGAAGCCTTCCTGCGGGCAACACCCTTTGCCGATGCCGATCCGCGCGAGCATCGCGCCCTGTTGCTGCCGCGGCTGCGGCCGATCGGCGACGTTGATGAAGACGATCTCACCGTCCTCAGCGCCGCGGGAAGCGCGCTCGATCTGCCGCCGGCGATCGACCCGTTGCGGCGGCAATTGCTGCTTGCCCGCCTGGTCATGGCCAGCCGGCCGAAATTCCGGCCGGCGGAAACGACGGCAGAGGGATCGCCCCAGGCCGGGGAGCCGCTGCGCTGGCAGGATGCGGTGCGCCTCGCCGCCGATCTCGGGCGGCTGCTCGACCAGGTCGATACCGAACGTTGCGATCTCGCCAATCTCGACAATCTGGTGCTCGGCGATCTCGCCCGTCATTGGCAACTGACGGTCGATTTCCTCGCCATCCTGCGCGACGCCTGGCCGGCCATCCTGCGCGCCGAAGGGGCGATCGATATGGCGGCGCGGCGCAACCTGCTGCTCGATCATCAACGAGCCTTGTGGCAGGCGACGCCGCCCGCCGGTCCCGTGATTGCGGCCGGTTCGACCGGCTCGATTCCTGCCAGCGCCGATCTCATCGCCGCGATCGCGCGCTTGCCGCAGGGCGGCGTGGTGCTGCCGGGTCTCGACCGTGAACTCGATGACGAAGCCTGGGCCAAGGTGCTGGACGACCCCAGCCACCCGCAATTTGGCCTGGCGCAGCTTCTGGTCCATATCGGTCTCGACCGCGATCAGGTAGCCGATTGGACAAATGCAGCGCTCGACCGCACGGCTGAACAGCGCCGCCGGGTCGTTGCCGAGGCGATGCTGCCGGCCGATTGCACCGATCGCTGGTCGAGCGCGCCGGAACGCGTTTCCATCGATGCGACGCGGCGGGCCTGGGCGCAGGTGCAGCGCCTGGATTGCCGTAGCCGCGCCGAGGAGGCCGGCGTTATCGCGCTCATCCTGCGGCGGCATGTGGAGCGGCCGGGGGATCAGCGGGCGGCCCTGGTGACGCCGGACCGGCAGCTGGCGGCACAGGTGGCGGCGGAGTTGCGCCGCTGGAACATCGTCATCGATGATTCGGCCGGCCACAAGCTCAACCTGACACCGCCCGGCACCTTCTTGCTGCTGTTGGCAGAAGCGGCCGCCGCCGATTGGGCGCCGGTCGAATTGCTCGCCCTTCTCAAACATCCGCTGGCGGCGGCCGGCCTTGCCACCGCCGATCTGCGCGCGTCGGTGCGCGAATTGGAACGCAGCCTCCTGCGCGGACCGCGCCCGGGACCGGGCTGGGCGGGATTGCGGGCAGCCCTGCTGGCGGCCCAGGCGGCGGGCGGTATCGGCACACGCCGCTTCGAACGCCTTGCCGCACTCATCGACCGCCTCGCCGCCTGCACCGCGATGCTCGACCACTGGCAGCAGGAAACCGACCTGCAACAGCGTCTCAATGCCCATCTGCAGGCGCTGGAAGCCCTGGCCGCCGACGCGCTGACGACAGGGGCCGACCGGCTGTGGCGGCTGGAAGCGGGCGAGGCGCTGGCGGATTTCTGCCATCGTCTGGCGGATGCCGCGGCCGGGCAGCCGCCGATGGATGCCGAGGACTATGCCGCCTTGCTGGCGGAACTCATGCAATCCGTCGAGGTCCGGCCACGCTACGGCACGCATCCCCGGCTTTTCATCTGGGGTCCCTTGGAGGCGCGGCTGCAGCAGGTCGAGCTGATGGTGCTCGGCGGTCTCAATGAAGGCACCTGGCCGGCCGACCCGGCGATCGATCCCTGGCTCAACCGGCCGATGCGCCAGGCCTTCGGCCTGCCCTCGCCGGAGCGGCGCATCGGCCTCGCGGCGCATGATTTCCAGCAGGCGCTCGGCGCGCCGGCCGTCTATCTCACCCGCGCGGCCCGCGTCGAGGGAACGCCGACCGTGCCGTCACGCTGGCTGTTGCGGCTCGATGCCTATCTGCGTTGCCTCGGCCTCGTCATGACGCAGCCCGGTCACGCGCCCTGGCAGGCCTGGCAGCAGGCACTCGACCGGCCGGCATCGGTGCAGCCTTGCGGGCGACCGGCGCCGAAACCCGGTCTCAAATATCGCCCCCGTCACCTCTCGGTGACGGGCATTGAGACCTGGATGCGCGATCCCTATGCGATCTATGCGCAGCATATCTTGAAGCTGCGGGCGCTCGATCCGCTCGATGCCGATCCCAGCTTGGCCGATCTCGGCACCGTTATTCACGAAGCGCTCGAGCGTTTCATCCGCGATTGTCGCGACGGCGTTCCGGTGAACGCCCTGGCGCGGCTGCTGGAGCATGGCGAGCGGGCCTTCCATCAGCTGCAGGATCGTCCCGCCGTATGGGCCTTCTGGTGGCCGCGTTTCCAGCGCATCGCCGCCTGGGTGGTGGCGGCCGAAGAGGAGCGGCGGCCGCAGATCGCCGAAAGCTTCACCGAGGTAAAGGCCGTCCTGGCGATCGACACCGTCGAGCCGTCCTTCGAATTGCGCGCCCGCGCCGACCGCATCGATAAGCGCAAGGATGGCGGCCTCGCCATCATCGATTACAAGACCGGCACGATCCCCAGCATGCAGGACATCCATCTCGGCTTTGCGCCGCAACTGCCGCTGGAGGCGGCCCTGGCGCAGCGCGGGGCCTTCAGGTCTGCCGATGGGCTGATGGCGATCAGCGGTCCGATCGCGGAACTCGCCTTTTGGCAATTGAACGGCAGCGAGACGGGCGGCGTGAAGCCGGTGCGCGAAGCCGGCCGCGGCAAGCAGGGAGCGACCGACTACAACCAGCTGGCCGACGACGCCTATCAGGGCCTGCTCGCCCTGCTGCAGGATTTCTCGCGCGAGGATGCCAGCTATCCGGCGCAGCCGGCGGCCGATTTCGCACCGCGCTACAGCGATTACTGGCATCTCTCGCGGGTGCTGGAATGGTCGCTGGCGGGCGGCAATGGCGGGGGCGGGGAGTGATGGACCGGCTGCAAGCGCAATTGAGCGCCATCGATCTCGCCTCGCAGGCGCAGCGCCGCGGCGCCGATCCCGAGCGTTCCGCCTGGGTGACGGCCTCGGCCGGCTCCGGCAAGACCAAGGTTCTCGGCGACCGGGTTTTGCGGCTGCTGCTCGACGGCACGCGGCCGGAGCGCATTCTCTGCCTGACCTTCACCAAGGCAGCGGCGGCCGAGATGGCCAACCGCGTTGCCGAGACGCTGGCGCGCTGGGCTTCGATGCCGCAATCCGATCTGCGCCAGGAACTGGGCAAGCTGCTCGGCCGCAACCCGACGGCGGATGGGATGAGCGACGCCAGGCGGTTGTTCAGCCGCGTGCTGGATGCGCCGGGTGGCATGAAGATCCAGACCATTCACGCTTTCTGCCAGTCGCTGCTGCGGCGCTTTCCGCTGGAAGCCGAGATTGCGCCGCATTTCCAGCCGATGGAGGAGCGCGACACCGCCGAGCAATTGCGGGCGGCGCGCGATGCCATGCTGATCGCCGCGCGGACGCAGCAGGATACGCCGCTGGCACACGCGCTCGCCCATGTCGTGCGCCTCGGCGAAGACCGTCTCGACCGCATCATGGATGGCTTCCGCCGCAATCATGCCAAGCTGCGCCTGCTGCAGCAGAGCAGCGGCGGGCTGCAGGCGATCGGCCGCGTCATGGCGCGATCGCTGGGTCTGCAGGAGGGCGAAACCAGGCAGAGCATTCTGCAGCAGGGTTGCGCCGAAGCGGCTTTCGACGCGGCCGCGTTGCGCCAAGCCGTGGCTTTGGCGCTGAGCGGCAAGGTGACCGACCAGAAGCTCGGCAATCAGCTGGCTGGCTGGCTGGCTGGCGATCTTGCCGGGCGCGTCGCGACATTCGACGATTATTGTGCGGCCTTCCACGATTCCAAGGGCCAGCCGAAAGCCGCCTATTTGACCAAGGCCCTGCAGGACGGCAATCCGGCGGCGGAGCAATGCCTGCAGCGCGAGCGCGACCGGCTGATCCGTCTCAGTGAGCGGGTCAAGGCGGCCGATATCCTCGCCAATAGCCTCGCTCTGCTGACGCTCGCCTTCGACATGCTGGCGCGCTACGAAAGACGCAAGGCGATGCGCGCGGCGCTCGATTTCGACGATCTCATCAACAAGACGCGCGACCTGCTGCAGCGCCCCGGCATCGCGCCCTGGGTGCTCTACAAGCTCGATGGCGGCATCGATCACATCCTGGTCGATGAGGCGCAGGACACGAACCCGATGCAATGGCAGGTGATCGAAGCGCTGGCGGGCGAATTCTTCACTGGCCTTGGCGCGGTCGATCGCAACCGCACGATCTTCGCGGTCGGCGATGTCAAGCAGTCGATCTACAGTTTCCAGGGTGCCGATCCCACGGGCTTCATTCGCATGCGGGCGCAATTCGAGGAACTGGCGGGGCCGGAGCGTTTCAGCAATGTGCTGCTCGACGTTTCCTTCCGCTCGACCGACCATGTGCTGGATCTGGTCGACCGGGTCTTCGCACTGCCGGAGGCGGCGCCCGGCGTCGTGCTGCCCGGCGATCCCGCTCTCTTGCACCGGGTCAGCCGCATTGGCGCTGCCGGCGAGGTGCGGCTCTGGCCGCGCGCCGTGCCGGTCGATCTGGCGGCACCTGCGCCGTGGTCGCCGCCGCGGGTCCGCGAGGAAGTGGCGGCGCCGGTGGCCCGGTTGGCCGATGCCATCGCCGCCGAATGCCGGCGCCTCATCCGCGATGAGCGCCTGCCCGATCAGGATCGCCCCGTGCAGGCCGGGGATATTCTCATTCTCGCCCGCAGCCGCAATGTCTTCTTCGACGCGGTGGTGCGGGCCCTGAAAGCGCGCGACGTCCCGGTTGCCGGCATCGACCGCATGCAGTTGCTGGAACAGATTGCCGTCCAGGATCTGCTGGCCTTTGCCGATTTCCTGCTGCTGCCGGAAGACGATCTGACCCTGGCCGCGCTGCTGAAAAGCCCATTGGTGGGCTTCGGCGAAGACGATCTGATGCGTCTTTGCCTCGACCGCGGCGAGCTCAGCCTGTGGTCGATGCTGGCCTTGCGCGCGTCCGGGGATAGCGTCTTTGCCGCCGCCTACGACCTGCTTGGCGGCTTTCTCGATCGCGCCGATTATCTGACGCCTTTCGCGCTTTTTAGCGATCTGCTGGCGGCGGCCGGCGGGCGACGCAAGCTCTATGGCCGGCTCGGCCTCGAAGCCGCCGATGCGGTGGACGAATTCATGTCGCTTGCCCAGGCCTACGAGCAGCGCGAGACGCCGAGCCTGCAGGGCTTCGTTCACTGGCTGCGCAGCAACGATGTCGAAGTGAAACGCGAGACCCAGGAACGCGCCGACCAGGTCCGCATCATGACCATTCACGGCGCCAAGGGCCTGCAGGCGCCGATCGTCTTTCTGGTCGACCAGCAGCGCCGTGCGCCGGGCGATGACGGCCTCTTCTGGATCGATGCGGCGGGGATCGAACTGCCGCTGTGGTCGCCGCGCCGGGCCGCCGATCATCCGCTGACCGCCGCTGCCCGGCTGCGGCGCGAACAGGCGGCGGCGCTGGAAGAGAACCGCCTGCTCTATGTCGCACTCACCCGCGCCGAGGACCGGCTCTATGTCTGCGGCATCGACTCCGGCTCGGCCAGCGCCAAACCGGGCTGGTACGATCATGTCGCCCAGGCGATGGCGGTGATGCCAAGCGTGGAACCGCTTGATCTGCCGCAGATGGAAGGCGAAGGCTGGATCGGTTCGGCCTTGCGTGTCGTCAGCGAGCAGCGCGCCGAGCCGCGGCGCCGGCCGGCGCTGGCCGCGGCCGTGGAGGCCGTTGCGGCGGCTTTGCCGGACTGGCTCGGGCATAAGGCACCCGACGAGCCTGATCCGCCGCAGCCGCTGACGCCCTCGCGGCCGAGCGCGGCGGAGGCGGCGGCCGAACCGGCCTTGGTCAGTCCGCTCGCCGCCGATCAAGGCTATCGCTTCAAGCGCGGCCGCCTGCTGCATCATCTGCTGGAGACCTTGCCCGAGCTGCCGCTGGGCGAGCGCGTGACGGCGGCCAGGACCTATCTGGCGCGACCGGTCCATGATCTGGCTGAGGGGCAGCAGCAGGAGATCGCGGCGGAAGCTTTGGCGGTGCTGGCGCATCCCGATTTCGCGCCCCTGTTCGGTCCGCAAAGCCAGGCCGAGGTGCCGGTGGTCGCCACGCTCAGGGACCAGGAAGGGCGCAGCCGCATCCTTGCCGGCCAGATCGATCGCCTGGCCTTGGTGGGGGATGATTGCCTGATCGTCGATTACAAGAGCAACCGTCCGCCACCCATGCAGGTGGCGCAGGTCCCGCTGCCCTATCTGCGACAGATGGCAGCCTATCGCGCCGCAGTGCGGTTAATATATCCAGGAAAAACAGTGCGTTGTGTTCTGCTCTGGAGCGATGGCCCGCGCCTCATGGAGCTTCCCAAGGATATGCTCGATTTGCATGCCTGACGCGGGATGCATTTCCGCGCCTTGACGACCGGCCGGCGGGTTCATAGATTCCCTCACGAAGCGCCGCTCGGTCGGGGTGCCTTTTGGGCGCGACTGTCAGGTGCGAGCAAAGAAGGATACGGATAGCCATGACGACTCATATCAGTGATTCCAGCTTCGATGCCGACGTGCTCAAAGCCAATGGTCCGGTCCTGGTGGATTTCTGGGCCGAATGGTGCGGCCCCTGCAAGATGATCGCCCCGGCCCTCGAAGAGCTGGCCGAGCAGTTGAAGGGTCGCTTGACCGTCGCCAAGATCAATATCGACCACAACCCGCAGACGCCGAAGAAATACGGCGTGCGCGGCATCCCGACCTTGATGCTGTTCAAGGACGGTCAGGTCGCCGCCACCAAGATCGGCAACATGCCGAAGCGCCAACTGGTCGACTGGGTCGAGTCGGTCATCTGATCCGATCGCTCCATCCAGTCCGCGTACAAAACCCCGCCGGCGACGGCGGGGTTTTTGTTTGTGAAGCAGGATACCTGGTGTGCCGCCAAAATGGCGTCATTGGGGTCAAGTCGCTTTCTGCAATGCGGTGCCGGCTATCGCCCTTTGCGTTCCGGTCGATCGGCCGCTAGAGCCCAAGCGGGTTGCCGGTCTCGATCTCTGGCTTTGACATGTGGCGTAGGAAAGAGCCATTACGGTAGATGTCAATCAGGCCTCCATTCCTTTGGAAGCGGGCACACCAGTCGTTCGCCGCACCTGGATAGTCGAAACAAAGCTGATCGCCGGTGATCGCCCAGGTTCCGGTGCGGCTGGGTCCGTCGCCGCGCGAGCGGAACTGATGGTCTGCCGCGAAATAGACCGACCAGGGACTGCCGTCCGGATACTCCCCGCTGACGGTATTGCCCGAGATGGTTTGTGCGATTTCGTCGCCAGAATAGAAGCTGTGGCCTCCGTCAATTGCCGCATTCTGGTCGCCCGCGACAGCGTACTTTCGATAGATTGCCTGATTATGCGCGAGCAGGACGCAATCCGTTCCGGCAAGATTCTTGCAGCCGTTCAAAGCGTCGACATTCAGCTCTGCGATTTCGCAATTGCCCTCGGAGCAATAGGTATAAAAAGAGAAGCGGCCGTCCGGACTGACGGCAAAGGCGCCATGCTCAAAACCATGCATTCTGCTCATGTATTCTTTGAAATGCGTAGCGGTTCGCTGCGACAGGGTGATTGCCGGACCTTCCGGCGTCGCGCAGGCATTCAGCAGGACCAGCGACAGACCCGCTGCTCTGACGGCTCTCACGAAAGATCGCATTTTATCCCCCAACATCGATCCCCACACTGTAGCGAAACGATGATCAGGAATACAATCTGGTATCGGATAAATGACCTATTTCCCCGCCGGACGACGTCCGCACGATAGAGCGGCGACTCAGCTAGTCCCCGCTGATCGCGTGAGCCATCCGGCATATCGCACGATCAATCCGCAAATCGGGTGGCGGATCTCGACGTGGAAATGGAAGCGGTCATCGATCACCGTTTCGAACGAGTCGCCGGTCGGCGCCCAGGCCGGCGGCAGCGGAACTCCGAAAAGAGACCATCTGCGGGTAACGAGATGCAATTTCAGTCCTTCAGCGACCAGTGCCAGGCTGAACCGGAAGGGGCCGAATGTTTCGACGAGCAGTCTTTCGTTCCGCCCCCTACCTTCGGACTGGATGCTGCGGAATTGCTCGCCGGCAAAGTCGCGGATCCAAATCTCGCTGCCTTCATCCTGCCGGAATTCGACCGAGACGGGGATTTGCGTTCCTGCGGCAGGAAAACGAAAAATCGCTGCGATCAATCGCGCGATCAGGTTGCGTCCACGTGCGACATCGGCAAGACCGGTCATGCGTGAGCTGCCGCCGATATCGTGGATCATACGGATTGGCTTGGGTAACTGATCCCAGGCGTCACCCAGCATGCGCCGATAGAGTGGCGGCACGGGCGCCGATGAGCGATGAGTGCCATCACCGTTGCTTTCCCAGCAGCCGGAATGAATTTCGCGCTTCTCGAACAGCCGCTCATAGTCTTCCAGCTCAAGATCGGTGGCGCCGGATCTGGCACCAGCCGTCGGAACGCGACCTTCGAGGCATCGCCTGACGATGGCTTCTACCGCCATCGAGGGAATGAGCGGGCCGTGGTCGCCTTCAGCCAGCATGTGCCAGGATCGGCGGAGATCCCGGCCACTGCTATCCCTGCCGATGACATCAACATACATGCCACCGCGATGCTCTCCCCAGCGGAGCAGATTGATGGCGCGATAAAAGAGGCCAGCGAAGGGTAGCAGGGTGGGGATCAACCGGCGGCTGACCAGCCAGGACAGGCCGATCAGCGCGCGGTGCAGTATTTCGGGTACCGGCCCGGCTCCCATCCAGACGGATTCGAGCGACGACCAAAGCGACGGCAATGCCCGGAGATCAGGCACATCGACCAGCGAAAATAGCGTGCTCTTCAACGGCAGCTGTCCCGGTGGGCAAATCGTGCGGCGGCGTGTTTCGACCAGCCCCACTCCCGTCAGCATGCGTCCGTCGCGTACCAGTTTGACGGGTTTCCCGGCATAGCTCGATATCGCCTTGATGACGTTGAGGCCGACGCCGGCATAAGGCGAAGGCGCGATACCGCCTTCAACGCCCGTGATCCGCGTCATTCCGACAGCAAGCCGCCGTACCACGGCGGCCGTCAGCACGGGAAAGCTGCTGACACCGGATAGGACATAGACTCCCGCCTGTCGCGCTGCCGTGTCATAGGCGGCGATGCCGTCGACGAAACCCGATGCATCGGCGAGATCGAGATAGTTGATGTCGAGCTTGATCGCCGCCTTGACGACGCGATAGGGATCGTCGCCATATTCCTGAAAAGGCCCCGTGGCATCAACGACGAGATCGGGGCTGATGCGTGCAAGCTGCTTTTCGACGTCGGCGTCGCGGTCGAAAACACAGGCTTGCATCTGGGCTGCCGTTGCGCTTGCTGCCACGAGCAGATCGCGCCTGAAAGACTCGGCCTTGGCGATCGAGCGACCAGCGATGAGCAATTCCACGCGAGGCTCATCGACCAGCAGGCGGGCCAACCGCCCGCCGAACGTCCCGTAGCCACCGAGAATGAGAATGCGCATGGTCAGGCTCGTGCAGGAGTAGTCGCAAGCGGCGATTGGGCAGGGTTAAGTGGGTTCACGATCTCTGCGGGATCGGCCCAGGTGAAAAGGCCGGTCTTCAATCCGGCCAGGGTTCGCAGCATCTCGCCATGCAGGTAGGGAATGATCTTCAATCGATCGAAAGTCATATCGCGCAGCATCGCATGGAGCTTGGAATCCGATTGGAAGAATGGCGTCATGATCGCGCTGGCCCGTTGGTAAAAGGCGATATGGCGCCGACGCGCCGCTGTGTAAAGATGCAAGGCGGCGGGCAAGTCGGATGACACCGCAAGTGCATCAGCCAGGATGACCGCATCAATCATCGCATGATTGGCGCCCTGGCCGAGTTGGGGTGAGGTGCAGTGGGCGGAATCACCCGTCAGCACGACATTGCCATGCGAGACCCGGTCCGCTGTAAATTGCATGTAATTGGCCAGCGCAAACTCCTCGGGGCTCGCAAGCGTCTCGACAGCCTTTTCGAGTTCCGGCCACAACGCCACGACCTCGTCCTTCCAGCCGGGGAAACCAGCGCGCCACATGGCATGCTGATCAGGCTTGAGGCTCCAGAAAAGGGCGGCAAGGGGCCGACCACCCTCCTGCAGACTGCCGACCGGCAGATGCCCGATCATGATCCTTGCGTCCACATAGCGCTGGGCGAGCGCACCCGGCGCTATGCCGGTATCTGGAATGGTCGCCCAGACGGCGCCGTAGATAAAAGGCCGCGCGGGCTTGTCGGAAACATATGATCGAAGCGGCGAGCGCGCGCCGGCACTGTCGATGATGAGATCGAAGGCCGGTGTCTTGCGGCCGTCTGTCGCCATCAGCCGGCTGCGCCCGGCGGAAGCAGTTTCGATGGCGACGACATCGAAGCCCGTCTCCAAGGCCACATCCGCTGCTTCAAAACACTGCCAGAGCACGCTGTGCAGGGCCGCCCGATGCACGCCGCAGGCATGCCAGCCGTCGCCGAGCGCGCCATAAGTGAGATCGAAGATCGTCTTTCCAGTCGCCGTGACGCCGTGCAGACGGTCGATCCGATGTGCGAGTGTTTCCAATCGGGCGCGGAGCCCGAGGCGCTCCAATGCGGCAAGGCCAGTCGGCTGGATCATCAGGCCCGATCCGACTGGGCGCGATGTCGCGAAACGTTCGTAGACGATGATGCGGTGGCCGCTCCGGGCCAGCAGGATCGCATTGGCGAGGCCGGCAACACCGGCGCCGACGATAGCGATATCCAACCTGCGAATCACGGCTCATCCCCCCGATGATGCCTAGTATCGCCTTGCGCGACAGGTTGTTTATAGCGTCGTCAGCCGTTCTCCGCCAGCACCGTACCGGCGAGATAGAGCGAGCCGCAGATCAGCACACGCCGTGATGCAGTGCCATGTTGGGCGAGGATCGATTTCAGCGCTGCATCGACCGAGTCGAAGCCCTCGGCCTTCAAACCGACCTCCCGCGCATAGTTCATGCTGTCCTCGGCGCTGAGGCTGGCATGGTCGCCGGGAATGGCGACGGCGCTGAGGTCATCCGCCAGCGGGGCGAGATGCTTCAGGAAGGCGATCGGCTCCTTGGTGTTGAGCATGCCGAAAATGAGGCTGACCGGCTTGCCGTCTTGCGTCCGCCAATCCTTCAGCATCGTGGCGATGACCTGGCCGGCATCCTCGTTATGGCCGCCATCGAGCCACAGCTCCCAGCCTTGCGACAGCTGCTCGACCAGGGGACCGCGCTTCAGATGCTGCATGCGGGCCGGCCAGTCGACTTGCGCGAGGCCGCGGCGGATCGCCGTCTCGTCGATCTTGAAACCGTCGAGCCAGCGCGTGGCGGCGACCGCCGTGCCGGCATTGGCGATCTGATGACGGCCGACGAGGCCCGGTTTCGGCAGATCGAGCACGCGGTCGGCATCGCGATAGCGCATGCCGGTCGGCGTCTCCTCGATCGACCACTCCTGGCCGTAGCGCCAGAGCGGCGCCTGCAGGCGTTCGGCCGTCGCGGCGAAGACGGCCGCGGCCTCCGGCGGTTGCGGCGCGACGATGACCGGACGGCCCTGCTTGATGATGCCGGCCTTGACGGCGGCGATCTTTTCCAGCGTGTCGCCGAGAAACTGCATGTGGTCATAGGAGATCGACATCAGCACGCTCATCAGCGGCTGGTCGATCACATTGGTGGCGTCGAATTCACCACCGAGCCCGGTCTCCAAGAGCACGATATCGGCCGCCTCCCGCGTGAAGGCGAGGAAGGCTGCGACCGTCGTGATCTCGAAGAAGGTGATGGGGACGCCGCCATTGGCGCGCTCGCATTCCTCGAGGAGTTCGATCAGCGCCGGTTCCGCGATCAGCTTGCCGTTGAGGCGGATGCGCTCGTGGAAGCGCACGAGATGGGGCGAGGTATAGACATGCACGCGGTAGCCGGCGGCTTCCAGCATGGCGCGCAGATAGGCGATGACCGAGCCCTTGCCGTTGGTGCCTGCCACATGCACGACGGGCGGCAGGCGTCTTTCCGGATGGCCGACCGCTTCCAGCAGGCGCAGGACGCGATCGAGTTCGAGATCGATGATTTTCGGATGCAGCTTGTTGAGCCGCTCGAGAACGATATCGCTGCTTTGGCTCATCTTGGCGCCGGTGGTAAAGCGGCCGGGTTGGAACGGCCCAGGGTTAAAGCAATCGGGTTAAAGCGGCCGGATTGAAGCAGTGGGCTTCGCGGCGATCAGGCGCTGCTGGCCGAGTTCGCCGTGGTCACCAGGGCGGTCGGCGGCACCGGCGCCGGCACCTTGATCGGACCCGGCACCTGCTTGGTCAGGAGGCCGATGATCCTGGCAAGCTCCACCGGCAGGTCCTTGCGGGCGATGACGATATCGACGATGCCGTGATCGAGCAGGTATTCGGCCCGCTGGAAGCCTTCCGGCAGCTTCTCTCGGATCGTCTCTTCGATCACGCGCGCGCCGGCAAAGCCGATCTGCGCACCCGGCTCGGAGATGTGGATGTCGCCCAGCATGGCGAAGGAGGCGCTGACACCGCCCGTGGTCGGATCGGTCAGCAGCACGATGAACGGCAGCCCGGCCTCCTTGACCCGGTCGACGGCGATCACCGAGCGCGGCATCTGCATGAGGGAGAGAATGCCCTCCTGCATGCGGGCACCACCGGAGGCGGGAATGGCGATCAGCGTCGCCTTTTCCGCGACGGCGACTTCGGCCGCCTTGACTAGGCCCTCGCCGACGGCCACACCCATGGAGCCGCCCATGAAGTCGAAATTGAACGCGGCGGCAACCACCTTCAAGCCGCCGACCGTGCCGCTGGCGACGACGATGGCATCCTGCTCCGCGGTCTTGGTCTGGGCTTCCTTCAACCGGTCGACATATTTCTTGCGGTCGCGGAAGCGCAGGGGGTCGAGCGGTACCGCGCCCAGTTCCGCGCGCTCGAACTGGCCGCCGTCGAACAGCAATTCCAGCCGACGCAGCACGCCGATCCGCATGTGATGGCCGCAATGCGGGCAGACGCGCAGGTTGGCCTCGAGATCGCGATGGAAGATCATTTGGCCGCAGGCGCTGCATTTGTCCCACAGATTTTCCGGCACGTCGGCCTTGCGCACCAGGGCGCGGATCTTCGGTCGGACGAAATTGGTGAGCCAGCTCATCTTGCTATCCCTTCGCGGGTCTTATTCGTTGAAAGACGTATCGTTCAAGTGCGGGCGCGGCGCCCATGTTCCTAAGACCGTGCGCGACGCACACCGGCGGCCAGATCGCGCACGAGCGCCAGCACGGCCTCCTTGGCCGCGCTGGCATCGGTGAGGTTGTCGGCAATTTTCTGCACCAGCGCCGAACCTACCACCGCGGCATCGGCGTCACGCGCCACGGCGGCGGCCTGGTCCGCCGTCTTGATGCCGAAACCGACGGCGACCGGCAGGCTGGTGTGGCGCTTCAACCGCGCAACGGCGGTGGCGATATCGGTGGTGGCCGCCGAGCGGGTACCGGTGATGCCGGCAATCGAGACATAATAAACGAAGCCGGACGTGTTCCGGAGCACGGCCGGCAGGCGCTTGTCGTCGGTGGTCGGGGTCGCCAGGCGAATGAAGTTGAGGCCCGCCTGCAGCGCCGGCAGGCAAAGCTCGCTGTCTTCCTCCGGTGGCAGATCGACAACGATCAGACCGTCCACGCCGGCTTCCTTGGCGGCCTTCAGGAAAGCACCGACGCCATAGGAATAGACCGGATTATAGTAACCCATGAGCACGATCGGCGTATCGCTGTCACCGGCACGGAAGTCGCGCACCAGCTGCAGCGTCTTCGGCAGGCTCATGCCCTGCGCCAAGGCGCGCAGGCTGGAGGCCTGGATCGCCGGACCGTCGGCCATCGGGTCGGTGAAAGGCATGCCGAGTTCGATCACGTCGGCCCCGGCGCCGGGCAGCGCGCGGACAAGATCGAGCGAAGTCTGATAGTCGGGGTCGCCGGCGGTAACGAACGCGACGAGCCCGGCGCGGCCTTCCGCCTTGAGGGCGGCGAAACGGCGTTCGATGCGGGTGGTGCTCATGGTGCCGTCGGCGCTCACAATTTGGTTCCCAGTCTTTCGGCAACGGCGAAGATATCCTTGTCGCCGCGGCCGCTGAGGCTCATCACCAGCAGATTGTCATGGGCGAGGGTCGGCGCCAGCTTCATCACATAAGCAAGGGCATGGGCCGGTTCCAGGGCCGGGATGATGCCTTCGAGCGCGCTGCAGAGCTGGAAGGCGTCCAGCGTCTCCTGGTCGGTCGCCGAAACATATTTCACCCGCTTCATCTCGTGCAGCCAGGCATGTTCCGGGCCGATGCCGGGATAGTCGAGGCCGGCCGAAATCGAATGCGCATCGGCGATCTGGCCGTCTTCGTTCTGCAGCAGATAGGTGCGGTTGCCGTGCAGCACGCCTGGCCGGCCGCCGGTCAGCGAGGCGGCATGACGGCCGGTCTCGACACCGTCGCCGCCGGCTTCGACGCCATAGATGGCGACCGAGGGATCATCGAGGAAGGGGTGGAACAGGCCCATGGCGTTTGAGCCGCCGCCAATGCAGGCGACGAGCGTATCCGGCAGCCGGCCTTCCATCTCCTGCATCTGCACCCGCGTCTCTTCGCCGATCACCGACTGGAAATCGCGCACCATGGCGGGATAGGGATGCGGACCGGCCACCGTGCCGATGCAATAGAAGGTGTTCTCGACATTGCTGACCCAGTCGCGCAGGGCCTCGTTCATCGCATCCTTCAAGGTCGAGGTGCCGGAATGGACCGGGATCACTTCGGCGCCGAGGAGCCGCATGCGGAACACGTTCGGCTTCTGCCGCTCGATATCGACGGCGCCCATATAGACCGTGCAGGGCAGGCCGAAGCGGGCGCAGAGCGTTGCCGTGGCGACGCCGTGCTGGCCGGCACCGGTTTCGGCGATGATCCGGGTCTTGCCCATGCGCATGGCCAGCAGGATCTGGCCGAGGCAGTTATTGACCTTGTGCGAGCCGGTATGGTTGAGCTCTTCGCGCTTGAAATATATCTTGGCGCCGCCCAGGCGCTCGGTCAGGCGCTCGGCGAAATAAAGCGGGCTCGGCCGGCCGATATAATGGGTCCGGAAACTCGCCATCTCGGCGATGAAATCGGGGTCAGCCTTGGCCTTGGTATAGGCTTCGTCCAGGTCGAGAATGAGCGGCATCAGCGTTTCGGCGACGAAACGCCCGCCAAACAGGCCGAAACGGCCATGTTCATCGGGTCCGGCGCGAAACGTGTTCACCTGGGGAACGGGGGCGCTGCTCACAATCGGGATATCCTGCGAAAAGCCTGTAAATCGGCCGCAATCAACCACAGCGCGGCGCAAAGGTCAAAGGTTTCAGCCCCGTGACAGCGCGCTCAGAGATGGCGGGCAAGTTCCAGGAAGTCGTTGATTTTTTGCAGATTTTTAACGCCGGGCCGGTCTTCGACACCGGATGAGGTATCAACGGCCCGGGCGCCGCTGATCCGCACCGCCTCGGCCAGGTTGGTTACCGTCAGGCCGCCCGCCAGCATCCATGGCTGGCGGAACGCCTGGCCGGCAAGCAGGTTCCAGTCAAAGCTGACGGCATTGCCGCCGGGCAGGGCGCCAGCCATGCTCTTCGGCGGCTTGGCGTCAAACAGCAGGCGGTCGGCCACAGCTTCGTAAATCCGCGCCCCGGCGATATCGGCGGCGGTCGCAATGGCGATTGCCTTCATCACCGGCCGGGCGAATTTGGTCCGGATCTCCGCCACCCGCTCCGGCGTTTCCTTGCCCTGCAGCTGCAGCATATCCAAAGGGCAGGCGGCGAGAATCGCGGCGATTTCATCATCGCTCGCATCGACGATCAGCCCGACGCGGCCGACTTTGCCGGCCACCGGCCGGCTCAGGGCGCCAGCTGCCTCGGCCGTCAGGTGCCGCGGGCTTTTGGCATAGAACACCAGGCCGATGAAAGCGGCGCCGCCGCCGATGGCCGCATCGATCGCTTCCGGGGTGCGCAGGCCGCAGATTTTTGCTTCGATCGCCATCGCGGCCTCACGCCCGTACGCCGATCAGGCGGCGATAGGCGGCGGCCAGGACACCGCATTGCGCCATGGTCGCCGCAATCTGGCAAAGACAGCCCAGCAGCAGCAAGGTGAAGGGCGCCGCCGTCGCCAGGCCGCTTGCGGCCGCCAGCACGCCGAGCACCATGACGGCCAGCATGAAGGGGATCTCCACCAGCAAAAAGGCGATCAGCAGGGCAAAGCTCTGGCCGCGCCCGGCCTCCCAGATGATGCGCAGGCTCTGCGGCTGGCCGATCGCCATGGCCACCAGCGCCAGGCTGAGGCGGATGGCGACCAGTCCGATCACCAGCGCTGCGATCCAGAGACCGAGCCGGGCGACAACCGGAGGCAGGAACTGGATCGGCAGCGAAAGCAGGGCAAGGCCGATGACGGAGGCAAATCCCAGGGCAAGGGCGCCGAGCAGAAACTGCAGATGGGCGCGTCCCAGGCGCAGGCCAAGGCCCGGCGCGGTCTGGGGGCCCAGCAGCAGAAAGCGCAGCCAATTGACGGTCAGCAAAGCCAGGCTGAGCACGGCGATCACAGCGCTGATCAAAAGGGTGCCGCCAACCGTCGGCGCCAGCTCGCTCGCGCCATTCTCCATGGCAGTCATGACGGCATAGACAGCCTGCCGGCCATAGGCCATTGCCGCGAAATAGAAGATCGTCGGCACAATCCCGAGCCGGATCGCGTCGTCCCGGCACAGCCACAGGCTCTGCAGGCTGGTCATGACAAGCTGGATAATGGCGAGGCGGCCGCTGCCGCCACCATTGGGCAAGGGGGGCGTGGGCCGCCGGACGCGCAAGGGATCGGTCATGCGGCGCCCATATCCGGCTGGCGCGATACGGCGGCGATTTCCGTCGCGATGCGTTGGGCGGCGGCGGCGGGATCGGCATCGCCCGTGATCGGCCGGCCGATGACAAGATAGCTGGCGCCGGCACGCACCGCCTCGGCGGGCGTCATGATCCGCTTCTGATCGCCGGTCGCCGCCCAGGCCGGACGAATGCCGGGCGTGACCAGGAGGAAATCCGGGCCGAGATCGCGCCGCAGAACGGCAATCTCCTGCGGCGAGCAAACGACGCCGTCAAGCCCGCATTGCTGCGTCAGTGCCGCCAGCCGGCGCACCTGGTGGAGCGTGTCGTCCGGTTGGCCGACCTCGACAAGATCATGGCCATTGAGGCTGGTGAGCACGGTGACGGCAATCAGCTTGGGCGCCGGGACGCCGAGCTTTGCCGCGCTCTCCGCCGCCGCATCACGGGCCGCGAGCATCATCGCCCGGCCGCCGCCGGCATGAATGTTGGTGATGAAGGGGCGCAGAGGCGCAATGGCGCGGATTGCACCGGCCACCGTATTGGGAATGTCGTGGAATTTGAGATCCAGAAAGACCGGCAGGCCGAGCTCGCTCACCGCGGCCACCCCGGCGGCGCCGTTCGCCATGTAGAATTCGAGGCCAAGCTTGATACCGCCGACAGCGCCGCGCAGGCGCTGGGCAAGCACCGTGGCCTGATCGAGAGCGGTCATGTCCAAGGCCGCCAGGACCGGATTGGCAAGGCCTGCATCTGGCTGTTGTTGCGAACTGCTCATCTTGCTGCCATCCATTTGGCGCCAAAGCGCGGATTCCAAGCGATGCGGGAGATGCCGGGCGTATCCGCCGGCCATGCTTCTAACCGAGTTTTCCGTAAAGGTCACCCGGCGAAACGGCCCATCGCGACGGGACCGTCGCGGCGCCACCTGAAGCACATAACAACTGCCGCGCCGGCACAGTAGCGACCAACACTCAAACCTGTCATGTCAAAATCCTTGACCCGGTCTCGGGGGAATATGCTAAGCCTCTGAATTATTCGCTTAATCTCGTATTGCGTCGGTATCGTGATTATCTTCTTTCCAGGATCGTCAACCGGGCATCGGCTGCTCAATGCCATCGGAGATCTTCGGCCCATGAATTTGCCGTCTCAAGGTCCCTTCGCGCCGCGGCGCGCGCCGAGTGCGTGCAAGGCGCGCCGGTTGGAGCGATACTGATGCAGGTCACTCAATTCACCGATTACGCCGTTCGTACCCTGATTTATCTCGGCGTTCAGGGGGACCGCCGCTCGACGGTGGAGGAAATCGCCACCCATATGCAGGTATCCGCGAGCCATCTCACCAAAGTCGTGCATCGGCTGGGCAGGCTGGGGGTGGTGGAGACATTGCGGGGCCGGCGCGGCGGGCTGCGCTTGCACCGTGCACCGGGCGAGATTTCGCTCGGCTGGCTGTTTCGCCAAACCGAGGACAATCTCGCCCTGGCGGATTGCTTCCAGACGGAGGGTTGCGATTGCCCATTGGCCGGTACCTGCCGGATGACGGGCATCCTGCAGGAGGCCGTGAAAGCCTTCCTCGCGGTTCTCGATCGTCATACGCTCAGCGAATTGCTGATCGATCCCGCTTTGTTGCGCGGGCTGGTGACCGTCGAGGGAAGATCGACAGCCATCGTCGCGGCTGAATAAGGCCAAGCGCAAGGGTGCGCCGCGCGGCGGCGGCCGACGTGCCTGACCGGCGGCGATCGGACGGCGCGACAAGACCGCTGCGCTGGGTTAGCATGCGGCGTCTATGGCAACCCGCGACCGACCATGATCTATCCGTTCGACCGCCGGCGAGGCGGTGTCCGTATCCCTTTTTCTGGCTGCCTTTCTGCCGGCCGCCTTCCCGGCCGATGGCTGGCGCTTGCCCTGTTGCCGCTGCTTGCCGCCTGCGCCGCGCCACCGCCGCAGCCTCACGCCCATGATCCGCTGACCTGGTCCGCGGCGATCGGCCGGCTGGACGACGAAAAGGACGAGAATTCCTGCAGCGCGACGCTGGTGGCGCCTGACATCATCGCCACCGCGGCCCATTGCATCATCCTCGACGGCCATGCGGTGGATGCGACCGCGCTGACCTTCCATCCCAATCTCGGCGCTGCGCCCTTGCCTTCGGTGCAGGGTGTCAAGGTGATCGCCGTCGGCGAGGACAAGAAGAACCCGGCCCGCAACGACAATCTCGATGTGGCGGCCGATTGGGCCCTGATCCGCGTGACGCCGCCGGTCACGGCGGTGGCGCCGATTCCGGTCGGCCGCTTCACCACGGCGGAGATCGATCGGGCCTTGATCGAAGGCGGCGAACTATCACAGGCCGGCTATGGGGTTTACGGCCTGTCGCTCGGCCAGCACCTTTATCAGCAAGGCCATTGCCAGCGCCTCGACAACGCCAAGGTCGAATCGCCGCGGCGCAATTACGTGCTCTTCACCAGCTGTCGCCCGATCAAGGGCGACAGCGGCGGCCCGCTGGTCCTGACCAAGGCCAGCGGCGAGCACTATCTGATCGGCGTGATTTCCGAATACGAGTTTACCAGAGAGGCATCAGGCCGCATCACGATTGCTGCCGGCGCGCTGGGCTTTGCCCGCGACGTCGCGAGTCTGCGATGAAGCCGGAGCTGCACCGCCGGATGCGGATTTCCGCCGGCTGGCTCGCCTTGCTGTTGCTGGCGGCCTGCGCCGCACCGCGCCCCAGCGTTCCGCCGCCGGCACCGGTGCAGCCCGCACCGACACCCTTGCCCTGGACGGCCGCGATCGGTGCTTTGCAGAATCTTGTCAATAACCAGACCTGCACCGCGACCCTGGTCGAGCAGAATCTCATTCTGACGGCGGCCCATTGTCTTTCCGATAACCGACCGGACCTGGCCGGGCGCGAATTCGTTTTTCTCCCCAACGAGGGGGCTGCGCCGAATTTCCCGCCGCTGCCCATCCGCGGCATTCAGGCGGTGGGCGCAACCGTGCAGCAAGGTGTCATACGCAGCAGCCAGGCAACCGGCGACTGGGCTCTGCTGCGCATTGAACCGGCGCCAGCTGATTTGCATCCGATCGCTGTCAATAGTCTCACCTGGGAGCAGATCCAGGGGCGACTGGCGGCCGGCGACCACTTCTTCTCCGGCGGTTACGGTGCCCCGGGGATGCAAATGTTGACCCAGCATCGGAACTGCAAGCCGATCGATGCCGCCGAATTGGGGGAATTCCTCAATGACGGCTTGATCGCCACCGATTGCACGGTCCGCCTGCGCGACAGCGGCGGACCGATGGTGCTGGTGGATACCGTTGGACAGCCGCATCTTTTCGCCGTGATCTCCGGCATCGCGCGGCCCAACAGCGACCATCCTTTCGGGGTCGGTGTCGATTCCAGCCGGTTCCTCCCCTTCCTCAAGGGCCTGCCGCTCAGTGAAGGCGACGGTATCGTTGTCACGACGCCGGCCGGCTGACGCTGGCTTCTTGACAATCATGCTGTATACAGCTTACTCATATGGCTGAAAGAAAATGAAAATCAGAGAGCCGGTTTGCCCGGAGCGAGGATAGGGACGCACTGCGCCTGCCTCGATCAGGTGATCCGCGCATCCGGTCATGGGAGATGGAGATGACGTCGATCCCGGCAGGTGCCACCGAGACAAACGTCACGGAGACGGGTGTCAGCGAAACGCGGGCAACCCGCGACCAACTGCCGGCGCCGCGCGAGGCCGCTGGCCGTCGGCGTGAACGCCGGCCCCATGTCGGCCGCGGCAGCGCCGGGGCTGGCCCGCGCCAGCTTCCCTTCGGCCAGGTGCCGAACACCTATCGTCCGATCGAAGTCATGAGTGCCGACCAGATCGAGGCGATCCACCGCGCCTCGCTGAAGGTGCTGGCCGAGACCGGCATCGAGGTGATGCATGAGGAAAGCCGCACCAGGCTAAAGGCTGCGGGTGCGGAGGTCGATGAGGCGACGCACCGCGTCCGTTTCGACCCCGCCCTGGTCGAGGAAAAGATCAAGACCATCCCCGCCGGCTTCAAGATGCATGCGCGCAATCCGGCCTATCATCTCGAGGTCGGCGGACCGCAGATGATCTTTGCAGCGACCGGCGGTCCGGCTTTCGCGCATGATCTCGATCGCGGCCGGCGGCCCGGCAATTATGCCGATATGTGCGACTACATCCGTCTCGTGCACAGCCTGAACGTCATTCATCAGGAAGGTGGCTGCCCGGTCGAACCGACGGATCTGCCGCCGGATTCGCGCCATCTCGATTTCTATCAGGCGGCACTCACCCTGACCGACAAGACCTGGCAGTGCTGGGCCCTGGGCGGCTACCGGGTGGAAGATGCGCTCAACATGATCGAGATCGCCTACGGCATGAACCGCGCGGCGATGGCGGAATGGCCGGTCACCCTGACGGTGATCAATTCCAATTCGCCCTTGAAGCTCGATATCCCCATGGGCGAGGCGCTGACGGCGATGTCGCGCGCCGGCCAGCCGATTGCGTTGACGCCGTTCACGCTTTCCGGCGCCATGAGCCCCGTCACCATTGGCGGCGCGCTGACGCAGCAGAATGCCGAAGCTTTGGCGATGATGACGCTGACGCAGATTGTGCGGCCCGGCGCGCCCGTGCTCTATGGCGGCTTCACCTCGAATGTCGATATGCGCACCGGCTCGCCGGCTTTCGGCACGCCGGAATATGCCAAGGCCGCCTTGGCGAGCGGCCAGCTGGCGCGGCGCTATGGCGTGCCTTTCCGCTCGAGCAATGTCACCGCCTCCAATTGCGTCGATGTGCAGGCCGCCTATGAGTCCGGCATGTCGCTTTGGGGCACCGTCATGGGCGGCGTCAATCTCATCGAGCATGCCGCCGGCTGGCTGGAGGGCGGGCTCACGGCCTCGTTCGAGAAACTGATCCTCGATGCCGAGATGCTGCAGATGATGCGGGAATTCCTGCGGCCGATCTCGACCTCGCCCGACGACCTTGCCGTCGAAGCCATCGCCGAGGTCGGACCCGGCGGGCATTTCTTCGGCACCGGCCATACCCTGGCGCGGTTCGAACATGCCTTCTATGAGCCGATGCTCTCGGACTGGCGCAATTTCGAAAACTGGAGCGAGAGCGGCGCCAAGACCGGCACGCAGCGCGCCAACGCCATCTGGAAAGAACTTTTGCGCAGCTATCAGCAGCCGGCGATGGATCCCGGTATCGTCGACGGCCTCAATGATTATGTGGCGCGTCGCAAGGAAGAGATCGCGCGCGGCAAGTTCTGACACGTGAAACGGACCTGAATGCAGCCGCAGCGGTCCGACGTCGATATCCTGCTTAACGAAGCATGCTGATGACGCGGCAGGCCTGCTGGTGCGCGGTCAATTGGTCACAGCGGTCCTTGGCGCTGCGGGGCCCGTCGAAGGGACCGGCGAGAACGCGTTGCGTGATGCCTTTGGCGCCAAGATCGGCCTGATGAACGCTGACATCGATATCCTGCAGAATGGCGGCGTACTTCTTTGCCAGGCGCGCGGCCTCGGTCGTCGCCGCTGCCGGCGTCGGCAAGGAGGCGAGCTGCACGAAATAGGCTTTGCTGCCGGCGGGAACAGTGTTGGCGCCAGCACTGGGCGGCGGCGATGCGGTCGCAACCGCGGTTGACGTCGCTTGTGTTCCGCTTACCGGCTTCGCCGCGGCCTGCGTCGTCTTGAGTGTCCGGTCCTTGCTGGCCGGTTTGGGCGTGGCATCGCCTGAAGCGGAGCCGGCATCGACGGCGCTTTCATCCGCCGCGGACGGCAAGGGGGTGTCGCTGGCCAGTGGCACCGAAGCGACGGATCTCACCGGCGCAGGGGCCGCCCTGTCGGCCGCGGGAATGGCCTGGCCGCTGGCGAGGCTTCCGCTGCTCGCGGAGCTCGTGTCGGGCGCATATTTATTGGTCGGCGCGATCTGTTCGAGCAGGTCCTGCCGCAAGCTGGTCACGCGCGCCCGTTCGCTGTCGGTCAGGTCGGATGCCGCACTGGCACGGCTCAGCCAATGATAGGCGGCCAGATTATCGGAGGCGACATGATCGCCCAGCGCATAGGCGATGCCCAGCCGCGCTTGCGCGTGACTATTGCCTTGCGCCGCCGCCTGCACGAGCAGCGATATCGCGCGTTCCGGCGGCAGGCCGACGGAACGGCCATCCAGTGCCAAGGAAGCCCATTGGAATTGCGCCTGCGCATCCCCGGCCGCGGCCAGCGGCGCAAGGGCGGCACCAGCGGCGGGAAAATTACCGGCGGCAATCGCCGCCTGGGCGGCGGCCATGTCAGCTTTTGCCGGTTGGGTGCAGTCGACGAAGGCGAAACCGCAGAGGCAGCCGAAAGCAAACAGGGCACGGTGGACGCGGCGGCGGCGGGATGAACTGCTGGCAATCATCATGACACACCCGCCCCCATCTCACCTTCCCCTTGGAGAGAGGATAACTCTACCCGAAGTCAGGCTTGTCTCGCCAGGGTGAAGCCGGGTGCCGGATCACGGCTCTGCGCCTCGCGGCAGTCTAGCGGACGGCGACGGCGGCCTCGATCTGCGCGACACGTTGCTGCAGTGCCGCAGGGCCCTCATCACGGGCTTCCTGCCGCAACACTTCATCCATCGCTTCCAGATGCGTCTCGGCGAGTGCCAGCTCGGCATCCCCGAACGACCGCGTTTCACGGGTGAGCTGGCAGAGCGACTGACCGAGCCGTGTCATCAGCGGATAGCCGAAGGAGCTGCCCTGGCCCTTGATGTTGTGGGCGACATTGAAAAGTGCCGTCAGGTGCTCGCGCCGCCGTTCCGGCTCGGCCTCGGCGGCAGCGAGGTGCCGACGACATGCGTCGATATCTGCGCGCGCCCAGGTCAGGTAATCTCGCGACAGCGCGGCAACTGCGGCCTGCGCGCGCGCCAGGACCGCACCGAGATCGTCGCTGTCACCTTCATCAGCCATGACGCAGCAGTATCACAGCTGCCCCGGACCGGTCGATAGGCCGATAGCCCGCAAACCGGCGCAGCGCCGGCAGACCTCACATCCTTTTGGGCAATTTCAACGCCAGGAAGCCGGTGGCGATGGTGAGAATGCCGCTTGCGATGAAGACGGCGCGGAAATCGAACACGGACAGCAGCAGCGTATAGGCCGTCGACGGCAGCAAATCGCTGAGATCGATATAGGTCTGGAAGACAGGTGACATCTGGTTGCGCTCGCTGGGCCGCACGAAGCGCATGAAGGGAATGTTGCCGAGCGAATCCAGCACGACGACGCAGGCTGCGCCCAGCAGGAGGAGGAGGCCGACGATGGTGGGACGATCATAGAAAACGGGAATGGACAACGTCAGCGCCCCGCCGACGAAGAGCCCGAAGACCAGGGGTGCGCGGATGCCGGTACGCTGCGCCACCCAGCTGATAAGCGGCGCGGTCACCAGCATGAAGTTGCCGATGCCGATCAGGCCGCCGGCCCATTGCGGGTCGAGATGGTGGTCGGAGGCATAGAGGGCCGGGTAGACGAAGAACATGCTCCACCAGGCGGAGCGGCCGAAGGCGATCGACCAGCCGAGGCGCAGTTTCCGCTGGCGGATGAAATGCAGCACATTACCGAGCGGGTTGCTGAACTGACGCAAAGCTGCGCCGGGTGGTACCAGGGCCGGGTGATTATGCATGCGCAGATAGAGGAAATAGCCGATCAGCACCACATAGCTCACGGCTGAAACCAGTGCCGGCGCGATCATCCCGTGATCCTGGTAGAGCCGCACCCCGAGCCAGGGGCCGATGCCCCAGGCGAGGCAGCTCATGAAGAGGCGCAAGGGCTCCGATTTCACCAGCTGATGGCGCGGAATGTAATCCATCATATAGAGCAGCAAGGCGATGCGGCAGGCAGCGGCCGAGAGGGCGCGGCAGATCATGCCGCTGACCTGGCCGGGAATGGTGCCAGTTGCGAGCAAAAACACAGCCAGGATGGCGACCACCATGCCGCCGACATAGAACCAGCGTCGTTGCAGGCGCTGAATGAAGAGCGGCGAAATGAGATTGAAGATCAGGCTGGTGAGGCTGGTGATAAGAAAGGTGGCGCTGACCCAGGGCCGTCCTTCCTCCAGGCCGAAGCGCCCCTGATAAAGCGAATAGGCCTGCACCGACAGCACAGTCGAGACCATGGCGCGGCCGACCGAATCCAGCGTGAAAAGCATGGCAAAGACCGTGGCGCCGGGCTTGGCCAAAGAACGGATAAAAACGGGCTGATTGACGTCCATCGATACTGCGGGTCGAATGCGGCTCGCCCGACATGGGCCCCACTTTGAAGTACTGCATCTGTAGCATGAGGTTCAGGTAATGGCGATTGATTCGGGCTTTTTTCGCTGGTCGGCTGTGGAGGCCGTTGCTGCATTGCGGCGTGGCGATGTCTCGCCGCTCGATCTCATAGACGCAGCTTATGATCGCATCGTCGCTACCAACGGCGTCGTCAATGCCATGGTGACGCTCTGCCCCGACCGGGCGCGCGACCATGCCAAGCGGCTGATGCAAAGGCCGCTGGACCAGCGCGGACTGCTCTGCGGCCTGCCGATCGCCATCAAGGATCTCTCCGACGTTGCCGGGGTCCGTACCACCTATGGCTCGCCGATCTTCAAGGATCATGTGCCGACGGTTTCGGATCCCATGGTGACCCGCCTGGAAGCCAATGGCGGCATCGTCATCGGCATGTCGAATACGCCGGAATTCGGCGCCGGCGCCAATACCTTCAACGAGGTCTTCGGCGAGACCCGCAATCCCTGGAACACCCGCCTCAATGCCGGCGGCTCGTCAGGTGGCGCCGCCGTGGCCTTGGCGACCGGTCAGGTCTGGCTGGCCAGCGGCTCCGATCTCGGCGGCAGCTTGCGCACGCCGGCCAGCTTCTGCTCCGTCGTCGGGCTGCGGCCGAGCCCCGGCCGTGTGGCGCGCAATCCCGGCGAACTCCGCTTCGACACCATGTCCGTCGAAGGGCCGATGGCGCGCGACGTCGCCGATGCGGCGCTGATGCTGGATGCCATGGTCGGCTATGATCCGATGGACCCGATCTCGCTGCCGGCACCGCAAGAGAGCTTCCTGGACGCAGCTCTGGCCGGAACGCTGCCGAAGCGGGTGGCGGTTAGCGCCGATTTCGGCATCACCCCGATCGATCCGGCCACCCGCGCCGTTCTGGCGGCGGCGGTCAGCAAAATGCGCGACGCCGGCATCGAGGTGATTGAAAGCTGTCCAGATTTTGCCGGTGTGCCGACGGCTTTCCAGACCTTGCGGGCGATCGACTACGCCACCTCGATGCGGCCGCTGCTCGATCGCTACCGCGACCAGTTGAAGCCGGACGTGATCTGGAACATCGAAAAGGGCCTGGACCTGACGCCCGAGGAGATCGGCCAGGCGCAGCGCCGCCGCAGCCGGCTCTACGGCGATATGGTCGCCTTTCTGCGCGAGGTCGATGTACTGATTGCGCCGGCAGCCTGCACGCCGCCTCGCGATATTGCCGAACGCTGGATCCAGTCGGTGGATGGGGTCGACTTTGAAAACTATATCGACTGGCTGAAGATCGCCTCGGTCATCACGGTCAGCTCCTGTCCCGCTTTGGCCTTACCCGCCGGCTTCACCCCGGATGGTCGGCCGGTGGGGCTGCAGATTGTGGGAAGGCCGCGCGGCGAGGCTGCGTTGCTCGCAACTGCCAAATCGCTCGAGTCGCTGCTCCGGCCCGCGGGGGAGGTCCCTATAGACCCGCGAACATTATGAAATTATTCAGCAATTTGTGACCTTATGACAACTTGTGGGAAGCCTCCCGCAGCCGATATAGTGCACAGAGTTTGTTGCAATAGCGAAGGTGCGCTTGCGAAACGCGACGGCTAATTTGCATTGCAAAACAGCGAGATAGGTCAGCGAGACGACCATGAACGAGATGCGCGGCAGATATGTCGACGAGATCGATGCGGGCATGACGGCGGTCTTTGCCAAGACCGTCACGGAGGCCGATATCGTCCTCTTTGCCGGTATTTCCGGCGACACCAACCCCGTCCATCTCGACGAGGATTTCGCCAAATCGACCCTGTTCAAGGGCCGCATCGCCCATGGCATGCTGAGCGCCAGCTTCATTTCGACGGTTTTTGGCACCAAATTGCCGGGACCGGGTTGCATCTACCTGTCGCAATCGCTCAAATTCAAGGCGCCCGTGCGGATCGGCGATACGGTCCTGGCGCGGGTGACGGCGACCTTGGTCGATCAGAACAAAGGCCGCGTCACTTTTGAGACGACCGCCCATGTCGGCGATACGCTGGTGATGGACGGCGAGGCCCAGCTTCTGGTACCCAAGCGACCGGTTAGCTAGAAATAAGGCGCGCGCCCTCTTGCGGCTGCGCTGCATGGAAGGGTGCGATGGATGGTGCAGGCGATGCGACAGCATCCGATCTGCCACTTGCGGGGATGGCGCGGCACGGCATGCGACTGATCCGGCATTACCAGGATGTCCCGGCGGAAGCCCGCCGGGCGGTCGTTGCGCTTGGCAATTTCGACGGCGTGCATCTTGGCCACCAGCAGGTTCTGGCGACGACCGCGGGTATCGCCCAGGAGCTGAAGGCCCCGCTGGCGGTGATGACCTTCGAGCCGCATCCCCGCAGCTATTTCCGTCCCGACCAGCCGGCCTTTCGTCTGACGCCCTTCCGCATCAAGATGCGGCATCTGCAGGCGCTCGGCGTCGACTTCACCTTCAACCTGCCGTTTGACGCGGCGCTCGCCGCCCATAGCGCCGAAGCCTTCGTGCGCGAAGTGGTGGTGGAGGGCTTGCATGCGGCCCATATCGTTGTCGGCTATGATTTTTGCTTCGGCAGGAACCGCGGCGGCAATGTCGATACCCTGCGCGATTTCGGCCGGCAGCTTGGCTTCGGCGTCACGGCGGTCGGCGCCTGCCAGGATGACAAAGGTGCGGTTTATTCCTCGACCCTGATCCGCGATCAGCTTCTGGCCGGCGATCCGGCTGCAGCAGCGGTGGCGCTCGGCCGGCCGTGGGAGATCGAAGGCCGTGTCGAACATGGCGACAAGCGCGGTCGGCAGCTCGGCTTCCCCACCGCCAATGTGGCCCTCGGCGATTATCTCGAACCGCGCTTCGGCGTCTATGTCGTCAAGGCGGCGGTGGATGATGGCGAAGCGCCGCGCTGGATCGGCGGCGTCGCCAATCTCGGCCGCCGGCCGACCGTCGGCGGCACCCGCGTGCAGCTCGAGGTCAATCTGTTCGACTTTCAGGGCGATCTCTATGGCAAGCATCTGCGCGTCGCCTTCCTGGGTTTCATCCGGCCGGAAATGAAATTCGCCGGCCTCGATCAGCTGAAGGCGCAGATCGCCGCGGACAGCGCGACTGCGCGGCAGATGCTGACCGACTACGCCGGGCCGCAGCCGGGCCATTTGCCGGTCGGCGTGGCGATCCCCGAGACCACCGCGGGAGCGCAGCGATGAGCTCCCGGCAGGTCAGCCTCTCCGCTACCGCTTGTTCGACGATCCTGCTGATACGAATTATCGCCGCCTGCGCCGCCGAGCGTGCGTGGGCCGCCGCCGTGATCTGATCACGCAACAGCCTGATCGTTTCCTTCAGTCAAAGAGACAGACCCGTGGATTACAAGACGACCGTTTTTCTGCCCAAGACCGACTTTCCCATGCGCGGCGATCTGCCGTCGAAAGAGCCGGGCATCCTGCAAAGCTGGCAGGAGATGGGCCTGTTCAAGAAATTGCGCGAGACCGCCAAGGGCCGCACCAAGTTCGTGCTGCATGACGGCCCGCCCTACGCCAATGGCAACATCCATATCGGCCATGCCCTCAACAAGATCCTGAAGGACGTCATCAACCGCTCGCAGCAGATGCTCGGCAAGGATGCCTGCTACGTGCCGGGCTGGGACTGCCACGGCCTGCCGATCGAATGGAAGATCGAAGAGAAGTACCGCAAGGCCGGCAAGGACAAGGACGCCGTGCCGATCAACGAATTCCGCCAGGAATGCCGCGATTTCGCCGCGCAATGGATCAGCGTCCAGCGCGAGGAATTCAAGCGCCTCGGCGTCGAAGGCGACTGGGAGCATCCCTATACCACCATGGCCTATCCGGCCGAGGCGCAGATCGTGCGCGAGATCGGCAAGTTCGTCATGAACGGCGGTCTCTTCCGCGGTTCGAAACCCGTCATGTGGTCGATCGTCGAGAAGACGGCGCTGGCCGAGGCGGAAGTCGAATACGAGGACCACGTTTCCGACACGATCTGGGTCAAGTTCCCGATCGTCAAGGCGCCGAAACCGGAATTGGTCGGTGCCAATGTGGTGATCTGGACGACGACGCCCTGGACCATCCCCGGCAACCGTGCCGTCGCCTATGGGCCTGAGATCGCCTATGAGCTGATCGAGGTCCTGACGCTCGGCGAAGGCGCCAAGGCCAAGGTCGGGGACAAGCTGCTGGTCGCCTCGGCCCTGAAGGACAGCTTCCTGCAGGACCTCGGCATTGCCGAAGCGCGTAGCCTGCTCAACCTCACCGGCAGCGATCTTGCCGGCGTGATCTGCCGCCACCCGCTGGCCGATCTCGATCCCTTCTATGCCCGTTTCGAGGTGCCGGCGCATGGCGGCGCCTTCGTCACCACCGATGCCGGCACCGGCTTCGTGCATATCGCGCCGGGTCACGGCGCCGACGACTACGAGCTCGGCCTCGCCAACGGCATCGAAATCCCGCAGACAGTCGGGCCGGATGGCGCCTATTACGATCATGTCGGCCTCTTCGCCGGCAAGCGCGTGCTGACCCCCTATGGCAAGAAGGGCGATGCCAATGCGGCTGTGATCGCCGCCTTGGATGACGCCGGCGCCCTTCTCAAGAACAGCAACGTCAAGCACTCCTATCCGCATTCCTGGCGTTCGAAGGCGCCGCTCATCTTCAGGAACACGCCGCAATGGTTCATCTCGATGGAGAAGAACGACCTCAGGCAGGTGGCGCTGAAGGCGATTGACGAGACCCGCTTCGTGCCGGAAGCGGGGCGCACGCGCTTGCATTCGATGATCGCCAATCGCCCCGACTGGTGCATTTCGCGCCAGCGCGCCTGGGGTGTCCCCATCGCCGTCTTCGTCAACAAGCAGACCGGCGAGCTGCTGCGCGACCAGGCGGTGATCGACCGCATCGCCGAGGCCTTCATGACGGAAGGCGCCGATGCCTGGTTCTCCAGCCAGCCCTCGCGCTTCCTCGGCAACAAATACGATCCGGAGAATTACGAGCAGGTGAAGGACATCGTCGATGTCTGGTTCGATTCCGGCTCGACCCATAGCTTCGTGCTGGAACGCGAGACCCGCGCCGATCCCACCTGGGATCTGCAGTCGCCGGCCGATCTTTATCTCGAAGGCTCGGACCAGCATCGCGGCTGGTTCCATTCCTCGCTGCTGGAAAGCTGCGGCACGCGCGGCCGCGCGCCCTACAAGGCGGTGCTGACCCACGGCTTCACGCTCGACGAGCAGGGCCGCAAGATGTCGAAGTCGCTCGGCAATACGGTCGCCCCGCAGGACGTGATGAAGCAATACGGCGCCGATATCCTGCGCCTCTGGGTAGTTTCGACCGACTATTCCGACGACCAGCGCATCGGCCCGGAAATCATCAAGCACCAGGCCGAAGCCTATCGCAGCCTGCGCAACACCTTGCGCTATCTGCTGGGTGCCCTGCAGGCCTGGCAAGAGAGCGAGCGCCTGCCGGTGGATCAGATGCCGGAACTCGATCGCTGGGTGCTGCACCGGATCGGCGAGCTGGCGGCGAAAACCCGCGAAACGGCCGACAGCTTCGATTTCCATCCCTGGTTCACCAGCTTGCGCAATTTCTGCGCGGTCGATCTCAGCGCCTTCTATTTCGACATCCGCAAGGATGCGCTTTATTGCGATGCGCCGAGTTCAGTCAATCGCCGCGCCGTGCGGACCGTGCTGCATGAACTCTTCACCCATCTGACGGCCTGGCTCGCGCCGGTGCTGGTGTTCACTGCGGAAGAAGCCTGGCGCCATCGTCCCTGGAAAGACGACGCTAAGCTGTCCGGCGCGGAAAGCGTTCATTTGCGCCTGTTCCCCGAGGCACCCGCGGCTTGGCGGGACGACGCCCTGGCGGCGAAATGGGCGAAGTTGCGCGACCTGCGACGCGTCGTCACGGGGGCGCTGGAACTGGCAAGGGCCGACAAGAAGATCGGCTCCAGCCTGCAGGCCAAGCCGGTCGTCTATTTGACGGCGGAGCAGGCTGCCCTGCTGGGCGATCTCGACCTTGCGGAAATCGCCATTACCTCGGGCGTGACGCTCAGCCAGGAAGCCGCCCCGGAGGGGCTCTTCGTGCTGAGCGATGTGCCGGGTGTGGCGGTACGCGTACAAAGTGCAGAAGGGGAAAAGTGCGAGCGCTGCTGGCGCGTGCTGCCGGAGGTCGGACATCAGCATGACCATCCGACGCTTTGCGCCCGATGCGCCGATGCCGTCGCGGGAGTGGCCTGATATGGCGGTGTTCTCGCCGCGCCTCGCCCGTCTCGGGGCGGCCATGGCCGTTCTTGCCATCCTCGCCGACCAGGTGAGCAAGAACTGGCTGCTGACGGGCCCCTTGCGCGAGCCTCAAGTATTTGAAATGACGCCTTTTTTCAATGTCGTTTCGGCCTGGAACCGGGGCGTCAGCTTCAGCATGATCTGGATTTCGGCTGAAAGCGGCCCCTGGATCCTCTCTGCCGTGGCGGTGGCGGTATCTTTGGGGCTGGCCGTCTGGCTGACCCGGGTCAGCCAGACGCTGGCGGCCATCGGCATCGGCCTGGTGATCGGCGGGGCGCTGGGCAATGTGATCGACCGGCTGCGTTTTGGTGCGGTCTTCGATTTTCTCGATTTTTATGTCGGAACCTATCATTGGCCGGCCTTCAATCTGGCCGATTCCTGCATTACCGTTGGCGTCGTCCTGCTGCTGTGGGACGGGTTGTTTCACGGCCAGGAACGGGGTAAAAGCTGAGCCCATGACGGAGGTACCGATCATGCGTCGGAAGACCATAGCACTGACTGTCTCGGCTATCGCCGCGGGCGCCCTGCTGGGCGGCTGCCAGGCGACCAAGGAAACCTTGGGTCTCACCAAGCGTTCGCCGGACGAATTCCAGGTGGTGTCGCGAGCTCCCTTGAGCTTGCCGCCGGATTACAATCTGCGTCCACCCACACCGGGTGCGCCGCGGCCGCAGGAAGGAACTGCTCGTGACCGCGCGCAGGCTGCCGTTTTCGGCACGCCGGAAGCGGCGATCAGCGACAAGGTGCCGCCGGCGATCGGCGAAGGTGCCGAAGGCAATGCGCAGTCGGCCGGCGAATCCGCCCTGCTGCAGAGCGCCGGTATTGCCGGCGTCGATCCCAATATCCGCAAGGTCGTGGATGCCGAGACGGCGCAGGATCAGGCCGACTCGGTCAGCCTTGCCGACGAACTCACCTTCTGGCGCGATCCCGCACCTTACGGCACGGTGGTCGATCCGGTCGCGGAGCAGAAGCGCCTGCAGGAAAATGCCGCTCTCGGCAAGCCTGTGACCTCAGGCGATACGCCGGTCATCCAGCGCAAGCAGCGAGGTTTGCTTGAAGGCATTTTCTGATCGCTGCGCAGATATTCTACAGCGCGTGCCGGCGGCCCTGGTCGCCGGCACGATGTTTTTGGGCTCCGCCTTCGGCGCCCTCGGCGGGGTTTCTCTTGGTGGAGTTTCCGGCGGCGTTGCCTTCGGTGTCGTAGCCGGTTCGGTTATCGCGATCACCTTGTCGGCGACGCCGGCCGCGGCCGACATCTTCGACGCCCAGACCTTTACCCTGAAGAACGGTATGCAGGTCGTGGTGCTGCCCAATCACCGGGCGCCCGTGGTGTTTCAGATCACCGCCTATCGCGTTGGCGCGGCCGACGGTCTGCCGGGCAAGAATGGCGTCGCGCATTTCCTCGAACACCTGATGTTCAAGGCGACGGACAAGCTGCAGGCCGGGCAGTTCACCCGCGAGATCGATCGGCGCGGCGGCACCGACAACGCCTTTACCAATCAGGATATGACCGCCTTCCATCAGGAAATCGCGAAGGAGCATCTGCCGCTCATCATGTCGATGGAAGCCGATCGCATGACCGGCCTGAAACTGACCGACAGCGTCGTGTTGCCGGAACGCGATGTCATCGTCGAGGAGCGCCGCCAGCGCATTGACAATGAACCGGGTGCGCAGCTGCAGGAAATGATGAATGCCGCGCTTTTCCTCAATCATCCCTATCGGCTGCCGGTGATCGGCTGGCGCCATGAGATGGAGCAGTACTCGACCAAGGATGCGGTCGACTTCTATCACCGCTTCTATGCGCCGAATGATGCCGTGCTGGTGGTTGCCGGCGATGTGACGCTCGACCAGGTGCGCGACCTGGCGCAAAAGACCTTCGGCAATCTGCCGCGCCGCGACGTGCAGCAGCGCCAGCGTCTGGCCGAGCCGCAGCAGAACGCGCCGCGCCAGGTCGAGCTGACCTCCGATCTCGTGCGGCAATCCTATATGGTGAAGACCTATCTGGCGCCGTCCTACCGCATCGGGCTCGACAATCAACCGGCCAAAGATAATGACGCCTATGCGCTCTTGCTGCTCTCGGAGATTTTCGGTGACGGCAGCACCAGCCGGCTTTACCGGCGCCTGGTCATCAATGACAAATTGGCGACCGATGCTGCTTCCAGCTACGACCCTTCCGCCTATGATCTCGGCACCTTCACGGTCTATGGCAGTCCGGTGCCGGGCGGCGACATGAAAAAGGTCGAAGCGGCGATCTCCGATGAAATCTCGCTGATCCTCAAGGATGGCGTGACGGAAGATGAATTACGGGCCGCCAAGCAGCGGCTGCGCATCGAGACGGTCAAGGCCCGTGACAGCCTCCAAGGGCCGGCCGTGCTGATCGCCAGCGCCATGGCGACCGGCCGCACGCTGCAGGATGTGCAATCCTGGCCGGATCGCATCGCCGCGGTAACGGTTGCCGATATCGGACGGGCCGCCAAGCGCGTGTTCGACGATCGGCATTCGGTCACCGGCCGGCTGCTGGCTGCCGGCGGTTCGCAGCTGACGCAGCAAGCCCCCGCGCCGCGTCCCACCTTGCCCCAGGGCGGCGCCGGCACCACCGGCGTGCCCGGCGGCACCGTGAACTGACCAGAGATAGCGGATCATGATGACGATCGGTCCTGTCGCCTCCACCGCAACCCGCTTCCGCCGGTTTAGCTTTAACCTGGCGCTGGTCGTCCTGGTGAGCAGTCTGGTTATCATCGCCCGGCCGGCCCTGGCCATCGACATCCAGCAGGTCCGCAGCGATAGCGGCATCTCCGCTTGGCTGGTCGAGGATCACAGCAATCCGCTGATTGCCGTCTCGGTCGGTTTCGACGGCGGCGCCAGTGATGATCCGGTCGGCAAGGAAGGTCTGGCGGAACTGGTTTCCGGGCTGCTCGATGAAGGGGCCGGGGATATCGATTCGGCGACCTTTCAACAGCAGCTGACCGATAACGGTATCGATTACGGCTTCGATGCGTCGCGCGATTCCTTCACCGGCTCGATGCGCATGCTGACCGATCAGCGCGATCTTGCCTTTCGTCTGCTGCATCTCTCCTTGACCAAGCCGCGTTTCGACAGCGAGCCGGTCGAACGGGTCCGTCAGCAGCTCCTGGTCGAGATCGACGACCGGCTGAGCGATCCCGGCACCATTGCCGCGCGCGCCATCAGCCGCTCGCTGTTTCACGGCCATCCCTATGGCCGTCCGCGGCTGGGGACCATCGATACGATTCGTGCGATCGGGGTTCCCGATCTGCAGAATTTCGTGCATCAGCACTTCACCCGGGACCGGCTGCACCTGGTCGTGGTCGGCGATATCAAGCCGGCGGAGTTGAAACCGCTGCTCGACGCAACCTTCGGCGATTTGCCGGCGAAGAGCGACCTGCCGCCGATCGCCGAAGCGAAGATCGTCGCGCCGGGCGGGGTGATGGTGGTTGATCGCGATATTCCGCAGAGCATCATCGATTTCGCGCAGGTGGGCATCAAGCGGGATGACCCGGATTTCTTCGCCGCCTATGTCGCCAACTATATTCTCGGCGGCGGCGGCTTTTCCTCCCGCCTGATGGCGGAGGTGCGGGAGAAGCGCGGCCTTGCCTATGGCATCGATACCGATCTGCTGACCCTCGATCATGCCGGCGTCATCTGGGGGCAGGTGCAGACGGTCAATCAGCGCGCGGCGGATACCATCGCCATCATCCGCACGGAATGGCAGAAGATGCGGCAATCCGGGCCGACCCCGGCGGAAGTTGCCAGTGCCAAGACCTATCTCCTTGGTTCCTATCCGCGGCTCTTCACCTCGACCGCGGGTACGGCCGGCGCCCTGCTCGGCATCCAGATGGATGGGCTCGGCATTGATTACATCCACCGGCGCCAGGACGAGATCGCCAAGGTAACGCCGGCGGATGTCGCCCGGGTGGCCAAGAAACTTCTGGACCCGAGCCAGCTTCTCTTCGCCGTGGTCGGGCGGCCGGTCAACGTGGCGGCAACCTTGCCGGTGCCGGCGGAAGCCATGGGCGACAGCAAGACCAGCAGCGGGACGACACCAGCAGCGCAGCCCGTCAAGACGCAATAATGAGCGGTGATACGGCCTCTGCCGAAAAGACTGCCGAGGCGGGACAGGAGCGGCCGATCGACTTACGGCCGGGCTTCGTCATCCTGCTGACGGCGCTGACCGCTCTGGGTCCAGTCTCGACCGATTTCTACCTGCCCTCGCTGCCGAATATCGCCACTTATTTCGCGGTCGGCGAAGCCCAGGCGCAGCTCACACTAAGTGCCTTCCTGATCGGCTTTGCCGTCACCATGCTGGTTTTCGGACCGCTGTCGGACCGGCTTGGGCGCAAGCCTGTCATGCTCGGCGGCCTCATCATTTTTACGCTTGCCAGCATCGCCTGCGCCCTTGCCGACAGCATTACGCAGTTGATCGCCGCGCGCATGGTGCAGGCGATCGGCGCCGGGGCCGGCCCGGTCATCTCACGGGCAATCGTGCGCGACCGGTTCGGTGCCGCCGGCGCCTCCCGCGTTCTGTCTTATCTTGCGGCGGCCATGACCCTGGCGCCGGCCGTCGGTCCCATCATGGGCGGCTATCTGCAGGAGCGTCTTGGCTGGCAGTCGATCTTCTGGGCGATCTCGCTCTACGGGGCGATTGCCATCTTCTGTGCCGCGACACGCCTGCCGGAAAGCCATCCGCCGGCCAAGCGTACCAATCATGGCCCGCTCGCCATGTTACAGACCTATGTGATGCTGCTGCGCCATCGCCGCTATGTCGGCTTCGTGCTGTGTCAGACCTTCAGCTATAGCGGCATCTTCTGCTTCATCTCAGGCTCGTCCTTCGTCTTCATCAATATCCTCGGCGTGGCGCCGGCACATTTCGGCTGGTGCTTCTCCGTCTTCGTCATCGGCTATCTGGTCGGGACCGTGATCTCGACGCGGTTCACCCATCGTGTCGGTATCGACGGCATGGTGCGGCTGGGGGCTGCGGTGGCGCTGGTTTCGACCATCGCGCTGGTGGCGATTGCCGTGTTTGCACCCAGTGTCCCGGGTCTGCTGGCGCCGCTGATGGTCTATATGACCGGCATCGGCATGGCTTCGCCCAATTCCCAGGCGGGCGCCATCGGGCCGTTCCCGGCGGCGGCCGGTGCGGCCAGTTCGCTGCTGGGTTTTCTTCAGATGTCGATCGCAGCCGGTGTCGGCGCCTTCCTCGGCCATCTCGAGGCGCAGACGGCCTGGCCGATGGCGCTGGCCATCCTGCTCACCGTCTGCGGGCTCAATCTGGCTTACTGGCTGGTCGTGCGCCCGACGGAGCGCTGAAGCGCCGATATCGATCGCGATAGGATAGCCGCTGCCGCGCCTTACTTCTTGCCGCCGCCGACATGCTGCTGGAGCGTGTCCTGGCGCTGCTTCCTCTGGGTTTCGGTGTCGGAACTGCCATCGCCATTGAAGATGTTCTGGATGATGCCCTCGATGGTCTGCGGCTGGCCGACGGGCTGCGCCGGTGTCTCGGGCGTATCGGGCGTCACGTTGGCAGGCGCCGACGCGATATTGAAGCCGCCGCCACTGGGCCGCGTCACGTCATCCGGCGGCGTGCCGGCCAGGGCCTGAGTCATGAAGTCGTGCCAGATAGCCACCGGCAAGGCGCCACCGGTGACCTTCTGCATCGGGCTGTTGTCGTCATTGCCGACCCAGACGCCGGCCACCAATTTACCGGTCAGGCCGACGAACCAGGCGTCGCGATAGTTCTGCGTCGTGCCGGTCTTGCCATAGGCCGGACGGTCGAGCTTGGCGCGCTTGCCGGTGCCCCATTCCACCACTGCCTGCATGATGTCGAGCATCTTGTTGACGGCACCGGAAGAGGCGACGCGGCCCGGCCCGTCGCCGCTGCGTTGATACAGCACTTGCCCGTCCCGCGTGACAATGCGGTCGATGCCGCGCGGCCAGACGCCATAGCCTTGATTGGCGAAGGTGGCATAGGCGCCCGTCATCTCCAGCAGCGAGGCGCCGCTGGTGCCCAGCGCGATCGAGGCATTGTTGTCCATGGGCGAGGTAATGCCGAGGCGCTGCGCGGTCTCAATGACGCGCCGCCGGCCGACTCGCTCCGACAATTGCACGGCCACGCTGTTCAGCGACCGGGCGAAGGCTTCGCGCAGCGAAACGTCGCCGTAGAACTTGTCCTCGTAATTGCCCGGCGACCAATTGCCGATCGAGATCGGCCCGTCGACCAGATGGTCCTCCGGCGTATAGCCGTTCTCGAAGGCGGTCAGATAGACGAAGGCCTTGAACGACGATCCCGGCTGCCGCAGTGCCTGCGTGGCGCGGTTGAACTGCGTGTCGTGATAGCTGGCGCCCCCGACCAGGGCCCGTACGGCGCCATCCGGCGTCATCGCCACCAGGGCGCCCTGGCTGGCTTTCACGGCAGCACCCTGCTCCTGCAGGATGCGGTTGAGATTGCTCTCCGCCGCCCGCTGCATCTGCGGATCGAGCGTCGTCTGCACGACCAGGTCCTGGGTGCTGGCGCCGACATAGGAGGAAACCTGATCGATCACCCAATCGGCAAAGTACTGCCCGATCTGGCCGCTGTTCTGCGGCGCCACCGCCGGTGCCGTCTGCTGTACCACGGCATTGGCCTCGGCCTCACTGAGATAGCCGGCGGCGACCATGTTCTTGACCACCTGCGTGGCGCGCCCTCTGGCCAGATCCCTGTCATTGAAGGGATTGTATTTCGACGGCGCCTTCAGCATGCCGGCCAGCATGGCGGATTCGAAAATCGTGATCTGCTGCACCGGATGGCCGAAATACTTGCGCGAGGCGGCATCGACGCCGAAGGTGCCGGCACCGAAATAGACGCGGTTGAGATAGAGTTCGAGAATCTGCTGCTTGGTGAAGTTATGCTCAAGCCACAGGGCGAGCAGAACTTCCTGCCCCTTGCGGTGCAGGCTGCGCTCGGGCGTCAGAAAGACGTTTTTCGCCAGCTGCTGAGTGATCGTGCTGCCGCCTTGCACCACGTCGCCGGTCTTCAGATTGACGTAGACTGCCCGCAACAGGCCGAGCGGATCGACACCCCAGTGGTGATAGAAGCGGCGGTCTTCCGTCGCCAGCACTGCCTCCGGCAGATACGGCGGCATGTCGGACAGGGCGACCTTGGCGCCATAAAGATCGCCATAGCTCGCGAGAATGCTGCCATCGGTGGCGAGCAAGGTCACGCTGGGGCGGCGCTTGATGTCGTTGAGCCCGCTGACATCCGGCAGGTCATAGGCGCACCAGGCGACGACGATCAGCAAAAGGAAGCTGGCCCAGATGCCGCCGACCAGCCCCCATTTCACGAGAAACCACAGGATTGATCGCTTGCGCCTGCTGGGGCCGGGATTCGGCTGGGAAGAAACTGAGCGGGTCATCGCATCTTGTTAACAGAATCGCCGAGTCGCAGCATAACCGCATTACCTCGTCAGCTGCGGCACACGCGAAAGGCTTGTACCAGATCGAACCAGGGAGTCCAATTTCGGCGGGCCCCGTGATGCGGGGCATTCCCCGGTTCAGCGCGGCTGGGGTCCGACCGCCGGCTTGGCCGGAGGCCGTGATGCCGCGCCATCTTAAGATGTGGCGGAGCTTTCCGACCATCCGGGGACAAAATCATGGCAGAAATGAGAAATCGATCGCTACCTGAAGCGATGGCCGAAGGGCGCTGACGGAATTGGCTTCAGGGGATCGGCGTTGCGGGGGATCAGGCGCTACGGCGGGTGCCGGGCGCCTCGATATTGCCATCGAGCCGCAGGATGACCTCGGTCACCACCTGCTCGAGATTCTGATCCGGGTCGACCTGTTCAAGATAGCCGCGCAGGATCATCAGGGCCTGATCGACCCAGCCGGCCGGCGCTTTGCCGTCGCGATGGGCGGGCAGGTTGCCGCCCGCCTGGGCGAGCTGAATGAAGAGACGCCGATAGACGTCCGGCAGATGGCACTTTATGAACAGCTGTTCCTGGCCGTTGCCGCCTTCATCGGCCATCAGCTTGCGGATATTGCCGATGGCGATACCGCTCTTGACCGACAGGGCCTGCAAAAGAAACGCGAACTGCCCGATTGCCAACGCCCGGATGACGAGGCTGCCGCTCAGCAACCCGTTTTCTTCCAGCCGTTCGGCGAAATCGCGCAATTCTTCCGCAAGATGTCCGCCCATGCTGGTCAGCAAGAAATGCTCGCGGCTGTAATGCAGGATCGAGGAGACGCGCTGCGCCGGCAGGGCGTAGCGCTGGATCAGCCGTTCGAGAACCTTTCCGGTCACCACTGTGCTCAGGCGTTCGACGATGGCCAAAGGCAGCGCCGGGCGCTGCGTCAGCGTTTCGTTCAGCCGGGTGTGATCGGGGAAGCGATTCAGGATGCGATGAAAGCCCTCGGCGTCGATCGCGGCATTGCTGTTGGCGGCGATGCGCTGGATAGCGACGTCATCACCATACTGGATGATCGCTGTGGTGACCGGCACCGACAGCGACACGCGCTGGGTCACCGCGCGGATATGCGCCGGCGAAGCCGTGCTGATGATGGCGATCAGATCGGAATCGGCGAGAACAGGCGAATGACCCAGGATCGGAGCGGCGACATCAATGACGTCTTTTGCCAGCCGCAAAGCCAAGCTGTGGTCGAGGTGCGGGGTATGCTGCAGGCTCTCCGCCAGCTGGCAGCGCAGCGCCAGCTCGACCTCGGGCAGGATGGTCTGAATAATCGCCAGCGCGAGTTCACGCTCCGATTCCGAGAATTCGTCACTGCCATAGGTGATGCCGACGCGCAGCATGGTGGCTGCGCGGCTTTCCGGACTTGGATCGCTGATCAACCGTTCGACATCGGTTTGCGTCAGTCTGGTCAAGGCTCTGGATCCCTCATTTACTCTCGACATAATCATCAAACTATCCACGCACGGCAAGCCTTTCCGTTTAAAATTGTATTTAAAATCAAATACATACAAAACAGATAAAAATCCGATCAAATCTCTCTCAAGGTGCGCGTCGCGGTATTGCCATGGCAGCAAACTTGGCTATGATGCGGCGCGTCAGCATGCCGGCCAGCTCGGTCGGCAAGGATGACGACCAGGTCGATAGGCGCCTCAACCGCCGCGACCGCGCTTCTCGCGAAGCAGCCCCAGTGGCGGAATTGGTAGACGCGCCTGACTCAAAATCAGGTATCCAAAAGATGTGCTGGTTCGAGTCCGGCCTGGGGCACCAATTCACCTGACGATCTGCCGAAAGCTGGCAAGATCCGTGCCGTCCAACGGACAGCTGCGCCGCACTTGGTATCTGCGCCGAGTTCAGACTCATATAGGTCCGAGATCCCCCATGTTGCAATGCGATAACAACAGTTGGTGCATATTTTCGTTCCAGCTGCATTAACGAAGGATGCAGTTTTATTGCCAATCCGCTGATGCCGTCTTGGTTGATGCGCAGCGCGCAAGTCGCGGTTGCCGTTAGAAGAAGACGGGCCCGGAAATCACGGAATTTCCGTGACGGCGGGATATAAACGGGCGTTCAGCGTTTCTACGTCGCGCGATTATAGCGGCTGGGCTATGGTGCCGTTCGCGCCCGCAACATAACCAGTCTTGATGGAAGGGTTGGCATGAAGATTACTGTCATTGGCACCGGCTATGTGGGCTTGGTGACCGGCGCGTGCTTTTCGGAATTCGGTTTTGCCGTCACCTGCGTCGATACCGATCCGCGCAAGATCGAGGCGCTGAAGTCAGGACGGATTCCCATTTTCGAGCCGGGTCTCGAAGCCCTGGTGCAGCGCAGCGCCGTTGAAGGCCGGCTGCATTTCACCACCGAGGCGGGGCCCGCCATCGAGGCGGCCGACGTGGTCTTCATCACCGTGGGCACGCCGACCCGCCGCGGCGACGGCCATGCCGATGTCAGCTACGTGATCAAGGCGGCCGAGACCATCGCCGACCATCTCAACGGCTATAAGGTCGTGGTCACCAAGTCGACGGTGCCCGTCGGCACCACCCGACGGATCGCCAAGGTGATCGCCGAGCGCCGGCCGGGCGCCGAATTCGACGTCGCCTCCAATCCGGAATTCCTGCGCGAAGGCTCGGCGGTGGAAGATTTCATGCGGCCGGATCGCGTCGTCATCGGCTGCGAAAGCGAACGGGCGCGGATTTTGCTGCAGCAGCTCTATCGGCCGTTGCACCTGATCGAGACGCCCATTGTGTTCTCCGACCTGGAAACCTCCGAGACCATCAAATATGCCGCCAATGCGTTCCTGGCGATGAAGATCACCTTCATTAACCAGATCGCCGATCTCTGCGAGAAGACCGGCGCCAATGTGCATCAGGTGGCCAAGGGTATCGGCCTGGACCGCCGCATCGGTTCCAAATTCCTGCATCCGGGGCCAGGCTATGGCGGCTCCTGCTTCCCCAAGGACACGCTGGCCCTGGTGCGGACCGGGCTCGATTACGGCGCGCCGATGGAGCTGATCGAGACGGTGGTACGGCTCAATGATGCGCGCAAGCTGGCCATGGCCGACCGCGTCATCGCAGCACTCGACGGCAATGTCGCCGGCAAGACCATCGCCGTGCTGGGCCTCACCTTCAAGCCGAACACCGACGATATGCGCGACAGCCCGTCGCTGACCATCCTGCCGAAATTGCAGCAGCTCGGCGCCAGGCTGCAATGCTTCGATCCGATCGGCATGACCGAGGCTCGCGACCTGATGCCGGATATGACCTATGCCAATGATCCCTACGAGGCGATGCGCGGGGCCGAAGCGGTCGTCTTCCTGACCGAATGGAATGCTTTTCGCGCCCTCGATCTCAAGCGCATGAAGTCCAGCCTTGCCAAGCCTTGCGTGATCGATCTGCGCAATATCTATCGGCCAGCGGAAATGCGCGAACAGGGTTTTGCCTATCACAGCATCGGCCGGCCCTGACGGAAAGGTTGCCGGGGACCGTCGCCAGCTTGTAATGATGTCACAGGATACAATCTGGATTCGTGACCTTCATGACCATTCTGGTGACCGGGGCCGCTGGCTTCATCGGGGCAGCCGTCGCACAGCGTCTCTTGCAGCGCGGTGACCGCGTCATCGGCGTCGATTGCGTCAATGACTATTATGATCCGACCTTGAAGGAAGCCCGGCTGGCGCGGTTGACATCGCAAGCCGGGTTTTCCTTTCACCGCCTCGATATTGCCGACCGGGCCGGCATGGAATCGTTGGCGGTGACCCAGGGTGCCGAAATCGATGGCATCGTGCATCTCGCGGCGCAGGCCGGCGTGCGCTACTCCCTCACCAATCCTTTCGCCTATGTGACGTCCAATCTGGTCGGCCATGTAACGGTATTGGAAATGGCGCGACATCTGTCGAAGCTGCGGCATCTCGTCTATGCCAGCTCCAGTTCGGTCTATGGCGGCAATACCAAGGTGCCTTTTTCGGTCGAAGACCGGGTCGATGATCCGCTCTCGCTCTATGCCGCGACCAAGCGGGCCGATGAGGCCCTGTCGATTTCCTACAGTCACAGCCATGGCCTCGCCCAGACGGGCCTGCGGTTCTTCACCGTCTACGGCCCCTGGGGCCGGCCCGATATGGCCTATTTCAGCTTCATGAAGGCCCTGATGGAGGACCAGCCGCTGCGCATCTTCGGCGATGGCAGCATGCGGCGCGACTTCACCTTTATCGACGACATCGTCGAGGGCGTCATTGCCGCCCTGGACCACCCGCCGGCCGCCGGCCAACATCGGCTCTACAATCTCGGCAACAACAACTCGGCCAGCGTCAACGATCTGATCGCCGCGCTCGAGCGCGCGACCAACAAGCGGGCGCGACGCCAGGAAGTGCCGCCGCCACCGGGCGAAGTTGCTGCCACCTGGGCGGATATCGAGGCCAGCCGGCGCGATCTCGGGTTCCAACCGAAGACCGATTTGCCGCAAGGCATCAAACAGTTTGCCGATTGGTATCGCGGCTTCTATCAGCCCTGACCGCGGCAGCGCGCGGTTGCCGCTTGCGGCCGCGCCGTGCCGCCTGTCGCTTGCGCCACCAGATGACGACACCGGTGACCGAAAGGCCAACCACCACCCAGCCGAGCAGGCTGACGATGATGCGCCCGGCGAGGCCGCCGATCTGGCCGCTATGCAGCGGAAACTGCGCCTGGACCATCACGTCGCCGACACTGCCTTCGCCGGGCAGATCCTCGCGGATGACCGCGCCGCTGCGATCGTCGAGAAAGACTATCGGCGTCCCCAGCCCGGTTCCCCGATCGTTTGACGCCGGAAAGAAATAGACGCCATAGGCGCCGAAGGCTGCTGCATCGAAGATGGCGGTGGGCGGAAGATCCCAGTTGCGCCTTTTGGCCTCGATGGCGGCAAGTCTGATCGCCGCGTCGAGCGAAAGGCGCGGCTTTGCCGTATCGCGCGGCGGGCGCAAGCGCTTGGCCGCGGTTTCCAGTGCCGGTTCCTTCAGCGGACTGAACAGTGACAGGATGGGGCGGAAGATCTGTTGCTCCAAAGTCAGATAGACGCCGCTGCCGGCGATCAGGAACAGGGCCAGCCAAAGCCAGAGCCCGCTGGCGCGGTGCCAGTCCAGAATAAGCCGGTGACTGCCGGCACCGCGCTTGATGCGCCATGAAATCCGCCACTTTGCCAGGAACGGTCCCGACCGCGGCAGTGTCAGGTAGAAGCCGATGAAACAATCGATGGTCCACAGGCAGGCGATCACCCCCATGATGATCGTGCCGGTGTCGCCGGCGGTCAGTTCGCGGTGCAGCTCGTAGAGGAAGGGCAACAGGTGTTGCCGCGCCAGACAGCAGGCGCCGTAGAGCCGCTTTCCCTGTATGGCGCCGGTGACGGGATCAAGGAAGACCTGATCGAAACCGAGATCATAAGGCTGCGTCGTCGCCGGATCTACCAGCGGCCGAACGTAAGCGACGATGGTGCGGCCGACCGGCGGATTGAAAAGGAAGTAGTTCAGTTCCATGCGCGGGTCCGCTGCCGCGATCTGCGCCTGCAGCCGGCTGGGCGACAGATAGGCGCCGCGCGAGGTGGTGGTGAAAAGCTCGGGGTTGAGCCAGCCTTCCAGCTCCTCCTGGAAGGCGATCACGCTGCCGGTAACGCCGGCCATGACCAGGAACCCGGCCAGCAGCAGGCCGACATAGCGATGCAGCAGCAGGCAGATGGTGCGCAGGCAGGGCGACCTCCGTGCGGCTATGCCGGATGCGCGTTTCCCTACCATCGGCAGCGCAAGGTCCGAAGAAAGTTGCGATCCATGCCGGAGGAGCAACGGCTGTCGACCGAACCGGCCGCGATATAGTCCTTGTTGAGAATATTGTCGGTGTTGAGCTGGGGGCGGATGCCCCGGAATTCGCACTCCGAATACGGCCGGCTGCTATGGCCGATGCGCCGAGCCTGATAAGCCATGTGACCTTGTCCCCCAATTCAATATTTGAAATCGCCGTGCCATTTGCGCAGCGCGCCTGGGCTCAAGATCGCTTTATCGCAAATGAGAAGCATTTGCAAAATTGAAAACGACAGATTACAGATGGGACGATATCGGCCCGTGCTGGCGGATGGGCCGGCGATAAGAAAACGCCGCGCCAGTTTCCCGGCACGGCGCTTCTGGCTGCCGCATGGTGCGGCGGCGTGTTTATTCTCTTACTGTGCGGCCTTGAGGCTGGCGAGCTTCGGGCGGTTCTTCAGCGCTGCCTCATAGAGGCCGGTGACATAGGCACGTTCCTCGCCGACCAGTTCGAGACGCGGCGCGCGTACCTTCTCCGAACCGAGGCCGACGATCTGCTGGCCGAGCTTGATGTATTGGACCAGCTTGATCTTGGTATCGAGATGCAGGAGCGGCGTGAACCAGCGATAGAGGCTGCGTGCTTCGGCAAAGCGGCCCTGCAGCAGCAGATCCCACAGCGCGACGGATTCCTCCGGGAACACGTCGGTCAGGCCGGAGACCCAGCCTTCGATGCCGAGGGCGGCACTTTCCATCACCAGGTCGTCGACGCCGCAGAACAGGGTGAAGCGGTCGCCATGCAGGTTGTGGAGATCGGTGATGCGGCGAGGATCGTCGGAGGATTCCTTGATCGCGACGATGGTCTTCTCGCCGGCCAGCTCGGCGAATTGCTCGGGCTTGATGTCGACGCCGTAGACGACCGGATTGTTGTAGATCATCACCGGCAAATCGCTGGCGCGGGCGATGGTGCGGAAATGCTCCAGCGTCTCGCGGGTGTCCGACTTGTAGACCATGCCGGGCAGCACCATCAGCCCGTCGATGCCGATCTTCTGCGCGTCCTTGGCATATTGCGCGCCTGACGCGGTGGTGAATTCCGAAACCCCCGAGACGATCGGCACCTTGCCGCCGGCCACTTCCTTGGCGGCGGCCAGGACGGCGCGCTTTTCCTCAGCCGAGAGCGAGCAGTTCTCGCCGCAGGTGCCGAGCATGATCAGGCCGTTCACGCCGGCCTTCAGCAGATGTTCGATGGAGTGCTGGGTTGCTTTGAGATTGAGGCTGCTATCGGCATTGAACTGCGTGGTCACGGCGGGGAAGATGCCGGACCAGTTGACGGCTTTGGCCATGGAGGGCTCCTGCTTTCGGGTGGCGCGATAAGTGAATATTGTATACAATGTACAAATCTGTCAAGATGCATTTGGGATAGCAGGAAGATCGGCCAAGATGGACGGAAACGAGGACAATAAGAGACCGCGCGGGGCGGCAGGGCGGAACGGCTTCGCCGAGACGCTCGCGCCGGCGCCTGCGGTTGCCATTACCCCGCTCAGCCGGCGCACGGCTGCGGAACAGGCCGCGGATGTCCTCCGGGAGCGTATTTTGAGCGGACAACTGCCGGCCCGGACGCCGATCCGCCAGGAACATCTGGCGGGTGAACTGGGTATCAGCCGCATTCCCCTGCGCGAGGCGCTGAAGCAGTTGGAAGCTGAAGGCCTGGTCACCATCGCTTCGCATAAGGGGGCGACGGTCGCCGCGTTATCGACCGCTGAAATAGAGGAGCTGTTCGAACTTCGCCTGCGCCTGGAAACCTGGATTCTCGGCCTGGCATTGCCGCATCTCGGTGCTGCGGATTTCGCCGCGCTTGATCAACTGATTGCCGAGCAGCAGGCGCCGGACAACCTCGCCCGCTGGGGCGATCTCAACTGGCAGTTCCATGAAGCGATGTATCGCCCGGCTAACCGCCCGGTGACGCTGAAGATGCTGAAGCGCATCCATGACAATATCGATCGCTATCTGCGTTTCGAGATTTCCTCGACCAATGGCCGCGCCCGCGCCCTGCGCGAACATCAGACCCTGCTGGCCCATTGCCGTGCAGGCAATACCGCGAAGGCGCTGGACCTGCTGGAAGCGCATATCCGCCAGACGGCCGACAGTCTGATGGCGAAACTGACTTCCCGCGCCGCCGCCGATTGAGGCCGCGACGCAACTAGGCGTGCGCGCGGCGCTCCATCAGCCGGCGAAATTCGCGCAGGGTCTGCTGCCGTTCCTTGTCGTTCGGCAGATCCTGCAGATAGCCCTTGAGATCGAGGTTGAGGGCGGCGAGGTCGTTGGTCCAGTCCCAGCCGCGGAGTACCTCCTCCGCCTTTTCCGAGGTGAGACGACGCCGCGCGCTGTCGATCAGACTGGCGCCTTTCACCGGATCAAGCGCGAAGCGCTGGTCGAGTGCGGGCACGATCACCTGCGATGATTGCAGCCCCATTTCCAGCAGCGCCTGTTGCTGCGCCTGCAACGCGCCTTCCTCGCCATGAACGAGGAAAGCATTGCGTCGTATCGGCAGGCGCTCCTTGATCCAGGAACGTAGATCGTCGCGATCGGCATGGCCCGAATAGACATCGATACGCCGTATCGTGGCTTTCACGGTGATGTGCTCGCCGCGGATGCTCACCTGCGCCGCGCCTTTTTCCAGCAGATAGCCGAGCGTGCCGGGTGCCTGATATCCCACCAGCAACACGGTGGCGTCAGGCCGCCAGAGATGATGCTTGAGGTGATGGCGGATGCGCCCGGCATCGCACATGCCGCTGGCGGAAATGATGATGGCGCCGCCGGTGATGTGGTTGAGCTTCTGGCTCTCTTCGACCGATTCCACGTAGCGCAGATTGGTGGCGCGGAAGGGGTTGATATCCTGACCGCCGTAGTCAAGGCCCTCGCGGTGGCGCTCGAAGACTTCCGTCGCGCGCACCGCCAGGGGCGAATCGAGGAAGATCGGCACTTTGGGCAAGCGATTGTGGTGGATGAGCCAGGCAAAATCGGCGAGCAGTTCCTGACTGCGCTCGATGGCAAAGGCGGGAATGATCAGATTGCCGCCACGCGCCAGCGCGTCCTTGACTTCCTTTTCGAGAATGGCCCGGCGGCTGTCATCCGTCACATGGGGCCGCGGCCTGTCGCCATAGGTCGATTCGACAATCAAATAGCCGATCCCCGCCGGCGCCTCGGCCGGACTCTGCAGGGCGCTGTTGCGCGGGCCGATATCTCCCGAGAAAAGCATCGTTGTGGTCGTCGCGCCTTCGGTCAGCGCCAACTCGATCGAGGCTGAACCGAGGATATGGCCGGCATTCCACCAGCGTGCCTTGACCTGAGGCAGAACCTCTTGCCACTGGCCGAAATCAATCTCCTTGATCTGCTGCAGGCAGGCCTCGGCGTCGGCGGCGGTATAGATCGGCTCCACATCGTCCTTGGCGCGGCGGCGCTGCCGGCGATTGAGTTGCTCGACCTCGAATTCCTGGATATGCGCCGAATCCGGCAGCATCCAGGTGAGAAGATCGGCTGTACCGGCGGTGGTCCAGATCGGCCCGCGATAGCCGGCCTTGGTCAGCTTGGGCAGCAGGCCGGAATGATCGATATGGGCATGGGTCAGCAGGACGGCGGAAATCGACGTCGGATCGAAGGGGAAGGGGGCGTAGTTGAGTTCCTTCAGCGCATGCGGGCCCTGGAACATGCCGCAATCCACCAGCAGCCGGCCTTGCGGCGTTTCCAGCAGATAGCATGAACCCGTCACCGTGCCGGCGGCGCCGAAGAAGCTCATGGATGTGGTCATGGCAGCCGTCCTCCCCATCATGCCGCAACGGGCGGCATCGGTGATCGACACTAAAGTGCGATCGATCTCAGTGGAAGCGCCTTGCTTCCACTGAGAAGATGAGGAGCCGGGCTATATGCTTGGCAGAGAGGCGATCATCCGCTTCTCTGCGGCATCACGCCGCGTCCGCTCAGAAGCGGCCGGCGCGATAGTCGTCGACCGCCCGGTGAATCTCCGCTTCGCTGTTCATCACGAAGGGGCCGTAATGGGCGATCGGCTCGCCAAGCGGCGCACCGGCGAGTAGCAGCAGGCGCGCACCCGCGGCGCTGTGAAGGCTGACGGAACCGCCATTGCTCAAACGCGCCAAGTGGCCGGATTCGACTTCGGCGTCGTTGCCCGTGCCACCGATCTGGGCACTGCCGTCATAGACATAGGCGAAGGTCGCATGATCTTTCGGCAAGGCCAGCGTGACTCCGCTTCCGGCGGCCAGCGCGGTGTCGAGATATAGCGGCGCCGTCCGCGCCGTGCCGGCGGCATGTCCCGGACCGGTCGCGCCGGCGATCTCGCCCGCAATCAACTTGCCGACCACGCCGGGGGCGAGATCGATCGCCGGGATCTCGTCGGCGGCAATATCGCGATAGCCGGCGCCGATCATTTTCTCGCCGGCCGGCAGGTTGAGCCAGAGTTGGAAGCCCCAGAGCAGGCCGTCTTGCTGTTCCGGCATTTCCGAATGCACGATGCCGCGGCCCGCAGTCATCCATTGCACCCCGCCCGGGCCGAGCACGCCTCTGCCGCCATGATTGTCCTCATGGCGCATGCGGCCGGCGAGAAGATAGGTGACGGTCTCGAAGCCGCGGTGGGGATGATCGGGAAAGCCGCCGATATAGGCCGAGGGATCGTCGGATTTGAACTCGTCCAGCATGAGAAAGGGATCGAAGCCGCGCAGATCGGGTGCTCCCTGCAGGCGACGCATGCGCACGCCGTCGCCGTCAGTGGCGGGTCGGGCGCGGATCAGTTCCACGATTTGGCGGCTCTGGTTCCTGGTGCCGGTTTCGGCGGCGGCCTGGCGCATTTCTATCCTCACTTCCGCTTGCTCGTCCGGGACCGTGACCCCTGGGTCATTCCGGACGGTGACTGCGCTAAAGATGGGGCCGGCAGGCCCTGCTGACCAGCCTTGCCTGCGCAAACGAATTGTTCAGCTTTGGTAAACAGTTGGCAGGCGCGACGACGACACTCGAGGATACCAAACCCATCGACTCTTTGGCGCTGCCCGCGATACGGCCCCGCGGGGCAACAATAGCAATTGCACCGTACCACGGGGACAGCTTGGTGTTCGATGATCGCGCTGACAGTCTCCTTGGCAAGCTGCCGGGCTGACTGCGTTTGCTGCATGCCGCCTTGCATGTGCCAAGCCTTGCTGTCGGTAGGGACTTTACCTAGTGTCGCCGCAGTTTCAGCCGATGAGGATCGCCATGGCGCGCGCAGTACAACAGAAGACGAAGATTCGGGTATCGGGAACGACGGCGGATGCCGCCAGTTCGGCGAAAGGCGCGGCGAATGAGTTGACGCAATTCCTGAAGCGATTTCCCGAGACGCAGTTCGTCGACGCTTTCATCAGCGATCTCTGCGGCGCCATCCGCGGCAAGCGCATCCCCGCCGAGGAGGCGGCCAAGATCTGGACCGGCGGCGTGCAGATGCCGTTCTGCCTCTATTTCCTTGACGTCACGGGCGAGGATCTCGATCCCGGCCAGCGCTCGGAGGCGCGCGGCGATCCTGACGGCTCGGCCTGGCCGGTCGTCGGCAGCCTGCAGCACGTGCCTTGGGCCGATGTACCGACGGCGCAGGTCCTGCTCACCATGCCGGACCAGCCTAATCAGCCCTGCATCGTCGACCCCAGGCAGGTGCTGGCGGAACTCCTCGCCCGCTTCAAGGCCAAGGGCCTGACGCCGATGGTGGCGGTGGAAATGGAATTCTATCTCGCCGACCGCAAGCGCGGCTCGCAGGGCGAACCCTTGCCGCCGATCTCGCCGGCGACAGGATTGCCGGACCGCTCGCGTCAGCTCTACAGCATCGCCGGCCTCGACGTTTACGGCGCCTTCATCCGCGATGTCGCCGTCGCCGCCAAGGCGCAGGGGATACCCGCCTCCACGGCGATCGTGGAAAATTCGCCGGGCCAGTTCGAGATCAACCTCAATCATACGCCGGACGCGCTTGCGGCCGGCGATCACGCCGTGCTGCTGAAGCGGGTCATTCGCGAGATCGCAAAGCGCCATGATTTCGAGGCGACCTTCATGGCCAAGCCCTTCCTCGACCAGGCCGGCAGCGGCATGCATGTGCATTGCAGCCTGCTGAATACCGCCGGACGCAACGCCTTCGACGACGGCAGCGAAATCGGCGGCGCGCTGTTGCGTCAGGCGGTGGCTGGGCTCGCCGCCACGATGGCCGAGGCGATGGCGCTTTTCGGTCCCAATCTCAACTCCTATCGCCGCTATCAGCCGGGCAGCCTGGTGCCGATGGCGCCGACCTGGGGTGCCAACAACCGCTCGGTCGCCTTTCGCATTCCCTTGAGCGGCGGCAAGGCGCGGCGCATCGAGCATCGCATCGCCGGGGCCGATGCCAATCCGCATCTCGCCGTCGCTGCGATCCTGGCCGGCATGCTGCATGGCATTGAGAACAAGCTGACGCCGCCGGAAATCGCGGAAGGCGATGTCAGCCAGAGCCGCGATCCCCAGCTGCCCTTTAACCTGCCGGCGGCACTGGATCGCCTCGCCGCCGCCAAAATCCTGCCCGACTATCTCGGCAGCGAATACCTGTCGCTTTACGTCGATGCCAAGCGTGCCGAGCTCGAAAAGTTCCAGCGCCGCATCTCGCAACAGGAATATGAGTGGTATCTCTGAAGCCACCTCATCACTGGTTGAGCAAAGCGGTGTGCAGGATCTAGAGTGGGGGACTTGGCGGCGGCGTTCTCCTGCCTGCCGCTGCCCACCTTATGCAAGTGAGTTCCGCGCATGCATTACGATCCGCGCCATGATGCACATGGATTGCCGCATAACCCGTTTTATTCGCTGGTGGTGCCGCGGCCGATCGGCTGGATCACCTCGCTCAGCGAGACGGGTGTCGTCAATCTGGCGCCCTACAGCTTTTTCAACGCCGTCTCCAGTGATCCGCCCGTCGTTATGTATTCCAGCGACGGCCGCAAGGACACGCTCAATAACATCGAGAAGACCGGCGAATTCGTTTGCAACCTGGCGACCTGGGATCTGCGCGAAGCCATGAATGCGACGTCGGGGCGCTATCCGCCGGATGTCAGCGAACCGGAAGTCATCGGTCTGGAAATGGTGCCCTCGGTGCTGGTCGCGCCGCCACGGGTCAAGGCCAGCCCGGCCGCGCTGGAATGCCGCTACCTGCAGTCGATCGAGCTCACAAATGGCGACGGCGTGCCGATCGGTAATACGGTGGTGCTGGGCGAGGTCGTGCAAATCCATATTGCTGATGAGGTTATCACCGAGGGCCGCGTCGATCTCACCAAGATCCGTCCCATCGCCCGACTCGGCTACATGGACTACGCGGTGGTCGACACCATCTTCTCGATGAAGCGGCCGGCCTGAGGAGCAGGCTTCCGCGCCGCCGCCATTGCTCCCGGCGAGGCCCGTGTCCGGTCCGATGCGGGTACTGCTTCAAAAAAATCCCGCACCGCTTCTTCGCCATTGATCCGCTCCATGGATTGGATGCTATTCTGGGGACGTCATCGGCGGGGAGGGGGCAGCCCGGTCGCGCCCGGCAACAGGCCGGTCTGCAGCGACTCCGGGCTTTCCGCAGCCGGTGAACGTTCGTCAATGAAAAGACCACACACCGTTTTCCTATTCTTGGGCGCCGGCATCCGCCGCTGATCGGCGCGATCAGATGACCGGCGTTGCCGCGGCTTGGCGGCCGAGTGACTGTCAGCTGAACACCCTTAATCAATCTGGAGGAGCCGATGTCCTTTACAATCAAAGTGAACGGCAAGGATCATGCCGTCGATGTCGATGGCGATACACCCTTACTCTGGGTTTTGCGTGACGTGCTCGGCATGACCGGCACCAAATTCGGCTGCGGCCAGGCGCTGTGCGGCGCTTGTACGGTACATGTCGACGGTGCCGCGACGCGTTCCTGCCAGACCACGATCGACAGCATCGGCACCTCGGCGATCACCACCATCGAGGCGATCGGCGATACGCCGAACGGCAAGAAGATCCAGCAGGCCTGGCTCGACCGCGAGGTGGTGCAATGCGGCTATTGCCAATCGGGCCAGATCATGTCGGCGACGGCGCTGCTCGACAGCAAGCCGCAGCCCAGCGATGCCGACATTGATGACGCCATGTCGGGCAATATCTGCCGCTGCGGCACCTATGTGCGTATCCGCGCGGCGATCAAGCAGGCCGCTGGCGAAAAGCAGGGAGGCTGACCATGATCCTCGATCATCTCTTGCCACAAGCGGCCCCCTCCACTCCGGCTCCGGCCGACGGCCTGTCGCGGCGCGCGATGCTGAAAGTCAGCGCCGCCGCGGGCGGCGGCCTGCTGCTCGGCTTCAGCCTGTCCGGCCCGATATCGGCCGAGGCTGCTGAGTCGGTCTTCAGTCCCAATGCCTTCATCCGCATCGATCGCCAGGGTCATGTCACCCTGATCATGCCGCAGGTGGAGATGGGGCAGGGCACCTATACCTCGATGTCGACGCTGCTGGCTGAAGAGCTGGAGGTCGATCTCAGCCAGGTACGGGTGGAGCACGCGCCCGCCAGTGACAAGCTCTATGGCAATCCGGCGATTGGCTTCCAGGTCACCGGCGGCTCGACCTCGGTGCGCGGCTTCTGGGAACCGTTGCGCCAGGCCGGCGCGGCGGCGCGCATGGTGCTGATCGCGGCGGCTGCCAGCCAGTGGCAGGTCGAGGCGGCGGGCTGCCAGGCCAAATCCGGCGTCGTGGCGCATGCCGGCAGCGGCCGCAAGCTCGCTTATGGCGCGCTGGTCGATGCAGCGGCGAAGCTGCCGGTGCCGGACAAGGTGGTGCTGAAGGAGCCGAAGGACTTCACGCTGATCGGCACCTCGCCGAGACGGCTGGACACGCCCGACAAGGTCAATGGGAAGGCGCAATACGGCATCGATGCGCGCCTGCCCAATATGAAGATCGCCACCGTCGCTGCCTGCCCTGTCTTCGGCGGCAAGCTCGCCAGTGTCGATGACAGCAAGGCCAAGGCGGTCAAGGGCGTGCGGCAGATCGTCAAGCTCGACAATGCCGTCGCCGTCGTCGCCGATCACATGGGCGCGGCCAAGAAGGGGCTGGAAGCACTCGATATCAAATGGGAGGAGGGCGCCAATGCCAAGATCTCCAGCGCCGATCTGATCGCCGAGATGGAAGCTGCGGCACGCCAGGATGGCGTACCCGGTGCGCATGCGGGCGATGTCGACAAGGCGATGGCGGGTGCCGCCCAGAAGCTGGAGGCGGTCTATCAGGTGCCGTTCCTCGCACATACGACGATGGAGCCGCTGAACTGCACCGTGCATGTGCGCAAGGACGGCTGCGACATCTGGGTCGGCTCGCAGGTGGTGAGCCGCGCCCAGGCCACGGCGGTCGAGGTCACCGGCCTGAAGCCGGAACAGGTGCAGGTTCATAACCATTACCTGGGCGGCGGGTTCGGGCGGCGCCTGGAAGTCGACTTCGTCACCCAGGCGGTAAAGATCGGCCAGCAGGTCAATGGCCCGGTCAAGCTGATCTGGACGCGCGAGGAAGATATCCAGCACGATATCTACCGCCCCTACTACTATGACAAGCTGACGGCCGGCCTCGATCAGAACGGCGTGCCCGTGGCCTTCACGCATCGCGTCGTCGGCTCCTCGATCGTTGCCCGCTGGCTGCCGCCGGCCTTCAAGGACGGCTACGATTTCGACGCCGTGGATGGCGCCGCCGGGCCGTACGACTTCGCCAATCTGCATGTCGATTACGTGCGTCACGAACCGCCGGCGGGTCTTTATACCGGGTGGTGGCGCGGGGTCGGGATCACCCATAACGCCTTCATGGTGGAGGGCTTCATCGACGAGCTGGCGGCTCTGGCGAAGAAGGACCCGGTGGAATTCCGCCGCGGCCTGCTCGGCAAGCAGCCGCGGGCGAAAGCGGTGCTCGATCTCGTCGCCGAAAAAGCGGGCTGGGGCAGCGCTTTGCCGGCCGGCAGCGGGCGCGGCGTTTCGGTGATCTTCGGCTTCGGTACCTATGTTGCCCAGGTCGCCGAAGTCGCGGTCGACAAGGACGGCCAGGTCAGGGTGCAGCGCGTGGTCTGCGCCGTCGATTGCGGTCATCAGGTGACGCCCGATATCATCAAGGCGCAGATCGAGGGCGGCACCATCTATGGCATCACCGCGGCGCTTTATGGCGAGATCACGCTGAAAGACGGCCGGGTCGAGCAGAGCAACTTCGACACTTATCAGGCGCTCCGCATCAACGAAGCGCCCGAGATCGAGGTCCATCTGGTGGAAAGCAGCGAGGCGCCCGGCGGGATCGGCGAGCCGGGAACTGCCACGATCGCGCCGGCCGTGGTCAATGCCATCTTCGCCGCGACCGGCAAGCGGCTGCGCAAGTTGCCGGTAGATGCGAGCGCGTTGAAGTCGAGCTAGAGGGCGATCGTTTCAGGCGGAAGACTGCAGGCTTCCGCCTGAAACGATCCGGCTCAAGGCGGCGGTTGTCCTGGCCGGAAACATGATGCTTCCGGCCAGGACATATTGCGCTTGATGGATGTGCCGGCGAGCGCGGCGGATTACGGTGCCGGCTTCAATACCAGCGTCGGATCGATGGTCGCCTTGCTTGGCACCAGCTTGTCCTGCTCGACCGGGATGCTGATCAGCCTCTTGCCGTCGAGTTCCAGCGCCAGGACCATGCCGGTGATGTCGGCGGGTGCGGTCACTTTTTCCAGCGACCAGATGTCCTTCGGGCTATCGGGCGATCCGGCGGCCGGGCCGGCATTGGCCAAAGTTGGATCGACCGGCGGCACCTTTTCCTTGCTGTCAATCCAAAGCAGGGCTGCGCCATTGGCCAGCGCGAGGTCGAGATCGTCATTCTCCGCCGGTGGCTTCGGTCGCACCACCTGCAGAGTGGTTAGCGGGCCGGTCTCATTGCCATAGGTCAGGGTGCCCAGCACGCCGGCTTTGTAGAGCGCCTCGTCATCGATGCCGGCGAAGGCTGCCCAGCGGATCTGTTCCGGCCGCGCATTGGGGAAACTGGCCCAGGCGCTGATTCCGACCGGTCCCGGTCCCGTCGACTGGAAGAGATGCTTGCCGCTTTCCAGCAGCCGCACATGATGGCTGTCGGCGCCACCGCAACAGCCCGGCTGCGTCGTCGCGAAATAGCGATCGGCGGCCACCACGCCGTCGGCGCCGAGATCCTGGAAGGCGGCAAGGCGCTTCGGCTTGTCACCGGCCATGTCGTCGACCGTGACGCTGACCAGGGCGGTGGGATCGGCCGGCTCGCGGTCGGTGCGCAATTCCTCGTTGGTGGCGACCGTCACCAGGCGGAAATGGCTGACACCCTGCTCGTCCAGCGTTAGATAGGGAATGAAGCGGGTGTTCTTCACGCGCGCCGCAAAGCCGCCGTCGCTCCCCCTGGTGATGCTGACCGACGAGGTCGCCTTGAAATCGGCGATTTTCAGATCGACCGCCCGGGCGGTGCCGGCCACGGCAAGCGCGGCGGCAATGAGCAGCGGCGGCGACAGCATTTTCATCGAATTCCCCTAAAACCTGATGCAGCAAGATCGCCAAGTTTTACGATTATCGGCTGTGGTTGCCGACAAAGCTATGATCTTCGTCGCAGTCCTCTTCATTATCAGCGGCCGCTTCGATGTTGCGGTGGTATGGCGCCTGCCTAGGCGCCCTGCCGCATGCGCATGATCGCCAGATCCAGCGCCGTTTCCCAGGCGGCAATGCCGCCTTCGGCCCGCAGCTTCTCGAGGCCTTGCAGCGTCATGGTGCCGGGCAGGGCATAGCGGTCGAGCGTGGTACGCAAGGGCTGTTCCGGCTGCTCGGCGCCGATCGCGGCAGCTCCCGCGGTAAGCGCAGCAGTGAGGCGCCGGGCGGTGACCGGCGGCAGACCTTCGGTGATGGCCCGCTCGGCCACCGCATCCATCACGGCGAAGCTCCAGAGATAGTAGGCGGCGAGGGCCGAGGCGGTTTCGAACTGGGCTTCGCTTTCCAGCACGGCGATGTCGCCGATCGTAGCGAACAACGCCTCGGTCTGCGGCTCGGCCGGAAAAATCGGTGTCGCGCCGCGATTGAGCGCGAGGCAGGAGCTCGGCATGGCGCGGGCGATCGTGGCATGCGGTGCGGCCTCCTGCAGGCCGGCGCAGGTTACGTCGATGGCGACGCAGATCACGACATGGCGGTTCTGCCAGGCCAGTGCCTCAAGGGTTCCGTAGACATCCTTGGGTGGCACGGCGACCAGGATCAGATTGGCAGCGTCGAGAACGGCCTGATTGCTGGCGAGAAGGGTGGCGCCGCAGTCCTGGGCCAGTCGCGCTGCCCGCGCGGCGTTGCGGGGCGAGAGGGAGACCGGGCGATCATCGCCGGCCCGGCGCAATCCACGTAAGACGAATTCGGCAAGTTCGCCGACGCCGACAATCCCCAATCCAGCCATGTTTATGCCCTCCACAAAACTGTGGGGGAGCTTGCCGCAAGCGGCCGAGCGACGCCAGCCCCGGCAACGAGGCCGTGGACAAGGTCGGCAGCGAAGGACCTGTCAGCTGACGCGCTGCGGCTGGCGGGAAATGACGGCGAGATTCTGCAGGAACTGGTTGGTTGCGGCCCGCCAGGAAAAAGTCTCGGCATGGGCTCGGCAACGCGCCGCCGGAATCTGCAGCGCCTGGGCGATCGCCAGGCGCAGATCGTGGTTCAAGGCGCCGGCACCGCTGGCGCCGATGACGTCGCGCGGCCCGGCGACGGGAAAGGCCGCAACCGGCACGCCGCTGGCCAACGCCTCCAGCACCACCAGGCCGAATGTGTCGGTGAGGCTGGGGAAGACGAAGACATCGGCAGCGGCATAGTGACAGGCAAGTTCCTCACCTTGCTTGGTGCCGACGAAAACGGCCTCGGGATAGCGCTTTTGCAGATAGGCGCGCTGGGGTCCGTCGCCGACAACCACCTTGCTGCCCGGAAGATCAAGCGCCAGGAAGGCCTCGATATTCTTTTCCACCGCAAGCCTGCCGACATAGAGATGCAATGGCCGCGGCAGATCGCGCAGCGCCTCCGGCACCTGGCGGTCGCGCGGGCGGAAGAGATCGAGATCGACGCCACGCGACCAGAAGCGGATATTGCCGAAGCCCCGGTTGCCGAGATCTTCGGCGATCGAGCGTGTCGCCACCATGATGGTATGGGCCGGGGCATGGAAGCGGCGCAGCACGGCATAGCTGAGGCGGAGCGGAACGTGGAAGCGCTCGGCGACATATTCCGGGAAGCGGGTGTGATAGGCGGTGCTGAAGGGCAGCTTGCGGCGACGGCAATAAGCGCGCGCGGCGTGGCCCAGCGGACCCTCGGTGGCGATATGCACGGCATCCGGCCGCTGCCGGTCCAGCAGGCGCGCGATGCCCCAGCGCGTCGTCATGGCAAGGCGGATTTCCGGATAGCTCGGGCAGGGCAGGGTACGGAAGTTCTGCGGCGAAATCACATTGACCGCGTGGCCGAGCTCTTCCAGTTCGGCGACCGTCCGGCCAAGCGTGCGGACGACGCCGTTGACCTGTGGCGCCCAGGCATCGCTGACGATGGCGATCGACAGCGGCCGGTCAAGGGACCGGTCGAGAGCTAACGCCTGCTGCGCCGGCCGAGGCTCGGCGTAGGGGCGATAGCTCAGGCCTGCAACATCGAGAACTGCCGTGTCCGCGCCCATTCGATGACTTCCAATCGTCCATCGCGGTGCTCGACCAAAGCCGTACAGCTTTCGACCCAGTCACCGTCGTTGCAATATTTGATGCCGTCGATTTCACGAATCTCGGCCTTGTGGATATGGCCGCAAATGACGCCGTCGAGACCGCGCGCTTTCGCTTCTTCCGCCATGGCGACTTCGAAATCGCTGATGAATTTGACCGCGTCCTTGACCCGGTGCTTGAGATAGGCGGAGAGCGACCAGTAGGGATAGCCGAGCGCCACGCGCACGCGGTTGTACCAGTGATTGATAAAGAGCGCGAAGGTGTAGGCGGTGTCGCCGAGCTGTGCCAGCCAGGGCGCATGCCGCATGATGCCGTCGAAGCCGTCTCCATGCACAACCAGCATGCGCTTGCCGTCGGCCGTCTCATGCACCACTTCCTTGGCGACCAGGATGCCGCCGAAGGCCATGCCGTCATAGTCGCGCAGGGGATCGTCGTGATTGCCGGGGACGAAGATGACGCGGGTGCCTTTGCGCGCCTTGCGCAGGATCTTCTGTACCACGTCGTTATGGCTTTGCGCCCAGAACCAGCTCTTCTTCAGGCGCCAGCAATCGATGATGTCGCCGACCAGATAGAGGTGATCGGATTCGCAATGCTTGAGGAAATCGAGCAGAAATTCCGCTTTGCAGCCACGGGTGCCGAGATGCACATCCGAGATGAAAATCGCCCGATAGCTCGACGCTCCAGGTTCAATATTCATCGCCGCTTCATTGCTCCCAGACCTGAATGGCGAGCCAAGTAGCCGCGTGATGATCCAATTGGATGGGCAAGAACTTGGCTGACCACAGCGACTCGGGAACGTCCCAAGTCTTCTGGGCGTGACAATGCTGATGGGCCGTGACGGGATGATGACGCCGCTCTCAGGCGGGCGTTTTCTTTACAGAAATAATGACGACGTCATCGATCTGTTACGCGTCTGTCACTTTTGCCGGCTGTCACCCGTTCGATACGGCTTCAGGCGCCGGCGATGGTCATCCCGTCAAGTCGGATGGTCGGCGCGTCGGTGCCGTAGCGGAAGACAAGATCATTGGCCGGCGTCAAGGCGCGGAACATGTCCTTGAGGTTGCCGGCGATGGTGACTTCCGAAACCGGATAGGCAAGCTCGCCGTTCTCGATCCAGAAACCGGCGGCGCCACGGCTGTAATCGCCGGTGACGCCATTGACGCCATGGCCGATCAGCTCGGTCACATAGAAGCCGCGCCCCACTTCCTTGATCATCTCGGCCGGCGACAGCTTGCCCGGCTGCAGATAGACGTTGCTGGCGCTGGGCGAGCCGCCGCGGCTGCCATGGCCGGTGCTTTTCAGCTTCAACTGGCGTGCTTCGCGGCAGCCGAGCAGCCAGGTCTGCAATACGCCGTTTTCGATCAGGTTGCTGCGACGGTTGATGACGCCTTCGCCGTCGAAGGGCTTGGAGCGCAGGCCGCGCGGGCGATGCGGGTCATCGACGATGGTGATGTGCTCGGCGAAAATCTGCTGGCCCATCTGGTCCTTGAGGAAGCTGGTGCCGCGCGCGATCGAGGCGCCGTTGATGGCGCCGACCAGATGGCCGACCAGACCGTTGGAGATGCGTGGATCGAAAATGATCGGCAACTTCGCGGTTTGCACCTTGCGCGGATTGAGACGCTTCACGGCGCGCTCGCCGGCGGCCTTGCCGAGCGCCACCGGATCGGCGAGATCGCTGCCGAAGACGGTCGAGGAGTAATCGTAATCGCGTTCCATGCCGGTACCTTCGCCGGCGATGACGGAAACGCTGAGGCCGAAGCGGGTCAGGCTGAAATTGCCGGCAAAGCCATTGCTGCCGATGAGGGCCATGTCGACCCGGCCCCAGCCGGCTTCGGCACCCTCGGAATTGGTCACGCCCGGCACGGCGCGGGCGGCGTCCTCGGCGAGATGCAGTTTCTCGGTGAGCTCGGCCTCGCTGGGCTCGACAGGGTCGAGCGCTTCCAGGTCCGGCCAGGTCTTGGCGAGCAGTTCCGGCTCGGCCGGGCCGCAAAAGGGATCTTCGGGCACGGCGCGGGCCATGGCGACGGCGCGCCGCGCCAGTTCGTCCAGCATCGGCGCCGTGAGATCGCTGGTGGAGACCATTGCCTGGCGCTTGCCGACGAAGACCCGCAGGCTGACATCCTGGGATTCCGAGCGCTCCAGTTTTTCCCGCTGCCCGAGGCGCAGTCCCAGGCTGAGCGACGAATCCCGGCTGAGGCCCGCATCGGCGGCATCGGCCCCGGCGGCGGTGGCGCGCCGCATCAGGTCTTCCAGGACATTCATCAGCTCGGTCAGGTTCTTGCTCTCAGCCATTCGTCGGGTCCTCTTTCAGCTCGAGCCGCAGCCTAGAGCGCCAACGTTTCAAAGGGAAGCGCTTTGCGGCGCTTCCGCAGTCGGCTAATCCCCTGAAAGCATGGGGTTTCGGCAGGCCCGATGGTCAAACAGCGGTGATCCGACGCGGCGTGCCTGGGCGGCCTCCGCAGCGCGCGGTTCCGTCAGCGGAGGGATACCGCCCGCGAGACAAGATCGAACTGCAGGACCGGCAGGAAGCGATCGGGATAGAGGTCGGAGGGGGCACTGCCGCAGCGAACTGCACCCTGCCGCAAGTAGAAGGGCTCGGCATGGGGATCGCTGACGATGCGGAAATAGCTGTACCGGCCGGCCCTGGCCACCGCGACCGCGTGCTCGAACAGGCGCCGGCCCCAGCCTTGTCCCTGGGCCAAAGGTGCGACGAACAGCCATTCCAGCGTCAACAGCCCGTCGCCGAGATCGAAGCCGTAGAAGCCCAGCACCTCGCCGCTGCCATGCTCGACCAGATAATGCGGGTGCCGCGCCACGGCATCCGGCGAGATGGTCATGACATCGCGGCAGCGCGCCATGAAAGCGGCGTCATAGCCCCAGCTTGCCTTGGCCGCCAGGGCCAGTTCGGTCAGCTGGCCGGCCTCATCGGGCTGGGCCGCACGCAAGCGCGTGCCTGCGCCGGAATCGGCAATGTCTCGGTCCAGGATCATTCGCAACGTATCGATGGATGTTCGGGGCGTTTCAATTTGCAGCGTCCGTTTGCCCGCACGATCTGCTTGCATCGGCAAAGCGAGGCTGACAGGGTCAGCGCCCATGATAACACATCGCTCCAAACGACGCGCCTTGATCGTCCTGGCGGCGCTCGTCCTCGTTTCCGCCGCGGGGCTGGCGCTGCATTTCTACCTCGGCGGGGCAGACGCCGCCAGGGAACAGGCCCGCCTCGGCTTCATCGCCACCTGCAAGGAACAGGGGCGGGTGGCCAATGGCGGCGGGGCCGCCTTACGCATGGACGACGCCACCGAAGAAGGGCTCGACCTCTATTGCGGCTGCGTCGCCGATCATTTCGACCAGGCGCTGACGCCGGCCGAGATTACGGCGGTGGGGGCCGGCACGGCAAGCCAGGATGTCCTGGCGCGGCTCAACGCCGTCGTCTCAACCTGCCAGGCGCAACATCTGACGCCGGCGCCGGAACCCGCGCCCGATCGGCCAAGTTCCGGCACCAGCCCGTGAAATAGCCTGGCGGCCGCGCGCGTATTCAGACCGGCTTGGCGAGAATGACGGCCGTATCCAGCGTGAAGCTGCCGTCTTCGCCGATCTCGAAATGCCGCTGGATCTCGGCCGGCATGCGTTGCTGCAGCGAGCGGATCGCCTGCTGGTGCAGTTCCGGTGTCTGCATGCGGGTAACCCAGGAGGTGAATTCCAGGCGCAGGCGCCGGGTCGTCACCTCGCCCGGCTCGAAACCTGCTTCGCGCAAGGCCGTCTGCCATTCGGCGACGCTGTAATTGCGCACATGCGAGGGATCGCGCAGCATCTCGATGGTCTGCAGGAAGGTGTCGCGCAACGGTTCGCCGGGGGTGACGACATCGGCGAAGATGGCGAAGCCGCAGGGGCGGATCACCCGCCGCGCCTCCGCCAGCGCCGCCTTGAGATCGCGCCAGTGATGGGCGCTGTAGCGCGTCGCGACGATGCCGAAAGCGGCGTCGGCGAAAGGCAGTTTCTCAGCGGCGCCGCATTCGGTGCGCAGATTGTCGAAGCCGCGATCGACCGCCACCCGGGTGACGGCGGTCAGCATGTCGGGGGAGAGGTCATAGGCGACCACCTCGGCCACTTCCGGTGCCACGGTGAAACTGACATGGCCGCCACCGCAGCCGAGATCGAGCACGCGGGCGTTGCTCCTGCCACGTACCAGATCGGCGATCTGCTGCAGGTCCGCACCGGTCGCATGGACGGCGCTGGTTACATAGGCATTGGCGCGCGGACCGAATTGTTCGGTGACGACGTGTTGATGGGATTTGTCGGAAGCGGCGGCGGTGGAACTGGCGGCGGACATGGCTCGGCTCTCTGTGTTGAAGCTTTGAAACGGCAAGTCGGAGCATGCGCGGATTTTGATACTGGTACAATTTAAGCAGTTATCCTGGTATAATAACTGCCATGCAACCGATTTCCGCCGGAAAATCACCACCCGTGGCTCAGCGCACCGCATTAGCGGCCTTCCTGCGCGCACGCCGCGCCCATCTTTCTCCCCTCATGTTCGGCCTGCCTGCCGGAACCCGCCGGCGCACCCCGGGCCTGACGCGGGAGGAAGCCGCCCAGCAATGCGGCATGAGCGCCACCTGGTATACCTGGATCGAGCAGGCCCGCGAGGTCTCGATCTCGCCCCAGGCCCTGGCGCGTCTTGCCCGCGCCTTCCGCCTGACCCGGGCCGAGCGCGCCTATCTCTTTGACCTCGCCAACAAACGCGATCCGGATGGCGATGGCGGAGCGGAAGAGTTGGAGCCGCCGGCCGTGCTGATCGCGGCGCTGGGCGGCATCCATCCGCCCGCCTATCTGCTGGACCGGCATTTGCGGGCCCTGGCCTGGAATGCGGCGGCGGCCGAACTTTTCGTCGGCTGGCTCGACAATGAAGGTGCCGCCACCCAGCGCAATCTGCTGCGCTATCTCTTCTTGAACCCGCAATCCAAAGCGCTGGTTTGCGACTGGCAGGACCGGGCGCGCCGCGTCGTCTCGGAATTCCGCGCCGATCACAGCCATGCGCTGGACGATCCGGTCATGCGGGCGCTGCTGGCCGATCTCCGGCAAGGCAGCGCGGCTTTCGCAAGCCTGTGGGACGAGCAGCAGGTGCTCGGCCGCGAGGGCGGGCGCAGGCATTTCAATCATCCCCGTCTGGGCCGCGTCAGCTATGAGCAGCTGGCTTTCGCCTGGACGGCGGAACCCGGCGTGAAGCTGATCATGCATGTGCCGGTCGCGGCGACGGACACCGTCGCTGAGGCTTGAGCGCGGCTGTCGATCTTGCCTGACGACTGTCGGTCAGGCCGCGTCGGCCTTTTGCGCCACCGGCTGTCTGGCGGCTTCTGCAGGAACAGCGACAGATGCTGTGGCCTGTTGCGGCGATATCGCCTCGCGCGGCATGGTCTCCACCACCGGACAGGCGCTGGCCATGGAAGGACCGGTGATCACGTCGAAATCGGTCGATTGAATGCGTTTCATCGTCGTTCTCCTCAGGGGGAAACCGCGCTGTAGCAGGGGAGACTGACGTGACTGGAAGCCAGACACACAAAAGCCGCCTGTACAGGGCGGCTTCGGGTTGTGTCAAATAGGCACGATCCTAGGCCGCCGGGCTGTACCAGCGGTACCAAAATCGTGAAACGCGCGCGGCGTTGATGGTTTGAATGCGTGCCATGCCGTAAATGTAGTCGCGCCGACCCAGGCTGGCAAGAGGCTTAAGCATCGAAATCAGGCGTTCGCTGCAACCGGGCACCGCAAGCGGGCCATGCGACGGCATTTGACAGCGGCGGCAAAGATGGCGATAAACGACACATGAACGCGAAGCACTTCATCTCTGCGACCACCATGCAAACGACGACCACGCCCTTCGGCGGGTTGCCGTATGGTCGCATGCGCTGAAGATAACGCATCGCTGAACCAGCAAGGCCCCGCCGGAAACGGACGGGGCCTTTGCTTTTGCATTCTCTGCTCTTGCGCCTGCCTCCGTCCGACCGGTTCACCGCAACCGTCCAAACACGGAGGACATCATGGACGCGCTCGATCACCGAAGTCTCGGCAACCGGCTCGATCTCTTTCACCAGCAGGAGGAAGGGCCGGGCATAGTCTTCTGGCATCCGCGCGGTTGGGCGATCTATCGCGCGATCGAGGACCATATCCGCGCCTATATGCGCCGGGCCGGCTTCCAGGAGGTGCGCAGCCCGCAGATCCTCGCGCGTGAACTTTGGGAACGCAGCGGGCACTGGGAGAAATTCGGCGCCAACATGTTCACCGTCGATGACGGCGAGCGTGCCTTCGCGGTGAAGCCGATGAGCTGCCCCGGCCATGTGCAGATCTTCAACAGCCGCCTGCGCTCCTATCGCGACCTGCCGCTGCGCTACGCGGAGTTCGGTGCCTGCCATCGCAACGAGCCCTCGGGCGCCTTGCAGGGACTGATGCGGACCCGCGCCTTCACCCAGGACGATGCGCATGTCTTCTGCCTCGAGGAACATGTCGAAGACGAAGTCGCACGCTTCGCCGCATTGCTGCGACAGGTCTATCTCGATTTCGGCTTCGGCGATTTCAAGGTGGCGTTCTCGACAAGGCCGGTTGTACGGGCCGGCGATGACGCGCTGTGGGATCGCGCGGAGAAGATGCTGTCGGCGGCGGCGGACCGGGTCGGCCTCGATTATGCGCTGCAGCCGGGCGAAGGCGCCTTCTACGGGCCGAAGTTGGAATTCCTGCTGCCCGACCGGCATGGCAAGCTCTGGCAGTGCGGCACCATCCAGCTTGATTTCGTGCTGCCGGACCGCCTCGATGCGGAAATCGTTGCCGCGGATAACAGCCGCGTACGGCCGATCATGCTGCATCACGCGGTCCTCGGCAGCATCGAACGCTTCCTTGCCATGCTGCTCGAACGCTGGCGGGGGCATCTGCCGCTGTGGCTTGCACCCCAGCAGGTGCTGGTGGCCAGCATCCAGGCGGCGCAGGAGGAATATGCCCGCGCTGTGGCGGAAGCCTTCGATGCCGCCGGTCTGCGCGTGGCGCTCGATGCCCGCGCCGAGACTCTCTCGCGCAAGATCGTCCAGGCCCATGCCGATGCGATTCCGGTGGTGGCCGTGGCCGGTGCGCGCGAAGCGGCCGATGGCAGCGTGGTCTTGCGCGATTGCAGCGGCGAGCAGCGCATCCTGCCGGTGGCGGGTGCTATTGCCGCGCTGAAACGCGAGGCGGCACGGCCTTTGCCGGGCTTGCGCGGGCTGCGTTCCCCCTGGCTGTCTGTCGGCTCGGTTTCCGGTGATCCCCAGGCTGAGGAAGCGGCCAGGCTTGAATATGAAGAGGTGTGGTGCTGACGCGAAGGGGTGATGGTTGCAATCAGGCGATGACCGGCACCAGCTCGGTGTTGGTCTTCGCCGTCAGCACATGGTCTTCCCAGGCGCCGTTGATCTGGAGGTAGTCCTTGGCGAGGCCTTCCTGCACGAAGCCGAGACGCGCGAGCAAGGCGCCGCTGCGATGATTGCGCGGCAGGTAATTGGCCATGATGCGGTGCAGGTGCCAGCCGTCGAACATATGACCGATCGCACCTGTCAAGGCCTCCTGCATAGTGCCGCGTCCAACGGCAGTCTCGGCCAGGCTGAAGCCGAGATAGCAGGCCTGGAACGGTCCGCGAAAGATTTGCGAGAAGCGGATGACGCCGAGAATATCCGCCGGGCTGTCCGCATGTTCCTTGGCGCGGATCAGCAGCATCAAACCGGTTCGAGCCGCGTGATCCGCTTCCTGTTGCCGTAACTGGGATTGCCAATAATCCAGCACGCGCGGGTCGGCGCGGCGCTGCGGTTCCCAGGGCCGCAGGTGATTCCAGTTACCCTGGTAATAGCGCGCCACGGCGGCGGCGTCCTGCTGCGTCGCCGTTGGTAGACGGAAGCGGTCTGTGATCAACATCCATGCCTCCTTGATTGACGGCTCATGCCTCAAAAGCAAAGGGCCGGCAGCATCATCGGCTGCCGGCCCTCGATGCGTCACGCCGGATCAGGCGGCGAGGTTTTCGCCGGCCAATACGCGGCGGATGAGATCGGCGGTTTCCTTGCGGCCATAGAGCGCGATGAAGGAGCCGAAACGTGGGCCCTGGTCCTGGCCCAGCAGCACGGCATAGAGCGCCTTGAACCAGTCGCGCAGTTCCGCGAAGGGGTGGCGCTTGCCGATCTCGTAGACTTCCTCCTGGAACTCCTCGGCAGTGGTGCCGTCCGGCGCTTTGTCGAGATAGGCCAGGAGTTCCGCCAGCGCTGCCTTCTCGGTCTCGCCTGGTGCCCGGTACTGCTTCGACGGCTTCACATGGTCGCGATAGTAATTGATCGCATAGCCGACCAGCTTGTCGAGGAAGGGCGAGCTCTGCGGCGTGGTGCCGGGGAAATAGCGGGTAATGAAGCCCCACAGCGTCTCTTTGTGCTCGGCATTGCAGACGCTGGCGAGGTTCAGGAGGATGCCATAGCTGAGGGCGGCCTTGTCCTTGGGCGGCTTGCCGTTATGGATGTGCCAGGCCGGATTCTCCAGGCGCTTTGCCTCGTCTTCGCCATCGAATTTCTCGACGAAGGTAATGTAATCGTCGACGGCGCGCGGAATGACGTCGAAAAACAGCCGCTTGGCAGCGCGCGGCTTCTGATACATGAATAGAGCGAGGCTCTCGGGCGGCGCATAGGCGAGCCATTCCTCGACGCTGAGGCCGTTGCCCTTGGACTTCGAGATCTTCTGGCCCTTGTCGTCGAGGAAGAGCTCGTAGTTGAAGCCGTCCGGCGGCGGCGAGCCCAGCTCGCGGCAGATCTCGTTGGCGAGCTTTACCGAGGGGATCAAATCCTTGCCCGACATTTCATAGTCGACGCCCAGCACATGCCAGCGCATCGCCCAGTCCGGCTTCCATTGCAGCTTGCAGCGCCCGCCGGTCACCGGCGTTTCCACCTTCGAACCATCCTCGTCCTGATAGACGATGGTGCCGGCGTCGGCGTTGTGCTCCAGCACCGGCACTTGCAGCACGCGACCGGTCTTCTGGCAAACCGGCAGGAAGGGCGAATAGCTGGCGGCACGTTCTTCACGCAAGGACGGCAGCATGATCTCCATCACCTGCGCGTAATGCTTCAGCACATCCAGCAGGCCCTGGTCGAAGCGGCCGGACATGTACCAGTCGGTCGAGGACTGGAATTCGTAATCGAAGCCGAATCCATCAAGGAAGCCACGCAGCATGGCATTGTTGTGATGGCCGAAGCTCTCATATTTGCCGAACGGGTCCGGCACCTTGGTCAGCGGCTTGCCGAGATGCTGCGCCAGCATCTCCTGGTTGGGGACATTGGTCGGCACCTTGCGGAGGCCATCCATGTCGTCGGAGAAGGCGAACAGGCGGGTCGGGATATCGCTCAGGCGCTGGAAGGCCTGGCGCACCATGGTGGTGCGGACCACCTCGCCGAAGGTGCCGATATGCGGCAGGCCTGAGGGGCCATAGCCGGTCTCGAACAGCACATAGCCCTTTTTCGGCGTTTTCCCGGCATAGCGTGCAACCAGTTTGCGCGCCTCCTCGAAAGGCCAGGCTCTCGCCGCTTCGGCATATGTACGTTCGCTCGTCATCTCCATTGATCTCCGGGCTGCAGGAATATAAGGCTGTCCGAGGCTTCGGACGGTCGGAGACTAGTTGCGCCGCACCGCCGGGGCAAGCCTGCAATGGCGGAAATGCCGGTTTATTCCGGCGTTTTACCGGGAATGAAGAGTTCGGCTTCCAGCGGAAGGTGATCCGAGGAAAGAACGGGGCCGGCGGTCAGGCTGGTCAGCAGGACTTGGCCCCGGGTCAGGACGTGGTCGATCGGCAGGCGCAGGGGTGCCGAGGCCCAGCTGGGCCAGGTCGGGCTGATCTCGGTCTCCGAATGCCAATTGCCGGCCGCCCGCAGCGCCTTCACGATCGGGCTCCAGGGCGCGGCATTGAGGTCGCCGAGAAAGACCGCGTCCGGGCCGAGCTGGGTCAGGTGTCTGGCGAGATGGGCGGTCTGCTCGCCTTGCGCCGTGGGGGGCGTCTCCGGCAGGAAGGCGGCGGCCGGCTGTGGCTGCAGCAGAGTCAGCGGCCGGATGATATGGCTGACGGCAACGTCGATCGTGGTGGTCGGGGTGACTTGGATCCGGGCGCTGACCACGACCGGCAGGCGCCCGTCCAGGCGCCCGGCGCTGCTCTCGACGATCGGCAGGCGCGACAGCAGCATTTCTTCGCAATGGTCATCGGCCCCGCCGACGCAATCGACGTGATAGGGATAGCGGTCGTAAAGCGAGGTCAGGGCCTCTTTCAACTGCGGCGAGACTTCGACGAGGCCGATGATGTCGGCATTGCTGTTGCCGAGATAGCTGACGATATCGTCGCTGCGCCGCGCGTAGAACCAGGCATTGAGTTCGATCAGCCGCAGCCTCACGCCGTCGGCATGCGGCGGGATGATCGGCGTTGCCGCGCTCGGCCATATCAGCCACAGCTGCCAGGAGGCCAACAGCCCGGCGATCGCCGCATGCCGCCAGCGCCGCAGCAGCAGGGCGGCAATCGTCAGCAGCACGGCCGTCCAGCAAACCTGCAGGGCAAATTGCTGTGTCATCTCGGCATAGGGCGTCTGCTTGCCGATCAGGCCGATCAACGCCAACAGCCAGGACAGGCTCATGGCGATGAGCCAGGCGGCACGTGCCGGCCGTCTGAGTTTCCGGGCAAGATCTGACAGGGACATTGGCACCGTGATCGCTGCGGGTATCTGCTCTCTGATGTAGCACAAATACCGGACGCGCGATAATCTTGCCGCCCGCAAAAGCGCCCGGAAGGTTGTAAATGACGGAAAATCCCGCATGAATTGGCCGTTGTCCCGTCAGGCGAGATCGATCGTCTTATCTGCCTTCCTGGCGCTGTTGCTGACGATCTCCGGCAGTGCCGCCGTTCCCGCATGGGCGCAGAACGCACCGGTCCCTGCTGGCGCGAAGGCGCCCGGTAGCGATACCGGCGGCAAGGCACCGGTCGAGGACGGCAGCCCCGGCAGTCCCGGCAGCGATGATGGTGACAGCGGCGCCAATGACGATCCGGTCTGGGGCTATTTCCTCGGCAAGACCGCCTATGTCTTCTTTCATGAAATCGCCGGCGCGATGCGGCTGGCAGATGGCGTGACGCCGGTTGCCCAGACGCCGGCCAAGCGCGATCAGCTGGCGGCCCTGCTGTTGATCGCGCAAAGCGGCAAGCGTTTCGGCGGAGCGGTGCTGGGCGATGCGGCGGTCGGTTGGATTCTCTCCTGGCGCCAGGACGAACAGGATGACGCTGCCGACACCACGCCGGTGGCCGATAGCTGGGACAGCAAGAACCTGGCGCCACAACAGATGTCCGATCTGCTCTGCGCGCTTTATGGCAGCGACCCGGCGCATTTTCATAACCTGGTCGATAATGGTGATCTGAAAGCGGATGCCGCGCCGGCTTGCATCGAGGGGTTTCGCAAACTGGTGGTGCAATGGAGCGAGGTCATTGCCCATGCCGGTATGAAACTCACGCTGCCCGCGGCGACGAATGTCGCGCCCAAGCAGAGCGAGAATACCAACAGCGCTGCGACGGCAGGATTGAGTCTGGAGCAGCGTGCGAGCAGCGTCGCGGGTCTCGCCGATTTTACCAGTTGGCTGAATGATGTCGGCCTGCTCGGCAATCTGGTGGTCGAGACCAATCGCGATCTCTCGCTCGCCACCCCCGTCAAACTCGTTGTGCTGCAGTGCGAAAAGGGCGCTGATGTTGCGGCGCAAAAAATCAGCGGCGACCAAGCGGTCGACGACACGCCTGGTAATGCAAGACTCTGTTATGAGTGGCTGAAATCCGGCTACGACGCTGCGACAGCGCAGAATGTCGAGGCGCCGCCGGAGTAACCCGCACTTACTCCGGCGGCGCTGCCTGTCTCTCTGGATGGGATCGATCAGGCGTAATACTTACCAAAACGATTGGCGAGGAAGTCGTCGAGGTTACACATTTCCTGACGGATGAAGCCCTTTTTGGGCAATTTCCCCTCACCCTGCAAATCCACCATGGCACAAATTCCGGCCGCTGTCGTGATCTGAATTGCACTCATCAGCTTTCCATCGATTTCTTTTGCATAAATCTTCTTGGCATAAGTCTGCTGCGTGAGACGGCCTTCCTTGATACCGGTAACGGTGACGAAGATCAGCACCACGTCCTGATGGGTAATGGGTACTGACCTTTCCATGATGTCCTTCAAAAGATCGCGCCGATCGCGCAGACGCAAATCCTCCAACAGCAATTTCATGATGTCGCGATGACCGGGATAGCGCACCGTCTTGTAGTTGAGGCTCTGCACCTTGCCATCCAATGACTCGCACAAGGTGCCGAGTCCGCCCGAGGTGTTGAAGCATTCGTAATCAACGCCATCGAGCGAGAAATGCTCCAGCCCTTCCAGCGGCATCACTTCGACCGACTTGCCTTCATAGATGGCTTCGCAGGGATTGCAGTATTCGTTGATCAGGCCGTCGGTCGACCAGGTGAGATTGTATTTGAGTCCGTTGGCGGGAAATTCCGGCAGGGCACCGACGCGCATATGCACTTCGCGCAGGCTGTCGAAATCCTTGGCCAGATGATTGGCGACGATCGAGATGAAGCCAGGGGCGAGACCGCATTGCGGCGCGAAAGCCGTGCCGGCTTTTTTGGCAACGTTGCGGACGGCGCGCGTCGTGGCGACGTCTTCCGTAAGATCGAAATAGTTGGCCCCCACTTCGCCGCAAACCTTGGCGACGCCGGGATTGAGGAAGAAGGGCAGGGCCGAGAGGACGGCATCCTGGCCCTTGGCGACCTTTGCCAGGCCCTTGCCGTTGGCGACGTCGATCTTCTCCGTCTTGGCTTTCTTGCCGCCGGCCTGTTTCAAGAAGGCCGCGTCATTGTCCGCCAGGGTGATGGTGTAGTCGCCGCTGGCATGCAGCAGATCGACAATCGCGCCGCCGATTTTGCCGGCGCCCAGAATCAGTACCTTGCGGCTCATGGTCTCGTTCCTCTTAAGCGAAGGTGTTCTTGGTCGCCCGGTAGAATAGAGGGGGGCTGGGCTTGCCTAAACCCGGCGAAAGGTGGAAAACCGGGGCGGGGCCGTCGATTCGCCGGTCCCTAGATGACACTTTGGGGGCTGACGCTCTGGCCGGTCCGGCATGTGGCAAGGCAGCGGCGGCGCGAAGACCGGCGCGCCGGCGGAATATGATTCGCCCCAGGGTATGACACGGGCTGCACCGGATCGATGGCGACGGTTGGATTTGCCATCGCGCATGCGCAATCGGCGGATCGGGCGTTCAACGAATGGGATTGAGGCGTAAATGGTAAAACGGAGTTTGGACGACACCGATCAGCGCCTGCTGGCGCTCCTCCGCGCGAATGCCCGGTTGCCGACCGCAGCCCTTGGGCGTCAGCTCGGTCTTTCGCGCAGCGCGGTGCAGGAAAGATTGAAGCGGCTGGAACGAGACGGCGTCATCAGCGGCTATACCGTCGTCGTCGGATCGGAAACCGAACGGCCGGGTGTGACGGCGCATGTCCTTCTGACGCTCGATCCGAAATTTCAGGATCGCGCCATGGCGGCGCTGAAAGGCGTTCCCGAGGTCATCGCCTGCTACACCGCCAGCGGCATTTACGATGCGATCGCGATGATCAATGCCAGCACCTCGGCGCATCTCGACGAGGTGCTGACCCGGATCGGCAAACTTCCCGGCATCGCCCGCACCACCTCGGCAATCCTGCTCTCCACCATGTTCGAGCGCAAATAATCACGGGTCGGAACAGCCCATGAGCATCAGCACCGACGACATTGAGCACGCAGCGCGGCGTCTTGCCGGTTACGTCCGCCGGACGCCGGTGATCGAGCTGGAAGCGGGTGCCTTTGGCCTGCCGGTTTCTGTGACGCTCAAGCTGGAATCACTGCAGCACGCCGGTTCGTTCAAGGCGCGCGGTGCTTTCAACGCCTTGCTGTCGGCTCAGGGGAATGCCGCGGGCGTGCCGGAAGCGGGCGTCATTGCCGCGTCGGGCGGCAATCATGGCGCGGCGGTCGCCTATGCGGCGAAGTCTCTCGGATATCGCGCCGAGATTTTCGTGCCGGAGGTCGCCAGTCCGGCCAAGATACAGCGGCTGCGCGATTTCGGTGCCGAGATCCGTATCGTCGGTGCTTCCTATGCCGAAGCGCTCATCGCCTGCCAGGCGCGGCAGCAGGAAACCGGCGCCCTCTCGGTGCATGCCTATGATGAGCCGGCAGTGCTGGCGGGGCAGGGGACGCTTGCCCGCGAATTGCAGGAACAGGTGCCGAATCTCGACACCGTGCTGGTTGCGGTCGGCGGCGGTGGCCTGATCGGCGGCGTCGCAGCCTGGTACCAGGGCCGGAACCGCGATACGGGGGGTGTGGGGACAAGCGTGGTCGGTGTCGAGCCGGCGGCCTGCCCGACCTTGCATGCGGCCTTGGCGGCGGGCCAACCGGTCGATGTTACGGTCGGCGGCCTCGCCGCCGATTCTCTCGGCGCACGGCGTCTCGGCGCGTTAACTTTTGCCAACCGCCAGGCCATTGCCCAGTCCTTGCTGGTGGAGGATGCGGCGATCGCTGCGGCCCGCACCTTGCTTTGGCGCGATTTGCGCCTCGCTGTGGAACCGGGCGGGGCGACCGCGCTCGCCGCCCTTCTCTCCGGCTGCTACGGCTATCGGGAAGGCGAGCGGATCGGCGTCATCCTCTGTGGCGGCAATACCGATCCACGCGATCTCGGCTAAGCCGGCCCGGCCCTTTCGCATTGAATATGTCGGTAACCTGCAGGCCGCACGCGCAGCACAGGGAACCCGCACCTGGCGCGTAGCAATCTGAAGGCGCGCCGGTTAAAGACCGCGACGGTCGTCAAGAAACGGACAAGGACAGCTGCTAGAGATTGCCTCACCGTTGCAGTGCAACACTGCTGCGGGTTTTGCCTTCCCGAATACTCCGCCCTCAGGCTCGACACCAGGCGAGCGCGAGACAGCCTGACAAGACCACACGATTCACAAGCTCAATTCACAAGCTCCATCGCCTGCGTTGCCACTCGCGGGTTTTTGATGGGCCGGCATGTTGCTCTATTGTGGCAAAGCCATCATAATTTCATGAAATTGCGCGGTCTTTGCGCCTCAACAAAAAAGTCTCAGCCTAAAACCACCGGAGCGGGCCGATTGTCATGAATGCGCTTTCTCGAATCATGAAGAGCCGCAGACTGCGTCAGCGTTGGCTGGTCCCGCTGGTCTCGACGATCGTCCTCTATGCGCTCGGCTACGGCATACCAGCGCTGTTCTTTGGCATTTACATCAAGCCTGAGCGCATTCCGGCCGATTTCGGGCTGCAGCTGATTTTGGCTCTGCTGGTCTTTGCCGTCTCGCGGCGGATCTGGGCTTTCCTGCTGCTGCAGACCCTGCTGATCGGCGTCCTCTATATCGGCAGCGCCATCAAGACGGCTTTGCTGGGACGGCCGATCATGCCGGAGGACATGCATAACGTCAGCGCCCTCATCCATATCCTCGGCACCAAGGGCTGGATTCTGGTTGGTCTGCCCCTGGCGGCAATCCTCGGCCTCTTCATTTTCAATCTGCGTCTGCGCGGCCGCATCACCATCGCGGCATGGGGCGTGCTGATCGCCTTGCCCGTGGGTGCGGCGGCCGGTCCACGTCTGATCGAACAGACGCTGGACAAGGCCTTCAATAATTTTCCCTGGGATCAACGGCAGAACTACATCTATCGCGGCGGCACCATCAACTTCGTGCAGGAATCGGTACGGGCGGTGGCCGAGGCTAAGCCGGCGCCGAACGATGCAGAGGTCCGCAGCGCAGTGGCGCGCCGCGAACGCGCCGAAGGCCCGCGCGTCAATCTCGCTGAGCAGTATTCGCCGGGCGATCCCAGTTACCGGCGCAAGCGCAACATCCATATCGTCCTGGAAGAAAGCTTCTGGGATGCGGATCTGCTGACCCAGGCGCATTTCAGCGTCTCGCCGATGGATCCGCGCTTCATGGATCTGTGGAAGCAGACCGGTTATTCACATGGGATGAGCCCGGCTTTCGGCGGCCAGACCGCGAATGCCGAGTTTGAAATTCTCTGCGGCTTTCCGATCAACGAGGTGGCGGTCAAATTCGAATACGGGCTGAAGAACAACACGCCCTGCCTGCCGCGCCTGCTGGATCAAATCGGTTATCGCACCATCGCTTCCCATCCCAACCTGCCGGCTTTCTGGAACCGCCAGGTGGCGTTCAAGCTGATCGGCTTCCAGACCTTCTGGGCCGGCACCGATTTCAAAATGGATGATCTCAGCGGCAACCAGTTCCTCTCCGACAAGTCGCTGCATGCCCAGGTGGCGGCGAAGCTGGCGGTCGATCGGCAGAACGATCAGCGCCCGGTCCTGGATTATATCGTTTCGATCTTCGGCCATTGGCCCTATCCGCCCAGCGACAACGACACGCATCCCGACGTGGTTAAATCCGATACGCGGGTGCCGGAAGTGGTCAATTACGCCAATGCCATCTACTACAAGTCCCGCGACATGATGGATGAGATCGACCGGCTGCGGCAGGCCGATCCGGATTCGGTCATCGTTGTGTTCGGCGATCATCTGCCGACCTTGGGATCGAAGTTCGCCGGCTTCACCGAATCCGGCGTACTGGCGGATAATTTCGGCGACTTCACCGCCAACATGTATACCTTCTCGGCGTCGACGCCGCTGATCGTCATTGATGGGCACAACGGTCCGCTGCGGGTCGGCGATCTGCCGATGTACCGCCTGCCGCGCCTTGTCATGGATCTGATCGGTGAAGACGGGCCGACGATCTTCGATCTGGCGGCACCGCCCGCCCATACCGCGCCGCGCCCGCTGCCGGGGGTTCTGCTGGACCGCCGCGACGCCGCTGCCGACAAGCTCTGTATCGATCAGGACAACAGCGCCGATTGCCAGCAGATGACGGCCTGGCTCGATGACGTGCTGCTGATTTCGCACGATATCTTCAGCGGCAAGGCCCATGCTCTGAAACTGCTGGGCGGACGCGCCATCGCCGGCGGCAATGGCAGCGGCAACGACAATGCCGACAGCACGGTCAATGCGGAAGGCGATGTTCCGGATGTGCAATCTTCGCCCGCCCATGCCGATTTGCCGGGCGGTGACGACGGCAACTCTCTCGGCTTCAGGCCCGACGCGGTGCAGCCGGCAGGCAATCGCTGAAGACGGAATCGTTTTCCCCGAAAGCGCAGGAGCGAGCGGGTCACCGCTTGAGCGTAGCTCAAGCGGCCGGCAAGTAAGTTCTTGCTGCGTATTTGGCGGCGCTATACCGCCAGGGCAAACAGGCTGGGCTGGCTTGCTTCGCTCGGCAGGGGCGGTTCCGCGCCTGCCCGGCGATAGGCCTCATCGGCCGGCTGCAGCGGCGGGACATGCAGGCCGATACCCAGTTGCTCCTGGGCGATCTGCTGCGTCGTGAAGGTAACGGTCGGCTGGGTTTGCCCCGTGGTGGTCGCGGTTTCGCCGGTGCCCTGCGCATCGGGCGCATTATCCGGCTGCGACCCGGTTCTTGAACCGGCCAGAGCGGCTTGTTCGGTTTGTTGGTCGGCAGCCGTATTGCTCTGATCGGCCTGCTGGTCGGCGGCTTCCTTGGCGGCGCGAAAACTATCGGCCCGACTCTGTTCAAGGGTGGAAACCCGTGACGTGGTATCGGCCGTCCGCTGGGCCTGATCGACCAAAGCGTCCAGCGACCGCTGGCGATTGCGACGCAGCTGAACTTCCGCCGCTGCCGAAATCGTCGGGTCGCGATAGGTCAGGGCTCTATTTGAGACGGTCGTATCGGCCATGGTCTCGCCGGGTGCTCGTTGCTTGCCTAATCCGTTGGGGCGACACCCCAAGCTCGATATTCAGGTGGCGTCGCCGGTCAGCTGTTCAATACTGCTTTCGCTAGGCTGCGATAAAACGTTACGAGTAACAAGACTGAATCAGTGCAGGTATTATTCCGGTCCGCAGCTTTGACTTTCACCTATTAACCATATCTTATGGGATTTAGGTTTTCAGGCTTACCTTTATGCCTTGTTAACGCTCTACCTCCTAGCATTCTATGGATCAGATTGCCGGTTGATCGGATAGAAGTTCAACGCGCGGCGGGCAGTCTGGTTCAAGAGCAAGAAAGATAAAGGCACCAGCAGTGGGACTTCCGTTGGGCGAACCAGGCTCAGATACGATGCCGGCGGCACCTTTCGCCTGGCTGCAGGCGTCGCTGCTCGGGGCCGGGGATATCGCCTATCATTGGGATGTCGCCAGCGACCATCTGCAGTGGATCGGCAATACGCTGGATATTTTCGGCGATCCCGCGAAGCAGGCCGAGGTCGACGGGCGGATCATCACCGGCCATAGCTATAACAACCGGGTCCATCCCGAAGACCTGCCGGTGAGGCTGAAGGCGCTCTCCGACCATTTCGCTTCCGGCTTGGCCTTCGACTGCGAATACCGGCTGCGCAGCGGCCATGGATCGGTGGTCTGGGTGCATGATCGCGGCCAGGCGGTCATGGGGCCGCATGGCGTGCCGGTCAGCATGAGCGGCGTGCTGCGCATCGTCACGGCCCGCAAGCAGGGCGAGGCCCGGCTGGAGCGGATCGCGAATTATGACGACCTGACCGGGCATTACAACAAGCGCCGGCTGCGCGAAGAACTGGAGCAGGCGCTGAGCTACGCGCGCCGCTTCACTGTCCCCGGCGCCTTCATTGTCATCGGCGTCGACAAGCTTGCCATGATCAACAGCGCCTATGGCTATGAAGTCGGCGATGCGGTCCTGGTGACGATCGGCCAGCGCCTCGACCGCTTCCTGCGCTCCAGCGACATGATCGGCCGCATCGGCGGCGACCGCTTCGGCGTCATTCTCAGCCAGTGCCCGGAAGAGATGGTGGTCCATGCCATGGAGCGGATCATCGAGGTGGTGCGCGACAAGCCGGTGGAGATCAACGGCAATATCATTCCGCTGACCATTTCCATCGGCTGCGTATTGTTCCCCGGTTTCGTCAACACCGCCTATGATCTCATTGCGAAATCCGAGACGGCCTTGAATCAGGCCAAGCGCGCCGGCCGCAGCTGCTACAGCATCTATCGCGCCTCGGAGCAGCAGACACTGCTGTTCCGGCGCAGCCTCGATATCGCCGCTCAGGTCCAGGCGGCGATGCGCGAGCGCAGGCTCAGTTTCGTCTATCAGCCGATCGTGCGCTCCGATACGCTGCAGGTCGCCAAATATGAATGCCTGCTGCGCATGCGCGGTGATCGCGGCGAGATGATTTCCGCCGGCGCCTTCGTGCCGGTGGTCGAGCAGCTCGGCATGACCAAGGTGATGGACCGCTATGTGCTCGATCTGGCGGTGGAGGAACTGCGCGCCCATCAGGATGTCAGCCTGGCGATCAACATTTCCGGCCTGACCGCGACCGACCAGACCTGGCTCAGGGCGCTGATGTCGGCGATCAAGGCGAGCCCCGAAATCGGCCCCCGCCTGGTGGTCGAGATCACCGAGACAGCGGCGCTTCACGACATCGATGAATCGGCGCGCTTCGTGAACGTCGTGCGCGATCTTGGCTGCCGCGTGGCGATCGACGATTTCGGCGCCGGCTTCACCTCGTTCCGGCATCTGAAAGCCCTGACGGTTGATCTGGTGAAGATCGACGGCTCCTTCGTCCGCAATCTCAGCCAGAGCCAGGACAACCAGCTCTTCATCCGCAATCTGCTGTCGCTGGCGGAAACCTTCGGCCTGCAAGCGGTGGCGGAATTCGTTGAGAATGCCGGGGATGCCGATCTGCTGACCAAGGCCGGCGTGCACTATTTACAGGGCTACCATTTCGGCCGCCCCAACCCGCGTCGACCCTGGCTGATCGGCGAGAAAATCAATCCCGAGACGGTGCCGGCCGCCGTGCACGATTGAGCGCTTGCCGGCAGGGTTGATGCCGGGTGCCTTCCTGCTCGATCGCCCCGCTTAGCGGGATTGCCAGCGGCCTCCGGCTTCGTCATAACATCCCCATGTTTCGCTTCTGTTCACCTGGGTGCCGGCTGCTCCCGTGCTCCCGTCCGTTGTCCGCGACGACATGACAGACCGTTTGCCCCTGGCGCAGCGGCCGGTCCTGCTTGCCGGCTTCAGCGATATCCGTTGGCTTGAGGGTGCCAGCCTGCTGCCGGGTCAGGTCCAGCATCTCGATCGCGCCGCGGCCATTCAACGGGCGCGCCAGACGCCACCTTTGCTGTGTCATCTGCCGACAGTGCTGCGGCGGCTGCGCTGCGAGCGCTTTCCCGCCTTCGACCTGCTGGAACTCTTTGCCTTCGTACGGCCAGCCAGTTTCTGCCTGCCGACCGCCCGGGGCCTTGCCGAGGCCTTGGGCCTGCCGATGGCGCCGCAAGCCGAAGGTGGCGATCTCCAGCTGCTGCGGCAGGCGGCGGCGGTGCTGCTGCGTGAGTTGAGCGCACTGACCAAGGGGCGGCGGCGCCTGCTGGGCCTGGCCCATTATCTGACCCGGGCCGGCTGGTCCTGGGGACCGGAAGTACTGGCGGCGTTGACAGGGGGCGGTGCCGCAGCCGGTGTCGCGTCGAGCAGCGGCGAGGCGCCGCTTGCGGCAAAGGTGACGGCGGTGCCGGGCATCGCGGTGTGGGAGGATTTGCCGGAATGGTCGGAGACGGCCGCCGAGCCGCCGGGCGATTCATGGCCGGTGGAGCCTGATGAAATCCGGCACATGCTGGCGGAGATATTGCACGAGGGGGCCGAGCAGCGTCCGCAGCAGATGGATTACGCCACCTCGCTGGCGCCGGCTTTCGCGCCCCGCCTGGAACTCGGAGCACCCAATCTGGTCCTGGCCGAGGCGGGAACGGGTGTCGGCAAGACGCTCGGCTACCTGACACCCGCCAGTTTGTGGGCGCGCAAAAACAAGGCGCCGGTCTGGATCAGCACCTATACGCGGCACCTGCAGCATCAAATCGATCAGGAATTGGACCGCTTCCATCCCAATGCCGCGGTCAAGTCGGGCAAGGTGGTGATCCGCAAGGGCCGCGAGAACTATCTCTGTCTGCTCAATCTGGCGGAGACCGCCCATAATGCCGGTCAGGCGCAGACCGCCATTGCCGCCGGGCTGATGGCGCGCTGGGTCATGGCGACGCGCGACGGCGATATGATCGGTGGCGATCTGCCGGGCTGGCTGCCGGATCTCCTCGGCATCGGCCGGGTGCAGGGTCTCGCCGATCGTCGCGGCGAATGCATCTATGCCGCCTGTCCGCATTACACCCGCTGCTTCATCGAACGCTCGGTGCGCCGTGCCCGCAAAGCGGAGATCGTCATCGCCAATCATGCGCTGGTCATGATTCAGGCGGCGCTCAGCGGCGATGAGCAGCAATTGCCGGTGCGCTATGTTTTCGATGAAGGCCATCACCTTTTCTCGGCGATCGACAGCGCCTTTGCCGCGCATCTGACCGGCCAGGAAACGCTCGATCTGCGGCGTTGGCTGCTGGGTGCCGAGGGCGGGCGATCAAGTCGGGCGCGCGGGCTCAAGCGCCGTATCGAAGATCTCATTCTCGATGATGCGACTGCGATTGATCTCATGCAGCAGGTGATCCAGGCGGCGCGCATTCTCGCCAGCGAAGGCTGGCATCAGCGTCTGATCGACGCGCATCCCGCCGGGCCGGTGGAGGCCTATCTCGCCGCGGTGCGGCGCCAGATTCTGGCGCGCGCACCCAATGACGGCGCCGGCTACAGCCTGGAGACCGCGACCTTGCCGCTTGACGACCGGGTTGCCGAGGCGGCGGAGGATCTCGATCAGGCCTTCCACAATCTGCAGCGTCCGTTGCGCGATCTTGCCGCCCGCCTTGCCAAGCAGCTCGATACGGCGGCGGACACGCTGGATACGCCGCAGCGCCTGCGGATCGAAGCTCTGTCACGCGGCCTCGCGCGCCGCGCCGAAAATGAACTCGGTGCCTGGCGCGCCATGCTGGCATCCTTGAAAGGCAATGCCGGCGAGGATTTCGTCGACTGGTTCGCGCTCGACCGTGTCGAAGGGCGGGAATTCGATGTCGGCCATTTCCGTCATTGGCTTGATCCCACCAAGCCGTTCGCGGAGGTCGTTGCCAAACCGGCGCATGGCATCGTCATCACCTCGGCGACCCTGACCGATGGCAGCGGTACGGCGGAAGCCTGGGCGGCGGCCGAGTTGCGGACGGGTGCCGTGCATTTGCCATCGCCGGCGGTGCGGGCGCGGGTGGCCTCGCCCTTCGACTATGCGGCGCAGACGCGGGTGTTCATCGTCAACGATCTCGGCCGCAATGATCTCGAGCAACTGGCGGCCGCTTATCGCAGCCTGTTCCTCGCAGCGGGCGGGGGTGCGCTCGGCCTCTTCACCGCCATCGCCCGTTTGCGCGAAGTCCATCGGCGCATCGCCCCAGTCCTGGAGCAGGCGGGGATCGATCTGCTCGCCCAGCATGTCGATGCCATGGAAAACTCGACGCTGATCGATATTTTCCGTGGTGAGGTCGATGCCTGCCTGCTGGGAACGGATGCGGTGCGCGACGGCGTCGACGTGCCGGGCCGGGCGCTGCGGCTGATCGTCTTCGACCGTGTGCCCTGGCCGCGTCCGGATCTGCTGCATAAGGCGCGCAAGGCCAGTTTCGGCGGTGCCGCTTATGACGATCAGCTGACCCGGCTGAAGCTGAAACAGGCTTTCGGTCGTCTGGTGCGGCGCGCCGACGATCACGGTGTCTTCGTGCTGCTCGACAAGGCCATGCCCTCCCGTCTGCTGACGGCGTTCCCGGAGGGGGTTACGGTGGAGCGGCTGGGCCTCGCCGAGGTCATCCGCCGCACGCGCGAATTCCTGACCATGTCGGCGGCGCCGGCAGAAATGGTATCGCCCGGGTCGGAACACAACCGGGGATAGCGTGTCCGCACCGGAGCTCAGCCATAAGGCCGGTGCTTGAGTTTCCCGCCGATCCCGCTAGATTGGCGGCCGATTTCGGACCAGCAACTCACCGGAGAAGGCTATGATCAATCATCACGCAGCGCTGATTTACACGATGGTGCTGATGTCCGCCGCCGATCGGGAAATGTCAGATGCCGAGATGGCGTCGATCGGCGATATGATCGGCCATCTGCCGGTGTTTCGCGGTTTCGATCGCAAGAATATCGGCAAAACCGCTTCCGCCTGCGTCGATGTGCTGCAGGGCAAGGACGGCCTCGATCAGCTGCTGAAGGACATCAAGAGCGGCCTGCCGGTGAAATTGCGGGAAACCGCCTATGCCCTGGCCTGCGACGTTGCCGCCGCCGACGGCAAGGTGACCCAGGAAGAAGCGCGGCTGCTGGAACTCATTCGCGATACGCTGGAGATCGGCCGGCTGCCGGCGGCCGCCATCGAGCGCGGCGCCCGGGCCCGTCACCTGACGGTGTAGGTTCGGCGCCGGGATGGCGGCTGTCGCCGTTCCGGAAATACCCAAAAAAGCAAATAGCCGATCATCCAGCGATGATCGGCTATTCGTCTTTTGGACCTGGCGTCTCAGGGCTTACTGCGACGCCCAGACAATCCGCGCCAGCCACTGCACCTGGTCCGCAGCCATGAACTGGCTGGCGACCGGGTTATGGGCCTGATCCTCGGCCAGCGGCTCGACATAGATGCCGTCGGTGTCACGCCGTCCCAGGCGGCGGATCTGCACACCGGCACCCGCCGTTCCGACCAGAACCCGGTCGCCGCGGCGGATTTCGGCATGCGGCGATACCACGATCACATCGCCGTCGCGATAGACCGGATCGAAATCGCGTCCGTTGATTTCAATCGCATAGGATTCGGCATCGGTGCTGGCCACGTCCGGCGTGGTGCGGCCCCAGGCAGAGCCCTGCGGCCGGCCCTGGGTGTCGAAGCAATCGCCATCGGCGACACGGCTCAGCGCGACGATCGGCAAAGCGCGGCCGGAGCCGGCGCTGCCGCCATTTTTCACCGCGATCCGGCTGCTGGCGGCGGGCTGCTCCGCGCCGCTGCCGGGGGCGCCGGTCAGGGAGACGAAACCGCTGAAGGTCTCGCCGGTCACGGCCAGGACCTTGGACAGGGATTCCGTGCTCGGCCAACGCGGCCGGCCTTCCCGGGTGATACGCTTGCTGGGGTTAAACGCCGTGGGATCCAAACCGGCGCGGCGGGCCAATCCCGAGGCTGACAGGCCATATTTGGCCGCCAGACGGTCGATACCGCGCCATACATCTACGTGCTGCAACATGCAGACCTCCATTCATTCTGTCCGCCGCGCGGACGACTTCCTATGGGTGCACCTCTGCCTGCATCGCGCGGCCCCGGCAGAAGTGTTGGTCTCTCGTCGAACAAAGCTTCAAATCCTATGCCACTCGATTTCCATCCTAGGATCACATTGACTGACGCAAATAGGATAGTTCGTGCCGTAAAAGTCTTATTTTTGGCTATGATGAACGTAAATTTTTGCAAAATAGAAATATGGCGATGCATTTTGCAAATGCCATATTGCATTTTGCATTCTGCAAAGAGGAAATTTGCTTTGGCCCCGCCGGCTAGGTATAGCGGTCGGAACGATCCCGGCCGGTCATGCCGGGGATGAGCGGATCACAGGAGCGACCATGCGGGCGGCCATGCCTGTTGTATCGGAAGGGGCAGGGCTGGGTCTGTATGGGCTGCTGCGCCCCTTTCTGTTTCGCTGCGCGCCGGAGACCGCGCATGGCTTGGCCATCCGGGGGCTGCAGATCTGGCAAAACTGCCCGGGCGGCAGGGCAGCCCGGCCGGCCGATCCTGGTTTGCGGCAGCGGCTCTGGGGGCTCGATTTTCCCAATCCCGTCGGGCTCGCGGCAGGCTTCGACAAAAACGGCCAGGTTTGGCGCGGCGTCCTGCGGCTCGGATTCGGTTTTGCCGAGATCGGCAGCGTGACGCCGCTGGCGCAAGCGGGTAATCCTCAGCCGCGGTTGTTCCGGCTGACCGCAGCCGAGGCCGTTCTCAACCGCATGGGTTTCAACAATGCCGGCATTGCCGCCATGGAGCGCCGCCTGACGGCGGATGGCCGCGCGAATGCCGCGCGGCAGGGCATCCTCGGCATCAATCTTGGCAAGAACAAGACCACGGAAGACGCCGCTGCGGATTACGAACGCGGCATCGGCGCTTTGGCGCGGTTCGCCGATTACCTCGTCATCAATGTCTCCTCGCCCAACACGCCGGGGTTGCGCGCGCTGCAAGGCCGCGAACCCTTGCAGGCCCTGGTCGCCCGCGCCCGCCGCGCGCTCGATGCCGCGCCGCTCGACGCCGTATCCGGCCGCGGACGGCCGCCTTTGCTGCTGAAGATCGCGCCTGATCTGACGCCGGAGGATCTGGCGGATATCGCCGCCGTGGCGCTCGATGGCGGGCTTGACGGGCTGATCGTCAGCAACACCACCATTACCCGCCCGGATGTCGACGCGACCTGGCAGCAGGAAGCGGGCGGGCTCAGCGGACGGCCGCTTTTCAGCCTCTCCACACGCATACTGGGCGATATCTATCGGCTGACGGGCGGCAAGCTGCCGCTGATCGGCGTCGGCGGCATTTCCTCGGCAGCGGACGCCTATGCGAAGATCCGCGCCGGCGCCTCGCTGGTGCAGCTTTACAGCGGCCTGATTTATCGTGGCCCGTCCCTGGCCCGGCGCATCAACCGGGATTTGCCGGCATTGCTGCAGCGGGACGGCTTTGACACTATCGCGGCAGCCGTGGGGGTTGATCATCGCTAGGTGGGCCGGCGCATTGCGCGCCGGATAGCTACCTTATCACCGGACGCAAAAGGGCAGTGTTACTGCTTAATTCAGTCTTAACGATAAACCGCTAGTCAGAATGGACGATGCGCATCCTCTCACATCTTCTGCTGCTGCTCTGTAGTTCGAGCGCTGCCATTGTGGTGGTTTGGCTGCTGCCGGTTTATGTGCCGGGCTTGTCGCCGGTCCTGGCGATCATTTCTGCCGGTTTCGTCTTCGGCCTCGGCTGCCTGGTGCATCTGGCCGTGGCTCAGATTATCGTCGCCAAGCGGCATCGGCAGCAAATGGCCGGTCTGGCCGAAGACATGACCCAGCTGCTCGGCAATCAGCACCGGCTGGCAACCGCGGTCGACCGCCTGGACGTCTCGGTTGCCAATCTCGAGGGGCAGCCGCCGCAAAATGTCGACAGCGTGGTTGCCGAAGTAAAGGTGTTGCAATCCCTGGTCGAGCGGCTCTATTCGGCGCGCGCCAAGGAAACCACCGAGAATGCGCCGGCCAATGGTGCGCCAGCCCCTGCCTCAGCCGGGGCGATGGCGTCATCATCGCCCCGTAACACTGGCAACGGCGGCAAGTTTTCGACCGGCAGCACGAAAAGCCCGACCACTTACAGCCAATCGCCGGCCTGGCGCGCCAGCGCTGGCGTCAGCCTCACCGCTTCCGGCAAGTTGCCGCAAGGCGCCCCCACATCCGCCCCCCGCCCTGCAGTGGTGAAATCGGCAGTGGCCGAGGCGGCGGCGGCGGATTCGGCCGGCGGCAGCCTGCCGATGCCGCCGGTGGCCGAGGGTCTCGACGAGCGCACCATCCTCGATCTGGTGCGCGACGGCCTGCGTGAAAACGGTGTCGAACTCGCCTTGCAGCCGATCGTCAGCCTGCCGCAGCGCAAGCGCCGTTATTACGAATGCTTTTCGCCGATCCGCGCCGGCGCCGATCGGGTCCTGCTGCCAGAGCAGTATATCGAAATTGCCGAACGTCACGGGCTCATCACCGCCGTCGACAACCTAATGCTGTTCCGCTGCATCCAGATGGTGCGGCGGCTGCGGCGCGCCAACAACACGGCCGGCTTTTTCCTCAATATCTCCCATCACACTCTGGCCGATCGCGACTTTTTCCAGCAGTTCATCAACCTGATGTCGCAGCATGTCGAATTGGCGCCCAACCTGGTTTTCGAGTTCGCCCAGCGCGGCATCGAAAACGCCGATCAGGCCGTGTGGGCGGATCTCGCGCGGCTGGCGCAGATGGGCTTCCGCTTTTCCATCGACCAGATCTACAGCCTCGATATCGATGTCGCCGACCTCTCGAGCCGTCACGTCCGTTTCCTGAAATTCGGCGCCGATACCCTGCTGTCTGCGGTTTCCGCCGGCCAGATCGGCGAGGATCCGGGCGCGCTCAAGCGCATTCTCGACTCCTATGCCATCGATCTGGTGGCCGATCGGATCGAAAGCGAGACGGTATTGCGCGAATTGCTCGATTTGCATATCGATTACGGACAAGGCTATCTCTTCGGCGAACCGCGCCTCGTGCGTAACGACATGTCGACGCCCGGGGGCTGATACGCCGGGGTGTCGCCAGGAGCCGCAATCCGCCGGCCGCCCGTAAAACCGTCGTCAGTAAATCGGACCAAAAGAAATCATGTCTAGCTCTCCTGCCGCCACGCTCGACGCGCCGCAATTTTGCGGCGGCCTGCGTGACATCGCCGACCAGATCGATGCCGTCATCCTCGACCTCTGGGGCTGCATGCATGACGGCATCGCCTGCTATCCGGCGGCCCTCGATTGCCTGCAGCAGGCGCGGCGCCTGGGCAAGCGCGTCGCCATCATTTCCAATGCGCCGCGCCGCGCCGCCTTGGTTGCCAAGCGCATCACTGAAATGGGCATCACGCCCGATCTTTATGACGGCCTGTTCTGTTCCGGCGAGGAAACCTGGCGCGCGCTGCGCGACCGGCCCTCGGCCGATTTCCGCCATCTCGGCCGCGTTGCCTATCCGATCATCCCGGAGAAGGACCTGAGCCTGGTCGACGGCCTGGGACTCGATCTGACCACCGATCTCAACCGTGCGGGCTTCCTGCTGGTGGTCGGGGTGGAGGGGCCGGACGACACGGTTGCCCAGTTCGAAGAGACTTTGCGCCGGGCGGCCTGGAACAACCTGCCGCTGCTTTGCGCCAATCCCGATCTCATGGTCCATCGCGGCGATATCGCCGAGATCTGCGCCGGCGCCATTGCCCAGCGCTATCAGGAACTGGGCGGCAAGGTGATCTGGTTCGGCAAGCCACATGCGGGGATTTATCGGCGCTGCCTCGATGAACTCGGTATTGCCGATCCGGCCACGGTCCTCGGGGTCGGCGATTCCTGCCGGACCGACGTCGCCGGGGCGGCCGGCGTGGGGGCCAAGTCGTTGTTCCTCGGCGGCGGCATCCATCGCGACGACGTGTTGAAAAACGGCGCCATCGACCCGCATCTGACCATCGATCTGATGCGTCGACATAACGTGATGGCCGATTTTGCGATGGCCGCCCTCGCCTGGTGAGGCTGGGGCGCCTAGTATTAACCTATTGATAAAAATTATCTAAACGGCAGGTTGTCGGCACACCCGTAAGGACTGGGCGGCGGAATGGCTGAGGCGCAGAGACGAAGCTGGAGTTGGGAATGCGACCATCCGCCGGCGGTCATCTGGCCCCTGATGGCGGATACCGCGCGGGTGAATGAAGCGAGCGGCCTGCCGCTGCATAAGATTACCGAAACGCCGCAAGCGGACGGATCGGTGCTCACCACGGGCGAAGTCAAGATCCGCTGGGTCGATCTCAAATGGCGGGAACTGCCGGTCAACTGGATCGCCGAGCAATGGTTTGAGCATAACCGCGTCTTCCAGCGTGGGCCGCTCAGGTTTCTCGGCGCGGAATTGCGGCTCATTCCGACGCCGCGGGGCACCACCCTGACCTATCGCGTGACCGCGACGCCGGCCAACTGGTTCGGCCGGCTGTTGCTGAAAACCGGCTTCTTCCCGGCGATCGAGCGCAGCTATGGCGGCCTCGTGGCGGCCGCCAATGCCTTTGCCAGCGGTGCCCGCGAGCAGATGTTTCCCTTCAAGGCGCCGGAGATATCGCCGGCTTTGCGCCAGCGCATCGATCAGATCGTCGCCGCGATCGAGGTGACGCCGCATGGTCATGGCCTCGCCCGGCGCTTGGCCGATTACGTGCTGACGGCGCAGGAGGTCGACCTCTGGCATCTGCGGCCGCTGGCCCTGGCGCGGCTGTGGCAACGACCGGCTCTGCAGGTCATCGAATTATGCCTGCAGGCGGTGCGGGAAGGCTTGTTGGAGTTGCGCTGGGATCTGCTCTGCCCCGGCTGCCGGGGCGCCAAGGCCTGGTCGGGTACGCTTGATCGCCTGCCGAGCGGCGCGCATTGCCCGTCCTGCAACATCGATTATGACCGCGATTTCTCGCAAAACGTTGAGGCGAGTTTCCGGCCCTCAGCCGCCATCCGGCCGCTGGAAGCCGGCGAATACTGCATGTGGGGGCCGATGTCGGTACCGCATGTGAAGGCGCAGATCAGCCTCGCCGCCGGTGAGACGCGCGATGTGCCCATTCGCCTGGCCCCCGGTCCGTACCGCCTGCGCAGCCTGGAGCCGGGGCCGGCCGCCGAGGTCGATTGGGCGGGGGAGGAGGGTGGCCAGGGCTTCCCCGCGGCCACCTATTTCGGCGACAGCGTGGGGATCGGCCCGCCTGCCGCACCCGGTCATCTGCGTCTCAGCAACCGCAGTGCGCGGCCGCTGACCGCCGTGCTGGAGGAGCGGCAATGGGTTGCCGAGGCCCTGACAGCCGATCGCGTGACGGCCCTGCAGGTCTTTCGCGACCTTTTCTCGGCCGATGTCCTGCGGCCGGGCGATGACGTGGCCGTCGGGCATATCGCGCTGCTGTTTACCGATCTCAAGGGCTCGACGGCGCTCTATCGGCGGATCGGCGATGCCGCGGCCTATCGACTGGTGCGCAATCATTTCGCTTTCTTGACCGAGGTGGTGCGCGATCACGAAGGAAGTGTGGTTAAGACGATCGGCGATGCCGTCATGGCGGCTTTTTGCGACGATCATCAGGCGGTCAAGGCGGCCCTGGCGATCCAGGGACGGGTCGCGGCCTTCAATCGCGAAAACGGCCTGGTCGACGGGCTGGTGATCAAGCTTGGCATTCATGCCGGTCCGACCATCGCCGTCACCTTGAACGACCGCCTCGATTACTTCGGCTCCGTCGTCAATATGGCCTCGCGCCTGCAGGGCCAGTCGCTCGGTGGCGATCTGGTATTGTCGGAAGAGGTCGCCGCCGATCCCAGCGTTGCCGCGCTGCTGGGGGCATATGCCGTGCTCCGGGATCGTGCCCATCTCAAAGGGTTCGAGCAGCCCCAGCCTTTCCTGCGCATTCGTATCTGAGCCGGCGCGACCGGGCCCGGGAGCCGGGAAGCTTGGCGGCGAGTCGCAGCTATGCCATTATGCCGGCCACGGAATGCCAGCACGGAATTGCCATTTCACCGGTCTGGATTGGTTAAGGACTGCCCGGATTCGCGGTGGAGCCATATTCCGGCAACGGACGGGTGGAGGAATTGGAAGGCGTGCAGACCATGAGCGCCAGTGCGGCGGACAGCGACGAAGCGCGCCATCAGCGATATCTCGACCTCTGCCACCGCGCCCAAGGGTCCAATGTCAACGATCGGACGTTGCTGGCAACCGACTATCTTAACCACGTCAATGAAATCGTCATGCTGGTCGAGATCATTCCCGACGCACCGGAATGCCTCGATGATTGCAAGGCATGGCAGCCGATGACCTATCAAGAGCATTTCGCCAATAGCGGTATCGCCGACCGCGACCTCGCCATCGAAGCCTACGACTATTCGCCGCCGGAATTCCGTCTTGCCTTCGACCGGCTGGTGGCTGAGATGAACCGGCTGGTGGCCTTGACCGTGACGCGCATGGAAGAAGCCCTGGCGGACGGCAATGACGACATCACCCGGATGATTGCCACCCGGGCGTCGCGTAACCTGCAGGACCTGATCGGCCAGGCGAGCGCGGTCATTCACGGCGAGACGGCGGTCCTCGATCAGGCGGAAATCGACCGCCTGATGGAAATCGGCTGAGGATGGGGCCGGTTTCGCGGCGAAGCGGCCCGGCCGCTTGTGCGGCAATATCCGGCCAAGATATCGCTGTCAGTCCTTGCATCTGCCCATTGATGCCTGCCGGGGTTCGGATTTGCCGCCCCGGAAGCCGCCTTTCTGGACACCCTGACGAAGGCTCCATTATAGTTTAAAACTGCAACATCAAGGGTGTTGTGGCATCGACTCGAGGCATATGGTCGATCGTCCGGACCGGTGCTTGGAACAGGGTTGAGGGGGAGGCGTTTTTGGTCGATTTTCCGAAGGTTCCGTTGAGCGACTGGCGCAAGCTGGCGGCCAAGGAATTGAAGGCTACGGACCCCGACAGCTTGAACTGGGCGACGCCCGAAGGGATCACGGTCAAGCCGCTCTACACCCAGGACGACCTTGAGAAGCTGGAAGTGACAGGCACCTTGCCGGGCCTGCCGCCTTATGTGCGCGGGCCGCGCGCAACCATGTACGCCAATCGCCCCTGGACCATCCGGCAATATGCCGGCTTCTCTACTGCCGAGGAATCCAACGCCTTCTACCGCGAGAACCTGCGGCGCGGCCAGATGGGGCTCAGTGTCGCCTTCGATCTCGCCACCCATCGCGGCTACGATTCCGACCATCCCCGCGTGGTCGGCGATGTCGGCAAGGCCGGCGTCGCCATCGATTCCGTCGAGGATATGAAGATCCTGTTCGACGGCATCCCGCTCGATAAGATGTCGGTCAGCATGACCATGAACGGCGCCGTCCTGCCGGTCCTCGCCGGCTTCATCGTTGCCGGCCAGGAACAGGGCGTGCCCTTGAACCAGCTTTCCGGCACCATCCAGAATGACATCCTGAAAGAGTTCATGGTGCGGAACACCTATATCTATCCGCCCGCACCCAGCATGCGCATCGTCGCCGATATCATCGAATATACGGCGCAAAACATGCCGAAATTCAATTCGATCTCGATTTCCGGCTATCACATGCAGGAGGCCGGCGCCACGGCGGTGCAGGAACTGGCCTTCACCATCGCCGATGGATTGGAATATGTGCGTGCCGCTCTGTCCAAGGGCCTGAAGGTTGACGATTTCGCGCCGCGCCTCAGCTTCTTCTTCGCCATCGGCATGAACTTCTTCATGGAGATCGCCAAGCTCAGGGCTGCGCGCTACCTCTGGGCCAAGGTGATGAAGCAGTTCGATCCCAAGGATGTGCAGTCGCTGGCCCTGCGCACCCATTGCCAGACCTCCGGCGTCAGCCTGACCGAGCAAGATCCCTACAACAACGTCGTGCGCACCACCATCGAAGCGATGGCGGCAGTCTTGGGTGGTACGCAGTCGCTGCACACCAATGCGCTAGATGAGGCGATCGCCCTGCCGACGCCGTTTTCTGCGGCGATCGCCCGCAACACGCAGCTGGTCATCCAGGAAGAAACCGGCATCCCCAATGTCATCGACCCCCTGGGCGGCAGCTATTATGTCGAGAGCCTGACCGACAGCCTGGTCAAGGAAGCGGAGACGCTGATCGCCGAGGTCGAAGCTCTGGGCGGCATGACAAAGGCGGTAGAAAGCGGCATGCCGAAATTGAAGATCGAGGAAGCGGCGGCGCGTCGCCAGGCCCGGGTCGATCGCGGTGAGGATGTCATCGTCGGCGTCAACAAATACCAGTCCGGCCAGCAGGCCGAGATCGATGTCCTCGACATCGACAATACCAGGGTGCGCGAGCAGCAGATCGCCCGCCTGCAGCGCGTCAAGGCGACACGCGACGATGCCGTGGTCAAGGCGGCGCTTGCCGCACTGACCGAAGCGGCGAAGACCGGTACCGGCAACTTGCTGGCACTCAGCGTCGATGCAATGCGGGCACGCGCGACCGTCGGTGAGGTCTCGACGGCGCTGGAATCGGTTTATTCCCGGCACAAGGCGGAGATCCGCTCGATCTCCGGCGTCTATGGCGCGGCCTATCGCGACGATCCGGATTTCCGTGCCATCGAGCAGCAGATCCGCGACTTCGCCAAGGCGGAAGGCCGCCGGCCGCGGCTCCTGGTAGTCAAGCTCGGCCAGGACGGCCATGACCGCGGCGCCAAGATCATCGCTACGGCCTTCGCCGATCTCGGCTTCGACGTCGATGTCGGGCCGTTGTTCCAGACCCCGGAGGAAGCGGCGCGCCAGGCGATCGAGAATGACGTCCATGTGGTCGGCGTCAGCAGTCAGGCGGCCGGCCATAAGACGCTGGTGCCGCAGTTGATCCAGGCGCTGAAGGCGCAGGGCGCGGGCGACATCCAGGTCGTTTGCGGCGGCGTCATTCCGGCTCAGGATTACGATGTCCTGAAACGCGCAGGGGTCGCGGCGATTTTCGGCCCCGGAACCAATATTCCCAAAGCAGCTGCTGAAATCCTATCGCTGGTCCATCGGGCCAGTGCCGCAGCATAACGAGGCCCCCATGGTCGCTGATAGCAAATCACTGCCGGTCCGTCGCGAGAGCGCCCGGCGCGGCTTCCCCTGGGCGATTCTGGTGGCCGTGCTGCTCAGCGGCGCCTACGCCGTCGCCTATGTCAAATATCTCGACCGTAGCGTCGGCCTCGATATCTTGGCCGAACTCACGCCCTGGGAACTGGGCAGTATCGTCACTCTCGGCGTGCTGCCGCTGCTGCTGATCTGGCTGATTGCCGGCTATGTATCGCGTCGCGGCGAGCTCACCCAGCACACCGCGCAGTTACGGGCGCGCTTGCAGCAGCTGACCTATCCGGCCGAAGACAGCGTGGAGCGGGTGGCCACCGTCTCCGCCGCCTTGCGCCAGCAGGTGGTCGACCTGACGACGGCGACCGATGCGGCGCATGAGGTCTTGGCCTCGGTCCGCCATGCCTTCCGCGGCCAGGCCGGCGATCTCGCCGAAGTGGCGCAGACGGCGACGATGCAACGCCAGGAGATCGAAGGCAGCCTGACGGAACAGCGGCGCCTGCTGGCGGAAATGGCGGAGCTGCTGGAACAGCAGCGGTCGCAGGTTTCGACCGCCGCCAGCGAACAGGTGACGACGCTGGAAAACCTCGCCGCCTCCGGTGTCGAGCGCATCGTCAATGTTCTCGACGACAAGCGGGTCGCCATCGAGCGGATCGTCGACCGCATCCTCGATCACGGTTCCACGGTACGCGATGCGGTCGACGCCGAGGCGGCGCGCCTCGGCGATATTGCCGATCAGGCCGCAGCCAAGCTGAATGAAGAACTTGCCGTGGTTACCGATCGCATCGATACCGCCACCACGCGTGCCGCCGAGAGCGAGCGCAAGCTGCGCGACCAGGTCGAGGCGCAGAGCACCAGCCTGGAAGCTGCCAGCAACAGCGCCGCCGAACGGCTCACCGCCATGGTCGCCGATCTGATGACCGGCCTCGCCCGTGCCGGCGATTCGGCGTCCGGCCTCGCCAACGAGATGGCCGAACGGCTCTCGCAGGCGCTGCAGCGCAACCGCGACCAGGCCAGCGGGCTTTTGAGCGACGTCCTCGGCAAGCTCGACGAAGGCAGCCGCGCCATCGTCGCCGCGACCGCGCAGAACCGCGAGGCCCAGGCCGATCTCACGGGGGCGCTGGACCGCAGTGTCGCGGCCTTGCAATATCAGACCGAACAAGCCGGCGAGCGGCTGGCGCAAGTCGTCGCAACGGAGCGTGCCGCGCTGGTGCAGGCGGCCGAGGATTCGGCCGCGCGCCACCAGGATCTCGATGTCGCGATCGGCGGCCATCTCGCCGGTCTCGCCCAGGCGGTCGAAGGGCATAGCAAGGCTTATGCCGACAAGGTCGAGCGCGAACGGCAACAACTTGCCGACCTTGCCCGTGCCACCGACCAACGTCATGCCGATCTCGCCGCTTCGATCGAGCAGCATCGCAGCGCGCTCAGCTCAGCGGCGGATGACGCGGCGGCCCGCCTGGCCGCCGCCTTGAAGCGGCATCAGGAAGTGGCCTTCGCCAGCGCGAACGCCACCATCGCCGAAGTGACGCGCAAGACCAGCGAAGTACAGCGCAGCCTGCGCGAGCAGGGCGATGCCATCGTTCAGACGGCGCGCAACGTGGCGGAGGAACTGATCGCCGGCCTGACGCGTCTCGGCGACCAGCTCGGCAAGGCCGGCGTGCAGAGCGCTACCGACCATGCCGGTCTGGAAGAATCCCTGCGCGAGCATGCGGAGCATCTCAATCAGGCCGTACTGAATGCGGGCACTCTGTTCCGCGCCAGCCTCGACCGCCTGGCCGGCGAGGTTGCGACGGTGGCCGATCAGACGGCCGGCAAGATCGGCGATCAGGGTCGTGACCTGACGGCGGCGCTGGAGCGGCAGCGCCATGTGCTGACGGATTCGGCGCGTGACACCATCAATCAGTTCGCCGGCCGGGTGCAGGATCTCGGTGCCGAAATGGGCCGGGTCGCCAACGATGTCGGCGACCAGACCGGCCGCCTGGTGGAACTGGTCGACAGCCAGGGCCAGCGCCTGTCGCTGGCGGCAGATGCCTCGGCACAGCGCTTCAAGTTGCAGATCGATGCCCAGCATGCGCATCTCAGCGATCTGGTCGAACATGCCGAGCGCAAGAACAACGAGCTGGTGCAACTGCTCGATCGCCAGGCGATGATCCTGGAAATGGCGGCCAACCGCGGCGCCGGCCGGTTCTCGGTGCTGCTCGACGAATTGCGCGCGCATCTTTCCGGCGTTATTGCCGATGCCGAGGCGCGCAACACGGCGCTCATGCAATTGGTCGATGAACAGGGCGGCAAGCTCGAAGGCGTCGCCGAGCGGGTGAGCGAGCGCTTCCTTGATCATCTGCGGGCCCATGAACGCAAACTTGGCGAGATCAGCGATGTCGCCGATCAGCGCAGCAGCAAGCTGGCCGAGAATGTCGACGAAGGGGCGCAAAAGCTGGATCGTGCGCTGCAGGCGGCGGGGCAGCGTTTTGCCGAGCATGTTGCGGCCCAGGGCAAGCAGTTGGAGACGACGACGCAGACGGCATCCGGTCGCCTGCAGGACGAGATCGCGCGCCATATCGCCGCCCAGGACCAATCGATCACGCAGCTGGAGCAGCGCGCGCAGAATGCCCGCGACGTGCTGACGCAACAGAGCAACCATCTCGGCGAGGTGGCCCAGACCTCGGCGGAGGGCTTCAAGGAACTCCTGCGGCGTCAGGCCGACGAGTTCATGGCGGCCGTGGACGTCGTTTCCGACAAATCGGCAAATCTCGCGGCCGTCACGGTCGAGCAGCGTGAGGCGCTTATCCGTGCCGCCGAGGAATCGGCAGGGTTCTTCGAAACCGCCTTGCGCAGCCACGCCCGCGAGATTGCCGCCGCCACGGCGGCTGCGGTGCAGCAGACCGAGGGCCTTACCGCCGCTGCGCGTGTGCAGGCGGAGAATATCGCCGCCAGTATCCGGGCGGGCACAACCCAGCTGGATGACGTGGCGCGGCAGCAGACCGAGGCCCTGCAATTCAGCAGCGACACCCTGGCCGCTGCGCTCCGCGCTACTCTCGAGGCAGAGGCTAATCGCATCGAGGGCCTGTTCGCGACCATCGTCACCCAAGGCCAGAAACTGGCGACGGCGGCAGATGCCCAGGCGGCCAACCTCAATCAGGCGACCGCCCAGGCAACCGAAGCGGCAGTCACCATTCGCGATCAGCTGGCGGCGCAAACCAAGGCCGCACAGGTCGCCGGCACGGAAATCAACGATCGGGCGGCGGAAGCCGGACGCCAGCTGCAGGCCCATGCTGAGGAACTCGCCGGCGCCGTGCAATCAATCATGTCGAAACATGCCGGCGGCATTAAAGCCGCCAGCGATGCCGCTGGCGCCCATGCCATCGAGCTGGCGCAGAGCCTGGCGCGCCAGCATGAAGGTCTGACGCAGGCCCTCGGTCGCACCAGCGACGCGACGGCGGAGATCCGGCGGGCGTTGCAGGTGCAGATCCAGGATCTCGACACTGTGGCGGAAACGGTGACGCGTGACGCCCAGACGATCGGCACGGTATTCCGCACCGAAGCGGCGGCTTTAAGCGAGGCTGCGGCCAAGGCAACCGACGGTGCCAGCGGCATGCAGGCGTCGCTCAAGCAGCATCTTGCCGTGCTCGACGAGGCGGCGCGGCTGGCGCTGGATAAGGCCGCCGGGGCGCGCCAGCAGATCGAGCAGCAATGCGTGGCGCTGCGTCAGGCGCTGGATGACAGCCTGACGCGCGGCGCCGGCCTTGGCGAGCTTTACCAGGCACACGCAAAATCGCTGCGTGAGAACAGCGAGGTGGCGCGCGACAAACTGGTGCAGCTCGGTGACGTGCTGCAAGGCCGCGCCGACGCCTTGCTGGCCGTGATCGAGCAGACCACATCGCGGCAGCACGATGTCCACCATCTGCTGGCGGAACGGGTGGTGGCGATCGCCGATGCCGGCCAGGCCGGTGAGGAGCAGATCCAACAGCTCGGCGTCTCGATCGAGAATCTCGTACGTCTGCTGCGCAATACGACCCAGGAAACGGCCCGCCAGGCACATGGCATCGTGCAATCCTTCCGCGAGGGAGCGGATGCGCTCGGCACGGTGACGCAAGGCTCGCTCTCGCAGATCGCCGGCATCAAGGACGCGTTGCGCGACCAGATCACCGATCTCTCGGTCCTGGCGACCCAGGTGGGCGATCTCGGCCAGTCGATCCGCGCACAATTGAAGATGCAGATGGCGGAGTTCGGCGCGGCGGCGACGGCGGCGCGGCAAAGCGCCGAAGCGGCCCGCAACGAGGCGACCTCGACCGGCGGGGTGGTGGCGCAGCAGGTCGTCGGTCTCGGCGAAGCGGCCGATCGTATGAAGCGGCAGCTGGTCGAGGTGGCGCAGGCGCTGGATGAGCGCATCGCTACCATGGGCCGCGCGACCGAGAGCGCGCTGGCACGCGCCGGATCGCTGGGAGAGGAGTTCGAAACGCAGATCTCGCAGCTCGGCCAGGCCATCGAACAGGCGAACAGCCAGGCCGATCGCCTGGGGCAGAATTTCAAGCAGCAGAGCGCCGATCTGGATCGCAGTGCTTCCGTGGCCCTGGAGCGCATGGAGAAGCTGCGGGAGACCCAGCAGAACGCCACGCGCGACACGTTCCTGCGGACCGCGCGGGTGATGACCGAGGAGCTGAACAGTCTTGCCCTCGATATCCACAACCTGCTGGACGCGGAAATTCCCGAGGAAGTCTGGCGGCGCTATCGCGAAGGCGACCGCTCGGTCTTCGCCCGCCGCCTGTTCCGCATGAAGGATTCCTATGTCATCCCGGCAATCGAGCAGCGCTATCAGCGCGACGAGCGCTTCCATGATATGGTCGACCGCTATGTCAGCAAGTTCGAGGACCTGTTGGCGCAGTCCGACAGCGCCGATCCGGAATCGATCCTCAATGCCACCTTTATCACCGCCGATGTCGGCAAGCTTTACCTGGTCATGACCCGCAGCCTGGGCCGCGCCACCGAGCATTGATCACCGGGCATTGATCGCGCCAGCCGTCCTGGCGGCGCGATCGCCTCGTCAGCTATTGGATAGATGGAATGAAGCCGAGTGACAAAAGCCAGCCTGCCGGCGAGCATGGCCAGTGGCAGGCCTTCAAGGCTTTGCTGCCGCATCTCTGGCCGGTGGGCGAGACCGAATTGCGCGTCCGCGTCGTCATCGCCTTGGCCTGCCTGATTATTTCCAAGGCAGCCAATGTCTATGTGCCGCTGCTCTTCAAGCGCATGGTCGACCATCTGTCGCTGAAGCCGGTGGCCGATGTCGTGCCGGTACTGTCGGTGCCGGTCGGCCTGCTGCTCGCTTATGGCATTGCCCGTGTGCTGACGCAGAGCTTCGCGGAAATGCGCGATGGCATCTTCGCCAAGGTGGCGCAGCGCGCGATCCGCGCGGTGGCGCTGGAGACTTTCCGGCATCTGCATGCGCTGTCGCTTAAATTCCACCTCGACCGCCAGACCGGAGGATTGAGCCGAGCAATCGAGCGTGGCGCCAAGGGCATCGAATTCCTGCTGTTCTTCGTGCTCTTCAACGTCATCCCGACCTTGCTGGAGATCACCCTCGTCTGCATCATTCTCTGGCATCTTTATGACTGGCGGTTTGCCGCCATCACGGCCTTCACCATCGGCCTTTATATCTGGTACACGCTGGCGGTGACGGAATGGCGCATCAAGTTCCGACGCCAGATGAACGAATCCGATCAATCGGCCAATACCAAGGCGATCGATTCGCTGTTGAATTTCGAAACCGTCAAATATTTCAACAACGAGCGCCACGAGGCGGAGCGCTATGACGTGGCGCTGCAGCAGTATGAGAAGGCCGCCGTCAAGAACCGCACCAGCCTCGCCAATCTTAATATAGGCCAGGCCTTCATCATCGCCGTCGGCGTCACCCTGATGATGACGCTGGCGGCCGATGGCGTCGTCGCCAAGCGCTTGACGGTCGGCGATTTCGTTCTGGTCAATGCCTATCTGATCCAGCTTTATCTGCCGCTCAATTTTCTCGGCACGGTCTATCGCGAGATCCGCCAATCGCTGATCGATATGGAGACGATGTTCGCCCTGATGCGCGTCGACGTCGATATCGCCGATGCACCCGACGCCAAGCCGTTGATCGTGACCGAGGGTGCCGTGGCCTTCGAAAATGTGCAGTTCGGCTATGACCCGCGCCGGCCGATCCTGAAAGGTGTCAGCTTCCGTGTCGAGCCGGGCAAGACACTGGCCATCGTCGGGCCCAGCGGCGCGGGCAAATCGACCATCTCACGCCTGCTGTTCCGGTTTTATGATGTGCAGGACGGGCGCGTGACCATCGATGGCCAGGATATCCGCGCGGTACAGCAGCAATCGGTGCGGGCGGTGATCGGCATCGTGCCGCAGGACACCGTCCTCTTCAATGATACGGTCGAATACAACATCGCCTATGGTCGGCCCGGCGCCAGCAGGGCGGAGATCGAGGCGGCGGCCGAGCTGGCGCAGATCCATACCTTCGTCACCAAGCTGCCGGACGGCTACAAGACCATGGTTGGCGAGCGCGGCTTGAAACTGTCGGGCGGCGAGAAGCAGCGGGTGGCGATCGCCCGCACCATCCTGAAAGCACCGCCGATCCTGCTGTTTGACGAGGCGACCTCGGCGCTCGACAGCCACACCGAGCGCGAGATCCAGGACAATCTCAAGGACATGGCACGCAACCACACGACCCTGGTCATCGCCCACCGCCTCTCCACGGTGATCGACGCCGACGAGATCATTGTGCTGGAAGACGGCCGGGTGGTCGAACGCGGCACCCATGGCGGCCTGCTGGCGGCCAATGGCAAATACGCCGCCATGTGGCGTCGCCAGCAGGAAGCGACCGAGCATGAAGCGGCGCTGATGGCGGCCAGCGACGACCTCAAGGCGGAAGCGGTCTGACCATGGAGGTGGCTGCGCTGGCGGATCAGGTGCAAGCGGGCGACCGCCGCGCCCTGGCGCGCGCCATCACGCTGGTTGAATCCGACCGGTCCGATCATCGCGATGCCGCGGAAAAGCTGCTGGGCCTTCTGCTGCCTGCCACTGGCCGGTCGATCCGCCTCGGCATCTCCGGCCCGCCCGGTGTCGGCAAATCCACCTTCATCGAGGCCTTCGGGCAGTTCGCCATCGAGCAGGGGCGGCGCGTGGCGGTGCTCGCCATCGACCCCAGTTCGCGGGTTTCCGGCGGATCGATCCTCGGCGACAAGACGCGCATGGCGGAACTGTCGCGGCGGCCGGAAGCCTTCATTCGTCCCTCGCCGGCCGGGCTTGCTTTAGGTGGCGTCGCGCGCCGCACCCGCGAGGCCCTGCTGATCTGCGAGGCGGCGGGTTTCGACCTGGTCATCGTCGAGACAGTGGGTGTCGGGCAGTCGGAAACCACCGTGGCCGAACTGGTCGACATGTTCCTGCTGCTGCTGCTGCCCTCGGGCGGCGACGATCTGCAGGGGATCAAGCGCGGCATCATGGAACTGGCCGATCTCGTCATCGTCAACAAGGCGGACGGCGATCTCAAGCCGGCGGCGGTACGGACGGCGGCGGATTACGCCAATGCGCTTCGCCTCATGCATCCGCTGCACCGCGCCTGGACAACCGACGTGTTGACGCTCTCCGCCCTGCATGGCGAGGGCCTGGCGGCGGTCTGGGACAAGGTGCTGGACTTCCAGCGCCGGATGCAGGAGAGCGGAGAGCTGCCGATCCGGCGCCGGGAACAGGCGCGCGCCTGGCTCTGGCGCGAATTATCCGACAGTTTGCTGGATCTCCTGAAAAACAAGCCCGGCATGGCGGAGCGCTTGGCGGCCCTGGAGGCAAAGGTCGTCAATGGCAAGACGACGCCGGGCGCCGCGGCCCGCGAGGTCTTGGCCCAGTTTCTCGGCTGATCTGCCCTCCGAATTCTCCTGGTTGATCGGGGACTTCAGGGCGGTTTCGGCCGGAATCACCTTGACCTTCCGGGCCTAAACCAGTAAAAACCGCCGCGACTGGCCGGAGACCTGCTTATCCGGCCGATTTGATTTTTGTAAGTATCTGAAAAGAAAAGGATTTGGTCATGGCTCGTCGTTGCGCCATCACCGGCAAGGGTGTTCAGGTTGGCCATAGTGTCAGCCATGCCAACAACAAGACCAAGCGCCGCTTCCTGCCCAACCTGCAGGAAACCTCGCTGATCTCGGATGCCCTGGGTCAGGCCGTCAAGCTGCGTCTGACGGTCAATGCAATCCGTACGGTTGAGCATAATGGCGGCCTCGACGCCTATCTGCTCGGCACAGCGGATTCCAAGCTGACTGCCGCTGCCCTGAAGCTGAAGCGTCGCATCGAGAAGGCTGCCACCAAGGCCGCTGCCTGAGATTGCAGATGCTGGACCGGCCTGGTGGGCTGGTCGATCAATCGACGTGAAACCCGCGCTTGTCGCGGGTTTTTCTTTGCTATAGTTCGACGCTGTCGGTTTTCACCCGCTCCGCTCCTGCGGGAGGCTGGAACGGACGTGCCGGTCGCCCGGGAATGAACCCGGTTCCGACGGCGCTGATCCTCGCAGGGGCGTCGACCAAGACGCCTCAAACGCCACCTTTTAGCTCGCCCGGGAATGAACCCGGTCACCGAGGGAAGGACATGTCATGCTCACCGCTCTGGTCGCCTGGATGAACGGGCTGCCGCCCGAGGCCATGCTCGTCATCGAAATGGCCGTCTGCTTCACCCTCATTCCCGTCATGCTCCGCCTGTTCGGGCCGGCCGGCATGTTCGTCTATATCGCCATCGGCATTGTCGGCGCCAATATCCAGGTGCTGAAGGCGGTGAAGTTCAGCATCTTCAGCGATCCCACGGCACTCGGCACGGTGCTCTTCGCCTCCTCTTATCTCTGCACCGATGTCCTGACCGAATACTACGGCAGGGCCATGGCGCGGCGCGGCATCCTGCTCGGCTTTGCGGCGATGCTGCTGATGACGGTGATGATGATGCTGGCCATGGGCTACCGGCCGATGACGCCGGCCGAGGCGGGCGACGCCATGGCATGGGCCCTCCCCAATCATGATCACATCGTCGCCCTGTTCCTGCCGGCGCCGACTTTGCTGGCCGCCAGCATGACCAGCTATCTGATCAGCCAGTTCAACGATGTCATGGTGTTCCAGAAGATCCGCCGGATTACTGGCGTGCGGCATATGTGGTTGCGCGCCGCCGGCTCGACGGCGATTTCCGCTTTGGTCGACAACACCATCTTCAACACGCTGGCCTGGGTGGTGTTCCCCTGGATCATCGGCGAGACGCCGCTCTCCATCGGCGCGCTGATCTTCACCTATATCATCGGCACCTATTGGATCCGCCTCGCCATGGCGCTGATCGAAGCGCCTTATATCTATGTCGCCGGCTGGTTCCTGCCCGCTGAGGATCGGCAGCGCTACCGCGCCGAGACGCAGGGCGGTTCAGGGCATCTCGTTTCCTTTACCGTGTGATCAGGCCGCCGGTCTGCTGCAGCTGAACAAGCGACTATCGGGAAGGTGATGGCGGGCGGCCGATTTGCGGTTTTCTCCCGCCACCTTTCGCCGTAGTCTCGGGATGCTGCGCGATCAGAACGGAGGCTTGAATGAACCAAGTACCCCGCCGTCACGTGGTGACGGGACTGGCAGGACTATCGCTCGCCGGCTTGCTCGCAGATCCCGTCAGGCTCGCCGCCGCCGCAGCCGGCCTCACCGATATCAGCATCACCACCGCCGGCGGTCGCAAAGTCAGCGGCGCTCTCGGCGTGCCAGCAAAGACGCCGGCGCCGGCCGTGCTGATGGTGCATGAATGGTGGGGCCTCAATCAGCAGATCCGCGGTGTCGCCTCGGAACTGACCAATCTCGGCTACCTCACCCTCGCCGCCGATCTCTATGACGGCAAGGTGGCGCAGGATCCCGCCGCGGCCCGCCAGCTTGCGCGCTCGACGCAGCCGGAACAGGCGATCGATACGCTGACCAGCTGGATCGATACCCTGCGCAAGCGGCCCGATTGCAACGGCAAGCTGGCGACCATCGGCTGGTGCTTCGGCGGCGGCTGGTCGCTGCGGGCCTCGATGGCGCGGCCGGTGGATGCCACCGTCATCTACTACGGTGACGTGACGCCGCCGCCCGCGGCGCTGCAAGCCCTGCAGGGTCCGGTGCTCGGGCATTTCGGCAATCTCGATACCAATATCACGCCGGATTCCGTCAACACCTTCGAGGCGCGGCTGAAGCAGATCGGCAAGGCGGCGACGATCTATCGCTACAATGCCAACCACGCTTTCGCCAATCCGACCGGGCAGAATTACGACGCCGAGGATGCGAGGCTGGCCTGGGACCGCACCGTCGCCTTCCTGAAGCAGACCATCGGCAGCTGAAACGATCGCGCTCTATCATGTTGAGTAGAGCCGGCTTCACGTTTTAGAACCGGGTCAGATTTCGGGGATCGCCTGCAGGATGAAGAGCGCCTTCAGCAGCGATCCCGGTTCAGCGCCGGGGAAATAGCTGCGCAGAATGTCCTGGATCTTGCCCGAGCGGTAGAGCCGCGCCAGGGTGACATTGGCGTCGTAGCGCAGCCGGTCGTCGCCGGCCCGCAGGGCCATGGCATAGGGTTCCAGGCTCAGGACTTCTTCCGCGATCTTCAGCTTGGCCGGGTCCTTGCTTTGCTTGCGCAGCACTGTCAGCGTGTCGCGGTCACCGAAATAGGCGTCGATCTTCTTGTCGAGCAGGGCCTGCATGGCGGTGACATGGGTGGCGTAGGTCACCACCTCGGCCGTCACCAGGGCGCGCTGCAAGGAGGCCCGCACCAGCCCCTCGGTCGTTGTGCTGCCGACCACGCCGACCCGCCGCCCTTCCAGGTCCTTGATATTGCCGATCGAGGTTTCGCTGCGCGTCATCAGGCTGATGCCCGACACCCAGGTCTGCAGGGTGAAATCGAATTTCTGCATGCGCTGCAGGGTGACGCTTGTCCCCTCGCAGAGGAGATCGACCTTCCCCGTGCGCAAATCATCAAACCGTGAATCGGCCGAAACCGTGATGTATTTGACCGTGAGATCCGGGATGTTCTCGCTGTCGCGCAGGGTCTGAACGACCTCCCCGCACAGGGCGATGGCATAGCCGGTCGGCACGCCGTCGGCGCCGATCTGGGAAAACGGCGGCTGGTCGGCGCGGATGCCGAGATAGATGACCTTGCGCTGCTTCAGCGTGTCGATGGTATCGGCCGCGGCCGCCTGCTGCGCCGTGGCGAAAAAGCTCCCGGCGCAGATCGCGACAAGCAGAAGGCTGTAGAGCGCCCGCAGCATCGAACGGATCAATTCCCTCTCCCCTGAGGTCGGGATATGGCGGTTGGTGTCAGCGTCGACGCCGCGGCCGATGATCTTCCTCGAACAGCGCCGCCAGTTGCTCGAGCACGGTGCCGCCCAGCTGCTCGGCATCGACGATGGTGACGGCGCGGCGATAATAGCGCGTGACGTCGTGGCCGATGCCGATGGCGATCACCTCGACGGCGGAGCGCGTCTGGATCCAGTCGATCACCTCGCGCAGATGCTGTTCGAGATAATTGCCCGGATTGACCGAGAGGGTCGAATCGTCGACCGGCGCGCCGTCGGAAATCACCATCAGGATCTTGCGCTGTTCCGGCCGCGCCACCAGCCGGCTATGGGCCCAGAGCAGCGCCTCGCCGTCGATGTTCTCCTTGAGGATGCCTTCGCGCAGCATCAGGCCGAGATTCTTGCGGGCCCGGCGCCAGGGCGTATCGGCAGCCTTGTAGATGATATGCCGGAGATCGTTCAACCGCCCCGGATTGCCCGGCTTGTTGGCGGCGATCCAGGCCTCGCGCGACTGGCCGCCCTTCCACATCCGCGTGGTGAAGCCGAGGATCTCGACCTTGACGCCGCAGCGTTCGAGGGTGCGGGCCAGGATGTCGCCGGTCATGGCGGCAACGGTGATCGGCCGGCCGCGCATCGAACCGGAATTGTCGATTAGCAGCGTCACCACGGTGTCGCGGAATTCGGTGTCGCTCTCCTGCTTGTAGGACAGCGGCAATTCCGGATTGACGATGACGCGGGGCAGGCGCGCGGCGTCGAGCAGGCCTTCCTCCAGGTCGAAGTTCCAGGAGCGGTTCTGCTTCGCCAGCAGGCGGCGCTGCAGCCGATTGGCGAGCTTGGCGACGACGGCCTGCAGATTGATCAGCTGCTGGTCCAGCAACTGGCGCAACCGCGTCAGCTCGTCGACATCGCAAAGATCCTCCGCACCGACCACTTCGTCGAACTGCGTGGTGAAGGCCTTGTAGGTCGGCTCGTGGCGATTGCGGCCGAGATCATGCTCGTTGCGGCGACCGGGCTGACCGGGCTGCTCCTCGCCGTCCTCGGTCGGCATATCCATTTCTTCTTCGGTGCCGACCATTTCCTCGGCCTCGATCTGCGCATCGGAGGCGGTCTTCTGCTGCTGTTGCTGCTGCTGTTCGGTTTCGCCCTGTTCGCCGCCTTCCTGCTGCGGTTGATCGTCGGGCTGGTTCTGTTGATTATCGTCCTGCTCGCCCTCGTCCTCGCTGGAATCGAAATCCTCGTCGACCGCTTCCATTTCGAGATCGGCCAGCAGGCGCCGCACCGTTTTGGCAAAGCTACGCTGGTCATGGGTCTGGCCGCGCAGGGCCGAGATATCCGCCCGCACCTTGTGGTCGAGATCGCCGCGCCATAGATCGACCATGGCCTTAGCCGATTCCGGCACCGCCTGGCCGCTGATCGCCTCGCGCACGAGCAGGCGGATGACGTCCGGCAGGTTGCCTTCCTGGCGTGTATGGACGCGGGCGAAGCCTTTCAGCTTGCACTGCTCGTTGAGAGCCGCCGACAGGTTTTCCGACACCCCGACCATGAGCTCGCTGCCGATCGCCTCGACGCGCGCCTGCTCGACGGCGTTGAACACTTCCCGCGCCAGCGGTGTCTTCGGCGCCTCGCGGGCATGCAGCTTGGCGTCGTGGTAACGGACCTTGAGGGCGATGGCATCGGCCTCGCCACGCGCATAGGCCACCTCGCCGGCCGGCAGATGGCGGGCCGGCAAAGGCAGCCGAGCTTCGCTGCCGAGCAGGTTTGCCGGTCCGGTGGAAAAGCTCGCCTGCAGGTCATTGCGTTCGGCAATGGCCCGCATGGCCGCGCCGGTGACTCGGCGGAACTCTTCCAGCGGATTATGCGGCGACGGATTGGTGGGGCCCGACATTCTTCAAATCCGATCCGCGATCGTCGTCACATCAGCTTCGCCGGTGCGACGCTGTCCTTGAGATCGACACCGAAGCAACGCTGATAATATTCGGCGACGATCGGCCGTTCGAGCTCATCGCATTTGTTCAGGAACGAGACCCGGAAGGCGAAGCCGACATCGGCGAAGATGCGTGCATTCTCGGCCCAGGTGATGACGGTACGCGGGCTCATGACGGTCGAGATATCGCCATTGATGAAGCCGGCGCGGGTGAGGTCGGCACAGGCGACCATGGCGCTGATCGTCTTGCGGCCGGCGTCGTTGTCATAGCTCGGCGACTTCGCCAGGCAGATATTCACTTCGTCGTCATGCGGCAGATAATTCAGGGTCGCGACGATGTTCCAGCGGTCCATCTGACCCTGGTTGATCTGCTGCGTGCCGTGATAGAGGCCGGTCGTATCGCCGAGGCCGATGGTGTTGGCGGTGGCGAAAAGACGAAAAGCCGGATGCGGGCGAATGACCTTGTTCTGGTCGAGCAGGGTCAGCTTGCCTTCGACTTCGAGAATACGCTGGATCACGAACATCACGTCCGGCCGGCCGGCATCGTATTCGTCGAACACCAGCGCCGTTGGGTGCTGCAGGGCCCAGGGCAGCAGACCTTCGCGGTATTCCGTCACCTGCTTGCCGTCCTTGAGGACGATCGCATCCTTGCCGATCAGATCGATGCGGCTGATATGGCTGTCGAGATTGATGCGGATGCAGGGCCAGTTGAGGCGCGCCGCGACCTGCTCGACATGGGTCGACTTGCCGGTGCCGTGATAGCCCTGAATCATGACGCGGCGGTTATAGGCAAAGCCGGCCAGGATCGCCATCGTGGTGTCGTGGTCGAAACGATAGGATTCATCGAGATCGGGCACGTGCTCGGTACGCTGGCTGAAGGCCGGAACCTGCATTTCTGAATCGAGCCCGAACATCTGCCGGACGGAAATCGAAATATCGGGAGTGGCGGTCGGTTCTGCCGCCGCGTTCTGGGCTGCCATGGTTAGTGATCCGCTAATGGTTACAATTCTGCGTCGGGGGAAATTTCTACCCGATTATAGAGTGGTTCGGCTAGGCTTGAGCGCTAGAAGCGACCTTTAGTCTCTCGCTTCGCGCAACGCCGCTCATCGCCGCAAGCATGGCAGGTAACGGCTGGCCCGGCCGATCGTTCATTCTGGCCCCAGGGTAATTCCAGGAGGCCAATTTCAGGCGCTGGCGAGGGCGGCGGCCTTCAGGGTGCTATAGGCTTGATTGACCAGCTTTAACTGCTCTTCCGCCGCCTTGTCGCCGCCATTGGCGTCGGGATGGAGCTTCTTGACCAGGGTCTTGTAGCGCAGCTTGATCTCGTCGAAGCTGACCGGTCCGGTCAGGTCGAGCACGGCCAAAGCCTGATCCTCCGGCGAGCTGGCGGCCCTTGCCCGTTCCTTGCGATGAGCATCGGCTTTCTCGCCATTCAGTGCTTCGGCGAGATCGTCGGGGATGAAATCGGCCTTGAAACGCCGCGTCCGGTGGGCACCCCAGCGGCCGAGCGGCCAGGTCGGCCGATGGCCGACAATATCCTGGCGCACTTGGCGCTCGATCTCGGTCTGATTCATGCCGGCGTAAAAGTCCCAGGACTTGTTGTATTCCCGCACGTGATCCAGGCAGAACCAATAATATTCATTGAGTTGCTGGCGCGATTTCGGCGCACGATGCACACCCGCCTCCGTGCAGCCGGGATGGTTGCAGAGGATGGTATGGGATTCCGGCCGATCGAAACTGGCTTGCCGCCGGCGGCGTGGTTCGCTGGATTTGGACATGATATCAGTATGGGAAGGGAGGCGTGGCAAAGCAAGCGACGAACGCATTTGACGGTCCATCCTACACGCACATCGGCCCTCTGCAATCTTGATCCTGCCGCAATCTTGATCCTGCTTGCCAAGCCCGGCGGCCGGGCGTAACCATCTGGCCGCGCCGGTGTCGCGCCTTGCCATGGCCGTCCCGGATATTTGTAATGGCTATCCCTTGCCAGGCAGGGTTCCGGAGATTCCATCATGGGTCAGGTTGCTGATCGCCTTGAACGCAAGTTGCGGGAAGCTTTTCAACCGGAATCGCTGCGCGTGATCGATCAGACCAATGAACATCACGGCCATGCCGGTTGGCGTGAAAGCGGCGAGACGCATTTCCGCGTCGAGATCACGGCTGCGAGCTTTGCCGGCAAATCCCGTGTGGACAGACAGCGCCAGATCTATGCTGTCCTGGCCGAGGACATGAACAATCCCGTTCATGCCTTGTCGCTGATCGCCAAGGCGCCGGGCGAAGCCGCCTAGCCGCATTCTCTCTTCCGCGGCGCCACGCATCTCGCGCCATATGCGGCGAACAATTCCTATCTTCTACAACTTGCGGCAGCACTAAATCTCGCTTTAAGAAAATAGTGCTGTTTAGAAACCTGTCGGAAAGCGGGTCCCGTTCGCAGCTCCTCCTGAGAATGCTGCCGCCTGGATGAAAATGTTTGCACGCATTGCCTGAACTGCATTGACTCTCAAGGAATTTCTGCTTAGGAATTTACACTCAATGCTGCTGTGTGGGAGGGGCTGCGTCACATGAAAGACACAACAAGCTCTGCTGCCGAGGTCATCGCCTTCAAGGGTCTGCCAATTCAATTGGGTCCCAATCGCGCGATGGTCGCACGCAATGTCACCGTCGGGGGAAGACGGACCTCGGTTCGCCTCGAACCGGAGATGTGGGAATCGCTGCAGGAAATCACCGCGCGGGAGGCGATCAACCTGCACCAGCTCTGCACCGAGATCGCCCGTCAGCGCGGTCTGTCCAGTCTCACTGCTGCAATTCGCGCTTATGCGCTGGCGTATTTCCGGTCGGCCGCAACCGAGCGCGGCCATCGGGCAGCCGGACATGGCGGCCTGCAGCGCGACGAGGATTTGGCCGCGGCCAACTGATGGCTGTCAGAACCGCGCACCGAAGCCTGCGCACCAGTTCCTGAGTGCTGGCCGCGGGCTCAGCTCTCGTGCCTGGATTCGTCTTCTCCGCCTGCTGCCGTGAAGAATTCCGGCCAGTAGCGCTGCACGATATCGCCGCTCGTTGACAGGGCGTGGCAGGTATCGAGGAAGCCCGGTTTGCGCCGCGGCTCAAGGCTGTGCGGATCCATGCCGTCATCCGCCGGCGGACCGTCGCTGACAACCGCACCGCTTTCGCGCTTCTGCTTTTCGCGCTGGCCATAGATCGTCTGGAAGGCGACGGTGCCCATGGCGCGCAGCATCTCGGTGTGATGCGTGCAGCCATGCGTGCCGGCGAAATTCTGTCGCAGAATCCGGCTCCAGCCGGGGCCGACCTTGGCGCCTTTCAGGCTTTGGAAGGCCGGCGTGATCGCGGGGCAGATCGCATAGGGACTGGCGGCGGTAACGACGGCGATGTCCCGGATGACGAAATCGCGGTCGAGCGTCAGGCGGATGCGCATGTCATGAAACGGATCGCCCGCTTCGATCGTGCCGCGATGATCGTTGGGAAAATCATAGCTCTTGGCATCGGTCATGCGGCCTTCGATATCGAACAGGCCGTCCGCGCGCAGAAAGCCGTCGAAGACATAGCGCCGCTCATGCAGCTTTTCCCGAGCGGCCGCTGCCGGCAGCTCTTGCGGATAGGAATCGTTCATCGGCTTGGCCTTCTTGACGGGGTCACGCTACCTTGAATCGCTCACGGTCGTGGTGCGCGCCGCTGCTTCGAGGGACGAGGACGGGGCATCGCCCGTCTCGCCTTCGCTTTCCAGCTTGAGGGGAATGAGGCGCAGTTTGGTAATCTGGTTGCGCTGCCGCTCGAGAATCTCGAAGCTGAAACCGTAGAAGACGAAGACCTGTCCCGGCAGAGGGATCTGTCGTGCCTCATGCAGAACCAGGCCGGCGACGGTGGATGCCTCTTCGTCGGGCAGGCGCCAATTGAATTCGCGGTTGAGGTCGCGAATGGTGACGCGGCCGTCGACCACGTAGCTGCCGTCCTCATCGCGATGCACGCCTTCGACGTTGACGTCGTGCTCATCGGCGATGTCGCCGACGATCTCCTCCAGGATATCCTCCAGCGTGACGATGCCCATCAGGGCGCCATATTCGTCGACGACGATGGCGAAATGTTCGCGGCGGCTGCGGAAGGCCTCCAATTGCGCCAGCAGGCTGGTGCTGTCGGGAATGAACCACGGCTTGGTCGCAAGTTCGCCGAGATTGAGGTCTTCCACTTTCCAGCCGTTAGCCTCGATCGCGCGCAACAAGGCCTTGGCATGCAGGACGCCGACAATATTGTCCGGCTCGTCATGCCAGAGCGGCACGCGGGTATGCGGACTTGCCAGCACCTGGCGAATGATCTCGGCGACCGGCAGGTTGTCGTCGATCATCACCATCTGCCGGCGGTGCACCATGATATCCGAGACCGGCACGTCGTCGAGATCGAGAATGGAATGCAGCATGGCATTGGCTTCACGGATCTCCTCCGCCGATTCCGAATGCAGATCGATCGCACCGCGCAATTCCTCCAGGCTTTCTTCCGAACCCGGCTCGCTGATCACCTGGATGCCCAGCATGCGCAGGCTGGTGCTGACGATCATCTGCGTCACGTGGGTGAGCGGGAAGGTAATGCGCACCAGAACCGAGAGGATCGGTGCCGCCGCCAAGGCATAGCGATCAGCGTAATTGATCGCATAGGTTTTTGGCATCACTTCGGCAAAGATGAAAAGGAAGGCGGTGGCGGAGACGGTGGCTATCAGCGGCGCATAACCGCTTTCGCCGAAATAATTGCCGAGCACGATGGTCATCAGCGAGGCCGTCGCGGCATTCATGAAGGTATTGCCGAGCAGGATGGTGCTGATGACCTTTTCCATCCGCTCATGCAGGCTGGCGACCTTTGCGGCACGTTTGTTACCGTTGTTCATCAAGGTGTGAATGCGCGCCCGCGAAGCGGCGGTCAGGGCGGTTTCAGATGCCGAAAAGAATCCGGAAATGACGACGAGGATGACCAGCAACGCAATGTCTGAGGCCATGAGCATCGACGGTGTCACGCGACTCTCCTTTGGGACTGGCGCATTGAACGGAGGCGGCGGCTGATCGCGGGTGACACGGCGTCAGGCAGCGATCGCCATTTCCAGCAAGGTCTCAACCTCCGCCAGATCGACATAGGCCGGGGTGAAGCTGCGGCCGATGCCATGGGCGAGGACGAAACCGATGCGGCCGTCCTTCACCTTCTTGTCCTTGCCCATATGTTCGACCAGCTTCGCCGCCGACCAGCTGCGGCCCTGGATGCTGAGGGGCTCGGTCGGCAGGCCGAGACTGGCGAGATGGCGCCGCAGCCGGGCGGCATCTTCCAATGGCGCCAGGCCCAGCCGAGCGGAAAGATCGAAGGCCATGACCATGCCGATCGCAACCGCCTCGCCATGCAGCAGTTCATCGGTATAGCCGCATTCGGCTTCCAAAGCGTGGCCGAAAGTATGGCCGAGATTGAGCAGCGCACGCTGTCCCGCCTCCCGCTCATCGGCGCCGACGATGGCGGCCTTGGCGCGGCAGGAAGTGACGATGGCATGACGCAAGGCGGCGGCATCGCCGGTGATCAGGCTGGCGGCATGGCCTTCCAGCCAGGCGAAGAAGGCGGGGTCGTTGATGAGGCCGTATTTGACCACCTCGGCATAGCCGGCCAGCAGTTCACGCTTCGGGAGGGTGTCGAGCACGTCGGTATCGGCCAGGACCAGACGCGGCTGATAGAAGCTGCCGATCAGGTTCTTGCCATGCCGGTTGTTGATGCCGGTCTTGCCGCCGACCGAACTGTCGACTTGCGCCAGCAAGGTGGTCGGCACCTGGATGAAATCGACGCCACGCAGCAAGATCGAGGCGGTGAAGCCGGTGAGGTCGCCGATTACCCCGCCGCCCAAGGCAACCAGGGTGGTATGGCGTTCGACCCTCATCTCCAGCAGCCGATCGCAGAGCGATTCCAGCTCGCTGAAGCTTTTGGTCTGCTCGCCGGGCGGCAGGATGACGCTCTCGGCGGCGATGCCCGCCTGGCGGAAGGATTCGAGGAGGGCATCGAGGTGATGCCGGGCGACATGACGGTCGGTGATGATCACGACGCGCTTCTGCGCCAGCAAAGGTGCCGCCATTTGTCCGGCGCGGCCGATCAATCCGCTGCCCACCAGGATGTCGTAGCTGCGCTCGGCAAGCTCGACGCGGACCGTTTCGATGGTCATCTTGCGGCCGCCCGATGCGTGTGGTCGCCGGGATCTGTCGACGTGTTCGCGGGCGTATTCGCCGGCGCCTCTGTGCTCAGGGCGTTCTCCAGCGCGGCGACAACCCGTGACAAGGTGGCTTCCGGCGGACCGTCCATCGAATCAACGACGAGATCTGCTTCGCCATAGACCGGATAGCGGATTGCCATCAATTCGCTGAGTTTTTCGCGCGGGTCGACATTGTGCAGCAGCGGCCGCTCATTGCGGCGTGCCACCCGCTTCACCAGGAGTTCGAGATCGGCGCGCAGCCAGACCGACAGGGCGCGTTCACGGATGATGGCGCGCGTCGACGGGTCCATGAAGGCACCCCCGCCGGTTGCCAATACCTGTACCGGTCCGTTCAGCAGCCGCTGGATGACGCGCCGCTCGCCGTCGCGAAAGGCCTTTTCACCGTGGCGCGCGAAATAATCGGCAATGCTGCAGCCGGCCGCGGCCTCGATTTCCTTGTCGGCATCGGTAAAAGGCAGCCGCAAATAGCCTGCAAGGCGCTTGCCGATGCAGCTTTTGCCGGCTCCCATCAGGCCGACCAGGACGATGGTCCGGTTGATCCGCCGCATCAAGGGCGGTTGCGTGCCGGGCGACGGCGGCACGGTGGTACGGCCATGCGCGCGCGCCGGATCATCGCTTTCGTCAATCGGCACTGCAGTCATTAACTCTCTAACCTCGCGGGAACGTGACGCCTTTTCGCCATATTTCGACACTAGCATATTTCCCAAGCCCTGTGGCAAGTTAGCCGAAAATCTCCGCGAGTCGCAGCGGTCCAGCAAAGGCTTTCGCCAGCAGTCTGCTGGATTCTGTCGGCCCCTCAAGGACATATGGGCAATATGAACAGACTACTCATCGGCGTTTTCGTGGTATTCCTCGTCATCATTGTCGGCGGTATCGCCGTGCTTGCGGCGTGGGATTTACCGGCGCCCGTTCAGCACCAGGAAGTGCCCATTCCCAATGACAGATTGTCGCTGCAGTAACCGTTCTTCGTTCCAGCAGGCAGTCGGCGGTACGGACAGCCGACGATCATCCTACCGCCTGTCGGCCCCCAGGCTGCTGCGCGGCGGAATGCTCGGCCTCTCCCTCGCCTTCTTGTTGCAGGCGCCTGTGGCAGCGCAAGCGCTTTCGGCAGATCCCGCCACCGGCGCGCCGGTGCAATTGGGCGTGCCGAACCCGCCTTCGGACGACGGTACCGCCGGCAGCGATGGCGGCATCACCGCCGCGCCGCTGCCCCCGGCCTCCACCTCGCAACCACCGACCATCCAGCAACCGACCATTCAGCGGCCGACCGTGCAGACGCCGACTGTGCAGACGCCGACTGTCCAAGCCCCGACCGTGGCGCAGCCGCAGGCGCCCGTCGTCGCGCCGGTTGCCGCCTCCGGCGCTGCTCCCGTCGCCCAGGCCGGAACGGCCGCAACCGCGAATACGACCGCCATCGCCCCGGGCCTGTTCGATGACCAGCATCAGGGCCTAGGCATTCGACTGTGGCAGGGCAATAGCACTGCCGAACTGACCAGCTTGCTGCCGCAACTTTCGGCGCCGGTGACACAGCCGTCGCTGCGTGATCTGCAGCTGCGCCTGTTATTGACGCAGGCACCAGGGCCGATGACGCCGGACGGGTTGGACAGTCTGGTGCCGCTGCGGGCGGAACGCCTGCGTGCCATGGGCTTCGAGACCGAGGCTGATCTGCTCTTGAAGCAGTCCAATGCCGGTGCTTCCAGCGATCCGCAGGATGCCGTCGAGAAGATGCTGCTGGCCGGCGACAACGACAATGCCTGCGCCAAGGTCAAGCAGCAGGTGGGCGGCATGCCGAAGCCTCAACCCTTCTGGCAGCGTGCGACGATCTTCTGCCAGATACTCGATGGCCAGAACGACCAGGCCTCGATCGGGCTCGATCTGCTGCGCGAACAGGGCGGCGGCGATCCGCATAACAAGGATTTCGTCACCGTTGCCGCCATCCTCACCGGCGACAGCAAACCGCAGAGCCTGAAGGCGCCGATCAGCAATCCGGAGCCGCTGCTGGCGGCGATGATGAAGCGGGCCAATCTGAAAGTGCCGACGACCGCCCCGGGGGCCATTCCTAGTTTGCCGGTCGGGCCGGTGGCCCAGGCGGCGGTGGCGCGCGATGGCAGCAAGCCTTTGGCCGATCGCATCAAGGCGGCGGAATTCGCCTTTGCCACCGGACTCCTGCCGGCTGACGAACTGACCGGGCTCTATCTGCAGGTGCCGCCGGCGGCGGGACAGGCGGCGTTGTCGGGCATGGATACGCCGGAACATCGCGGCCAGCTTTATCAGCTCGCGCAGCGCGGCCAGATGCCGGCCAACCGGGCGCAGGTGATCGCCCAGGCGCTGCGGGAGGCGATGCTGCGCGGCGATTATTTCACCGCCTTGCCGCTCTATCTGCCCTTCGTGCAGCAGATCACGCCCAATGCCGGCCTTGCCTGGTTCGCGCCGGATGCGGCGCGCGCCTTGTTGGCCGGCGGCAATATCGACAAGGGCGGTTTCTGGCTCAACCTCGCCCAGGGCGCCAGCGCCAATCCGGATGTCGCCAAGGCGGTGCCGGGGCTGAGCCTGCTCGCCCGTATCGCCGGCGTCTATGGCACGCGCGACCCATCGCGCGATCCGGTGGCCGAGTGGAAATCGGTGAGCGGCGCAGGTGACGCCGCGGCGCAGCGCCTTTACGGCATCCTCGCCGGCCTTGGCGATCCCATCAGCAATCACAGCGGCGCGTCGCTGCCCGGTACCGGCGATCCCAAGCTCGGCATCGCTGCCCAGACCGGGCGTCGGGGCGAGACGGTGACGCGGGCATTGGTGCTGCTGGCCGGCCGCGGACTGGCGCAGGCGGATGGCGCCGGTCTCGCCCAATCGCTCGGTGGCTTGGCCGCCGTCGGCCTCGGCAAGGATGCGCGACGCATCGCCATCGAGGCGGCGATCTGGAGCGGCGTTTGAACGCCGCCGGGCCTGAGCGCGCACCACAGCCGGACATCACCGTCATCGTGCCGCTTATGCCGGCCGCATCGCGCCGCCGGGCGGAGCAACGGCGATGAGCGACCATTTGGGCGCCTTTCTGGAAATGCTGACGGCCGAGCGCAATGCCGCGCTCAATACCCGCGCCGCCTATCGCCGCGATCTTGACGACGTAACGGCATTCCTCCGCAAACGCGGCCGCGATCTCAGCGCCGCGACCACCGATGATTTGCGCGATTACCTCTCGCTGCTCGCCGGCAACGACGTGCAGCCCAGCACGGCGGCACGGCGGCTCAGCGCCTTACGGCAGTTCTTCAAATTCATCCATGGCGAAGGCTGGCGGCCGGACGATCCCACTGCCGCACTCGACAGCCCGAAACGCGGCCGGCCCTTGCCGAAGCTGCTCTCGGAGGAAGAGATGAGCCGGCTGATCGCCACCTGTGCCGCGATGGAAGGGGCCGAGGGCCTGCGGCTGACGGCGCTGACGGAACTGCTTTATGCCAGCGGGCTGCGCGTTTCCGAGCTGGTGGCCCTGCCGCTCGCCGCGGTGATGCGCGACCAGCCGTTTCTCATCGTCCGCGGCAAGGGTGCCAAGGAACGCATGGTGCCGCTGAACCCCGCGGCAAGAGCGGCGCTCTCCGCCTATCTCGTCCAGCGCCCAGTCTTTCTGCCGAAAGGGTCCAAGACCTCGCCCTGGCTGTTCCCGTCGCGCGGCGCCGAAGGGCATCTGACGCGCCAGCGTTTCGGCCAGATGCTGAAGGAGATCGCGCTCAAGGCGGAGATTGATCCTGCTACCATTTCACCCCATGTGTTGCGCCATGCCTTCGCCACCCACCTGCTGGATCATGGCGCCGACCTCCGGGCGTTGCAGAAAATGCTCGGTCACGCCGATATCGGGACGACTCAGATCTATACACATGTCGCTTCTGGTCGGTTGAAGGAGCTCGTTGCCCGGCATCATCCGCTGGCCACATCGACCGTATCGGAAACCGGGAAAGCCGGGTCCGACGGGCAGGACCGTGCCGGGGAGGCGCCGGATAACACCGGAACAAACCGGGAAACGACATAGCTAAAGATTGACAGGCTGCGGCTGGTCGGGCCAATAACGGGCTGCTTACGGTCGGGGGTGGCATATCGCAACCGCCATCGGACAGGAATCAGGTATGAGCTTCACAATCGTCGAACAAGCGCCGGCGCGTCTCAATCGCAGCGAATTGGCCGTTCCCGGCTCCCAGCCGCAACTTTTTGAAAAAGCTGCGAAATCGGCGGCTGACGTGATCTTCCTCGACCTCGAGGACGCGGTGGCGCCGGACGACAAGGCGCAAGCCCGCAAGAACATCATCGCGGCCCTGCAGGATATCGACTGGGGCACCAAGACCATGTCGGTGCGCATCAACGGCCTCGACACCCATTACATGTATCGCGACGTCGTTGACGTCATCGAGCAGGGCGGCGAGCGCCTCGATCTCATCATGATTCCGAAGGTCGGCACGGCGGCCGACGTCTATGCCGTCGACATGCTGGTGACGCAATGCGAGGCGGCGGTGGGCCGCAAGAAGCGCATCGGCTTCGAGATGATCATCGAGACGGCGCTCGGCATGCAGAACGTGCACGAGATCGCCGCCGCCTCGAAGCGCAATGAGAGCCTGCATTTCGGCGTCGCCGATTACGCCGCTTCGACTAAGGCGCGTACCACCAATATCGGCGGTGCCAATCCTGCCTATTCGATCCTGACCGACAAGGATGCCGCGGGTAACCGCGATGTGCATTGGGGCGATATGTGGCACTACGCCGTCGCCCGCATGGTGGTGGCGGCGCGCGCCAATGGCCTTCGGCCGGTCGACGGCCCGTTCGGCGACTTCTCGGATGCCGATGGCTACAAGGCCGGCGGCAATCGCTCGGGCGTGCTCGGCTGCGAAGGCAAATGGGCGATCCATCCGAGCCAGGTGGCACTTGCCAACGAGCTGTTCACGCCGAGCGATGCGGAAGTGAAGAAGGCCGAACGCATTCTCGAAGCAATGGCCCAGGCCCAGCGTGAAGGCAAAGGCGCCGTCTCGCTCGACGGCCGCCTGATCGATCTTGCATCGATCCGCCAGGCGGAAGTGCTGGTTGCCAAGGCCAGGCAGATCGCTGCGGCAAAATAAGAACAATCACGAGGTTGAAGCAGTAAATGGCGACTTTCCTGGATTTCGAAAAGCCGGTGGCCGAGCTTGAAGGCAAGATCGCCGAGCTGCGCCATCTGTCGAATGGCGATGACATCAACATCGCCGAGGAAGTCGCCAAACTGCAAAGCAAGGCCGAAAGGCTGCTGCGCCAGACCTATGGCAAGCTCAGTGCCTGGCAGAAGACCCAGGTGGCGCGCCATCCGGAACGGCCGCATTTCATCGACTACGTCGCCGGCCTGATCACCGATTACGTGCCGCTGGCCGGCGACCGCAATTTCGCCGACGACAAGGCCATTCTTGGCGGCCTCGGCCGTTTCCGCGGCCAGCCGGTCGTCATCATGGGCCATGAGAAGGGCGCCGACACGACCAGCCGCGTCCGCCACAATTTCGGCATGGCGAAGCCCGAAGGCTATCGCAAGGCGATCCGCCTGATGCAACTCGCCGAGCGCTTCCAGCTGCCGATCGTCACCCTTGTCGATACGCCGGGTGCTTTCCCGGGCGTCGAGGCGGAAGCGCGCGGCCAGGCCGAAGCGATCGCGCGCTCGATCGAAGCCTGTCTCAAGGTGCAGGTACCGCTCATTTCCGCCATCATCGGCGAAGGCGGCAGCGGCGGGGCAATTGCCTTGGCGGCTGCCAATCACATCATCATGCTGGAGCATTCGGTCTATTCGGTGATCTCGCCGGAAGGCTGCGCCTCGATCCTGTGGCGCAGCGCCGAACAGGCCCGCGATGCTGCCGAAGCGTTGAAGCTGACGGCGGAAGATCTGCGCGCTCTTGGCGTGATCGACGAAATCGTCGCCGAGCCCCTGGGCGGTGCCCATCGCGGCGTACCGCAGACGGTGGCGGCGCTGGGCGACGCCATCGAACGCGCGCTTGGCCGATTTACCAGCCTGGACGGGCCGGAAATCCGCGACCAGCGGCGGGAAAAATTCCTGGAAATGGGCCGCAAGGGCCTCGACGCCTGACCTGACGGGCGTTCGCGTCCTCGATTCCGCCACATTCCGACCGGACAGCTTGCACAGGGTTTCGCGTGCTCAAACGTGAAACACACAAGGACGGCATGTAACTAACTGTGTCTGGTCGTGCAGATCATTGATTTGCAACGGAATTCTATCGCTTTGTCGGATTTGCAGGGTGTCGGCTTCGCGAGCCGGTCGAGGATCGGCAGGGCCTGGCCGGGCAACCGCCAGCACGGCCGACGGCAAGGCCGCAGCGAACGATCATCACGGCAATGCGATACCACCCGGTGCGGCGGGAAATGGTAAAGGAGTTGGGCTACAGTGATTCTGTGCGCAAACAATGTGTGGCGCGGAAGGGAACGGATGGCTGAAGAGGCCGCCGTCAGTGCTCGACTGACTCCTATAACAGCCGATGATGATAGTTTACTGGCGGCCATTGCGGCCGGTGATTCCGCTGCCTTTGGCGAGTTGATGCGGCGTCATGGCGACCGGGCTTTCAGCCTGGCTTTCCGCATTACTGGTCGCCGCGGCGATGCCGAGGATGTCGTCCAGGACGCCTTTATCCAGGTGTGGACCCGCGCCCGCGATTGGCAGGCCGGCCGCGCCAAATTCAGCACCTGGCTTTATCGGGTGATCGTCAACCGTTGCCTCGACCTCAAACGCAAGCCGGTTTCGGCTAATATCGAGGCGATCGAAGAGCCGATGGATCCGGGCGCCGATGCCCTGGAGATGATCGAAAAGTCGCAACAGCAGATGGCGCTGGCCAAGGCCGTCGCCGAACTGCCGGAGCGGCAGCGGGCGGCCATCGCGCTGACCTATACGACCGGTCTGAAGAATGCCGCGGCGGCGGCGGCGATGGATATGTCGGTCAAGGCTTTCGAGG
>Ga0255336_100080_pt1 | contig 230736 bp, 261 predicted proteins | sample MeOH1_35cm_T3_17_FD_189102 | JGI IMG/M metagenome (GOLD analysis project Ga0255336, IMG submission 189102) | Sandy soil microbial communities from University of British Columbia, Vancouver, Canada - MeOH1_35cm_T3_179 | ecosystem: Engineered > Artificial ecosystem > Sand microcosm > Unclassified... | reverse complement strand
CTGTTCCATAGCGCCGCGAAGACGGCCTTACTCCTCGATAATACCCAACTGGGCAAATCACAGGTCCACGTCACGACGGCGGGTACCATCGACGACCTGGCGTCCAAGGCGGGTGCTACCGTCTCCTCGTCGACCACCGAAGACCACATCGCACAAGAGGACAAGCCCAGGTCGCGGATTGTCGCTGAATATCTGGCCCATGGATACACCATCTCGGACAATGTCATTCAGAAGGCCATCGCTCTCGACCAGAAGCATGGCTTCAGCTCTCGCTTCACCCAAGCACTCAACAATTTTGACAATAAATACAAGGCTTACGACAAGGCAAAGTCGGTGGATGCCAAGTACGGGGTATCGGACAAGGCGATGAGTGCCTGGGGCGGCGTGCATTCATATTTCGAAAAGGCGTTGGGGACCCCGACCGGCCAGAAGGTCCGAGAATTCTATCTGCAGAGCGACAAGCAGGTCAGGGATGTTCATAATGAGGCCAGGCGGCTGGCCGATCTCAAAGCAGGCAAGACCCACGAGCCGGAAACGGTGCCCGGGCCAGAGAAGACGACCTGCTCCTGCGGTGGAGCGGAGGGCGTCTGTACGTGTGCATCCGGTAAGCATGACCCCCTGTGCTTTGTTTGCCATTGCTCACCTTCCCCAGGTCTCTGCTCATGTGCCAACTGTGCGAAGAGCAGTGATGTCGCCCCGACGGAGGTGAAGGAGGCTGCCCAAGCGAGCGGCCAGCAACCGCCGGCAGGAAGCGTGTGAAACAGCTGGCTACACGATCCACATGTTGAGCCGGTCTCCAGGCATGGCTGGTGTGCTCTCAAGCCTCCATTCACTTGGTCTGAATCTGCCAAACATGATCTGCTTTACCATCTTGCAGCTCTTATCCGCATGGTAGGCTTATCTTACCACTGGTCCACGAGCACAAATCAACTATAGGGAGTTCAAGCTCTGAGTTCAAGCTCTGAGATAGTCCTTTACGGGAATTGGATATGACATTAAGTAGTCGGCATAAGTAGTCGGCACAAATTGACATCGTTCCCATCCAGTATTGTTCATAGGCAGCCAAAAATACCAGGTGTAGGCACCGGAGGTAATCCCAGAATATTGGCAGGTTGTAGCAATATTCTGTCTGTCTGTCTGTCTGTCTATCTGTCAACTGGATTTCCAGTATCAAGTTTCAACCAGTATCAGTGTTAAATATGTCTTGAGAGTGTCGGAGGCTGGAGCTCTGGGAACTGGCCCGCAACCAGGTCAACAATACCCTAGAAGCGAATAGGAGCTTCCAATGGTCCTTTTGCCTGAAAACAAGTTCGCTCATTCTGGCCAAATGAAAAGCATTGACCCGAACAATTACGAGCAAATTGTGGTCATATGAAATGCCTCAAGAACGGGTCACTGCTGGAGTTTCAGTGGTGGTGACAGTCTGTGGGCACAGCCTAGCCCTATTTGGTCCTCCTTCGCTGCGCCTCCGCTTCTGCTTTTTCGAACCTCGACCTCCACCCTTCTTTCAGGCAAAGCCGTTCTCGTACGCTGCCACTTCTCTTCAGCAAAATCAGTTGATTTGTTTCGGGAAACTTCCTCAGAGTATGAACAAACCCTCAACTATCTCGACGGACAGGTTCTGTGAGGCCTGCGACGAACCTGGATAACTGGACCGACCGGAGCAAGCTGGAGAGCACACAGCAGCCTGATTACATTTAGTCTACGGTTTTACAATGTGTGTGGACACCGATGTGCGCCGATCGGATGGACTGACCTGTCTTCATAGACACTTGCCACCATGTGCTTTGAACGCCTGATTCGACTTCGTTGTGGCCATTACGAGTCGTACCAGATTGACACACAGGCCTGCAAATACAAGACCGGCCGCCGCTGTCCCGACTACGTCCAGGCAAAGGTTCGAGAGGACCATGACCGCAGCTGCATCAACTGCAAGGCGATCAGAATGGCCGGTTGGGGCGTGGCCAGCCCGAGTTTAAGGAATACGCGTGAGGGATGAGGGTCATGATGACCAGCGGTGGGACTAGTGATGGCGTCAGAGCGATCAAGGGGTGTTTCGAACTTTATGTCGAGGTTGATATGATCTTGTCTAGTTGTCTGCCGATAAGACAAGGTGATATATTGCCCGTGGGTACAGCCAAGAGGAGTTATGGTCGGAAGCGATGTGTATAGTCCACTCTCCCGGATCCAGACAATGGCCAAGGTGTTCAGATTCATGGTTGCGACCCAGTGTTGTCATGATCAGCGCCTTGCATTCCAAGAAAGGTTCCGAAATCGCAGACCGGTTCGTAGCCGGGCATGCGTGTGTAAGGATTCAACGTCATCGGTGGCGAGGGATCAACTGGCCTGAACAGTGACAACAGGTTTTGCACCCTCTCCTATATTGCTATTTCCTCTTGATCCCTCTCTTCAAAAATCTGTCATTCCCATCCAGCTCTCACTCCCAACACAACCAGGTCAGGATTATCTATCTATTCTCCTCTTCTTCTCTGCATTAGACTAATCAATCAATCCATAAGACTTCTGCAACACTAGAATACAATGTCTGCGCCAAAGGCTGGTCGTCAATCTCCAAGTCCAGAGCGTCAGACCGGCCCTCAACAAAGCGAAATTCCCACACATCCAGGCAGCGGAAAGGTAAGTACATGGAAACGTTTTCGACCGGTCTGTCCTTTGCATCCTCCGATCGATATCCCTCGCACAGCCTACATTGGAATGAACATAGAACCATTCAAGAAGAGCGATCCGCTGACCGCTGCCGATATTCAGATTGACGAATCGAAGGGCAAGGATGAAGGGAAGGAGAACCAGACCGCGAACCTTGAGAGCAACCCAAAACCTATACTTGAGGATTATGTAAAGGACAAGTGACGTGGAAAGTGGACGGCACACTCAAGGTAATGAGTCTCAGAATATGGGGATCAACAAAGTGAAGGGCCCATCACGTTTGACATGGACAAAAGTCGGATATCTGCCCACCTTCGTTAGCTCAACCTCACTCTGTTCTTTTGTGTCATAATCACAGTTCTCCTCTTTCTATCTGCCACTACGTCATTGAAATCCATATAAACGGTGGAGAATTCCTATCTATCTCGGACGCGGATTGATCTCCTGTTCACTGCAACCGGACAGATGACCGGACAGAGGATAGTGGTCCGGTTGGCTCCGGGTTAGGTAGCATAGTGTCAGGTTCGAAACCATCCATGGCATTGCGATCACCCTCTCCGTCCACAACATGAGATCCACTCAATGCGAGCCGTGTGGCAAATAGTACAACACCAGAATGAAATGGGATTCAAATTCTGCAGTCTTCGGCGGCAAATGTGAGATCACAAGAAGTTGAGAGGCTGTAAAATGACTCTCCAAATATATGACGTATGCGGGTCGTGGGCGGCACGGGCCGAGAGCTAGCGGCAGCCGATCTTTGAGCAAATTCCCCAGAGTGCGCCCGTTGCTTGCCTCAATGCGCCGGGGTTGGGAGACTCTTTTGCGGCTTTGATTCCCAGCCATGTTGCGCGATTTGCTTCAACCGTTGCGGGCGCTTTTGTTATTCTACCTTTCCTTGTGTGTTTGCGTTCAGGCGTCTGAGCAGAGCATCACGACCGATGGACCTCTGGAAAGGAGAGGCTACACAAAGGGAGAGGCGGTGGTTGTCAGCTGCCTCAACAGAACGATGTAAGCCCTCTGTTCCCAGAGAGAATTCCGCTGCTTACGGCGATAGTGGTACTGGCGAACATGTACGTTGTTGGTTGGTTTATTGCGCCCAGCAGCCAAGCTCCTCATCCTCTGTGGTAACTGACCGCCCGTGCCATCAGATCACCGACTCGCATGGCAATTTACAATATGTTCCATTTCCATCCTGCAATGAGACCAATCAGCCTTTATCCTTTCCATATGCCATCCCTCAAACGCAGACGTGCACCATCGACGCTCTGTCCGACGAGCTTTACCACCTCATCGAGTTCTTCGTCCACAGTGACGTGCCCCTAACTTGCCGAGTACCATCCTATCCATTGACGCAAGATGGCGCCGTCATCCCCTCGGCAATTTCGGGTTCCGGGACAGAAACGGAGAAGGATTTATGGACACCTTTTACAATAGCTTTGCAGGGGACTTTACAGTTGTCCCATTTGCATTTGCACACCAACATCAACGCTCTCTTTCACATGTCTTCGGACCCGTTGACTGCGAAGGATAGGTCTCATCTCATTGCCTCGACCGCTTATTCCCTGCCCAATATATCTTCCTCGGCCGTGCCGAATGAAGGAGCAAAAGTAGTCAGAAATGAGCCGCTGGTCCTGCAGTTCAACGTGGGCTTCATTGACGGTGCAGTCCTACCGGGCATGGTTGGCCGACCTGTGCTTGGTGTCAAGGATCATAGCATCGGCTTCTCATTGCTTAGCTTTTTTGCTCTTGCAGCGAGTGCTGGTGTTGGTGCTATGGCTATGCTGGTATATGAAAGACGAAAGAGCGGAAGAAGTGGGAAATATGGCAATGGCATCCTTGGCGGCAATGTCGGCAGTTCAAGAAGTGCTGGGTATGGCGGGTATGGGGGCTATGGAGGATATGGCAGCAGTGTCGGGAAAAGAGATTGAGAATGACGCCAATCGACCACCCGACGGGTCAACCACGTGCCCGGGGCGCTTTCGATGTACTCTGCACGAGGTGGAAGAGGACAGAGACTGAACGAGACCGAACCGAGACCGAAAAGAAGGCTTTGACTTTCGGACATCTGAGGCGACATCGATTACGCGTTGATGCCGCAACACAGCAGCAGTTTTCGACATGCGACATGTCCCGGCAGACCTTACCTGAAGCAACTCAGATGATGATCATCACCATACTGATCACTTCCTTTATTCCGCCACCAGTGCGTTGCTGCGGTTGTCTCTGGGTATCACTTCCCAAAGCTAATTGAACATTCCTTGTTGACATCCTCCTCATCCACGCCACCGTATCGCTTCAGTCAAGGACTTGTCACGCAACATGGCCTAGCTAGGCAAATGAATACCACAACGTTGTCATGATTGTGATTTCTATCCTACAGCCTTTCATGGAGGGAAAGAGGGCTGAACCGAATTGTTGACGAAGCCCTTCGTCAACCTCCTCGAAATTCACCGTCCTCATGTATAGCAGTCCGGCAGAGCGTCGGGGCAGAGTTCTTAACCTCAGGCCGGTACTATGCCGAAACGCCTGGGCTTTGGGGGCGTCTCTACGTGAGAAACAGCCCGCAAAAGTTGGCCGGATAAGAAGAATGTCGCTTGTGGGATGGCTGTGTTTATTTTGTGTGGACTGTTGCAGAGATGAAAGCGAAGAGACAACCAGCGGGGCATATGCAAAGGTGATCGCCTGGTGAATCCCTCGATGCCCCCTCCTCTCTCTCGAGACTCGGTTGAATACACCTGTGCCCCGTACACTACTGTTCTCTCTCGTTATCCCATCAATCTGTCCATAATATAGCAGCCCTCTAAGTGAAGAGAAGACGTCTCACAATCAACTTATTTCCCCAAGGAAAAGAGTAATAAGCTGGGACAGGACTGTTGAATGTGACAACGGACATAGAATGATGAACAGGAGGAAGTCAACGAGGAAAAGTGCGGCTGACAAATAACCATATCTCTCGTTCAGAGTCAAAGTGACATTAATATGCCAGCTTCGTGGCCTCAGAATACCTATTCCCTTGCCGGGTTACTTTGGGCCGCTAATGTCATGCTCTCTTCATTTACAATTGACCTCATTCCGGGTTGCGAAGAATCAGTCTCGCTAACGCCTGCCTCATTTCCCTTTGCTTTTGATTTCCTTTTTCTCCTTTTTCGTCACTGACAATCACCATTCAACAGGGTCAGTCTTGACCTCGCCTCTATTGGTCTTGGGTACCGGTGCCGCCTCTACCTTGACCGGCCCCTTCCTCCACTTCTTGAGGTAGCCGCTGCCGTCGAGCCAGGGCGTGTCGAGGGTGCGTTTCTGCTCAAACCGTGCAATCTTGTCCTCCAACTTCATCGTCAGGCCGATATCGTCCAGTCCCTCTACGAGGCAGTGTTTCCGGAACTCGTCAACGTCAAAGGTGGCCAGCTCTTTGCCGTCGGCGTCTTTAATGACTTGGTTGGGCAGGTCGACTTCAATCTCCTTCCCAGCGCGCGCTTCGGCCGCGATGGTCTCCAGCTTGGCTTGGTCCGGCATGATGAGCGGTAGCATGCCGTTCTGGAAGATGTTGCTCTTGAATATGTCAGAATAGCTGGGCGCGATGACGCACTTGATGCCAAAGTCCAGGAGAGCCCAGGGTGCGTGTTCGCGCGAGCTGCCACAGCCGAAGTTGGGACCGGTGACGACGAGGATCTTCGCGTGCCGGTAGGGCTCCTTGTTCAAGACGAAGTCGCCATTTTCCGACCCGTCTTCATTGTAGCGGAGCGGGTGGAAGAGGGCGGAGCCGAGACCAGTCCGCTTGATGGTCTTGAGGAACTGTTTAGGGATGATGATGTCGGTGTCGACGTTGGCTTTGTCCAGGGGAGCCGCAATGCCGCGGAGAACGGTGAACTTGGGCAGCCCTGCCGAGCCGGAGGGGACGTGATTAACAATAGGCGAGGTGTCGGTAGGGATGTCGAGGATGCGATCCAGTTCCTCCTCAGAGTCCACTTCGGCAAACTCAGGGATGACGTCCACCTTGGGCGATGCTTTGGAGGGCGTGGCATCGTCAACCAGCTTTCGAACATCAGCCAACTTACCGACGATGGCCGCTGCGGCGGCCATGACGGGAGACACCAAGTGTGTGCGGCCAAGGGCACCTTGACGGCCCTCAAAGTTGCGATTGGACGTGCTCGCACAGCGTTCTCGCGGAGAAAGAATGTCGGGGTTCATGCCCAAGCACATTGAACAACCGGCTTCCCGCCACTCGAAGCCGGCGTCAAGGAAGATCTTGTCGAGACCTTCACGCTCGGCCTGTGCTTTGATGTTACCTGACCCGGGCACGACCAAGGCGCGCTTCAGGTTCGGAGAGATCTTCTTTCCCTCCACGATTTTAGCGGCAGCCCGGAGATCCTCGATCCGCGAGTTAGTGCAAGAACCGATAAAAATCTTGTCCACCGTGATGTCTTCCATTTTCGTGCCTGGTGTCAGGCCCATATACTCCAGGGCCCGTTTACAGCTGGCCTTTTTGTTTGGGTCATCGAAATCATCTGGACTGGGCACCACTCCGGTGATTGGGACGACATCCTGCGGGGACGTCCCCCAAGTGACGGTGGGTGCGATGTCCTTCGCATCGACGAAGACTTCAACGTCGTACGTGGCCCCCTCGTCCGATTTCAGGCTGGACCAGTACTGGATTGCTTTCTTCCACTCGTTGCTGTCGACCTTGGGCGCGAGGGGTCGGCCTTTCAAGTACTCAAACGTTGTCTGATCAGGGGTGATCATACCCGCCCTGGCCCCGGCTTCAATGGACATGTTGCAAATGGACATGCGTGCCTCCATGCTCAGGTCTCGGATGGCGGAGCCGCAGAATTCAATGACCGCACCCGTACCGCCAGCAGTTCCGATGACGCCAATGATATGGAGGATGATGTCTTTGCTGCTCACACCAGGGGCTAACCTGCCCTCGACTTGTATCCGCATGTTTTTGCTCTTCTTGGTGATCAAACATTGGGTCGCCAACACGTGCTCAACTTCGCTCGTGCCAATCCCAAAGGCCAGAGCGCCAAAGGCACCGTGGGTCGAAGTATGGCTGTCCCCACACACGACAGTCGTTCCGGGCAGGGTGAAGCCTTGCTCAGGACCGATAACGTGGACAATGCCCTGGTTTTTGTCGCCGAGTCCAAAGTAGGTGAGGCCGAAGTCCTTGACGTTCTCCTCCAAGGTTACACATTGTATCCTCGAGTCCTCTTCTTTGACAAACTCTCCCACCGTCTTGAAATTCTTTCGCGAAGTCGTCGGGACGTTGTGGTCGGTGGTGGCAAGGGTACAGTCCGGCCGGCGAACCTTTCTCTTTGCATTCTTCAGGCCCTCAAACGCTTGAGGAGAGGTGACTTCATGGACCAGGTGTCGGTCTAACAGACATTAACACTCCCATCACACCATGTTTGTCATCCGAGGCATACCAATGTAGAGCAAGACGGTCCCGTCTGGCTGCTCGTTGACAATGTGGTCTTGGAAGACTTTGTCGTACAAAGTCCGCGGTTTTGTATCAGCAGAAGGCATCTTGGTCGAGAACGATCCTCGAGATATACGGAAGAAGAATGATGAGCCAGAAATGTGCAGAGCGAGAGCGCCTCAGTTATAATCAGAGTCCTCGGAGTGGGTTATATGGCAGCGTCTCCGACATCGGACCTTGATGACTTCACGGCTCACGTCATTGGCCAGATTAATGATCCTCCGCGCCGTCTATTTCTCCACGTTTCTCTGCTCCAATCAAATCCTTCATTCTAGGCCGATATATTCGCCCTGCCAACCAGGAGCTATCCCTGTGGACGTTTGCAACGTGCAACCTGTTGAGTCACCACTGCTGAGGCCAGCATTGCGAGCGAGGTGACGAGCAGATCGATCGACTAATGATATGCGGTATTGAGCAAGATCTTAGAGCGTTCCCTTTCAGATCCCAGCAGACAGCCGTTGTCGTATGGCTCCCTGCTAGGACCTGGGCAGCCAGCTTGGAACAGGCTCATTTAGCCCAGATGATTCTCGCAGTTGCACACATAAAGCGGAAGATCGAATAGACTATAAGGATCACAAAACAGAGTTGTTCTCTTACTTACAATAGAATTCTGGTCTGGAAATTAATGGCACGGTTGAAACGCTGCCGACACAAGGTCGAACGTGTTGGTGGATCTCATCTCATCTCGTTTCATTTTATGCGCCCCCCCCGGCCGCTTCTTCGCCGTTGGCTGTGGCCTCAGCTGCGGCTTCAGCTGCCTCATTCCCGAACCCGTTCGTTTCTGGTGACGCTTCGGTCCCGTTGACCTCGACCAATTTTGCGCCGCTGCCCTCCTGTTCCAGCTTGATGTATTCGTCCCATTCCGGGAATAGATCTTCATCTTGGCCTGGAACACCTAACAAACGACTGACCTTTCCTTTTCCCTCTTTGTCCAAAGCCTCCTTCCATTCTAGGACCAGTTTCTGCGTCGTGGAAGGCTTATATGTCTGGCTGAACAAGACGGCTTCGCTCACTCTTCCAGTCCTCTTCAACAAGTCGACCACGGCATCGACGTCGCCCATCGACCAATGGCTTGCGAATGCAATATTGTTGCTCCCAGCTTCTTCGGCTTGCTGTGCCAGTTTTGCGAGGCCAGCTTTGTTGCCCGAGCTCGAATACAGAAGCAGCAAGCTGCCAAGATCCTTCGCGCGCACAAAAGCTTCCTCGGCCAGCTGCAGTTGCCAGGCAGCCAAAGCTCTATCACCGAGGACAGACCACTTGGCAGGCGCGTCGGCTTCCTTGGCAATCTCCAGCGCCATCGAGAGGTTGTTGAGATCAAGGGCGAGTTCAAACCGATGCTCTGGATCCGTTGCAACCTCCAAGGCGAACTCCTTGTGTCCTTGAGCCTCCAGGAATCGTGCAATCTTGTTCATCTGATCCGCAGGAATATCTTCCAGGAGGCCGCGAGCGCCTTCGAGGTCGTGTCGTAAAACCAACGTTTCAAACTCGACGACGGTGGTCGACAAAGCATATGAGGATACAGCAACATCTTTGTCACAAAGATAGACCCGTCCGTCGCGAGCGAGATAGCCCAGCAAATACATCGGCTGGTCGAATTGGGCAATGTGGACAATTTGCTCGCCCAAGAGGTAACTAAGACGGCTGTTGGTGGTGAAAAGGAAGGCATCGCCCACCCACTCGCCACTCTTAACCGATTCCTGGACTTTTGACAATTAGCATCGTCACGTAGGCGATTAGTGTCGTTGGGTAGAGGTAGGGGTTGTTGCCTGGGGGGTTAGAGAAGGATTTCCTGGGTCCTCCATATCCAGCTGGAACCGGACATCTGAAACTGTGACACCAAAAAAAGCTCGTCGACTCACTGTCAGTCACCACCTCAAAGCAATCCACCCCATCTTCGTCCGCGAGACCAGCATTGAGTCCTTCCACGTAGGCGTCCCTGTTGAAACGGAGCACATACGTCGTGTCGGCACAGGCGAGAGCGACCAGCTCGCCAGATTCACTCCAGTAGACCTGCACATGTCAATGCGCGCCACAAAAGTCAAAGAATGGCCGGTCTTCTTTACCTCTCGGGGATCGACCTCGATGCGTCGCACAAGGTGACCAGTCTCCCATTCGAAGAAGCCAATTCCACCTTGGCCTTTGACGCCCAGCAGGATGCCACCACAGAGGCCCTCGGCTTGAAAGCCGACATCGAGACTACCACTCTCTTTGAGCTTCTTGAAGATTTTCACACTCGTGCTGGACTCTCGAATCGCATAATCGGTGGCGTTTTGGTGGGACCCCCAGGCAAAGTCGAGGGCGGAACCAAATGCTTGATTCCTCCACGCCAGGGCAGTGTAGATGATGAATTCACCGTCCCCACAGACGCTGACGAATCTTCCGTTGGGCGAATGCGACAGCGTCGTCGGATATACTTCAGTGGTGCCGAGTTCTTTGACGACGAGAGGAACGGGAGCACCGTCTTTGATATCGCCTCCTTTGATGATCGATGCCACCACTTCGTTCTGGCGCGCCCAAACTAATTTGCCCGAACTGTCCATGCTGACTGCCGGTTCTTCTCGGCCCATCTTGATCACGACCGCGCCGTCATCGAAGCCCATGGCAACGCCTTGTTTGCCTTTTTGGCAACTCACGCACCACGCACGTTCGAGACCATAGCTGAGAGATTGCTCCAGACGATAGGTAGTCGCGTGCCATATTTTGACGGTGCCATCTTCGCTGCCGGAGAGAATCACGGGCAGTTCGGGATGATAGCACGCCCATGACACATTACTTGTGTGACCTTCGAGAGTGGCAATGAGGCCTTTTGTCGTGTAGTCCCACCTGAAGTTGACATGAGCTGAGATCCTTGCAGAGAAGGACCATTCTTACACCTTGACCGTCTTGTCATCGCTGGTCGTGATGAGGTAAGGGCGGTCGGATCCCGGGTAATAGTCGACATGGCTGAGGCGCATCACGTCAGTATCGGCGAGCCTATTTGTACGTCGAGACTTCTTACTTGACACCCTTCTCGTGGGCTTCCAGCGTTAAATTTGCCGTGGACTGTGACAGAGACCACAGCTTGACCTAGTGGAGCAGGAAGAGGTTGTCATGAGCCGGAGGTCAATCCCCGTCGATACGCTGATACAACTTACTGTACGATCCAGACACGCAGACGCAAAGACTGCCGTATCTTTTGGATTCTGCATTCAGTCAGACCCTCGGTTATGCGGTGTCTTCATCGCGAAAACTCACTATCGCCAGACTCATCACATAATGCTGGTGTCCGGTAAACTCGCGGACGCACGTCCAGTTCTTGTCCCAGTCCCAGGCTTTGATGGCTGATGATTCCGTCGTCAGCTTGATGTTCTCAGAATCTCGAGAGGCTGGGATACGCACTCATGTCATCTGAAGCCGTCAACACGAGAGAGCTATAGCCAACGCGGTCAGTGCCGAATGATCGACCGCAAAAGACGCCCAGCGATATAGAAAGCCAACTCAAAATTCAAATGCATCACGCCATCTTCATTGTCGTGAGGCAAAGAGCGTGGAGCGTCGATAAGGCATAGGGAGGTGCCACTTACAGAGTTGGATGAACGACGATCGCCCGTCTACAGAAACATTAGCTCGATCGAGAACAGTCTGAATACCGTGCGCCGGTCTTTGGGCCCTTGAATGTGAACTGGGTGCGAATGCAACTCACATATAGTCTGGATGCGCCTCGAAAGACTTGACTTTCTCTGCGGTGTTGTAATTGGTCACTCTGAGCTGAAAGCTGTGCGATGTCAGCCATGTACATCCAGGTCCACGCCCGGGCTCATGAGCCTGGAGAAAGGATTCCAGGGCCGTGCGGCTCCATTGTTGTGGGCTGTTTTATTGTAGGAAAGGAAGACTTGCTCATCACTACCGCAAACGATCCAGTTCTTCCTCTCGATGAATCGTCCCGCTCGCACAGGCACGTCGGTGAGTTCGAATGTCTTGATGATGGATTGGGTCTCGTAAGACCAAATATGGGCGTGGCCATTGTAAAGAGTGGTGAGAATCTGACAGTGTCAACAACCGATGTCGTCTGAAATATACCGGTGGTCAAACCCAAGGCTCGGTACTGCTCATCGTTAGCCGTCCCACGTCCCACGACAATTCATCGAGAGATCTGGCAGGTACCTACCTGTGAAAGTCGATGCCTTTCACCCGCTCAGAGCCTAAGAGAGTTAGAGAATGCATTTGATGTGTGCTGCGGGACCTACGGGCAAAAAGCTGCCTCTTGATGTCCAACCGCATGGTATGTCGGGGGTCTATGCGGCTTCGAAGAAAATAAAGCTGCGCCGTCAGTGGTGCCGTCTAGGTGCGATCAAGGTCTGGAAACGCGGAGACAGTACAGAACGAAGGACTGAGAGTAGACGTCCATGTCATCCGTTGCGGAATGCCTTGAAGGTTGCGAACCGCGTTTGGGTGTGGACAGATGGCCCAAATAGACAGTGTGCAGGACGGCAGCGCAGGTACTTGGTGGAGCGGAAAGCCCACGCTAAGCCCTGTCAACTGGTGCCCAGCCTTCTACCGACCAACATTCGGACTTTTTGCTCAAGCAACAGAGTCTCTGCCATCAGGGATCCAATCCAACTTCTGACGGTAGTGATCTATCCTCGTGGGATGAAAGCCGCGGCCTTTGCGCCTGCAGGGTTATTAGATGGCCGGAGCCTCATCATACAGTACTACCTCAACACGATGATTTCAGAGTGCAGTGAGTATATCCCTGGCACTATATCATGTTGTGCAGAGGTCGATATGCCAGACAGGGCATTTCGTTTTCTCCACTACAGATTACTGTAGATCACAATAAGACAGGATGTCGGTTTTGCAGGACCTGTGATTGATCTGCTTTGCCTCGAAGCGGCCCAACTGCCAGTACGTCTTGAAGTTGTCCGGCGGTTGGAGGCAGACGGAGAAGACCACGTCGGGAGAGAGAAGACGCTACCAGGCTTGGTCCTGGTGGCTATATCCGGGTGTGAAGATGCGGGATTCAAGCTGAACTGTTGCCATAAAACATCGCCACTGGGTTAGCTGTTTCTAACGGTCCAGGCAGGCTCCTCTCATCCTCTTCTACTGGAGATGACAGACCCATTTGAAGCCTACGCTTCACCTCAATGTCCGTGAAAAATTTGCACACTCGTCTATTGCTCTTCTCCTCATTTTGTTGCGGATGCTCAATCCAGCGGATCCTCTGGTTTGTTTAGGAGCTCTGTGTGCCCGACAACTTGACGCTGTATGAACGTGCAAAGTCGGCCAACGGAAAGAATCAGTCCCGCCGGAGCTGTTCAGACTTGTCCCAGGGAAAGGCGTCTCAGCTCGAAACGGGTGACAGCAGAGTAATTGTTGAGTCAAGGGCGATAGCCATATAACTGATTGAAACACATGACAACACTGGCAATTTCAAGGGCGATGGGAGAGCCAACGATGCTTACCGTGATGAAGAACTCCAGTCTGACTGGATCCAGCATTCTGTAGATATGATGGACGAAAGAAATGCCATTCTTCATCCCACCTGTTAGAGCAGTGCATAGCTTCAACCCTAGTCTTTTCTGGGACGGAATTCCACGCATTCTTCCAGCATCTCAATGTCTAGCTCGTGGACCAGGACTATGTTATAGGCCCGTCGCCCGGCCCGGCCGATTTCTTGATCTCATCGCCTGTCTCCTCAGCATGGTTATATCGATCTCGACAAGTCTGAGAAGCTGGACCAGTGGCATATTCGATGCAGGAGAGACTGGGTTGGAAGGCGAGCTTGAACGACAACAGCTACGACCGAACCGGGTTTTGGCCGATGGCGTTCCAGTGGTAGACTTTGTGATCCATTCAGAGTGCCAGCCGCCAGCGCTGGCGTTGTGGTGTGTGCTACATTCTCAGCATAGGCTGCACAGGCCTGTGTCACGACTGATATAGCTGAGTGGTGTACAAATTGGGTGTCTTGTATGAGTATCTATGAAGGCCGTGGTGATACTGATGCCAACAGGGGCCGTAATCTCAAAGTAGCGGGAATAAGCCGGACAAAGTAAAGTGTACGACGCGCCCAGCATCGGTTATGGCTCGGGTTCCCTGTCAGTCAATCGAAGCTCCACTCAGCGCCTTCGCTACGGTTTCCGACACGACTCTACCCATTATGATTCACGGATTATGAGGGCGCAAAACATGTCTTCGGTTGCGGCCACACGGCGATTAGCCGACACGTCTTTCCTCTTGACACTCCACATTTCAGCGGCTCCTTTCGTTCTTTCCTATCATTGAGACAGGTTGTCCTCCTTCTGCGTTCCGAAAGGCATTCGCGATCTCTCCCCTCGGCATACACAACCTCGATCGATCTGCCGTTGGCCAGCATGGTCCATCACGACCATGGTTTCTGTACCGAAGTCACGCCAGAATGCCCCGTTTCGGCGACGACATACGGATATTATCCCAATCTCGCCGTCAACTCCTTTTTCATCGGCCTGTTCGGCGTCTGCTGTCTTGGACAGATTGTCATCGGTACCACGCGACGGACGTGGACGTACCTGGTCGCCCTCACCATCGGCTGCTTCGGTGAGGCGGTCGGCTATGGCGGACGAATCATCATGGTCAGTCCGTCACTCTCCATTCACGAGTAGACACTCATTCGGGCGGCCGTGACCGTCCCTAGACCCTTGATGCGTCGCCGCTCTCTGCCACGGCAAAGATCTTCCCCCGGCTGACGAGGAGGTTTAGCACGACAATCCCTGGTCGAGCGACGGGTTCAAGATTCAAATATGTTGTCTCGTGCTCGCGCCGAGCTTTCTTGCCGCGGGGATCTATGTGACTCTGAAGCACTTGGTTCTCTATTGCGGTCCCGAGGTGTCAAGATTGAAGCCGAGACTATATCCGTGGGTGTTTATCGGTTGCGACTTTGGCTCCATTGTTCTCCAGGCCATTGGGGGGGGCGTCGCGGCGAGCGCCGGCGACCAAGGAGCGAACAAGAAATTATTGGACGCCGGTGATGGTCTGATTGTAGCCGGGATTGCATTCCAGGTGGCCACCATGGCGGTCTGTGGATCGCTCATGCTGGACTATTTCATTCGCTTTCAGCAAGCCAAACGGCAAAAATCGGCCGCGTCCCAAACACCGAGCGGGGCGGAAAGCGAGTATGAGAAAAGTCAGGCAGATCCGAAGTCGAGTCGAAACTTTCGACTCTTCTGCGTGGCTATTGGCATCGCGTTCCTGACCATCTTCATCCGATGCATCTATCGGTAAGTGGGCGTGTGGTACCGCCCGGAGAGCCGCTTGACTAAGGACGTGTGAACAGTCTGCCGGAAATGGCTGGCGGCTGGGGAAACCCCCTTATGCAGCGAGAGACCGAGTTCTTGATTCTCGATGGAATGTGAGTAGGATCTCCGCAAGGCCCTCGCGGTGCTGACATGGGTCAGGATGATCGGAATCGCAGCCGTCCTTATGACCGTAGTGCATCCTGGATACTTCTTTGAACCGATGAGGAAATTTAAGAGATAAGACTAGAGGAAAGGGAGTGAAATATGATGATGGGATCCAAAACGATGATCAATTGATCACACTTGGCGCAGGAGTATATCCAGGTGTCGTCTCGGCTGGGTGGATCCCTGACGCAGAACTGGGTAGAGTAGAATTTACCTCATGGGCTGGCTTACAGGACGGTCAGCACATCAATCCGTGCGGGGAGGCTCAGATCTTATATTTCATGGCTCCACAGGGAATGCGACTGATGTCAGTTGAGTTGACAGAGCCTCCCTGCTGCAAGGCTGCCGCTCGCATCCGAGGGGGGATGCCAAGGCTATCGGAATGCCGCGGTAAGGATTCATTCACTGGGATCCAGCTTGATCTTCCAGCTCATTCATTGTCCCCATGCCATCGGACTGACGACCGCGGGACATTCCTGGGGCCATGCCTTCCCGGCGTTCTCATACCAAGTCGCATCATGGATGCCGGCAATGCAAAGCGCGCAGAGTAAAGGTCAGTAAAAGGCCGCAGTATGTCCGCCGTCAGCCGTGACCCCGTCCATCTCGGACTCTAACCCGGTGCAGTGTGACGAAACCAGTCCACAATGTCAACGTTGCGTCAAAAGACAGATTCATTGCTCTTTTCTGGAAGATACATCCGAAGACTTCCCCACACCCACAGGGACCGCCTCTGTCTATGACCATTCGACGCCAAGAAGCGTCGAGTATCACGCTGTCCCGCGTTCAGATGTCATCGAGTCCGGTCAATATGGCGGATTTCCCCTCTCTCAGCCTCCTCTCCCCGTGATTCATGATCACCAAGCCTCGCATCCCCCCAGGCGGTTCGATATGGTGGACCTCGAGCTCATTCACCACTACTCGACCAAGACATATATGACCCTGTCCTCTCGTCTGACTTCACATGTCGTATGGCGGGACACCGTCTTCGCCGAAGCGTTACGCCATGAGTTCCTCATGCACGGCATCATGGCGACGTCGGCCCTACACAAAGCCACCATGCAGCCCAAGTCCTCGGACGCATACGCCGAGTACACCAAGGTGGCCCTGGCCCGTCAGAATGCCGCCTTGGCCGGTTATATCCCCGCGGTGAGCAAGCCGAATCCGGACAACGGCATTGCCCTTTTCTCCTCATCCTTGCTGCTCACCATCTGGGCGTTTGGCTCCAAGCGGCTGCCCGACGGCTTGAAAGGGGTCAAGCTGGAATTTGTTCACAGCGAGACTCCTCCAGATGTGTTGATTCCGTTGCACTCCCCGACGGCCGAATTCATTGAGATCATCACCATCCTCCGAGGCATATATGCCGTGGTCAGGGAGACCGACACCTGGCTCCAGGGTGACATCGAAGAGCTTCTCCTCTATCCTCGGGAAGAGGACTTGCCTCCCCACACGGCCGACGTTGAGGAAGCATTTGATCTCCTGGCGAAGGTCATCAGAGACGCCTGCCTCGTCCTCGGTCATGAAGCTGACGGGGCCAGCGACACGCAAGCCCTTTGCTATGAGCAAGTGGAAAGGCTTCGGAACATCTCGAGATGTCGCTCCGTCGTCGAGTGGGACGGCCACATTTTCTCTTGGCTGGTGTTGGCCCCTCCGGTCTTTATCACCTGTCTCAAGCAAGGCAACGCCATGGCTTTGGCCATCTTTGCACACTGGGCGGCCATGTTTCGGTGCATGGACCACCACTGGTGGTCCTCGGGCTGGCCGTACAGCCTGGTGGTGGATGTTTCTAGCCTCCTAGACTCGTCGTGGTCGGCCGCACTCGAATGGCCCCGAAGGCAGGTCGGGCTGGTCTTTCAAGACAGTGGAGTGTTTGACAGCCGTAGGCCTCTTGATGGATGAGGAGTCGACGATAGCACTGCCTGGCGGGCTAGCTGGCTGTTCTCCTCTCATCGCCCTCACCATGTCCTCTGGGAGCGACCATCAGTCTCTGGAAGTTTCGACTGCCGTCGCGGTCCAGACACAAGCACGAAGGCCTTTTCATTCCAGAGTACGAAGTCCCCTAGCAGGCAATCATGCTAGGAGTCAATTTTTCCAACGCGGCCTTGCAGAGAGCCGCACAGCTCCGAGAAGACAAAGCTGTAGCGCCGTTCCTGTGGAGGCATCCATCCGGAGAGAGTCTGGATCTCTTTCCTCCTGTCAAAAGCCGAACAGCCACCGAGACAAGCACGAAATAGCTCAATCATCTCGGATGGCTGCCTCACCAGCAAGCATGTCCCACGGGACGGTCGATCAGCAAGGAACCATCTTGGCAAAGGCCAGGTTCATGTAGCAGCATTGCGGCGTCCAGGAAACATGAGACACAGGAGTGCAGGCTGGGAATCATGGCCGAACGAAGAAGGAAAAAAAGCGACGCGTCGAGGCTGGCCGTAGGCGAGCGAGTGCATAGTGGCCATGCCACAGCGTCGTACCAGTTAAGCAGCGTCGCCGGCATTGGGTGAGTAAGCTTATAGCATGGAAATGCCTTGTGCCACCGAAACCCTCTGATACGCCGCACCAATGATCGCCGGTTCTCCCCAACCCTCGCTCATATCGTCGTTTGATCTCGTATCAAGCGGGCCGGAGTAATACATGGTGGTGTGCTGTTGGCGTGCCATCGTGGTAATGGCAGATAAGCGTGCCATGACGCGACCGCCACGGCGGCAGCTACGGCATTATCCTAAGGTCGAAGAACAAATTATTGGAGTTTCCGCCCGGCTGCACGGCCCCGCCTCTATCTTCATCTTTGCTCGGAAGTGGCACTCTTTTCGACCTGTTCTGGGCGGGGATGGCGAGAGGCCAGTGGCTGTGAAATCCCGAGGCCGGGTCTGTAGGTTGGGCGCACTCGGGCTCAGCAGAGCAGTGGCGACAGGGCCATGCCAAATCAAGTCAGGACCAGGGCCCGACAGATCACGCTGGTGCCCCTTTCCCTCTTCCTCCTACCCCCCCCATCCGCCTTTCGGACGAGCCGCGGACCTGCACGACTGACTGGCAGCCGAGCAACGCCATCGAATCGCTTCGGCAGCTGGAGGCTGTCGTTTGGCGCCCCTCCCAGCTGCGTTGTCGACGCCGTGCCCTGCTGATTCCCTGCTGTGCACAGCAGCTGCTCGATTCACCTTCCGCTTTCCGTTTTCCGTGACCTCAACGATCCAGCGTGCAACCTTGAACCCATCTCAATTCCAACGCAGGGTGCCGGTCTGCTTCCTTTCACTCTTGCTGTCGAGTGCGCCAGAGACAGATCGCCCTCGGCGGAGCATCTATGCCAGTTCTTGTGGCCCCCGCGATCCAACGAGTGCCGATCTTCGATCGTTCCCGACATTGCAGCCTCCATCAGCTGAGTCTTCTCCGATCCTATCGGTCTATTTTCGCCGGGAAGCACCGCGAGATTCGACCATCGCCGTGTGCAGCGACCCTCCACCCGTTCCCCATCTCTGTTGAACGACTCTTTGACCTGAGTGCGGCACGCTCATCGGTCAAGATGTTCTGGTCATGACATCCAACCCTCTGGCCGAAGCACGGCCTTCTCCCTCGACTCGACGTCCTCCCGATCCGTCCGCGATTCCGCGCCGACAGTTGCCAGGCACCAGCGTCCTGCCGGCCGCGGTGAGGATACCACACGTGCAAGAAAACGGCAGAGATGTCGTCGAGGATCGGCCTGCCAAACGTCGAAGGATTGAACCAGAAGCCACACTGGATGCTCCCTCCGACCGTCGTCCACTTCCCCGAGCAGATGGCGTCGGGATCGAGTCGCAGCCACCGTCGCCGTTGCAGCCACTCTCGCCGCTCAAGGACCCGAGGATTCGTTTGGCCAAGGCATCGGATCTCCTCCCCGAACGCGGGCAAGTGCCGGTGCGACATGGCGACCACGGCGAGACCAAGACGGAGCTGCCCGACCTTCCTCGTCGTCCCTGGAATCTGTACCGCCAGGCCAAGGGGAGGGAGGATGCCACCGGCACGAGGGCACGAATGGACATCGTGGTCCCGACGACGCCGGACGCGATGGTGCAGCCGGTGTCTGCCCCCCACCTCGTCGGCAACAAGCCGGCAGGATTCTTTCCGTGGACGGGCAAACACGCCGAAGACGTCTTGAACGAGTTGAATGTCCAGCACGGCTTCTCCGAAAGACCACCCAACCCGTCGGAGAAGGAGCTGAATACGGCACGAGTGCCGTTGCGCAATGCCTTCAAGCACAAATCCGGGGTCGACACTTTATCCGTCTTGTTCTCCTTGGTTCTGGACCGGAAGAATCACTATGGCCTGATCAGTTCAGTGTCGACGTTCAAGCCGCCACCACGCGTCACTTTGACCGAAGCCAAGCGCAAGTCATGGATCTCCGACCTGGCCAATGCCCAGGTTCCTCTGAGGAAGTTGAGCAGGACCATTCCTCAGGGCATTCGGGGACAGATTCTGCTGGACCAGTGTCTCCAGAATGCCGTCCCGCTGAACCGTGCCATCTGGTTTGCGAAATGCGTTGGTGCCAACGAGATTCGGACGCTGAAACGAAAGGGAACCACCCCCGCGGTCGCCGTGGGCGCCGAAAGCAAGTGGTTGCGGGAATGGACCATCAATGTGGAGCAGTTCCTCGAGGCGAGTCTGACGCCGTCCGGTGCGGCCCCCGCCGTCTGGAGGTCCAATGTGCAGTACGCTTTACACCTGACGACACGGTTATATCTGGAAAATTTGGTCGACCGGGATCACTATCTGGAGTGGATATTGAAAAATTTCACGTCTGCCAGTGACGATCAGACTCCCTTCTGGCTGCTGGTCTTGCACATTCACCTGCGAGACTTGAGCCAGTATCGCAAAAAGGGCCGGAGACTGGCCGAGTCGTTGATGCGCAAGTACGAGCAAACCAAGGACTCCAAGTCCGAGGCGGTCCTGGTGCTGAATCACAAGTTGCGTCACAGCATTCGTCGTCTTGTCACCTCTCGACCGACGTGCTTCCTCATGCCCGACAAGTGGCCACATTTCGTTCAAACGCTCAAGTCCTGCGTGAGTGTGGGCAGCCCAGAAGAGCGTGCGGTCCTTGATCATCTCGTCTCGATCAACGAACGCTCCATGGGTGCCAATAAGCTCGCATACCTCTCCAAGCCCTCACCCCAGGACCGTGTTGTCGATTTACTGGACTCTGTGAGCACTCCCATGGACGTATCGAGACTGTCAGAATCCCTGATGGCGGCGTGCGCCAACTACGACCTACTAATATTGTCATGCCTCGAATGGGCCACGACACGCTTTCGATGTTCGACCGCTCGGATCTACCTGACTGCGCGCCTGCTCCGACGTTGGCGCCGACTGGGTCTTGACACGGATACCGTCATCCTCAACTACATCGGCAAGTGTCGCACAGGCGCGACCGCGTTTGATTCCAACGCGCTGAAACATCTCAGTGCCGAGCTATCCCGGTCTCAGACCTTCTCCTTGAGCAAGTACATGCAGTGGCTGATGGCCAGAGGCTTGCCGGAAAAGGGCACGATCGAGGCGATCCCTGACCGTAGCAACCCCGACGCCGACACCTCCGGGTATCAGATGTGCCAGGATCCAACACTGTTGCTACTGGACGTGGCCGTGGCTGGCATCGGGGACCCTCTCGTCAACTTACGGAATTCTATTTTACAGCGTGCGGGATTTAACGCCGATTTAGAGGACCAAATCACCCGCTCCTGCATTCGACATCTCGAGTACGAGTTGGCACGATTTTCTCCGAATCGACTGTCGAGCTCGAGCAGGCCACGGGACCCTCCACCGAATTTCGCACATCTCCATTGGTCCGTCCGGTCTGAGGTTGGGCTCTGGCTTCGCGCTCACGTTCTCGAGCATGTACGACTCACATGCGCGGGGATCAACGGATCCCCAACACTTCCATACGCTCCGAGACTCGCCTGTGCTCATTTTGCTTTCGTTCGGCAGGTTTTAGAGCTCATGACGGATGAATCTGTCCTCGCTGATGTCGTGGGCATCTTGATGTCGTCGAATGAGGAGGACCTCCTCGCTTCCCTTGCCGAGACCGTTGTTCGACACGCGGATGCCTTTTCTGCCATTGGAGCATTCGAAATATTGCAGCATCGCCTCTGTCAAAATTACATGGCGATGCGCGCGATAAAAGCGACCATGCCGCGGTTTGCCACCTCTCTGATCGGATTGAATACCGTTTTCCCATGCAAGGTTCTGAGCGTCAAGCTATTGCAGCAGGATCTCGTGAGAGGTGATCGTGGACGTGCGGTGGCCGCGTGTTCCCCTTTCTCCGACGGCATCGCCGAGTCACTGCAGCAAGCTGGCGCTACTTTTATCGAGGACTTCGAGGCCATCCTACAGTCAGAGACCAACATGAACGAGCAAACCATGAACGGGCTGTTTACCGTCCTCACCGAGCGCATCGAGAAGCAACGAAGCACCCCCGACGATGTCCATACGTTGTTCATGTTTTGCCAGCTGTTGGGAAGGTTGAGGTTGTTCCGAAAAGCGCAGGCTGACGTCCTGATCCATCAGTGGATCTTGCGCATCATCCCCAGTCTCAATGGTGATTTTGGAAAGCAGCTCCTGACAAACCTGATTGCCACCGGCTGTTCCAGCTTTGGAAGCATCTTCGACACGTTGCATAGCATCAAGCACGGGTCGGTCGACCGGGACCCTGCCATTGCCGCACTTCGGCCACTTCTCGACAGCAAAGAACTGGACACGGACGATAACAGATACGAAAACGGGTCACTTTACAACGTTCGCACCAGGTGGTGGGATTATGTCTATCAAGCACCTCATTCCGCGCTGGAGTTGCTGTGTGAGGCTCATGTCACCCCGTCTGATGAGAGACGACTCCTGTCACGTCTTGTCTTCACGGACTCGGAAAGTCTACTGTCAATGTCGGACCCTGCACGACGATGGTTGTTGGTCACCCTCGACCAGGTTCTTCGACCTCGACCCGGCAGCAGCGACGTTCTTGATTTGAAAACCCTCGTTCAGACAGTGGACACGCTTTCTTTCCGCTTTGTCCAATTGCGCATCCGATTGATGACCCTTTCCATGGAAAGCCAGGAGGACCATGCACACCATGTGCGAGATGACATCGTCGACGTCTTCTCCAGTTTCCTCGATCAAGCGCCTTCTGCGAGCCACGGCTCCTCCGTCTCCTTTTCCCTGCTGCTGCAGGCTGTCGGGTCCGATGTCGCCAGCCGCGTTCGGCACAAAGCGGAAGCCGATTTCCTTGAATCCATACCAAAGCTATTGCCACACAAGGTCACCAGTCCATTGCCGGCGCCGTCCCTGAATGACATGGAGCAGCTGGCGTCGAGCGTCGACCGAGCCTTTCAAGCTTGCGTCCCCCATACCAACTCGGCTCCTGGCTTCATTGGCCAACTGATTGACAAATTCTCTCAGTATTTCAAAACTCTCGGCCACCCAGGTTCGAATAAGGTGGTAACGACATCGGCACCTGCGGCATCAGGCACACCGACGTCCGCTGGCCTATCCCAAACAGTCGCCGCCACTTCGAGTCCGATGGGTCCTCCTCAGGAACCGCCAACGGTTCCATCAATGTTGGCTGCTGTTGATCATCTCCATTTCATGCTCCAGATGGTCTGTCTGCAACGCCCGGGGATATGCCTTCTGCAAGGAAGACCAGACACGAACCCAAAAGTGGCACAGCAGGAGCAAGTTCAGCTTTTGGTTCGCTTGGCCGCGATCGCAATGCACTCTTTCTTTTCTTCCTCGTCGGCCTCGTTCGCCAAAGAGGAGGATCAGCGGAGGGTGAAGGAGGTCAACGACTTCACCTTTGACGTTATTGCTACCATTGTCGATGACGTCTCTGACGAGGTCAGGATGATGTGCGCCAAGATCATGAAAGACAAGCTGTTTGATGAGAGACTGAAGCCGATATTTGGAAGTGTCAATACGACCGGTTCTGCTCAGGTTGAGGACATGGGACAAGGTCTGGTGATGGTCAAAGACGGAAAAAATGTCATTGGAGAATGGAAGCCTCGGGTCTGGGAAGTCTTAGAAAATGGCAACGGAAAAGAGAATGAGACATCGCTTGGCCTTGGTCTCTTTGGTGCACGAAGAGGTTAGTCCGGAAGCTGGAGTGAAGAGGCCGGAAAGCAGCCCAACCGGTCCTATGAGCGTTACGTTTTGAACATTTCAACGATTGGATATGAGATGTGGAGCGGGTCACGATGTCACGACATGTGTTATTATATACAGCTTTGCATCTTGACGGATCGATCTAGACGTGGAACGTAGCGCAAGGGTATCATTATTGCTGCTAGGATTAGGCTTGTTTACCTTGGGAGGAGGTTTTTTTCCCGCGACGGTTATCATAGACTAGACGAATGTGACTGGAAGGAAGTCTCTGCATGATGCCCTATCCGGCCAGTTAGTATGGAGATCCTCTTCATTGAGATGCCACCAGACGCCCGACATTTGCTGTGATTGGTATGTTTGGTGAGGTGGCAAAGAAGTCAGTGATCAAGGTCAGGCTCGACTTTGACTTCGGCTTTCCTGGTCGATGATACCACAATCCAGGGCCCTGGTCTCTCCTTTGCTTTGCTCCTGGGTTGTGTCGTGGTCTGCAGACATAATACTCGCTGTGTGTCATTGCAGACGTCTCACTGCGCTCATCTCGAGAGCTGTACTGTTATGGCGGCAATAAGACCACACCGGTAGACCTGAGATAGTCAGGCAACCGTGCAGTCTTGTATGGAGTTCGCCAGATTGTTAGCCAACAGAAAAGTCTCACCCTACCTCGTCGTTCATTGCTTGTCTTCAGCTAGGCTAACGAACGTGGTAGTAAACAGGAATGCAAAGGCGATCCACTCAACCAAAAAAAGAAGCAGAAGGAGAAGCCAATGGGAGGTCCTTGGCCGAGAGACGCACGATTCGGACAGTAAGCCATGTTTGAATAGTTGAGTGACTTGGATTGGCACTTCAAGAGACAGTGTGAATACTATCTGAATTGTCCCATGGTTGTGGTGGTGGCGAATACAGATTGGTTTGTGACAGAATCGAAAATTGAGATGCTCGTAAGAAGGGCAAAGCAGGGGTGTGAAGGACAAGGATGGACAATTGAGAAGAATAATGCCCATCTGGTGGAAGTGATGAGAGAGGTAGCCGGACCGTGGCTGGCATATGCTGGTACCAATCAAAAGTTCGTCTCTTCATTGATTTTGATTGGTCGTTCATTCCCCCATCAGAGTTATATCATAGCATTCGTTATTGTACATAAAAAGTGAAGGAAGATTCGGCATGGCTCCCTTTCCAGCCACCGCTGGTGGTGCTGGAGAGCCCCCAGGCATAGTGAAGGTACCATGAAGCGATACCACTACCGCTTTGCATTCGGAGCTAGCCACGTCGGCTAGGTTGGTATGCAGACTGTTGGAAGTGATATGGTGGCATCCTCGGTCTGGTGTCGTAATTGTTGTGTGGTGTGATATGCTCGGATGAGGTCATCGCACTGAGTTGGGGACTTTTCTTTAATAACACGATTCTCGTATATGCCGAGATTGAGTTGAGTTGAGATGAGTGGAGTCAATGTAATGATGGCTGAAAATGTCGTCCCTGGGTTCAATACCTCACAAATACCCCCGAGACTAGCCTTTGGCCAGGCCCACTTCTGCCTCGACCCTTCCCATCTGCGGGGTCTCTAGGAGTGCTGGATTCAGATGCAGGACTGCTCGAAGCGGTGCTGGTGGAGGTGCCTTCTTCTTTTTGTGTCCGGGTATCAGAAGGCCTCTCTTTCTCTTTCTCTTTGCCTTTGCCTTTTCCTTTTCCTTCACCCATTTTTGGTTCTTCGGTCCGTGAACGGTAACTGGATGCCCTTGATGGTCCGGGTTGTTTGCGGCCCCAATCGGCCTCTATCTCAGCAGCAACTATCTCTTCAAGGCCTGTGGGCGATGGCGTCTGGCTTTGATCGCGCTCTTTGCTCTGCTCAGGGGTTGGTTTTTGACCTTCGCCGGTGACGCTTGGCCTTTTGCTATACTCTTCTTGACGTGGTTCTTGTCCAGAGGCAGATTCTTGTCTGGCATCTGTCATGCTCGGATTGATCGATCAATCAATCAATATATAGTCGCTCTTGCTGTGACCGACTTTGTCCTGTCGACGCCAGGTCCGGTGTCGCAGACAACAAATATGGTTCAGTCAGGCCAACAATCAAGCAATCAGCCGGCCTGTGAAAGTGGCCAACACGAGTATGAGGGAATAAAGCGATCCCCCACAACCACCACGCTCTTCTTGTCCCAGTCTCGACCCTGTGTCAGCAGTAGCTGGTATGCTGCGCCACAATTACACCGTTGTAGGAAGCATAATGCGAGGAAAAGAAGGACACAGTCTTCGGACAGCCACTCAAAAAAAAAATATCAGGGGGCTGAATCCTTTTCCTTGCCCCATATCTCTCCCCTGTCATAGTCATGCGGCCAAATATGCAGAGACATTCGAACCGTTGCCCGAAAAGGCCCCAAGTTGCGAAAGCGTTGGTCAATAGATGACCAAGGGTCGACTCATGATTGCACGGAGTAACCCACCTCTCATTGGGAGCAAGGTGACTGGAAGGTCTGAGCAAAGCACAGAGTCGGGCACGATCGTTCCGACCGACCGCTTGCCCCTGGTTGAGCGCCCCGAAAGTCAAAAGAACTGCACGAGAATTGATGGCAGCCTAAGTCATCTGACCTTGGGTGGGAGGAGGAACTCGACCAGAATTTCTTCCCATTGAGTGGAAGCCTGTTCTCCGGGATCGGCCTCGTGGTCCACCAGCACGGCATTGGTCCCTCCCGTAAAGGTGGCGAGATTGGAGTCGTCGACTTGGATTCTGCCTGTCTGCCTTGCCCCGAATCACTTTTCCTTTTCAGTGGGTCTCTGGCACGCGAGGTGACATGGATGTGGGATGCGAATGCAGATGCACCCTTTGCTGGGGCTGGGGACTAGCATGGCATTCGGCAGACGAATTCGCTAAGAGGATAGTTAACTCCCAGTTCACTAGGCAATGTCGATCGCTTACCAATCCTAACGTTAGGAATTTTTCCAATGACTCTCTCCCCGAGGCAGCCATTGGACCCAGCTCATGCTCAACCGCAGAGATCGGCAAAGTGAAATCCTGCAGAATCTAATGAACAAGTTTGTTGACAGTAATTTGCTAACATCTATAGCATCTCCCATTGTGGACGTGGATAAAAAGGTCGATCTGGTTGGCATGTCTGCACGTGTAGCGTCCCGGGAGGCTGGGATCACGGCCACGAGGCCAAGATTCGACTTGACCAGAGCACTAAGCAGGTTGCAGAAGGTAGAGAAGCCAGGATCTCCCTTATGGACGGCCAGACCGGGTTCTCTGCATCAGGGAGCACTGGCGTAGGGGCTCTAAAAATAGCGCTAATTTCCACCAGGTCAAGAGTTGAGATGAAGTTAAATGACATCACTGCTGAGGCGCTTCTGCATCCGGGTCGAGCCGACTTCTCTCTTGTGGAGGTTAGTAAGTTGGCCAGTTGAGTCAACTAGTGAGCTAATGACTCTCTGGAGACAACTATGACTGTGGTTGGGGTTATGAGGTTGCTGGAGAAATGGTATTGGCTGTCAACCGAGAAGTTTCGGAATGGCATCTACTGCACCTCTGCTACCACCACTACTGCACGGGATTTTGTCTGCCCTTTATGGTTGCCATCCACCACCATCATCATTATCTGTAGTTTACCTCGACTTTGTTCCTCTCTTCCCCGGGTCCGGCTCCGGCTCCACTCCGGTTCCCGAGGTCGTGTGCATTATCACACGCGACTCGTTGTCCACCCGAGATCTTGAGCTGCTACATCTCTATGGCGGTCAAACCCCAGAGTGCAAAAATACCTCATCTTGCCCAGGCGTCCAATCTAACCTGTTCCCTCCTGTCTTGAATGCATGGCGCCGTCATACTCACATCCTCGGCCGCCCCGGCAACCCCCTTTACGGTCAGGGCTGGCGAACGCCGAATACCATCGTTTGGAAATGCAGTGCAAAGCCATGCTGTTCCAGAAAACCAACGGGTCCAGTGAGACCGGCCTCGACCCGATCAAAATTTCTCCATGAATCCCTTCCGAACGGTCCACATCCTGCCCCTCTTGCCAAAAATATACATGGGAATCGACGCCAACAAGCAGGCAATCTGAATGCCACCGATCGTGACAAACACGTTCTTGGGCCCGTCGCTCTCCAGCCACTGGGCGAAGAACAGACTAAAGACCAGACCGTGAAAGATGTTCTTGCTGAAGTTCAGCGTGACCAGCGCCTCCCCGGCGAACTGTCTATAGCTGTCGACACAGAAGGTGATGGCGGTTGTACTGCCCAAGGCACAGCCGAATGAAATGATGCCGAAGAAGATGGTGGGCACGATCCACCTGTCGCGTTCTTGCGCCGACCACCCAAAGCCCATGAGGCCGATGGCCGTGCTGATGGCCACCGGTAGCGCCATCACGAGGCGGAATTCTGGCTCGTAGATACCCCCGTTCCGACGAGCCATAAACCGGACGATGATATCCGAGACTTTGCCTGCCACTCCGGTCCCGAGGATGCCACCGATGAAAGGCGAGAGATAGACGAGCCCAGTGCCCAGCGCCGAGAAGTTGTAGCTGTCGCGGTTGCGATAAATGTCCGAAACCGATTCGGACAGCACAATCAACCAGCCGACAGACAGGGAATAAACCATCGTAGACCACAGCACAGAAGGATACGCGAAAAGGATGAAAGGCCGGAGGGCGACCAGAAACCAGTTCGATCTGGACAGACGGCCGTTCCATGGCTTCAGCGTCTGGACATACGTCTTGGGCGGAGCCTGCCGGAGATTCGTCGTATACCGGACGACTTTGGGCGACGGCAACGGATCTTCTGCCGCGGCCCGTTCCAAATCGTGCTCCAGCTTCTCTTTATAAGGCAGAATGGCCTCATCGATCTTGGAGGCTTCTTCACTGGCGGCCTCGCGGACCGATGACGGGACCGATGGTGAAGCGTGGGGACCGAAGTCATCACTGTTCTCCTCCAGCGGGACAGCGGAGGGCGAATGGTGGGGCCAATGTGAACGCGGCAAAGCCAGGTCCGTGTCGAAGTGAGATTCAATCGAGTTGGAAGCATTGGAAAAGGCCGGAGGGGACGGTACGGCTGGGTCCGGTGATGTCGCTGCGTTGTGGTCGTTGGTGGCACCGTCTGGGCTCGCGCCATCAAATCTGGCATGAACGTTCTGTTCGTGGAGCTTCAGCTGGCGAGGGGTCATCATCTTTTCGAGAGCAGCGTCATCTGTTGGAGGAAGCTCGGGCTCAGTGTCCCGTCCCACTGGGTGCTGCGGGCGGTGGATCAGGCTCGACAAGCTCCGATGCACGGTGGGCCGTCTCGACTTGGGTCGTGGAGTGCGATCCCAGAAGGTCTCAGGGACGAAAAGAAAGAGGAGGCACCAGCCAAAGCCAACGATGATGGCAACAACCCTGACAATGTCAGCAACCTGAAGGACAGAGGTAGAGATGGCACTCACCAGAAAACCCACCTCCAACCTTTAACCTGGATAATGGCCGCACTCACGAGAGGCGCCAGATTCTTGCCGCCCAGCAGAAGAAGTGTGTAGATGCCGACACGGAAAGCTCTTTCGTGCAAAAAGTAAATCTCCGCGATGGTAGCGGAAGGTAAGCATTCCACCGGGCTGACGGATATGCCCTGAAATACTCTGGCAGTGGCCAAGTTGGCATAATTCGGCGCGAGGGCGCACCAGATGGACGTCAGAATAAACATGACAGCCGACACAAGATAGACCGGACGTTTGCCGAACAGGATAGCCGTGGGCGAGAAGACGACTGATCCAACACCCAAACCCATCATATACAATCCCGTGGTCAATGCCACCCGGGAGTAGCTGACGTGAAATGCGTCAGCGACGTTGTTGAAGCCGGCGGCAAGGATGGGCGTCATCCCGCCTCCCACCATGCAGTAGAAGCCCAGAGAGAGGAGAGCGCAGTCTCTCCTCCAAGCAGGCCAATTGAGTGGATCATTGAGGGAGTCTTCTGGCTGTGGATCGAGAATGATCTGCCCATCCGGCGTCTTCTTCTTTCCCGCTGCCGGCGGCCGTCTTGGTTCAAACGGCTGAGCCGGCATGGACGAGCTGCTATGTTGCTCATGCTGATGCTGGATACCAAGAGGTTCATTGCGATTCGAAGACAACATTAACACCGTGCCCGGGACTTCCTCGGTCTCCTTGTCGTTCAATATTCCCATCGACCATCTTGTCATCGGCGCCGTGGCCTTCTCACTGATTGAACTATTGGAGCTCGCCACCGCCATGCCTTCGGTCTGCGGCGCCCTGTGCTGAGCGCTCTGATGGGCTGTGCCACTCTCTGGCACGGTTGTCGTCGAAGCCCCATGGCTAGTCGCCGCGAGGGACACCATTTCTTGGGCAGCAGGGCGAGGCGATAGAGGCTGGTTGTCAGCGAGTGAGTTTGATCTCCATGGGGTCGACGCGGTTCGGAACTGGCGGGAAGTGTCCGACAGCGCAGTGTGGCAAGAGCACAGGTTATCGAGAGGGGAGCAAGAATGCTCAGCTCACAGTGAGCCTGATAGACAGGGATACGGTTGCAGGAGACGGGCGTGAACCAAGACCGGGGAAGGAGGGGACTTTGCTATCTGGGGATATGTAGAGCAATGACGTTGTGGCTTGGAGGTAAGGAGAGAGGGTGGTACATGAGATTGCAAAAGGATATGGGACGCATCATGTTGGACTCCTCAGATGTATGATATGATCATCTGAGACGGCGAAGAATCACTTGGTGGCTCCGCCTAGCGATGTTCTCGAACTTGTCCTTCTGGTTCTGCTCGCACCGCAGCATGCCGCCAACATACTGTAGCGGGGCGCCCGTCAATGGCTTGGCAGGCACCTCCGTCGACTCGGCGTCACTGAGGCCAATCGCCTCCTCCACCGCACAGCATACTGCATCACCTGTGCCATTCTGGCGTACCTCAGTATGACAAGACCCCCGGGCGGTGGCTGTCAGATGACCCTAACAGGCGGATACATCTGCATGTGGCCTGGGTCTTGCCACGCCCCTTGCATGTTTGCGACAGTCTGACCTCGGCCATGTGATGACTTGAAAATCACCGGGGGGCCATCTTGCCCATTTTCGATATGAAAAGGAATTCTCGCGAGACCAGTCGGGGTGAGACTGTCACCGGATACAGCCTCAGAAACCGAGAAAACTTTCAAAAGCCTATGTCGACCTTCTGGAATAATCTAGTGGGGACAACGAATTCCAAGTCAACTCGAGCTGTTGCCCTGTCTACAAAGATCGTCCATATTCGAGTTCTGGAGTCTTTGTCAAGATGCCCAATGATAGCAATCGACGAGAGAAATATACTACCTGAAGGAAGCAAACGGTCCAGAACATCTACGAGAACAAGTCGATATCCGGCAGCTATTGCCCTGACCAATCAAGACTTGGGATATCATATGGCATTTGCGACTGGCCTGAATACACAAATTGATAAAGCCGAACTCCATCCTCATACGACCTTCCTCCAGAACCAAGAAGTTGGAAAGAATGCCAAAGACCCATATGCAAGGCCATGGCAGAGTGCAGCTAAGCAAGAAGTGGAAGCCTTGACTAATAAAGGAACCTTCCAGTTCCTACAGAAAAGACATACCTGATGATATGAGGATGCTGTTCAGCGAGAGAAGAAAACCGACGCCAGCCTCAGCTAGTACGGTCTGGCCATTAATGAAAGTCTTTGGATGCAGGGCATATCCACTGGACAAGAGGATCAGTCAAGGAGACAAAATGGAACCCAGAGCTCACATTGAATACCTTCTAGGATCTGACTCCACAATATCTACAGTCTAGCAGACAAGAGGTCGATTAGAATCCTGTATTCCAGATGGAATAATGGGACAGGCTCAGCATATCACGCTCGAAAAGGCGGGTCTAATGTGAACAGAGAACGATCAGAGCTTCCACTCCACTTTGGATCGTATCGAAAGTCGAAATAGAAGTAGGTGACGGATCCTTTCATTGTCTTTTGACAAGACGCACATTACAATCGGCGAGTCTCAATATCTGGAGGATGGCTGTGACCTTGTCGAATGTTAATGGGAGTGGTTATCTAAAAATTAATACTGGAAAGAGTGGATTGACAAGATTCAAGGGAGCAGTCTGCTGTGATCCCGCTCCATTAGCTTAGCAATTCTATCTATAGTCGTGCTCATGGAGCGACGTTCTTTGTCCATTATGTCTTACTCCGTTACGTCATGCTCATTTCAAACCTCAACCCCGGCCAACGCCGTCTCCGTTCCAAAGGTCCTAGGCATCAAGTCCACTGACTTCAAGCGGTCCGAGAAGTCAAAGGTTGAAGGCGCTCCTTGGCCTTTCATCTTGGACTCTGAGTCTGGCTCGGCCCTTGCAAAAACTCTTTCATGTCTCCTATTCCCGGCACCGGTCTCCTCTGGGCTTGTTGAGCAGCATACTGTTGTTGCGCAAAGGCATTTCCTGGAACATACCGCGGAGGCGTTGTTGGAGAGGGGATCTGAGACATGGCAGGCATGTGGGCACCGCCTGCCCGAGGCGGCACCGCTCCGGAGGTGCCAGCTTGACCATAATTGAGGGGAGTCGTATTCGGCCAGCCTTGTTCGAGTCGAGTGGACACGGTTGCCGGTTGCGGGCTGTCTTCGACATAGCTGGCCGGAGCAGGATGGGCCTCCGGTGGTGAAGCTGGCTCCGCGATGGTCGGAATGGGTTGTGCACCCACATCAGAACTGATCTGGGGTGACAGGCCGACGCTGTGTCGGGCCGCTCGACGTCTTCCAGTGGTGGACTCGCGTCTCAAAATATTTCGGACTTGGTCGACATCGTTCGAGCGCTTCTTATCCAGCGCAAGGTCCTCTATGGGATCCACCACCACTTTGCGCCTGTTCAGGTTCTCTACCGCTGAAAGCTCTTTCGTTTCTGCGCTCGACGTCGATCCCGGCTCGTCTTCCGTCTCCTTTGCAACACGGGGTCGTCCGCGAGAAGGGTCGGGCTCGTCGCTCAGATCCGGATGGAGTGACCCCAGTCTCTTCTTGTCTTTGTCTTCGTCGAAGAGGTCCTTGTTTCGCTTCGCTTCGTCGTCGGTGATGGTGACGGAGTAAGTGGGATTCGCTTTGTCGCCCGCCGCCGGGCCGCCCGCTCCTGGCCCGTAGATGGGAATCTTGCGCAGAGCCAGGACGAGGGCACACATGAACTTGCTCCGTCTGGCGGCGCGCACGGCTTCGTTGGCCCAGTTGGACTTGTGACGGATCTCAATCTTCAGCTCCATCTTGTCCATCTCGGCCAGGCCCGTGACTTCGATATCGACGTCCCGCTGGAAGTCACGGGAATTGTCCTTGTCGCGCACAAACTGGATCATTTCTTTCTTCAGCAGCTCAATATCCTCAAAGGTGGTGTCAAAGTTGACGTAGAGCAGGACTTGCTCGCGCATGGCCTTGCTGCGAGACACGTTGTCGATCCAGAGCGAATTGAGCACGATGTTGGGAACCTGAGTCCGCTTGTGGTCCTTGACTCGTCGAAAGGCCGTGTAGAGGAGCGAGATCCGCTCAACGACGTATCCGGTCTCGGTGATGTCGACTCGATCGCCGACATCGAAAGGATGCTTGACGAACAAGAAGATGCAAGACCCGAGCACTTCCTGGGCCGACGTGGCGAAGACAAAAGACATGGACAAGAGCGCCGTCCCCGCGGTCGCCAGGGTCGTGGTGAAGCTCTTGTTCAGCCAGGCAACGAAGATGAAGACGACCGCAATCAAGACTGCGGTACAGAGGAGATTGTCGAGGACGTTGATGGCCTGATCCACGTCGTGCATGCTGTTGGCGATGGACTGACGCTCGCGGCCAAACTCAGAGATGCGCAGAATCATTTCGTCCAGGGAGATGTCGCCGTTCCCGTCCACATCCAACCGATCAAAAGCTTCATGCGCTTCGTCTTCATGATCGGAACCCAGTACATCGACAATGTCGTCAGGATAGAGCGCGTCACGGCCTTCAAGCACAAAAGACATCCACAGTCGTCGAGCCAAAGCTTCGGCCGAGTGCTTCTTCTCCAGAGCTTCGACGACGATGGAGTGAGCCGCGGTCGGATTGAAGACCTGCTTCCCAGTAATCTCCTGGGCGACGTTCCCAAAGGCCGCTGTGACCTTGTCGCCGACGCGGGCCACGTTTTGGATGAGTCTCATCGGAGTGGCAGATCCTGATCTCTTGTGGCCACCGCCCGGGGCCGCCACGCTATCCCTCTTGCTCGAAAGCGCCGCGATGTCGAGGACATCAATGATCAAGTAGTCTTCCTCGGCAAACTCTCGACAGTACATGGGAAACAAATGCCGCGAAGCATCGTAGAGCAGGCTGACCAGGTGGATGTCCCGTTTCGACTCCTTGATTCGGTCATCGAACTGCTTGCGGTGATAGCTGATCGAGAGGAATTGGATGATCAGCTTCTCGGCCAAGAGAACCAAGGTGGAGAACCAGCTGGCAAACAGAATATTCTTGATCACGCTTTCCCACGACTTCAAGCTGGTGTCGCCCCGGGCTCTCTGGTCAGGATTGAGCGTCATCAGCGGCACGAACGTCGTCAAGCACGTCAACGCCCATCCGACCAACGAGAGAGGGATTTCAAGTTCGGTGAGGATCAGGGCGTATTTCCGGGTCCCCGAGCTGACCACCCCACACAGGAACTGGAACAGATACGGGAGAAACTGAGCAACGAGCTTGGAGACCCACAAGCTGACCCAGATGACTTCGATCCATGTGAAGAACCAGTCAATCTTGACCCCTCCGATTCGAGCGTGGGGAGCAACAGTGGCGCCCACAACGATAGGGACGGCAATGGCGGCAGCCAAAGGTGCCACATAAACGAAATAACGTGTGAGGATGGACGAGTGGTATATCTTCATGTACAGCCGGCCGGCAGCGTTCAGAGAGCCGTCGTCGTCGTTCGTGTTCTCCCTCCCCTTCATCTCAATCCTCCTCCTTCTTCGGCCCATTCCTCGGTGAAAGTGGGCGGGCTTCTCGCTCAGCGGGTCGCTGAAGTCGCCCGTGGGCTCCGACCGGGCAGGAGACGTGGCATCTGCTTTCCGGGCACCTGTCGTCGTGCCGGAGGTCGGTACCTTGGTCATGGGAATATTAATCGTGACGTCGTTAGGATGATTCATTTCTCCAGAATGGGATTGGGTCAGCGGTTGAAACCCTTCTCGGGAGAAGCGTTTGTACTGGCTCCTCTGCGACATTTCGGCTCTGATGTCCCAAGGACCGTTCCCCGCGGAATATGAGAGCGAAAGAATGCCGGGTGTGAGTCTGGGTCCTGGGTGTCACAGCACAGAAAAATAGGAGCTCTACCAGAGAGCAACACGCGTGCTGTCAAATGAGGGGTGAGGAATCAACTGTCGACTGCAAGTGAACCGTGGGTGAACCGTGTACCGCAACGAATGTAATGGGTGAAATGAAAGAGGCGTACATAAAGAGAGAAGGACGCTGAGAACGAGAGGAGAGATTTGCAAAAAGAATGACTCCGTTGATGTTTTTTCACTCAATCATCCACCGTGTGGAGGCTATTTGAATTAAAGCCACCACGACGAGGATTGAGAGACTAGTGCTGAGTGCGCCTCCATTGGTGCCCTGCCTTTGGGGATCGGGGCTCCACGAGGGTCAAGATCACTCGGCTGTGGCACCCAACCGAATCTGCCATTGGCTTCAGTGGCTTTACTTGACACGCGCGTGAAACGGGCGGGGCCTGGAAAAGTGTATCTCAAGGTGGTGGCTGTGGCACCATGCCCGGAAACCCCATCCGCATCATCATCCACTGTGCTGTATTTCCTGCGCTGTATGTTCTGGTGGTCCCAACGCTGGAGAAATATCTCAACATCTGTCTCCATCTTCCCCAACAGCATCTGGGACTGGTTGGAACAAGAGGCAGTCAAAGACCAGGTGCAACATGTATCTGGACGTCACCAGAAGGTCCAGTGCCACTGTCCCGTGTGAAAGCTGGAAATTTTCGGTATGTTATTGGCCAGTCCAGATTGCAGCTGAAGATCCTCAACGATCCCTCCGGTCAACGATGATCGCTGTTTCACATCCGCTGGAACTCTATCCGGATCTCGACCGTCGAGAGTCAGGTTGTGCTCTGGCTCCAGCGCCATGCAGCAAAATCAGCCCCTCCAACTGTTTGCACAGAGACAATCATGAATCACGTCTCTGATTCTGTAATCAGCAGTCCTCTCTCTGCTAGCTGGTTCTATCAGTCAACATCCAAGATGCGATCACGGCCCGGCCGGGGAAAGAAAATCTGTGTCCAGCTCACCTCAACACTGGCCCCGACGACGCCGCTTTTCTTCCAACGTCGCGGCTATCTGTGCCCATCTTCAATACTGGGTCTGAGGCGATCTTGTCCCTCGACTTCGAGACCCAGCTTGGTTTCTGTCCAATGAGTAGCAATCCTCGTCTTGCACCGTGCCAAGTATTGCTTCGGCTGGCAGAATTGGAACTATCGTTCGTGAGAGACTCTCGAAGAACGTCTCAAATATCCGAGTCATCGTCTGATGCTTCGCTATGTTGAGCATTGGCACATGGGTCCCTGATCAAATCAAGGGCCTGCGATGCCGAAATGCGATCCGACGGCAAGAACCTTGTCAAACCCTTCATCACTGGAAGAAGGACCTTCAGTTCCGGTTCGTGGACCTGTTCATCGAACCTCTGTTCCAATCTTGACCCCGAGAGCTGCCCGTTCTCTCCCCCTTCAAAATCACGTCTAGCGTCCAGTTTCAGCTGTTCCCATTTTGGCTGCCACTCTGGAGGCAACTCCCCCACAAAGTCGATCATGGATGCCACCAAGGTGTCCATTCCAAACCATTGGAATGGCAATGCTCCGAACGTGAGGTAATAGATCTGCAATAGCTGTCCGTAAGCATCTCTCAAAGTGTAGACAGCGGAAATCTCACGATCAAACCTGCACGCCATAAGTCAAGTCTGTCATCAAATCTGCCAGTAAAAATCGTTTCGGGCACTTGCAGACCTCCAGGCTGGGCGAGCCTGTCAGGTACGGCATCCTGACTAAATGCCTCTCCTAGATCGATCACTCGAATATCTTCATCATCTTCATCCAGCCAACCAACCCATTCGACTGATTTGACCAACTGATCGGGGATGCCTTCCCCGAGGGGTTCGCCATCCAATCGAATTAACTCCTCCGATTCCGGGAGCCCCAGTACTTCGAAGAGCTCTTCTTCGGATAGACGAGACAAGCCAGGAGAACTGAAGGCGAGGTTTCTAACGCTGAGGTCTGCCAAAAGTCAGCTGAGAGGCAAAAAGACTATAGTCAACGATACCTCCGTGTGCATAGCCGGCCTTATGCATGAAGGCAACCGCTTGCAGCAGTTGGCTCGATATTTTAAGAAGAGTTTCCGTTTCGAGACGCTCCCCTTCCTTGTGGTAGTCGTCGACGATTATGTTAACGGTCGGGCCGAGCAATTCAAACACGAGACACTGATGGCATCCATTGGGACCTTCATGAATGAAATCATCCAGTAGTTGAACAATATTTTCAGAGCCTAGACTTCCTTGACAGTGTTCCGACAACACGCGTAAAGTGTGAAGCTCCCAGGACTGGTTTGTCCTATCTGCTGTGATGATTTTGACCGACACCCACTGCTCAAGGCTGCAAGATGTCAGCACAATGGAAAGCAAATCGTGAGCAGATGCATTGACATACTTGTTGTCTTTAGCAACCCAGACTGTCGAGAAGCCACCATAGCCCAATTTATGGTATATTTCATACCGGCTATCTTTCAAAGTATCTCCAAGGATGACCGGATGATACCCACCCGGCCGGTAATTCAGCACGTTCTCCTCCTTGAATAACAAGAGATTGGATGTTCCGTAGAGCTCATAGACCTCCATGATGGAGCTGAGCACGAACCTGAGCAAAGAACGATGTCGTTGGACGTCAGAGATGGGCAATATTGTGTGGAAGATGCTAGATTTTTAAGAGGTAGTGTGTTTGCTCTCTCAGTGCTTGGCAGTGAACACTGTATATTGATTTCCCTTTTTCATTTTGGACTGCTGCCCTTTAAGGTGAGAAAGTCAGTATGACTTGTGAACACTCAATGTGGATCCAAGGCAAGCAGAGCCACCCTTCCTTCCTGGACGTATTCCACAACTCTTAGCTTCATTTCCTTTCATGTTGTTGGTAGTATTCTCAAAGAAATCGGCAAGGCAATAACAAATCTTCTCAAAGTTCAGAAAGCCATTCATGCATGTCAGCCGCGACAAGATCCAAAACGTTGCGTGCACCTCTCCACCCCTCCACGCCTGAAGACTGATATGCATTTCGCTGAAGCATCAAACCATGGCTTGAATGATCCTCGCTTTGTACTCCATCTAGATGTTGGCCGGATATGAGTCGAAACAAAATGATCTGGTATGCAGGTGCTGTTTATTCCTCATTGAACAACAGAGGGACTCGAGACCGTGGCACCAGTTCCGTCTCTGGTGCAAAGCTCAGAATTCTGAACTCTCTGCTCCTCCGTCGGTCGATGTTGATGGCAGGCAAACCAGATTCTACTCGCGCACGAATAGGCCGGCCATTCCCATCCCGGTACCAATGCACATTGAAACGACGCCGAGTTGGCCTTCTTGGAGTTGTGGCATCAGTGTGGCGAGTTGCCGTGTCCCCGTCATTCCCAGCGGGTGACCTAATGCAATAGCCCCCCCTCTGGGATTGACTTTGGCCACATCAAGGCCGAGTTTCCGAACGCAATAGAGCGCTTGGCTGGCAAAAGCCTCGTTGATCTCCCAAATGTTGACATCCTCCTTATTGATACCGGTATATTCCAGGAGTTTCGGAATCGCAAGGGCTGGACCCACACCCATCTCATCTGGCTTGCAACCCGCGGTCTGCGTACCAACCCACTTGCCGATGATGCTGGATGACAGGCCCAGTTCCGTCGCCGTGGATCGTCTCAGCAGCAATGTCGCAGCGGCGCCATCTGAGATTTGGCTGGAGTTGCCGGCGGTGCTGAATCCATCAGTGGCAAAGGCCGGCTTCAGTTTGGCCATGCTCTCCAAACTCGCATTATGTCGGATGCCATCATCCTTGTCAATCACCACCTCTTTGGGAGGTGCCTCAGGGTGCTCTGGATCGAACTGTTTCACTTTGATTGGCACAATCTCCTGGTCGAACAGTCCCTCTTTTTGTGCCTTGCTTGCTCGACCGTGTGATTCTGCTCCGAACGCATCTTGGTCTTCTCTGCTCACGCCGTATCTTTTGGCAACGTTCTCCGATGTCAGGCCCATGGGCATTATACAGTCTCGAGCATCTTTATTCTCGCTGTTCCTCAACTCATCCCACAACGACACAGGGATCGCACGGCTGCCGTAGTTCTTGGACATGCTCTCCATACCTGCACCGATTCCCACATCAATCGCCCCCACGGTGATCATGTGGGCTATGCTGGTCACCGCAGCCAGACCACTGCTACACGCGCGGTTGATCGTGTGCAGAGGCGTTCGCTCGTGGAAGCCGGCGTGGAGCTGCGCCATGCGAGCGGCCTTGGAGCCTCCGAGTTCTGCAAGGACGACGCCGACCGCGATATCATCGACTTTGGCTGGGTCAAGATTTGGATTCGCTGCGAGGGTGGCCCGCAGGATATGAGAAAGAAGCTCATGGTCATATGCATCCCTGAAGCCTCCTTTCCCTGCCCGGCAGACGGCCGAGCGGAGGGAAGATAGGATGACAACGTCTGTGGGCTGCTTTGTGAGGATTTGCTTCAACCCCTGGGCAGTCGCCATGGTACATCAATCTAACAGGGTGTAATAGATGGTGACGGTGAGACTGTATGAGGCGACCGAGTTCGAATTTGCAATGTCGGATCCCGAGTCAACTACACTTGAATCCAGTCAGCGGTTTGCTGCGGAGGAGATATTATAATATCAAGCTATGGATTAGAAAGCAGGAGAGCGTTAATTCACGTTCGAATCTTTGAGAGGAAAAAGTGCCGGGTAGGGAAACACCTCAGGGTCGGCATCGGAAGAGGACTTCGGCAGAGGGACCCCAGCTCCGGCCTCGGCTTTTCTCCGCATACCATTGTGGAGAGTAGATTGCCAAGCCAGCGATCGAATTTTGTAGTTGAAGGGTTGAAAGATCGAATAATTTGAAGCTGCACGGTCTCTACAATCTAATCCTGTGCTCGTGCGTGAGGGTTGGCGGAAGGGGTAGAAGATCGAGATAGGCTGCTCCAAACACTATGTGGCCCAACAAGGCGAACCGTCGCCATCCAAAGGCACGTGGCCACTGGTAGATATAAAGAGCAAAGAGGACGACTTCTGCCGTTTCCTGATCCGGGGATCATTTTGGATAAGGTGTCAAGCACAGCTTCAGGATCAGTTACGGGTTGCAAATTCCGGCTTCGTTCGGTTTATCGGGAGATTATCGGGAGACGCCGACCCGGCTTGTGCCATAGGTTCCATCACCCGTCAAAATAAGGGCTCGTAATCAGGGTGCTATTCGTCCTCATGGAGCGGCGTGTGCGCGACGACGTTGGTGTGGAAGCGTCCTTCTTCCCCCTTTGTGCTTTGATCGGCGCTTCTTTCCCGGAATGACTGGAGTCAGGCCGTGACCTCTGTTTCCCCATTTGTGAGTTTGAGCCCTTGTTCTGGCGTCTCTTGTTGGATACAAACTCTTCCTCATCAGTGTCGTTATCCATTGAAGAGGGAAGCTCACTGAGATGGCTCCCATTGTCGGAATCAGGATCGTCTAATGCAGAAGAAGGTCTGGTTGAAGATCGCGGTTCTCTGTGTCTTGTCGGTCTGGAAATGGTGGCCTCCTTGGGCTTTGCTCTGGAGTTCTGCGGGGGAGGACTCGCAAGGGTCGAGGTCCTGCTTTGGTCATCTGACGTGACGCTTTTCACGTCATCTGGTACAGAGGACAAATCGGAAAGATCAGTGTCGCCATCGGTCTCGAGAAGCAGAGATGGTCGCGTCGATGTTGAAGGTTTCTCCGGCGAGAGCGATGTAGGAGTTGGATACTGAGCCTCAACAATTCCCTTCCCTTTACCGAATCTGATCGGCTCAGGTTCATGTTGTTCCATGACCAAATCCTCCTGTTCCGGAAGATCGTCCTCATGAGGCAAAAGGAAGCCTCCGGCCATGTCCTGTTCGTCAGCGTCAAATGTCTCCACATCGTCAACGTCGATGGGTTGATCCTTGGTCGTGCCCTTGACCAGGGCCGAGTTATCGTCCGTCAACCCGCCGTAGGCGTCTTGGACCCTCTCACGGATCCGTAATCCCATGACAAACTTCCTCCACAGACCCAAGACAAGCTGCTCCATCTTGCTTTCTTCTTTCTTTCTCTGCTCCTCGTTGTATTTCGTCCAGGCGTCGATGACAGCTTTCTCATTTTCCTGTGCCACGACGACGCCTTCGCAGATGGGGACCGCTCTCTTGTTTCCAAACTCGAAGCCGGTGACCGCCTCGGCATAGTCAATCTCCAGCCTCTTGCAGATGCGAACTGTGCCACGGAGCGGGATGTGGACGGCGCCTCTGGGGACCATGCTGGGCACGAAGCAATCAATGTTTCCATATGCGTTCTTCGGGATAATGCCGCCAGAGATGGGTGGAGGAATGATGTACTCGGTCTGATCCCAGGAGTAGAGTCCCTGCATCTGTTTCTCGCCCGTCTGCCTCTCGTGCTCCTCAGCCTCACGCTTCCTGGTCAGTGTCACGGCCCGCACTGGCACCAGCTTCATTGGAACTTCCCCTGCTTTCGGTCGCCGGCCTTCCTTGTGCCAGGATTCTGCCGTCAAGCATCTCTCCACGTCGCTGCGACGGTACACGGGTTCTTCTTTGAGATGATCCCCTTTGCCGGAGACGAACATCCGGTCTGGCTTCGCGCCTGGACGCAGGGCCTCCTCGCGCCGTAAGAACCGTTCCAGCACGAAATCCGCCGAGGTCCTGAGGCTCTGCAAAGTGTCCGTGTCGTCCTTGCTCTCTTTCTTGTCGGGAAGCTGAGGGACGAGATCAGATGAATCCTCGACATCGTCAACCGCCGTGCGCATGGCATCCGTGCGGACATAGCCGCTCATGACATGCTTAAACCAGTCGTATTCCTCATGGCGCTTAATTTTACCTCGTTTGTCGTAAACGGGGATCTTTTCGATGGGGAAGCGGAAGCCTTTGGTCTTCCCAGGCCATATTCTCTTCCGGAGGTAACGGGTCGTTACGTCTTTCGCGGTGCCGTCCGAAGAATATGCCACCACATAAGCCATGACGATCTTTGATTTCTCCGCCTTTGCGCCTCGAGGCTCAAACGTGGCGAGGACCTCGGGCGTGGACGCGACAGGAGAAGGAAGGACCAGAGGCGAGACGGGCACCACTGTAGAAGTGATGGGAGATATTGCTTCAGTCCAAAAGATGGGGAACGCAATATCCCCATCATATCTGGCCGTGCGACGCTTGGGCATGGAACGGGTGGTAATATCGGTCACATCGTCGTCTTTCGTTTCTTCCTGGTCAGAATCCAGTTCAATGGGCGCACTTCGCTGGCCCGTTGACCGCCTGGAGCGACTTGCTCGGCTCCGCTTGACCTCGGCCACCGGTTTGGCGATCTCAGATATCGGAACTGAATCGTCAGTCTCTGAGTCGTCTAGAGAGTAGTCGTCCTCGGTAACAGGCGGCGGGCCCTTCTGTGGCAGCATTTGCTCCGCTTTCGTCCAGCCATAACCGCTGGGCTGTAAATTGGCCACCAATCTGGACTCTATTCCGAGACCCCTCAGCAAGGCCGTGAACAGCTGGGCACCGACATCTCTTGAGCCTTCACATCTCCTCGCGAGGTCTCGAAATTCCTCAATGTGGCGAATGCGCTCGCCGTGCTTCTCTGGGTCATGCTCATCATTCCTGAAGGAAGCAATCTGCTGTTTGAGGGCTTGCTTGGAGCCGTACCCTCGCTTCCGCAACCCCGGCGCCGTGATCGCGAATCTCTTCTTCCAGTAGGCCGAGAGGACTTTCAGAAGCGGGATCAAAGGGTCGCCATGACTGAGGTCGGCCTTTCCGGGCTCAAGCCGTTGGCTGGGTTTGCCCCAATCACGCTCGTTCCTTGCGTTACCGGCTCTCTGTTTTGCACGCTTCTGACCCTTGTGGAGGGAAGCCTTGACCTCGGGTTCAGGCTCAGCGATGCCGCTTGCTCTCCGCCACTTCTCAACCTCCTTCTTAATTGGCGGTGGTAACTGCTGCACCAGGGTCTGCTGGACGGCCTGGTCACATATCCATCTGTTCCTGATCGCATTGTGCCACAGGAGAAACTGAACATGCGTCTGATGTGTCCGTATCCTGACCTCTTTCTCTCGCTTCGTTGGACCCTTTTTGCCCGTCGTAGACGCAGCGTTTGTTTGATAGACTGGCCCCCCGTCATCCTTGCGAAAAGTCACCTGAATGGGGCCTTTGGCGAGAGGCCGATGTGCCAGAGGGTGTTGCTGATTATTATTTGTCGCTGCCGCTGTCGATGTCGTCGCTGCGTCTTCCCATTCTATGTCCTCATCATCCTCCTCCTCATTATCCGTCCGAGGAGGGATATTCGCCCGTGCCGGTACATCCTCGAACTCGTCACTGTCCACCTCGCTCAAGGACGAATCCGAGTCGCCACTCCCAAGCGAGAAGGATTTGTTGTTTTTAAGGCCTGGCCCATTGCTCGTTTCTGCATCGAGGACATCTGCCAGTCTGGCCCGCTTCACTGAGCCCGGACGCGGAGAGGGTGGCGGCGTGGAACCGAGTCTTTTGCGGGGGAAGAACGGAGGCATTGTGAGGAATTACCGAGACATCAGCTACCTGATCCAGGTGCCTTGGAGTTTGGTCAGCGTCAGAGGCGCTGGACGGGCAGCTGTTGTGACGTCGAAGTGATTCACAGGCTGTATATGCGGGGCGGAAGCCTGTGCCTGAAGATCGTCGGGAAAGATCGAGTCAAGATACTTCAAATTCCACCCATAGCAGACCATGACTGAAGACGAAACGCCCGGAAGTGCCGATATCAACACTTATCACTGCTTGTGCACGACACTCGTCCTCGCCACACCTTACCATTTAGAAGCGCTGCCCAAGCGTGCACCTCCAGTTCTCGACGGCGCCATCATACTTCCTCCGCCCGTTGAGAGGGCCAGCAGCACAGGATCCGCCCCATGCTCAACACTCTACAACGTCGTTCCGGATCGTAAGGCCATCGTCGTCCGGCGCGAAGACGGTTTTGAAAAGAGAACGGTGCTGCGATGCTCAAGGTGCAAATTGATGCTAGGTTACAACCTCGATAGCGTGCATTTCGAAGCACCAGGAAACGCAGACGCAGACGCAGAAGCAGACGCTCAGCCGGTCTATCTCCTCCCTGGTGGGCTGTCCAGCACGTCAGACATGAGAAATGGCCAGATCCCACCACCACCAGACTGGGCCACGGACCAGAGATAGCAAGAACAGAGATTTTCACCGAGACCGAGTCCGGTGGCGGAAGACCTCTTGTCATGGTTTGGAACATTGATTGTATTGATGATACCCTTCAGCGTCCGACACAAGGCGATGCTGTACACTATCATGCACGTCCGCAACGTGCCCGGCCCCCAGACTCAAACGGCTGCGCCAATCCTCCCACGCTATGAGTCCAAATTCATATCCATGTAGTCGTAATTAACACAAAGAGCGCATCTCACGCCGTGCCCACGAGCCCATCAGTTGGCAAGAATCGTCCGGACCAAATCCATATAATTGATCTCTCCGCTGCTGGTATCGACGGCCTTCAGCAGTTCATCCACCTCTTCGTCGCTCATTTTTTCGCCCAGATTCGTCAAGATATATCGCAGTTGTCCGACTCCGATAAAGCCGGTCATGTCTTTGTCAAAGACTTGGAAGCCGCGACAGTATTCCTCGGGCTCGCCCGGATCCCTGAAGCCTCCAGGTCGGTTGAGGACTTTGCTGAAGGAGTCGAAGTCGACTGCGGCAGGTTGGGTCAGGTCAATCAGGGTCCGCTGCACGGGAGTGATGATGGGTGTGCTTACAATCTCCACCCACACTCTTCTCAAGATCTCTTATTTCCGCCAGGGTTGGGTTCTGGCCACAGGCACGCAGAAGATCGCCGAGCGACTCCAGAGCGACACGACCATTGCCTCTCTTGTCGAACAGAGAGAACGCTTCTTTATAGTTTGTGGACGTCTGTTGATTTGATGGCGAGTTAGCCATCTGGACAGAGCCGAGGAATCAACCCCTCGCGGACGCGTGGTTCCAAAAGCCAGAAGAATGGTGGTGAGGTGGTATTGTGCATCCTGTCCAAAGGCCCGGCTCTTCTCCTCCCGCGCGGGAGCCGCGGGACGAATAGGGTGAGGGGAACATACCATGGTGGGAAACTAATATGTATGTCTCGAACGCGTGTCTACGGAGTGGTGGAGAGACACAGGCCGGATGCGTTTGTCCTTGTCCTTGTCGAGGCGAGTCGCGATATCGAGATTGAGAGCTCGAAAGGATGGTCTGAGGAGTTTGGCGCACTGTGTTGACTGATCGGCAAGGAGGCCGCTACTGCACCAGCGGTCGCCCAGCAACCCACACCATCCCACGCTTTGTCTGCTTGCTTCTCTGCCTCGCTCTCACTCTCGACTTCGGTTGCGCGCCCCTAAGGAAAAGATGCCCTTTGCAATCCATAAACAGACGGCCAGGATTTTCTGCTGCCTCTTGGGCATGAGTTGGAGGAGACGGCCCATCTTCCTCGCCGTACTCGCCGGATCTTCACTCTTGACTTCTACCGTGGACCCGTCAACCCCCAAGGCATTCCTTCCGTCTGTGCCTCGCACTCATGGTGCGTCATCTTGGACATCTTAAATAAAAACAATAAAAAAAAGTGCAAGAGAAACATGTGCGACCCTTTATTCCCTCACTCCGACATTGGCCGGATAAGATCAGGACAATCAAGGGTCCCGTGGTGGCGAACCGCGCCGCCTGATTGGGTAATTGTATAGACCCTTTCGGCTTCGGTGGGTAGAGCGCGCGAAGAAAGTGCTGCGGCTCCAAGTGCTTCGGTGGTAAAGCCGGAGCCTAATATCTGCCATTCCATGACCCCTTTCTCTTCCATATGAATGCCACGGTGCCCTATCCCAATGACCGAGAAGAGTCCATGGCTTCCCGCCACGGCACGGTCACACAGCCTCTCCTTCAGAGTGTGCGCGTCTTGACGTCGGCGATCAAGAGGGGAAAACTTGATGGAGACTGTGCTAGTCCTGACCAAACGAGCTGGACTTCGCCGCGGTGATATCACAGGCCATTTCCCGAAGCTCAAGAGCTGTATGCGCAAGCAAAGGCCAATGCGAGTCGCCTGTTCACGAATGTATCATTTGGTTTATCATGTCTTCTCAAAGGCCCGACTTACCACCATCATATCCGTCTTCGTCGACCTCGACCGCGTCGACCGGCGAAATCCACGGCAAAATATCAAAGCAAATGCACGCTCATCACCGCCGTTGGGTGGAATGGCAGGCCATGCGGATCGAATGCTCCCCGGACGCCGCCATCGAGTCGGACAAGGCCAATTCGCGGAGCAGCGTTACTGATCGCTGGCCACACGTACACCTGAGCAGCGTGACATCGACGCTCCGCAAACTTTGTGGCTGAACCTGGGAAGCGCGGCTGCTGGATCCGCGAAAGCGGCCGGCGACACATCGCCTTTGATCAGTCGACGAGCACGGAGCTTTGTTTGATGGAGAGAAATGCTATCAGCCACTCGTCTCCTTGAGATGATCCTGTGTCGACAAGTCATCGGCTTCGGTCTCGCAACTCGGAAATCCCCATTCACTCGATTGGAATTGTGTGAACCGGAATGAGAGCGTATGGCTGGCCTCCGAGATTCTCGCCAACACTAAAGAACTGGAGCGGCAGTGTAGCAGCATGCTCAGCCAGTCTAATTTTGAAGCAAGAAAGAGTCATGTCTGCTAAGTTGAGGACCAGAGGCCAAGGCCAAGACCATGAGTCGAGGAATGGCATTTTGACATGGTCGAGAGAGGTATTCAGAGGTCCACACGGCGGCTGACTCGATAAGAGAAGAATGTTGACATATAACGGCTTTGATTCACCTCGATTGAGGGAAAGCTTAAACAGCCTGCCCAACCATCTTCTCCTGGACCGGAGTCGGTACCACCACCTGATCTCTCGTTTCTTTCCCGCTCCCAGGCCCATGGACCGCTCGGATCCGGGCGTGAATGTGCTCCTCGGCCGTCCTCCCGATCCCCTCGTACCGGGGGACCCAGCCCTCCCTCCTCAACGCCTCGGTCGGCACCAGCACGGCGTCCTTGTTCGGATGCAGGAAATAGGCGAATGTATAGCGATCGACGGCGCCATGGCGGGCAGTGGGCACGACACGATGCCACGTGGACTTGAGGCGGCCGGCGGTCCAGAACTCGAGCATGTCACCGATGTTGATGAGCACCATGTCATTGTGCACGGGGGCTGAAATCCAGGTCTCGGACTCGAGGTCTGGAGTCGCCGACGTGTAGGATGGAGGCCGTACTTGCAGGCCGCCGATGTCGTGCTGGAAGAGGAGCGTGATGCTGCCCCAGTCTGTGTGGGGGGAGATGCGGAAGGGGTTGGTGTTGGACTGTTCTGACGGTGAGCCCGATGCTGATGCCCGACCCTCCACCGGCGGATAGTGCATGAGCTCAAAGTTGTCAAAGTTCTCTCGAGTGGGATCGTGCTGCGAGCGGAACTGGTCGCTCGGTAGGCCGAGGGCCAAGGCGACGAGCTCGAGGAGGCGGCTGGCAAAGCTGCGGACCGACGATTGGAACGCGGCGATCTGCTCTCTCGCCTCGTCAAGGACGGGTGGCAGTCTCGCAGAGGCGGCGTGGGCGGTCGTCGGCCATTTGTTGATGCTGAAAGCTTCCCGTGGGTCCGTCAACCGGCCGCTGACACTGGAGATGCGAGCAGACCTGTCAGTCATGGACACCCACAGGAGCGACCTCCCCAGGCTGAGATAAAGAGGATTGATCGTTCACCATCCCCCCATCGGGCTGGCCGTGGCATCAGGGACTGGGCTGAGCGGTGACCGGTCGGTCCTACCTGTGTGAGCTTGCAGGCTTGAATCCTGCATTTTGGGCCGGGATGTACGCTGCTTGAGACTTGACGGCATCTGACTGAGCAAAAAATCGTTTCTCCTGGTCACGGTCAGCCCGACCTCGGCTCGATTGTTATAGCGGCCCGCAGACGGAAAGGAAGTCGACTCGTCATGGAATGGTTCTGGAAGCCCTACCAAGTCAAAGATCCCATCCACCGCTTCTTGCGCGATTGGATGATTCTTCACATAAAAGAAACCTAGACGACATCCTGGTCAGCTGCACCACACCCCGGAGCAAACGCTCACTCGGTTATCACGGACCCCAGTCAGCACAAGCCTGTAAAAGATCCTTTGCCACCGTGTCCGGCGCCGACGAGATCTGGGCAAAGTCGAGAACTGGAATGTCACCCGGCATGATATCGGCCGGTCAAGAGACGTGATCTCAAGGTCTAGAGTGACAGCGATGCCCCCTGAGGATGCAAGTATATCAAGTTCATGGGCAAATCATGGGCCGGCCAGCCCTTTCAGGCACATCCGCCTTTCGACTGGCGTGAACGGACCCCAGACAGATGGATGGTTTGCAACCTCTTCTACCACCCCCCCTGGTTAGCGACCGTGGTTCCGCTGCAGCATGCGCGATAAGGACTCCACTTGGCCTGCCACGAGGATGCTGAACTTCGGAATTGGCCGATGGGCGCTTTGCCACAGATGGTCTCGGATCGGTCACCATTGTTCGGCCAGCTTCATGTTGAATGTGGTGCTGCATTATCACATCACTACGGCCTTCTGGCATGAACGCTGTCCTCAAGCAAGTCAAGCAATCTCGGCAAGGGCTTGACGCTGCCATGCAAAGTCTTGTCGACAATCCCAAGTTCGCCGCTCGGCTGTCCCGACAAATCAGCAGGTCTTTGGCGCCTCCGCCACCAACGGCGAAAGAGCGAGACCTGCCCAATGCAGATTTCTTGGCCGCCGATCCAAACTCCCGAGACAGATCAATGGCTATCATCGAGGCCGGAGAGAAAGAAGGGCCAGCCCCTGCCAGTCCAGGGTGAATTACTGGTGGTAGAAGAGGCAGTCCTTATCAAGCGTCCCCTGCTGTCAATCTGCCCTGCAGCCCGGCCTCCGTCCACGTTTCCTTTGCCGTCCTGAGATCGGCTTGGGTGTGGAGTCGCAGGGTCGTATCGTCCCACACATCGACCAGCTCGCCTGGTCTAGGTGTGATGGAGGGGACGATAGCTTGTGCTATGCGAGCGGTGCCACATCACTCGGAGCACTGATATAGCCCTGGTCTATCAGCTCGTGGTGAGGTCGTGGTCTCCTTCTTATTCCACGCCTCGTCCGCCATTGATCTGGATCATTCATTGCTCGACGCCCCAGCAGGTATGGCGACTCCAGAGGTCACCCCGACCGCTTCGTCGACGGAGAAAGACGTGGAAATGCAGAAAGACGCGGCCAGGGTCAGTGAAGAAGCCACGACCGAGGTCCGCCATGGCTCGGTCACTCCCGCCTACGAAGTCGCGCGCGTCAGGCAAATCCAGAATTCGTTTGCGCCGTTCCGGTACTTGAACAAGGGAGAAGTGTGGCTCGATGAAAAAATGGGAATCGAGACCCAAGGTATCGACCGGATTCCCGAGGAGTCGAAGCGACCGCCGTCCATTCTCAATACGTTCCTCATGTGGTGGTCCATGACCTGCCACGTCGGCACTCTGCCCATTGGTGTCCTCGGACCCGAGTTCGGTCTCACGCTCAATCAGTCTGTGTCGGCCATCGTGGTGGGCACATTCTTGGGCGCTCTGTGCACCGCGTACGCGGGAACACTGGGCCCCAAACTGGGCCTTCGAGCCATTGCCACCTCTCGCTATTCATTCGGATTCTGGGGAGCGAAGCTGTGCTCCGTCCTCAACGTCATCATCGGTGGTGGATTCGCCGTCGTCAACGTCGTCATCACCGGCCAGATGCTGTCGGCCGTCTCAAACTACTCCATGACCATCAGCGTGGGCTGTGTCATTGTCGCCGTCATCTCCTACGTCGTGAGCGTCTTCGGCTTTGCCCTCATTCACACGTTCGAGAAGTACTCCTGGATCGTCAGTTTCATCCTGATCCTCGTCCTGGTCGGCCAGGCCGGACCCCATATTGGTCCGTCCGCGCCTGGATTCGACTCCGGCCTCGCTTTCTCGGGCTCCTGGCTGAGCTTTTTTGCCATCTGCTTCTCGTCTTCCTCCGGCTGGTGCAGTATGGCGGCCGACTACTATTGCAACTATCCCGCCAACACGAAGCCCTGGAAGGTCTTTTTCCTGACTCTCTGGGGCGTCACCATTCCCACCGTCTTCGTGACGGTGGTGGGTGCGTGCATCGGCAACGCCGCTATTCTCGCCCAGTATCCGCCCTATGCAACCGCATACGAAGACCACGGCTTGGGTGGCCTCCTCCTCGAGATTTACCATCCCATCGGCTGGAGCAAGTTCTGCCTCGTCATCCTGACCTTCTCCGTGCTCGGCAACAACATCGCCATCAACTACTCGAGCGGTCTGTCCATGCAACTGCTCGGCCACTACTTCCACGCCATTCCACGGTTTATCTGGTCATTTCTGGTGGCCGTCGTCGTCGCCGTCCTGGCCATCGCCGGCAAAGACCACCTGTCCTCGATCGTCAGTGACTTCGTCTCCCTGCTCGGATATTGGACTATTTCCTTCACCTTCATCTTGTTGATCGAGGACCAATGGTTCCGCCGCCACGAGGGCTACAACCTCGAGGTGTGGGACCAACCCAACAAGCTTCCTTGGGGTTGCGCCGCCGTCTTCTCGTTACTTGCCGGATATTTGGCGGGTGGCTTGCCGGGCATGGCTCAAGTCTGGTACGTTGGCGCTATTGCCGCCAAGTTCGGCCCGTATGGCGGTGATGTCGGTATCTTCATGTCAGGCGCCATCACCCTCGTCTGCTATCCTCCGCTGCGCTATCTGGAGAGAAAGTACACGGGACGGTAATTGGCTGGACTCGATGAAATCGGCTGGCACGCACATGACTGTCCTTGGCCAATACCCTCAGCTTCCATAGTGTACCCAAATGCCACCCACCTGTTAATCTCCCCCCTTTTCATCATCCCACATTTCTCTTCCGGTCGAGTTATGCGTCACGGGATCAAGTCGACAGACCAGACGAGGCTGAACCGCGCATTCTTCAGTCTCGGGCCAGATTGGTAAATCTACCCTGGTGTATGTCCTGTCGTGAGAGTACGTTAATATGTCCCGTGATCGTGGCACGCAAATATGCCATTTCCATGTCATTTCTCTGTCCTTGGATCGATCTCCCATTTGTCTCGGCTGGTCGGAACTCTTCCGTCTGGGATAGAAGTGATGCGAGGTTGACGATTGGGGGATATCAAGATCTCGGCCAAGGATGACTTCGACTTCTGTCATCGTGTGCTGGTAAGGGTCCTTCCATCGGATACTTCCTTGCTGTTGCAGCTGCACCACCCTAGATCTCCTGCATAGCCGAAACTGGAGGCTGGAACGTGGACTAAATCCATCGAGTCTTCGCCGACGCGAGTAATTCGTGTTCGTCTTATCGATGTTGGATTGAAGCTCGCTATCAGCAGGATCCACAAAAAGACCTTCCCTGACCACGTTGTCCCGGGCCACTGGAGTACGGAGGTCTGATCCTGCACAATCCGTCAATGGCGGAGTTGTCATAGCCTGTCTTGCCCGTGGAACTGGGTTTGTCTCCTCCCTCATTCGCCCTTCGATCCACATGGCCCTGAATCAATCATATGCCCGATTTGGGCCTAGACCTTGGCGAATCCAAGTGGCGTCTACCTCGAATCTTTGCGGTGCTGATAAGCTCAGTGGCTTTAGCGGGCCAAGTACATCTACTGACCAACCACATTCAGCGCTCCGCGTTCAAGGCCTTGAAATGGCATGGCCTACCGTGCGGTCGGATTTGTACCCCAGTACCTGGCGGGCATTTCCCAGATAACGGGACCTGGGAGGCAATCCCTCACTCCTCATGGGGGCGGTAAGCATGCAAAGCTTGAGTCTCGGGTGGTGCAGATGTCCGCTGGGGAGAGAACGTGGGTAAGAGGGCAAAGTTTTGAGCTCAAATGCATATCACTCCCCCCGGGTACCCTCCTCGTGGAAGCACTCATTGTCTGTCTCCCGCTGTCCTGGCAGATTCTAGCTAGCCCTTCACTGTTCATTGCCATGGCCACCACCGAGAAGACCGCCGACATCAAGACAACTCCGGCAGCGTCAGACACGCCTTCCATCGACGCTGGATCGACGCATGAAGGTCGAATCCTCACTCACGATGAATACCATCTGGCCACCTTGGGCTACAAACAGGAATTCGTTCGCTGTCTCGGCCTCTTCGAGTCATGGGCCGCCACGTTCACCTCGATGAATTTCATCTCGGGAATTCCGGTGCTCTTTGGCTGGGTCATGTATACTGGTGGGCCGAAGGCAGCCTTTGCCAACTGGACCATGGTCGGGGGCTTCTCATCCATTGTCAGTCTGGTCATGGCGGAGATCGCAGCGTCGTTGCCCACAGCGGGCGGAATATACTACTGGAGCTATCGTCTCGGTGGTGAGGAGTGGGGTCCTTTCTTGAGTTGGATGACTGCGTGGTGGAACTGGTACGAGGACACCCTGTTCGTTGACTCTCATCGCCCCGGTCTAACGTATTCCTCCCACAGGGCGGGATGGGTCACGGTCGTGCCCGGCGTCCAGCAAGGGAGCACCAACTTCCTCCTGTCGGCGTTGGAAATCAAATATCCCAACTCGACGGTCCTCACCAAAGGCTGGTTCGCGTGGCTCCTGACGAGCATCGGCATGATCTTCGCCATGGCACCCAACATTTACAGTCCAAGGGTCCTACAATTTTACTTCCGATTCGCCGTCATCATCTTCTTCTCCCTGTTCTTCATGTACTGGATCTGGTTTCCGGTCAGGGCGTCCGACTCGACGCATCATTTCAATACTCGCGAAGGCGTCTTCGACCTGTTTTACAACGGCATCAACCTGGGCACCGCAATGACCGCCTCGAACGCGTACTGCTGGATCATCTCGGTCCTCTTCCCAGCCTGGGTGTTTTATGGCTACGATGCCTCGGTTCACTTGGGCGAAGAGCTCGTACAAGCGTCGACCGTCGTTGCAAAGGGGATGTACATGGCTACCTTCTCCGGTTGGCTGCTCTCCATCCCGACCTTGATCCTGGTCCTTTTCTGCATCCAGGACTTTGACGGCATCATCTCTGGCACATACACCAACAATTGGGCCGAATACCTCGTCCAGCTCGTAGGCGAGAACGGCGCCGTGGCGATTTTGTCGTTGCTCTGGATCGATTCCACCTGCGCCACGGCATCGTGCTTCATGTCAGCCCAGCGGGTCACATATGCGATATCACGTGACCACGTCCTCCCTTTCAGCTCCTTCTTCCGCAAGCTCTCGTCGCGCAAGATGGCCGTCAACGCTGCCCTGTTGGTCTATGTGATCTCTGTCGCCGTCACTACGGCCGTGATCGGGTCGACCGTGGCCTTTTCTGCTATCACGGCGACGGCGACCATCGCGACCAACACCAGTTATCTCTTCCCCATCATCGCTCGTCAGACCGTCGGTCGGAAGACGTTCGTGCCTGCGAAGTGGCATCTCGGCAAGTTTTCGACCCCTCTAGCCGTCATCGCGTCCCTGTGGATCTCCTTCCTTTTTGTCGTGCTCATCCTGCCGCAGCTGTATCCCGTGAATGCGCAGACGTTGAATTACGCACCCATCTGTATCGGGATCATCAGCATTGTCAGTTTAGCCGGCTGGTTCTTCCCCCGGTGGGGCGGGAGGCATTGGTTCAAAGGGCCGATCAAGACCATCACCGAGGAGGAGCTCAGCAATATGAGGGTTGAAGGAGGCCTGACCACCGTGGAGGAGGGGGAAGCCTTGGCGAATATGAGGTATGGGCATAGGAAGAGTGTGAGTGAATGAGTGAGCCGGTGACGGCATCCGGCGAGAACGTAGTGTGATCAAGTCGTCCTGTTCTCACCGACCCAAGTGATAGCATCGTTGATTGAGCTCACCACACTAGCCCTGGCGGTTGCGACTTGGCTGAGCCATCAGATCATGCCGTGAACAACAGATGATATAGCATGACAGCTGGTAATTTCTCTTTCTGATTAGAACTCTTTGTCCTCGGAGCCCGCCTTGACGAGGCCGGTATCTAGACGCCAGTCGAATCGTGTGAGCATGCCCTGATGCCAACATGATGCAGCAGAGACCGAAACCGACCACATCTTGTTACCCTTGACCGTGGGCCTCGCTTGAACATTCAGGTTGCCGGCATGGCCACGGATTCACAACCTCTGTTTCACCACTTCCCTACCTGCGGCTTGGATTGCGGCTTCACCATCGACCAAGACGCACCATCCCTCGCCCCCCACCGTACCAGGCTCGAAGCCGCCGATGGCCGACTCGAAGTTGTCCTTGGCAAACTTCAGATCTTCATCGGTAAAACTGCCGGGCTGAAACCAGACAGCCTTGACACCCGCGGATTTGGCTTCCTCGAGAGCCTTCCGCGTCACTGCAGGCGGCGTGAGAAATGACAAAGCCGTCTCACTGGGACTCGGCAGCGATGAGATGGAGGGCACCGTGTCGTACGTCTTGGAGGGGAGGGAAATCGACGGTCGACCCGGATTGATGGGGATGACGGGCAAGGAGTGCATGTGGTACCATGCGAAGACTGCAGTCGCCATCAGGTTATGCCATCCATAAGCAGCACGAGGGCATTCTCGACATGCATACTTCGATATCCAAATTTGGTCTTGTCTTGACTGGCACCCACCACGGCGAAATAGGGAGAGGAGAAGAAACGCTTTGCGGCCGCTTCCATGTTGGCTGTGGGCTCTGGTTCTCAACGGCCCGTCAACAACGATGTATACACATGCACGGCTTGGTCAGCTCAGGGAGCCGCTGGTCGGTGGGATGTCATTCTCCAGCGCCGGCCAGTCGCAACCCTGAATCTCGGGACAGCCCGTGGGCGGGCACGAAAGCCAGAGGAAACATTACGTCATTTATAGGGCGAAGCTAAGCTGCAAATAGCCTAGAGCTACGCCATAGTGTGGCTGGCCGAAGCTGTCAAGCCACAATCTCACCCAGGAGTCTGCCTTGTTGGCGGCGCCGGCCAATGACGTTGCGCTGGCTGGCCTTACGAACCTTGCATGACTCTGCATTGAACGCTGGTGCGTTGCAGCGAAGCTGGGTCAAAATGGCTGCCTCCCACCATGGGTGCAGCACATGCTCCTCGAAGCATCCGACGGTTGACCCGCCAGGCATAAGAGCCATTGTTGCCACCAGGTGCTCCGCTCGAATCGCCCTCGACAACAATGGCCGCCGTTGCTCCTCGTGCTCGTGATCAGCCCGATATACGGGCACACATCAGCACCTCGGGCGAGTCTCCCAATGATCTCAAACTGCAGCTCGAACTCGCCGACCGGACACAAAGAGCGTTGCGCCAGAGTCAACCATGGCACTCGAACCTCTCGCAGTACGATATTGCTGGCAATCTCGCTCGAGCCCACGCCGCTCTTCTGCGCAAAGCTGGCACCCTGGCCCACCGTCCTAGTCCGACTGACAGTCTGGGGTGCGAAGTAACGCCTCGCTCTCTCAGGAAGTCATACAGCTTCACGTCTCTGTCGACGACACAACAGGAGGCCGATGCCGCGAATTTGGCCTGCTACCGCGACTCGCCCGTCTCCGCGGCCAGTCCACCACCGTCTGGCTCTCTCTCTCGGTTCGACGACCATCAACCCAAGCTCGAAGATCCCTGTCCACCGCTCAGTGTGTACACGATCAAACAGGCACGGAGAGATCAGAAAATACTGAGAAAGTCGATGAAGAAGAAGGAGAAGCGGGAGCGGAAGGCCCAGAAGGCCGCTGAGCACAAATGGCGGGTTATCTCGGCCGCTGAGCTTGCAATGGCACGAAGGAGCAGTACGCCATCGGCCGACTCTCCACCATCTTCGCTTCCACGAGTCAGCTCTGCCAAGTCTTGGTCGTCGTCTCAGACGTCCAAAGACGTGGCAACGCAGCTCGTGAAGGGGCTGACTCTGAAGAGCCCCCTCAGTAACCTCGTTCACCGTGTCAAGAGGGACAAGTCGGCCGTTCCTTCATTGGACGATTTTCCGAGCAAGCCAGCCCTGCGCGAATACCTCAATCCCAACCGTGTCGAGGCGAGTGTCATCGCCGAACTGCCAGCAAACCTCCCTCCGTACACTCCGTTTGAAGACTCCACGAGGACTGAAGACAACGAGCCGGTCGGTCCGCCAGAAGATGCTCCGAAACAGGAACCAATGCCAGAGTGTGCACCTTGCAAGAAGGACTCCCCCGTGCTGCCAATGCCCAGCGGCAGCATGAAGGCGATGCGCTGTGATTTCTGTCAGAGTCCCATCAAACAAAACGAGGTTTACTACCATTGCTCCATCTGTGAGGATGGCGATCGCATGCTCTGCACGGCCTGCGACGCCGCGGGCCGAAGTTGCCGCCACCCGCTGACGGAGAAAGTCAGGAACGTTGTTCGTGCCCATGTACAGCCCGAGCGCCCGGATGCGGCAACATCTACCAAGACAGCGGCCCAATTGGATCCTCCACACCATCACGCCGCCACTCTATTAGGCGTCGTCCTGCCTCCATCTGCTCCAGAAACCTTTCCGAGAGCTGAGACGGCCGGCCAATGTCATGGGTGCGCTGGGATGGCGAGTCTTCCCCATCGCATGTCGGTCGTCGACCACACCACCGCCAAGGGTCATGACCGCAGGGATGGTCAATCCTATGAGACGACCGAGGCCAGGAACGAGACGCAGGGTCTGCTGGAGCTCAGAAGTCGTGAAAAAGACGTCCTCTTTCGTGAGAAAGAGCTGGCCCTGCGGGAGCGAGAATTGGCGATCCGAGAGCAGCAGGCCGTCCTTCGCGAACGAGAGGCCATGTTGTCAGAGCGAGAGCGTGTTCTTGCTCAACAACAGGTGCAGTCCAATCTCCTGCAGAGAAAAGACCTGGCTGTGGGCGTGGGGGCGCAGTTCCAGGCTCCCGAGACCAGCGTACCCATCTCGAGCACCACAGAAGCAGAGTTCCCGGTGTCGCGGTCGGTGTCACTGACGTCGCAACCGCATTCCGACTCCCCGCAGTCGCAGACTCGAGACGGCGGCGCCGACGACGACGCAGACGACGACAGCATCGACTACTTGTCCAAGGCCCGGCATGTGATTGAAGCCCTTTCCGAAATCTTGTATCAGGAGCCTCACGTGCGCTCGCGAACGACCAAACGCAAAGCTGGAGCCCAAAGCGGCTCCGGCTCGTGGTCGGCGTCTCCTGGATCCCATTTCAACTTCATCCCGCACGGGACATCCGCCGGCGGCCGTGCTCCCAACGATGAGGAGGAGGATGAATCTGGTTCTGGCAGCACACCACCAAAAAAGCCGAAACACGATCCTGAAAGTCTGGCGCTTCCTGACAAGCTCTTTGCATGCCATTTTTGTAAGCACAACAACTCTCGATATTCTGAGCAAAACTTGCGTGAGAAGCAATACCGCGGCTGTTCGAGCGGATACTGGCCGGACATCTCCCGGCTCAAACAACATTTGTACCGTGTGCATTGGCGACGTCACCATTGCTCACGTTGCTACGCAAAGTTCGATTCCAAACAGTCGCTTGACCGGCATTCTCAACATGCATGTACCGCTCAGGAATGCCCATACCCGGAAAAGTTCGGAGATGATAAATACAACGAGATCCGAAGGAAACGACCGACCAACAGTCCTGAGGAAGTTTGGTACACGATCTATTCCATTCTTTTCCCCGGCTCACCTCCGCCAAGCAGCCCTTATGTCGACAACGTCAACCTGCCATCGCCGTCGGCGGCAAGCCCTTCGGTGCCAGTGAGCCCTGACAACCTGGGCGTGCTTGGCGAGCTGTTTGAATCACGATTAAATCAGCACCAACAAGAACCGCAGCAAGCCTGGCTACGCGATCCTGGCGCCCGTGACTTTCTCCGTCAGCAGTTGAAAGAATCCATGGCCGAGCTTCTGCGAAGAATACCCGGTGTCGATAGTCCTTCCGCGGAGCACGCATTCCTTGACGTCTCTCCACACTCGACCGTGGCACCAGACTCGGCCAGACGAAGCTCAGTTTCGCAGACGCCGATCTCATCGGTGCCGCCGTCGCCCGCCACCGGCTCCACAAACGCGACCGGATCGTTCTCTGACGCGCAATGGCTTTTGCGCAGTCACCGTCACAGCTTCAGCAGGCCTTTCCCGGCACGGTATGCCCGCCGAAAAGTTGAAGCTGCTGTTGAATCAGAGATGGCGCATGCCCCTCACTTGCCACCGGCGAACAACTCCATGTCGGGTTTGGTGTTTCCCGACATCGGTTGTCATGATCCTGCGAATGACCGAGATGATGAGGTTGATGATGAAGATGACGATAAAGATGAAACCACCAGCTGGAAAGCAGGCGATGAAGCGTTGGGACTAGCTCTCACCACGAGCAATTTCGTTTTCGACTTTGAACCCGAACTGCAGAGCTCGCAGGCGTCGGTAGTGGAGGACGGATGCCCAGAACCTCATCCTTCACTTCTCCCGTCATCACAGCTGCCTCCGACGACATCCAACAAATTTACACCGGTCAAGCTGGTGAGTGTGGCCGACGATCCGCTGCCGCGCAAGTCAGTTCCTACCAATCTCAAGCAGAATCTATCCAGTGCGTCGATTGATTCGGGGTATGGCAGTCTTGGCTCGAGGCCCTCTCATTCCACGCCTCGAGCTAAGGCCAAAGCTTCTGTGGTGGATCACGACGAACCGGTCCCGGAGTCAGCGATCAACTATAATGCCTTGGACGTGCCGTATGAACAATTTCTCGGAACTGACACAGACGACTTTGGGAATGTAGACGGCAACACTTTGGCGGACTATCTGGACAATACGTACCCCACGAATCGGGGCTGTTGGGAGGGAGGAGAGGATCTCCCGAGAGTGGGTTGGCAGCAGACATGATGGCTGGGTGTATTACGGGACGGCAAGGAGTAACATTCCGCCGGTCTTTGAGCATGACTGGACGCATGGGTGAGTGTGAATATGGATCTAGTTATGGATATAATCATCATGTTCTATTCTTCGAGCACAACACAGGTACAGATTGACTTCCGATCTCTCAGTCATGACCACTGTGTACCAGGACGCCTTGGAGATCTACTGTCCTCAGGCCTGTAAATTAGAGGGGCAAAATGGCAACTGACAGACAGCCGCGGCCCGTTCCTGACAATGTGTCTCTTAATCGACCGCTAAGAAGAGACAAACAGCAGAGATGAAAAAAGGTCAAATACCAACCAGGACGCAAGACCTTCTAAGATTATCTCGTCTGGCATTTCTATTTTGGTAATATAAAAGCTCAGGTCGACTCAGGCCGGCCCAGGGCAGGTTTCTTCGACAATTGCAGCTAATACATTCTTGTATTAGGAATAGTAGTAGTGATCCACTGCCGTAGAGCCCCAAGCTAATGTCAACGCCAACGGACAGACCAAGGCTGCAGTGTCCAGTCGGCCCTTCAGGATTTAGGTACCTGTATCCCTTTCCCTGGCTGTTTCCAGCAGAAGAACCGGCAAAACACCATGGAATGGACAACCTGACAAGCGACATTCTTCTAAAAGATCGTACGCTCGCGCACCACACTGGGTAGCCGAGACTTTCATGAGATCGTTAAATATATTCATAAAAAGGGCCATTTGTGCGGTCGTCGGAGTTCATGACGAAGAAGTGAAGCGAATTAAGATGCATTAGATCGAGTCGGCCGCCCAATTTATGCCAGAGCAACCAAAGCAACAAGACCGGCGAGGAAAGCAATCGCGGGTCTGTTGGCAGCGGCTGCGCCGGTGTAGGTGGCGACCGGGGCAGCAGAGGTTTTGGTGGCGACAGGGGCAACGGTAGTCCATGTCGATGAGGCTGATGTGACGGGAATCGGAGCCACGGTCGAGCTGGACTCGACTACTGGAGCTGCGGAGGACCACTCTGCCCAGGTGGTTGGAGCAACAGGAGCCGGTGTAGCAGAGGTATTGGTCCAGATCTCCCATACCGAGCTGCTCACCACCGATACAGGCTTAACAGGGATGCTAGTCCAAGTCGTAGGAGCAGGGCCAGTAGAGGTTGTCCACTCTACCCAAGTCACCTCCTTGGTAGTGTACACGGTGGTGGTGCTGCTGCTACTCCACTCCTCCCAGGTTATTGGCTTGATGGGGGCGGTGGTCGCCGTCGTAGTCCATTCTTCCCAAGTGGTCGGCTTGGTGGTGGTAGTGATAGTGGTCCATTCCTCCCAAGTGGTCGGCTTGGTGGTGGCAGTAGTCCATTCCTCCCAGGTCGTTGGCTTGGTGGTGGTAGTGGTAGTGGTTGGCTTGGTGGTGGCAGTAGTCCATTCCTCCCAGGTCGTTGGCTTGGTAGTGGTAGTAGTGGTAGTGGTCCATTCCTCCCAAGTGGTCGGCTTGGTGGTGGTAGTGGTAGTGGTCCATTCCTCCCAAGTGGTCGGCTTGGTGGTGGTAGTGGTAGTGGTCCATTCCTCCCAAGTGGTTGGCTTGGTGGTGGCCGTAGTCCACACCTCCCAGGTCGTCGTCTTGGTGGTGGTGGTGGTAGTGGTAGTAGTCCATTCCTCCCAGGTCGTCAGCTTGGTGGTGGCAGTAGTCCATTCCTCCCAGGTCGTTGGCTTGGTGGTCGGGACGGTTGTATTAGGCCATACTTCCCAAGCGGTCGTCTTGGTGGTGGTGGTAGTCCATTCCTCCCAAGTGGTGGGCTTGGTGGTGGTGGTAGTGGGCTTGGTGGTCGTCGTCGTCGTAGTCCACTCCTCCCAGGTCGTTGGCTTAGTAGGCGTAGTCGTCGTGGTCCACACCTCCCAAGTGGTCGGCTTCGTTGTCGTGGTCGGCTTCGTTGTCGTGGTCGGCTTCGTTGTCGTGGTCGGCTTCGTCGTGGTGGTCGTCGTCCATATCTCCCACGTAGTCGGCTTCGTTGTCGTGGTCGGTGCCGTGGTGGTGGTCGTCGTCCACACCTCCCACGTAGTCGGCTTCGTTGTCGTGGTCGGCGTCGTGGTGGTGGTCGTCGTCCACACCTCCCACGTGGTCGGCTTCGTCGTGGTCGTGGTGGTCGGCGTCGTGGTGGTGGTCGTCGTCCACACCTCCCACGTGGTCGGCTTCGTCGTGGTGGTGGTTGTGGTTGTGGTGTTGGACCAGTTCTCCCACGTGGCTTCACCCCTCTTGGGGAGACGGCCGGCAAGGCCGGTGGTGGCTGTGGCCAACAACAACAATGACACCTTCACCATGATGATTGATTGTTATATCCTCTAATATAACAAGAACGACACGAGGGCGAGTCTTAATATCGAACGAACGGAACAGCAAGAGCCGTAACGAAGGAGCTCTGCAGAACGAGGGTAAAGATCAAGACCGCCTGGAGTGTGTTGAGGTCGGACAAGAGGGAGGAGGGAACGGGCGCCAGTTTTTGTACATGGGGAGGACCTTACCGATCCGGAGAAGGTGGATCGCGGTTGCATGGTGGCCTCCAGCTCTCCCGAAAGCTCTAGCAAAGAGTCTGCTCGTGGATATCGGCGATGAACGATGGCGATACCTGTTCCTGGCAGTGGTGAACGTGAAAATGGAGTAGCAAAGGTGCGGGATGGTGTCATAGTGGAGCAGATGACAACCCGGTGGCACGACCCAGCCTTGACCAAGGCTCCATTACCAGCCGCCGTAGGGTCACATTATAGCCAGGCCACAAAGTTCATCCTCGATCGGGTAAGCTTCGCCAGAGCAGTTGTTGGCGATGGTGGTGTGGATGCGGCCTCAGCCAGCGAAGCGGCCGTAATACACAGCCCGGAGAAAGAAGAAGACCCATTAGGCCCGACTATGCTGTGGGTAGCCGTCCTGACGCGGCAAGCCCTTCAGGCTGAGCACACGTTGCACGATCCGGACAACAAGCCCAGCTGCTGAGCAGTCGACATTCCTGAAAAAATACCACCGGTGGTACCCACAACCAAGACAAGATGGAGAAATACTAACTTGACTATTGACGGAGTCGATGATGTTTTACCCGGTCCTGCGGGGCGCTGCAAGGGACATTGGCCGTTTTCGGCACCATGACTCAGTCAATAGCGAGGGTTGCAAGGCCTGGCAGGCCACGCACCTGCTGGGAGGTGGGAGGAGAGAATAGAAGGCGGTGCAATGGTGGTTGGAGTGGCATGGGCAGTGGAAGAAATTCGTCGAAGCCCGAGGTATTGTGCAGTAAGACATAACTCAACCAGCGAGGGCGAATCGGCAGCGAGTGTCTGGCCCACTCTCAAGCACACGGGTCAAAATCCATACTGGCTGCTGAGACATGCAGCCCAGAATCGGAGGCGAGCTCAGCCTAACGCAGGGGACGTGGCCAGTAGGAGCTTTTTATCCAAGACTTGGCTGGGTGGTTCCCTCTGTTGCCAACTCCCAGCCCAGACTTTGTCCAGCACCCCAGCAACACAGTCTGTTGTCCAGGATCAAAGCATCCCCCGGGAGGGTGGCGGTCAATGGAACGTACTCTGTGTGAATCTGTCGTTTTGTGGGTGAGTTATGAGGGCGAGTGTGAGTGTGGATGTCCAAGACCTAGCGTTGTGCTGAGGCTCACACCCAGCCGATCGCATCGCATTGCGGTTCTCGGTATGCGCTCTGACCATGACCATGACCACATCTTCGCCCTGGCTCGGTCTGCAAACCGCAATGGGTGTTCTCCCATCCAGGCACTCTGGTTGCCGAGAGGGAGGAAATGCTGAATCCGGTAGCGCGGAACTCTCATCACGGCAGGCAAGAAGAACGCTAAAGGAACTCCATCTGACGCTCAAGCTCTGGAGGTGGCGTGCAGTACCAACGCTATAGTATGACTAGCTGCCCGTGCGCCACACGGGGCAGGCGATTGGCAATGCTGCCATGCAGATAAGCGCAGAGATGCAAAAAAAAAGTCAACCATTGAGGTGTTGGCGACAGTGCTTTTCTCCACCGTGGAGTCACTAGCGTCCGTCATTGACAACCAAAATAGAAGAGAAGGGTCGACTTTTTTACGCAGGTGGCGGGAAGCCATCCTGGTCTTCTCCCAAGCATTGCCCTTGTACCATCACTGGTCGCTTCAAACTCACACGAGAGCTTTCGTGTAATGAAAACAAGCCGGGAACCGGGGTCATTGAGCGCCCGAATGATGCAAGTTTGCGGCTGCTGAGCACTTTTCCCTCTGCCACATCCGAGACTGCCGTATGCGCGAACGGCGCGGCTCGTCGACCAACTTGCAGCTCTTTGATTTTGTGGTGCAAGGTAAATGACAGTCCCAAGCTGTATTCGTCCTGAACATTTCCACCGGTCGGGTTCCTCGGGCAGCGTATAGTTGGCTGCTTGGAGAGGGAGCGGGAAAATGCGGAAGGGTGGGAGGAGGCAAAAACTCCAGGGTCCTGCTCGTCTTTTCTCCGCGTTAGGTTGTAACAAATTTGGCAGGATCGAATGGGAGTATCAATGCTCGAATCATCCTTACCGTGGTCACCATTACTCCGGCCCGTGTAAACAATTACCCAGTGGGAAGACGATTTCCTCAGGAGTCCTCCCCGCTATCGGAACCGCTGTCCCATCCAAAGCTGTACTTGTTGGCCACCTGCGTGAGGTCGTTGTAGAGAGCCTCACGCTCGTCAAGATCGATCGATCGGTATGTCTCATTCCTCAAATCCAAGATCTGTTCCTTCATTTGGGAGCTCGACACCAAGGCCGCGGACACGCCGAGGCTCTCTTGGGGCCGGCCTAGCTGAAAGAGCGTGTCGGGAAACGTATCCAGTAAGGGAAACGTCAAGCTGGTTTCGAATCTGGAGTGGTCGTTAGCCTGGAATCACGACATCTGTTGACCTTGAATCAGGATGTGCTGGTTTCTAGCAGTCACACCTCAAGAGCGGTGGATTTGACAGCAGCGGACTCACATCTCAACCACCGTTTCGTCGGTCAGCCTCCGTCGTAATCGCTCCTCGGCTGCGACCGCCGTCGTGCTCCGACGAGCCGGAGACAGATATCGATCGCTTTCGACTTGTGCAAACACATGGCCTGGGCGCAAGCGCGACCCGAGAGGCTGCTGGACTCGTCGGGGACTGAAGTTGACATCGAAGTTGGAGGAAGGCTCCGGTGGTCCGTCATGACCTTCTTCCGGATGGCCCTCCGCTGATGGCCTCGAACTGTCTCCGTTGACTCCACGGTTGTCCCCGGGACGATCCGATCTTCTCTCATGATTCGGACTGTTCACACTAGCACGAAGTTCCAGGACTTTTTGGTCACCGGAGATGTTCAAGACATTCTCGAGCAAAGAGAGAGACGTTTTGGTCGCTGGGTTCGCTCTCAAGCGCGTGGGTAACGTGCTTGATTCCAGAGCCGTGCAGAGGAGAGCGCTTCTGAGCCAATCGCTCGTCCCCTCAAGATTGACATATTCAGGAACGATGGCCGGCGGCGACGCCAGTCGGATATAAGTTGATGCTTGCGTTTCAATAGCTCTGAGAGATCGCGCCGAATTGCACGCCCGTTGCAGTTGTTTGTGCTACTAGCGTCAGCATTTGCCGGACGTGATATGGATGGCGTCCAACATGCCCTCACGGTTCTTGTGCCATCTTCAATCCCCCAGACCCAGATACAAGTCTTGCCATATTCATCTCTCAGGTTGTCGAGGTATTTGGCGGCAAACCCGCCCCAAGCATCATCTGTACCCGTCATTAACTGAAGGCCCTGCATCTGATCACACTCCTCCACAAATGGTCGAACATCGCGATCAATCAGATCAAACTCTTTATCCAGGGTTTGAAATAATTCGTCCCCCGCCGACCAATTCTCGAACGGCATGAGCTGGGAGTTTAACTCGTATTCATTGAGCTGCACAATTGATCTCGGATGATAGAAAACCCTGTTGAAGTCGGACCAATACCTGACGTCGGCCGCATGGAGCTGGAATGTGGGTAGGCCAAGATCGAGCTTTTCTTGATATTCCGAGGGCGCAATGGACTGATCTTGTTGTCTCGTGGTCGCTCCGTCCCTATGGTTCTTCAGTGCGGTTTGACGGGCCATCAACGGACCACCTACCACAGAACATGGGCCGGAGACGGGTCGGCCTGAATGTCGTACAGCGCATTGAACTTGCGAAGAGAGCCAAAGCCACCCTTCAGGTCGTATATCACTGTTCGAGGAGTGAATGTGTCGGAGCCGTCAGCTCCCACACCCGGTCGAAAGTGCACGTCATGGTCAACGAGGGCCTCTTCATCTTCAGAGTAAGTGAAATACGACTCCTGATAGGACGTCAGGTCAGACGATCCACGGCTCAACAGCGTTCAAGTATACTTGGGTATTCCAGAAATGGGTAGCAAGATAGTTACTCCTCTGACCGAACTGAAGCGTCACGATTTCATGCATCATGGGCCGACCGACCAACCCGATCCGGCGGGAGTTGTGGCCGCGAGGTGGAATGTCTCCTCTTTCGCCCGCAGCTTGCTTGTGCCAGAAGAGATCTTCTTGACTGCTGGTGGCAGGTTCCGATACAAAACGGTTTCGTGTCTGCTGGCTGCAGAGGACGTGGACCGAGTTATAGAGTCGAAGTGACCACAGTCAAATACCCCAAACGTCATCAAATGTGGTCTTGGCGTTATGGGATAAATCTCCTGATCCCTCCGGCAAACAAGAGTACAGTGGCGAAATCGACGTGTTGTCGACTGGACTGTGCTGACAGCCTTTCTGCCTCCATGTCGGAACTCGATTTTCGAATTCGACACCGCACCGGTCATCATTGGCCACACGTTCACTCAGCCTACATCCTCCAATGCACGCCCTTACGTTATTCAGCGCACGCTCTGTACAGATAGATTGTTAAACTCAGTCTCACGCCATGGCCGATGAAAGTTATCCGTTCCTTAATCCCTGTAGTGAGCATCCATGGAAAGTAATGGCATCACGGGAGTGGAACAAAAAGTCCTGCAGAAGTACTGATCAGCAAAGCCTTTGCAGATCACAGTGCCAAGTCTGTCCTGACCGCATGCCGGGCTAACCGCATGCGGCAACTTCAAGTACTTGAACAATGGACAGACTGTCCAGAAGGCGAGGCTTGAGTGAGATCAGAACACGGGTCTCGATTCCTTCGAGCGCTACATATTGCCTATGACCGGATCCCACACTCACCGCGCCCATCTCATGCGGCATGTCAGTTGTGGTCAGGAGACAACTCGCCTAACTTGAGTCTTCAGCCCTTATTCGCGCACGAGCTCACGAAGATGGCCCCCCCCGGTCGACGGAAATCGTTTCTGTTGCGCATCCTGCCTCTTTGCGTACTTCTCTGGCTCGCCGTGGGTGCTTCTGCTGCCCCTGCCGTCCTCGGGATCGACCTTGGAACGGAATATCTGAAGGCAGCCATTGCAAAACCCGGAAGTCCTATCGAGATCGTCCTGACGAAAGATTCGAAACGGAAAGAAGCGGCCACGCTTGCCTTCAAACCGTCCAGGACACAAGCGAAAGACGACGAGGTCTTTCCTGAAAGACTGTACGGTGGAGACGCGATTGCTTTGTCTGCAAGATATCCTGCCGATGTATACCCCAACCTGAAAAGCCTGCTGGGTCTCGAGTACGGTTCCGAGACGGCCAAATCGTACGCGTCGCGATACCCGGGTCTACAGCTCGAATGTGTGCCGCGATCAGAATCGTGCACGGTGGGATTCCGGAGCCAGAATTTCGCGGGGAAAGAGGAGGTCTTTATGGTCGAAGAGCTCCTGGCCATGGAACTGAAGAATATCAAAGCTAATGCGGAGGCTTCTGTTCCCCAGGGAACTGTCATCACCGACGTGGTTATTACCCACCCCGCCTTTTACACAGCCGAAGAGAAGAGAGCACTGGAGCTTGCCGCCCAGCTGGCGGGTTTCCGGTTGCTCGGCCTGGCCAGCGATGGTCTGGCCGTCGGCCTCAACTACGCCACACACCGTGTATTTGACAGTGTGACCGAAGGCGCTCAGCCGGAATATCACCTTGTGTACGACATGGGAGCTGGATCCACCACGGCGACGGTGCTCAAATTCCAGGGCCGCACGGTCAAAGGGCCGGCGAAGCGGAACCAGACCATTCAAGAAGTGCAGGTCCTCGGCACGGGTTATGATGTCTCCCTGGGAGGCGATTCACTCAATGACGTGATTGTGGACGATATGGTCACCCAATTTTTGCAAGAGCCGAAAGTCCAGAAACTCGGGATTGACTCTGCTGCCATCCGGCGCCATGGAAAGTCGATGGCACGTTTCTGGAAGGACGCCGAGCGTCTCAGGCACATCTTGAGCGCCAATACCTTGTCAGCGGCTTACTTTGAAGGCCTCTACGATGACGACGTCAATTTCAAATACAGCTTGACACGGGAAAGGTTTGAAATACTGGCGGCCGACCATGCCGCTCGTGTTGGCACTCCTCTCCAAGAGGCGTTGGCGTCTGCCGGGGTCAGCTTGAGTCAGCTGGATTCCATCATCCTGCACGGGGGCGCCGTCCGGACCCCTTTTGTGCAGAAACAGCTTGAACGCGCCGTGGAGGGCGCGAACAAGATCAAAACCAACGTCAATGCCGACGAGGCGGCCGTGATGGGCGCCGCATTCAAGGCGGCCAGTTTGAGCACGAGCTTTCGGGTGAAGGACATTCGCGGAACAGACATCGCCGGCGCAGCGGTCAGCATGAAATGGACGACGGCCGAAAATAAAGAGAAGCAGCAACGACTGTTCCCTCCATCGTCCCCAGTGGGCACCGAGAAACAAGTGCGTCTGAAGTCCTTGGAGGATGTGAAACTGGAGTTTGCACAATCTGTTGGCGGCAAGGACACCCCCATTTTAGCCGTCGAAGCGACAAACTTGACCCAATCTGCCAGTGTCCTCAAAGGCAAACACGGCTGTGTCGCGGCCAACATCAGCACGATCTTCACCATCCGACTGAGCCCATGGGACGGGCTGCCCGAAGTGGTGGCTGGGTCGGTCAGCTGCGAAGCCCAAGCAGACAAACAGGGGGGGGGCATCGTGGACGACGTCAAGGGTCTCTTTGGTTTTGGTTCCAAGAGGTCCCTCGATCAAGAACCTCTCGGTGATGAACAGCGGGCAGATGAATCTTCCACCACCCTCACGCCTTTGCCAGCGTCTGACCCCACTCGTGCGGGATCGACGACGTCCCCAGTGTCGCCCACGGAATCGGCGACGGCCAGCAAGTCTGCGAAGCCCGGCCAGCCGTCGCCTTCAACGATTTCGATCCCCCTGGCCCTTTCGACGACACCGCTGGGCCTCAACCTGCCACCGGTGGCCTCTTTACCGCAAATTCGACGAAGGCTGTCTCAGTTTGACCTATCGGATCGTAACGCCGCCCATCGTGCCGAGGCGCTGAACACGCTCGAGTCATTCACCTATCGGGCTCGCGACCATCTGGAGGACGAGTCTTTCCTGGCCGTCCTCAGTCACAAGGGGAAGCAGGAATTGGAGACACAGCTGTCTGCAATTTCCGAATGGCTCTACGGGGAAGGTGTAGATGCCAGGCTAGAGGATTTTAAGGATCAACTGAAAGCTCTCAGATCCTTGGTGGACCCGGCCCTCCGACGCAAGGACGAAGCCACGAAGCGAGAAGAAGCGGTGAAATTCCTCAAAGACGGGCTTGAGAGCGTGATCGGGGTGATCAAGATGGTGGAAGGCAGGATACAAAAGGCCGCGGGCCTTGCCTCTTCCAGTGTGAGTACAGCTGCATCGTCCAGCACGACCGCGCCCACCGACGGTGACGAACTGGAAGACGACCCATACAGCACGACGACGACGGCGGCGGAAGCAACCGAGAGCGAGGCAGAGGAACCCGCAATTAAACCCTACGAATATTCTTCCGAAGACCTGTCATTGTTAACCAAGGCGTATGATTCGGTCCAATCGTGGCTAGATGAAAAGCTCGCTCTTCAGGAGAAACTAGCCCCTCACGAGGATCCAGCGTTGCTTGTGGCGGAGCTTGAATCCAAGTTGAAAGAGCTGCAGACGTTGGTGTCCGAGACCATCATGAAAACAATCAAGATGCAGGAACCCCCCCGAAAGCCAAAGAGCAGCAAGAAGGGCAAACCAAAGAGCACAAAGGCCAAAACGTCGAAGGAGACAGCTAGCAGCAGTACAGCTGCGACCAGCACGCCGTCGACGACCATGTCGGCCTCCAAGTCAACCAGTGTGAAGGATGAACTGTAACATGGCCGGGGTCGCATGGCAGCATTTTTGGAGGCAGACATCGAGAGGGCCCATTTGGAAGCAGCAATCATATCGTGTACAGCCATCAGGCGCCAGACGATCATGTTGGCCTTGCTCGAGTGCATCGTTCTTGTCGTGCTGCTAGAGAGTCCCCCAAAGACATGTCGTTCGGCCCCACGCTTGGCAGGTCAGCCGCACAAGAAGAATACGTGACCACCAATCCCATTGTGAGGTCGTTCGTGGCGGAGGACTTTTGCTTTGCTTGTTAGCGCAAGGAATAGTCATCAGGCAGCAGGCGTTGGCCTTCTCCTGGTCATTGACGGTCCTAGCCGACAAATCGAAAGGGAGAAGGGAGAGCATGGCGAAACTCGAGCGAGTGCACAACTGTTCAACAAAGACAGCGGCAGTCCCACCTAGTGCCAGCAGCTGAACAATTCGCGTCAGCCCTATACGGGGGGGGAGAGGAAACGGGAGAGGACCGACGGTCCTGTAGCCTTGACAACGGGGTCCTACCGCTTGTCAGCCTGCTAGACTGACCCACTGGACTGCGGCTACTCCTGCTGATGGGGGGGCAAGACCGAACTCGTTTCTACTCGCTCACCCCTCTTGCCGCCTTTCTTCCTTCTCTGTCTTTGTCTTGTCGGCCTCATGCTCGCAGTCAGAGCGCAAATCAGAGCGTATTAATAGTAGCAGCTGTGGTAGCGTCGCGACAGCTCTTGGCCTCGCACCTGCGGCGAACTCTCCCCCGGCGACGACACCCCTCCTCTGGCCTCCCTGCAAGCGCAATATTATTTCCTGAATCCTTCAGCATCCACAGCAACCACTACCGCCGCCTTCGGCTACTCACGCACAACACGGATCACCTTGCCCACATTTCTGACTCTGCCTCACTCCGTTGGCGACGCTTCCCATAGTCGATGTCATGAGCTCGCGCTTCAAGAGTCTAGGCTTCGGTTCCAAACGAAAAAGTAGCGCCAACATCCAAACCACTGCTGTCGTCTCACCTAACGGATCGGCCTCCACTGCCGGCACGCCTCCGCCGACGTCGTCTCAGACCAGCTTGCCCGCCATGAATCCGCAGACGCTCGGTCGGCCGCCGAGTTACTCGTACAACACTGCTGCCGCCGGTCGGCCTCAGAGCCCTCTGCCGCCTGGACAGCAGCTGGCGCATCACCCTGCTCCGATCGATACACGAGCAGGATACGTGGGCGGAGCTCCTCAGATGGGACTCGCACAGCCCGCAGGGTACGGTGGTGCCTATGGTCAACTGCAGCCGCCGCAGCCAGGCATGCCGCACGCCCCCGGCCAGTATGGCCATGGTCGTCCCGCCGAAGTCGAGGGGGCCGCTCGGAGCAAGGCTCAGCTCATCGTGGGGATCGATTTTGTGAGTCCAACAGGGGGAAGGGACTATCGTGGCGAGCGAGAGGCTGACCGTGCATAGGGCACCACATTCTCCGGCGTGGCCTTTGCATTTGCCACCAACACAGAAGCGAAGGAGGACATAATAACAGAATGGCCTGGCGCGGGCAACCAGACCAAGCAGAAGGTATGCGTCCGGTCCCGGATGCGGAGAACCAGCTGACTGACGGGTGCGACAGATTCCTACTGTACTATACTATGACCAATATCAGAAAGTCGTCGGCTGGGGTCCCGACATTGCCGACGCCCTGGCGCCCACCGGCTATCCCAAGCCAGGAGTGCAAAAGGTGGAATGGTTTAAGCTCCAACTGATGCTCTCAGGCAACACGTACATAGATCCGATAAATCTCCCCCCGCTGCCCCCGGGCAAGTCCGAGATCGATGTTGCGGCCGACTACCTCTTCAAACTTCGCCAGGCGATGCGCGTGCAACTGCAAAAGACCCTGGGCGAAGTGTTTAACCGCGAGGAGCGCAACATTCGGTATTTCCTGACCGTGCCGGCCATTTGGAACGATGCCGGGAAGGCGGCCACGAGGGCGGCCGCCATTCAAGCGGGCTTCATCCGAGACGAGAACGATAACCGACTGACGTTGGTCACCGAACCCGAAGCGGCGGCCATGTTTTGCTCCAAGACCGGACTCCTCAATCTGAAAATACACGACGCCGTGCTCATTGTCGATTGCGGCGGTGGGACCGTCGATCTGATCGCCTACGAGGTGGAAGAAGAGACCCCTTTCACCGTGGCCGAATGCACCGCTGGCAGTGGTGACTCGTGTGGGTCGACCGCGCTCAACCGCAACTTTTCCAACATCCTCCGGGCCAAGATTCGCAAAATGAAACTGCCCGACGGGTCCAAAACGGCCGGCCGAGTCTACGCCAAATGCATCATGGACTTTGAAAACAGAATCAAGGCCGACTTCCGGAACAACGGCCAGAAGTGGGCGGTCGATGTCGGCATCGAGGCCGAGTTCCCTGAGGCCGGTATCGAAGAAGGTTACATGACGTTCACCAACGAAGAAATCTTACAATGCTTCGAGCCCGTGGTCAACCGCATTCTCGAGCTGGTCCGAAACCAAATCATCGCGATCCAAGCGCAGAACCGGTCGTTACAGAACGTGCTCGTGGTGGGCGGCTTCGGCGCCTCAGAATATCTCTTCCAACAAATCAAACTTCACGTGCCGCCACAGTTCCAGTCAAAGGTCGTCCGCCCCATGGACTCTGTTGCAGCCATTGTCAAGGGCGCGGTGACGGCGGGGATCACCGAGCGTGTCATCACGTCGCGTGTGGCCCGGCGACACTACCTGATGGCGACGCTGCAGCCGTTCAAGGAAGGCCATCACCCTGAGCAGTACCGCGTCCCCAGTCTAGACGGTAAAGACCGATGCAAATACACGAGACAGATCTTCGTGCAGAAGGGCGAGAGAGTCAAGATTGGAGAGCCGGTCAAAGTCTCGTTCTTCCGGCAGGTTGCGCCTGGTGCCACCTTGATGTATGAAGATATCCTGTACGCCTGTGACGAAGATGTCTGGTAAGTTTCTCACCCTGCTCTGTATTCTTTCTCTGCCCTTCCCTCTTGGTCGGCCATGGGCTAACGTCACTGCAGCCCGGAGTACACTAAAGACCCACGCATCAAGGAAGTCGTCACGCTGACATCGGACCTGTCGCGGAAAAATCTGGAGAAAGATTTTGAGCGGATGGACACGCCACAAGGGACCTTTTACCGTGTCTACTTTGATATTTATCTCACGTTGGATGGGAGTGAGTTTAATGCTGAGTTGGTATGTCAAGGAGAGGTCATGGGAAGATGTAGTGCGAGGTTTAGGTGATGGGGGAGAGAAAGGAGGCACGACATGACCATACTGAGGCGTTTGACGATCTGAACGAATGAACTTATAGCGAGAAGGTAGAGTGATACTTTATTGAAGCTACAGATTTTTTCCCTGTCTCTCTCTGTTCCTTATCCAGCTCCTCCTGACTTCTCCCCTTTGATGGCAATAAAGGACAAACATCAGAGAATGACCACCTGCTCCATGCCCTACTTGTGGATGAGAACTTGGATTCGAACCAGGATCAGTGTCCGTGGTCGAGGCGTGGTAAGAAATGAGCAGGAGGAAGGGTAGGCGAGGTTGGATGGACGGTGATTCAAGAGACATTATCAGTCTGCTGCGGCTGTTGTGCAGCGATTGGGTTTGGAGGACGTTACGTTTGGAATGATGAGGTGAATGAGCTGTTCGTGTGCATCTCTGTCATAGTCTTATATAGTGATTTGTCTCTCCTTCCGCCCGTGTCTGTTTTGGTATGTACACTCCGCTCGTCGTACCCGTATACACTCAACGATCAGCCTTCAGATTTTCTGGCGACCCAGTGGCTGCATCGATACCGGCTCTGCAGCATGCTGGTCGGGTCTCGGATGTAGCCACCGAGCGAGGAGTCAAGGATCTCGTGCGACTCCACGACGAATCCAGTTTGCTGCAAGAGGGAGAGGACTTCGTCGTCGGTAAGTTCGAAGGAGCCTGGCTCGGCTATGCCTTTGTCTTCGTCCTTGGCTGTGGTTTCTTGGAGGTGTCCATGTGGATGCGGATGGGCATGTAACTGCGTTTCTGATGGTGGTTGCGAGTGCGAATGGGAATGGGAATGGGAGAGAGGTGATTCGGTATCATCATCGTCGCCGCCATCGTGACGATGACCATGCTCACTGGTGTCGCCGTTAGAATCCTCGTTGCGGCCCTGGCCGTGGACGCGGTCGTCAAAATGCCAGAGTAGCGGCCCGATGTTGATCCAGAGACCGTCCTTTTTCAGTGTATTGCGCACGGTGGAGATGTACCGGAGCAGATTAGGGGCAGTGTCGATGAAGTAGACCGTCACGACGGCGTCGAAGAGGCCTTCATGCGAAGGGCCTGCGTAGGAGAGAACGAAGTCACCAGCGGTCATGTTCATTTCCCCGACGCGGCCACCGGACTCGAGACGATGGGCGATGGCGGTCGCGGGGTGGGTGTCGGGAATGGTGACCCGTCTCAGTTGGTTGGACCGGGAGACGACATTCGTAAAGGTTGTGGCAAACGGGTAGAGAGGGTACTGATTGGCATGCTGGGTGGTGTTGAGAATAAAGTTACTGGCAAGAAGCTGGTGGTAGGATATTTCGTTTCCTTGAACGTCGAAACCGGCAAGGCAAAGCTCGAAGAGGAGTCGTCCTAGACCCGCTCCTGGTAGCAGAAGGGAGGCTGGGTCGGTCGAGTCTGGGAGAAAACTCCGCAGGTCGGACAATATCACGTCGAGCAAGGGCTTCACTTCGACGCTGTAACCTTCATGAGACCAGTCTCGATAGAATTGCCGAAGCGTCGAGTGCGCCTTGGACATGTCGTTCGGTTGAGCGGTGCCACGCCAGTTGAGAGCTGATTGTTTCGGAGGGCTTTCAGCTAAACCAAGAGACGCCAGGCCAATGCGGAGGATTTCGTCCGCTAGGTCAGCATTCAAGTCTATGGCGTCGTCGACAGCGCTGAGAGTGTCGAGGAGAAAAATCGGTGCGGCCGCAAGCATCTGCCATTGCGCCGTCGGTAAGGCATAGAGGTTTTGTCGGCGGCGGTGAGTGGCGTTGTAATGGGCATTCTTGCGATACTGGCTGAGCTGGGTTAGCACCGTTAGTTGGCCGTTCTTGAATGCATCTCGAAGCGGGGTGGCCGGCTTAACCAGGGGATGTGTACAGAGGAAATAAAGAACCAATCGACTGTAATCGGGCATCCGTCCCCCCCGGTCATGTGAGTGTAAAACCGGGCTTTGGATGGCTCGGACTGTCGAGGATATAAGAGTCGGGGATTGACCATCCTCTGTCTGATACCCAGGCTCACGGAAAGGCCAGGTCTGTCAGAAACACGCTGCGGTGGGACAGATAATACATGGAGTGATATCAAACTTTGCGAGAAGCAAAAGGCCACCTACTGGAATGAATCAAGGGCAGCAAATATGACTCTTCGTTCTCCCGGATCCGCCAATGGACTTTGGTCGTCTGACCACGCAGTTGAATCCGGAATCGTGTTTTCATCTTGTGCGGGCGACATGATTTATTCTGACATGCCCCAGGATCCACTGAGATGGAAATTTCGTGGAGCGTGGAGCCCAGGCGGAAGTGGCACGAGGCAAGGTCTGGAATGCCAAGCCTGAAGCCATGCAGCACAGCGGAATCATTCCAGCCTGGTTTCGTGCTCGGGCTGTACAATTCGCCAACTTTCAATTCACCACACTTGAAACTCCCCCTCCAGAAGTACCTCCGAGACCGAGCTCTAAACGCAAGCAATCTCTGAACAGCGACTGCCACCTGGGGACCGCGTGTACTTTGTTCCGTTATATGCTCTATGGTATCGATTCTCCACTCGGTCAAGCGACAGCCTCGCCATATCAACATCACGCTCATACCATGGAACCCACATTCAAACCCATCGAAATCTCGTTTCCACTTCCGAAGCATCCTCATTTAATCTTCCATGCACAGTTGAGTTTCCTGAACCACTGTGCAATGGTCCATTTGACAACGACAACAATCGGAGAATCCGCTGGTTCGACCGCACCTCTGGGAAGCTTTGTATATGCCATGCCAGATGTATGTTCACCCGTCAATGATATCCACGGTCGATCTCGCGCGGTGGCAGACGGCTCGCTAACGAGCAATAGAGATCCAACGGACGCAGTGCAATAAGCACCGCGTTGTCGACATCTGGTTCCAGCATCGACTATGCTACGAGGATGGCGAAAATCTTGGCGATGAAGATGAGAGCACCCGTCTATGTTGGTTGCAGCATGAACTTTGCAGGGACCACGGTTGAGGAAGAAATGGAGGGGCTGACCGTCGCCGTTGACGAAATTATGGCAAGATGGAATCAACGACAGTGACGGTTGGCGCGAGTCCGATCCACCCTTTCGACACACGGGAGTTACAGCATCCCTGGCCACGGAGGCATATGGGCTGGTCGCCGCAGATCCCTTCCAGTTGGCTCTATTTCCGGCCCCGACGACCTCGCGGTTGGGCGATTGCGCCCAACCAGAGACGCTGAAGACAGATGAAAACAACCGCATAGGCTCACGCACGCACCAGCATAGACACGGACACACAGATGCACGGACGCACGGACGCACTAGACTCTCCGAGGGAGCGATGATATCCTGGACGATCTCAACTTGCAAAGTGACGAGTTATCAGGACAGAGCGAGGACATCCAGCACTGCGGATCACAGGATTGTTGTAGCCGACTTCAAGGTTCGCGTCTGGCACTGGTCAGCACCGAGGGCGGCAACACGATCCACCGCGACAAGGACTGTCGGACTTTTCATCTCATGACTGACGACACAAACTCCCATCAATCGGCGTCCGGTGGCCTCCGTGATCAAATTACAGCGGTCGACACCGTCGGCGGTTTGACTTGGCATGTTGCTGCGGAGCTCAATGGCATCTCCATGCCGTAGACTTGGGTACGACCGCTTGTGATCGGAACGGTGCACACACGCTGTGGAGAGCTGCCTCCAGCCCAGCCCATCATGAGTTGAGTCATCCAATCTCGCAGATTTGGGCTGTCGCCGGCAAGTCCCAGGACGACCAGTCCTGCGCGAAATGTTGTCGTTTGTAACGAGGACAGATGGGGTGATAATACGCAAAGCTACGATCTACCGGAGGAATGCCCGGACATGGAATGGGCGTGTCTAGAGCCAACACCAAGAGAGCTGCAACGTCAATCGCAAATTGCTAATGGCATCCAGATGCATACACATCTTCCGGCAAGCGAACCCAGCAAATGTAAAGGTCAGGGGTGCAAGCTCAGGGCGGCCGATGTTACCATTGGCGCGGTTTGAGGCTAGTAAGCGCTCAAATACGCCCGCGCGGGATGATCTGAACGGGGGTCTCGATGATATTTTGGGCTTTCGGCACCTCATGACGGCGACCCTGGATGATCCTGACGCACAACCTGAAGCATGTACCAGGGACTGAGCGATGAGGCATGCCACGCACGAGCCTGCAATTGATCGACTGTGCAGATCCGAGGACAATGTCTTGCACGACGTCTGAACTTGCTGGTGGAGCCATACGCCTATCGGTGATCTTCCACTTTGCCGGATGCTCAGCCCCGGCATTGGGTGCCCGGCGATACCATGGCTAGGGCGTCTGGAAGGCCTGCTTGCGCATTGTGGTAGTTTCCTCCCCCCCTTTCCCCGCGGCCGTGCCGTCCAGGAGTGATTCACGGCCGAACATTGTGCGGTAAAACAAGAAAAAACAAAAGCCCACAAAAAGGAAAAAGAAAAAAGAAACGACTTTACGCCATGGCCAGCCACGGGCGAAGCGGCAGCAGAGGACAAACTCATCGGCCTCGGGTTCCGGAACACTCGTCTCGGCCGACATCTCGAGACGGCAGGGCAACCTCCTCATTTTCCTTTATGGGCAGCACGCAGCCTGGGCTGGCTGCTAGTAGTCTGTTCGACTCTCTCACGTCTCACGCTCGCATCATCACGCAGCGGTCAGCGCGGATCTCGGCTCCTAGCTCCTAACTGCTCCCTCGCTTGTGGATCTGCAAAGACTGTTTCAGAACGAACGACACGCTTTTCATGGCCCTGCGACTACTGGGCACGGTCTGTCATTGATAACAAGCATTCAATTCCATTCGCTTCCAATATGGGCGTCACTGGACGCTGTCTAGGCCACAAGCCAGATTGAGCGTGTCCAACCAGCCAGCCATTTCCAGCGGGAGCCCGAGGCCCCACGTCGTGCGGTGGGCAAAGCCCGACCAAGACGACTCCTTGGGTCTTGTACGCCGTGCTGTTGGCGGAGGCCGGTGGCACGGACTCGACAACCAGGAGATGAAGCTGAGACCTTTGTACCCGCGTGGACCACCAAGTCGGCAGACTCCTCATCCAGTCCACAGGCAGGGCAAATGCCGGCTCGCAGGGATCGACGCGACGCTAGACGCTCGTCACCGCCGTTACCTGGACTCAATTGCGGTCGAAGAAACTCTGCCATGCTTCTCAGCCACCCAAAAAGGGAGGAACCAAAAATTGCACTTCGTCCGAATGCTGGTCGCCTCAGTCCTCCAGGCTCCCTGCTGGTCCGAGACCGTAGCGTTGGCCTTCGCCCTTCTGGTCATGGGCGTGCCTCAGGGCGCTATGCTGAAGCTGGCGGGCGAATCGGCGAAATTGGTGGCCTGTAGCTGAGGGACGGCGTAAGATGTGTCCACCGCGACCGCGCTGGCAGAGAGGGGAAAGGGTGGACTCTACGCTTTGGCTGCGGCCTCCACCCGGCTGTTCCCATTGCAGCACATCTGCGAATGATGGGCGGACGATGCGCTTTGTGGCGAGCGTGCGGGCCAAGAAGCTGGAAGCGACTTTGAACCATCCATCCATCGTCGACGCACACCTGGGAGAGCCGGAGAGTGCGCATGACAACGACTGGCACTAACATACTGGCCAGCCCTTGTGCTGCCAGCCGTCGAGCCTGTGCCCGCCCCCGTCCGCGTCGAACTGCCGCCAAGGTCCGTGATCATCCTCGGTCCGCTCTTTCCAGAGCCGCCACCACGGTGACTGGCAGGGCAAGGCATATTGCCTCGAATTGCATCCACGGCATCTCATTGCTTCCATTGCTTCCATTGTCCGTCAGCACAATCACCACCACGACACCACGCCACTCTCTGGACAAGCCCCCCATAAGCCTGGCCATCGACCGCCAGTCTCGGTCGGTCAGACATACGTACACAATGTCGACGCGTCACGTCCCTGGTCCTCCGTCCGGGTACGGTTTCTGCAGTTTTTACGCCGCCTCGATACTTGAAGGCGAAACAGCGGCGGTGCCAGGCCGGCCCAGTCACCCGTCCACCGAACGACATGGACAAGGGGGCCCTTTTTGATGGACTTAGTGCTGGCTGGCGGAGGCCGCCCATTGTCGACCCCTGCTCGCCATGCCCCATTCGGCTGTCAGAGACGTTTGCACTAGCTTCTTTCACTTCGGCTGGCCGAACCGGGGGCTGAAGCACGTCCTCTGGCCGCCCCTCTCAGGGCTCCAAGCCCTCAGGCGATCATTCCGACCTCCCCCCCCGTGCTTGCGATGGGGCATTGCGCTGGGTCCAGCCGGCAGGCCCACGGTTTCATCACGACTGCCTCATCCTCGTGTCTGGGAAAGGCCTCCCTCCGTGCAGAACAACGCCACGCGTGCCGGCAGTTCTTCTCTTGCGTCGGTGCTAGCGACCCTTCGGTGGCTAGCGGACCATGACTTAGAGGGCCCCGTTTGCCATCCAAGCCGACCCCATGCCTGGTCGACCCTCTGGCGATCTATCCGCAAATCTTTTGTTGATACGATCGACGCAGCAATCGAACGGCCCGTGACCACTGACAGAACATTCTGCTGCTGCATGGCCACGCTCTCCTTGTCTCCGGTCTCAGATTGCCCTTCGGAATTTTTCTGATTTCTCCGCCACTTTAAATCTGTTGGTGGCACCCTATAGGAAATCAGTTTCGGTCTCCCACCGAGGCCAAGTTCGGGCCAGCAACCGTTCTTGTCCTGCGCGTCTCATCGCTGTCACCGCGGGGCTTTGGCTGTGCTCTTGTTCATTGAGGGTCCAAACCTCCTCAGTCTCAGCCCCCCTCCGCGTCTGCTCATTCCTTCCACGATTCTTTGAGGATTCCCAGCGGAGCGGACGTGTTGCGTCAGGTTCAGTCCAACAAGGATCGCCCTTCCGTGGAGATTCTCGGAACGAGCTGCACGCCGAGTGTAGGGGGTTGCAATCCAAAGAGACGTATGGCACTCTTTGTCCGGGCTTGCTGGTGAAGGGCGCATCGCACGGTCGAAATCGTTGGGACGACGGCAGCATCATTCGTCACTGGTTTCAGCCTCGTCTGTCTGGTGACTCCAGAGTCACTCGCCATGGCCACCTTCTACCCTTCCCATGACCTGGGCTCGGTATCGCCGAACGAGACGACTTCCCATCTCGGCGACAGCATGCGCCCCGGTGCCAGCGGAAGCGGGGCCCCCTCGCCTGCTCAAATTTCTGCCATGATGATGCATAATCCCAAAAGAGCGTATCGGCAGAGACGAAAGGACCCCAGTTGTGATGCGTGTCGCGAGCGCAAAGTAAAGGTCGGCTCCCCTCCTCCTCTCCTCCGGATTGCTTCGCTGACTGGCTGAAGTGTGATGCCACAGAAACGTCCAGTTGCACAGAATGCTCGAGTCGGAACGTGCGCTGTCAATTCACAAAGGACACCAATCGGCGCATGTCCTCGATCAAGTGAGTACGCCAAAGTGATACGAGGTGGAATTGACAGCGTTAGGCAAGTGCAGGATCTGGAACGACAACTGCTCGAGGCCAGACAACAACTCGAACGCTTTCGCGCATTAGAGCATAAAAGCAGTTTCTCCATAGATCCGCGGCCTGACACCCCATCGTCCCAAGCGTTTGCAGAGTTCCCTGCCGTGGGCAGATCACCGCGGAGAATGCTCAAGGCGAGATCGCCGCAAGATCTTAGCTATGCACGAGTTCAGTTGAGCGACGTCGGCCGCGGTTTGCTAAAGCCCCCCGTCACTGCCGCTCACGCGCGAAACTATCCCGTGGCGCATTCCGGAGAGGCGCCGGCGCTCCCGTCACGAATGGTGGCGGATCCATTGTTGCATTACTACTACGAATGTATCCATCGCCATTTTCCTGTGCTACACTGGCCGACCTTCGAACAGAATTACGGCATTGCCATGGAGAGGGGACCGAATTCGATGGCCTCGGATTGGCTGGCAGCCTTCTTTGCGGTGCTCGCGTGTGGCGCCCTCTCGACGCATGAGCCGAGCCGGCTGCAAGAGTCGCAAGAATACTTGACGAGGTCGATGACGACCATCAGCTTCTGGGAAGACGACGTGTCTACCAACCAAGCCATTGTAGCATTCCTAGCCAGCCTTGCTTTAGCAGAGATGAACAGGAAATCAGCGAGCTGGATCTGGCTCGGCTCTGCCATTCGGATCGCTCAAGATCTCGGCCTCCACGTCCAAGGAGGCCAATGGTCGTCTGTCGAGGGTGAAATGCGGAAACGCATATGGTATTCCTTCTACGCTTGGGACAGGTCGGTGTGGTCCTTCGGGCGGTGGCCGGTGAACTAACGGGCGCAGGCTGCTGGCGTTAGAACTCGGGAAGCCCATGCTCATCGACGATGACGAGTGCGACACCGAATACCCCGAGGTCCTGGAAGATGAGCGAGTTTTGGGCGAGGAACCGCTGAACCCGATGCCGCCGACGTTACTGCTGGCCACCGTTCATGTGGCACGTCTAATGGCACCATTGGCCAAGTTGTTCCGATCGTTATGCATCACCAACGAGACGTTGGCCAAGTTCGAGAGCCACCTGGGCGAATGTATGCAACTATATCCTCGTCCGTTGCAACTCACGTCTTCGGCCGCCCTCGATCCGTGCATTATAGCACCACTGCTGTACTTTCAAAACACCAGGCTGCTCCTCCACCGCCATAATTTGTCTCCATCGTGCTCTCCAGAGCAAAGATGTCAAGCGATCGAGCAATGCCTGCATGCTGCCCGCGACACGGCCAATATCCTGTCCAGGTGCATGATTCCACATGCCCAGTCTCACGAGTGGGAGCAACGTTTCATTCTGTCTTCGACGACGCTCATCTGTACACATTTATGGCGGTGTATGCTCTTCCTAATCTTCCGTCAGTTGCACGACGCTTTCTTCCTTGTCCTCCGGGCCGCCGCCACAATCGACGCCAGCCGGGCCGTCAACATGTGCTGTGGACGGCATCTTTCCTTCTTCCTGCGCCGGCTGATCGAACGCTTCGAGCAGCGTCCCACCATCGACCTGGACCAGGATGAGGAACTTCTCGTTTATCTGTCGGGAGATCTACAAGGGAGCACCAACAGCTGGGTCTGGGGCAATACCGAGACCGGCACACATTTGAGTCGTCGGCAGAAACATGGAAGACCAAAGCATGCGGCCTCTCTTCAGGAACACGAGGCCCACCCGTCGGGGTCAGGCCCACAGTCACCCTCTTGGGACAGTATGCTCTCGGAAGAAGAACAGCATGATTGGGGCGGGTGGCAGCAGATAGAACGGTCCGCCCAATATCTGCAGCAGTTGCAGGAGAAACAGCGTCATCAACCCCCCTTGCCGCACAACCACCAACCTCAGCCGGGTGGTGAGTTTCCGTCGCGCCCCCCGATTCCCTACGCGCTGTCCGTACCCCCGCAACAGCCACAGCATCCCCAGCCAGGGCCAACACTGGCTCCGATTTCGCCACAGACACCGAGTCGACCGCCGGGACCCGAGACCAATAGGTCGCGAATGACCATCGCGAGTATCATATAGACTTTGTTCAAAACATTATGAGTACACTGGGATGCCAAGACGAGATACGAGACCCGGAAAACAGATTTTATGACTGAGAATGAATACGAGCACGAGTCCAGGAATGGGAAGAAGAATGAGAAAGAAAGGGCCTATTTCCTAATGAATGAACGGATATCCCCTCTTATACATCTCAAAAACATTGGCCTGGAAGATTTTGAGGAGGGCAAATATTGATTGTGATACCCTGGATATTTGCTCTTAGACTGTGATTATGGATGAACAAATGCGACAGTCCTCTGTGAAGAAACTAAATGAACGCCAAGTTTGGTGTTTTCCTGGTCTTGTCAAACCTTAAAACCATCCTTGGTGTTTGGCTATTTTTCCTCGCTACTTTGTCGACCGGTTGTTGGTTGGTTGGCTTGCAGGTTTCTAGCCGGCCTAAATGAGCCTCGCTGACCTTCTGTAGGCTATCAACACCGACTATCGACGCGGCTTTTGATGGCTTTCCTTTTGACAAACTTGGGCTTATGGCGGATTATCTCGGCACTGCATTATGGGCGGAAGAAAAGGGGGTGAGGACAGAAAAGGGATTAGATGAATGGAAAGGTTGGATGTATAATTAAGTTTGAGGCTCCCTGCGTTTGACCTGTAAACGCAAAAGATTGCATTCTATATGGAACCGTTATTTTGACACTTTTGTCAAGAATGATCTGACATGCTGGCTGCTGGGTCTCAGCTTACATGACATGTTTTTGTATATGGTGCTGACGGTTCCACAAGGTAGAAGCAACTTATTGCTGTCCATCCTCCACACTATATGCGTTGGTCGTTCCAGTTTCAAATGATGAAAAGATTTCCGATCGGTATACCTTGTGTCTGCACCGTATATCTCCGCTTGATGCCCATTCCCACCGCACTCTTCAGCGCCTCATACGCTCTGTCGCCGCCGGCGACCATCACCACGGGCAGTGGATGGCGTTTCGGCAATCCGCCGCTGGTGCGTTGCGGCTGGTCGAGGAAAGGGCGGATCAAGGCATCGTCGCCTTCGTAGCTGACAAACACCACCAACTGTAGTGATGTCGGCGAAGGCGGGAATGAAGGAATATTGGCGAGTTTCTGGGAAAAGGAGCAGCCACCACGTTGTATGATCAGGACCTGGTATGTCCGCGCAATGGAAGTCGGCAGTTTGTGCGTGCAGAGGTCGTCGGCGGCATATATTTTGTTCCACAGCAGTGGTGCCGCTGGGGCGGCGGCCGGTGAGGCAACTTCGGGCCAGTCCGGTATCAGAACGGCTCCGCTGCCAGTGGGAGTGGCTGCGGCGATGTAGAAGCGGGAAACGCCTTGACCATTCAAAGCCGTGTCGAGACTTGGTGGCGTCGCGTGCAACCAGGGAATGGGGGGCTTCTCTTTGATCAAATTTGAGATTTGAGACAAAAGGGAGTTCCAGGCAGCTTTCATCCCGCCGTCGGAAGTGATCTCCATGTCGGCAGGGAGTTCGATGTTGACCGAGCGTTGCGTGGAATTATGTTTCGCCGCCACATCCGAGGCCATTTTGTGCTCGATGACGAGGTCGATGACACTGGTGTCCCGGATCCTTGTAAAATTTGGATCTCGGGGGTTCAGCATGCCGCTGCCCATGTCCCGAGGCAGGAAAACCTTTTCATCTCGACCGAGGGCGAGATTGTTGATGGACTGGATTCTGTATTCATCGGCTGGGTATTCACCAGACAGTACTGGCATATCTTGAACCATTCCAATCCGCAAGCCACCAATAAAATTGATCAAAATACCCTCCTTGACTCTCTGCAACGGTGGCGTGGGCTGGCCGAGGGTTGGCAGAGCGGGAAATGAGATGTCGAATGTCGGCCGAGTGGGCATTTTCGAACTGGTCGCGTTGTACGGGATCAGTTCAGGAGGAAGGGTCCAAGGGAAATAGGTATAATTGGACGGTGAACTGAGATCGGATAATGTAATGCTTGGGTGATCAGCAGCATAATCCCCGAGAATGGACTCGACATTGTCTCTGTTAGGCAAGAGATGCAGCCGTGCGAGGGAAGCGGCATGATAGACATCACCTCGTGCGGCCGTGTGCGAAATACTGAACGGTGGTGAAAATGGTTTCACCGGGCAGGTGGGTTCAGATGACGGCGGTGGATCATATAACTTGCCTTGATTGCGACCCTGATCGACGCTCCGGGGGATGAGCAAAGGATGACCTTCGGTCGTGAAGACGAAAGATTCGTCCAGGTGATTGAGAGGATGTGCCGGGTCGAACAGCAAGAAGAGATATTTTGCCGTTTCGCCGAGAAAGAAGCTCTCCATCTTGTCGCTGAGTTCTCCAGTCAGGACATTCTGGATGCTTGCCCAGCCGCACCGAGTCCAACAGCGCCGCTTGATGTCTCGCAATACCATCTCGCCGACGTAAAAGTACCATGGATCTTCTGTGGCCCGATAGAGATAGTACGTCGACTCAATAAACTCGGGTCGGCCAATCCACCAGCCAAGGCCACCTTCAATGGCTCCAGTGACCAGATTCCATCGTTCCGGCAGGGCAGAGAACCGTGTCCAGAGTGCCGTTTGGAGAAGATGGGTTTCCATTGCTTCTTCCAGATGACCGGCGATGGTGAGCAGGCCCGGATAGTAGGCGCTCAGTGCGTCGATCCAGAATCCTCTTGCGGCCCCAGTGGTCAAGTCGGCTTGGATGTAGTGTGGATGCTGATAGTTCGGCCCGCGGTAAAGATGCCTCTTGATGGCCGCGTGGGCCGCGTCCCAAACGTCGAGGAACGTCTGAGGAGAATCATCTTCAGGCGCCAGAGGGTCAAAAAGGACTCTTGGATCCTCGACATATTCTCCCTGGTCGTACACAGGATGCGCATCCCGTGAGAGAAGGATGTGGGACTTGAGAGCGTACTCAAAAAAGCTGTCAATGCCCGCACCAATTCCAGTCCAGGTCCCAATCCAATTTCCAGTTTCGGCATCGATCCCGGACCCGATGAGATCCAAGTCGCTGCGCCTGCTCCAGATGGACCAAAATGCCCGCTTGGAGAGTTCCTCGAAGCGAGGGTCGCCAGTCAGCCTGCTCAAGACCGTGAACTCCAGCACCAGGCTTCCGGCACCGGCACTGCAGGTCTCTGTGATCTCGGCGCTGCCCGGCTGATTGGCGTCATATTGCCCATCCTCCGAATCCAAATTCAGGGGTGAATTGGTGTAGAACGGTATCCCATGTCGAAGATTGACCCTTGGGTAAGGGATGCCGGTCAAGGTCCAAAATGCGGGAAGCAATCGACTCCCCAGGTCGTACGCAAGTCTCAGCAGCTGCCCATCGTACTCGAACCCATTCTGCCACGTGATGCCTTGGGCGGTGCCATTGAAATGACTCTTGTGCCAGATCTTTGCGAATGCTGCCTGATCAGCTGTGGGCTCATAGCCACGAATGGGCAGCTCGCCCACGGCAAATAAATGTGCACTCAGCAGGCCACCTAGACCACGAATGACCGTTTCAAACACCTGTACTTTGCTGTCCAAGTCAAATCCTCTTGCTCTCTGTCCAAGTCCCTCGGGTCCATCAGATCCATCTCCATAGTAGTGCACAAGATCCCTGACACCATCCTGGAACAGGAGAAGTGCTTTGTTATACTTTGTGTTTGAAGGAGACGACGCCAGTATGGCCAAGGTGGATAGACTATCGATCAGCGTGAGGGAATAGTTGCCCAATGCATCGTTCACTTCAATGTGTGCCGGGTTTTCGCGGTCGCGTGTCAAAGGTTTGCAAGAGATCGGTCGTAGCTCATCCTCAGGAAACGCGTATCTCAGGTAATTCTCATATCCGTGGTAGAAAAGATCTTCGGTCTCTTGTCTGGTTGGGGTGGTCAGTCAACGTCCTCGCCACAACGCCATACCACCGTCCATACCTTAAACTCGCAATCTGTCCAGGAGTTTGAGCATGCACCCGGAGTGTGAACAGGCTCAAGATGAGCACGAGCACCAGTGGCCATGTTTGCCAACGACTTGATAACGATCCAGCTGAAGGCGTTCCATCATGCCGGGTCTTGCGCATGGCCCGCCTTTTTCGGACAGACGTGGTCTTGTTTGGCGGACCACATAGCAAGGTCAGATCAATGGGAATGTACCGCTCTTGGGACCCTGAGGCCTGCCTTTGTCATCCAGTCTATCAACTGCGACACTGCACCGGTTACTCCTTTTCAAAGAGCGCCAGAAAGTAAATCCGGCCGACGGACTCCGCCAAGAACTGAGCTGTATGCTGCCCAACTGCGGGGGGCATTAATATACTTACACGCCAACCCTATATTGTCACGTGCAGAGAGACGCTAGCGCAAGGCCCCAAGGCTCATCTCCTCTTCTTACATACGTCTTCAAATGCGTCCCCTTCATTCAGCTTTGCTTTGACGACTTTATCGCCGCAGAGATCTTAAGCCGCTAAGTCTCTCGACACACAAATTCCCTGCGTCTCTGTTATGGACACTTGCCAAAGGACAGAGGTCTTGGCAAGGTGGTCACGATTCTTCTGTATAAAGCCTTCCTGCCTTGCCGTAGATAGTTAGGGAACATCATCCTTCATCCACCCAAACCGAAAGCACCATATTAGTCTCAGTCGATACAAGCTAGCAATAAGTTTCGGCCATGTCTTCCAGTGGCGAAACTCAGGATCGTCGGCCCGAAGCTGAAGACGAGGTACGATCGAGTTAAATGTCACTGGCTTTGAGCGCTTCTCCCCTCGCTAACACTTCTCCAGGATGATGTGATCGTGTCTGGAAGCGAGGTGGAGGATCAAGACTCAGATGTATGATCATTCCAGACTCCATGTCGAACGTGCCAGGCCTCTATTCAGCAGCTCCTTCAAAGGATAACTCTTGCGCTGCATGTCTACTGGCCAACGCCGCACCTTTTTGCGTCGTAGCTAATTACTCAAGAAGCATGCCTCGGAGATCAACGACGATAACCAATACGACGAGTACATTGCTTCGCTAGACGACAAACCGCTCCGCCGCAAATGAGTTTCCCTGTTTCGGAGACCTCGGTGGAACCACGCAAATTCGGAGAGTGCGTCGACGACATCGTTAAACACCTCCAACAGGCGAAAGCGAAATGGGAGTCTATCGACTGTCTCGGACGTCCATCTCAGGATGGCGACAGGGAAATTCGTACCACTGTCCTGATCAGTTTCTCCGTGCTGCCTGGGGAAAAGGAGACTCTGAGTTGGAAGAAGAAGTTGAAGATGCTGATGCCATCAGGCACATCACTGCCTATGGAGTTCGTCGAGGGAGAGGTTATAGAATAATGGGTTTAAAGAGCCGCAAAGCCTCTCGTTGCGGCGTCTCCTGCGGCGTTTATGGAAGAACAGGGACAGGTACTATTGGTGGGTTTATCACTTCAAGGAAGATCCCGACAAGGGAGCCATCTACGCAGTGACAAATCACCATGTGATTGTGGGTAACGACCGAAAGTATCAATGGGCGCATCACGACAAAGATGATGCACTGACGCATTTGGATCTCCCGGTGACCTAGATATGGAGGCCCTCAATATGGCCAATAACAGTGCCGAAGAACCCTGATATCCAACGCCCTAGAGATCCAGATGAGTCTCTCTCCCTCATTCACAAGGTTCGGCAGAGGCTCCTAACACCGCATCTCCTCCGTTATCCAAGGTCAAAGTCACTAAAATTTACTACGAATCATGCGCACCAAGCCTCTTATGTTGAGGAACTCGTCTCCCAGTTTGTGCACCTACTCAACAGCCGCAAGGGAAGTTCATTCGACGGCAGAGAGATCGTCGACCTGGTCAACGACAGACTCCAACAGGAGCCTAACGACGCTCAAAATCACCAGATCTACAACGACCTGTTCCGCCGGCCCGATCTCTCGGACTACTGCGACCTTGCCCTGGTGGACATGAAAGGGCCCCTAAGACCTGACCACTTGGTGCTAGGAAGAGTCATTCGCACCATCATGGCTACTCACGACTCAAGAAAACAAAGCAGCGTCATAACACTGTCAGACTGCTAACTGAGGCAAGCAGTGCGCGATCAGGCAGGGTGAGGTCTCTCTGTGTCTAGCTAACAATCTGGCACATAGCATACAAGACTCTAAGCTTGTCTCTCTGTGTCTAGCTAACAATCTGGCATATAGCATACAAGACTCTAAGCTTGTCTCTCCAGCACCCAGGGGCAAGAGCGATGAGTATATGGAAGGGTTTGGCCTCATGCCCCCTCCTGAAACACACTACTCCTGTCCCGCGACTGTCGCGGATTGTCGTCATGACAATCTCCTTTCCCTACTCCCATTTTGACCGTGACCGTGAAACCCACAAATGACTGCAGCGGACCGCGCAGCGCGACGCCAGAAACTCGTTGAAGAGGTTCTCTAAAGAAGCCCAGTGTTTGTACATTGCGAGGGATGAATTTGCTCCTCTAGGGAGATGTTGAATGCGGAACTGGAAGGCGAATTCTGTGTGGCCAAACGAAATGGATTCCATGAACCGTCGTAGCGACATGTATACCGTATATACAAGCAAACCCCACGACTAACCCTTGCATGAACAACCTCTACCTCTCTTTGCCCCGGCTGATACCGCCTTGTCCACTCTTGCCCTGCCTTGACAGCAGCTCCCTGCCTCTTGATTCCAGAACCGCTTTTGCTTTCCCCTCCCGTGGCCTTATCCTTGCTTTCTTCGCCTCCCATTCCTGAATCAAATCCACATTCGCGTTTTCTTTCGGTATGAGGGTAGGCGTCCAGGCAACCACGTATCTGTCGGGCTCTTCTCCGATAATTTCAGTATCCCATTCGTCAGCCGGTGTATTGTAGTCTTCAGTGTCGCCCATTGGTAGTTCAGGACAGGCGCCTTGGTCCGGGCTTGCTGAGACGTGGCTAGCAGTAGCTTGTTTACAAGGGCTAGTCCTAGGCAAGACTGTCGGACCTCTTCCTCGCTGGGAGGAGAGACGCCACGCTCGGCAGCGTCTCGCCGCAACTTGCCGAGGTGCCATCTAGGGAAGCAGGTCAGCGATAGGATCTCGGGTTGGTCTGAAGACGGGAAGGGGAGAAATGAGAGGGATATCCTACAGCACGTCGCGGTTGAGTGTGGATGGCGGGGACGTGATTGCGGACCTGGAGGTCGTGCTGATCTTCCGGCTTGAAATCGTAGCTGTCCTCTGGAAGAATTAGATATCTCGACGATGACATGTCCACAGCAAGGCCCGGGAATTGGGGACTGTCCTTGGTATATTGTCGAGGGGACAAGAGGTCGTCGGCGCTCTCTATCTAGAGCAAGCAAATCCTGACGTTGAAGAGGCAAGCATCGTTTTCGAATCTCTGTCTCTGGGCCGTTGATTGCGAATACATATATCGTCCTTGAAGGTCTGTGGTGGTCGACTCTTAAATGCTCCAGCCTGTCCCCCAAGCGATATCTCCGGATGGTTGATGAATCTTTCGTCAATCCCATGTGGAGGAACCGGGACGGCTACAGGATACAAGAATACCGCAGCATAAAGATTCCCTGCTCCTATCCGTAGCATGTGACAATAAAACGATTGAATACATAGAGTCGAATCGAACACATCGGCCAGATATGAGATATGCAGGCCGCGACAGTCAGCGGCAAAGCCTCGCCCAAACAGATCAACGTCAGGCACAGCACCGTCAGCGCTTTTGTTTTGTGCATCCAGGCCGAAGGATTTTGAAGCCCCGATGTCTGTGGTCTTCAGACGGCAGGCAACTCCACATTTTCGTCTTGAGGCAGTACTTCCAAGGCCGAGTCAATCATCGTCATCAACTCGTCCACATCGGGCCTCTCACTCGGCTCCACCTGCAGACACCGCCGGACAATCTCTCTCACAGGTTCGCTCGGATATAGTGGGGGGTTGGGCGCATTGGCATCGCCGTTGGCCGGCTTGCCCTTTCCTTTACTTGCGTTCCCTTCGCCGGGCCATCGCCAATCGCCGCCCAATACACAGATGGACAGCGACCCGCCGGTCTCGTCTGATCGTGCCTCGAACGGAGATTTTCCGATCAGGCACGCGTACATGGTGCATCCGAGACTCCAGATGTCGACCTTTGTGTCGATCACACTTCCCGTCTTCACGTCAAAGAGTTCCGGGGCGCGATACGGCATTGTCGAGTGCTCGGCTGCCGTATCTTGCACTGCCAGCGCCAGACTTCGACTCGTTATTGGCGTGGGGCTGGGCGCGAGACTTCCGAGATCCATCAGGATCGGTGTGCGGCCGTCATCATCGATCATGATGTTCCCGGGTTTGATATCCCGATGAGCGTACGGCCGTTCGTCGCCGATGGCCACTCCTTCTTGCGCCTTGGTCACTTCGTCTGGCATCAAAGGCTGTTCTTGTTCCTCTGCGAGCTCTTCCTGGTGCTTTTGGTCTGCGGTCATCGTCCGCTTTTGTGTGCGCGCTCTCCTCCGCGCCGCATCGGCATCTTCTGCCGCTGCTTCGTTGCGTACCGCTTTTGCCGCCGCTCGGGATGACGCATTCGGATTTGTTGGCCGGACCCTATATTGGTGCATGACCTTGAGAGCTTTACAGACCCCAAGCATGAGCTGCATTAACCGGCGTTCTCCAAAGCGGGTGTGGTTCACGAGATTCGCGTTGATGGCATCCTGGAGATTCCCCCGCCGGTAGTATGGTAGTAATATATACACCGTCTTTGAGGCACCACCGGTGTCTCCGATTCCCGACACCCTCGTACTCGAGTCGGTTTGTACGGCATGGTCAACGCAGTGGATAATGTTCGGATGCGGCGCGAAGAGGGTATACGCCTCAACCTCCTTCAGTGCTTGTGAGACAGATTCTTGACCAAAAGGACACCGGATCTTCTTCAATGCGTAGAGGGCAGAGTCTGACGTGTCTTGCACGAGGTAAACGTATGAGAAGCCGCCCTGAGCTGGAGTTAGATCAAAGGTGTGAAAACCAGGCGTGGTCAGGGGGATAATACCTCGCCCAGCAACCTCAGCATTCGGAAGCTTCGACTATTGATCTTCAGCTGGGGAGACCCTGGGAAGCAACATAGGCAATTCGAAAGCGAATAAAATATGTCCAGGAATGTTTGCGCCATGCTGGCGTGGTCACTGCGTAAGCAGGCTCGTGGTTTGCCACCAATGCACCACTGTTAAATGTTGTCTGAGTTGGAGCGTGAGGCTATGAAAATTCATGGAACGGCGGGTTGCGGAGTTGAAAAGCTGCGAGATGAAGATATAATAATAACAATGGTGATAGGATTGTCCCTGCATGCCTGCATTATATGGAGTTCCGGGCTATTCGGTGAGGCTGAGTTGGCGACCTTGGCGGACCGGAACTGGGGAAATCTTCTCACAACTCCAACTCCACGCCACGCGTACGCGTCCAGAGAGACAGGATCACTATTCCAGTACTTCTGTGGTATTGGACAGAAGCGGGATCAAAATTGACATAGCAACGTCAGTCGGATATTCTATGCCGACCTCTCTGCCTCTTGGAGCATGACAGACTCGCGCTGATTCTACAGGACATCTGCTTTCTCACAATGAGAGGACTCTCTGTCTGGTGGCTCTTTCGACGAGAAGGAGCATTATCCGAAATATTTTGACCCTTCTCAATACCACCAAGGCTCCAGGAGATGCTGGGTAGACACTTGGTCCTCGTGGACGTTGCGGTTCCGTTAGAACTCGCCAACAAGCCCCACAATGAGAATTCTCAGTCATCACTGACACCAACCCGCCATTTACTACCCCATCACTCCCATCGCCGAGACCACCAGACCAGTATTACCATTGCAGACCGCCAATGCACCCAATGTAAGTCTCAACCTTCCCGGCCTGAGCGTCTGTGACTCGGTTTGGAGGCTGCTGTTCGATTTAAGGATTGCGGTCGTGGACATTAGGCCGGATTCGAACGCGACGTGACAGCTGGAGGACGCCAGCGGTCGAGAAGCCAGATAGCCAGAAGTTTGTAGGCTAGCGGCTGCGTCGTAAACCAGGAAAATTCTGGAGCCATACATGGCCGGGCACCAGTGGGTCATCTCAATCTAACTGGTCGTGGCATGCTGTATTAGGTGCGCAATAGCCGTCTGAGTGGTTTGACTTGATTGAATTTGGTTTGCTTATTTCTCGTACAGCGCGATTCTAAATTTCAAATGCCTGTGATTGTAGGAGCAGACCTATTGCAGCCATCCCTGAAAACTTGACGAATCAGCGTGCATATACCCATCACACAGCCGAGCCATATACAAATTGGTACAAGCAGAGATGGAGAAAAACAGTACCTAACTGGAAAATCTCAACCTCTCAGACAGACATCTCCGACCTACCACCTTCCTCTCCAACCCTTCTCTCTCAGTTGCTCCTCCTCGTCGGCCTTGTACATCGCGTTTCTCCATTCACGTTCCATCTTCTCGACGAGGTCTCTTTCTTCCGTTCTACCGGTACTAGTCGAGGGTTCTGAGGCAGTGGGACTCTCACAGCCTCCCAACCCGATGAAGCGGCCCCAACGCCTCCTCTTGGTTTCCAATCCGACCTGTTCTTGAGACCGAGTCTGGCTCTGGTTGTCCAGGCTCGTCCACGGTTGGATCCGGGTCGGGTACCACCCCGTCTCTTCGACCGCTGGTTCGACTTGGTGATACCAGCGGGCGAGGCTGTCCAGCTGTTCGTGCGTCAGCAGGTGGTATTGGAGGAGAGACTGGGGAAAGCATGGGTGAGGCAGGTCGGTGCTGGCGCTGACGAGCGGGACGAGCGGTGTGCGGAGGTGGGCGATGGCGTTGGCGTATGTGGAATTCGACGGGAGCACTGTGACGTGGTCCTCGGGCCGCAGTGGTGAGGATCTGTGGTGATTATGGATTGGTGAGCGCGAGCGGACCCTGGAGGAACTCTGAGAAAGGGAGGTCTCAGCCGAGCGTCTAGGTGAGACGGGCCATTCGCGCCCTGAAGTGTTTGAGCTCTGCTTATGGTGCTTTGGTGAACCCTCAAGAGGGTCCACCCTGTTCAGGACGTCGTCTTGGGGCTGCTGTTTGACCCACAACGGCCTGGCTGGACTTCTCTCGTCCATTCGGCTCTGCCTTCCATCTGCCCTGCCCGGGCTGACTGAGGTCATCGGCACGGTCGGGCCTCCGTCATCGTGTGCTTGACCTGGGAGAAGTCGATCCGGACCTCCTGTCGCATCGGGGGGGAAACGAAGAGAAACAATGGAGGTGCTTCGACTCCGCATTGAAGATGCTGTATTTGACGACCAGGAACTCATCGGTGTCAAGACTGGCAAAGCTGCGACGGACGGTCGTCCTAAGACTTGGACAGAGGTGTCAGGGCCATCTAGAGATGGAGATGCCAATGGTGATGTTGGAGAGGTCGGAGCGGATATGGTCTGGTTCATGATGTCGTGTTATTGTCGCGGAGCGCAACCTAAGCAGATCAGCCAGCGCCAGAATCTTCTGGAAAAGCAGTTGACTGTGTCCTCGACGCGGTGAGATGAAGAATCAACAGAAACCAAGGAAGATCGTTGCCAGTTTCAGGTGATTGAACTTTTGAATGAGATACAAGACACGATGACTAGCACCCCGCAGTGCGAAAACAACAAGAAGCAGGCGACTGGCATCAACAACCTGCACTTTCAGTCGTTGAAATACCCAGAGTATCCAAGGCAGAGTGGAGTCTCTTCAGTCTGAGGTTCATTGTCATCGAGGCCGATATAGATTTGCATCTTTCTTTGTTGGAGACAGTCACCTGATGAACTGAGTTCCGATTCCGTAGAATGTGGGCTCACCCATGCACAGACAAAGGGTGAGTATGCTGACCAATGAGTTGACAATGGTGATGTGAGAGGAGATGCTGATGGTCTCGAAGGAGGACTCCTACGTGCTGGTTGTCCGGTCCCCAGACCTCACATAGTCACATAGTATCAATGGCCCGGTTGGGCGGCAACGAGCCTTTCTAAAACAATGCCTGCCTCGGTCATGATTGGCAGTCATGAACAAAGGAGGGAATAAGCGGATCGAGCTCTATCCATTGCCATATTTTGCCGATACAGCACCGGGCCTTTCGTGACCTTCTTCTCGAACTCCGGGGATCCGACAGGAGTCTCAATGCCATACTTTTTGCAATCTCATCGCCAGTACTTAAACCTTTGACAGAACAGAGGTGAGGACAGCGTGCTCTATCACAAATTCAGTGACAGATGGATCGTCGATAGCTGGTCTGCTACACCGTTGCGGGCTAGGCCGCACGTGTAGCCTCCATATCGTTTGCTGTCACGGAGATACCAATAGAAATACCGATGGTCGATCAGGTCGAGGTTCCCTTGCCATGCATGTGGTATAGGATTGTGAGCAAAGCAAGCCGTCACGAAGTCGCAATACCTGAAAAGTCAGTAAAGTCCTGAGCGTCAAATAAGTCGGACATACCACTCCCATCTCAACGCTTCTCCCTCTGTCTTGTCGCGGATTTGCTGCGCAAAACCTGCAGCACACTCATAGATATCCGTCAACTTGGTCACATTCAAATCAATCTTCCCATTCACGATGCACTTGTCTAAGAGCAATGGGATGCAGCCGGTGGTGTCTTCAACCTTCTCTTTTTCGCCCTCTCCCATGGTAATGCCGCTACGCTTCCACCACTCATCCATTTCAGTCTAACCGAGTTAGAAGCCTCATTGTAAGTAGTTATGAGATAGCTTACCCTAGTCAGCCCGCCATAGACGCGCAAGACACGGTTTGAGTTCTGTTTGATGGATTGTTGAAGGTAGTCTGTATGATTTGCGGAGGAGCTGTAGACTGCTTTGTGGCCAAGAATGAAACGGTCTAACCACTGGCTTAACTCCTGGCGGTGCCTCGCCTCATCTCTAGAGACGTCAGAAGTCTTCAAAGCGTTCATCTGATCGACAACAAATATGGCATTTAGTGGGGGGTCGAAGAAGTCTTCAATCTCGCCTTTCGTGTCCAGTTTCATGATCTCCCTCTGGGTGGTGATATTGTCTGCCCAGGCGAACAGCATTGCGTTTCGAACGTACTTAACGGGATTCTGAAGTAACGTCCGGCAATCCGGGATGTAGATAACTCGTTCATCTTGAGCAACCAAATAGCAGACAAGGGCAGCTAGTAAGTGAGACTTCCCGTAGCCCTGGGTTCCATAGAGCCAAACGTGAGAGTAAACTTCACTCTGTCGCACTTCCCTCAGCTCCTGGACAAGTTCTTTAAACTTTGTTCTTCCCACATATGGCCAGTTTCCTTGAACCACTTTGAATCGATCCGACTGGTCGAAACCAACAAACGGGAATGCAAGAGTGTATTTAGCAGCAGGGTCAGAAAGTTTCTCGATGGCTCCGGGGAGACGATTGGCGGGATCGAGGGAATTGGAATGTTGGCCGGAAGAAGCGTCAATGTCCGTAATTATCTTCTTGATGCGTTCCCTTCGCTCGCGAACTGTGGCAGCCAGTTCCAACAAGAACTCTTCCTGGCGATCTCTTTTCGCAGAAATAGGCGGCTTTTCAGGTTCGTCCGTTTCATCGCCTGTAATGTTGTCAGCTGCGTGTCGGTATAATGCATGGAAGATATTCTTACCCTTCCTCTTTCGGCCGGCTGTCTGGTTCGGTTGATCGTCTTGACACTGTTAGCTGGTGTCTGAGTTACATTGGTAGTCTAATCTTACCTTGTTCAATGACTTTTCTTGCGAAGAAGACCATCTCCCCAGCATACTTTAGGAACGTGGAGCCCTTGATTCTTGCCGCTCTGAATTTCTGAACGTCCCCTCCTCCTCAAGAATATCTGGTGCGGTTTTTTGGATCCAGTCAAGCAGTTGATTTATTCCAACTTTCCACCTCCTGGATGGTAGGCATTTCCTCAGGGGCTAGACCAGCTTCGTTGTGATTGGGGGGCACTCACTATGAAGAGAGAAGATATGATGTGACGACTCGGATACGCAAGTGAAGTGTTCCAACACGCTCAAAAATGAGCGCGCGAACTACCCTCGGACAAGCGGTAACGAAGGTGGAGGCAAGAGCCTTCAATCTGATCACGAGCTCGATCAGTGGGGGAGAACACAAGTGTAAGCGCACACGGTGGAGACTTGTACGTTGCAATGAGGATGGAGGCAGTATTAAGTATGGAGGCGGGAGTGAGGATGGTGGCTGCTGTGAGGATGGTGGTTGCTGTGAGGATGGTGGCAGCTGTGAGGATGGTGGTTGCTGTGAGGATGGTGGCAGCTGTGAGGATGGTGGCAGTTGTGAAGATGGTGATAGCTGTGAGGATGGTGACAATGATTCTTAGTCAACGACAATACAAAACTAATTTTGTCCCTCAAACTGCCCCTTGCTGCGCCAAGACCAAGTTCTGCCTGGCCACAGACGGTCCCGAATTTCCCTGTCTGCAGTGAGGATCTGTAGGGACTGAGAATAGCTGAACACCCTCGTGGCCACGTACCAGACGAAGAACACGCCACCCGCTATCCTGGCCGCATCTTTGCCCTCTTTCGTGAAACCAGAGTGCTGAACCTGACGTGGGCATATCTTCTCATTGCATTATTGTTGCGCCGCGACAATTCCTCCGGCCACCCTTTATTCCAAAATCGTCCTTCCTCAGTGGAGTCGACGGGACTTGAGGATCCCATGACTTCAGCAGCGGTTTCTGCCTACTCCAGGGCTTTGTCATCGCTGGCTGCCTCAGCCTTGGAGGCCTCTTCCGTTGGTGTTGAGTCGGCAGTGGTCGGCTTTTCCTCCTCATCCTGTTGCAAAGATCCAGCGACCTCGGCTTTGGCGCCGGCATCGGTGTCGACTTCACCAGACACTTTGTCGGCCGCTTCGGATGGTTCAGCAGTCTTCTCAGCCGGCGTCTCGGCCTCGTCTTTCTTCTCCTCGGCTTTGTTTTCATGGACTCCGTTCGTCGTTGGCGAAGGCTTGGATTCTTTGTCTGCCGCGGCAGGGGTCGTCGAAGCCTCGGGCTCCGCTGGTTCCGAACCTAGGATCTTGTTCCACTTGGCCAGGAGTTCCACCGACCGCTTGCGAAACTCAAACTCCTCATCCTTGGGGATGGTGTTCAGTTTGATGAGTGCTTTCAGGACCTTGTTGATCTTGGTATTGCGGATGATGCTGACTTCGAGTTCGCCATAGTTCTCCAGCTTTTTGATGTAGTTGGACATCTGAGGCATTTCATCTTCCTGTGGCGCCTGGTCTCGAGACAAGAAACCTTTCTGAAGTCTGTGACGGAGGAATAGGACTGGGCACGAGTTAGTGGGGGGAACGATACCAGGCAACGTCCTTCTCATCTCCATACCTTCTTTCTCTCGAGCCTTGCGCGCCTCGGCGGGAGTTAAAGGCTTTTCGGGCTCTTCCTCGGCCACCTCAGCCGCCTCCTCCTCGCTCGTTGGAGCTCGGGGCTTCTTTCTTTCCTTGGCGCCTTTCTCCTTGGCCTTCTTTTCGGCCGTGGCGGGCGTTTTATTGGTCGTCAACTTGAGCTTGGTCACTTTGGGCGTCTTGGGGGGCTGTTGGAGCAAGATATTAGCGCGACGAGGCTGTGTGGTGGGTAGGGACCACTCACCTTCTCGGCCTCTTCATCTTCGCTGTCGGCCTCCTTCTTGCGCTTTTTGGATGACTTCTTGACCTCGGCCTCGGCCTCTTCCATCTCAACATCATCGGCCTCGGTTTTGGCTTCACTCTTGCGCTTCTTCCTCTCTGCTTTGGCGACCTTTTCGGCTTCCCGGGCCTCTTTTCGCTCCTCGTCTTCCCGAACCGCTCGGGCGTGGTCCTCCAGCATGTCCTTGAAGAATTTGAGATCATGGTTCTCCGCGGCGACTTGGTACGCGGCCACCAAGGACTTTGACTTGCCCTTTTCTCCCACATCCTTGCACTCTTCCGGATTGAGCGGGCTGAGGTCGGTGTTGGGAATCCAGGCGCTGCATATGATGGTCAGCCTTCCCGACGGATCCTGTCGGGCCGCTGGACGACTTACAATTCATTCGTGAATAAGAACATGACCGGGAAGGTCCGTTCGGTGACCTTCTTGCCCCCATCGGCGTATGCGTCGTTGTATGTGCCATCCTCCTTCTTGGTGGTGACGGGTCGGGTCCCGCGTAGTGACTGAGGCAGCATATCTTCGTCACAGATGATTGACGGCCATGGAGGATAGCTCTTCAACCGGGCAAAGAAGTAGTCCCCTGGTTTCGCATCCAGATGTGTCATCTTGGCCACCGACTTCTTCTTGTTGAGTTTCTTGAATTTGTGCTCGGAAATGCCGCCGGTAGATTTGCGTTTGTGAACTGCGCCCTTCTTTGCCGCGGGCGTGCCGTTCGTGTCGGGCGCCGCCCCCTCTGTACCGGCTTCGGCTGAAGCGTCTGCTTCCTTCGCTCCGGCGCCCGCGGTGGTGTCCGCGGGAGCTTCAGAAGCGGATTGTGCCGAGGCGTCCGGTGGAGATCCTGATGATGGAGCAGGTTCTACTGCCCCGTTGGCCGCCGGAGCCTCAGCTGGAGGTTCCATCAATGAGCCGCCAGAGCAGGATGCCGGGAGACATGGGGAACGTACCATTCGCGTCACTCGGCTGAGCCTCAGATTGTTGTTCGCTCGAGAGCGCTCCGGACGATTCAGCCGCCGCCCCCCCGGACGCAGGTTCCGTCGGGGTCGGAGCTGCATGTTCAGGTTCAGAAACCTGGCCAGGCACTTGAGTCCCGGGCGCCGTGGCGTCAACGTCCATACTCGACTGAGTCCGGACGGACAGGAAAAGGACGTGTTTGGCTGTGTGCCGACTGTGACGAGAAGCCTGCAAAGGCGTGCGTTAGCCTTGACGGACGTGTCACACACGCGACGTAGTTGGCAAATCTCTCGATCCCAACTCTGCAGAAGCTCAATGCTGCTGGGCGCAAAGCTCACACGAGACGCGACAGCCGGCGCAGCACAAGAACGACAGCCGCGAGGAGGACGAATGGGATAGGAGAAGAGAAGCGGCGGCGGCGACGACAACCTGACGGACGATTGATGAAGAGTGGCCGACACCAAGAGTACGGCGGTGATTGTGGAAGTTGGAATGGAGCAACGTGATCGGAATATGACCACCTGCGCGCTGAATGTTGGAAAAGCGCAATGACACTAATGATGATGAGGAGGCGGAGCCAAGCCAAGCCTGGAGGCCGACAGACCAGCCTTAGCATGTCATGTCGGGAGGTAGGGAAGAGACACACTATACTGTACAGTGCGGGTTGCGAATCAATGGTCGCGTCGCCACAGGAGAGGAGGCCGTCGTTGTGGTCGTCGCAGCCGCAGGCGGAGCGATGCTGGTACAGGAGCTGCTGGCTGCAACGGACGGGCAAAGAAGCTCCGAATGGACAGTACGGCGCGACAAAGCCCTTGCCGGTGGAGGGGACAGAGGTGTGGAAGCGGCGGATAATGAGAGCAGAAAGATCGAGATGAAGATTGATGAGAATAATGTCTTTATTATTACGGCGTCGATGCTGCGGGTGATCAGCTCCAACCACCGTCAAATTCCGGCGGTGATCTGATCTACACGCACTCGTCCTGCACTCTTCCGCCTTGCCGTGCCCATGGCTGCCTAGACCTACCCCGGCTCCCAGGTTGGTCCCCTTACAATTCGACTGCAGTCGCCGGTCTATAGCCGTGCTGAAGGATGCCAAAACCATAAATCCGTGTCGCCGATCTGCCGAGGTCCTGCCTCAGCTTGTCCCGCTGGAAGTCTGAGAAAATGTCTCCCACTCCTCGTGGGCAGGAAGATCACGCCGGGGAGGAGGAAGAGTTCGCGCGTGTGGTACTTTTGCTCATCTCTCCTGCACCACGGTGGCGTTGGGCTCCCAACCTGGGTGTTTGTCGGTAATACGCACGGCCTCTATGGGTAGCGGGACCGGCTTGTGCATCCGCAGGGCCCAGAGAAAGTAGTCTTCTAAAGGCAGAAGGTTGAGAAGGATGTCATTGCTCTTCCACCCCAGTGCGCAAACGATGGCTCCTGCAACGGCATCTAGGATGAAGTGGTTGGCCGTCGAGACGATGGCGATCAAGATCGACAATGGGTAGGCGACTCCGATCACCAGACAGGCCAGACGCCGGGTCGATGGCAGCCGGATCTGTGGGGCCAGGTCGGGATGGCTCTGGTTGAACAACGGCAAATGGATAGATCTGGATCGTCGGTGCTCTGGCGCGAGGGGAATCGTCAAGACGGTCAGGCCAATCATGAGGGAATAACCGAAATGAAGGGATGGCATGGCCGCTGATTGCCCGTCAGCGAGAGATTCGGACAAACGCATTCCTGTCGGACCAGGATGGCTCACCGTATTGATTGCAGAAGCGGTTCTGTGTCCAGACGCTGCTGGCCCCATCGTGGCCATGTACCGTATCCACAAAGCCATAACTCTTTGCGAGCTCCGCCTGTGGCCCCATATAGCCGGGATCACTCAGCAGGCGCGGTGGCATGCAGGGCCAGATGGTGAAGACGACAAAGGCGAGGAGATTACAGACCGCCATCGTTCTCCGGCGCGCCTCGTAGAGCCAGGGCCCCGCTGGCGAGCCTGGCGCGCGGCCCGCCATCTTGCCCGACCGGCGCTGGACCAGCCGATTGCTCGTAATCGTGTAATAGTAGAGCGAGACGAGGAAGGCGATGGTGCCTGGGATGTGGATGAACGAGTACAACCAGTTGATGTAGGTCATGAGGCGCGGATAGCCCAGGAAAAATTGTTGAACCGGAAGTTCCCAGAAAACGTGTAGCCGCTTCTCGATTTCAATGAGCTGGAGAGCGTGCCTGCGGGCCACATGGACTGTGCCTTCGACCAAGGTGACCGCGGTGAAGGCGCGGCCGAGCTGGTAGACCTGGGGACCCGTCAGCCGGTGGTCATCCGCCTCCTCTCACGCTGGTGTATACCCAATATATCAACGCCCAATACCACGCCTCGACCAAGAAGGGGAATTTGTGCAGGACCTTGCTGAGAAATCGATTCCGGAACACCGCCGTATTGGGAGTCTCGATCACCTTTCGGTAGCCCATCAACTTGATCTCTCGCTCCCGCCATCGGTTCTCCTGCGATGGCAAGAGTGATGGAGACAGAGACCGCTTCGAAGGCGTCAACTGCGCCTCGGTCACGTCAAAGTCATCGCCCTCCGACTCGACCAATTGTGCCTCATCGTCCCAGCGTGGGCTTCTCGCGGTCAAAGAGTAGTCAGTGGCGCGATTGATCCAGGCGCCGCCGAAGAGCAGGACCACCACCGCCAACGGCTCGAGGTATGCACCGGCACCCATCTTCTGCGCTCTTGAGTGTGTCCTTCTCTCGACAACGGTCGACGCTCACTCGACACCCGGCGACCTAGGTCTGGACGGTGAGATAAATTAGTATTACGACTAGGTCCAATCACGCCAGCGCCTGACGAATCTATGATTTGTCCGCAACCCGAAGAAATCCAGACGGCGACGGAGCGGACGGGGAAAAGATGCTGGTGGGAGCCTTCGACCTGCACCTGTTTTCGGAGATGGAGAAGGCGGGTACCGATGAGTAAGATGAAGTCAATTGGAGTCAGCGGGTGAAGGCGCATGGCGACCCCGTTCTGAGGTCAGGAGAGCAATCCAATGGCATGGTCGGTCAGCGGCTTCCGAGGGCGAACGGCGGCGAGTAAACGGCCTCTGACTTTGGTTCAGTCTGCCCGCATTAGGCAAGCAGGCACGCTTCTCGGAGTTAGCACAGAGTGATCAATCGTCGACCAGCGTGGAAGTATCTACACTAATTGCAGTCTGCCAACGCTTGACTGCATAAACTGCGGGCCAAGGCTGTGCTAGGGATGATAATGCCCAGGCAGGACTATCAGAGTGTACAAATCATGAGTTAAGCTTTTTCCCAGTCCGAAGTTCCGGCCGAATCCTCCGCTGCCGCTGCCGCTGCCGCCTGCCTTCCCGTTGTCGTCGGGCTCGTGCATTTCTTGCTTCTCTATGCTTTTTTCTGCCTGGCAAGCACAGACGTTGTTTGCATAGCTTTGGGAACCAAAAAGAAGAAAGTGTCAACATCGAGGGAAATGAAATACTCGCGCTCGGAGCCGCAGGAGGGCTGCCGATTATGCGGCAGTTCCGCCCACATCCGGTTGCTGACGCCAATGTTCATGGCACGGGTCGGCGTTGATGCACCCGAATCTGCATCTCCACTGACCACCACGTGAATTGTATTTTGAACCCGTTGTGACGTCAAAGACAGGCCAGGCGTGGTCTGCAGGAAGTTCTAACTGTGCAGGTTCCCTTGACCTTGAGAGGCAGCGGCTATGTGTGCTCTCGAGACGGTCGAGGAGGGGCAGGCCTTACTGCGCCAGCGTCGTCCTAACATTTCTCAGCCGCAGGCTCGACTGGCGGGACCCAGTGCAATCCTGGTCTCGTACATTAGATCAAGTCCTACCATGTCGACATCGGCTATTCTCCATCTTCTCAGCCATCAATGACTTCGGTGGCGTCCAGTTGAGTCGCGGGCTGTTGCAATATTAGTATACATTCCTAGCAAGCGGCATATGGTCCTGGTATTACGGTTGTGGTTCCTGGCCATGAAGCCTCTGTTCCTTTCTCTAGCACCGGCCGAAAGCATCTTCTGCCCCATAGAGCTCCCCAACATTGCAATTGGCCGATCAACGGCGGATCTTGCTGTGTGGACATCAACAAGTCGGTAATACCGTTGCTCAATAGACGATTCCGTGCTCCGCGTCCTGATCGTTTCGTGGCGGCTGCTCGGCCTGGATCCCGGAATCCCATCTGGCGAAACGAAGCAAGACAGCAGAGACCGATGACCACCATCCCGCTCGAGCTGCACCGATTGATGCAGGCTAGGAGTGTTCACATGTCCCCAGATCTTTGTTCAGGCCAAACAGAGGGATCTTCGCAAGTTCCACAGCCGAATAACCATCCCGTCAAGACCGGGCGGAGATATCAGTCCAAGAGGTTGAGAGTGGTCATGGTTGACATGCGGAATTCAGCAGCCGTCGGTGTGGTTGCCGTATGCCGTGTTTTATGCTCGTGGTTCTCTTCTCCCAGCTTCAACCAACCTTTCTGCCCACGTTTCCGACACCTCGACCAACGACGCTGACCACCAACTGACCCGGTTCCTTTTCCTGACCCGCATCTCGGATGCCCCATCCGGCCGTGCCAAATGCGTCCAAATCTCTCGCCAGTTGTATCATGTGCTCGCTGGCAAGAACGGCCCGGCCTAACTGCACTCTCCCCACGTCTTCTGAGCCCATGGCCATGAGCGTGACCACCGTTGGGGCCGCCTCGATGCTCACACAGCCGCCGCGCTCAATGCTCTCGAGAAGTTGAAAAGCGCACATCCGGCCGACGTCCTCGGCGGGCTTTCCACCCTCTGGCGGACTGGCGGCGTCGGCCGAATACAAACAGCCACTCGAGCTCTCGGCGACCAGCGACAGGCCAAAACCCAGCCCGACCTTCTTTTGGGCTGCAGGATTGTTCTTTTCCGGCGCGGGGACCAAACTGGCGCTGCTCACGTCTGAGAAGATGTAGATGTCCGACACAAACTGGTTGAGAACACTGCGAGCAGCCTCGATCATTCTTGCGTTATTACTCCCACTGACGCCCGTCGAGTAGGCGACACCTCTTATCCTTTTCACTCGCCCCGGATTCAGGAGGTGGACCGTTTGAGGCAGCCGGACTTGGTGGCCCAGGACCAGTTGGACTTCTCCAGCTCCGCCGACCCCCTTGGGACCGGGATTGGATCTCTTCAGGATCCGAAGCTCAATGTCTCGTTCGATGCCAAACTTTGCGTAGAGCGGCAGTATCGCCGTCCTCACGCTGTCGACGCTCATGTCGCCCCACTTCTCGGTCGAACTGGTAATCACCCCCGGTCCGGTGAACAAGATGTTGAACTTGGACTTGCTGAACGGAGCCAAGAGGCAGAGGGGAATGAGGAAATAGCTCAACCCTCGGCTGTTATTCGCGGGAATCTCATGCTTCAACACGCCCGAACTGGACGCGCCACTCCCTGAGCCCGCCCCGGTGATCAGGCCAGGCTTGTACAGCACGATCGTGCCCGTGTAGGAAATCTCGATGTGGGAGCCATTGGTGACGGTGTCGAGAAGACGTAAAAATGATATTTCATGCGGCGAAAGACCAGGATTGGTCGGAGAGCTGGCACGAATTTGAGAAATATGGACGGCGCGGCCGAGGAGTGTAGAGAGAACCAGCCGTGAGGTCAGCGATTTATGCGACGTGAAGCGCAGTGGTGGCTGAGAGTTCGACATGGCAAGAGATTCAGTCGTGACGAAACTGGTCGTGATGGACGGCACTCATTCTGTGGCTTTGAGGCTGCGAGAAATGCACAGGTTACTGAACGCGAGTCTTTTCTGTCCTCCACCATCTCCGCATTGTAAAAAATTGGTCCCCGCAGCGACACGTGCACAGCTCTGAGACAGTCATCGACTGTGCCACCACCTCAGGATTGCAGGGCGAGATTCTCGATCCATCAAATACGCGCGGTCCGTGTCTGAGACTCATAACATGGCAATGGCTTTGAATTTGCCGAAATGGTAGGAGAATCACGTTCCACCAAGGGACGACGCTAACAGACAGCGATAGGCTCGAGGAGAATTCTCATCTCCTGCAGCCTCCGGTGAACAACTACTGTGTCTACCATCCGTCGTCCCCCTCCACGTCGGGCCTCACCGTGATGGTGGTAGGGGGCCCGAATGCCAGGACGGACTACCACATCAACACCACGCCCGAGTTCTTCTACCAGCACAAAGGCTCCATGCTGCTGAAGACGGTCGACACCTCGACTGAACCTCCAACCTTTGTCGATATCCCCATCCACGAAAATTCCTTGTACCTCCTACCGGCCAACACACCACATAACCCGGTGCGCTTTGCCGACACGGTCGGCATTGTCCTGGAACAGGCGCGGCCAGCGGACTCTGTGGACCGGTTGAGGTGGTATTGCAAGAACTGCCAGCACATCGTCCACGAGGCGAGCTTCCACTGCACCGACCTCGGCACCCAAGTCAAAGAGGGCGTGCTCGCGTTTGAGAAGGATATGGAGGCAAGGAGGTGCAAGAACTGCGGCACCGTCGCCTCATCGCGCCCGGCCGAGGGCGAGATAGAGCAGCCTCCCCGGTTTCCACCGGATTGATCGAGTCCGTTCATCCCGCGGCTGCCGCCAGGCGCCAGGGCTCATCCTCGGCCGCCGGCGGGGTCGGCGCATGTACAATACTCGTGTCGGTCGAGAGCCGATGTAGAACGTCTTCTGCCACTCTCAGTGCTGGCGCGGGCAGCCCGGCGAGTTTTGCTACTTTCAGTGCGTGCGATTGTCTGTTCACGCCCTTCCGTAAACGATGGACAAAGGAGAAGGAGCCGGATACGGCATCCTCGAGCACGTCAGTACAATAACATCCCAGTTGTGGCCAATGGTGGGTCATGTCGGCGAGAGCGTGGAAGTGCGTGGCAAAGAGTGTCCGACATTTGTTGACGTTGTAGAGGTGATGAAGAGTGGCATAGCCAACGGCCGTCCCGTCTTCGGGGGTGGTGCCTCGGCCTACCTCGTCCATGATCACAAAGGACCGCGGCGTGGCGTGTGTCAGGATGGCCGCCGTCTCGACCATTTCAACCATGAAAGTTGACTGATCCCGGAACAGATCATCGGCCGCACCGATCCGGCTGAAGATTTGATCGACGACGCCCATCTCAGCGTGGGTCGCGGGGACGTACGACCCAACTTGGGCCAAAATCGTGATCAGAGCATTTTGCCGGAGAAACGTGCTCTTGCCGGCCATGTTGGGTCCCGTCACGAGCCAGACGCGTTCGCACGAGTCCAAGACCAGGTCGTTGCTGACGAAAGATCGACCTTGCTCCTCCAACCCCAATTTGACGGTGGGATGGCGGCCGCCAATGATTTTGTGATCCGTCCCCGTGTTCATGAGGGGCCGTACCCATGATTGCTCTTTGGCCAACGTGGCAAATGCACTGGCGACATCCAGCTCGTCCATGATCGAGGCATTGCGCCGCAGCTTGACCAGGTTTCGGATCACCTGCTGGCGCAATTCGGCAAAGAGACGCTGCTCTTCGCCTTTGATATTCAGCCGTGCTTGGTCAATTCGGCTTCCCAGACGGGACCAATCACTCAGGTAGAAGGATCGAGTACTTTTGGAAGACGACACCATCCTGGCACGGAGAGAATCCAGCTTGTCCTTGTTAAAGCCGGTCGCGCTCCGGATGTGGCAAATATGACCGAGTCCGGGAGTGGATTTGAGAATCAGAGTGGGTGCCGAAAGCTCGCCTCTCAGCGTCTGAGCGAGGATGGTCTTCTGAGTCTTGAGATCATCCAAATCCTCGTGTAAGCGGCGCAACGTTTCACTGGCGTGACGGCGCATGATCCAGGGTTCTTCGACCTCGGTATCCGGCTCCTTGACGTCCACATGCTTGATTCGCGAGCGGACGGTCTTGGGAAGCGTCTTGATTTCGTCGGGGGCTGTCTCCATGACCACCTCTTGGGCCAAGGCTGCAACGTCCGCGGCTTCATCTTCCTCTAAACGGTGCTTCTGATAGAGTCCTTCTTCATCAATGGCATTGGTGATATGCCGGCCCAGTTCTGAAGGTCCCTCGAGATCAAATCGTTGGATCAGTGTGAGGAGACGATCATTGGTGCGAACTTGAACGTCGGTGCTTCGCTCGGCGCCATCCACGATGCATGGAGCGTGAGACCGGAGAAGTCTGGAGACCGAGCAAGTTTCAGTGATGGCTCTGGCCAAAGAGAGCATGTCGTCCGCATCCCCTTTATTCAGGGCGAATTTCTGCACAAGCCGTTGAACGTCATACGTCCGACGGAGGTGGTCACCGAGAGCGCCTCGAAGATCATCCGACGTGACAAATGTCGAAACCAGATCGAGGCGTCCATTGATCTCTTCCAATGACGCAGAAGGCGAGGTGAGACGATCTCGGAGAAGACGGGCGCCGCTCTTGGTGCTTGTCCTCTTGACAGCGTGAAACAGGCTGCCCTTGCCCAGACTGTCCCGAGTCGTCTCCAAAATTTCGAGCCCACGCAGACTGTTGCGATCGATCGATAGCGTGTCACGAATCTCCCGTCGCCGGGGAGGCTGCAGTTGTAATTGGAGGCCCTGCAGCCTATCTCGGACATAGTCGAGGAGCCGGTGTCCCGCCAACTTTTCCATGAGACTGAAGTAGGAGTCTGCCTCTTCTTCGATCGGGCTTTCGAGCATTTCGTTCCAGCAGGTCATCGAGGAAAACTCATCGTGTGGATCATGCAGGGTCAAGAGCCGCCGATCATGTCCCACGACCAGTTGAATCTCGTTTCGCACATTTTCTGACGCATGTCGAGGAAGGATGATTTCCCGTGCAGCGATCCGAGCCAGCGCGGATGATAGAAGAGTTCGCGTCGTTGTCTGTGTGAAAAAGTCCCCCGTGGACAAATCAAGCCAGGCCAACCCGACCGCACGCTCCGACTCCGCCTCAACGACTTCTTTCCCGCTTGGAATAGCGTGCGCCCTCGGTGGTGGTGGCGGCGGTAGATGAACTGAAAGCAGAAAATTATTCTCGTAGGGATCGAGGAACTTTTCATCGATCAGAGTGCCGGGAGTCACCACTCGCGCCACACGTCGATCAAACAACAAGCCGCCAGATCTCACTTTTCCAGTGACACTTGTGGGAAATTCTTCACTGATGGCCACATATTTGTTCAGGTCTTGGACCAGCATCTTGAGGAACCGATCCAGCTGAAAGAAGGGAAAGCCGGCCATGGCGACAGGCCCCGCGCTGGTCTTTTTGTACCCGACTTTGAGGTTGAGAAGCGGTCCATAGACTTCAGCGTGCTCAAAGTACAGCTATGCTTATTAGCGTTCTGGTTGGGAGGATCGAGGAGTCATGGCACCAACTTCATAGAAATTGCCCACTCGGGTCAGAAGCACGCAGTTGTCGAATTTCAACATGTTGTCTCTCGCTCCTTGGAGCACGGATGGATACTGGGGCCTTTCATCGGCACCCAGCTCGGGTAGCGGCTCAGCCAGAATCGCGCCTTGCTGGAGATCTTTGACCTTTCTTCTCGTCACCGTCTTCGCGCCTCGGCGGAGAGACGGGTCGGGCTGCCGTGGCAAGGCTGACCCCTGGATGGACGACCATGCTGCCGGGGAGGAGAAAAGGAAGGAGGAGGAAGGTCGCAGTATGCTCTCCAGCAAGCGCAGGTCTTTCGTGCTGAACGATCTTGCAAGCAGCATCCTCCAATGCACAGCCCTGACACGTCGCGACACGGCCGCTGGCAATAGCGGTAGTGGGAGCACATCCGCCAAGCATTGTTCCCGCTTCACGAACATCACATGATCTCAGGAGAACCCCCGGGCCTTTACCATCATTGGCCTTCTCTTGTCGTACTCGTATTGCCATTCACAAGTGGAAAAATGCGGCATTATCGACTAGCATCTCGCTTCGAGACGAGGCGCCAACGAGGCACACTCGCGTTGCCCCGCCCTGTATATATCAGGCTGAGTTTGGGTTGAGATATAAAGCTTGGTCTCGACGAGTCTCCGCCGAGATCCCCAAAGCTTCTATACCGATTCAGAAGTGTACTTGATTGCGAGTGGATATCAGGCCAGGCCATTCAGGAGACGTGATGGAATTCAAGAATGCGCTGAACGACACAGACTCGCAGACAGATGAAAGCAGACTTCCGCCTCCCCCGTACGTGGCTGACACGACGACGACCAACAATGACAACCAGAATAGCGATGCTTCCATCCAGCGCTACTGGTCAACCCGCCGTATCTGGCTCCACGACTTAACTCTGCACATCCTTTCTGCCATCTTCGCAATACCGGTCATCGTTCTCTACGTCGTGGACCTCTGCTACGCCCAAGACTACAAGACCAATCATTCCCACTCCACGCCACCCAATTCTACACATTCAAACCTTACTCCTGCCCTTATTGTCATCGATGCTCTTGGGATTGCCTCTGGCGCCTTGCCCTGGATCTATTGCTCTGTCTGGCTGCGGATCATCTCGCCCAGGGCAAGGAAGAGGACGTTAAGCCGAAAATGGTCAACGGCGATCGACGTTCTGCTTTGGGCGCTTGCATTAGGGATGGCTGATACGACGTTGGCGATGAGGACTAGCAAGAATAATTGTAGCATGTTTGACGCAGATGGTGGCTGTTTACACTGGAGGAGGATGATGATGATCGCGGTCGGAGTGCTCGGTATTTTGCTTTCGTAAGTGTCCGTGTTCTCAATCTCACACTCTGACTTATCCTACCGGCTGACCATGCTGATCTCGAATTCTTGTTCTAGGGTCGTGATCCAGCGACGGTACGTCGTCACACATCATATCTGGCGGGAGCGAAAGAACCGCGGTGGCTGCTGTCGATCCGTGTGAACAGAGCAAAATCAAGGTCAGGCAGGAGGACGGAGAGACGAAACTGCAGCTGAATGACACAGGGCCCCTGACAGGTAAGCAAGGAAGATGTGGCCAGTTCCGACTTGCTTTTCCCCTTAGGCGCTTGGGGTCCGTTGAGATGAATGATGACATGTCAGGAGTGAGTCGGATGTTTTCTTGTCTCTTTTCATTCTACATTACGGCAATTCTGCAATATTAATAACCACCTAAGCTTTAAAGCTTAAATAAAACAACACTGTCAATCTCCCTTGCTTCGGCAATTTTAAACCCTGGGGGGTACTGAAATATTCCTATCCTCACCGCGTAACAACGGCAATAACGATGCCAATGAAGCAAAGTCAATTAGCCCCGCCGTGCCATCTTCTGGTTGCTGGTCCTCAGCCAGACGCGTTCAGGAAGTGAGTCAAACAGAGATAGCGGCATAACTCGGGATATTTTGCGGCGGTGCGAGATGAAGACAATAAAAGATCCTTGAGTGATGAGAGACCTGGTTGTTACTCGGGCCGGGTCGATATGATGATAACTATGTGCATCCTCAGTCCCCTTTCAAACCCAGATTCAACTGAATAGGAGTCTTGCTCAGAGGTGGAGAAGACGACTCGTAATGTAGTCGACCAGACTTGGGACACCCTACATTCTGATCACTTTGGCAGGGCTGTGCAGGAACAGCAGACAAGGGAAAGTGGGCCCCAAACCTGAGTGGCCAGATGTGTGAGCGGAGGTTAGTTAGACCACTGGCAATATAATTTCGCCCCGCCAAGCTTCTGGAAGGTTTTCCTCACCTTTACGCCGCCAGCACAGGCATCTGCGCCACGCACAGCCAATATACTGGAAGATAAGAAGCAAGAGACGAGCGTGAGATTATACCTACTGGTCACTTTCGCGTCATATTTGCCACCGATGTCTAAATAGTTTTAAGTGGCGTCCAACAACAGTTCACTTCCATAGTCGACACCCACCTCTCTTGACCATCTGTTTTCCGACCGAGACGTCCTGGTGCAACGACCATGGCGGATCCGAACAATGTATCGCAGTACAAGTACTCGGCGATGTCGAACCTGGTTCTCCAGGCCGACCGTCGATTCGTCTCTCGCCGCACGGATGAGAATACCGGAGATCCGGAGTCGCTCGCGGGGAGGCTGAACATTCGCGACATGGGCTCGCGCGTCAATCGTGAACAGGCACCCAAACACAAAAAGATAGCAGCTGGTCTGCCAGGAGTTGAGCGCGGCTCGATCCGGGAGGGCGAAGATGTGTTAGAACGAGAGCAAAGGAAACGCAAGAGGGGTGAGCCTGCCCAAACAAGAGGAGCTGGCATCTTGTCTGCGGGCGATGCGCTGATCGAAGGGCTCAAGTATCGACCTAGGACCCCCGCGACTCGTGCGACATACGATTTACTTCTTACGGTGACCGCGAATGCGCTGGGCGATGTGTCCCAAGAAATCGTCAGGAGCGCGGCCGATGCCGTCCTGGAATACCTCAAAGATGACTCTCTCAAGGATCTGGACAAGAAGAAAGAGATCGATGATATTGTGGGAACGTCGCTGACGCCCAAGCAATTTAACGAATTGGTCAATCTGGGCAAGAAAATCACCGACTACGATGCTCAAGATGAGGACGAGAGGATGGCCGACGCCGACGGTGTCAACGACGAAGCCGAACTTGATGAACGGCAAGGAGTCGCGGTCGTCTTCGATGAGTCCGATGAGGACGAAGACGGAATCGGTCGAACCCATGAAGTTCGCGATGAGGATGAAGGCAGCAGCAGTGAAGAAGAGGACGTCGAAGATCGGCCGGGCGTGGAAGAATTGGCCGCTGCCGCCGCGGCGCCGGCCAACGAAGCAGATGTCGGCGAGGATGGCATGATCCTTGATGGAGGGGTGGACGCGTCTGCTCGCCGGAAGGAACACGACGTGGACTCCATCCCAGTCCACGAAATTGATGCATACTGGCTTCAGCGTCAAATCGGCTCCGTCTTCCCGGACGCCCACATTCAGCAGCAGAAGACTCGAGAGGCACTGCAGATCCTTTCCGGCGTTTCATCAGAAGGCCGGGAGCTGTCGCTGCGCGACATTGAGAACGATTTGATGGATTTATTTGATTATGAGAATCCGGACATCGTGGCCAAACTTGTGTCAAACAAGGACGAAATTGTTTGGGCAACAAGATGGCGAAGAGCGGCCGAAGACGATGACGCTCGCCATCTCGTGGAGAACCAAATGATCGAAGCGGGGCACAGGAGCATCCTCGATCAACTGCACGGCAAGGCCGTAACGGAGAGCGATGGCCCACGCCCGGCAAAGAAGATGAAAATGGACCTGATGGACATCGATGTGCCCAAAGCACGCCCGGACGTCGCTGCCAAAGAGGAGCAGAAAGAGGGACCCCTGTCTGGTGGTCTGCAGCCACAACGGCTCATCAATCTTGAAAATCTCGTGTTTGACCAAGGCAACCACCTCATGACCAATCCCAAGGTCATTCTTCCCCAAGGGTCGACGAAACGTACGTTCAAGGGGTACGAGGAGATTCACGTTCCCGCACCAAAGCCACGGCGTGAGCCAGGCGAGAAAAATATGCCCACCAGCGACTTGCCCGACTGGGCCCGGCAAGGTTTCGGTTCTGCCAAAGAGCTGAATCGCATTCAGACGAAGTGCTTTCCCACCGCTTTCCACGACGACGGTAACATGTTGATATGTGCTCCGACGGGGTCGGGCAAGACGAATGTGGCCATGTTGACAATGCTTCGAGAGATCGGCAAGCACCGAAACCCGGAAACCGGTGAGATCATGCTCGACGACTTCAAGATCATATACATTGCGCCTCTTAAAGCCTTGGTCCAGGAACAAGTGGGCAACTTCGGCAAACGCCTCGAGACTTATGGCATCCGGGTATCTGAACTCACCGGAGACCGGCAGCTGACGAAGCAACAAATTGCTGACACACAGGTCATCGTCACGACGCCAGAAAAGTGGGATGTGATTACCCGGAAGGCCACTGACATGAGCTATACTCGGCTGGTCCGGCTGATCGTCATCGACGAGATTCACCTGTTACACGATGACCGGGGACCGGTGTTGGAGAGCATTGTCAGTCGAACGATCCGGAAGATCGAACAGACCGGCGAACCGGTGCGGATCATTGGACTGAGTGCCACTCTCCCGAATTACCGTGATGTGGCTACGTTCCTCCGCGTGGATGTCGAAAAGGGTCTGTTTCACTTTGATGGCACATTCAGACCATGCCCCCTTCGTCAAGAGTTCATCGGGGTCACGGACAAGAAAGCTATCAAACAATTGAAGACGATGAATGACGTCTGTTACACCAAGGTCCTGGAGCATGTGGGCACGAATCAGCAGCAAATGTTGATCTTTGTCCACTCCCGAAAGGAAACGGCCAAAACGGCGCGGTATATTCGAGACAAGGCCGTGGAAATGGAAACGATCGGCCAGATCATGCGAACCGACGCCGCCAGCAGGCAGATTCTTGCCGAGGAAGCCGATGCTGTGAACGACGCCAACCTCAAAGATCTATTGCCCTACGGGTTCGGTATTCACCATGCGGGCATGGGTGTCGCCGATCGCACTTCCGTGCAGGACCTCTTCGCCGATGGCTCTCTGCGCGTGCTCGTGTGCACCGCGACGCTGGCGTGGGGCGTCAATCTACCTGCTCACACCGTTATCATCAAGGGCACACAGGTCTATTCGCCTGAGAAGGGCAGCTGGGTCGAGCTGAGCCCTCAGGATGTCCTCCAGATGTTGGGCCGGGCGGGTCGGCCTCAGTACGACTCCTATGGTGAGGGGATTATCATCACGTCGCAGTCGGAGATCCAGTACTATCTGTCCTTGATGAATCAGCAACTGCCCATCGAAAGCCAGTTGATGGGCAAACTGGCCGACAATCTCAATGCCGAGATTGTCCTGGGTAATGTGCGAACGCGGGACGAAGGCGTGGACTGGCTGGGGTACACATATTTGTTCGTCCGCATGATTCGATCACCTGGACTGTACAGTGTCGGAGCCGACTATGACAACGACGAGGCTTTGGAACAGAAACGGGTCGACCTGATCCATTCCGCCGCCGTCGTCCTCGAAAAAGCCGGACTGGTCAAATATGAAAAGAGGAGTGGCAAGTTGCAGGCCACCGATCTCGGGCGGATTGCCTCACATTACTACATCACGCACAACTCCATGCTGACCTACAACCACCACCTCCAGCCATCCATCAGCACGATTGAACTTTTCCGGATCTTTGCCCTGAGTGACGAGTTCAAATACATTCCCGTGAGGCAAGACGAAAAACTCGAGCTCGCGAAGCTCTTGGGGAGAGTTCCGATCCCGGTCAAAGAGGGCATGGAGGAACCTCAAGCGAAGATCAATGTCTTGCTCCAAGCATTCATCTCGCGCTTGAAATTGGATGGCCTCGCCCTCATGGCCGACATGGTGTATGTCACTCAGTCAGCGGGCCGCATTCTGAGAGCCATCTTCGAGATCTGCCTCAAGAAGGGTTGGGCATCCGTGGCGATGACAGCGCTTGATCTCTGCAAAATGGCCGAGAAGCGAATGTGGCCCACCATGACTCCACTCAGGCAGTTTCCAACGTGCCCGAGAGAATACATCCAGAAAGCCGAGAGGATCGACGTACCTTGGTCCAGTTATTTTGACCTCGACCCTCCACGAATGGGAGAGCTTCTTGGACTCCCCAAAGCTGGGAGAGTCGTGTGCGATCTGGTGTCGAAATTCCCGCGACTAGAAGTCCAGGCTCAGGTGCAGCCCATGACGCGTTCCCTGCTGCGGGTCGAGCTGACCATCACCCCTAACTTTACATGGGATGACATGGTCCACGGCACCGCCGAGACCTTTTGGATCATTGTCGAAGATTGTGATGGCGAGGAGATTCTCTTCCACGATCAGTTCATTCTCCGTCGTGAGTTTGCTGTGGGAGATATGACAGAGCACCTGGTCGACTTCACCGTCCCGATCACCGAGCCGATGCCTCCCAACTACTTCATATCGCTGGTCTCGGATCGCTGGATGCATTCGGAAACCAAGGTGCCAGTCTCCTTTCAGAAGCTTATCCTTCCCGAACGCTTTCCGCCTCACACGCAGCTCCTCGACATGCAACCTGTGCCGGTGCAAGCGCTCAAGCGGAAGGAATACATCGCCCTCTATCCGCACTGGGATCGGTTCAATAAGATCCAGACCCAGGTCTTCAAATCGCTCTACGACAGTAATGACAGTGTTTTTGTCGGCGCCCCGACGGGAAGCGGAAAGACGGTGTGCGCCGAGTTTGCTCTTCTTCGACACTGGAACAACCCAGACGCGGGAAAGGCCGTCTATGTTGCCCCCTTCCAAGAATTGGTCGATCAGCGACTGGCCGATTGGCAAGAACGGTTCCGCGGGATTGGTGGTGGCAAGGTCGTTTCTGCTTTGACCGGAGAAACCACGGCGGATCTACGTATTCTAGACCGATCCGACTTGGTCCTGGCTACTCCGACCCAGTGGGATGTCATGTCACGTCAATGGCAGCGGAGAAAGAACGTGCAGAAGGTGGAGCTCTTCATCGCCGACGAGCTCCACATGCTGGGAGGTGAAAACGGCTACGTCTATGAAGTGGTGGTCTCGCGAATGCAATACATCCACATTCAACTGGAGAGTCACATGCGCATCATCGGTCTCAGCGTGCCATTATCGAACGCAAGGGACGTTGGAGAGTGGCTCGGAGCAAACAAGCACACGATCTTCAACTTTAGCCCCATGGTGCGCCCTGTGGCATTGGAGTTGCACATCCAATCTTTCAGCATACCACACTTCCCATCGCTGATGATGGCCATGGCAAGGCCGACCTATCAATCCATATTACAGTTGTCTCCAGACAAGCCTGCCATCGTGTTTGTTCCCAGTCGAAAGCAAGTTCGATCGACCGCTTTGGACCTATTGTCGGCATGCATCATCGACGACGATGACGAGCGATTCCTGCATACCAACGTTGACGAGCTGGCACCCTTTTTGGAGAGAATTCATGAGCGTGCCCTGGCCGAATCACTCACGCACGGCATCGGCTATTACCATGAAGCGCTGTCGACGAGCGACAAACGGATTGTGTCTCACCTTTTCAAGATTGGCGCCATTCAAGTCATGCTTGCCTCGCGGGATGTGTGCTGGGAGATCCCTTTGACGGCTCACCTCGTCGTCGTGATGGGCACTCAATATTTTGTCGGGCGAGAGCACCGTTACGTCGACTACCAAATCAGCGAAATCCTCCAGATGTTTGGTCGAGCATGCCGACCCGGAGAAGACAAGATCGGCAGGGGCGTCCTCATGGTGCCTGCGGTGAGGAGAGAATATTACAAGAAATTCCTGAACGAGGCGCTGCCGATTGAAAGCCACTTGCAGATCTACCTGCACGACGCTTTTGTGACGGAAATCAGCACCAAGACCATCACCTCGACGCAAGACGCGGTGGATTGGACGACCTACACCTACTTCTATCGGCGTCTGCTTGCGAACCCCAGTTTCTACGGTTTGAACGACACCTCACACGAAGGCCTGAGTGCCCATCTGTCGGAAGTGGTCGAAAACACGTTGAAAGAATTGTCCGAAGCCAAGATCATCGACCTGGATGAAGAAGACGACTCGGTCTCGCCGCTCAACGCGGCCATGATTGCCGCATACTACAACATCTCCTTCATCACCATGCAGACCTTCTTACTCTCCTTGACGGCACGGACCAAGCTGAAGGGAATGTTAGAGATCGTAACGTCAGCGACCGAATTTGAGAACATCCAGATGCGGCGGCACGAGAACCACATTCTTCGCCGCATCTATGACCGCGTGCCGGTCAAGATGTCCGAGCCCGCATACGACTCGCCGCACTTTAAAGCTTTCGTCCTTCTCCAGGCACACTTTTCGCGCATGCAACTCCCCATCGATCTGGTCAAGGATCAAGAGGGGATTGTCGGCAAGGTCCTCAACCTCCTCAGCGCATGTGTCGACGTCCTTTCGTCTGAAGGCCACCTCAACGCCATGTCGGCGATGGAGATGTCACAAATGGTCGTCCAGGCCATGTGGGACCGTGACAGCCCCCTGATGCAAATCCCGCATTTCACCTCGCAGATTGTGGACAAGCTCGCGCTCCAGGGCATCAAGGACATCGACGACTTCATGTCCGCCATGGACCCAAGCGAGAACAAAGACTACGCGAAGCTGGTGGCCTCGCTGGGATTGGACAACAGACAGCTCGTGGACGCGGCCAACTTCACCAACAACAAATACCCCAATCTCGAGCTGGACTTTGAGATCGAGGAGCAGGACTCGATCACCGCCGGCGCGCCCGCCTACCTCAAGGTCACAATTACACGCGCGACCGAGGAAGATGAAGACGAAGAAGGCCGTGGTGCAGGAGAAGCTGCAGAACCCGACATCACGGTGCACGCACCCTTCTACCCAGCGAAAAAGATCGAGAATTGGTGGCTTGTCGTGGCCGAGGAGAAAGCCCGCAGCCTGCTGGCCATCAAGCGCGTGACCGTGCTGAAGACGCTTGAGACCAGGCTCGAGTACGTCGTTCCGAGCGCCGGCACCAAGGATCTGACGCTGTTCCTGATGTGTGATTCGTATGCCGGTGTGGATCAGAGTATGGCATTCAAGGTCGACGTCGCGGAGGGGATGGAAGAAGATGAAGATGAAGGGTCTGAGGGCGAAGAGTGAGATGGAGTGGAAAGGAGCAGAGTCGAGATAATTGATATTGTCGACAGTCTTAGGACCTGGAGGAGGAATCAATGTGCCCAACAAGATTTTTAGCCCAAAGCCAAGGACCAAAAGATTGAAAAGGCAGTCCAAAATGGAACAACGTAAAAGGTTGGGTGAGGTTAAAGCAAGAAAGAGCTGAAACCACACCTCCCAACTTTCAATGCAAATCGCTTAGTTCTGCTTCTCTATATTGGACTGCTCTCTTTTGTCTATGCCGAGGGTTGTCCGATGGAACATACGCCTTACAGTGAGACCAAAATAGAGAAGAAGCCTTGCCGTCTGTTCCTGCAGCCTCAACCCTGCTCGACCTTCACAGTCCCCTGATGTGTAGCTCCGTTCTCGTCCGCCGCGCCGCAGACTTGGACGATACTGCAATATTGAGAGGGGTAGTTAGTTAGCCGGCACTCCTGCATCCATTGATCTAGCAATTCCAAGACTCCTCCCCAAAAAACATGCCACGGACATTGATGGCGGCACAGCGACAAGTCTGTCTCCGTGACCCCTCTCTCTCAGCTTACGGAATCCTCCTCACGACATCATCGACGGCCTGAGCAAAATAGTGGACATTCTTGGTATTCAGACCGGCCATGCTGATGCGGCCATTCTTGGTCATGTAGACGTGCCATTTATTGCGTAGCTCCGCCACCTGCGCCTCGCTGAGGCCCGTAAATGAGAACATGCCGATCTGACGGGTGATGTGGTCCCAGTTGCCCGGAGTCTGCAGCCGATCGAGCTCGGCTTTCAGGAGCTTGCGCATCTCGGCGATACGTCCGGACATGATCAGGAGGTCTTCTTCCCACTCGGCAAAGAGCTTTGGGTCGTTCAGCACGATGCTGGCAATACGAGCCCCATAAGCGGGCGGGTTGGAGATCTCAGAACGCTGGAGAATTGCGAGCTGGGATGCCACACGTTTCGCGACATCCTGGGCGTTAGGACCTGGAGCGGCAACGAAGTGTAAGGCGCCGCAACGTTCACCGTAGAGACCGAGATTCTTCGCAAAGGACTGCGCGATGATGAGTTCGAAGCCCTCTTCGACAAAATGCCGGACGGCCAAGCTGTCGGTGGCCTCGCTGCCGGAGGCGAAGCCTTGGTAGGCGCAGTCGAAGAAGGGAAAGAGCTTATGCTCGCGCATGACCACGGCCAGTTCTTTCCATTCTTCTGGCGTGGGGTCAACGCCAGTGGGATTGTGCGCACAGGCGTGGAGGAGTATAATGCTGCCGGGGGGCGCTGACCTGATTCCCGACACCATCCCGTCGAAGTCGAGCATTTTGGTCTTTGCCGAGAAATACGGGTAGGTTTTGATGGGGAGGTTAACGTTGGTGAAAATCTGGTTGTGATTGGTCCACGTCGGTGATGAGAGATATATGGCTGGTGTGGGCTTGGGGAGGAATTTGGACAGGAACTTGCCTGCCAGATGGACGGCACCGGTGCCTGAGATGGTCTGGATAGAGCGTGCCTGGGGGACAAATGTGTCAGCAGAGGGAGGGCGGGATGGGAGGAGGGAGGGATGGAGGAGGGAGGGATGGGAGAAAGGAGAGAGGGGAGTGACAGGATCATGCTGCATACCCGTCCTTCTTTGATGGCCGCGCTATCATCTCCGAGAATGAGCTTTTGAGCGGCGAAAGTGAACTCTGCCAGTCCTGCTATGGGCAGATATTCGTGATTTATATTTGGATCTTGTCGTAGGAGTGCATCTGCCTGCCACGAGGTCAGCCTTGGTGGCCACCGTCTGCGTTGGGGAGGATATCCACCTTCTTGACCACAGGTAAGACCCAAGGCTTTGCGTTGTCGTCTCTGTATGCCCCAATGCCCAGGTCGACCTTCTTTTCAAAGGGGTCGTCACGGCAGGCCGCCATCAACCCAAATAGGGGGTCTTCTGGAGCCAGAGGGACGTGGTCGGCACTGAAGAAGGTCTCCATGGGAGGCGGAGCCGCGGCGCCCATGGTGTGCTGTTTGACTTGGGCTAAACGAGAGACCAGATTTGTCGCACCGGGAGAGGAAGAAGTGGTGGAAGTCTGAGGAGGACTACCAGGTGGTGAGGGCATAGTTTGTCTTCACAGGAACAGTGCTTAGCAACTTTTCAGAATGCGTTCGTGGAGTGATGAAGTGATGGGGTGCAGGAGAGTCAGTCGATCTCCGCACGACGTTCCCTGTCCCCCAAGAAATGCGACGCAATGTCACGAGCACAAATTTGGGAGCCTTCCTCTGGTCCCTTGCCCCGTCGGGAATGCTCAGCGAGCTAATTAGGGTGAAAGATGCCCCTTCGTGGCTGTGTCCGACAACGGAGCCTGCAGAACCAATCGTGAAGCTGCCAATATTCATCATATCAACGACTGCCTCCGCCATAGTCCACGATCTTAATATATGCCGCGGCCCACGGCACCAGATGGGCTGCGGCCTGGCGAGATCTACGTTGTCCAGTCAGCATCGCCTTTGCGCACCACCTCCGCAACCCGGTGTCGACCGGAACAGGCCGGGTGAATGGAGAGGAGCCCACAACTAGAGGGAGCGGCGTGGCGCCGACGTCAAACCCTCGGATCTCCATGAAAGGGCATGAAGGGCTCGGTACCCCGGCATCGTCTTTGTTGTTTGGCCCGATCATAAACGACGGGCGCGTTGTCGTGGGCCTGCCAAAGCTGCTTCCTCTCAGGCACGCTCTTGATGCTTTGGTCTACCATGTATTGAATGGTCGACTCCATCTTCTCCCTAGAATATCAAGTCCCAGGCGACAAGGAACGAGCATAAGCCGGCTGTGGCCAAAAAGACCACTCTCGCTGTGCTCCTCCTTTCTGACGCCTTTTTCAATTGCTGATTGCCCCTCCGAACATTTTCGTCGGTGTTACTGGCGTCTTCGACCAGTTGCCCAATCATGTCTCCCTGCACGCTGAGGTGACCGATCAGTGTCTGCTGGAGGCTGCTGATCTCCACTAGACTCTTTTCTGCCTCGGTCACTTTTGTCAGCTGATCATTGTAATGCTCAAAGAGGCCTCTGTTCTCTTCTTCAAAGAGTTGCAATTGCTCTGGCGAGAACTCTTGCTCGAGTCGACCCCGGTCCGAAGCGTCCAGGGCCGGGTTATACTCGTCGTGGCCGCGAAGATCACGACTGCTGTAGGAATCTGTGCCGGTGACCATCGTTTCGACATCGCGACTGAGGCGTACGTCTTTATTCCGCCGGTCGTAGAGAATACTCATTTGTCGCTGTCTTTCCCTGTCCAGCCTAATTTCCACCATCTCTTGCTGTGCCGTCACGGCCTCTTTCAGCCTTTGGCCCAAATACCACAACACTCCGTCCCGAAAGACCTTCGTCGTCCGAACTCGCCCCTCCTCTTCGATCTGGTTCGCCGACTTGCCAGCGTCGGGCGTGTCACCGTCTCCCGCTGCCCATCTCCAAAGGATGCCATTGGGCCGGCCATACTTCTTCTCGAGCACTTGGGTGGCAGTCTCGTGCTGTAAATCGACGGCGGAAGAAAGGCTGCTGATATTCTGGTTTAAATCACGGAGGAAAGCGGACGTTTCGCTGTCAATGGCTTCGCGCTGTTGGTCATTCAAATATGCTGGTGCCTCCAGTGACGGCACGCCGATGATCGCGGATGAATAGCGAGACTGAGGGCGTCGATGCTGGCGAGGTGGAGGCGCTGTAGAAAGGTACGGCGTACGAATGACGCGCAGGTAGTCGAGCAGGGAGGAGATGGACTTGTTCTAGAGGAAGAGAAGGCGCCAAAGAGTCAGATCGGTGCAAGAAACAGCAGTGAGACATGGCATCCTACAATCTCATATGCTTCCTTGAGGAACGAGTCAAGGGTGTTGACGATGTCAGGGCTATGCATCCGGACTTCCTTTGCCGAGTGCACAGACACCAGAATGGAGGAGAGTGTGGGGGTAATGTCGGTCATTGTGAGTGTCTCTGCTGGCCTCACATTCAACAATCCAAAAACAATGGTTGATGCTGCGTACGGCCAATCCAAAGGGATGTAGAAGCATGAGCCAGAGGTCGCGAGACAATAAAGTGTCTGCCGAAGATGACCCGCTCCTTGGCCGGGCAGCGCGACGATTCGATTCGGTGGTCATCCCTTCCAATGAGCCCGCCTACCTCGCTCACCTGGATCCATCGCTCTCCATGTATAAAAAGGCGTCTTCCTCGACCGGCGGTCGAGGAGTCCTCAAGAATACCGGTTTGCAAAACACCATCGGGCGTTTTCTGCCAGCTGGTTCTGCCCTCTCCCTCTCCAAAGGAGGCCTCTCACATCTGCACCATCCTTCTCCTTGGTGCACGCATCCTCAGGATGGAAATCTGCCGCTGACGTGCACGTAGGCTGCGAAATGGGCGGGGCTGGCCGGGGTTGCAGTCATGAACAGCCCTGCCCATTCCGCAGTCTACGTGGACGCACCTTTTGTGGTGTGACCTCCCCAGATCATTGTCGTCATGACAGAAGGCTTTCTCCCAGCCCCTTCCAGCTGGTCTCTCTCATTGCCACTCTGCACCTTAAAACCTCTTCGGCAATTTGAAGCGACGGGAAGGGGGTGCTTAGATGTCGTCAACCAAGGTTCAAATAACACCCAGTGGCACGACAAATTGCCAGTTTGACAAAGGGCCAATCGGTGTCTGGTGCTGGTGCTCCGTGGAGTTTATTTTCAGCGCCGGAGCCCCGGCTCATGCTACCCTACACGCAGCCGGCTTAGGCAACCGGTAGGACTGTAAGAAGCAGATCCATCGACCTTTGGGACAGATGCACCAGATCAAACCAAGACGGCAGCAAGTGGCAAAGAGATAATGGCGACACTTTAACGTTATTTAGGTCCAACATCTGTGGCGTAAAATTGCCACTTCTCCCTTAACCTTCAACTCTTTTCACATGTGAAACCCCCTAAGAATGACCCTTATCCTTGTGACAAGAGATGATTTTATCGAGCACTTCTCCCGGCCTATTCCGTATTCTATCAATAGTTCCTCATACCAAAAATAGCCGTCGTCGTCTACCCATGGTGACATTTGACCTCTGTCTCGCTCTCGATATTTCATCCGACAAGGGCCACAGGAACTGAGATCACAGGTGGCAACTCACGTTGCGGACCATCATCAAATAGCGATATTGAGAATCTAGTTCGTAGTGCAACAACGCTGATCAACGAGCATTACAGAGAGGCGATGCCTCGAGGTAAAGGTTACCTTGCCCCCTCCTGTGCTGATGTAGAAGCACCCTCCAGCCTTCTTTCAAGGCGAGACGCCCAGCCCTTCCTGGCACGATACCACTCTGCATCAACAGGATACGACGTGCTGAATTTGGTCTGATAGTCGTGGTAGTAATCGAGCCAGGTTAAGTAGCCCTTTATATCAATCGGTTTTGAAAAAAGGGCGGAAAATGATGGGGCTGAGAAGGTTACCCTGAATTCGTCTTGGGCCGTGTCAATTTCGTATCTTTCAAAGGGGATGGGATCCTTGGTGTTTTGACCTGCCGGGCTCTGCGATGCGTGTGAAAGATTGATTAGCTTGGACCGTAGAATTGAGCAAAGTAGAGGCTTACGTTGGTAGTAGGTGTGTCTCCGCGTGATTTCTTTTCTCCTCTCATGCTCTCTCCTTTCGAAATTGCACTCAATGAAAGCTGCTCAATCCATCTTTCCTCGATGTGGCCTCGACCATCTTCCAAGTGTAGCCGCATAAGTTTGTCAAGCTCTTGTATGACCTCGTTTTCCTCGTCCAAGATCTCATCGATATCGTCCGGGTCGAGACACGAATATGGGCCTCTCTGGCAACAGACATGGGTCAACTCGTGCTCATTGAACTGCTTGACTCGAACCAAATCAAGCAGCATTTGCTCTCCAGTAATACCAGATCCAAGCTCTGATAATATCTGAAGCCATTCCAACGACCACAGGTCTCCATCTCCAGGGAGAAACGAACGCCGCCCCCTTCCCAACAGGACCGTCGAAGGGGTACATCCTGAGAGTGAACATGCGCATACACAGTGATCCGCTGCTCCAGGATCTGCTCCATGCCGAAGAAGGAGCCTTATTGTCTCGACAAGTTCTGAATGTCGGAGTAAATACCAATCCGCCTCAGAAGAATCGCAAAAATAGGCGCTGCTTGAGTCCTGCAGTTCCTCGGCAAGATGATGCAGTGCTGTCCATCCTTTGTGGTCTCGCTCGTTAACCGAAGCACCTTTGTCTAAACATGCTTCGACTAAAGCGGCGTTTTTGAGCCGAACCACTCTCATGAGCGGCGTAGTGCCACTATTGTCCGGGTGGTTGATCAGCTTAAATCCAGCTTGAAAGAGCGCATTTACTTCGTCAAAGTCTCGGGCATGGTGGAGAAGTGTGCCTCCATCATAGAAGACCATGTTTGAATCGGCTCCCATACAGAGCAGTTCTTGGAAATGATTTTTCTCGAACCGCCGGTTCGGGAAGTTGATAACATATGCTTGCATGATGTATGTAAGCCCATGTCGATAAGTGACGAGTTCGAAGCGTTGCTTGAGATGCTCAAGTAGCGTGGTAATACAGCTCCAGTTGTCTCGTGCCAGAGCATAGTCCAAAAAGTTGCGCTGTCGAAGTTCATCTCTAATGGTGGCATCGGCTCCGTGCTCCAGCAATATGAGCGCAGACTGTGCATTGCCATACGCAGCTGCGTACATCAACGGAGTCGTCCCGTTTTTATCTGGTGGATCCACGGTTTTGTAGGTTGAGATGAGCTTGCGTAGAATTCTAGGACGCAATATCGCAAGGTGGAGCACAGATTGCCCAAGGAAATTTGTTTTGAGATCTCGAGACTTGGGGAGGTATCGATCGAGATCTTGCACTGATCCCACCAAGGCTGCTTCCATGAGAGACGTCGTGTCACCAAAACCTTTGAGCCAGACGAGATTCATGAGCAAAAAAGAATTTGGGATAAAGACGCAAACACTCACCAGGGTCGTTCCTCACACATTTCCCGACAAGTTCAATGAAGAAGGGGTCAGGGGTTCTAGCTTCCTCAATCCAGCCAGGGTTGGAACCCTGCGGCCATCTCGACAAAGACTGAGAGTTTACCAGCGAAACATCATATCCGAAGTCCAGTAATTCCTCCACTGCACTTAGGTGCGGACCTTCTCCGATCCACCTAGCACAGAGATATAGGAGTCTAGAAGTCACGAGTTAACGACGTGGTTGACAGCGTAGATTTTCCAAACTCACGATTTATTTGTGTCAAGCCTTGCACCATGCTCAACTAGCATTTCCAAAAGCCCAAACTGTGCTTCTCTCGTCCCAAGATGCCATGGATATTGCAATAACTTCTAAACAGGCGTCAAAGCCGAGCTTGAGATTCATCAAAATCAGGCTGAGCTTACCTCCAGCCATGTCTCTCCGCCTGGGTCGACGTCGTCCGGTGAGGCTTCCTTTTCGTCAAAGAGTCGTGAAAGCGTCTTTTGGGCCTCCGGCCACTGAAGCTGCCCTGTCTCGCATTTCCACAGGAGCGCGAATCCGGGAGACGTGTATTTGACAGTTCGCGCAGGTCGGAGCTTGAGTGAGAGAGAATATCCGCTCTTTCCCCATGCGAAGCCCAACCCAAGATGGATCGCTCGGAGAATATTGAAACGAGTGAGGCTGATGTGAAATGATGTACGCAGAATCCTGTTTCCACAAGATGGTCTGTCGCAGACGGAAAAGAGCTTAGCAAGTGAGGGCAGTTTCAAAGACCAGAACCGGCCAGACCTCGACAGCATCTCGTGGCAAGAGCAGGCACATCTGTCGTTCAAGCATCGTGTGCCCGATCGGTCCGCATAAAGAGGTGGCTTTTTAGCTTGTCGTGGAGGCCGTGTGAAGGCACCGATCCCATCTCTCTCGCTGCTCGCCGGCACCTCCTGAAATGTGTTTCCCTCGGGGCCCGGTTGACGAGTTCTGGGCGATGATTGTCGAGTTGGATGAGCCTCCAGGATAACAGACTCATGTATGGTCCTTGTAAATTCTTCTAGAGCAATGAGTCGATGAAGAACTTGAGTGCTAAGGTATGAGGCATGGACGGATTGGTGAAAGTTCAGGGAATTGGAGAAGCGGTTAAGACGAGCAGCAGCGCATTTGACAGCCTCCTCGCGAGCAAGGCTGCACAGTGCCTTCCACCTTTTGCTGGATGAAGTCTCACTTGCATCCGGAATCGTTTTTTCCAGAATCCCTTCGAGAAACTCGACCTGAGCGACGCATGCTCTGATCACCGGTAGGAGCACCTCCTCCGTTTCCTCTCTCTGATAGTTTGGAACAGATGGATGGCATAAACGGTCCAGTGTATCTCTCATAAGGGGTAGTATGATGATTAAGTCGGCGAATATATTGTGTTTCTCTTTGAGTGAAGATTGAAATTCCTGCAGCCGTTTGATGACTTTGGAGCTGAAGTCCACAAATTGGACGATTGAGCTGGCGAGGCCAATGACCGCAACTGCTTCGGCCATCGAATATCGTAGCAAACGAAAACAGTCAACTCTCGGACTAACGATATTATGATCTCCAGAGAAGTCATACCCTTGGGCTGAGAGTGATGTACAGCAAGGTGATTGAATCTGAGGCAGCCTAAGGTGGTGTTGCCTGAAGTAAGGCGATCACGTGTTATGCCGACTTCCCCCAATAGTCTTCGAGAAGTGTCAAGAGAGATCCACTCTTTAATCAGGAAAGAGGCGGCCACTTCCCCCGGCACCACAACCTGGCCGGGCCAAAGTCATGTATGGCCTCGGACAACACGACCAAAAGCGGGATCTAAGACAGGTGGAGGGGTGCCTCAGCACAGTCAGATTGGTCGCGGAGAGTTGTCCGAAGCTATCGAAATAAGGTCACTCTTCAAAATATTGAGGATGTCTAAGACCGTTTACCCAGTTCTACATCGCTATCCCAGCTGACATCGTCATTCCAAGTCCCAGTGCCGGAAATCTGCTTTCCGAGAAATATACCGGCACCTGTCAACACAACGGCCAGCATGAAAAATCCATCAAACCACTTCTGCACCCATGCCGGCTCCAAGAGGCCGGCTCCAAGCGCGCTGTTGATCACGCTGCCCACCTCTTTCGGCATCATGCCCCGGAGCATTAATGCCGAGCTGATGACATACATGCCACTAATTTGGCTGATAAGAAGTGCAAAGTTCGTTTTGGTGGCACGCAGCACCGTCGGCATGAATCGCGCAAACAGGTGGAAGGTTTGTGTGACCGCGGAGAAGGAGGCTAGCAACATGGCGCCCGACAGGAGGAAGGAAATCTGTTGGGCCCATGACGCCTGGTCCAGTGAAGGATAGACGTGCCGTGCGAAGATGGCAATGGTGTACGTCACCTGGTCGGTATCAGACGGCGCGCTCGGCGTGGTGGAGTAGAGACGGCGGCCGATGTTGAGCGCCGCCGTGCAGATCCGGTAGAGGCAGTAGCATGAGAAGGCGTAAGAGAAGCCAAGGGACAGACGCCCCATGGCCGTCTGGGACCGGATCTGGTTGGCCCGTCGAGTCCGGAGAATGATCAGCGACGTGTCCAGAGAAGAGGCCATGGCTTCCAGGCCAGAAATCTCCATCTCCAGCGTCTGCCTCTCTTGACTATCTGCGGTTCCTCGGAGAGAACCGACGGTCCTCGACCAAAAGCCCTTGGTCGGCACATCAGACATCTTTCTTTCTAACATCCACAGTCGTCCTTTCTTCTCCGAAAGCATATCTAGAGTCGCGTCCAGTCCGGCTTGCTTTCGAGTGATCTCGTTCTCCGCCACCGGTCGGCCCTTTGGCCCAAAGTCGTGCCAAATGGCGCTGACCGACGCAAATCCCGACAGCAACGCCATCAAAGAGACGCCCGTGATACCCAGTCTGTCCAAACACGCTTGGAAAAGATTTGTCTGACCCTTGGAGGCATCATTCACGCTCGTCGCGGGAGGTAAGAGAGCACCAAGAGTCCAGAAGACAAACAGAAAGGCAGCATAGCCGGCGAACTCCAGCACCCACGCGACGCGCAGGCAGGACCGATGTTCTCCTCGGAATTTATAGCCGGATCCTGACACCGCCGAATAAATGCCCACCAGCGGAATCGCGACGACCAGCAGACCCAAAAGACCGGACACGGTCATCTGAAGCGCAACGCTTCGGGCGGTGGGGTTGAATGAATTGGAAATCTCGCACAAAAGCAGTTCGGTCAGGACAGCCGAGAGAGCAATGGTGGAGGAGAACGTGAGGGCCGCAATGCGACGACTGAGTTGTTGAGTGCCCGGTTCGGCCGCGGCGGTCGCGGGTCTTGGAAGGCCTTTGCCGTCATTCTGTGAGCCTGGTTCTGTCGAAAGGAGGGGATAGACCTTGCGATAGGCAATCAAGGTCAAGACCGCGAACGTCGCAACGAAAGGAAGGATTGAGATGGCCGCCTTGGGCCCAAACCGGGTCATCGAGTGTCGAAGGTACGTGGGGGTGCAGTTGTCACAGTCGGCCAAAGGCGAGGAGGGTAGCATTGCTCGTCATAGAAAGCGCGAGGGAGTTGGCGGACGTCTGCGCGAGTCATGATCCAGACGCTGGACAGAGGACGTCAAGAACGAGGAGGCTAATTGGGAGAAGGGAGGAAGTGTCCATTTCAGGGACCAGCCGCGCGTTGATGGCTATCTTGAATGGAAGTACGTCACCGTGCACCTAGCCCTGCCACCCCAGATCCCACCATTCACGACCTACCAAAACACGCAGCACAAGCTCGTGCAATAGGCAGCTAGAAAGGCTGCTTCAACGGTGAAAATGGAACTGCTGGCCTTCACCGGCCCATTCGTAATCCACTGACTGAAAATTTCTATCTGCTGAACCAATTTTACCCTCTCAACGAAAGACCGACAAATATACGGGATAATTGATCTTGCCATGCCACTCCACTCTCTAAGAATCCGTCTTTTCGACACCATTTTTATGGTCTCGATATATTATACATCTATTGGCCGGCGCCCTGCTCCTGGGATCGGTCGAGCATTTGATCCAATGGATGTCATCAGTGAGCCAAGATCAGCGAACCACGAGTTGGGGCAGCGAATGCGTTCGACGACCAACCGGTATACCGGGTCGGATTGTCCATCTTCGAATCGCTGTCCATGTTGTGCTTGCTGCTCACCAACGCACGCGATCATCCGTGTGCGGGCATCGTGCTGACCGGCTGGCTGTGAAGGTTAACGGTGTTATCGTGAACGTGATCGTCCATGGCTGGGGGAACGCCTGACAGGTTTGTCTCTGAGAATGTCGGCCAGCCACGGTGTTGTTTCTCGAACAGACGGCCGCCGTTCTTCCACAATCTTTGGCACTCCGAGGACAGTGTCTTCGGTATCGGAGATGGCCACGTCGCTGTCTCTATGCGCATGTCTCTTGCCCGTGACCCGCGGCGATCGAGGGGGCGTCGATGTGACGATGACATCGTCCCAGTTCTCCTCGAGCGCGGCGAAGCTGGCACTTTTCATGGCCAGGTCTGCCCGCGGTGCCTCTTCGGTGCTCAAAAATCCAATCGGTAAGGCAAACTTTTCCTCCGGTGAATCATCATCGTCGTCCGAGGCAAACGATGTCACTCGGGCTAAAGGTCCTCCGTATGTGCCTTTGAGGATTCCATGTCCATGCTTCGGCGCCCCTATCGCCTTGGCCACGGCGTCTGCTTCTTGCTGAGTGGCCTCCATCGAGATGGCATCGTCTTGGCTGTCCTTGTCGTAGAGGTGTCTGCCGCCGGACATCTGAGCCTGTTCGAGCAGACTGCTGTACAGGCTTCTACCCGATTCCTGTTGTCGTTTCTTCTTCTTTTTCATCCGCTTGGCCGTCGGCCGAACCACAATCACGGGCACGGGCGAATGCTGTAAGCAATACTTGGACACGGATCCGGGAAGAAGGCCTTGCATGCCACCGAGATTTCTCCCTCGGGTACCGACGACCAGTGCTGCCGGTTCGTACAGTTGGATCTGGAACACCACGTTAGCCCGGCGGCCAGAGGAACTCGGCACGCCACTTGCCATCCTCTGGATGATGTCCTGGACTCTCCCCACGGCCAGCTCCATGATCATGCTGATGGCCTTTTCCTCCAAACTGTTCTTTTTGATGACACTGTCGAGCAGCTTCTGTGCTTCATCCCGGTATTTACCATTCTCGACACTGGCGTCACTCGCGATCTTGGAGTCTTTCTCCACCACCCGCAGACACACAATCTCATCCCCGTCATCGACCAGTTCATCGATCATCCACTCCAGGGCATATTCCGAGTAGTCTTTCGCATCCGTGCCGCACAAAAAGGTGCGGCTGCGCGCCGTGGCCGCATAGTCCCGATGCTTGTAGTTCAGAGTGAAGGATTCCGTAGTGGCATCTCGATTATCAAACGTGTCGAAGGACACCCCGCGCTGATACTGAGACGGAGGAGGTGGCGAACACATCCTTTTCTGAGTTGTGGAAGATCTCGATCCTTGTACCGCGCTTTCTCTTCTGATCGTATCTTCGGCATTTGTGGTGTTGAACTGGATGGATGACTTGCGCCTCCCGCAGCCGACTTGGTCCGCAAGTTTGGGTCGAGGACGAGCCTTAGCCGCATCCTCCCACACTTGCCCAAAAGCCAGCTCTTGTTCTTCGGGCGACGCTGCCGGTTCAGCGACCGGTCCCGCCGTAGGATTGTACGCTAAAGGCGCCGCCATATCAGAATCACGCATGGTGACGTTGACAGCCGCGGCTCGACGATGGGGCACGCTTTGTGGATCAACGAACGGAGAGGAAACGGTAGAGTGGCACCCAGCGATGCGTGATAAAATCACACGCAGGCACTGTGGTAGAAGATTCGCCTCTGCACTGCCACGGTGAGCATTGATGATGTCTCTCGATTTTGTTGGTGTGGCGCCCTATAATTCCAGCCCCGATCGACCAGCGCTGGACAGGGCATCAGCCGGCGTGGAGCTGCATCAGATCAGAGGTCGAAGGATCGAAGATAGACTTCATGGCCGGCCCTGACTGTCTTTATCACGGACTTAGACATCACTCTCAGACCTTGGCCACTCTTGGCCGAAATATACCTCGAGCTTAGCTGGAGAATCACTCGACAAATGGAGGCGGCCACCGTGGTTGCGGGGCTAGCAACGGGAGCGCCCCATGACGGCTCCAATAACGGATTGTCGGGTGATGGTACCACGTATATTGCACCTTGGCACGCTTATTGACCGCAGCGTATCATGAAGCAGAAGCACTCGGCTCACGAGACCGGCTGATAGAGCCTGGTATCTCACAATCCAGACACTGAATAGGAAAATCTTATGCGGGGTCCGCCTTCCTTGGCCACGAGTCAGAGACTCAATCGCGAGCCGTTTTTCCGAGTAATCTCTCCTCCTCGTCCGTCGGATCGACTTCCCCGTGACGTCTCCCAGATGCTTCTCATGGAGACCAAACCAATCCCTTGTTCTTCGGACGCCAAGCGGGTTCCCTGCCAGATGTGCCTCAAAAGCAGGGTCCCGGCACCCTTCTGTTCCACTTCACGAGAGGAGCGTGGAGAGTGTTGGTGCAGCGCCGGGTCACCTTGTCGATGCCCACGTTCACTCTCTGATGGAGTCTCCTGGAGCGAACAAGATTCAGTGAGATAAAGTCTGCAGATGTGAATCGTAGATCATCGCATAACTCGTCACACCTTGCCCACCTTCTTCGGGCCAACCGTCCGCATTGATCTTTCCAACTCCAATGGTAATGTGGTCGACGACGCGAAAGCCGAAATGTTGGTATACGGCCGCTGCGTGAGGCGTGGTGGCCTCAAGCCACGCAGGCACACCCTCATTTCGTGCCCGGTCGAGAAAAGGCAGGACGACGGCAGATATCGCACCCGGCACACTGGGCACGTCGGGGTTTCGGGCGAGGAAGGCAAGGTGATAAAACGGCCGAAGCTTCATTTCTGACGTTTCTGCTGTTGGTGCTGTGATGTCCGACTCTTGGTGGGTCGGAGGCATATGCATCGACTCATCATCTGGTACGCCATTGCCATGTTTCTGGTCCTCTGCCGACAAGCTCAGATATCTGACTTTGGCGCCTTTCACTTTTTGGCGCCACTCAAGCAGAATAGGGCCCACGGTTCTCCGAGAGTCGCTGAAGGCTTTTCCCTTAAAGTCAGGGGGTTCCCAGAGCGCAATGGCTGACCAACCCCCCGCTTGCACGAGAATTGCGTTCGAGTGAGACGCTTCGGTGATCCCTGACTCAAAGTGTTGACGTCGGCGAGCTGGAGTGACCAGTGATGAAGAGCATGGAGAAGATATGCCGTCAATTTCAGCTATGAATGCATTGGTCAGTGCCGTGTCGGAGAAGGCAGATCCGACAATGGATATGAAGCGGGGGACCGAGTCTGGGGACGAAGACGACAGTGTGGTCAGCTCGGGAAGAGTGCCAGAGGGAGGAGGCATAGTGGCAGCGAAATTCAACGGTCCACTCAGACGCGAGGAGGTGGTAAATAAAGCTCAAGGATAGATGTCAGCCAATATATCATGTGGAATATTTGGTGTTTGCAGGCGGGTGGACCAGACATGAGTCAAGAAGTGGGACGCGCCCTGTGGCAATGTTACCTTCCTCCAACTGTCGCCATAGCCATATGCTCCTTGCGGTGCTTCGTCCGAGAAATTACGGACATTATCTGGCATTAGAAGAGCGAAGACGAGGCCGGATAGGGACAATTGGTTGTCCCCGCACTATGCCATTCTGAAACAACTTCATAGCCCATTCATTGAGTCTGCGAACATGTAAGCTATCAACTCACCTATTGGAACCCGCCGGCCTCAGCGTTAGCGGGTCGACTACCGACTCACGTATTGCATTCCATTCTTCTCATTGACGGCCCTGGGCGCGCACTGGAAAGGTTCACGCGGGTGGCAATCATCTTCCTGGACAACTATAAGGGAGCATGTCCATAGGCGACGAGCCCATTCAGGGGCAAAAGACGCGGAACTGGCTGGCAGTGACACCAGCTCTCAAACTTGCAGCCCCCAATTCCTCTTGTCTGCACAGAATGTAATATGTTACAGAGGACATATGTACTTCACGGATAACAACCAGCTTACGCACTCACTCGTCCGAGCACGGGTAGTCCCCTACTCCTCAATTCCTTCTCAATCACCTTCCATCTGCCCACTTCCTTTTCTTTATCGACAGGCGTCTCCCTCCTTGACAAAATTGTAACATTACTCTGACGGGTCAAGGCGGGCTCTTGCATCAATGATTCGGCCACATTCTTCGGCTTTGGCTGAAGCGCCTTCGTGAGGGAGATGATGAGAAACGACAGGTTCTTGCTCGAATCTGGACGGGCTAGAGCATTCAGGACTGGGTCTGGAATCCGATGTTGCGAAAGTTGGGAGAACCGTTTGAGTATCTGCCTGCTGTTAGCATCATGATTGGCCCGAGATTGACACAGCCCACATACTTTGAACGTAATCGGATCCTTGAAATCGAGCGTGGCCGAGAGGAAATTTTCGTCCGGAACAGTGCCGGAAGGAGTCAGGCGCGATGCAGCTTCATGTGTCGCTGGCACAGTCTGCGGCTCTTGATTCAAGTTTTCTATTTTGTCATCGGCATATTGAACCGTGTGGATTTCGTCTGCAAGATCTTGAACCTCTCGGTTGGCCACATGGATCTTTGTATGGACGTCTTGATATGGCTCCTGGTCTGGTGATGCTTCTGGCTGCTTCTCAGTTTGGCCGGCTGGCGTTAGAAGCGTCTCGGTCGCCGCGCCCCCTCGAGGTTCAACGTGTGACAGCGTGCCCGATTCCGACAAGACAACCTTGGTAGAGAATATGGCATCGTATGGAGCAGAGGAAAAGTCTGCGTCGCTGACGGGAGCAGGAGCTTTGCCAGTTTCTTTGTGCATCAGACACTCGACAATGGCTTGGTAGAGACAGGATAATAACTCGGCCCGACTTGGGGCCTGACGTTGGGACGAGTCAATCCAGCTGCCGCAAGTCAGAACCAGCACAATCTATTTGGACCATTCGTTGACTTACGGCGTGAAATGGTCTTCGGGTTGTGGAGGAAAATCAGTCCAACGGCCCTGGTGCCCCAAATGTCGAAGGCCATCCCAGGTGGTCGCTTCTTTGTATTCTTCAAGCTCGGGCAGCTCAATCAACTCTCCTTGTTCAGACTCTTGCGCTTCTAGAGGCGCCATGATATCTTCCGGAAGTTCGTCCTCGGTCGTTGCCGGTCTAACTCGTCGCTCTTCCTGTCTCCTCTTCCATCTGCTCTCGATAATACCAGGGCCACCATACGGATCCGCAAGGCCGGGAGGATTGTCAGTGCCCCATATCTTGCGCCGCAGCTTTTCGGTGAACGGGAGATTCTGTTGTGAAGCCTGACGAACTTGTTGCAGCTTCGGATGCCACTTTCGAGAGATCTGCTGTCTGCAACTTGCGCAGACATATGGATGACTGATTGACCGTGAAAGAGCATCAGAAGCTCCGTGAGGAGCACGTGTGAGAGATTTCATCTGGCCGGCATAGACAGGCTAACTGCCTGCATCAAAGTCGGCCAGACTTGAAAGTGAACGGCGCGGTCTGAAATTCATCTGTCCAGCTCGCGACTTTCTCCCGCGGTGCCAAGACGGAAAATCTGCGCCGGCTCAGATGGGGGACCTCCGCTTGGCACCCCTATATCAGCCCTCCTGGCAGCTCCCACCTAATTACCTATCATCCATCCACTCGCACAAGACCTATAATTAAAGGATGGTGGTGCCAAGAGAATCAGGAGCCTTTGTCTTCGGGGTCAAGTATCCATAACACAAACAATGCAATTAACTGAAACGATATTTGCCCTAGCTTGGCTTCATCTCTTGTTCTGTCCCCATTGCGGTTGGCTCATTGGCGCTCCCATGTAGAGAATTTCTGTCTATTTTAGCCCTGAAATCCTCTCTTTGGCTCCGAATAAGAACTTGTGACTCATGTGAAGATTGAGTACCTTAAATACACATAGGTTCCCTAGGCAACAGCAAGTTCCAGGCTGACAGAACTCAACTTAATGTCGTGGCCTAACCTTGTCGAGTCACAGGAAGTAGTGTACTTAATGCTAGTCACCTGGCCAGCTCAGACTATATACACTTTACACTCATTGCAGGCTCTCACTTACATCCCTATCGGTCAACCGGATTAAGACGCCTCCTTAACCTCTCGAGCTCTAACACGAACGAATTAGCTGAGCAGGCGCAATGGAAGGAAACTAGAGAGGCGGCTATCACAAGACATACTCAAATAGATGAGTAGTGAAGGCGGCGGGAAGAATCGAAGGGCTCCATAATTGAGGTGGCTCTTGACGGTGACCAAGTGCCGGCTGTTGTCGACAATCTGCTCCCTAAGAGGAGGGCATGGGATTGAGGTCGCTGTTCTAATGCATGGCACAGCCCAGCCGCACTGCACTTCAAACTACACTATATCTATAGAGTTGGCCAAAGTCTTATTCAAGGGTAAATAGACAAGATCCCTCCCGGGATCCCAGGGAAGAGCTCATGATCGTGCACATACCATCTTGTAACGGCAAATGTATGATATCCATGTTCAGAACCCATGTGCCTTTCACCCCGTTGTGTCTCAGTGTCCCCGACGAGACGTGTATTCGAAGCTCGGAGAAAGGGGAACGCCGTAAATTCCGAGTACAGGAGACTATCCTGTCATGATAGAGGTCTACTCTTGTGCGGTTTGTGACCGACAACCTCCTGAGCGGCGTTCCCCGACTATCGTCATCCCCGTACCGGTCAATGAATACGATCTTAGTCCGCAGTGAAGATTCAATACCGGATGGCTGTCCTTGTCTCGTCTCAGCGCTCTGGAGGAGCGGGATCAGCCATTGGATTCCCAGGCAGCGTTCCTGCTCTTGCAAAGTACTGGGTGCAACCGTCTCCCCTCGCCGTTCTCTTTCGGTGTTTCAGGATACGGTGGTGAGTGCCAAGGTCCAACGTTTCAGCACCATAACGTAGGCAGCGAGATGGTGATGTTTAGGCAACAGGCTCTGCTTCGACAAGTTGACTCACCCACGCATCCTGACTGCGAGGTTGAAGTGTGACATCTAATCCGGTCTGGACGACTAGCCATTTACATCGATCCTTGTAGCGTGCTGGATCAATCAAAGTGACCTCAAAATTGCGGAAGAATTCGGGTATCAGTTTGGAGAGCTCGAGCAAAGCGACGTGGCGGCCGATGCCTACAGAGTCACAAGGTTAGCATTGTATCTCAGTCTTCGTATGTGGTAAGTTTCCTTTCCAGGCAAAGCACAGGTGAAGGGATAGGATTAGTCGGCTCAGGGGAAGGGGAAGAGAATGAGAAGTCTCACAAGTTCGGCTTCCTCCTCCAAAAACAAAGTTCAGCCTTTCCATCTCTTTGATAGCTTCAGGGTCGCTGTCCAACCACCGTTCAGGCCTCCACACGTCGACGTCTTCGCCAAAGACGGAACGATCCCGATGCACGGTCCAAGCATTACAGCCAACCTCTGTCCCTGCAGGGAGGAATTGACCGCATATTGTCATACCTCCTTCAGGAACGAGGCGAGGGAGAATCTGACCCAGGGCTGGATGTATCCGCATCGACTCCTTGATGCAGGCTTGAAGAAACGGCATGTTATAGCTCTCAGTCCAAGAGATATGGGTGCCGAGATCCGCTCCGGCTTCCACGCGACGTTTGAGGACGTCATGAACCTCCGCAAGCAATCGGTCGAGGCGGCCCTGCTCGTCGATCAGCAGTCGGTAAATGGCATCCCTCAGGATGATGGCCGTCGTGTCGGACCCGGCGCTGACATTCGTCGTCGCATAGTCAATCATCTGGGTCCGCGTCATGACATCCGGGTACTTCTCTTTGGCCGTTTGAAATCGAGAGAGGAAGTCCGGCGACTGCCTCTCCTGGGTATGCTGATTCTGCATATGTTCATCGATATGGCGAACCGCGAACTCGACAATGGCATTGGCTTTTCGGAACTTGCGGTAAAACCAATTGCGGAGGCGAAAATGTTCGTCGATCCACGGCAGTTGGCCCATCTAAGATTGTCTGATATTAGTACATCTTTTTCTCGTGCTGGGATAAATGATAGAGGGACGCTACGGGGTCCACTTACGGTGCCCAAATAGTCCATGTGTGCGGCTGTGTGCTTGAGCATATTTTCTAGGTCTTCTCCGGACTCGAGGAAGCCAAAGCGCGCGCTGAACGTTATTTCACCCCTATGTCAAGTCAGCCAAGGTCGACGTGGCAGCAAATGACACCACCAACAGGACATCAAAGGCATAGAACTGTAGCCAGGTGGCCAAGTCGCAGGCCACGCCCTTGGACGCAAATCTTGTGTTGAGTTCCTTGAAGAAGACATCGGTCGTAATGTCAATGAGCTTTTCATAGCCCAAGAGATTCGTCAAAGCATAGGCGTGGTTGACAGGTCGGCGAAGCCGAGCATGAATGTTCTCATCCCGTGTCGAGGACAGGTTGTGAACGACCTCGCCTTCAAGGCTCATGAACTGATGGGTGACATACAACGGACCCTACCAATACTCAGAAAGCATATCAAAGGCGCCATGTGCCGGCCGCCAGAACAACCACCACACTCACCTTGTTCAAAATAGGCTTCAGGCCATAAATCGCCGGCATCGACCTCGCGTCTGACACGCTGACGGTGTTCGGCCCCAGGCGGATCAAGGGGCTGTCATACTGACGATGCAGCTTGTACTGTTGCGACGACTGTCCAGTCCAACAGTGCCAGATCCTCCAGGCATCCGAGAACTGGGCCAGGAGGGGACCGGGAATGTTACACAAGTGGTAGTAATTTCGAACCCAGCGGATGACAAGGGCCAAGGTCAGGAAGATTGGACCGCAGATAAGGAGTGTGCTCCATAGATCTTGTGGTCGAAGCATTATGAATAGCACATGCAGTGGCCGTAATTCAATGTGGGTATTGATGTCACCACCGACGCCGACGAAATGAGCTCCGTCAGGATCCCTAAATGGACGCACCTGAACAACGAGACGCTGATTCACAAGTGGCGTGGGCTATATGTCAGCCGTTTGGATCTCATGTTGGATGATTGTGCTGCTGTACTCTCGGCGTTGCTTTTCCGTGGACTTGAGATCTGGAACAGCATGAGTTTTGTTCACATTCTCCGCACACCCCCATTGTTGCTGGTCCCATGGAGCCTAGACTGCAGAGGTTTAGACCTCCATCTCCAGGATTCGTCAGCAGTTGTCAAATTGTGCCACGTAACTAAGTCGGAGATGCATTGGTACGGTGTGGAACAGGGGGAGGTGAAGGTGGAGTCGGGCAAGAGTTCAGCGGAAAATAGAAAAGTAGCTTCCGGGAATAGAGGAAGATGAATTCCGTCTGAGTTGCTTAGGAATCACTTCCTTGGTGGTGAGGAAGGTAAGTGAGCCTCAGAAATGTGGCCCTCCTCAATGGCAGTCTCCCGTCAACATGATCCTGGAAACCGAGGACCTTCATGCTCGGTGTGGAAGGCTCTTGGGCCGAGGTGGCGCCTTTCAGCTGACTGCCGCTCGGATTATAGAGACCGTGAGGCACAGACGAAAGGTGATATCTTCAATTAGGTGCTGTTTGCTAGTCCGCTTTGCTTTGTTGAACCTATGAAAAGACTTTCTGATGGCCAGGCTCAATGGACTAGCTGCAGCTGGTGGTAATGGGGAGGACGGATCATGATGTCCCTCGAGTGAAGTAAACCTTCTCAAAGGGGTGTGTAGGGTGCAAGCTTTCCTACTCACTTAGCGGACACAGATCCGTGGCAGGGCTGGTCTTCATGCAAGTGCGCGGTTCACCAGCCGCCTACTAATCAGGCTCGCGATAGGTGGGTTTTAGTCTGCGCAATACCACCGACGCCAGTGAGTAATCGGGTTCGATTGTCCTGGCGATAGTTCTTCGTATCGGTATGCTAGCCGCGGCAGCAGAGACAGCGACGAATAACGGAGACATTAACATGCATGTCCGGTTGGCCTATACTCCCATGGAATTGGCATCTTGAGTGATTTGGTGAGATCTGTATGGGTCATGAGGCAAACTCTGGTAGTCCTGTTCACTCATTCACCGACTCATCGACAAATGGAACTTGAGAACGGAAGGTGGAATGGTTGGAGGCTTCTGCGCCGCTATCATTAAAGCGATCAAGCCCCAGTCACAACTTGCTTCGTGACCTTGTCCAACGATCCGGCCACCAAATGGCAGGAGGAATAGAGAAATAGGGGAATGTTGACTATGTGAAATCTGGTCAGCCTCAAAAATGTTAGTCTCTTTTGTCTCTTGTGACGTGCCCAAGAAGACCGCCCTCTACTTTGGACCCGGATTGCTATGAGTTGACTTCTTGTTGCGCTCGGTCGAGGATGAAGATGTACTGCGATGCCTTTTGGGTCCAGTCTCTCTGAATTTCTGAATTTGCCACGCGCGTCTTAGGGTGGTGATCACTTCTAGACCACGGATGCTACTATTGAAGCATTGACCCATCTCGCCAAGAGCTTGGATACAGATCAAGAGATTGTCCTGTGCCAGTTTGCCCTTGGTACCGGAATATGTGCAGCAATCGTGTACGTGAACGACTCCAGCAATCATCGTTGTCGCGACGGCCTGGACGTTGATGTATCGAAGCGTGTAGAGCCGACGATAGAGCCGGAGCATCCGGCATATGTCCCGAGCGGAGTTGGTGCATGCTTGGCCGGCGCCCATGGTCAGATCTTTGTCGCTAGAAACAAAGGGTCTGTTGAGAAAGATGAGTATTTGATGATACAGCATGCTTGAAAATCACCATTTTTGTCAGCATTCTGGACCACCGTGGCAGATTGAGTCCGGGTTGATCTTACTGAAGTTGAAGCACGATGGGAGCCGGAGCTTTGCCACGCTCCCAGCTTTCAAAGTCCCCCTGCAGGTCAGACGGCAGCGTCGACAACCACTGTTGCATTTCCCTCCCCATGGCCAACGCAAATAACTTGAGCTCTTGTGACATATTTGGAACGCCAGAATATCTAAATCAATCATTAGTAGGCGGCAAATGTCACACACTGGCATTGAACACATACAAAGAATCCGCGATTCTCTGAAGTTTAATCGCCAGTTGGGCGACACATGTTCCCACCATTCCCACGGCCTGAGCACCGACGCCGGCGGCCAGTGGCATCAGATCACCGCTGTCCAGGTAGGGCTCCCAGCTATCGCTGGCGGTGAAGTCCAAGCTGGGAGCCGTGAAGGGCAATCTGCCCATCAGAGGAGGACGGCCGTTGTAAGCACTATGATAACTGATACATAAGTCATTAGTTCTCTGTCTTGGACGACCATCTCGGGAATATCGCAGGCCGATGGTCCATTTGTCTGCGAGTTCGACGCTCCCAGAAAGATGGGCTACTCACGTATCTGCGCAGTACACCACCCAGAAAAGACTCCGGCGCACGGTGTTCATGCAATCTGTATCAATCTCTTCGTCGAGATAAGTCGGGTCGACGTCAATTCGTAAATGCAATCCCAGGTCTGTTGTCATCTGCACAGCCATGCCTGTGGTTCGTCAGTGGTGATTCTTTCGTGCTCGAGAAGCCGAACTCTGCGAACCTGAATAGATCCAGCCTAGAGAATAGTTAGCCCGTCGACGTGTGAGGAGTCATGATTTTTAGATCCACCTCGCGAATCGTGACCATTAGCAGACTCCAGAGCGGACAGTATGCAAGCTGCTTGCGTCGTGGCGATGGTTGGGCTGTCCATTTCGATCTCCAGGAACAGTCGAGTTCTGGAGGCGAAGAAATCTGACGGCTTGTCTTGGATGTGAGGGTGGTCTCTGGTCGAGTACAGGGCACCAACCGCGAGACTGAGGCTTTGTTAGAAGAGGGAGCCCGACCGCCAACCATTGTTCCATCTGGGCTTACACTGCATTACCAAGCGCTGGAGAATACAGCGGGGTGTCCTGGCCACTATCATAATGCTTTTTTTCCCGCAAATAGATGTCCTTATCCACTTCGTTTACAAATGGACTGTGCCAGGCAAAATACAATTTTGTCAAATGATCCTCGTAATCAAGATCGGGTGTCCAATGTAGATTGACGCGATCGACGGCAGCCTCGCCATCCTTACGGACATATCGTACATGTGGCCTGCACAGCGAGCCGAGCTCGTTTGGCAGCATGGAGAAATGGCTGGTGGCACCATAGTACCGCAATTGTCCATCCTCTGCGAGACGCATCCGGCCAAAGCGACTGGAAATTTGGTTGGTGATATCGTCGTCGGAATCCTGGGCCACCTGGTCCACAATGGGAGTCTGGGGGACCGAATCAGCTCGAAATATGCCCGCCGAGCTTTGGTATGGCGATGGGGAATGGGCCGCCTGCTTCGAACCTTTGCTCGTAGAGTAATGGCTGGTAAAGAGACTCATGTCCGGGACTGAACGTCGCAATGATGAGTTGTCCAACGTCGCTGTCGGAAAGAATACCGCTTCCTCTGCCTCTCCGATCCCCACCGGATGGCGAGCATCGGAAAAGTCGTCGGGCAAACCATGTTGGCTGTTGACCTGAACCCAAAAGTCCATGTCCAGAGCGTCGAGGTTGGTCGTCGACGAAGAAGTCGCCGGCACGAGCGGTGCGCAAAGCTCTGGTTCTGAAGCCAACGAATTCGATCGTGCTGCCGGCGACTCGGAAAATTGATATGCCTCTTCCAGAGGTTCTGGTGGGCCCCCGGGAGTCTGGTTTTGCCCGATCGGATCCCTCGCCTGTTGTTGTGCCAATCGAGCCTCGACCTCCTCCAATCTGGTCTTGAGAGCGTTCAAAGTCTTGGCCGTCGAGGAGCCCCTGACATATGGCTCAGCGGGCGGGACAACGCCGTGAATGATGGAACTCCCTGTGGCTTCGACGTACCTTCGTTTGTCCTCTCCAAACACACATTCCGTATCGTACAACTGGCAGTTTGAGCACTTCGGCACTCCGTTATCGCACTAAAGGCCTCTCAGAACCACGCTTGGCTGGTGTATAGTCGTCGGGCAGGCATGACAGGACACCTTTGCATACCTTGATCTTTTTTTTGCGACAAGCCAGGCAAGCAAGTTGGGTGTAGCGACGCCGACCAAAAGCTTGCTTGTGTCCCATCATTTTGCGACCGAAAGGCTCCAACCAAAGATATTTGCTCAAATATCCAATCTTTGACGCGAAAAACTTCCTCTCGAAAGGATGCTATTGATCACACTGGAGATGAGTCGGCTGCAGAGGTGCCAGTGCGTTATGGCATCAACATGCTTATCAAGGAGTCAGCGACAGTGCCCGGGCACTGAAATTTGACACTCATTCTTGGGGCTTCGAAATTTGCGGGGAGTTGGGACTGGCACCTGCGGGGGCGGGGAAATATGGCTGGGGACGGCATGGCTTTGGCCCCGCGGCCGTCCGAACTAATCAATAGCAGCTTGGACGGACTAGCGTCTGCTCCGTCCTCGGGACCCCAGATTGACTGAAACCTTTGCAAAGTACCATTCACTCACCCATATTGTCCCGGCAAAGCCAAACAGAAGATCCTTTGGATCCTGATTATGGACAGGCGGACCAGCCCTCATCAACCTGCAACACCAGTGGGTGGTGATATACACCCAGTGAGCCTTACAGGCCTGGCCCTTTGTCCAAACATAAGACGGGTGCATCAAGGACATCCCCAATACACCCATGGAGTCTTTGCCGTCGGAAATATTGAACCATGAAGCAGCAAAAGATCCCTTTGATCCGGCCTTCGTATAGAGATGATCGAGGGTGGAGCAAGGTCTCGAGGACAGCAGGCAAACATTGTGCTTACATGGTCGAACCGAAAGCGGGCAAGGCGTCTGCGTCTGCCGCATGGCGCGTACATTAGGCCAGCCGGAAAAGCATCGCCGTGGATATCTGCAATCTTGACGTCCCCACCTCAAGAGGGGGTCTCTCCTGACGATACTCCGAGCATTGTGTCAGCAGCAGCCACTTGGAGTCGCCAGCTGCTGAGTTGATAAGAAGCTCAAGGGCCGTGATGGTGAGAGACGAGCAATAGGCCGAGTGAGGAGGTGGTGTGGGATTGGAGCAGGTGGCCTGCTGGGAGCCGGCCAAAGATGATCAGGGTACCATTTGAGTTTGCTGTCACGGTCTTGGTTGGATGCCAAGGCCGTCCATTGTAATCTTGCTGCTCACCAGGGCTGAAGCGTAACTGGTTGTCATTGCTACTTTGTACTTGCTCGGTATTGTTTTTGATGAAGTGGCGTGTTCCTGGGTCTGGACCGCCTGGCAATCCAATGAACACAACATATGACTGGTGGTTGAAATTCGGGATGATACCAGTCCTCTCTACACGCATGAGGCATGGAGGCGAATTCCACGGAACGGAGACTAGCATTCCCCAGCGCCAACGGCCGGAAGTCTTGTGCCTGGCGAATGGCGAGACCGGCGTTCTGTTCGGAATGGCTTGACCGGCCATCACCGATCCCAAGGCCAGGTCTCTGTTCAATATTAATTGCGCTGCGCCAGGAAATCTTCTCGCGAAGTACTCGATTCATTGTGCATGGAAACACTTGCAACATGGGGTCCATTAGTCCAGTTATTGAGGCCAATGGCGTCGAAAAGGCGAACAGCTTTCAATGTACCAATCAGTTTCTATGGCAGCCCCGACCGGTTCGAGTTATTGTCATCGGTGCCGGCCTGTCCGGTATCGCGGCAGTGAAGATTTTCAACGAGCGATTCGCCGGGAAGCCTGTTGAGATGGTCATCTATGACAAGAATGCAGATGTCACGGGAACATGGCTCGAGAATCGATATCCAGGGTATATCCTCACGCCCATGCGATCTCGCTTCGGTCTTTTCGGTTGTTGAGAGGAATCTTATTGACGTCACATTCAGATGCTCGTGCGACGTCCCCGCTCATGCTTATACATTCTCTTGGGAAGGCAATCCGAACTGGTCCAAGGCCTATGTCGGGTCCGAGGAATTATTCGAGTATTTCAAAGGACGAGCTAAAGCTTATGGCATCGACAAATTTGTCCATTTGCAACATCGCGTCGTCGGCTGCACCTGGGATGAAAAGCTCGGCCAATGGAATGTCGACATTCAGGACGAGGCAAATAACAGATCGTTCACTGACACGGCTGAGGTCGTCATAAACGCTTGTGGATTTTTGAAGTAAGTCCCAGACGCAAGGGTCGAGATCCCACATGTTAATGGCACAATCAAGCAATTGGAAATGGCCCGACATCCCCGGCGTCCATGACTTCAAGGGTCACCTTGCCCACTCGGCGAAGTGGGACGACTCGTACTCTTTCCAGGACAAGCGGGTCGCTGTCATCGGGTCCGGCTCCTCTGCGATCCAGATTGTGCCAAAGTTACAGCCAGGTGCGCTAGCGGTTTCAAGATCAAGGCAGAGATGGGCGTTGCTGATATTGACTACAGTTGCAAAGCGACTGACATCTTTCAACCGATCGGCCACGTGGATTGTCCCCGAGTTCGCGGCCGAGTTCGCTCCAGAGGGCAGAGGTTCTAAGTTTCCTGAGGAACAGAAGAAGGCATGGCGTGACGACCCGGCCAGTTTCCTGAAATACCGCAAAGCAGTCGATTCGACCATGAATCACTTTTTCGACCTGCAGTACAAGACCTCGCAATTGCAGCTGGATGCGGTCAACACAACGAGTAAGTTGATGGAAACTCGGCTACAGAAAAAACCCGAGCTCGCCAAACTCCTCGTCCCAGGGTTCGCGCTGGGTTGCCGAAGGTAAGTCAGATAGAAAATGGCGGTACCTGCAATCTGATCGGCGCTAGAATCACGCCCGGTCATGGCTATCTTGAAGCTCTGGTACAAGATAACGTCGACGTCCGGACCGACCCGATCGCTAAGATCACACCGACCGGGATCGAAATGGTCGATGGAACGCATATCGAATTGGATACGATCGTCTGCGCCACTGGCTTCGATACCTCCTTCCGGCCCAACTTTCCGGTCATTGGTCCATCCGGAGTGGATTTGAGAGAGGCGTGGGTCGATGAACCGCGATCATACCTCTCTGTGGCCGCGGCCGGATTTCCGAATTATTTTAGTGAGTCCAATCGAGTGTGGGTGCTCTGATGTCCCTTTGCCATGTTGACTTCGTCCAGTGACCAGCGGCCCCAACTTTCCTTTGGCAAACGGTGCCTTGGTTCCGTGTTTGGAACGTTGCGTCCACTACGCTTTTGATGCCGTCATTAAGATCCAAACGCAGAACATCAAATCTCTGTCACCCAAGCCTGAAGCGGTCGACGACTTCCAAGACTACAAGGACACCTTGATGGAAGACCTGGTTTGGTCTTCGCCTTGTCGATCATGGTACGTTTTCCATTCCAACCCTTTTGCTGACTCCGGCTGACCAGGCTCCAAAACAGGTACAAAAATGGCAAAATGGAGGGCAAGGTCTGGGGTCCATGGCCCGGTTCGGCCTTGCACTTCCTCGAGCTTATGTCCGTTCCCCGCTGGGAGGACTGGGATATCAAGTACAGAAGTCCAAACCGGTTCCAGTTTCTCGGCAGAGGGAAAACGGAGAGGGAAGAAATACCAGGCGGCGACCTTGCGTGGTATATTTCCGAGCCGGGCGTCAAGTCCATTGCCGTGGACGTACAGTAGCAATCAAAGATGAGACTCTTTTAAAGCTTCGGAAGTCTGGACGCGAGGAATGGTTGAGGCCTACAGCATTAAGAATATAAACATGACATCATGTATGTTATTTCTCAGATTTCTTAGAATTAACCCTGATTTTAAAATCGTCGCTATGTGGAAGTTGGCCCGAGCCGTTCTCTTCAGTTGGCTGTTGCAAGCACATTGACTGTCAATTGGTTTTCGCACTGAGGATCGAAGGAGATTGGCATTCAAATCTATCTGTTAATTTCAATTCTACGTGTTATATATCGCAGGTTGCGGCAAGATGTTCATGATCCTCCAAGACAGTCGTCACCATCTTCGGTTTCACGACCACGACTCTCCATAGGAGATGCACCATGATCAAAGATGAAGCCCTAAGTGGATACCTTCTTCGCGAATTCGGTCAAGACGTCCTTTTCATGATTCATGTACCAGCTGAGGGAATAGAGTTAGCTTCCGCATTGGTAAGGGGAATGGTCAAACCAGGAGGAACTCACCATTTGTCCTCACCATGATCCTCGAGCTCGTATTCCAAGAATCCGTTCGCTAACCAGGCGAACTGCATATTCGGCTCGGCGCGAGACTGACTGGTCCATTGGAAGTCTTCGTACCGAGGCAGCCGCAGCAATTCAAAATAGTGGAGTCGGGACCCGGGATGGAAGGCATGCAGTTTTCCTTCAACCGTGCCATTCTTGAACGAGCTCTGACAGTTATCGCCCCAGACGGTCTTCTCCAGCCATGCAAACATGTGCGACTGCCACGCCTTGGCCAGGCCCGGTTGCAAGGCAAACGAGCTATAATTCTGAGTCTGCAGTTTGTTGATCATCATGCTGATGTAGCCTGTGACCTGTTCGATCGACGGTAGCAGGCTTCCGTGACCCACGGGACTCCCGGGACCCAGGTATATAAAGTAGTTCGGCATGTCGTTGGTCACGACCGACAAATAGCAGGCAGGGTCTTCTGCCCATGTCTTCTGTAGGTCCACACCACCCTTCCCAACAATGGGCCAACGAGGCGTGAACGACATGTCAAACCCTGTGGCGCAGATGATAACGTCGAAATCGCGTAAGCTTCCATCGGCAGACTTGATCCCCGTCTCGGTGAAGCTGTCAAGCTCGCCCCAGACAATCTCACAGTTGTCGGCGCATAACGCTTCCAGATAGCCCGTTCCCGGAGTCGGTCGCCGACAACCGACAGGAAAATCAGGAAGCATTTTATCGATCAAGCCCGCGCGAGGCGACAGCCGCTGCGTCATTTGCTGTGTTGTGAATGTCTTTGCATCGGCTTGGTGCTTGGTTCCATGGATGAAGAAGGGGAAGCCATCGTTTAATTCGTTCTCGACTGCCTTGCGGTAATCAAGATAACCATCCGGATCCGCCTTCCATTGCTTCTTTTGCTCGTCACTGAAGTTCATATTCTCACCACTAGGCGCAAATTTGGAGCCCAGGTTCGGGAAAATCCAGGTAGGATTCCGCATGTACACGGACAAATGACTGACAATTGGCTGGATCGCCGCGGTGACCTGAATACCGCTGCTGCCGTTTCCGATGACGGCCACTCGCTTCCCCTTCAGATCCAGATCAACGTCATAGTCAGCCGTGTGCACCGTCTGGCCTCGAAACTTTTCTCGACCTGGAGTATTCGGCCAACGCCAGTGGTTGAAGAAGCCGCTGGCGTTGATGAAGATGTCGCATTCGTCGACGATGTCCTCACCAACTTCACCCTCGGTGATGCCATGCGATGAGATCGCCGTCCGTCGACCGTCTGTTTTGCGCGTGGTGATCTGCCATTTCTGCCGATCCTCCAGCCAGCGACTCCCGATTACTTTGCGATTCGCCGTGACATATTTTCTCAGGTTGTACTTGTCGGCCACATCATTCATGTAGTCCAGAATCTCTGCAGACGTGACATAGTATGAAGACCAATTCGGGTTCGGCGCCCAAGTAAACTGCAAACAAGATCAGCGTTGTCTTTCACCAGAGCGGGGCCGAGGTTACCAAGTAGGCATGAGCCGGAATGTCGCAAGCACATCCCGGATATCGGTTCTCAAACCATGTCCCTCCCAGGCCCGCGTTCTTCTCGAAGATCTCGAGGTCGATGTTTCGCAGCTTGCCACTCTCGACTTCATGAGCGAAGGACAACGCGCTGGCACCGGCCCCCGCGACAATGACCTTCAACCGTCGCGGGTACAAGAATGGTGTTTGTGAAAGTTGATATGCGATTGGGTAGGGTTTGTAAGCTTCGGTCGCTTCGATAGGAGCAAGCTTTCTGTCTTCATGCCCAGCCTTGGTGCCATTTACCGCCGGTGTTCTGGTGCCATTGCTGTGGCGATGTCCGATAGGCGGACTGGGGTCAGCCTGCTGTCCGTTGGACCGAAGTCCAGCATCGATGTGAGTCTGAATCGGCGCTTCTACAGTTGAATCCATGATGGCACGTGCAGGTGAACTGAATTTCCGCATTTGCAGCTTTGAAGAATAAGTAGGACGAGTTAAAATGGTATTCTTCTTGCTATTCGCGCGATTTGTGCCCCTTGGTTTGTCCCCATTTCCGTGGGAGTCACACCGGGAATGATTCTCCGCCAGGTGTCTGATTGGGCTCTTGCTCTGTCGACATGACCTCCATGGAACACAGAAAGAGTGGCACTATTTGCTGTAAGTGCGAGGAAATTCTTTTCAAAGCTGCGCGTCATAACATTGATCTCCTCTCTCCTTAGCATTGTGGGCACGCAGCAAGGAATACACAGGACTAATCTTGAAGGGCCAGCCAGCATCATAGACAGGGAAAATGTCGTACAGCGATCTCAAAGGAAAGACATTCATCGTCACCGGCGCGGCGAGCGGCATGGGTCGAACAACATCTCTTGCCCTTGCAAAGCAGGGTGCAAATGTCGGCCTCCTAGACCTGCGAAAACCTGATCACGTGCTAGAGGAAATCGTGAAACTGGGCGGGAAAGCATTATCATTCGCCTGTGATGTCACGAACCGCCAGCAGGTCGATGACGCGGTCAAGACTGTCGCAGATGAGTTTGGTGGACTCGATGGCGCGGCCAACATGGCCGGATATGTTGGAAATCAGGGCTTCTACGGTACAGGGTATGCCGTGGATGTCATTAAAGATCAAGATTGGAATCTGCTACTCAACATCAATCTCAATGGAGTCAAGAACTCCATTGCCGCCGAGCTGAACAACATGAAAGGAGCAGGCTCTATAGTGAACGCTGCAAGCATCGCAGCGCAGCATGGTCCACCGTACAACTCACCCTACGCCGTGGCCAAAGCAGGGGTGGTGAGCTTGACCAAGTGTACAGCTCAGGAGGTTGGGCCACGAAAAATTCGGGTGAATGCTGTGGCACCGTAGGGTCTTCTCCCGGTTTGTTGTTCTCTTCCTCTGCTGACCTTTCCAGTGGAGTGGTACAGACGCCCTTGGTTACCTCCCTGGGAAACGATGCCCAGGTATACGAGAACCTGGCCAAGAAGACGGCATTGAAAAGGGTCGCCCAACCTGAAGAGGTTTCCCAGGTCATCCTGTTTCTCCTGAGTGACCAATCTGGATACATCGATGCTACAGTATGGCCACCCCTAGAGATAGCGACTAAGAATGCTGACAGATATTAGGTAATTAATGTCGATGCTGGATATGATGCAATGGCTGGATGATTGTCCACGGAGAGTCGCGAATAGACGATGCCTAGAGGAACTTATGGGTAGTTGGCGGACGGCTTGGAAAGTGGCACGGACGTGAGATTGCCATGTCCTCTCTCACTAGGTTGTGAACTTGGAGAAAGTTGACGAGGCTGCTAATAGCTCGTTATCTTCGACAGGACTGCTTTGAGCAGAGTTCCAATAGTCTCAGTACTATAGAGATAACCGGAATGATACCGAGTCCATATTTAACCGAACTAAATGCACGTAAGTGGCAGTACATTCACGCAGGATATTGACAATTCGCACTTCTGTGGAGTGCAAGATCAGATGACATTGGGCTACGATTGTGCTCAGGTCAAAGCGTTCCTACTCCCAAGACCAAAAATAGGAGTAGATGACAAAGTAGAGGGCTTGTCACAAAGAATAGACTGAAGGAGAGTCACGTGAAAAATATTAGTTTTTTGATTTCTGTTCATGTTTCACCATTGGTTGAAGATTAAGACTGCTTGTGTACTTGGCTCGTTCAGATAGGGCTATACAAGACATAGAGGAGCTCTCCTAGAAGGAGGAGAGCGGGGATATCCAAGTAGACAATTTGCTAAACAGTTCAGTGAAGTCCCTTTTGACTATAGGGTCACCCAGCGGGTGAACCTGGGACAGACATAAGCTACTGGCACTTCCATCCTCAAGGCTGGGGTCCAACCAGTGCACCTGAGCGAGGCGACTTTTTTGCTGTCTGGTGCCACACTATTTGAGCCATCTAAAGATCACCAGTCCAATTTCCGTCTCTGTGCGGCGAGTTATCGTCCATACTGTTGGGAACACAGGCAGTGTATTCACTCTGCGAGCGCTTGGCCTCCACCACTCCTACAACACCATCATCGGCAGCATCTTAGAGAGTATCAACCAACCATCTGATGGTGCTTGGTTCATCACATACCGTCCTGCAAACTCCTCTCTGTCTAACACCACGGTGTGATATGGCCGCGGATAGCGGTGTGATCTGACACGCCTCACATGGTACCTAGCACACCACCCCCGGTTCTTCCCCAGACCTTCCCCACCCCCAGATTCCACGGCTTGTCGGACAAGCGATTCCGTGGAAGACGCCACACCACCCCTCACTTGAAAGTCAAGCTCCGGTTGGCTCTCTGGATTTGCCCTAGACCATGCGTATCCCAGACAACACGAGGCTAGCGTGGTACAGGCCCCTTTACTGAGATGCTTGCTCCGCTGGCCAACTATAAGGGGTTCATACACCATGCATGCAAAGAAACATCTCCACGTCTACCATCTCGGATTCGAGAATATTTTCCTAATTGTAAGAGATTGACATCAACATCTCGGCATCATGAAGGACCAAGCAGCGGTAGCAGAAGCCATCGCTTCTGGTGCTGAGTTCGAAAAGAAACGCCATTTCAAGCTGAAGACTGTTTTGATGATCCTGTTCATGTCCACGGCCTCGGCGTCTATGGGCATGACGGCTTCGGTCATCAGTACGACGCTCGGCCAGCCCTCCTTTATCAAGAAGATGAAATTGGACGGCTCCAATGCAACATCTTTGATTGGAGCCATGAACAGTCTGTACTATGTCGGCGGCACATGGGGAGCTATTGTCCACGGCTGGTTTGCGAACAAATACGGCCGGAAACCGTCAATCATCTTCGCCGTCATCATGATTCTCATCTCACAGACCCTTCTGACTGGATCCGAAAATATGGCCATGTTCATCGTCTTCCGCTTCTTTGTCGGCTGGGGGTTGGTTATCAATTCTCTTGTCTTATTTCAGACTGACCGTGGGTAGCGGCTTTCAAGCCATCTGCGGAGTCCCTCTTTGGGTCAGCGAGGTGGTGCCTCCCAGAGATCGTGGCAAGCTCAGCGATATTCATTCGGTGATGATTAACGTCGGTTACTCAATTATCGGATACGTGGGAGTCGGCTTCTACAATTACGACTCCCCCAATGCGTGGCGTGCTCCCCTGGGCATTGCCATTGTCCCGTCCGTCATATTTCTCACCGGTGTTTGGTGGTTGCCTGAATCACCTCGTTACTTGATCCAACAAAATCGAAATGAAGAGGCCTGGAAGATCATCCATGGACTACATTCCGACCCTTCTGACCCCACCGACGAATTTGCCAAGAGGGAATTCTACCAGATCCACAAACAACTTCACTTTGATCGAACTTTGAAGACCAGCTGGGCAGACATTTTCAGGCGTCCGTCCTATCGCAAGAGAGCGATCATCTCCATCATGCTCAGCTACAGCATCATGAGCTCTGGGTTGATCACCATCCAGAGTAATGTTTCATCACCATCCTCTCACCTCCCTGTTCCTAACAGACAACAGATTATGGCGTTACTCTCTACGCAGCGCTGGGATACACCGGAATCAAAGCTCTTCTCCTGCAGGCCGGCTACACCCTCACTCTATGTGTCAACAGCATGGTGGCGATTACCTTCGTCGACCGCGTGAAACGAAACAAGCTCATGGCTGCTGGCTTCACTGGCCAAGCGATCTCCCTGATCATCTACACAGCCATGGTCTCAAACTTCTTGGGTACCGACAACAAATCTGGGCAAGCGTGCGCGGTTGCCATGCTCTTCCTCTTCGGCATTTCCTTCGAGCTTTGTCTGGACGGACCCGAATTCTTCTATATACAGGAGATCTGGCCGAGTCACCTACGCGCCCAGGGTGGCGCCATCGCCTTCTCTGTCTACAACGCCATCAACATTTGCTGGCTGCAGGCCGCTCCGACCGCTTTCGCCACCATCGGCTGGAAATTCTTCATTCTGTTCATCGTCTTTGCGGCCCTTGGCGCCGTGCTGACTTTCTTCTACTTCCCGGACACGCTACACAAGCCGATGGAGGAGGTTGCTGCGATGTTCGGTGATCATGACTTGGTCGTGGTGTATCAGAATGATATCGATGTCCACCATATCCCTCTATCGACCATCGAGGAGGTCATTCCGGGCTATGGATCTGACCGGAAGGATGTCACTCCGCCAGAAAAGGAGACAGGGGAACCCACGGAGGTGGAAGAAGTACTCCATGTTTGAAGAACGGACAGTCGTATTGTATCATTCCCTGAGGGGATATCATGGGCATCTCCTCCTGCCTACTATCATCTCATCTCATCGCAGATGCTGCAAATAACCCTGTCCCTTCCGGATAAGATGTAAATTCCTGTCCGTGAATTGGCCTCTTGGTCTAGCAGTAGAAAAAATATGTCGAGGGCAATCTAATCAATATGTTGCGGTTGTTGGCATGTCACTTTGATGATAGAATCCTCCAAGGAACAAGGCAACAATTATACATCTCCTTTGCCGTGCAAGGTGGTGGGTCACGGGACAAGAGATACAGTAGAGGATCCAGGCGATCGGTGTATATACGCCGCTGTATTGCCGCTTCGTGTTTCTGGTCTCCTTACACATGGTCCACGAACTCGTTTCTGTCTTAGAGGACGGCGCCTAGTTTATTAACCCCGGATCATTCCCCAGGCTATCCCCAGACCTTCCCCAGACCTTCCAGTTGGCCCAGATTCCACTGCTTGCCGGGCAATCGATCCCGTGGCAGACTCCACAGCGAGTCAGACGCTAGGTGGACATGGACGGGCAACAACCTGGAGATTATGGTGGTGGTCATCAGCCAGTCTTAGGGGTATATATATCAAGCTGATCTTCAGTTACTATTGAGATTTCTCTACTCATCCGCGACACTCGCTCCAGTTCAACGCTATACAAACATATTGCTGTCCAACATGGGCCACCACGGAGACGAAGAGGGAGCAGCATCGGCAGAGACCTCGTCTAACCTTGAACGGGGTCGGCGACATTATAGTACCTACCTGATCTCCATTGTCATTTTCATGTGCCTGGGATCCGCATCGTATGGGTATTCAGCGGCCATTATTGGGACGACTCTCGGACAACCGTCATTCATCACTTACATGGGCCTCGACACCGCTCCCAACAGTTCATCCCTCCTTGGAGCGATTACGGCGCTCTTCTATGTCGGGGGAGTTGCTGGCTCCTTCTGCCATTCATTTGTCAGCAACAAGTTTGGCCGAAAGGCCTCTGTATCGACAGGGGCCGTCTTCATTCTCATCTCCGGGGCCCTGCTGACAGCCTCGGTCGATGTCGCCATGTTCATTACCTTCAGATTCTTCAACGGATGGGGGTATGTATCTCTTTGAGAAGATCACGGAGGCATTCTGGTCCTGACGCGGTGGTCCCCAGTGCCTTCCAATTGCTGGCCAGCGTGCCGCTCTGGGTCACCGAAGTCGTTCCACCCACTCACCGCGGCATTTTAACCGACATCCATGCGGTGATGATCAATCTGGGTTATGTCATTGCAGGTTACACCGGTCTCGGCTTTTATTTCTTCCATCACAGCAACTCATGGCGCGGCCCCATGGGTGTCCAACTGGTCCTACCTTTCATTCTGCTCTGTGGCATTTATTGGATGCCAGAGTCTCCAAGATTCCTCGTCGCGAAAGATCGCATCGATGAGGCTCTGCAGATTGTGCGCCGCTTACACGCCAATCCGGACGATGCGGACGACCACTTCGCTGATGTGGAGTTCTATCAGATCCGAAAGCAGGTCGAGTCGGACTGGCGGAACAAGACGGGCTATCAGGAAATCTTCAAAAGAAAGTCATATCGCAAGCGAGCTATGATCAGCATGTTCCTCACATTTTCGCTGATGAGCTCGGGAGTACTGGTGATCAACAGTACGCTCCATCTATTCTCTCCAAGTGCTCGGGTTGGCTGAACGTGCTGCAGATTATGGGTCGCTGATCTATTCTCGCCTCGGCTTTGGCCCTACCGACGTGCTGTACTTCTTGACCGGGTGGACGTCCTGTGCCTTTGTCTTCAACATCATTGCCATGCTATTTGTCGACCGCCTTCCTCGAAACCGGCTGATCTCCTGTGGTTTCTTTGTGTGCATGTGTAGTCTCATTGTCGAAGCGGCGCTGCAGAAAAACTTCCTCACCAGCACCAACAAAGGGGCGCTCGGAGCGGCCGTTGCTATGACTTACTTATACGTTGTTTCGTACTCCCTGTGCCTGGACGGCCCGACCTATTTCTACATTGGTGAGATCTGGCCGTCACACCTCCGTGCACAGGGATTTGCACTCAGCACCTCAGTGCTCTGTGCCACCAACATTGTCTGGCTCCAGGCGGCGCCGACCGCGTTCAAGAACATTGGATGGGCTTACTACATTTTCTTCATCGTTTTTGCAGCGCTCGGCTCCCTGGTGGCACTCATTTTCTTCCCAGACACACTTCACAAGCCGTTAGAGGAGACCGCTCTGATGTTCGGAGACGAGGCAGATGTGGTTGTGCTGCAGAGCCACTTAAGAGACGCCGACGTGCTGGAGAACGTCAAGGCCAATCTGAGGGAGGAAGAAAAACAACACTCAAGAAGTGAAGAGGTTGAAGACATACAGCAAGGTCTGCAAGTCCAGACGAAGTTGTAGGGCTATGGAGATTTATTGGCAAATCCACTACTTAGGCGGGAAGGATGCGGATGATCTACAGTCCCGCTGGTATTTCATTGCTGGTATCGAAGATTCTACTCGAGATTTGTCGGTGTGGGTGGCGCTGACAACGAAATTTGACTGAAAGGGACAAGATTTGTGGCCGATGGATGGCTCTCAGGAACAGCATTGACGGCATTGATGATGTGGTTCTATTGAGAGTCGGTGTATAGTCTTGGTGAACTTGCCGAATGAGCTGGTCTGCTCAACCGTCAAGTTGCCTAGTCAGAACCACATGCAAGAGCGAGGAGGCGAAGGAGAAAGGGACAACTGCTCCGCTTTTCGGCCATGCTCCTTTGGTGTGTGAGGACTCTCGCAACTTCTGAACTGGTCCTGGTGTGCTTCCAAACTCAAGAGTCTGCAGTCCGATCCATAACTTATGACATGATGCAATGAAAATACTGTCCCGGTTCAAGAACACACAATTATGTCGAGAGACATGCGAATGTAAGAAACAAACCGATGACGCTGATGATCAATTCGTCCTAGAGGTGCATGCCTCAGGGGGAGGGTACAAAACGATCATGAGAGAAGCGGCAACAAAACTCCGTCATCTGTACGGTGCGGAAAATAGTTTCCGTGATCCTAGTCGGTAGATGGGTACCTAGAAGACATACCCATAATGCCTCAGGCAAGGCTGTCAGGGGTTGGGTTTGCCAAGACATTTTGCAGCGCGGCCCTGGATATGTTTTAACTTCTGAGGTCAAGTAGTAAAGGCAATATGAAAATGCATCACATGACATTCCGAGTTCTCGGCTAGATCTGAATTCCCACTGCATAACCAAGTCTCAGCCTAGTAGCCCTCCAACTCCTCCTTTAGCCTTTTCTGCGCTCACCCTCATCGTAGCAAATTGCAAATTCCGCGTACCCAATCGGACGTGCAAACTCCTGCGAGGGGATTGCCATCACTGCTGCGAAGGTTGTACACAACATGCCACGATCATGGGGCCTTGGGATAGAGCTTCCTTCGAAGCCGGCCGGTCGGCAAAGCCGAGTTGTGATGACAAGACCATCACAATTCCAGTGGCTGTCAGTCATCGTTCGGTTCGGATCCGGAGCTGAGGGAGTCGAAGAACTCGGCCTGATGCCTGAGATTTGCGTGTCTCGCATTCTGGTCGGCGGTGGCGAGCCTCAGGAAGGCGGTTGTACTGGTTTGGCAACCGCCTGTGTTCTTGCTGTCTTCCCCATGGTGGCGTGGTTGCTGGCCTCTGTGTCTCCATTCGATCGAAATCATGCGGAACCCATCACTGGAGGCCAAACAAGGTGCGTGCCGCTTTGACGATGATTGATCTCATTGATGCCGAGCGCTGGCAGGCATTGTAAACCCTCTTGTCATGAAATCATCCACCTTGTGCCTCTTTGGATCTGTCTTCGTGTATAGAGAGGCGATATTATCATTGGCAGGTCTTCTTTTCCTTCGAGCTTCCTCCTCTTCCAGCACTCGGGCAGCCAAACTGGCCGTCGCGGCGTTCTTGATGCCGTTGGCAAGCTTGGGAGTCGAAGATCCCGACTGGGGTGTGCCCGTGCTCGACGGCGGTGTTGCGGCCGGCTTGATTTCTGTAATGCGCGATATCTTTCCTTCCGTTTTGGTCTCTCCGCGGGCATCCGTGGTGACCTCTCCATTCAACTTTCGCTTCTTGCCACCACCCGCCTTCTTCAGCGAGTGGGTCAGTCCCATCGATCTGAGCGTCTCGATCCTCTGAATGACAAAACCGTTGTCTGCCTCGGTGCTAGGGAAGATCGGAATGATGTCGCGGCTTTCGTAAGGTTGTCCACACTGGATGCACTGGTCGCTCTTCATCTCCTTGATGGCTTCCAGCGAGAAAGCATGTCCACAAGGCACAACATAGACGGCCTTGACGCTGGGACCCAACTCTTTTGCCGTCACCGGACATATCCACCTGTCCGACTTGGTCTTCTCATCATGCTCCACTTCAAACTGCACCTCGACGACGTCTTTCAGACTTCGGATGCGGCCTTGGATGAACTTTTCATATTCCTCTTTGTCCACCGAACTCGCCTCGGTCGGGAGCAGGAACTGGATGATCGCATCCTTATTGTAGAGGTTGCCCGAGTAATCGGACACCACCGGTTTGACGAACGGCTTGTGCGACACGGGACAGGTTGACCAGCGGTGGGCGAGATGTTCTTTCCGCGTTTCCTTCAGTTCAGTGGCGGTTGGGTTCCGCGCCGCCTGTTTCACGAGTTCTCTTCGTGTCGGGATACTGTCACATGTCAGCATAATAAGCAAGCAACGATGGAACCATGCTTGCTCACCTTCCTCCATCATTACCCATCGCTCTCTTGGTTGGAAGTCGTCAGGCCGCCAGCACCTCGCCTTGACGATGAGCAATTTCAGCTGCGGATGGCGACAACAGGTTCAACGATCTCACCACAGCCGAGTACGTGATGGTTAGATGGATTCTCAAGGTGCCGCAACGAGTTCAAGATGAGAATCTGCGGCGGGCGGCAACAGCCTTGTGGCGTTGGACCAAGACTTTCTCCGCAGGCAAGGAATATCGGACCTCTAGCCAATCCGAGGGCAGATCCGGATACGAAAGAGGCGTGGTTGCCTTAATGACGACCACGCGGAGTCACCCTACAAAAAGCATTGTCTACAGTTTAACTGGAGCTTGTGCAGAGCATTTCGCGCCCTAACTGGCTCTGGAACTTCTGTGATCTGCACATCCCGGAATTTGTATTCGCTGTTTGGCTAACTCCGGTGGAGAAGACCAAAAGTGTTTGTCATGGCTTCTAAAGGGCAGCAACAATTACAAGAGAAACTGGCCATCACACCCCAGACAGCGTCCCTCTTGATGCGTCTGGGAATCACGACTACAGAGACTTGCGGTTCGTGTCGCCGAATGACATTTTGGCTCAGCTCAACACGCTCCCGGACCTGACACTGAAGCAAGCTGAATCCTACCGGCGGGCGGCCTGCCAAGGATGGTCTCGCTGTCGACGCAGGAGGAACCGGAAGAGCAGGCCAAGTTGTATCCAGACTGGACCCAGAAAACGAGGTCTGTGGAGGGGTGACTATGACGGCCTTAACGGAGATGAGGCCAACGACCACCAGCTGCTACGCCAAGAGCGTAGATAGTGACGTGATGATTTATTCAGCCAGGCGCCATTGCGGTGGAGAGAAAAGTCGCCTCGGCGCGCCTATATAAGAACATGTTCTTATCTCTGGTGGGTTCACGCCTCCCTCGCGTCCGGGTGAATACAAGTCATTGGGCCGCTCTCTATCCACTTTTCAGCCAATCATCGGTCAATCCCGAAGCATCCATCAGATCGCAACCAACAACATGAAGGTGCTCTTGACGGGCGGAAGCGGCTTCATTGCTGCACACTGCTTGGATTATCTCCTCGACCATGGGTAAGGCCCTCTGAGGTCGAATCGAATCCGGGCTGAGTTTGGCTAGACACGACGTTGTCACGACGGTCAGGTCTGATGACAAAGGTCGGAAGATCTTGGAGAGTCATCCTGGCTTACCACCGAGCAAACTGTCATATGTTTTGGTCCCGGATATTGCTCAGGAGGGTGCGTTTGACGAGGCGGTCAAATCAGACCCTCCATTCGACGCCGTCCTGCACACCGCCAGCCCGTTTCATTTCAACGTCACGGACGTCAAGAAAGACCTTTTGGATCCCGCCGTCATCGGCACAACGGGCATCTTAAAGGCGATCAAGGCATCGGCTCCCTCAGTGAAGAAAGTGGTCATCACTTCTTCATTCGCGGCGATCATGAATCCGGACAATCATCCCAAAGTCTACTCGGAATCGGTGTGGAATCCGATCACATGGGAGGAGGCGCTCCAAAACCCGGCGAGTGCATACCGAGGGAGTAAGACATTTGCCGAGAAGGCCGCTTGGGACTTTGTGGAAAAGGAGAAACCGAATTTCCAGATCTCGACGATCAATCCGCCTCTCGTCTTTGGTCCCATCGTCCATAATCTCAGTTCCCTCGATACCCTCAACACCTCGAATCAGCGAGTCAGAGATATGATTCAGGGAAAGTTCAAGGACGGCCTCCCGCCTTCCGGGCTCCATTTTTGGGTGGACGTCCGTGACGTGGCCCTTGCTCATGTGAAGGCCATAGAAGTGCCAGATGCGGCTGGCAAGCGTTTCTTTACCATAGCAGGCTTCTTCTCCAACGGCGACGTGGCAAACATAATCAAAGAGAACTTTCCGGACCTTGCGAGCCGTCTGCCCGCTGAGATCAAGAGCGACATCCCCGAAGACGTGTATCAATTTGACAACAGCCGGTCCAAGCAGGTCCTGGGGCTGGAATATCGGTCTCTGAAAGAGAGCATTGTTGATACCGTCAAATCATTGCAAGCACTTGGCGCATAGCACGCGCGATGGTTGGGTCCGCCAATCTAGAAGACATCATTTCAGAATCATATAGATCAATAGAGCCAAAGTTAAAGCGCATCTCGCTCATGGAGCAGTATTGTCTTGTGTCACTGCTGGGGATTGCTATGTCGTGGCATATGTCCAGTCGTTACCGGCGCAAATTTGTCCAACCACCACGGTAAGGTATATGTTGTCCAATGATATATCCTCTGCTGCCTATGGGAATGAGAGTAACATACGTTCTCTCGAACCGCTGTCGGGTCACTCCTGATCAGACAGTTTCAATACTGGCCCTACGATTCCCCTTATTGCTCCCTTACCAAGCTATAGGAACCGGCAGAGCGGTACCACCCACGAAATGATCCTGGGGAAATGTGCCATCTTGCTGCTGATCCAAGATATACAGCAATAACCGAGGTGCCGGAGGCCGGAGCCTTCCAATGGTTGATGGAGACATCCGACTTCCTACCTTGGACAAAGGACCATCGCTTTCCCAAAGTCAGCTTGAAGAGTCCCGGAGAGGAGATGATGGAAAGACTGGCAAAAGCTGGAAAGTACGCGGATGGATATATACATGGACGCGGCAGCTGGTGCCCTGCTCGGAATTGGACGAGTTGTGCTCTGAGAGGTCCCAAAGAAACCCAGCCTACATTCATGGTGGAGCAAGTCCCCCATGTCCATTCAGCATCAACATACTTCAAGGCCGATGCCAAAGATCTTCTGCTGCGGGGTCAAGATCACCACATCTAGACTGTAACTGGCTGACGGTATAAGGCCATAATCGATGTTGTCTCATAATGCACCCTGAAAGGCATTGTAAGGCCCTGCCTTGGACGTTTCTGTGACAAAATCAGCGCTACTCAACCCGTCACCAAATATCATGTATACAGGGAGCTTTCCGTGCATGACAGTTGAGACGTGCCTGCAGTACACCCCGCCTCTCCAGCTGTACCGTACGAGTCTCTGGATTGGTCCGACGGGCTGGCAGGTCCTGAAAACGAGCAAACGAAGCCTAGGCGGCTGCAATGCCATAAGCTGCACGTACCATCGCAACGTATGCTGAGCCCAAAATTCAAGGTGAGAGATCTGAAGATGCACTCACCTTTCGGTCCTTGTCATTAGTCAATCCGCAGGCTCACTCCTCCCCATATCGAAGGGTTTACGGGGCCATGGCGGTTGATTTTTGACAAGGCACGCACAAGCGTAGATAAAGCTCTTTGGTGAAACGGCTCTTGGAATTGATCATGTCTAGAGAACTCTATCAGTACTGACGAGCTCATGGAGTCTAGATTTCGGTTCTGTGGATGGGCCTGTGGATGGGACTGGGAAGGTCGACCGAAATCGCCAAGGAAGCTGTGCAGCAGCGCAGATTTTCCCATACTGCTGTCCGCCTCAAACAGCTGGCTGGGCCAGGGAGTGCAGTGCTTCCAATCGAGAGACGCAGCAATGACAGCTGCGCGCCTGTCGCCAGCTGCAACTTTGCTGCGTAATTCAAAGCTTTTTGCCCTTCCTCCGACCTTGTCATTGCCTCCTACTGAGGTCTCGTCCGATTATGTGTCTGTCTCGGACACAGCGACCACTCCCTACCCCATTCGAGCTGCGATCGAGACGCCGACAACCTCGTTGAACAGAGGAGACTGGGGTCTGAAACGCCCTCTGCCCACCAAGACTACGACAAAGAGCGGTACGCCGGTGATCCGGATACAAGGAGGAATCGACACGAGAGAGCACATCGCCGATTTCGAATCCGCCGCCGACCACGTCCTGACATTGCGAAAATGGCAGGAGCTCAATCTCAAGATCAATATGCCGGGCGGGAGCCGCAGCAATAGATTCGAGGACACTAAAGGGGTTTTCCATTCCGAGGTGGACCATACAACCGATTCAGCGCCGCCCGCTGATGCCCGAGGGAAGAAAGTGCCAGAAACATGGCCACATGTGTCGCCCGTCCAGCGGGAAGCACAAATGCCTCCACATCTGAGACAGGCTTTAGAAGAACTCCGGAAGGCGCGGTCCGCAGAATCACCCTCTGAAGGATCCATCCCACAAGAAGTCCCGTCCCCTGCGACGCCGTCGTTGGAGACCCAGAGGAGATGGCGGTACGCGGGTCCCTACCTCGCGGGAATGAACGGCATGCAGTTTGAAGCATTCCTCAAGAAGGTTGGACGCAAAGAGCGAGAGGCCTTTAGAGCAAAGATCACAACGTTCATGGCAACCGAGCGCGAAGAACGGCGGCGGGCTGATGCTCTGGATGCAGGCGAACCTGTGGAAGAAAGGACCACGGTACCAGAAATTACCGACCAAGAGGTAATGGAATATCTGCGGGAGCTGCGGTCGAACCCTGGCAAATTTGGTCCCTTGATCACCGAGTTCTTCGACCTGGCGGACGGCCCCAGGGAAATGAACGGTCCGGACGAACCATGGTTGTACGGTCGCGACACAATCGCCGCAGACTCATACAAACAAACGGGTCCTCCTCGCACGCACCCCTCCGCGGGACTTTCGTACATCCAGTCGAAGCGATTTTCCGTCAACGACGTGGCCATCGGGCCCCGCGACGAGCAAAAACCAGTTCCTGGTCGCCTGCTGAAAGTGCAGTTTTCGATGAACCGAGCCCAGCCCATGTACGGCATGGCAGGCGTCGTCGCCGCCCCGCCCCCTGTCATCGGAACGTCGGTGAGATCGGTGACCTGGGAGCCCGTCAAGAACGGGCCAAAGGCCGTCCTCACACCGCGACGAGTCAGTATCTCCCACGAAGGGAGGATCGACTTGACCGCCTCGCACGCTGCCGAGTGGCACCTGGACGAAAACGACAAGCCGGTGCTGAACCAGGAGCGCCGTGAGGCCGAATCCGCGAACCAGCAGCAGCAGGCCTCCTCACGCATCCCTCAGACCGTCAAGGTCGAGCCTTTGGACGAGGCCTTTGGACGAGGCCGCGCCCGGCCCAAGACCGCCGCCACAAAGGCCGACGAGGACATTAGCGAGGCGTTGGGGATCATGATGACGGCGGCCAGGAAGACGGCGGCCAGGAAGGCGGCGGCCGACCGATCCCAGTCGCAATCGCAGTCGCAGTCGCAGTCGCGGTCGCGGTCGCGGTCGCAGAAACGGAGCAGCACGTAATAACCATGTCCACTATGCCAAATGCTCCTAATGTACAAACATAGGTAGATGCAAGAATACATCCGAGGATATCATCAATTTTCCCTCGACGATCAGTATGGCATCCATCCGTCCATCCTCCTTGACCATTCTCGTGCTTTATCCATCCCTCATGACTCGTGCGCCTTGCCCCCTGATCTGTCTCTCTTTTCGATTGAGTCCGGTTGGTGTCGGGGCAGGTGTCTATACATCGACCCTGCACCATGAGTAATTTGAGATTTTTGACCCATGCCCCAGGTCGTTTCAGCAGATTCCCATCATGACGATGTACACCGAGACTGTGCGACGGAGCTGACTCCTGGCCAACGGCGTACATTCCCATGTTCGGGTCGAAATCGAATACATTGTCGACGGCCGGCCTGTCTGCTGAACATGGGAAACATTCTCCTGTCGTCAACAACATTGCGCGAGTTGACCAACTTGCTCCGACAAATATTATGCTGTGCCAACTTCCACTCGAGGGTGGATACTTGCCTCCGACACACGATATACCATGTTTGTGGGCATTCTGGTCATCCCTGGAACTAGCTGGCAGTGACCGCGAGCAACAGCGGCCATATAATACGCTCTCCTTTCATCAATGCCATTGTGTCTTGTTCATGAAACCTTCACCCAGGGCGCCATCTTCAAGGGTCCGGATGAAATCGCGGTTCCGTTGATTGCGACTTCCCCTCCGCCTGGCTGTCGACGGTGAATCGACATATCCGTCGGGAGGAGGTGGATAGTAGGCCGGGCTGGGTTGTAACCTGATCGGCGCATTGGGATCGAGATGGCTTGCCACACGTTGTATGGCGGGGGGAATCCCAGATTGTTGTTGGTCCATCGTGGACGCGCGCTGACGGCCGGCCCGTTGTGTCGCTTGCGCATATAAACTTTGCTGATGCCCAAAATGACTAGGATTCATCTGTGGCGTCTGTTGCGGTATCAAGCTCATCTGAGGGGCATAATTTGCGGAGTGCGTCGGATAAGGAGGCGGAGCGCCCTGTTGATGACCAGCATACATGTTGTTATACATGGGAGGTGGCTGCGAGGGCTGATATTGACTCATTTGCATCGCGTACGCCGACTGAGCGGCACTCTGCGCTTGGGCTTGGGCTTGGGCTTGGGCTTGGGCCTGGGCCTGGGCTTGAGCTTGAGCCTGAGCGGCCTGCGCGGCTTGTGCCGCTCGCTGCTTGCTCAGTGCTTCGGCTTGCTGTTGCTGTTGCACCCCCGGGGCTGGAGTTTTCGAGGACGGAGACTTGAGATTCATCGGTGGAACAAAAGGCTGAGTGAATTTTTGCTGCGTGATGAATGGGTGCAATTTCGCTTGTTGCGGAGACCACCGTTCGAGGGGATTGATCGTCAAAAGGCCGCGGACAAAGTCAATAAAAGCCACTCTGTTGCTTATTTCTGGTCCTACTCGTCAGCCGGCCGGCCGGCTTCATGGAATCTTGGGACCGTCACTTACCTCTTTCAATTTCGGCCGGTTTCATATTTTTCCGAGGCATGGAATAGCTGCGGATAATTTCTGGTAGAGTGGTGGCCTGGAAGTATTTCTTGCTCGGTTGTTCTTTGACGTTGTGCTCGCGCGAGTATTGCTCCATGCTTTTCAGCCGGTACGTGCGGCGGCCGAATTCGTCCGTGGTCTTCTCGAAAAATTCTCCCGACTGTTTTCCCATCTCCAGCATCCACATCGGAGGCATTCCCATCATTTCAACGATGCGTGACACTTGATTGTACTCCGACGATCCCGGAAACAAAGGCAGGCCCAGGAAGAGTTCAACGACGATGCAGCCCAGCGACCACATGTCGATGGCAGAAGAATACGGCAGACCCAAGAGCACTTCCGGTGAGCGGTAAAATCGAGACTGAATGTATGTATAGACCGTTTGTCGTTCATCACACGCGGATCCAAAGTCGATGATCTTGATAATCGGACTTTCAAGATTCTTCAGCAGGATGTTTTCGGGCTTCAAGTCACAATGGATCAAGCGTGCCTTGTTCAGGAGCGCCAACCCATTCAGCAATTGCTGAGCAAAGACCCGAACAAGCGTGGTGCTCAACCCACGAAATTGGTTTTGCTTGATGAGCTCGTACAGGTTGACACTGAGAAGTTCAAACACCAAGCACAAGTGCTGGCGATGGATAAAGGTATCCTTGAGCCGCAACAGGTGGTGGTCGTCGTTCTTATCCAGCTTCTGGTTGAGCAAGTCCAACACCGAGACTTCCATCATGCTTTGATTGAAGTAGGCCGTTCTGTTCTTGATCACTTTCACCGCCACAACCTCTTGGGTCCGCAAATTCTGACACTTGACCACCTGCCCGAACGTCCCTTGGCCCAGGACGTCCAGAATGAGATAGCGATTCTTGTGGCCGGCCTCTTCGCTGCCCAGGATGTCATTCACGTAGAGGATGTAATCACTCTCGTCGTTATCGTAGCCATCATTCTTCGTCCCTTTGCTCGGCTTGGTCAAAACCCGTCTCGGGTTTCTCGACGACTCGTACTTGAAGCTGGGGTTGCATATTCGATACGTCGCCGGCAGGTACGTCGTCAGCGCCTGCAACGGGCTGATAAACCCGCCTTCCGGGTTCGCCCTTCGGTACGGTGGCTGTTGGCTAATCTTGTGTCGCAGGTCTTGCATGTTTTTGATTTTCTGGACCCGAGGGACAGGGCCGATTCCTTGCGATTGCTGCCTCGTTGGCGGGGCGGGTCTCCCATTTCCAGCCGTCGGGGTCGATAGATGGGCCCCCAAGGATCCGGGGTAAAATGACTCCGGGCTGAGTTCGGAGCTCTGCAGCGGAGGGATATAACCCGACTGATACCTCGTCGGCGTTGGTGGTTCCTGGTAGCGTTCTGATGAATAGTTACCCTGCCGACTTGGTGACTGCCGTGACGATGCCGCCTGGTTGTGGTACGAAAAGCTGGCTGTGGGGTTCTGCGACTGGGGACTCGAGCTATACGTGGCATTGCTATTCGGTACGGTGTTCATGGGAGAATACCGTTGCGCGGCCGAGGAGGCTTCAGGTATATACTGCGTCGACAATCGATGCTGGTGGGCCGGACGGGGTGGGGCATACTTCGATCGGTTGTAAGGGTCCGCATCCTCCATCTGAACATCGACTTCGCCATTGTGCTCGTACGGATGTTGCTGAGTCGCAGGGGCCGAGTTCATGGACATGTTGGACGATGTATTCTCTCTCCGAGAGAGAGAGCTTCGTGTGATGGTTCGTTATCAGGACAGGGGACCGTATCGGAGGGGCGGCTGCAGCGTGAACCACGCAAAACCAAACAGGCGTTTTTACTTTTCAGCAACTGCGCCCTTCAGAAGTACCTGAAACAGAGCGCCCGAAGTTTAGCTGCCTTCGTGCCGAGCAGTGTCAGAAGGCCTGGGGGTCGCAGGCCAAGTACCTGATCAAAGACGGTTCGGTCAGGGAGGTGCGCGTGGCAGGAATGAATTCGTCAGCGCAGCATCGGCAGAGAATGGTAGGATGACTGGTGGCGCCCTTGCATGGTAGGGAAAGGTGAGGGCCTATTGCAAAGTCATACTGTCCGCGGTCAGAGGCCAGGCCACAGGGAAGAGCTGTCCACCTTTGACAAGACAAGTGTGGATGCTGACGCCGTGAGCTCTTGGGCATCGACTTGGACGGAGGTGCTGCGCCGTCCAGCTGGTGATGAATCGCGAGGTGGGATGGCCAGGCCAAGCACGCCCCACAACGCTGCAGTAGGAAGTGTGCCGTCTCCGGCCAGAGACGAAGGGCACAGTCTGAGACGAATCGTCTGTGCTGTTTTGTTGTTTTTGGGCCAGCTGGAATGAGGGCGGCTACGTTTAGTAGGAAGTCTTCCTCAGCCACCGCCAAGAAAGTCGACGTGGGCGGCCGTGCACAAGTCGAGTCACAGCGCCTGTTGGGGGTCCATAGAATATTGCATGGATTACTTTTAAGAGTTTCATCTCCCGTCGCCCGGGAAGAGGTACTCCTGGATCACGAAGAAGGCTTCAACTTGAGTGGTCGGTTAGTGGAGGGACAACCTGCCGTAATCACGGGCGCTTTCTCCTGCCTTCGACTTCGACGCCACATGCCGCTGCATTTTGGATGCCTAGTCGCTTTTATTTCTATAATCCTGTTCTTGACATCCTGTGCAGTTGAAATCTGCTTTGGCTCCCTCTACACTCCGTCTCGCCCTGTATGGGTTTGTCGCTCTAGTGGTGGGCTCCTGTGAGTGGTGAGTTCTCTCGCCACGCAAATATGGAGGCCGAGGGCAAGCAAAACCCCCTTGAGTCGGGGCCCGATGGCACGCTTCCAACGAGAGAAGCGAAAGATGGTGTTTCAGTGACACCAGCGCCCGAAGAGCCTTCGGCTCGCCCTCCCGACGAATCCCTCGAGACCACTCGGCTTCGAGGCCTGGATGCACAGGTCCGTGACCAAGACGATCTCGAAAGGAATATTGGCCGTGAGGCAGATCGACTCCTGTTTGAACAGGCTAATCAGCGTGACCGACAGCGGCTGGACAAGTCCCAGGCGCAGAAGGAGAAGCTTCAGCAGCAAATCCGGAAGACGCGTGATGAAATCAGTCGGCCGATCGGAACGACGCGAAAGGCTCGACTCCGGGTGGATATTGAGCGGATGCAGGGCCAAATCCAGGATTTGGACAACGACATTGCGGAAATCGAACAGCGAATGACAGAACGTGAACACGATGCGGGTATAGCAGTACAGCAAGACACCGCTACAACGGGTCGACTACCGAATGAAAGCCAGCGAGACTATCTCATCAGAACCGGGAAGATTACCCCATTTTCGAAGTTTGGTCTGTCTAACCATGGCGAGTCGTCTGCTACCTTGCAGGGCGCACTCCTCGACGCCGAGGAAGAGCCTGAACTTGTTGAGGATGAGGGCCCGCAAGCAATCGAAGATGGCAGGCACATGTCTCACCGGAATCTCAGACAGCCAGGCTTTGCGAGTCATGTGGTCCATTCAAGCGCCGAAGACTTCGACTCCGACCAACCACGGAAGCGGAGGAAACTCGAGAGATCACACCAGGCTGCCGCACAGAGCGACTCTTCGTATGACGAAGACGTTGCATCCGTTGACGATGACGTTTTCACAGAATCAGAGGGTGAAGAAGACAGCACCGAAGACATGCCAACCAGTGTCGGGAGACACCGACGGAGAGGGAAGAGATCCACCGCCGAGGCAGATGAAGGAATCGAGGATTTCAGGGGAGTCGACGATGGTAACGAGGCGGTGTACCAGTCTCGCCTGCGTAAGTGGGCCCTCAGAAGACGACGAGCACGACGACGCGGGGCGGCTGCTGGAACGCCCGAGTTGGCTGAAGATGATACCGACCTGTCATCGGAAGTGATTGTGCAGGAAGAGCCACATCTACCTCATCCTGAGATCCCGGATGCCGAGTTCGAGAACGGGTATAGAATCCCGGGAGACATTTACCCGAGTCTCTTCGACTATCAGAAAACAGGAGTCCGCTGGCTTTACGAGCTCTACACACAGCAAGTCGGCGGCATCGTCGGTGACGAGATGGGGCTTGGAAAGACGATCCAAGTTATTGCTTTTCTCGCCGGACTTGATTACTCGAGGAAGCTGGACAAGCCCGTCATCGTCGTGTGTCCCGCCACGGTGATGAAGCAATGGGTCACCGAATTTCACAGATGGTGGCCGCCTTTCCGTGTGACCATTTTGCATTCGTCAGGCAGTGGGATGGTCAATGTACGGCATGAGAGCACCAAGGAAGATAAACTGCTCGACCAAATGTGGGATCCATCTTCCCGACATCAGCCGCTCACGTCAGCCCAGAAAGCGGCCCGAAAGGTTCTCAGGCCGATCCTGGAGCATGGCGGTGTTCTAGTGACCACGTACTCGGGCCTTCAGACATATGCGCCCTTACTCATTCCTGTCCACTGGGAATACGCGATCTTGGACGAAGGCCACAAGATTCGGAATCCGAACACGGCCATCACGATCTACTGTAAGGAATTGCGGACCCCGAATCGCATCATTCTCTCGGGAACGCCGATGCAGAACAACCTGATCGAGTTGTGGTCACTGTTTGACTTTGTCTTCCCCATGCGTTTGGGCACGCTGGTCAACTTCCGGAATCAATTTGACATCCCGATCCGGCAGGGCGGCTACGCCAACGCCTCCAACCTGCAAGTCCAAACGGCGTTCAAGTGCGCCGAGACGTTGAAGGATGCGATCAGTCCTTACCTGCTGCAGCGTTTTAAGGTCGACGTCGCGGCGGATCTGCCGAAGAAAAGCGAGCAAGTCCTGTTTTGCAAGCTGACCAAATTGCAGCGTGAAGAGTACACTCGATTTCTAGGCTCTGGCGACATGGACGCCATCATGGCCGGGAAACGCCAAGTCCTCTATGGAGTGGACATTCTCCGCAAGATCTGCAATCATCCCGATCTGCAAGACCACAAAAGATTGTCAGTCAAGGTCGGGTACGACTATGGTAATCCGGCAAAGTCCGGCAAAATGCAGGTCGTCGGATCACTGCTCGAGCTGTGGAAAGACACGGGCCACAAAGCTCTCCTGTTCGCACAGCACCGAATCATGCTCGACGTCCTGGAAAAATACGTCCGGTCTCTCAACGGTCTGAAGTACCGGCGCATGGACGGAAATACGCCCATTCAGATGCGCCAAGGCATGGTCGACGAGTTCAATACGGACCCCGACTTGCATGTATTTCTGCTGACCACGAAAGTGGGCGGGCTGGGGATCAATTTGACCGGTGCCGATAGAGTCATTATATACGACCCCGACTGGAATCCGTCTACGGATCTACAAGCACGAGAGCGAGCGTGGCGGCTGGGACAAAAGCGTGAAGTGACCATCTACCGCCTAATGACGGCGGGAACGATTGAGGAGAAGATCTATCACCGGCAGATTTTCAAGCAATTCTTGACCAACAAGATCCTCAAAGACCCCAAGCTGCGGCAGACCTTTCACCTCAACGACCTTCACGACCTGTTCAGCCTCGGAAGTGAAGCTGGGCCGACGGAGACGAGTACACTTTTTAAAGATGCTCAAGTGAAATATTCCAAAGCAGGGGATGTTAAAGCTAGCCGCTCGACAGATGGCAGGAGCCAGATAGCCATCACGCGAGATGATAATACGATCGAGGTTCTTCCTGGCATTACCTCCATGGAGCAATACGCTGGTGAGAAGGCCGAAGAGGAACAAGCCAACACGGACGGCACCATAAATTCTGAATCACGGATGATGGAAGGGATTTTTGCACGCTCCGGCATCCATTCTGCCGTCGAACATGAGACGATCATCTCTGGTAATAAAGGTTCCAAGAGCATTGCCGCGGATCCGGCCCTCATTGAGCAAGAGGCACGAAAGGTCGCCGCAGAAGCGGCCAAAGAGCTCAGACGTGCTGGAGAGGTCGCCAGAACGGTGCCGATCGGGACTCCGACCTGGACTGGCCAATTTGGTGTCTCGGGGAGGCCACAGGAAACCACACCGCAAAGAGCTTTCAGTACCACCTCGCGCTCTCGAGCTGTGGGATTACAGTCTTCCAGCTTGCTAGCAGGCCTCCAGCAGCGGCAGCTCGGCTCAGGTAACGGTCGAAATACAACACCCAGGACAGCAAGTCCCGCATCATCTGCCGGCTCTGCGACTCCAGCGCCGTCGAGGCCCGTGACGCCTGCGCCGCCACGAGGAAAAGAGTTTGGCAAGCTAATCCGGGATTACCTCACCGCGCATGGAGGGAGTGTCTATACGCAGATGCTCATTGACCATTTCAACCGATTTTGTACGACGCCACAGGCAACCATGGAGTTTAAGGAGACCCTGAAAGTCATTGCAGCGCTGGAAAAGGGAGGAAGAGGCCGAGGACGATGGATACTCAAAGATGAATACAAGCGATAGATTGGTCGCAATGTAGAAGCATACCGAGCCAATTATAAACACGGCGAAAGTCATGGCCCTTTGAATGCCAGTAATTTGCTTTGTACTCGCCGTGAGAGCTCAGCTCGGCAGCACTTGGATTCGAGAACTGCGGGCAACTGTGACAGCATGCTGCATATGTTCATGGTATATATCTCCTTCGATGGTTCCTGCTGATGGCAGATGAAGTTTCTTGTCAATCAATGTCTCCGATTCCTTTTCCCCATCCTCTGCAATCAAGATGGTCTCAAGAATCTTGAGAGATGCGCGCTCGGCGGGTGGAATTCGTCAAGCCAACCATTATCACCGCATGGGGCAAAGCTCGGACGGCATCGACAAATAGGCCGAGGTCAACCTGAACGTCTATATTGTACTCGGTGCCGTCTAGTCAGAGACCGGCGTCCTCGCCTTGAGCGATGATCTGTGACCCTCAACACAGGGTCATACCAAGTTGAACCTGGAGACAACACCTCTCGGGCTACTCGTTTTCATCGATTAGTCCCTGCGGTGACCAGTACTCGGACTCGGTACACTGCAGGTCCACCCATACCAAGGAGTCCGCGAGGAGGTCTTCGAGGACAGTCACCGCTCGCGCCTTTTCCCAGCCCAGATTGACCTGGAGCAAGGACACGGTGACGCTGCCCAGAAGTTGCAACACCTCGAGAACGGTGGATTGGTCGGTATTGAGCTCTTTCGGCACAGATCGAATGAATTGCTTGTTCGCGATGGTTATAACGCTGAAGCCAGAGCCAAGTGGTTCCAGAGCCTTGACGGCCCGTAGAATATCGTCCTCGGAAAGCTGAAGGCCTCCGCCGATGGCTTTACCTTTGGCAACGCTATCACAGCACTCCTTCACGCCTAGTAATCCTCCGTTCTCGTCTCGCGTGGACTGGCAGAGTTCGACCACACGGACAGCAACGGAAAAATAAAAGTCGTTGACGTCGTGCCCCAAGACTTTGGCCCAGAGCGAATCGGCCTTCTTGCCTTTGACGTTGCTCCCAGCCAGAGGATCAACACCGATCGCATTGCACATTCGAGCAAATTCTGCCCGGAACGTCGGATTCGATTTGATCGTGGCCGCATGTTCGAGCGCGAAATTGTGCAGAAGAGACTGGAACACCTCGAGTTGGGCCTGAAGCGCTGCGGCATTCGCAGACTTCAGACTCGAGCCGTGAGCCGCGAACGATTGAGCCGTCGCATTCTTGTTCGTGAAAGCACCGAGGCCGACTCCACGCCTCGTTGCCATATCATCGTCTCCCACCGATATCGCTCTTGACGTGCTGGAGAAGCCGCTCAGAAAACCAGTCTGTACTGGTTGCCTGTCCGAGTCTTGGCGGCAGGTCACCCATTGCCGTTGTCGGCCTAGTGTTGCCAAGACCCACAAACCTCCCAGCAAGGCGCAGTTTGATGATTTTGGCCCTGGAACTTTTCGATCCTCCAGCAACTGACTTTTGTTCAACCAACGCCCCAGTTCGGTCACCGTTGACAGCCAAAATGAGCCAGCCGTGAGTTCCCCCGTTCTGTTTACTGATGTTGGTTTCTCAGTCTATGGTCCGCTGCGTCGCTGGTACACTCAAGCTGCGCCAGCTCGATTCTCCCAATGCTTGCACGATCAATCAGCCAGGGAATTCCTGACGGTCGAGTCGCAATGCCGGGGCGTTGAGGACAGAGAATCCACATTCTCTTCCTCGAAAACCATCCAGCTCGTGTGCTTCACCACCAACGGTCGATCGCCGTCGTGGTTGTGGCGCAGAGCGGTGAGATTTCCTGATTTATTTCGGGGCCTTGTCAGATGAGAGAAACGTTGTGTCAGGTCGCCACCCGTTGGCGTTGCTGCATATCGGTCTCACTGATGAAATATATTTCGTCGAGTTTCGCCTGTCTCCAGTTCGAGAATGCCGCGCCATAGCTGCAATTCCGACTCGGCGATCATCCTCCACCGGACTATACTGATGCAGCTCGCATTGCAGATCTGTGCCAACACAGGACCAGGTCCTCGTTCCAGAGACCTTGCTGAAGAAGAGAAAGAGCCAGGAGAAGGCGAGAGAGCAACGGCTCGCCGAGCTTGAGAAGAGAAAAAAGGTTGGTCTGCCAAGCCACTCTCTACAGAAAAACATCGGTGATGATACCATACCATCCTGCGACTAGACCATGTCGATGTTGTCGCTTTTGTTAACCATCTTTCGGGGCTGAGCATGTTTCCAACACGTGATTCTTTGTGGTCAACGGGAAGACCGAAGGCTGATTGCTCTGTTCACAGGCGAACAAGGAGAAACGCGGTGTCATCTTCAAGCGTGCAGAGACGTATGTCAAAGAGTACCGCGATGCCGAGCGCGAAAAGATCAGACTGCATCGGCTAGCCAAGCAGAATGGCACGTTCTATGTCGATGAGCAGCCGAAGCTGGCCTTCGTCATTCGAATCAAGGGGTAAGAGATTGATTCTCGGGGTGAGCCGTGACGAGCCATGCTGATCCCACTTCAGTATCAACAAGATTGCGCCGAAGCCACGAAAGATCCTTCAGCTGCTCCGACTCCTCCAGATCAACAACGGCGTCTTTGTCCGATTGACCAAAGCCACACAAGAGATGTTGACGATTGTCGACCCCTACATTGCCTACGGCTATCCGAACTTGAAGAGTGTCCGTGAACTCATCTACAAGCGCGGTTACGGCAAGATTGACAAGCAGCGCATTGCTCTGACGGACAACCAACTGATCGAGGACAACCTGGGCAAGTACGGCATCGTGTGCGTTGAGGATTTGATCCACGAGATCTACACCGTCGGACCCAACTTCAAGCAAGCAAGCAATTTCCTGTGGCCATTCAAGTTGTCCAACCCCAATGGTGGCTTCCACACGAGAAAATTCAAGCACTACATCGAGGGCGGCGACCTGGGCAACCGGGAGGAGAACATCAATGCTCTGATCAAGCAGATGAACTAGGGTCGGCAGTCGTCAAGTCGCCACCTACAGATGATCGTGCATTAAGCAAGGGTAGTCTCGGTGCTCTTTCACGAAACGGCTGCAGAAATAAAGGATGCAAAGGACCACTTGCTTGGTCTGCTATCTCAGTTAATGCTCTAGTCCTTCGACAATCTCGCCCAACCGTGTGCCATGGTATTATCCCCATTTGTTCATTGTACACTTGCCTTAGGCACGCCTGGCTTCAAGCCGAAGACTGGCTGGAGTAATTCTCCAGTCTGCCAAGTTCATTTAACTAGCTCGATGCACTTAGCGCGTTCTCGGATACGCGTGACGGTCGCGTGTTCGCGACTTTATGCACTCCCATTTTCATGCCACGTCTCTCGCATCTACTGATAGAATCTTCTGTAGATAGCAAGATGTCGCACCGTGCAGCACTTGCTCAACTTCGGGCTCAACGAGCTTCGGGCAAGACACGGCTTGAATCTTACCAGGTGGAAGAGCAAGGCGACGTGTACGACGAAGTCGATGAAGAAGGGTACAAGAAGGTCGTTCGAAGCCGTCTCAACCAGGACGATTTTGTGGTTGACGACCATGGCGAGGGTTATGCAGACGACGGCCGTGAGGAATGGCAAGCAGAACGCACGTACTACAGCAGCGACGACGACGCAGAAAACGCTCCTCCCGTCAAAGGCAAAGCTGTCAAACGAAAGCGCGAAGAAGAGCGAGAGAAGGATGAGCGGACCAATCACAAAATTCTCAACTACTTCAACAATGGTCCTGTCGCGACTACGAAGCCAAAGGTATACAGATCGACCGCATTTTGTTTCTCGACCGACACTGACCACCGCGGTAGGTACAAACCACGGCGGAAGACGAGGCTTTCATGGCGGATCTGCTCGGTGAAGTAGATGCCAATATCCTTCCAGCGCGGTCCTTCACCAAGAAGGCCGTCAAGTCCGAATCGCGGCGGAAAGTGCGCGTCCTCTCCCCCCCTCTCACCGAGGAACGAGTCCGGCCAAAGTACGAAGGTCCCGTCACTCAATTAGTGGAGACACGCCCTCCGCAAGCCATTGCTGATCATGAGGACGACATGGTCAATTATGGAGACGACGATAATCTGATGAGTGATCCCTTGCCATCATCTCCCGTTGCGAAGGCCGTCGAACGGAAGGCCAAGATGCACGTCAAGCAGGAGGAAGAAGAGGATGAAGACGTGATGGACGTTGCTCAAGCAATCGGCGGAGGACATGAAGGCATTCGGTCTACCAGCGTCAACATGAGCGGGAGCCGACCGCCGCCAAAGATCAAAGCGTCCTCATATCCTTCCCCACAGAACTCGTCTCCTCCGCTGCCGGCCGTGGCTGACGTGGATGCCACGTCGTGGAACACGGTGACAAGCAAGCTCAACGTCCTCAGCAGCCCACCGTCAATGACACAGGTTTTTGGCAAGATGAAAGCTCAAGATGCCGTCGAGGCCGACGGGAGCCTCCGCATGTTCTGGCTCGATTATACCGAGATCAACGGCAGCCTGTGTCTGTTCGGGAAGGTCAAGCACAAAGGTACAGGACAATACCTCAGTGCATTCGTCAAGATCGACAACATCTTGCGCAAGTTGTACTTCCTGCCGAGACGGTACAAGCATTGTGGCGGGCGTGAGACGTCGGAGGAAGTCGACATGAACGCTGTGTATGAGGAAGTCGACGCTCTGATGTCGAAGATGAAAGTCGACACGAGAAAGGTCAAGCCCTGCGTCAGAAAGTACGCGTTTGAACTTCCTGACGTCCCCAAGGAGGCCGAATACCTCAAGCTGCTCTACCCCTACGACAAGAATCCCCTGCCGATGGACCTCCAGGGCGAGACATTCTCTCGGGTGTTTGGGACAAACACGGCCCTCTTCGAGCAGTTTGTGATGTGGAAGAACATCATGGGGCCCTGTTGGCTGAACATTCAAGATGCCGATTTTACCGCGGTGAACAATTCATCCTGGTGCAAACTTGAATGTGCCGTGTCCAAACCGTCCGCCATCAGCGTGGTCGCCGAAACAGAGCAGCTCGAGACGCCTCGACTGACGCTGATGTCGCTGGCCATCCGAACCCAGCTCAACGTGAAGGAGAACAAGCAAGAAATTTTGGTGGCCAGTGCCAGAGTATACGAGAATGTCTCGCTCACCGACACCACTCCACCGGAGAAGATGCCATCGAGAACGTTCACGGTCATGCGACCGTCGGCCACGACGTATCCAATGGGATTCGAAGCGGAGACAAAGAAGCAGAATGGGACATTCATGCTTGAAAAGAGCGAACAGTTCCTGTTGAGCAAATTCCTGGCTCTGTTTGAACGGATGGACCCCGACGTCCTCATGGGTCACCAACTGCAGGAGGTCGACTACAGCATTCTCCTGAGTCGCCTGCGAGAGAAGAAAACGCCAGGCTGGCATCGGATCGGTCGGCTGAAGCGCGGCGAATGGCCAAAGACTTTTGGCAAGACTGGATCGTCCTTCTTTGCCGAGCGCCAACTGCTGGCTGGCCGGCTCATGTGCGACCTGGCCAACGACATGGGCAAGTCGTTGATGACCAAATGTCAGCAATGGAGTTTAACGGAAATGTGTGAGCTCTACCTCGGACCCCCTAACCTACGGCGGGAATTAGACAACGAAGCGGCCCTCAAGACTTGGGCGACCACACGGGAAGGCCTGTTCAATTATGTCAACCACTGCCATGCCGACACATACTTCATTGCCGCCCTCGCCTTGAAATTGCAGATCTTGCCTTTAACCAAAGTTCTCACCGAGCTGGCCGGCAATTCTTGGGCTCGCACCCTCAGTGGGACTCGCGCCGAGCGAAACGAGTACATTTTGCTTCATGAATTCCACCGAAACAAATACATTTGTCCGGATAAGATTTATGGCCGGGTTCGAGCCAAAACCGACGAGGGAGAAGATGGCGACGAAGGTGCAGACACGAAGAAAAAGGACAAATATAAGGGTGGTCTCGTGTTTGAGCCGGAGAGAGGTCTCTATGACAAATTCATCCTCGTCATGGACTTCAACAGTTTGTACCCCAGTATCATCCAGGAGTACAACATTTGCTTCACGACCGTGGATCGATCGGCGACGTCCGAAAACGAGAATGAGGAGAAGGTGCCGGAAGTCCCCGTCGATCAAGCCCAAGGCATCTTGCCAAAGCTTATTGCCACGCTCGTCAGTCGGCGTCGAGAGGTGAAGAAGCTCATGAAGGACAAACGTGCCACTGCGGAGCAATTGGCCCTGTGGGATACCAAACAGATGGCTCTCAAACTCACGGCCAACTCCATGTATGGCTGTTTGGGCTACACCCAGTCCCGTTTCTACGCGCGACCGTTGGCCATGCTGACGACCTTCAAAGGACGCGAAGTCCTGAGAAGTACCAAGGAGCTGGCCGAGAGCACCCAGCTCCAAGTTATCTACGGTGACACGGACTCGGTCATGATCAACACCAATGTCGACAATATTGCCGAGGCGTTGAAAATCGGGAACGACTTCAAACGATCGGTCAACGACCGATACAAACTTCTGGAGATCGACATCGACAACGTCTTCCGCCGGTTGTTGCTCCACGCGAAGAAGAAGTACGCGGCGATCAACATGGCTGAAATGGATGGAAAGTTTGTGGAAAAGCTCGAGGTCAAAGGCCTGGACATGAAACGTCGAGAGTATTGCGCTCTGTCCAAGGAGGCGTCACAAAAGCTGCTGAACGAGATTCTCTCCGGCCAGGACGCCGAACTCGTTCTCGAGAAGATCCACGAATATTTGCGTGACCTTTCGGCCAAGATGAGGGCCAATGCCATCCCGGTTCCGAAATATGTGATATACACGGTAAGAGAGGACCCCCGAGGTGGAGGAGCGTCGCTGACCATGTCAGAAACTTGGCAAGAATCCCACCGAATACCCGAATTCCGATTCGATGCCGCAGGTGCAAGTGGCGCTGCGCGAGATTGCCCGTGGGAAGACCGTCAGAGTCAACGATGTCATGTCCTACATTGTGACCCTGGGTGACGAGCAGACAAAGTCCTTACCGGCCCCGAAACGATCATACACTCCCCAGGATGTATTAAAACCAGACTCCGGACTCCTGCCAGATGTCGAGTATTACCTGTATAAGCAGATTTTCCCCCCCATTGAGAGGCTGTGCGCCCCCATTCCAGGGACTGACTCCGTTCGGCTCGCTGAATGCCTCGGCCTGGATACCCGCAAGTATCAGATCAGCGCGTCCAGTGGCACAAATCCGCAGAGCTCGGAGATATCTCCTCTCGAGTCGCAAATTCCAGACGCCGTCCGCTTCCGAGACGCGGCACGCTTTCATCTCCGGTGCCGCGCTTGTCATCATATCTCGACGTTTGAAGGCCTTTGTGACTCGACCGAAATGTGCACACCCGAGGGACTGGTATGCAGCAGTGCCGAATGTCGGAAACCATTCTCGACGATGGCGATCGTGGCGCAGCTTGAAGCGCAAATCAGGGCACAAACATCTAACTACTATGACGGCTGGCTGATCTGCGACGACCCGTCATGTGGCAATCGGACCCGCCAGATATCTGTGTACGGTCATCGGTGTCTGGGACCCGGTGGCAAGGCCGAGGGCTGCCTTGGTCGAATGTCTTACGAGTACTCTGAGAAGAAGTTGTACAATCAACTCTTGTACTTTGCCGCCATCTGGGACGTGGAAAAGGCCAAAACCAAAGCCAGATCGGAGAGAGAGTATTCGGGCCTCAGGGACCGTGTCATGGTTCTGGCAGAGACCAACAAGGAGGACTTTGCCATGGTCAAGGCCGTGGTGGATGGCTATCTCAAGAAATGCGGGCGACAGTGGGTCGAGATGGACAGCCTGTTTGGATTTGCATTGCTACGGTAGATGCAGACCTCACCTCTTTCGACTCGATCCATGCAGAGGACGCGATGCTGAGATGGTGCATACTGTCGATTTCTTGGTTCAATATCAAACAGGAATGAGGAGCATTTCTAATTTTGCCCGGTGTGATGAGGAGTGACTGGGTTTCGATAGATGACGTCAAGCATCAAGAAAATCTCCTGCAGACTGAATGACTTCGCCTTTGTGATCCCCTAGCTTCAGCACCAATTGCCTCAACACTTGCAATAAAGTCGACGAGGAGAGGGGCGGTTGGTGAGAAGAAACTTGCTGTCCAAATGGCCACACCCAAGGTCCTCGTAATAGCCGGCTCAGATAGCTCAGGCGGAGCGTATGCAGCCCGCAGATCTTGTTGGCTCGTCGATGGCTAACCAGGACCAGTGGCCTGGAGGCAGATCAGAAGGTTCTGGCCGCCCATGGCTGCTACGCAATGACCGCGACGACTGCCCTGACGGCCCAAAATACCCTTGGTGTCGAGGGAATCCATGTCACTCCGCCGGCATTCGTGGCAAAGCAGATTGAAGCCTGTCTCAAAGACATCAGCTGCGATGTCGTCAAAATTGGTAAGCAAACGACACGGCGACCTCTGACAGGGCATTTCTGAAAGCACCTGTGCCAGGCATGCTGGCATCGGCCGAGACCATCAGAGTGGTTGCCGAAACTCTGGAAAAATACAATGTCTCTCGCATCGTCCTGGATCCGGTGTGTTTGACAGCCATGTACAGCAGCACCCCACCACTCATGCTCACCTCACCTGTCCTAGGTCATGGTCGCCACGAGTGGCGCCCAGCTCTTACCAGGAGATGCCGTTCGAAATCTGCGCGAGAAACTCCTCCCCGTAACGGCGGTGCTAACGCCAAATATCCCCGAAGCCACACTCCTCCTGAGAGATGCAGACATCCAGTACAAAAGTCCTACCAGTTTAGATGACCTCAAGGTTTTGGCCAAACTGGTCCACGGCCTTGGTCCGAAGGCCGTGCTGCTCAAGGGAGGCCACATGCCTCTGACCAGATCTTACGTCAAAGCGATCACGGAGAGCGAGAAGACGGTCACAGTGGACGTCCTCTTTGACGGCGCCGACTATACCATCATCGAGTCACCGTACCTGGACTCCAAGAACACCCACGGCACGGGCTGTTCTCTTGCTTCCTCCATTGCTGCCAACCTCGGCGCATCTCAGCCCCTCCCTACTGCCGTCCGAAACGCCTGCCGCTATGTCTCGGCTGGCATTCGCACGGCCGACGGTTCGCTGGGGAGAGGCTCTGGGCCCATCAATCATTTCCATTCTCTCCAGATCCTGCCGTTCACCCCCGGCAACTTTGTCGAGTACCTCCTCTCCCACCCGGCCGTGCAACGGGTCTGGCGCGAGTACACCCATCACGAGTTCGCCTTACAAATGGCCACCGGCACGCTGCCGGTGGAACTGTTCAAAAACTACCTCGTCCAGGACTACCTTTATCTCACCCACTTTGCCCGCACCAACGCCCTGGCCGCGTACAAGTCGAGCAGCATGTCGTCGATCACTGCCTCGGCGGACATCGTTCTGCACATCGAGCGCGAAATGAGCCTGCACTTGGACTACTGCGCCGAATTCGGTCTCTCCAAGCAGGACATCGAGCGGCACAAGGAGAGTCTGGCCTGCGTCGCGTACAGCCGCTACGTGCTCGACATCGGCCAGAGCCAGGACTGGTTGGCGTTGCAGATGGCGCTGGCACCGTGTCTGATAGGCTACGGGGTCACCGCGAAGCGGCTACACGGTGAGAAAACCAGCAAACGAGACGGGAACCGGTACTGGAAATGGGTGGAGAATTATGTGGCCGAGGATTATCAGGAGGCAGTGCGCAAGGGCGTTGGTAAGTCGGAGCCCGGGCGTTGGCGGCACATTTCGAGGTCGCGCTGACAGGTTTGTGCTGCAGAGTTGATTGAGGCGAACATGGTCAAGCAATCACCCAGCAGAGTCGAGGAGCTGATCCAGATTTTCGTCAAGGCGACCGAGATGGAGGTGCAGTTCTGGGCGTTTGGAGCTCACGAACCCACCTAGACTGGGACCTCACGTTGATCCATGTTAGATTGCTGATAGAGCTGACGGGAGACTTCGATTTTCAGGTCTCACAATGAATGATACGTCTTGCGACAGCTGGATGCTCCAGCTCATCCTACCACTCCGCCTCCAAACCCGACCGGCCTCCTCCTACCACCGTTTTCCGGCAATATGGCCATGACCTTGTACGCCTTTCCCATGCCTTTGGGACCGGATTCTACCAATCTCGTCCACCCGCTTTCCAACTCTTTTCTCTTGCGCTCTCCTTCCTCCCCACCGGCTGAGACCTGCTTCAGCAGTCTGTCCGCTCTCTCCTTGATTCCCAACTGAGTTAACCATGCCCCTTGCTCCACGGGCCCATGCACCTCGACACCGGGAGAAGCCTCCAGCGCGGCGTCGGCCAAGGCGCCAAAGTCCACGTCTGCACTGATATCGGCCTCGCCCGCGTACACGAATGGTGAAATGATTCTGTGTTTTCTGATCCCACGCAGCGAGTTGACGGGGATCGTATCCAGCGGTCCATAATCAATGAGCAGCGCGGCACCGGCAGGTCTCGACTCCCTCGCGCGTGCGGCGCCGCCACCACCAATTCGCCAGGCAAAGTCTTGAACGTACCGCGAGCTTTCCGGCGAAATCTCGACGCGGGATGACACTTGCGACTTGAGGCGGCGGTACCGCGGCCGTTCAGGAATGACGAGCGAACTCGGGGTGCTGGCCTTTGCGAGCGTGAGTTGAAAATCTGGCTCTCGGTCTTCCTTTTGGGCTGCGCTTTGCTTGTCCTGATCCACGATCAAGATGGATTTCTGCTTTGTCGGTGCAACCAGCAGCTCCCGCCACTGCGGCGTCCTGCTCGCCGCACCAGGCCGCACCGGGAGATTCTCATCCATGCCTGGCAGTTCTGACCGCTCGTCGTCCAGTCTCGGCGCCACTGACTCGAACGCATGGATGGGCAGGGCATCAAAGAACTCGTGTGCAATGATAAAAGGCATCCCATCCGCCGCCTCTCTCTTTGGCAGGAGCGCAATGTCCTCCACCCACCTCACCGGGATATCAGCATACCTGCTCTTCGCTTCCCACCAGACATTCTTTCCACTCTCATCACTCAACTCCTGCATCGCCACCCCTTCCCCACAGAGCACATCCCTCTGCTTTTTCCTCAGCCCCTCTCCCGCTTCCACCAACCACACAGCGTCAACACTGGAGGCGAACGCTCGGAATTGGCCAATTGTCCTCAGGACATCACTCATCAGCGTACCCCGGCCCGGGCCCATTTCAATGAACTGGACCCCTCGTGTTGGTCGTCCCTGTGCCATCCACTCCGTCATGAACCAGACGCCCACCAGTTCGCCGAAGATCTGCGAGATCTCAGGCGACGTGATGAAGTCACCGGTGGCGCCGAACTGGTCGGCATCATCCGAGCTTGTAGTCCGCGACGCCGTGTAGTACCCGTGGTCCGGTGAGGTGAGGCATTGCCGCATGTACGATGCTATGGAGATGGGTCCTGTTACCTGGGACGAGGAAAGGGCCAAGCACGTCAGTCCCTAAGTGTACATCGAACCCGTGCACATCATTTCATACCTCAATTGCTTTCGCAATTGTCTGCGCCAGCGGAGTTGACCATTGTCTCGCTGGAAACGTCGGAGATGGGGACGGGCCTGCGGCGGAGGGGGACAACGCAGTCGAAAACGAAGACTGCTGCTTTGGCAGCCAAAGTCGACTGACCGTCCAAAACGGACGGCTCGAAGCCGGAGCCAGAGGCGTCAATGAAAGTCTAGTCAGCTGACGAGGTCCATATCTCATGGCGAGCTAGAGGTGGACAGCTGCCAGAGAACAACAGCCAGAAGAGTGAAGTCGAATGCAGGATAATTATTTGTCCAGAGGTCGGGAGGACCAAAAGTCTTGGCGACTATCTAAAATGGGGATATATATAGAAGCCCTGCATTGATCAACAGCTGATGCTTTGTGCATTTTGCCCTGGCCGTTTGTTCTGTTAACCCCAATATTTACTCTTCCATCCTCCATTTGAGGAGCGTAGTTGTGGCTTTGATACTGGGACAATTGATCAGCTTGATCCGGATGTCCGATTCTAAGAGGCGCTAGCGAACATGAATAAATCGACGTTTGACATGTTGACATTTCAAGAACTTCTCCTGCTGCATGTACATTACCCGACGCCGTCGCCATGCAGCCTATAATTCCATCCTCACACCACAGTAATGTACATGGTTCCCTCTCCCTGTCCATACCTGACTCATGACGATCCCAACTGCACAAACCCGCTTCTCTCCTTCTCTCGCTCGCCCAGCTCATTCACCATCCTGTTATACCCGGCGCTCCAAAGCTCTGGCGCATCGGCTTCCTTCTCCTTCTCTCCCTCACCCTTCACATCCTCTCTCGGACGTGTGTGCGGGAGTCCGTCCTTTGGCTGAAGCCGAGGCTGGGGATAAGGTTTCAACATGCTGGGCGGGAACTGTCTCCGGATCCTCTCAATTTTCTCCACTTCTCTCTTCTGCCTCCTCGAAAGCCTTCTCTCCGACTCCCGTCTCTTCTTCTCCGCTAGGCCTTTCTTGATCAACTTGTCCAACTTGCCTTGTGCGGGTATTTTAGCCAGAAAGGTATCAGGCTCGACGACAGCCTCCCCCTTCTCCATCTCGGACGACACAACTTGGTGGCGACGGTCGTCATCATCAAGATCGTCGTCGAAACTGGTTTTGGCATTCGGATCGTATCCTTCCCACAGCCCGCTCCGCTCGCCCTGGCCCGGGATCGCGCCATCGGCCATCTTCCCCAAGAAGGCACCCAACTTCCGTTTCTGCGTCCAGCAATCGTCGACGAACGTCTTGTCCAACGGTCCTTTGCCCTCGTCCTCCAATTTCTCGTTGACGGCCAGAATACGGTCGTAGGCGCCCACCATTCCTCTCAGCAGACCCACAAGGTCGTCCACTCTTTCGGCAATCTTGTTGGTGTCCACAAAGCCCTTGCGCCTCAGCTTGTCGAGCTCCAGCTTCTTGGCTTTGGGAAGGGCATCGTATTCATTCCTGGTCACCTGGGCCTTGATCATGCGTTTCACATCGACCATGTCGGGTCGGAGCCTCCTCAATGCTCTGAATGCGTTGTTCTGTCGAGGGTCGCGTTCAAAATCGAGATCTCCATCGTGCGTCTTCTTCAAAAGGAGAGTTCGACTCAAACCCTTGGTGGTAGCGACGGCCAAGCCCAGATACATGTTGAGGACCTTCGGATCCACTCTCAGCTTTTGACCCATCTGAGACTGCACGTCCGGCGCATCTTCGTCCACCCACTCTCCTTCATCCGCGACTTCCATTTTCTCCTGCATCAGGTCCAAGATCCTGCTAGCGGTGTCAAAGACGTTTGGGTTGTGTTTGTCTCTGACGCAAGTGCTCATGGCAATGACGAAGGTGCCGCGTCGGTAAAGGAGCTTTGCGACATCCGCGGGCCATGGCAGGCGCAGAAGGTCGAGGACAGCGCGGCTGGAGCGCGAAACGCGCAGCAAGCGCAGGTACGCGGTGATATTTTGCGCGTCTGGGGAGATGTTGAACGGTCCATCGGGAGAGGTCAGCAGGTCCCAGTATGCCTTCCCCATCGGGAGGCGTTTGGTCAGCGTGGCGGCTTCGATCAGCATCGAAAGAGTGTTGTTGCCAGGAGCGGCATATATCGAGCTTCTCGTCGCGGGAATCGTGTCTGGGGAGGACGACAGAGTTGGTACCAGTCCTCCACCGGAGAATGGAACGAATTCGCGACCCTTTGCCCCTGACACGGCGGCGATCGACTGGTCAAGCTGGGACTCGCCCTCTCCACCGTCTTCGGCCTCGTCGGCTTCTCTCGGACCAATGTTCGCTCTCGATGGGTGCAAGTTCATGGTCTGCTCAGTCAAGGCAAAGATGTCCTCCAGGTCTCTGCGCTTCTTCGACATGAGGAGCAGCCTTCCCATCGCACACACGAGAGATTCGTCCAGGTGGACGTCGCCTTTTCTCCAGCGCGCGGTGATGTCGACCCACAGTCTTCGCGCATCTTGGATCGCGGACTCGACAACCTTGTTCGTATCCGCGTCGGGGCCGTCTTCGCTGATCCGCTGTGCGATTCTCTTGCGAGCGTCGCCCTGGATGGCATTGAGGATCGTCGTGAACGTGGTCCGATCCGGCGCCCCAGGCCCTTTTTCCGGGAGACGGCCGGCCACGATCCACAACGAGTCCAGGTCACCACCTTTGGCACACACATCCAGAATGGCATTCGTATGGATGGTATTCGGCGTGACCGTCGAATTGGGTGCAAATATGGAGTTGTAGACCTGGACCGCGTTCTTGACAGCGTTGGGCTTGCGAATATTCTGGCGAAAGCCTCGCAGCATAATGGTGTATGTGTGCGCGTCGGGACGGTGTCCTCGCTTTTTCATCTAAGGTTCCACCCGCGTCAGTCCACAAATGCCATCATGCAGCCGTACCGCCGACGGCGGCAACGGCGCCTCTCACCTCGTTGTAGATTTTCATCGCCTGCACGGAACCGCCCTCATTCATCAGCCAGTCGATGATGTGGTTCCAGCTGACGACATTCTCCACGGTCTTGCCATCGCTCAACCTCTCGCTCGCCCGCACCAGGGCCAGGGCGGCATCGACTTCATTGTCTCGCAGTTTAGCCACGACGGCGTGGGCCAGTTTCAGAGGATCGCCGAGATATTGTGCCTCGAACTCGGCTTTCTTCTGCAGCGCTCGCTCCTCCGGGTGGACGTCGAGATGGTCTCGATTGTTTTGCCGGGCTTCCAGATCTTTCAAAGCATGCTTCGGAGTCTTGCCGGTGGCCCGCCGCTTGTTGGGGGGGACATGCTCACGGTCTCGGAGCGCAGGAAACAGCCGTCGGCGATGATGGCCCTTTCGGATCGACGCGAGGGTGGCATGCGCGCGCCAGTCTCGAGGGAGGATGGGAGCCTGTATCAGCGGCCCGCGGGATGAGCGCACCAGTCGACTGGACCAGGGGGGAAACGGAAGATGACAAACGGCAGAACGAAGCGCGCGACGGTAACATGCGCTGCAAGTAAACATTGATGGCCGTGAGAGGAAGGGTGGATGCGAGCTTGCCCAGGTAGACGTCAATGGTCATGGCATAAAGATCCGAAGACGACTTTTTGGGAGCCAAGGGTGAAAGTTGCGGAGCCCAGAATTCAGTCCTGCACTAGCGCACGAAGCCGCCATGATCGACCGGAGATATTAGCCGGCGGCCATCACGGCTGGCGATGCCAGCACCACTGGTTTTCTTGCGCCCGCTGACGGCATCGACCATTCGGGAATTCAAACTGAAACGATAGGGGTCGTGGGGTGGTGATGGTGAACGTGTCAAAAAAAGGCCGCCGTCGGTGTCGTCGCGAAATTCCCAGGCCAGAGCAGCCATGGGTGGTTCCGGCCGACAGGCTGGATCGTTAAGACTGAAAAATAAAGATCTGGCAACATCATGACTCGCTCCACGTCGAGAGCCTTAGGATATCATCTGTCGGTTGTCGGGGCCGCGACAGGCTGCAAAACTCGACAGCGGCGGTAGCGGGAACATTGGTCGGGTTGGGCCCAGCGAAGCGACAACCGTCAAAGAGCATGGGCCACTGGACTCTGCGACGAACCGAACGTTGGTCCTAAGGCGCAATGAGGGTTGCTGCTTGGACTTGATGGAAGTTATCCGAAAGGCTCGCACAGCAGCACCGACAGCAGCACCAGCATCCACACCAGCACCAGCACCAACACCAGCACCAGCGCCAGTCGTAAGTTGGGGCTGCTGCCGGTGCGCATGTCGTGCAGCAGGCCGCAGGTCGCACGACATAAAACCAGAATGACAGGGCCGACACCACACCACGACGGGCGCCATCTTAGTTCCCATAGTCTCGTGTCACCATATCGACCGTCCACACGTCGAGAGACAAACCATGGCTGTCAGCTTCAGGCGACCGGCTCCCGAAGTTTTCCAGCACTAAGCTGTCCCGACTGAGTGGTAATCGCGCCCACCAGGCACGGCCATTCTCTAACTGCAATCGTCAAAGCGAAGAGAGGTCGGTCCGGCGCCTCACCGTTCATCTTGAATTCCATTGTTCACGTCACGATGCGGCCTAACCATAGAGCCTGTAACCCGGCCCTCTTTTGACGTGCATACTCCTGGACACTTTGGTCAATCTTCCGCATTCCGCTCACAGCCTCGGCCGATGCCTCCCTACAAGCGACATCTTCCAACGGTCCCTCGTTAGCGAGACTCGAATTTATGCTTAAGTTGGACCAAAGACGTTGACCCTCACTGCCGGATTCTCACGGCGGCGCTAGGTGGTGTGCCGCTGCCGATAGATGGCCATGCCATAAAACCACGGATGATATTGCTGCTAGGAATAGAAGATCTCACTCACACCTGTCTTTACAAATGACCTCTGTTTTTGTGCCCGTGCGACCAGAGCCTGTTCTGGACCAGTCAGATTGGTGTGGCTCACAATCCCGTCGGTCGGATCGAAGGCTTAACCGACAATGTACATGCTAATCAAATGAATAACAGACAAAAAGCACCCCGGCATCGGCTCTCCTCCTCGTCCACGCTCAAACTCACGCGGCCCAAGAGGGAGACGCCGTGCCGGAGTGGTTTCCCGCTGTGAGTGGCCCCCAATCAAGTCCCAGCTCTCTCCGAATCGGATTCGATCGGCTCAGGTCCGTCCGGGTTAGAAAAAAGTGGTTTGTTGTCAGTCGTAACATGTCGTCACCCCTGAATGCCTAGCCTCCACGGCGATCGTGCCTGGATTGCTGAATGCAGTCTGACCGCCAGAGCGAAATTGGGACTAAAACTCCGCCAACATGCCCGTCTTTGTGCCGCCGCCCTCGACCACGAACCCTACTCCCCCAATTATCTCCTCCTCTCCCTTCTTGGGTATCTTGGGAATCGCATCACAACAATGTACGAAAGGAAAGCGACAAACCTGGCGCTAGTAATGACTGCTCTGAGTTTCTGATCAAGAAGCTATCAGTAAACACTCTCGGCCGTGCGTATCGTTCAATACTGACGCTGTTGGTAGACTTGGCCTTGCTGAGGATACGGCGAGTTGGGATAGTTGGCGTAGCTGCCCATCTGTCCGTTGCCCTGAGGGTACACGATCCCGCCGGGCTGCTGCCCGTACTGGCCTTGGCCGTGGCCATCCGCGGCCTGGTAACCGATCGGGGGGAGTGATGGCCGCCCCCCATTCTGCTGATAACCCGGCGCTTGGACTTGATGAGCGTCACCGGCTTGACCATCGACCTGTTGAGCCTGGGCCGCGGCTCGCTGCCGCTCCTCTTCTGCCTTTCGTGCATTCTCCTCCTCTTTCTTGCGCGCCTTCCACTCCTTTCGAATCTCCTTGAATTCTGTCGCGGTCGTCCTGTCAGCCAATGCGTGGGGAATCGGGAGCCACATACCCTCAGGAGTTCTCTTGGTCCCATGCGATTGCATCGTCACATGTGCATTCAAATGGTTCAGCGTGCCGTATGCCTTTTCACATCCATTCCACCCGCATTTGTACATTCGTTCAATCTCTTCATAACGTCGTCGTGGTCGCTTGTGCTGTTGGGCGCCGGGGATGGGAACAAAAGAGTAGACCTAAAAAAGGTCAGCCAAAACGTTGAGCTCACAATATCGGCGGGCCAGCCGGTCGCACCTGTCCTGGCCGGGGGGCTGCCGACGTCTGCGGCGGTCCCTGGACACCGGGTCCTGGGTGCTGGTACGGTCCGGGGATGCCATGCTGTGGCGGATACGCTCCCCATTGCTCGTGAGGCGGACGCTGCTGCATGTAGGGAGGATGTTGAGGCTGATAGGCGTGTTGCATGTCCTGGCCCGGCGCGTATGGCGAATACGGAGGATAGGTCGGGCTGGCTTGCGAGATGGAGGGATCTATAGGCACGTCCGAGTTAGATTTCACGTGGAGTATGGGATGATGATTGGCATGGTGCGCATGTCGTGCTCCATCTGGCAAAGAGATTGTGGACGGACTTGTTGGTTGAGCCATGGTTCCCACCGCGCCTGGATGAGGTGCCTGAGGATACTGGCCGTATCGCAGATGATCCGAGGGAAAGCCTGAAGAGCGCGCCGACGACGGGGCGAGACCGTAGTCCGACTGCGGAGTATTGCTGCTGGAGATGTTGGCCGAGCGCGGGTCTTGGGTGGTGTATGTCGCCGCAGATGATTGATCTAGAAGACAGTCTCAGACCTGGCCGCCCATTGTTGGGGGTCGGTTGGTGGATTCGGATCATGCTCACCTGACTGCGCGTACTCTGCAGCACCTCTGTCCATCAACGAGGCGCTTGACTGATCACAGTCCCGGGATGCGATCGGTGACGGTGGGTTTAAACAACCTGCAATGCTGGTGATGGTGCTCTGTCCCGGCGGAAAGGCTGGTTGACAGCAAGACGTCCCAAAAGACAAACAACGTCCAGGCCGCTGCTCGGCTGGCAGCGACGATGCGATTGAAGCAAACCTTAGGGCGAGAACCGGCGTATTCTTTATTTTGAGTGTGCCCAGCGGGCAAAAGCGTCGTCAGGGTCAAGAGAGCCCGAGACGGTGCTAATCGACGGTGGAGAGAGGCGCCAGTGTCAGAATGGGTCGGGAACTTGTGCAGCGTTTCTGCACGAGCGAAGGACCAGATCGACAGCCGGCTCCTGGGTCGAAAAGAGGATGGCAGGGGCGAAATCGGTCTAGTCGGCGGGCCAGGATGTTCGCAGGGAAGATTTTAGCAGCAACAAGCAGCAGCAGGAGGAGGAGCGGCGGTCGTAGCACGGCCAGCAGCAGATAGCTGTCCTTCCAGCGACTAGTCACTAGTCTGCGACCCCAAATGCACGGGCAGACCAAGAACAGACGGCACCTGTCGAAATGGCGCGGCACCAACGCTAAGGCGAAAATGAGTTTTTGAAGACAAAACAGAGGACGAATCCCCGGGTCCCTGGCCGCCTTTTGAACGCGTGGAAGACGGCGGGAACAACAGGTTACTTCTGTGCCCGGCTGGGCTCGGCGGCGTTTTCCTCCTCCTCACTTCCCCTGCTCCTCCCTCTTGTTTTTCGCCGCTGCGTTGTGTGAGGGCAGGCCAGGGAGTGGACCCCTGCCGGCCGCGGTGATTCGAAGATGGGGATCACCCTGTCTAGCGGCCTGCCAGGTTCGAGGAAAAAACCGCGCGCTGGTGAGTGGTCCGAGGCCCAACGGGCAAATCGCAGAATCGGAATAAAATAGAGTTTGCAGTCCGGTGGAGGCGAGGATGGAAACAGCGATAGCGTCGTGGTACTAGTGTCCAGGCGAGCTGTCGACTAGAGGGATGGCGCGACCAAGACCACTGGGAGCACGAGGACGAATGGGCCCCAGAGACGACAACAGAGGAGGTCGCAGCAGCGGCACCACCACGAGCCTGCTTTCCGGCAAGGATCGAGACGACCACACGATCGGACCAGCCTCGGAAACGCTGTCACGCGTCGTGCGGTAACGAGAAGGCGAACGCGTCGGTGATGGAGGGCGAATGGTCGCAGATATTGGTGGAGAATGGTGATAAACCGCCCGCCCCTGGAGATGGATGACGGTGACCCTGCAAGAAGCAAGCGGCGAGAGGCGAAAAGGTGATTTCTGCCGCTCCCAGCAAAGGACATATTGCGCTAGCCTTGATGTGGACTGGCGTCCTTGGCGTCGCTTACTCTGCTCTAGAGGCCACGCGCCCGCGACACATGGATTGACGACTGACTCCCTGGTAAGTCTCCGACATGGGGTGCACCAGTGTCTGATTGCACAGGGACTTGCCCCCCTCCCCTCGGCAAGCCAATGGCCTTTTCATGAACTCACTCCCATCCATCTGGTGGTCATCAAGAGTGGAGTGTTGTCCCGTGCACAAGTCAAAGTGTAGGCAGGGAGTAAGGTTGGCACCAAGGGGTTGCCGGGACTTGCCCTTTCCTTCTCTCTTTCTCCCGTCCCCTCCCCGGGCCCACTGGGGGTTCTTGAATCATTCATTACTATCTATGATTACACCACGACAAAGATGATCAAAAAGTACACCGCCGCTTCTCTATGATGCCATGGCGGTGCTCTCCATACCACCGTGGTCTGCCTGAACCCCACCCCGAAGCATACGGTGGACCAGCACGGAGCACACATTTTCTCGCCTGACACCCAACCCGTGTCCCTGCCACTGCGGCCTGGAAATCTGCTGTCTGTGATTCATGTCTCCTCGCGGTGAGGCAAATGCTCCTGGGGCGGCAAATGGGCAATCCCAACAGGACTCCATCTTTGTGGCCACCCTCCTCAGCCGCCAGCCCACCGTGATGATGAATCCGAGTCGGTGGACCCCGTCATGGAAGGGACCCATTTCTTCTTTCCAAGAAAGTACCACCTTACCTGCCTGCCTTGTTGATTCCCACGGGCCGTCATCGGCGCCTCCCAGCAGCCACGCAGGCTGCAGAGTTACCTTGCATAATTTTTGACAGGTCTCTGCATAACCACGGGGGGGGGGAACCGCTCAAACGGTGATCTGATCCCGTCCTGGCGCATGACCAATGCTCCGGCAATACTACGGCAGGGTGTCGTTGCTCAACCCGACCTCGACCCTGACGTTCAACTCGTAATTGCTTTTTTGTCCTGCATGATCGAGGTGGTCACTTGGGGTTGTCGGCCTGCCCCATTTAGCCGAGATTGGGGGATCATGCAGATTGATTGCCCCCGGGCCCGACAGAGGTCTGTCTCATCAATCTTCGACCTCCGGGTATTCTTGCAGATCGGGCCTTTTTGTCCTGAAACCCACAAAGTCTAGTCATTCGGTGACGTACCGGTCACGTAACACTAAAAATCAAGCTTCGCAGCCTTCCCCGAGCCTTGCTGGTTCCTGGTGTTGCTTACAGGGGGGCGCCCTAGCATAGCGCGAGAGCTCTTCCAGCCTGGGGACAAGTTTCTCGAATGTCTTGACCTCTGGGTGTAATCGACTCGATCTCGGTCGACTCAACCGCCATCCCACGGTCGGGTCTCGCCATGGCTGGGGTGTTGCCAGGTCCAGAGTGTCCTCCAACCGGGACACCGCTCGTCCATCCGCACGAGTGCTGGTCGAGTGCTGGCCGATCGATCTGGGAATGGATGTTGAACTCGTATCGGAGCCGTGCCCCGGGACGTCTGTATTCGACCGTGATCTCTCCTTCCAATCCCAGTTAGAGAAGTCGCAGGCCCGCAGCAGGCCCCTTGGCAGACGGAATTAATCGGCAGACGCAGTAAGTCATTTTGGGAGAAGGAGGTCTTCCTCGTGCGTTGGTTGGCCGACACCGACCAGCCATCATCTCAGCGCGTTCACGCCGTGGGGGGCCGATTGAGGGGAAAACTTGTGCGAATAGGGTCAACGCCAATCGATCCCCCGTCGGACATGCTCGGACGCACATCTCGTGGCTGGGACGCCTGTTCGTGAAGAGGCCATGGTGTCGTGGTGGTAGTGATGGTACAAGATCGGGAGCCATGATCGGGCATTGGGTGGGATGCAGGCCGGTGGGCCCATTCAGGCCACGGCTATGACATGACGACTCGAATAGTGCCCGTTGTCTGAGCAGGGAGGAGTGAGCAGGGGAGCCGAGCAGGGGGTGAAGAGTTGGGAGATGAGGACATGGGAGAAAGCAGCCACAGGAGGACGTGTGGTACCCTGTGGAACTCTTCTTCTCCTCGGTGGGTCTTCGGCTACAGTCTGGAGTCAACTCAACTGGTCAAGCGGCCGTCCGCCGTTGCATCTGATTTCCTGGCCCTGGCCACTCTGTGCGGCATTTGATTTGCCCGGGGCTGGTCGCAGGACGCCAGCAGCGAGACTTGGGGGAGATGCTGCAATCACCTGCAACCTTCAACATCACCATGCCGAAGCTCCGAGAAGCAGCAGGCCCAGGAGCGAGAACTCAGTCCCGGCCACCGTGAGTTCGGGGACGGAGACCGCAAAGAGACTAGAGGAGTCAGCGGTGATTTGTCGTGAAGAGCGGTCTGCCTCACTAATCTAATATTATCTATCTCTGATCATGTCCGCACCAGACCGCGACAATACGGCAACACACAGGGCCTGGCAGTTGAATTTCTGGCTGGCTGTCTGGCCGGTTGGCTGTCTGGCGGTTGGCTGTCTGGCGGTTGGTTGTCTGGCGGGCTGAAGGTTCGTTCTGTAAGTGTGGACAAATCTCTATCAATTGCGGCCACATTGTACCCCGCCTCGGCACTCGGGTATAGCTCAGAACTAAGAACCTGACACCGCCCGGGATCGGTGACGAGGATGACAGTCTCTTTCCCGGCCGGTACGGCGTCTCCGGACCGGGCAACATAGGCGACCTGTTCCGCTTGGATTGAGTCTGCAGGACAGACCAGATTTGAGGTGGTCGTAGCAGACTGGCCATGGCTGACCTCCCCAGCATCAACATTTGGCCTCGACGAGGCTCTGCGCTGGTGCCTTGGCCCTGGTTGCTGGAGTGCACGAGGCTCCGTCGTGCTACCAGCACCGGCCCCAGGCTTAACATCGTCTTTGGGTGCTAGGGCCCAAAATGCTGGGACACTCCCGAAACAGTGGTCGCTGGACTCCTAGTGCTCCTGGTGCCAGACCCGGGTGGCCAGGTGAGGCCGCACCCAAGGCCTAGGGAGAAGCACTGTCCTGGCTGGCTGGCCGGCCGGTCATCGGCGAGTTGTCGGTCGCATGTGTGATGGGGCCATTGACTCGTTTCTTGTTTCACACTCCACACCAAGCACACCACAGCACACCACTCCCTTCCAAAAAGACACAAGCGGAACGTAGAATCCCCATGTCCCATCCGACCATTGTCTCTTCTGCTCTTTGCTGTCAACCATGTGCTGCCCAGATACGGGCGTGGGGCCAGAGTCAATGCAACCTCAACGTGGGCCGTCGATTGTAGGAGATGGCATCCCATCCTTGTTGAGCTGATTTCGGAGGGGTGGCATTGAGCTCACAACAATCCCAGGGTGCAAGTTAGAGAAGTCCAATTATAAGCATCCTGTGGAGCACACTTGCGGCCCGTATTCCACCTGGGGAGTGGAACCTGTTCAAACAAAGACTTATGACCCGCGTGGTCTTTCAAAGTGTGACCTGTACCTCTAGCCCAACTCGTCTCTAGTCCGATCATGCAAGATACTGCAATCCAAGACATGATGGCGACCTCATGGCCACTTCATTTCGACAGCTGCCTCTTGTGCGAGACCCAAGTCTTGGTGTGCTTGCCACCATGCTTACAGACTCTAATCTGGAGGCCCGTGGTTGTGCTTCTTACACCTGCCTGGTGAACAGTGATTGTTCCAAGTCTATTGGGTATCTGGTTCTATTTGCTCGACAGCCAGTGCAGTCATAGCACCGACTCTTCCGTCAGACTCTCCATCCAGCAACTCTTCCGTCATTGACTCTCCATCCAGTGACTCTTCTGTCCACTGACTCTCCATCCACTCTCCCGTCCACTGACTTCCTTCCAAAAACAAACCCAGAATCCCATTGTGACGCCGTGAAAAGGAGGAAATGACTTGCCAGCAAAGACTAACCTCGACTTCTCCCCCAAACTGAAGGAGACGTCCGTTTGTCAGGCGGTGTCAACCCCCCTCCCAAGACTGGACGCCCACAATCATGCTGAAGAATGTGAAAGCTCTATCTTGCATCCATGTGTTCTAAAACGCGTGTGCGTGGCAAAGAAAAAGAGTCAGAATCAATCGTCCCGTGCTTCCACATCCACCGGTTACCATCGACTGCGGCCGAGAGGGGCGGCGTTGGACGCTGTGTACCCGCCACGACCTCCACGTCCACCGCCCCGGCCGTATCCACGGCCGCCGCCGCCGCCGCCACCGCCGTAGCGGGCCATTTCCGCCAGGCGAGGATCGATGCTCTGCTTGGATTCTTGCAGGATACTGACCAGATCGCGTGCTTGCTTCGCATCTGATAAATGGGTCAGTCGAGGTTCCAAGATATACAGCCCGTGGCCGGACCAGAAGAAAACTTACTCTCAGTGGTGAAAAAGGTGATGGCGGTGCCCTTCTTGCCAGCACGGCCTGTTCTGCCGATGCGATGAACATAATCCTCAGAATTGTTGGGATAGTCATAGTTCAACACGTGAGTAATGTCTCGCACATCTTGAAGGAAAGGTTAGCAAGACGGTCAAAGTTTAGCTTACGCGGGTCGGGGACCATATGTGGTCGTGTGAGCGGAGATGCATCACTCTCTCTCTCCGAGGAGAACGTCGAGCATGATCCTCAACGGCAAAATGTCCATGTCCCGGGGGTTGGCAATCGTCTACGGTCCTCGGAAGAGATCCTGGATTTGCAGCTTTGGATAGTCAAGAGAGGGTTTCCACGCCCGGCCCGTGTGCACGAGGCAGAGATGGAAATCAAAACGCCGGATGATCCTGGCCCACTGCAAAAACGGATCCAAGATTCTCTGAGAAAGGACCAAAAGAACAGAGCCTGGACAAAGTTACGCAGTCGGTTGCATAACGAGCACAGAGAGCGCGCACCATATCACACGACGGCAATGGTAAGAAAACCAAAAGGAGAGCAGACACAGGGAGGAATAAAAGGGGGGGAAGGGAGAGGTTTGCTTGATCATACCGATACCACGAGATGCGACATCCGTAGCAACCATGATCGGGCTCTTGCCGGTCTTGAATTCGTTGAGAACCCAATCACGTTCGTTCTGTTGCTTGTCGCCGTGAATAGCTAGTCACCGTCAGCGATGAAGCCATGAGCAGGGGGAAAGGGACTCACATAATGCCGGCCAACCGTCTTGGCGCAAGAATCGAGTAATTTCGTCGGCGACGCGCTTGGTCCCGGTGAAAATCAGGACCTTGTTGCTCCGGTCTTCCATCATTTGTTCGAGATGCTTGATCATGCGGTCCCGCTTCTCGAATTCCGACACCACTTCGACGATTTGGGTGATGCGGTGGTTGGCAGAGAGATCCATCGAGCCAATGTTGACCTGGATGAAATCATTGAGGTAATCCGAGGCTAGCTGTCGGACTTCCTTGGGCCACGTGGCCGACCACATACAGGTTTGTCGGTCAGGCCGAATTTGGCCAATGATCTTGCGAATCTGGGGTTCAAAGCCCATGTCCAGCATCCGATCGGCTTCGTCGAGAACCAAATACGTCACACGGCGCAAGTTAGTCTTTCCAGCTTCCAGCATGTCAATGAGACGGCCAGGCGTGGCGATGCAGACTTCGACGCCTCTGCTGAGGTCCCGAATTTGGCCCCCCTTGGGAACGCCACCGTAAACGCAGGTGTTGCGGATCCGGGACGACTTGCCGAACTTGGTGATTTCTTGCTGAATTTGAACGGCGAGTTCACGAGTGGGGGCGAGCACGAGGACGATGGGGCCATCACCGGGAGCCAGAAGGGGTTGGGCGTTGATGTGGACGATCGCAGGCAAACAGTAGGTCAACGTCTTGCCAGAACCCGTCTCGGCGATGCCGACGACATCACGTCCAGAAAGCGCCATGGGCCAGCCCTGAGATTGAATCGGCGTGGGATGAGTGAAGCCCTGCGCCTTGACTTCCGACATGACATAACCGGGGAAGCCTGCCTCATCGAACGTCTCCACCGGTCGCGGGACATTGCGACCCTGCACTGTGATTTCTTTTTTCCTGCGGAACTCGTCCACATCTCGTTGTGATCGGTTCGTGACAATCGGGTCTTCTTTGTAGAAAGATTTCTCGAACTTGGGCAGCGTCGACAGATCCCAGGTCGGTTGTTTCAAGCTGGCGCCGAGATTCGACATTTTATCGCCTCCGCTGCCGCCATATCCACCGGATCCGTATCCACCGCCGAATGAATGTCCGTTGGAATGACCATTTGAATAGCCACCACTTGTCCTGTTACTTGACATGTCAGCAAATTATCCAGCAAACGATGTGGTCATCGGGAGAGAAGGCCATGATGCCAGGAGGAGCGGAACAGTACTCTAGGCAGCGGCGGGCGCCGCGTCTGTTCTGCGCTCTCGCATCAAGGGTCCGAAGAGAATGACATACCCATTAGAGTAGGAGCCGCCGTATCCGCCATCCCTGGAGGACCCGTAGCCACCGCCGTAAGACATGACGGGTGAGATGTTGTGATGTTTGAAGGGATAAAGAAACCGCAATAAATGGACTCTGTGCGGCAGAGAGAATCGTAAAATGGCCTCGATGTCAGATGGGGCAGTGCGGGAGGAAGAAGAGAGAGTTGACAAAGAAGTTGGGTTCAGCTGGCAGGGAGAAAATTCATTTGGCCTTCAAGGCAAGAGGGCGCTAGCGGAGTTTGCACCCTAGATCACGTGTATTGGTCACGTGGGTGGCGTTGTAGATGACGTAAACAAAGTGAACCCGGGCGCTGGCCATTTTTCAAGTTTGGGGACAGCCTTGATATTTCAATTGTTATGTGGAACACAAAGGTGCATGTCTAGTCGCACCGATCGTTCACACAGGAGAGCCTGCATCCGTTCTACAGGTCTGACAAGATCCAGACATCCTCTTATTCTGCGACCAGGGTTGAGCGCCAGGATTCATCTTCCCATTTCTTGAAACCGAGCCTAGACGCGGTGTGTAATCCATCTCTCGGCTATTTCCACATGTTGACCATGCCCATGTTCCATATATCCGCCATGTCAAAGTCAAAGAGACTGTCGTTGAAGGGATCTATTGGCCCAAATGCATCGAAATCTGGCAAGGCGTGAGTCTGCTGAGCGTGTAAATGGTGGCCCATGGCTTCTGTTGAAGGTTCGACAAGAGCGCTATCACGGTCTAAACCGACGGTCTCGTCGGCGGCGTCTGGTTCTTGCTGGGCCATAATCTCGCCATGCAGTCTCACGACCCGGTCGGCGGTTTCTTGTGCAAAATGCTCCGACGGAATCATGGGCGACATCTTGGACCTGCACAGTGCCACGCAACTCGAGGTCAGCCAGAATGAGTGGAAGCCCTGCCCTGTTCAGCGATGAGGTTAGCCGTGATCTGAACACACGCCAGCCATCAACACCGAATACGTCTTTCCATCTTCAAGGTCCGACCAACAGTGTCGAGGTCTGTCACAATGCAATTTGATTGAATTCGACATGGATCATCATGCTTTGTCTCTTGTTTATCGTTGGGAGACAATTATCATATGAGAACAACTGGAAATGACTCACCTAGGCGTCGCACACGGTTTTCAAACATGTCGACAGACTTTTCGATTAATTCGATGATGGCCTCCCTGTTCAATGTGAAATCTTCCTTTGGGCCAGACGACACGACGATGTCGTGGCACAGGGCCATTGTCGCGCGGAAAGCATCGTCTCTCAGGTTGGTGAACCACAGACTGCGACTTGTCGACATGGCCATGTATATCTGCATGGTCGCCAAGGCTGCATTACGCCGTGCAACTTGAGAATAGAAATGTAGTGACAGAGCATCGGAATTGGTCGCATATGGCTGATGGAGCAGGAGCAAAAATTCGCAGAGCATCAGCCTCGACATATCCCTGGCCGTAGAGCATGACGGCTCTTTTTCCCATTGGGGCAACTGGTCCAGTATTTCCCGAATCCGGGGATCGAAAGCCATGACGCTCTCGTAGTCCACGGTAGAGACAATGCTATTGATTCTGGAGAGCATTTTGATTCTCAGAGGAAGATGCTGTTGTGTCAGGATCAAGAAAGACGTGCGCGTGAATTCCTCTAATGGTCTCGCTGGCGGCATGCTCTGCGTCTCTTCGTCAAACTCCTCGTCGTGGACATTCAACGGCGGCCGGCAATCCCAATCCAAAGCGGTGATGGTCGCTGGCATACCCCGGTCGAGACCAGCCTGCATCTCTTCGAGACGTCAATCAACCAGGTCCTTACGAGTGTGAACAAAGACTTACCCAATTCCAAAATGGTGAACCACAACCTTCGTCTCATCTGTCATGCTCCGTCAGCGCCGGCGTGGTTGAAAGATGTTAGAATGATGACAGGGCTCTCAGGAACCATCGGGATAGCACAATTACACGACTCGGAAGATGCAGACTGTGCCATCTTCTGTGCGCCGATGGAGCGGTGGGTGGGGAAAACAGACCTCTTGATCGAATGGCGATATCTTGTCGCTTCTAATCGTTCCTGCAGTCAGTGACAAGTCCAGATTGAAAACAAAGGTGCTAACAATGTGTGGCCTCGGGTGCTGAAGCCAACCATTGAGGAGGATTCAGAATGGAGTGTGATAGACTTACATCGCCGACGGCTCTCTGTGCAGACCAGCGGCCATTGCTAGCCGGAGCAGGTGCCCTGCGACCGTCCACTCTCGTTTGATCTTGGCACAGTTCATTCTTTTGGCCATGACGACGAGCACTCGGATTTGGAAAATCGCCAGAGTGACGTGTTTGTGGCTTTGCATGTCCAGCCAGTCCTCGCATACGTTGATCCATGTGATGGCCCTTTGCCGGGAGAGCGATCCACGACCAATAAATCCGGGAGGTCCACCAGGGACCACGACGTTGACGGCGGCACACACCAGAAGCAATTGCACCACAAAGGGCACCGTAGAATCTCCCGGTGAGTTCCAGAAATTTTCGTAGTCCCGGAAAAAGGTAGGTGCATGTAGCACTCGGTATGTCGTCTCACAAGTTTCGAAATATTCGTGCACAAGTAAGTCGGCTCGCTCTCGATCCGGGACCAAAGGCACCAACGAGTCCAGGCCATGCGAGACAGAAGTGCCGGTTGGTGACATATTCTTTTGCCGCAGCTTTTTCAGGCAATCTCTGACCTTTTCAAGCTTCGGTATGCGGTGGAGAATGTCTTTCACAAACCGAGACAGTTCTTCAAACTGCAGCAAGAGACTGGCCGCGTGACTGGGACCGAAGTACTGTGTTTTGAAGGCTTTTCCTCGAAGTAATACACGGTCACACACATGCGTGTCGTTCTTGTCCGCGCTTCGACATGGTCCAGCGGGATGACCTCTGACACCGGACCAAGTCAGTTAAGAGGAGAGAGAGATGCCAAGCAGAAAAGAATAGAGTGGGTAGGATCTTACAGAGTGAAATACTTCTTGGGAGGCCCTGGTTTGGGGTCAGCAGCCCGGACGAAGCTTTCCAATTCAGAGATTCGCTGCTCTAGGTCGTGTCCAGGCCTGGTCTGAGGCTGAGGCTTTGGACCAGTGTGAGTTAGCTTGTCCGAAACTGGTTGGGCGTTTCCATGATTAGCAGAACGCGCTTGCCATGTCTCGGCGTCCTCTGCCCACGTAGTCGACCGCTCCCGACGGGCCTGTGGACTGTCGTCGGTGGGCGTAGGGATGGCGTTGATGGCCTTGTCTCGGTAGGACACATAAATGCAGTTAATCCCGCCTTTCTGACATCGAATACATTTTGGAGAAGTTCGATCGCACTTCTGAATGATCACCGATCATCAGTAAATGCCAGGGCAGGAAATGGAACTTCAGACGAGGTCGTCTCTTCCAGCGCCACCGGCCGTATCAGCCGACGGAGGAGACGAGTTAAGAAGTAGTCTCACTCGGGTTCGACAAGAATGCGGGGCATTGCTTACCACCTTACGCCGACGGCAGTCGACACAAGACAGCGCCAGTCGGCGGCGCTTCTCACCCATGGCGACACAATTCTCCCAAGGTTGGTCGAAGGTCTTACGCCCTGGTCGTTCCGAAATAGACTTGCGCAACCCTAGACGAGCGGCATGACATTATTGGCTTGGGATAAAGCTGCAGGCACCTTTTCCGGATGGCGGAGAAAAATATGTCAGGATGAAGGAAGGGTTCAAGACGAAACTGGTCGGACCAGAAGGGTGTGCTCAATCTGGCGCCAAGAGGCGCTTATGGCTGAAATTGACAGAACCACTGGGCAACTTTTCTGCTAGATGACTGACAAACGTGGACGGAGACAATTCCACTTGATCCACGCAGGCAACTGATGCTGGGGGGCCTGAGCCACACCAATGTTGGACTCCAGCTTGATAAAAAGGTTAGCTCGGCCACCGAAGACCTCGGCCGAAAGTCCGCACTATCGCCGAGGTGGCCCAAGGCTGGCCTGGCATATCAGCCTGGGTGCTTTCATTCATGAAAATGTCGTTGATTAGACTGATGGTTTGTCGGTTCCTACCATGGTCAAGTTTCAATGCCAATACATTTATAAGTTGAATGAGAGTGACAGTCAGAATTGAACTTTAATAGCAATTCTAACAACATAACCGAGGACGCAGAGATTTGGCATCGCCTTCCGTCTCAGAAGCGGAGTGGCGGTGTTTCACAGACGCAGAGTTCTCAAGAATTCAATCGTGCCAGCATATCACCTCTATTTAGTTGGAGTAGGTGGCTCTCGAATCTACACCCAGTTCCCGCCGCGCAAGTCGCTGTAGCCTTTGGGCTCCAAGAAGATATCTGTTCCTCGTGGAAGAACCTCCGCTCTGACCAGTGCCGGATTGACTAGCTCGATTGACACCTCACTGCCCAAGGGCCAGCCCAAGTCCGCCGCGGGTGGCAGTGGGATCGCCTTGTTGAGACTGCTAGCTCCGGCTGCATGGGGATGTGCTTTTCCGTCTCTGCGGCGCTGTTGTTGGACTCCGCCAGCCCTCGTGTTGAGTCGATGATGTGCTCGACGACTCTTAGTTTTGTGTGGTTTACTCACCCTCCTGTAGCACCACATCACGGCCAGACATGTCGGGACCAACACAGCAAACAAAATGGCAAAGACCGCTCCTGCTTGGATCATTTTCACCAGTTTTTGGGTTTCAACCGAAGGCTTTGCTTATCATCAAGATGCCCAACTCGGTCCTCATGCACCGGCTGAAAGACGAGTCGAGAAAGGTCATCTCGCCATTTTATACATCATTATCCGATATCAGAACAAAGAGGACCGCGGACAACGAACATGGGGTGAGAGTGAATGGACTCTTTGTTCTCACTAATGTTGGACTATTCTCATCCCATTGGGAATGATTTTTTCCATTGCCACGATCATTCTTTGACCTTTGTCCTTTATGCACAAAGTCTCAGGTTTGTCCTGGAACTCAGCAGCGCAGGCCACGCCAACAAGTGGCGTATAATGCTTTAGGGTTTCGACGGCCAATCTAGTGCTTCCCTGCTCCTATCCGGCAGACTTACTGACCCACATCCCTCCCGGTTGGTCTCCACAGACCTGCCCAACGACACACCAACTAAGCTCACCACCGGGCGGTATCGCTTCGAGGACAGGTCTGCTCGCCAACGCGGGCCGTTGAAGCAGAAGACAGCGTCATGAAAATAACTGAGCCGCTGGATATCGAAGCCAAGGCTAGCCATACATCATCCGAGAATCGAGTTTGACAGCGATGCAAACTACAGCGGAGTGGACATGGCAAGGGCCGGTTGAGAGGAGCACACATCTTCAGCCATCGCATCAGCCAGTCTCCCACGCCGCCAATCACAACACACGAACGGATGATGAAGACAATGAGGATGAGATATCGCCACCCTCACCGGGGTAAAATCACTCGACTTATTGACCCTTCACCACGCCACTCAAATCGGATCTCGCCTCACTGACGTCTAATTCCGTTTTAGCTAGTGCAGACTTTCAAACCCGGGAAAAGCCCGCGGGGGGGAACAGCATCTGTAGCAAAGGCAAGCAGAGACGAAACAGGGCCGACCAGCGAGGGGGCCTTCCCGGCGATCTGAGTGGTTGAAACCATTTAGAAGAAAACTGCGAGTTGAGTGCTGGTAATGAAATGATAGGGACAGGTTGAACCGCATCTTTGTGTGAGCAGTGACACTTGACTTGTGTGCTTGACCCTCTCTCTGCATGGCTCTCAAGGTAGACATCAACTCGGACGTCAATATTCTCGAACAAAGCACCAATCAAAACGTTTCCAGAAGAGTAGAGTTATTTCTTCACCGCAGAACACTTCGGGTCCGCAAAACCATACTCATTTGGCGCCTCACCATCACATATCACAAGCCTATGCCGTGGCTGTCGGGGGTGCTGGCTGCAATCCAGACGTCGCAGGACCCTCGGCCGGCTTTGCTAGAGAAAATGGTTGGAAGAAGTCTGGGTCATTCTCAAGTTCTTCCCTCACCTGCGAAACGTCAGCAACAGCATTCAGCGGCAGCAGAAGAGCAAGGTTCCGCTTACAATGTCCAATCCACCAACCAGTTCGCCGTTGGTGTAGAGCTGGGGGAACGTGGGCCAATCGGAGAACACCTTCAGGCCTTCACGGACGTCGTTGTCTAGGGAAAGTTAATATACCTTCTCAAGCCGTGGTGACGCGACTTTCCTGCAAGAATATTGAAAAATCTGGCACCATTAGTCTCAGGCGGCCAAGAGGGCTCTCGGTTCATGGCTTACCCGTAGCGAACCTGATGCTCTCTCAGAATGTTGACCATCTGCCGGCTGAAGCCACACTGCGGTGCACTTGGGGTGCCCTTCATGAACAACATGACCGGTCTGCGGCAAGTTAGAAGGTTGACAAGGGGTCCATTTGATCTCTGACTTACGCTGCCTTGACCAGCTTTGCCAACCGCTCATTCAACTCCTCTCTTAACTGGGCGCCCGATGAATTTGCGGGCGCCGTCTGAGGATCGGAGGTCGTGGGAACGTATGCGCTGAGGTTTTTCGTCGCCGCGCTGTTGCCGTTCGGCTGTTGGGGTGTCGCTTGTAGAGGAGCGCGGATGCCGGCATTCGAACTTGCTCCAGCATACCGCTCGACCGCGGCGCGCACCTTTGTCGCATCGCTACCGCTCACCGTCTCAATCGTCTTACCGCCACGAAGGAGGACGATGAACGGCACGGCGGTAACGTTGAACGTCTCAGAGACGTCAGGAAGCTCTTCAGCGTTGATGGAAAGGAAGGATAAGTTGGACTCGGCAGGGTAGGTGGACGCCAGCGTCGTGAGGATGGTTCTCATCTGCGCACATGGGGCCGCCCAGGGGGTGTGGAAGTACAGGATGAACAGTGTGGACGGTGAGGCATGTTGAGCCAACGTCTGAAACGCGGACTCTGACCCAATCTCCTGGAGCGTGGCCATTCCGACAGCGATAGAGTCTCGATAACCTTGCAGTGAAAGAGAAAATGGATTCAACTCAACCGGCCGAGTCTGACGCGGACCGCGGAATAATAATCAGTGGCATGGTTGCGAAGCAAGAAATGTATAGAATGACGCCATGCGCAGGCCCTCCAGCGCCAAGCCGGGGGGCGGTTATCAACAGCTCCAAAGATCCGACGGAGATGCCAGTATTCTGACACGGATCTTGTTCACTTGCGCCAACTTTGGCTGACCAAGGCCTGACTTGATGATGAATCGCGCGTGGGGACCGCAGAGGACGTGTTGCGGTTGCATTCTGAGACTGACCGTAGAAGAGGAAAAATAGGTTGAGTTATCGGATAGTGGGGCAATGATTGACCTACAACCTCCCATTATGATGTTACAACAGGACAGGATGACCGTCCTCGTGAATTGTCCCCTTGCATGGAGCGCTAATGGACATTAAGCGTTCGTGCCTTGCATCCCCCGTCGTCTTAGGTGCTTGTCGCTCCAAAGATGGAAGCTGTATCTCTCGACAACCCCGGCTCACGGTACATTCCCAAGTCCCACGCCTTTCATAAAAGATACGGCTGAAAGAGCCTCGGTGAAAAACTGTGCGGTTTCTCCAAAGTGATGCTGCTCGTCGCTGTAGTCATAAAAATGTGAAAACAACACCAAATCGGATCGATGTACCTGCCTGAAGCACTTGAGAATGTACTTCTTTGCGGCAGCCACGTCATTTCCCCCTCCATAATCAGAAAAATGCGTGCTCAGTGGAGAGCTGGCCAACTTGTTGGCGAAGGCGGATGCATTGGTTAAAATCAGCAAGATGATTGTTTCAGCAAAGTATGCCGAACGGGAGACAGCTTTCAATAAACTCAGCCGGTCTTGGAGCGCGTTGGTATTTTGTCGATCATCAAGATATTGGTCGTAGCAGGTCAGATCCACGGTAAATAGACAGAACTGGATACCAGCAAATTGGAAAAGGATTTTCGTCGCGTTGTCCTCGTTGTACTCAATAAACTGGGCCGTCAAGTGGTCCATGCTGACGTTGGTTTCCTTCAGAGTATCAATCTTCTCGGGCGCCCGGATGATGTCCATGGTGCTGGGTTGGTAGTCTGGTTGACAAATTCTTTCTATGGTCGAAAGGTAACTGTGCCGGTTAGAAAATTCCAGCATCGGCTCACTCATGTACTCACTATGCCGTCTGAGTATACTGCTGCATGATGGAGAAGGCTTGTCTCACATGCCAGTTGTGCCATAACGTCTTGACCGCGTTCGCCACCTCCTCTGTGATGACCCAAGCCGGGCCTCCTGTTTCGGCGAACTTGCGGACGGTGACAGCATGAGCCTTGCTCTGCTTGCTCACCAGTCCCGTGCCAGACATGTCGACGTAGTCGAGCACGGCAATGAGGGCGGTGACGGCGAGTGCCGTGATCGATCGACGGTATTGCTCCATCTCCGGCTCGGTATATTTTTCACCATAACACAGCCGGATCTGCTTCACCACCGACGACCGACCGTGTCTGGACCCCATGGCAAGGATTTTGACTTCTTTGCTCATGCGCCGGGCCTCCTGCTTGAGCTGCCAGTCGATTTTGGCCGAATCTTTTGCCGTGCTTTTCAGCTGGAACACTGCCGTGTCCGACAACGACCTCGCCGGGTGAGGCAGGGATCGAGGTGTGGCCGGGCTCGCCGCCCGTCTCAGCATCGACCGAAAGGTCTTCTGGTAGACTTTATGCGCAAGGAGGACCTCGTCGAAATCAAATGTTTTGCTAAAGCGCGTCTGGAGACTTTCGACCGACATCCTGTGCCGGGAGCTCGAAAAGGATGCTGAGTCGGCGATGGCAATCAGCGACGTCGTGTCATCCTTGGCCCGAGCAAGGACTTTTCGACTTTCATCTCTCTCCAGGAACTGCCTCTGTTCGAACGGGGTCCGACTGAGGGGGTTAGCAATCAAGTGGCTGTCAATCGTCGTCCGAGACGTACCATCTAAAGGCAGAGAGGCAAAGATTGAGAGCGTTAATTTGATGGTCGAGCCGAGACAGGTAATCTTTGGTGGCTTGATCATCCAGGATGGCAAGCACCTTGCTCCGAATATTGAGCTGATCATCGTCGTCCCATTGAAAGCGGGAAATCTGTTTGTCGATATGCTCGACCAGGAGCCCACAATGGCCGAGGGTGCCGTGAAGATCTACAATCAATGGATGGTGCTGAGGCTCGTCCGGTAGGCACTCCGACACCCATCTTTGAACCTGATGCAGTGCCACTCGGACGCTGTGAAGATGGCCGGCCAAGAGAATGATGTTGAATTCGGCGCCCTTGTACCGTTGTCGAAGGTTGTTCAGAGTCAAAACCGATCTCCCAATGACAGACACGATCGAAGTAATACCGGCTGCGAGGCCCACGGACCCCACTAGGGACTCCATCGCTCCAAGGACAGAACGTCGTTGATCGGAGCTCCTGGAGGTCGAAATACTTGACTTATTAACTCGAGCTGGTCCGCTCTTATCATGTCGTTTGTGTCGGCCTGCGTGACCGTGCAGATATCCTTGTGGCTCTCCTGCAGGCGGTGCAAAGCTCCACAGAATCGTGCAACCACCGTGTTATCTCGCATGGACCCTAGACGTCCGAACAGCACCTCGGCGAGAGGCGCTCCGAACGTGGCATCGCCAGCCAATGTGCCTGCCAGGGCAGTTCTCAGATCGGGAGCATTGCCGGCCACATGGAGGTCCGCGTGCTCGCTGCCAACAACATTGGATGCCATTGGTCGTTGTTGACGAGCCGAAGGGGGCGAAGCCGGTCAGGAGAAAATATGCCCCCCGCACGGACCATAACACTCGCCTTTTGGCGCGTAGCATGGCTACAGCCTGTCGCTTGTGGATCAGTAGACGCCACGGAGTGTGCAATCACATCATCTGCTGGCGGGCTATCCCTTGCCGCCGTGAGCGGAGAGAGTCATCCTTGCAGGTTCCGGTTCGCTGAAGCAGGCTTGCGGGCCCAGTCACCAAAGGTGCCCGGCCCCAAATTAGCTGTGAAGTGCCGATCTCAATCGACCGACCGTACTTTTGCAGGCAAGCTTTGGACGTTTGTCAAATAATATCTCTCCATTCGAACAAGCCCTAACGGCGGGCCGCATGGAAGACTCCCGTGATGCCAGCGGATCACCTCCTTAGCCCCTGGGGTTTCAAATTGCGTTGCTGCGCCTCGAAGGGGTATCAGGCTCCATTACCTTCCAGAACGTGAGCGGCGGAGATAAGACAACTTGAGGAAGACGCGCCGATGCAAGTTGTTGCCTGATACATGTCGACGACCGTTCAGAATGATCCGTCGAAAACCGGCTAATTTCCACACCCAGGCACGGCCCAAATACCGCACCTTCTTGGTGGTTGGTCCTCTGCAAATTATCTTTCTTGCCCTTGATATCTTCAACTCTTGCATTCCTTCGTATATGATCACTGAGCGACCGCACTTCTGGAGTTCTGTCGATTGAGCAGAACGAGATGGGATATAACGAGGTCTGGCTTTGGTCTTACTTGGCTTCCGAGGGCACAGAGTTTACCTTACCCCTGACATCTACCCCACGGGGCTGGGTTGACATGAAGAGCTGGTGATCGCACAATATCTCACCAACTCATAAGATGAGCAATTATGGCTTCGCGAATGCGGACGACAATATCTAGCATTCCATATGCTTCATTGAGTCTTTGTTGGTTCCACGGCCACAGAAATGGCATTCGCAATGAGTCTCCATGGCTACTTGGATGCCTTCAGACAGCATTAACGGAACCTGCAAAAGTCTCACCGCCGGCCGACCCATCTCCAAACCGGGCCATGATGTGAGGCAAGGCCTCACTTCTGAGTCGAACACCTAAGCGAGAGTATTGCACTGATGACCAACGCCATCACGTACATGGCGAATACCCAGAGTCCATATTCGATACCAGTTTGTTGCTGCCGACATGTTACCTTGTTTATCTACCCATCTTGGCGCTGCCGTGTGGTCTCTGATGCTAAGCCTAATATGTTCTTAGCGTTTCCTGTGGCGAATCTCTGCCCAGCCTGACATGATGACCGCGATTCTAAGTTGTGAGTTGAATCAGATGGGAATGGAAGAGTGATTCAAGTTTACACAACCAGATGCGAAGATCAATCTTATTGCCGACTCATGATCCTATCAGCCTTCTTGATGATTTCGTAACATTTCCTGCTTGGAGGATCGTGACTCAGCAGGCGTCCCTATCTCCTATGCGGTGCTTGTGTCATTTCCTGAGACAGTCTGCCGAACTATCCTCGCGGTCTCTGTCTCGTTCTTCTCCTCTTTGACTTCCAATCTCGTCTGACCAAGCCATGCCTATGCTGTCATGGTTTTCTTCCGCAAACGCCGGCAAGCCGGGGCCATCCACGGACTCTCCGAATGAGCTCGAATTCGACGAAATTGCTGATAGGGTAGAAGGCCTACATGGTGAACTGATCACCGCACAGCAACGATGCGAACAAGCCAACGCGAAATTAGCTCAGCATCGCGCCGAGATCAGCAGTCTCCAGAAATCGCTGAAGGCCAAGAAGGATTCGCTCACATATGTCCAACAATCGTTGGCAACCGAACAGGCCGGCCATGTCAAGACCAGGAAAGAGCTCCAGAAGCTCAGGACGGCCTTGATGCAGAGTCAAGATCAGAAAAAGTCCCTCGAAGCCCAACTAACGCAGGAAAAGGCGGCCCATGCTGCTTCAATGGAGCAGGCATTGCGCTGGAAGCAAAAGGCTGCCAATACTCAATTCGAGTTGGAATATGTTAAATGCACCACGCAGGCCTCCACAGAAATAGAAAAGACCAACTGGAACTCCGAAGCACCGCTTCTCCCGCTGCCGTTCGTCGTTGTCCTCGTGGACGGCGACGCTTATCGAGTGAGTCTGATGAGACCGCCCCATTTTCGGAGTCACTGACACCCACGGTAGTGGGCCCCTGAGCTGTTTTGCCGTGAACAGGCCAATAATAGGATGGCTTCTCCAGCCACCTTTGAACCAGGCGCCCTCGCTGCTTTGCGCATCAGACAGGAGGTAACAAAGTACTTAATCGGCCACGCAAGCAGTGTTCCGGTCACGCCACATATTGTCGCTCGAGTGTTCTGCAACGGCCAGGCGTGGGGGGGAAATATGGGCCGGACCAATTACGGGAAAAGGCAGATGAGCCTCTTGGGAGAGTTCATGTTGCAATTCACCGGAGCGGACGAGTTATTTGACTTTTTCGACGCTGGCCGGGGGAAAGAACGGGCGGACAGCAAAATCAGAGGTATACACGCCGTGTTATCTTTGTCTCAGATGACATCACCGGATCACCCAAACGCTGACCCGAGCAGGAAACTTCAACCTCTATATATCCAACCCCCACTGTCACGCCATATTCCTCGCCGTTTGCACCGACAACGGATTCGCGAGAATGCTCGAACCATACAAACACCACCCCGAGGCGCGCAAGAAAATTGTCCTCGTCTCGCCGGGCTACATGGCAAGAGAAATAGCCCAGTTGGGTTTTCAAGAGACCATATGGCCAAGCGTATTCGCACGGTTGAACATGCCCAAGGATATGGTCTTGCAGAGGGCACAAGAGGACACCAGGAGATCTGAACAGGCTTCTGACACGTGGGGAATCGACCATGCGGTTCCGGGAAGCTTCGTCGCTGCGCTGGTCTTGGATATGACTGCTCCCTGGGACGTCAACGATGCGATGAACAGACTCTCGGGTGGCGTTGGAGTGCGGAGCCGTCAGAGGAGTAAAACAGATCGACCGGAGACCGAGATGGCGAACTTTGATGATGACATCGATTGAACCTGCCGCCTTTCTAGGGCCGGCCGTGTTCAATGCTTGTCCTATTGTCCTCAAGGGGGTCAAAAATCGATTTGTCGTCACCGTCCAAGGCTGCGATGGCCGCTATCGATTTTCCTTGCTCGTTGAGTGGCTCTCTCCACTCGACCGGAATGCCACCGACGGTACACAGCGACGTTCAGGTTACATGGCGCCTTAATAAGGACAATGGATAGGAGAGAGTTGAATGTCGGTGTGATCATCTCATTTTCGCGAATTCCAGACAATAATCTGAAGGGACGGCTGCATCCTCAATCACCTCATCTCAATACCCCCGAACAACACTTCGTGGGACAGGGTGGCCATCTCTTCTCAGCCTCGCCACCGCTCACAAAGAAATAAAGACACTCTTCAACTCGGTCCAGGGATCGGTCGCGTGCTTGCTCAACTCGCGACCATCACCACTCTGCTTCCACCCACCAAAGGGCATATCCAAGGCCATCGTCGGACTTGTGCAGTTGACCCCGACGGAACCAGCCTCGAGTTTCTTGGCGACCCGTAAGGCGCGGGAGACGTCCTTGGTGAAGACACTGGCGTACAGGCCGTACTCGGTGTCGTTGGCCCGCTTCAAGACCTCGTCCTCGTCGGTGAAGGTGTTGATACAGACGACGGGGCCGAAAATCTCCTCCCTCATGACCTTGGAATCCTCGGGCGCGTTGGTGATGATGGTCGGCTCGATGAAATACCCCTGCGAACCAAGGCGGCCACCCCCGAGGGGCACTTCGAGCTGGTTCTCTTTGGCGTAGCGGAGGTAACCCATGACCCGGTCGAACTGAAGCTTGTCGGCTTGCGGGCCTCGGGTGGTGCCTGCGACGGTGGGGTCGTTTGCCGCTCCCATCTTGGTCATGGCATCCTTCATGGCCTCCAGGAACTTGTCGGCGATGGCCTCGTGGACGTAGACTCGGGAACTCGCAATGCAGGCCTGGCCCGAATTGGCGAGGATGGAGAAGGCCGCGGCGGGAACGGCCTTGGGCAGGTCGGCGTCGTCGAAGATGACAAGCGGACTCTTTCCACCCAGTTCCAAAGTCACGTTCTTCAGGTTCGACTCGGCCGCGGCCTTCTTGATCGCTTTGCCGGCCCCGATGGAGCCGGTGAAGGATACCTTCCTGATCTCCATATGTTTGGCAATGGCCTCGCCGCAAGGCCGACCGAACCCGCTCAGGATGTTCAGGACGCCCTTGGGAAGACCGATCTCTTGGCACAGTCTTCCGACCACCAGGCATGAGAGGGGAGACTTTTCCGAAGACTTGAGCACAAGCGTGTTGCCTGTGATCAGAGCTGGCCCGACCTTGTTGATGAGCATGAGCAGGGGGATGTTCCAGGGGATGATGGCGCCACAGACGCCAAAGGGCTGTCGGAAGGTCAAGTTGACCATATTGGCCGTGTTGAGGGAGGTTTCGCCCTGAATATCGTGCGCCTGGGAGGCGAAATATCTCAGAATATGGGTACTCATCGCGCCGAACACTGGTGGTCCCCGTCAATCTTGGTGCACAGGAAGGGTCCGATGGAGAAAAGAACCTACTATCACCGATATATGGCTTGCCCATGGTAATCGCCTCGAGATAACCGATCTCCAGAAGCGCTTTCTCGATGGCATCGGCTAACTTGAACACATAGCCCGCACGGTCACCAGCCGAAAGCTCTGACCAAGCAGGAAAGGCTGCTTTGGCCGCTTGAACGGCAACGTCGACATCTTCTGCGCCCGCCTCATACACGGAAGCGGCCAGTTTCTCCGTGGCCGGGTTGTACACGTCGAACTTCTTGCCCGAGATGGATGGCACGAATTCGCCGTTGATAAAGAGGCGGTCCTCAATGTGTTTGGGTGCTCCTCTTGGGATCGAGGTCGCCTCGTTGCTGGTGGCGGACGGAGCCATGGTTTGAAAGATGTTGCTTGATGTCGGCGTTTACGAGACGATGTCGGGAGGCGGGGATGAAAGAGAAGCTGGAGACTGGCGGGCCACGAGCTGAAGCTTTAAGTACCCGACACGCTGAGACCACAGTCGCAAATCTATCCCCGTTCGCAACCAGGCGGCCGCTTGGCCATCAGATTGTGATGTGCCATGTGGATCCTACTCTCTCTCTCTGAAAGGGCCTGCTCGGCATCTTGGTCGTCAGCGCCGACCAAAGCATGCTGAGATTTCTGTGTTGGACCGTATCCGGCCGAAACGACAACGCCAATCAGCGGCGAAGAGCAATTTTCTGATCTGAATACCTCCTACGACGCCAGGCATAAGATCCGTCAGCCTCCCCTTACCTCGGATGTCAGAACCTTGCTTTCGCAGTCGGTAAGTCGGAATAAGCTGACAGGGGATTCTGTCGCTGTGGGCGATTCCGCGGCACAAACCTAATGCCTCACACTGCATTAGAGGAGCAAGGTAACAAAGAAAGCCCCAATCCCGTCCGGAGGGAGGGGTTTATATATCACGTGACACATATCTGGAAAGGGACTGGTCATTGCGGAGATGAGTAAAAGCTGAGTCGATCCCCAGTCGATCTTTGTCTGCAAGGATCGCGCGGACGATGACTGACCACTGACCGAGTCTGTCGTTTGTCCCGCTACTTAGCGGACCCGGTCATGTCGGCCATAAACATTATTACCTAAGACCTGGAGAGGCCCCATCCTCTAAACGTACCCTGCAAGCGGGAAATTAACTTTGACCAGCTCGATCGGGCGATTATTGAGTCCTCACTTTGGGCTTCCTTCTCGCAGCAGACGCATATCTGCATAACTATACACCTTGACGAAGACGTTGGATCGGGCGTTGCGTTGCCAGTCAGATCTGCCACGTGGTGTACCGCTTGCTCAGCATGCCAACAAAAGGCCAATGTTTCGCGCAATTTGGATCCTGACAAGCCACCGTGGGATTTTACCTCAAAGGGTAAACGGCCTGCTTGGCGATGGCGGTCTCTATCACTTGCTACAACCGGCATGATTAGCTACGGTGAGATGCTGCTTGACAGCTAACGCCCAGGTTGGCGATGGTGGAGCCGCTGCAATGCCACATCCAGGACACCACATAGGAACCTGCCGTGCTGTGCGAGAAGGAATTCATGGTCAGATACCAGCATCCCAGCTCCAGAAGCGCCAGACGTCCTCTTGTTGCCTGTGACAGGGTTATTTCCAGGATAGCTTGCCGGAACACCACCTTCCAACCTTTTGGCCATCGCCCCGAGCTTCAATCTCCCTTGGCCTTTTGAGCGAACATCCGGAGGTCAGGTATGCCACACCCTGCCGGGTCTCCTACAGGCCGTTGGGGTGTTGTCGACTCGTGATTGCAACAACATTTCGGTGGTTCAGCACCTCACGCTCTTGCTTTGCCGACCACTCTGGATATGGAGACACTGGCAATGCATCCGATGTAATACTGTCGAGCATTCTCCACAAGCTCTGAATATTTCCCCATGTGAGAGCGTTCCTGAGAACACAACTTGTGGTGTTTCGGTTTGCTATTCGAAGGAAGGTAAGGTTTGTGAGGGCGGCGATCCTGTCGAGCACAGGCTCATTTGCTCTTGAATCGACCAGAAGGTTCGCATGCCGTATATAATTTCTACTAACTTCCACACCGATGTTATCCGCCTGACAAATAGCCCAACCACGAGACACACATACACACAGAGAGAGATGGGTCTGCTGTGCTAAACTCACGCAGAATTTGGCTCCTTAGCACGGCTGCAGCGGCGAGATACAACTGATCCTATACATAGCTGCCTTCAGGGGCTACCGTGAGATGCCATATCGTACAACTTTTACGAATGCGTCCATTCGGGTTTCTTCTTTTCGGCAAAGGCTTTCATGCCAATCTTTTGGTCCTGACTGCCGAAAAGCGAGTGGAATATGCGCCGCTCATACTCGACCCCTTCTCGCACACCGAGATCCTGGCTCTTGTTGACGACCTCTTTGGCGGCGATGACGGCAACCCTGGAATAGCTGGCAATCTTGGCCGCCGTCTCCAAGGCGCCTTCCAGCACTTCTTTGTTCCCTCCATCAAAGGCCTTGGCGGCCAGACCATGCTTCTCAGCCTCTTCGCCACTGAAGTTGTTGCCGGTCAAGATCAGCTCCATGGCCTTGCTCTTGCCAATGGCCCGGGTCAGCCTCTGTGACCCGCCTGCGCCCGGGATGGTTCCGAGCTTGATTTCTGGTTGACCGAAGTTGGCCGTCTTGGTACAGTAGAGAATGTCGCACATCATGGCCAGCTCACAGCCGCCGCCCAAGGCATGGCCGGACACGGCCGCAATCACCGGCTTGCGTATCGTCATGAGATACGACCACGGAGCGATGAAGTTTCGGTAATACGCTTCGGAGAAGGTGAGCGGCGCCATCTCTTTGATGTCGGCACCGGCTTCGCACGTTAGCCTGTCTTTTCAGCCCCAGTTCCGTCCATATTACCTGCAAATGCCCGGTCACTACCCGTAATGACGATGGCACTGACGTCGTCGTCCTCCTCATAATTCTTCAGCGCTTCGTTCAACTCTTTGAACAACGGGCTCGACAGCGCGTTCAGCGCTTTGGGCCGGTTCAAGGTGACTATCATGGTAAGCATCGAGTGGCCTCACCGGAGGAAGGGTCCACGTACTGAGACCGACGCCAGGTCTGGGAGTCGACACTATTATGTTTTCATACGTGCTTGCTGTAGACTGAGCCCGCACCAGGCGAGGGAGTGTACGCGGAGCAAAGGTACGCGACAGCGAGGCGACAGGCCTCGAGAGTCGTAAGAGAACCATGGCAACCGGTGTGGAAAGAAAGTGGTTGCAAACCATCTCCGGATCTTGGGCCTGGAATAAGTTGGAGCTGACCCCATTGAAAGCGGCTTGATCCGGTCACCCTCGGCTCAAAGGTCATCGCCAAGGGAGGCGGGGCCGGGCCGGAAAAACTAGTAATCCGACAATCTTCGGCGGGCGGAAGCTAAATCAACCCCCTGACCAGCATCTGCCGCCACAGACTGCGGCTGCTTGCTCGCCAGGCGCAAGGTGGAAATTTGTCTCGACGTGGCTTCAAGCCAAGTCAACGAATTCATCCACCCCTCTTCTGTCACTCCTTGACCACGGTGTATCTGTCGTTTTCCCTGCGGCTGTGTTGTCGGCGGCCATTCAAACAGACCTGTATTTGGAGTGTGGAGGGTTGACAATCGAAAACGTACATGCGCAGGCCGTACACGTCGGGCTCCTTACCGACAGCAGCCATGGACGACCCCGAACCTGACAGCACACCATTCGATGCGATCTCGACTCAGAGCAATCGCCTCTTCAGAGTATGTCTGTCTGGTGTGCGCCGGATTGGCCGGACTCTGCTGATTCGCTTTTTCCAGCAATACCAAACCTACCTGGACAAGTCGACTCCATTTGTTGCTTATCGTTGGTCCGGCACGGGCGTGTTACTTTGCCTCTTCTTCCTCCGCATCGTCATTGCTCAAGGCTGGTACATCGTCGCGTACTGCCTGGGCATCTATCTCCTCAACCTGTTTCTCGCTTTCCTGCAGCCCAAGTTCGATCCCAGCCTCTCGCAGGACGAAGGACTCGAAGATGGAGAGTCTTCCCTGCCCACAAAGCAAGACGATGAATTCCGCCCTTTCATTCGGAGACTGCCCGAGTTCAAGTTCTGGCACTCTGCGACCAGAGCGGTTGCCATCTCGTTCGTTTGCAGCTGGTTCAAAATCTTCGATCTGCCGGTCTTCTGGCCGGTACTCGTCATGTACTGGGTGATCCTTTTTGCCTTGACCAGTAAGTCAGCCCGTCACGCCTGGCCCCTCGGTTTCCTCTAATCGCGTCACAGTGCGACGACAGATCCAGCACATGATCAAATATCGATATGTACCGTTCTCCTTCGGGAAAGCCAAGTATAGCGGAAAGTCATGAAGAACACTTGAACCGGAGGCATTTCTGTTTGCTTGGCTGTGCGATGAGACGTTTCAACGGCCGTCTCTGAAAGGGTTTCCAAGCGTCGCCATGAATCGAAAATCATGATAATATATAGTGGACTGACCGACCCATGGTCACACCCGTCGTCCGCACCGGCGCGAGCCCTCGAGCAGCCGTCGAGCGTGAGGCTACGAGTTGTCGCAGGAGTTGTCCAATTGAACTATGGATTCCCGTTCCCCCGCTGGAAAGGAGTTCCTGCCGACTAGCAATGACATGTGCTTCCGCTGAATTCCTCTCCGAACAGTCTCTCCAGCACGATGCGATCCGCACACCATATCCTGTTGAAATGAGTCCATTCAGCTTCAGTGACGGGAAGGGAGCCATGTCTTTTCTCTGTTCAAAGTTGCCCAGGCACGTGAAGTTTTCTTACATCTCACCATGGACACGTCCGCACACGCTGGATCTGATCCCTTGGAGCACTCTCATGGTCGTGGAAGATTTTCGGTGGCCCCCCTCTCCCTGGCGCCTCGTTGTCGAATCTCGAACGGGCCTCCGGGCCGAAGAACGAATCTGCCGCCCGAGAGCTCCAGCTTTATCTCGGAGCGCTCTGACCTCGTCCATCATGACGCCCAGCCTGTTGCGGTGGAAATCTGTTGCTCTGCGCAGATATTCGCGGAGCTGATCATCATTGCTCGTCTTCCGCATTGTGCGCTTCACTTTCTGGTGTTCCAACTGCAGCGAATGGATAAGCGCGTGAAAGCGGTGCAACACTGAGAGACGTTATCAAGAGCCAATGTGCCACTCGATGTCCACTCACCATTCTCGCTCCTTGGCGACCTTTGTGCCTCTGCCTGCCTTGGTGCGTTCGTTGGCGCTTTTTGGGATGCTTGTGCAAGGAACCCCGTCGGCGTGTTCAGAAGCAAGGGCACAGTCTCCTGGTGATCTTCAACCTCATCTTCGACGATGGTATTATGCACGAATTCAATCGCCTCCCAGCTGTCGTCTCGCATTTCTGTCACCTTCGGTCCTTGCAGTTCCTCGACCGTCTCAAGGTTGCCAGCTCTTGCCCCCTCCGCGGTGATGCCCGATTTTACCCAGCTGATGGTGTCGGCTAGAGAGGATACCGAGTGCAATACATAGCCGGACAGTCCCACGCTCAAACTCGCCATGTCTGTGCAAAGCTCGCGGGCTATCCGGGGCACTCTTGTAAGCTGCAAATCTTTTGTTCCAATAGCAACGTTTGAAGATTGAAATTGCCCAGGTAAAGAAAGATCAAGACACTTGAAAGGTCTGATGTCAGTGCTTGGTGTTTACTGTCACGAGAATGTCACCAAACACCACTACTGCATGAAGCCAGTGACACAAGGACAATAACATGAAATTGTTTGCCCCTAAAGTGTGAGACTTGAACCCGATTCTGAGCTGTACAAGTTGCCAGCTGATGAGTTAAAACAGAAGCCCTACTCAGTTTCGTCTATGGACCGCCGTTGTTTTACTTCCACCCTTAGCTGAAGTTCTATCCACCAGTATGATGTATAATTGGCATGGGTAGCGGCTGTGCGATCTCCAAATTTGACACAGCCCGCAAGGATCACGAAATTGAAGCCCAGCAGTGTGGCATATAGTTTCCTCTTCTGGTTCTCTAGAGACGAGTTTGATCTGACCCTGCCTATAACACAGCTGTCGCCGTGGCAGACAGGAAACCTCAAACAGCCTGATGTTGGAGTCTCAATATCCTCCTGCTGTTGCCCCGCCAGTCTCCGTGTACTAAAGGCACCCATCTTCCCCTATAGACTGAATCTATACACGAGTTCCTTCCATCCACTTTACTCATTCTTGGACACCTTGGGAGAAAGTCCCCTTTCCGAATACCAAAGCAATTTTCGATGATGATGGTCCTGTGGAGGCAATCCGCAGCAGTATTCTTTCCTGTGACTCATGATAGATAGCTGTTGGATGTTCTTGAGCAAATTTGGACCTGGTGGGCGGAGCAATGTGAGGCTGTTCTCATGTTACCACCATGTCCTTATTCTGTACCGTGACTGGCTTCCTCCACAGTCAGAATATCCTTGGGGGAACAATCTCTGGACCCCGGCATCGGGATCCTGATAAGCCAAGGGCGAAGAGACGGTCATCCTTCGAGGCAGGATGTCTGTGCCAATGCTCAATCCATAAAAAGATCTTCGAGGGTCTGCAACATTCTCTTCTGCAGCTCCCTCAGCTCGCCCTTGTCGATTCTGCCCTGGGCGGCACTCGCGTCCTCAGGCCCTTCTTCCAGCAACACCAATTCATGCTTGATCGAGTAGAATGGAACTCCCATCGCCCTCAATTGTCGGTCAAAATCGGCAGCCATGGCGACCAATCCGGTATAGACCTTCTTATCATACGTATCGAGTTCGGCCTGGTCGGCTTTCGGATCAGATTGCACGAGAGGCATATCCTTACCGCCCAGAGACTTCAACAGAGCCGCAACCTGCTGCGAAGCTCCCGTCCTACCCTGCTGCCTCGCCACGATGGCCTCTCGACCGGCCCACCACTGACGTTCATGCTTGTGCTGCATGGAAATGAGATGTCGAATCCGTTCGGCCAATTTCTCGTTAGTGGCAATGTGCTTTGTCACATGCTTGAGCGCTGCCGGCCAGGTCGTTATTGTTGATGCATCTGGCGCCTCTGGAGTCGTGGGTTTGCTTCGGTCGGCGCCCGGTTGTGGAGTGCGTAGATCTGGTCGATGGGAAGGAACTTGCTGATGAACGGGTGCAATTGCTTTCCGGGGAGTCTCTGCTTCTAGAGGCAGCAAGCCAAGCCCGGGAATCGTGGAACCGCGAGAGTTTGCATTCGCGGGAATGGCACCATCGTTGTGATGGGATGAGTAATGAGACTGATTAGAACCACTGAATCCAGAGTCGGCGGAAGATGACGCCGCGGTATAGCCGCCGAGAATCGCGAGGAGTCTCTGAAGCTCCGGATTCCGTGGTCCAGCCATAAGTTCAAAGGCTCCTCAGTGATCAAGACCGTTTGGAGTTTGAAGACATTCGGAAGGGGAAATCCGCCGGCCACCGGAAGGTATGGAATGATGGCTTATCTTTGAACCCAATCTCAAGAAAGAGTCGCGCTGTCGACGATTATCTAGTCATACCAAAAAGTCGGTCCACATAGCACCGTCTTGGGAAATCTTAAACCAAGGACTCCCTCCTGTCCATACGTCCATTTGACATTATGTTGGTTGTCACAATCGAGGAGACCAATGGTGTCTCACATCAGTTGAATGTTTGGAAAGATCCCGCGAATCGGCTCAAGCGGTTCCATCAATCCCTGGGTCCTTATAAACAGAGGGTCATTCCACTAGAGCATAAGGAAGCTGAAGGCCGTGCAGCAGGGACCAAAGGCACAAGCTGGTGCCTCCCAAGGTCCAAGCCGTTTGCTTGGCGCAGAGCCATCGGCAAAATGATCGCCGTCTTCAAGCTGCGGAATTTCTTCGCTTGGAACGGAAGCAGATTGTTGATCCCGCCTGGCTCCTAAACTGCTCTTTCAACAATGATATTGGAATGAGAAAAACGGTGGACTTATAACCGGCTTACATGATGTCACGGCGCCCACCGTCCGACGCCTTCACTCGCTTCACCTCGACCACACCACATGCTTCGCAAAAGCCCGCGTCGTCCTTCAGCTACCAGCCGCTGTCCGGACAGCCGTCTTCACGGCGAGCATCGCCCGTGTCCTTCGGGACGTCAGGTCCAGATGGCGAGACACCAGCACAAAAGGTTGCCCGTCTCCGCGCGGCCGCCCGTGCGGCCAAAGAGCGGGCAGCCATGTCCCCGATGGATAGGATTATCGACAGGGGCCGGTCTATCGCAGACCACCTCCATCGGATCACGACATATGGATTGATTGGGCTTGCCGGCATATCCACCGTGATCGCCGTGTACGGGGTCACCAGCTTGATCACATATAACCGACGGCAAAAACGGGCGTGGATTGACCGCGAGATGGAAAAATTACAAAATGCCCGACAAGCATTTTTGAGAGGCAACGCGACCGCGGAGCAGCTGCATCTCCTCGAGCAGGAAAGAGCGGGTGACGAGATGGCGGCCAACGCCAAACGGGAGCGGGAACGCAAGAAGAGCGAAGGTTACTGGGCACAACTGAAGGGCCTGGTGGGCAAAGGGGCGGCTGTGGGGGAGATGGGGAGGGAAGAGCCTGCCGAAATCGAGGCAAGAAAAGTTCGACGAGGGGTTCGAGAAAAGCTGCTAGATGACGGCTGGATCGAGGGAGAAGTACGACCGGTGGCCGTGGCACCCAGTGGTATCCAAGGGGTTGGCCTCGACGCCAAGGGTCGACCGGTCCCGGCAAACAAAATGGAGAGGGTGGTCCGGAATGTCGAAGGAGAGGTCACTGCATCGACGGGGGGGGTCACAGGCGGGCCACTGGATGTCGTGGCCAACGCGGCCACTGCCGAAAGTCGAGGTTGGTCGAGCTGGTTCTGGGGCAGGAAATCATGAAAAGCTCGCATGCAGCATCGACTGTCCAACTTTTGGCATGTATAGTGTTCAGATAGGGCGGGCGCATGGTGCAGAGATCTGCGTCTTGATTTTTCTGGCCCAATCCACTCCGGGGGAACTGTAGTCATAACTTCATACAGGCACGGTCCAGGCTCTTGCCAACGAACCGTCCGGTGAAAGGAAAAGTATAACATGGCATTGTAATGCATCCTCCATGCGCTCATCAGTCATCAATGTGCCGGTCATCATCAATGCGCCGATTCATAAGTCATGTCCACAAAATGTGGCTATAATGCCCTGGCACCTTTTGTATGCATTTGTCGCAACCATTGAGAAAGCCCATATGCAGTCTTGCCGTTCGTGTATGCTCCTGGCTGGAGGTGCCAGCAGGTGCCGCCTTCAGCGCCTCGTCCTCGCCGCGGACACTGTGGCCACCCAGAGTGTCGTTCGTCTGCTCAACGATCATCATGGCATCGACGTCCTCGTCTTCAGCGGGGCCGGGCAGCCCGTCGCGACCAACCCATGATTCCTGTTCGATCATTGGGCTCAAATTGGTGCGGAGCGGGGGATATTGGTGCCGGACAACACTCGATAGATCTGCAATTCGAGAATCAAAATGACTGCTGATGGGCGTGGGTACCCGGTCCCCGCTCACCACGGCCATCGGGCTGAGAAGGCTGGGACGTCGACGAGGCCAAACAATGTCGTTTGATCTCGCTCTTCCCGTCCTCGGCTGTGATGGGGAAGAAGAAGACATGACCACGTCGTCCATACTGTCGTTGTCGTCGTCGTCGTCGTCGTCGTCGTCATCGTCGTTGTCGCCACCTCTCTCGCCAATCTGGGTTGTGATCGAGGATGCACTGCTGCCGCTACTGGATGGCGAGTCGCTCAAAGGCGGCATTTCGTTGAAATAGGTACCATCAAAATCAGGCAGGCAAACTCCCTCGTCATCCGACGTGTCCACAGGCGTGGGGGGCTGCGTGGAGGAAGAGCTGAAGATGGAAAATGACGGAGTGACGGATAGAGACGGCCAGCCGCCGGACATGGTGGACGATCGAATGGGGAGTGAAGCGGTTGTCCTTTTTTTGGTGTCTCGGGTGGGTCTGTCATCATCGTCGGCACCCTCTAGTCGACGCTTCCGCTTGTGAGGTGAGCTGGGGTCGAGGATGGCAGAGGGATAGTTGGCCATAAGTCGACTAGTGAGCGGATGGCCGATCAGGCGGAGGATAATAAACGTGACAATTGAGAAGCAGCGACTTTTTATGGCTGATGAAATTCCTTGCGATAGGGGAGCAAATCAAACGCCGGTAGTGTTGCAAGTGGACGGGAAGAGATGGATGAAACACACGTAATTTAAGACGGCGCGTAGGCGAGGAACGCCAGGGAAAAAAAGAAGCCCAGCCCTCCGCTTCTTGAAGCTTTTCAGTTTCACCAGCCTAATTACGGACAATCCATTGCCGCACTGAGAAAGAAACGCGGGATAAATGTGCCGTTGGGAGAGGTAAACAAGGGTGGTCGTGCTAGGCCAAGGTTTCAGGGTCTGGTGGCCGCCACGTGACCGGCCTTAGTGGTGACATCATCGCGGCTGAAACAACAGCATAATCTGCAGGCTTAGGGCTGCCTATTTAGGTGGGCCAAGTCTGGGCCTCTCACCGCCTTTGCAGCGGCCTGCGCCGCCCGCCATTCTGCCCTGGCTTTTTTTCTTGACCATACCACCACTGCTCGATCCACGTGTGATTCATACGGCACTAGTTTTGCTCCCTCCTGCCCCGACCGCCCTCTCCTCTTTTCCTCACTTCCCGCTGCTCTCTGCATGAGCTTGTTCCGGTGTATTTCTCCTCCCTCACAGTCAACTCCCGTTCTCCGTCCGAGGCACTGCCCGCCGCCTTCGTTATGCCCGCTTTCGAGGATCCCGTCGAGGTCAATGAGGACGTCCGGGTGCTGGGCTACGACCCATTAATCCCGCCGGCTCTACTTCAAAGTGAGATCCCAGCAACCTCGGCTTCTCTCGCGACTGCAGCCAAAGGACGAAGAGAATGCAAAGAAATAATCCACCAGCGGGATGACAGACTGTTGGTCATGGTCGGACCGTGCTCGATCCACGATCCCGCCACTGCCATTGAATACGCCGAAAGACTCAAGACGCTGGCTGAGAAGCTGTCGTCCGACCTCTGCATTATTATGCGAGCATACCTGGAGAAGCCTCGCACCACGGTCGGCTGGAAAGGCTTGATCAACGACCCCGACATTGATGAGTCATACAAGATCAACAAGGGCCTCCGAGTGTCGAGACAGTTGTATGCCGATCTGACAAAAATGGGCATGCCAATAGCGAGCGAAATGCTCGACACCATCTCCCCTCAATTCCTCGCCGACCTTATCTCGCTGGGGGCCATCGGGGCGAGAACAACGGAATCGCAACTACACCGCGAGCTGGCTTCCGGCCTCTCTTTCCCCATCGGATTCAAGAATGGCACAGATGGGTCTTTAAGTGTTGCCATCGACGCCGTTGGTGCCGCCGCTGCGAGACACCATTTTATGGGGGTGACAAAGCAAGGTCTTGCCGCCATCACCAGGACAAGTGGAAACGACGACGGCTTCGTCATCTTACGAGGAGGGTCGAAAGGCACAAACTATGATGCCGCGAGCGTCAAGGCCGCCCGAGAGGCCCTGAGGGCCAAAGGCCAGAGGGAAGTCCTGATGATCGACTGCTCCCACGGCAACTCGAAGAAGGACCACCGAAATCAACCCGGCGTGGCCCAGACCATCGGTGACCAGCTCCGGCAAGGCGAAGAGGCCATCGTCGCTGTCATGATCGAGTCCAACATTAATGAAGGCAACCAAAAAGTTCCTCCGAAAGGCGGCCTCGCTAGCCTGAAAAAGGGTGTCAGCATCACAGACGCGTGCATCAACTGGGACACAACCGTGGAGGTATTGGAACAACTCGCTGATGCCGTCAGGACGAGAAGACAGGTGCGCGGCGCAGCGAAGCGACAGAACGGCGTCAGTGGTGTCAACCGAGTCAATGGCCATGGCCATCACTAAAGGCGAAGAGATGGGCCAAAGCCAATTGTCCTGGACGAATTTTATTTTCTGCATGAGGAGTTTTTTACACAAAATTGGGCCAAACTCGGGGAAGGGAGTTTACAAAACTTGCACCGTGGTCTTCGTGCGAGGACATCACGGAAATCGACCAGCTAACTGCACTGCGTCGTAGCTAATACGCGGTACAGGGCAACTGAATGAGAAAAAAGCACCAAACCAATCCTCATTTTGTTCTTTCTTCCTCCACCCTTGCCGCAATCACGACATAAAGTCAAGAAGGCAGTCCTGGAATGAGTTCTTGATGCGAGTTCCTATTCAATTCATGCCAGCGCGCTACTTGAATAACTGGTCGGGTCTGTCTTACTGACAATGAAAAGAGAACGTGTGCTTAGGGACAAGGCTGGCTCTGGTTCACCATTCCAAGGCCTCGCGTCTGGTTCAGTTCCATCCATTCCATTCCGCCACGGCGCTTCACATGTTCGTGATGGAATAGTCATGTAAAAGTAAAAATCATTGGATGATATCTCCCTATGCCCCATGCCATGCCATGCATGTCATGCCAAATGCCGTTTCATTTCCATACCCAACATAAACGCTGAATTATGACCTTAGGGATGATGTAATTAACTCGCTCAGATCCATTCATCAAGGCTCGTCGTATCGCCGGATTACCGGGATGAAGGGCAGACTTCTGCCCTTTTGTGACGCTGGGAGTTGTTTCCTCACTTCCCTCTCTTCATCATTTACCAGAACGAACACCACCCAATGTAATGCTGACATAGGTTCTCCACATTCGTGGCCTGTGCGATCAATCGGTCCACCTGCTCGGCGACCCCAAGGCCACCGACACCGGCCATCGTCGTCTCGGGCGTTGTGCCAGGGACTGCGACGGTGAAGAGTTCGGGTTTCCCATTGCCATCGAGGGTGTTCCCGTTCAGGCCGAGTCCGTCGGTGATTCCCGTTCCGTTCACGTCGGATGTGCTGCCCGGCACCACTCCTATCAGGCCGAGGCCACTGTATCCGCTTCCGGCCGACGAGCTCTTGAAGTCTCTGCCCGTCAACTTCTCCTTGACACGGGCCAAGACCTGCAGCGCGCGAGCGTTCTGCACCTCTTTGGCCTCCTGGTGGCCGGAACTCTCATTTGCCTTCTGCGAGTCGAGAATGCTCCCCCCGCCCATGGCCGGGTCCAGAATACTGCTGCGACGGTGTCTTCTCCCACCGGGTGGAGCACCCACCTGACTCTGCGCGTTCATGATGGCGGCTGGGTTGGCGGCATTATCCATGGGACTCTCGTCTTCCGGCAAACCTCTGGCGCCAGGAGCATCGATGATGCTCTGTCTCCGCTCCGATCTGAAATGCGGCCGTGGCGGCGACTCCCGCGTGTTGAGGCGCCAGTTCAGGAGCGGGTCATGGATAAAGGCCTCCAACACCGCGAGGAGAGACTCCTTATTCTCGCGGATGACACGCATGACATTTTCACAGGTGATGCGGAAGGAACCTTCAATGTTGCTGACTTCCATGGCAAAGGTCAGCATCCGGGTCAGTCGGAACGGGACCCGTTCCGGGTACTTCTCCCGGTGCATCGCCACCTCGAAACAGTCACCAAAGTCGATGTGAATGATCTTGCCGGTAATGCGATCAAGCATGAGGTTCGATGGATGCCGATCACCCAGGCCGAGGATGTAGCCGACCATGCTCATCACGGCCAGTGAGCGAGTATAGTTTGTGCGACGGTCCAGCCAGGCTTCGGAGCTCTTGGATTTCAGCCAGAGGACGCGGTACAAGTCCTTACCGGTGGTATTGTCCATGGCATACCCAAACACCTCGACTTTCTGCATCAGAGTCAGATTGTCGTAGTCCGGGGCCATCTGTAACATGATGCGATGTTCGATGTTCAGAAGGATACGCCGCGATTCACGGTACTCCTTGATGAGGTTATGGAGGGTATCGGAGTTCGGGACCCACCCCAGAAGACCGGAGTTCTGGGAGAGCGGGATGGCCGGGAAGCGTTGGATGCTGAGGTGACGCTTGAAGCACTCGGTGTCGTTGGTGAGAAGAGTGTTGACCAGACCGAAGAGCTGCATCACACGCTCGTCTTGTCGGATGTCCTCGTGGCCCTTGAGCAAAAAGGCATAGGAGATGCCATCAGATCCCTTCAGGGTCATCTTGCGTGGGCGCTGTTTCGACGGGATCACCGTGAGGACGTGGTCGAAGCTGCTGATTTTGATGATCGGCTTTCCCGACTGATATGTCCCGGGGACAGCCAGATCAAGGTCGTGAGCGTCTTTCAATCGAGGGGACACATATTTCAGGTCGAGCGTCATCAGCTGAGGAAGTTGGCGGGCAATCTTCCGGAAGACGGCGTAATACAGATCCCAAGCCTGATTGAGGTCACCAATCTCCTTGGAACGACGGAAAGCGTTGCAGAAGGCCCGGGCTTCGGCGAGATCGTGACCAAAGGCCTGAGCAAAAGAAACCTCTCGCAGAGTCTCGGCGCCACGATCAAGGAGTTCGTGTAAGGGTGCCAGGGTGGACAGCATGCCTTCGACGTCGTGATCTCCAAAGTATAATCGCGACGCTTCCTCGAGTCCTTCATGCCAGAGTTCATGCCACAGCACGGCGACCCGGATCAGTTCGTGGCTGACGAGGTCGGCCTGCTCCACCAGAACCGGACTGTGGACCCTCATGCTGTCCATGATCTGAGTGGCCGAATTGGCTCGACGTGTAACGGAAGACTTCATCGCGACCGTCAGAGGGTAGACCAACGCTTGTGGGTGGATCTTGCCCACCTCGGCCAGCAGTCTGTGCACCGCAGCTCTGACCTTGGTGTTGGGCTGGTTAATCCGGGCGATCAATTGCGGGATGACTTCCAGCCAGGTATCGATGCTCACCAAGGCGAAGCCCTCGATGATGACTTGATTGACCTCGCTGTGTCCGCCGTGCGCGAACCACAACGTCAGCAGTCGGAGAGTATCCTGGAGTGAGCTGGCGTTGGACAAGGCAATCGATCGGAAGAAGCCTCCAATGGCAGGCACCACATAATTTTGGATCACATGCTCCGGGAGATTTTTCACTTTCTCCTGGTCGGTGTGTGAGGCCATGGAGGTGACGACTTCGAAATTGGCCAAGGCATATGCATGCCACGCTTTGTACCAAGACTCGTTGTACTGTGTCGCTGCTTGATACGAGTTGATGATGTCGCGGACCACCTCTTGCGTTTTCGGGCTCGTCCAATCACCACGGAGCAGGTACGCTTGCCACTCGCCTTGCCGCAGGTAGCATTTCGCCAGTAATTTCGCATATTTCTCCGACTCGGCGAGCCTTTTCCGCTGAGTGGCGGCGTCGTGGCTATTCATATCGAGGCCATTCATGCCACTCAGTCGCTCGTTGTGCATGCCGCTTGCCAGGCTCGCATTATATTGCTGATACTCGTCCGCCAGTTGGACGGTGAAGTCTCGGAGGAAAGAGAGCGCTTGGTGTTGATTTCCGGTCGCCCAGTTGAACTTGAGACGGGCATAGGCCACGGGAGGCTGTACGATGCCCACGGCGCCACCCTCACCCGTGCCTCCCAGAGATGCGAGAGATCGCTCAGCCAAGCCGATCCGATCCGACTTTCGACACAGATTGGCAAACTTGATCCAAATGTCGGGATTGTCCTTGGGTGACAACACCAAGGCGCGGACCTTGAGCATGCGCTGCCACACCTCCACATTAGCTTGACAGCCGAGAAGTCGCTTGTTCCACAGCTGGCGCAACGACTCCTGCTTCTCTGGCTGGCTTTCACTCTGCTTATAGGTGATGATCTCTTCCAGTTCGGCAAGCATTTGTGTCCGCACCACGACGCTATAGGCCCGGTTATATGACTCGCCCACCGTGGCCGTAATCTCCGAATTGACCCCATCTTGAGCCCGGACGATAAACTTCTGGGCCTCGGCAAAGTTGTTGCGTTGAATGGCCAAAATGGCCCCAAAGAATGCGCGATCGGGGGAACTCTCCTTCATGACGCTGATATAGGTGTCCATGAGATCCCACTCGCCACGACCCCAGGCCGCGGCGGCAGCCAAGGCGGACATGTTCTTGCGTTGTTCTTGCGACGCGCTGTTCCAATGTTCCTGCGCAATCTCCGAGAGCATTTTCCACTCGCCGAGAGCGTGGAGGCATCGCATCTTGCCCGTCACGATGTCAAAATTGTCGGGCTCCGCCTTTTCTCGTTTCTGATACGCAGCGAGCGCTTCTTCCCACCGCTGCAGCTTTTCAAACCATGCTTCTTTAAGCTCGACCTCGCCGTACACCTGGGCTCGTCTCAGGATGCCGATGGCGGCGTCCGACTGCTGAAGCTGGTTATTGATACTGATCAGCGCTTCGACGCTTTGACTGTTTTGATCTTGCTCAAACTCGAGTTCCTTATAGTGCAAGGCTTTGGCAAAGGCATGGCACTTGGCCGCGAACCGTCCGAGAGTTCTGATGTCAATGGGTAATGATTTGTCGTCGTGTTCCATGAACTCTGCGAGGTTGAGCAGTGTCTGCAGAATGTCCGGCGGGATGTTTGTGGACGTCAGGGCTTTCTCAATGGACCGGATCAGCTCTTCCTGATACTGATCATAAAGCTCCGTCCAGCACGACACAAAGGCCGAATTGAAAAGGTCTTTGGCGAGTGGCTGGTAGACACCGGCCAAACTGGCACACGCGCGTAACGCGTGAGACGGAGACTCTTTGAGCAATTCGACACTGAAACGCCGCATCCACTCCTGCCAGTCTTCCCTGGTGGATTTTTGGGACGTGTCCCACGCGTTCTTCAAATGTTGCTGGTTCACAGGCAGTCTGATGGAGGTGATGTTTGTGTAGGATGTGTCTTCCACGATCAGACCGTATTGCTCCTCCGGATAGAGGTCAACGGGCAAAGGCTTGCCCGTCTTCAGGTTCTCGACCAGTTTCTGGTAACGGTCCGAATTGATGAGTCCGGCTTTGGTCGCTCTTTCGATGAGGGGCAGGTAATGGACAAAGTCTTGTCCCAGGTGGTATATCAATGCACAAACACAGTCCAGCGCAGCCGCCTTCAACGATCGTTCGGAGGAATTGGTGATGACCTTTTCCGATGATGAGAGGATCTTGGCGAGAGGGTGCAGCATCAGTGAGGCAAAGTCCGTGAGGTTGACCGTTCTCGACAGCTTTCCCAATGTGTCGATGGCCGCGCGCCTGGCATTCGGAGGCGCGGACGGGTTTTCAAAGATGCCCACGATGGCCGGAACAATCATGTGCATGTATTCTTCCCCGCTCGAACCGAATATGAGGAATGTGTGTAGAATGCGGATCGACGACTCCCTCCGCAAATCCGTGTCATTCTCAATGACGCTCAGCATCAGAGGCAAGAGACCGGCGAGGTATCTCCTGAATTCGCCCTCCAAAGACTTGGAGATGGCTTCGACGAGAGACAAAATGGTCGACTGCACCTGTCTCGACACGCTCCAGAATTCGCGGATCACGTCAATGATCTCGGGCAGAAAAGCACGGATATGCTGTCTGACAATGTTGACCAGAATGGCCAGCTGATTGAAGTACGACTCCAGCCGACTGGGATGAGAGTTGCGGATGACCACCAGGAAGCCGGGGATGATCTGTCCCAAGAAAGGGACGCACTTCATGCCAATCGTCTTGAAGATGGTGACGATCGCATCAATTACCGCGCTATGATACTGTGCCAGGGGGGGTCGGCAAGGATGGTTTGCATGAGGGTATTGATGACGACGGTCGGATAGTATTCTTCATTAGACGGAGTCAAGCCTTGCATGATGAGGGCGACATCGGACACGGGCTGAATCTCGGCCTTGCTCTGTTTTTCGGCGACGGACTCGCTCAGCTGTTGAAATTTGTATGGATCCAGTGCTCCTAAAACACCGACCAGCTTGATCGCATCCGTTCGGAGCTCTTCGTGCGCCTCGGTTTTGATGATGTTGATCAGAATGAGAAGAAGCTCGGGATGGTCCAGATAGGGGTCGATGACATATTGAGAATTGACCGCGAGTGAGCTGAGAGTTTTCATGGCAGCCTCACGCTTGTCATGCGACCCGAGATCTTGCAAGGCGTCGATGATGATCGGCATGAGCTCGGGAATGTGACGGGCCATCTCGGCTCCACCGACCGACGTCAGATCGCCGAGAGCTTTGATGCTGGTAGATGCAACACCAGGGTTCGGGTCGGTCGCCTTGGGCAGGAGAGCAGACACCATCGGTTCGACATATGTCCTGACGAGAGTCGTGGCATTGGAGACGAACAAACTGATCAGCCGAGCACTTTCTTCTTTCTGCTTGGCCGTGTTGGAGTAGCCCAGTCCGGTGAGCAGGTTGACCAGCAATTTTCGTAATGGCGGGAAGACATATGCCGGATTGACGGTCGTCAATCTCCCGATGATTGCGATGGCCGCTTCTCTGACCGAGAAGACCTCGTCGTTCACCGCGAGGAACAGACAGCGGATATTTTCTGGTCTGGCCAAATGCTTGTCGAATTTCCTGTCCAACGCTCGAAGGACGGTGGTGCGAATGTCCGGATCGGGATCGCCCACGGCGACGGTCAACAGCTTGTCAACGACTTCGCCCACGACCTGAATGGCGTTGTTGCTGGTTTGGTGTAAAATGGGATCCTGCATGAACAGCTGACAGCAAGTCAACGCGGCCGCCCGACGGATCTCTGGGTTGTCGTTTGTCGCGTATCTCAACGTGACATCGCGGACGAATTCGTTCAGGATATGGCCGGAAAAGTCAAACTTTCCCAACGTGACCAACGCCAGGGTAATCTCGGGGTCCTTGTGCTCGGCCGGCAACCCTCCGTAGTCCTTGGCAAAAGAAGGCAGCGGTGGTGTCGCCGATGGCGGGCATCCCAGCGGTCGATACGGCGTTCGAAGAAGGATCAGACTCAACAAATCCAGAAGCTTGTCCTGGATGACGGCGCGAATCGGAGGGATAAAGTGTGCCATGTCCTCCAGAGCTCGCTCCATCGGTTCGGTGAGTCCGCAAGCAAAGATGGGATCCAAGAGGGCTTCCATGTATTTGCTCAAGGTCTGGCCCACCGCTCCGGCAAGCATGCTGATGCACTGGAACATGGGACCCTCATCGACCGCCGATCTGTTCTTCGTTTTGGCACTCAAGGATTCCCGGATGTACAGGATGATGCCATCCAGGTACTGAGCAATCGCACTCCCGACGGCTTTTGCAATCTGTCCAATGGCGACAAAAGCTTGGTTTCGTTCTTTCTCACGTTTCAGTTGAGCTTGCAGATAGATCATGAACTTGTGGAGGTAGTTGTTGATGAACTCGAGCGGTGCATATTCAGCGAGGACCGGGATCATCTGAACCACTTGAGTCCTGATCCTCGGGTCTCGGTGGTCCTTCAGCCGAAGCACGATCTCGCAGGTATTTCGGTAGAAATCGTGCATGAACATATTGCCCTGCTGAAGGAGTTCCATGAGTATCAGCAGGGAACCGAGAATGTCATCCACGTTGGTGGTCGAACGGAGACCCTCCAGCGCTTTGGAATATATCTTTGCAAACCAGTGTGCTTGGAACTGGGCATCCCTCGCGACCATGACGCCAAAGCAGGCGCTGACGGACTGCGCCGCCGTCTTTCGGATCATGTCTTTCGGATCCCGCAGCGCGTTCCAAATCAGCTCGAAGATTTGCGGGATGAAGCCGTAGACGAGAGTGGGCGAGTTCTTTGCCATTTCTCGGATCAGGAGCACCGCCGCCAACTTCCGGCTTTCCTGTTTATTCTCCGGTTGGAGCCACTCAAAGGCAGAGGTCATCTCGGCCTCGACCAGCTCCGCGGTGTATGCTCCACCAGGCCGAGCCAGATGGCCCAGCGCGCGACTGGCGGCGTCCAGGACGGCGTAGTCATTGCTCTTCAAGGCAGCGCGTAAATAATTTGAAAATTTCGACACCTTTTGCGCCGCATCCACGGCGTCACAATCGATGAGTCGGTCTAACGCGAGAATACCGCCGACCTTGTCACTGGGATCTGGAGCTTGAACGATGAGGTTGCTGATGCGATTCGTCACTCGATCATAGAAGGCACCAAACCGTTCCGGCTGCCATTCTGTTCCGTCGTTAGCCTTTGAGGAGTAATAATAAAGGGAACGCTGTCACCTCGAGAAAGAAGTGTGATCAGGTCACGCAGTTCTATGGCTGCTTTGTTCTTGACCTCTTCATTTTTGCTGCGCAGTTCGACAAAGATCCGTTCACTTGGGTCAGGGCCTTGACCTTGCAGCGCCATGATGCGATATCATGGTCCTCATTTGACCTTCTTCAAGATAGACATGCAACTGGGATCGTTGGAGCTGACCTGGCGCAACTTGATGGCCTCGAGGTGGGCGCAGGTGAATGGATGCTGCACAGCCTTGGCATGGTCGTCGCGCAGCGGTTTTATTACTGTTTCTACAATGGGCCTGGATTGACCAAAAGTACAATCAGCCTGCACCAGGCAACATCGTTGAGACTGCCACCGGACCAACATAGGCAGTGAGGCCTGATTGACTTCCGAGGATCACGTTTTCTGCCGCGTTGGGATTTCCCGACCTCTGCTGCAGTCTAGCCGACCAAAGGAGGGAACATCTACTTGCTCTTGCAAGACGACACCTTGAATCGCTCCGTAATCCTCTCTGCCAAAGTGCGTCAAGCACTCAGGCAATGAGGAAAATGGCTGTCCAAGGGCTCCGTGCTAGACGCTCTCGTCCAGTGTGAGCCCCGTATTCGGGGATGGCGAAAATGTACCGATACCACGTGGTAGGCACCAGGCACTTTCAAGGGCATGAATCTTCCCTTCTCTCAGGGATAACGTGTGCGAGGGGGCCGTTGGAAGACAGAGAATGACCCACCACAGATCTCCGTTTCTCCCTCTCCGGTGGTCAAGATCCCAGCCGGAAATTTGAGTACTTGTTCTTACTTTCACTGGTACTGTGTTGATGCTTCCTCTGTGCTTGCGGAGAGAGCATTCAAGGGTCGATGGTCAGAACTGCACGCCAATGACAGGTCAGTCCATGTATGATCTCGCTCTGGTCTGTCAGACTCTGCGATTCATTAGCGCGGCGTCAACAACGGTACAGACAGTTCAATGAGGCCATCTGGCTCTGCCGCAGACCAATAGCCCACGCGCAATCATGAAAGGGATGATGAATATTATTTGATTCGTTCTTCGTTGAGGCCTGAACGACCGCCGACGAACATCTAGAACCGTTCATCACGGTCAACAGGCCAGATCGGAGTCGTTGCGGTGCGGCTGAAATGCCTCTGCTTCATGTAGAGGGGGGTCATCAGTCGTATCTGGAGAGGGATCAACGTTCAAACGGAGTTGGTAATCTTCTGTGAGTCCTCCTCGACGCGTCGTCTTCGCGGCATCATTGCCTTTGAAGTCTCCTCATTTCGCTGCGGAAGCTGTCGTCATTACAGCTTCTCTTACCCTCAAATCCTCTTCCATCTCTGTCGCCGACTCGTATCCGCCAAGCTTCACTGCGTCTCGTCCACACTCATCATTCGTTTGTCCATCGGGCCTAAGTCTGGTCGTCGTGTCTTTAACTTCTTCGCTCGCCTTTCATCTTTGGAAGGCTTCTTTGCGGCACCAGAGGGTGAGTCAGGGGCTGCGGAGTCGACCTGCGAAATGTCAAACGTTTGGTGTCCGGCTGTACATCTTAGGCACATACGCTTCCATTTTGCGAGGATGCAGATTTTGGTCCAGGTTTCGCAACGCCTGACCCATTAGACTCCTCGGGAGGTCCTGGTTCCCGACTGGGTAGTGCTGGGTCAGATCCCTTCGTGATCGGGGGGGGTGGTGGTGGTGGTGGTGCTAATGG